>ERZ808024.7-NODE-7-length-258880-cov-32.073299_pt1 | contig 258880 bp, 200 predicted proteins | sample MGYA00380181_ERZ808024 | MGnify/ENA primary metagenome ERZ808024 (study PRJEB31490, sample SAMN06133413) | mouse gut metagenome | isolation source: Z2_1 | host: mice | place: China: Chengdu | collected 2015-05 ...
GCAATTCGATTTTCTATCGGTGTAATTCATGTCATTTGCGTCATTTGTGTTCCTTCCTGCCATTTCGACACACCTTCTTCTAACTCCGAGCCCGAAGGGCGATAACTCCTTCTAACTCCCGATAACTCCTTTTCGCTTCCGATGCTCCTGTAAACGAAAAGCCTGTGTTCCGATAGAAAAAATCAGGAAAAACCGCCAAAATCGGGAAAAAGAGCGTTTGCGCACACAGAAAAAAGCGGCTTAATCCCTTGCAGTTCGTAAATAATGCGTAAATTTGTCGCGATTTGTAATGCATACTTTGCAAAATGGCGGATACTATAAAACATCAAGGTATTGTGGAAAACATAAACGGTCCGCATCTTCAGGTGCGGATTATTCAGACTTCAGCGTGCGCTTCGTGCAGCATCAAGGGGCATTGCAGCTCTGCCGACACGAAAGAGAAGCTCATCGATGTGACAGACAGCAACGCGTCTTTCTACCGGCCCGGCGAACGGGTGTGGGTTGTCGGCACGTTGTCGATGGGCGCAATGGCCGTCCTGCTCGCTTTCATTCTGCCTTTTTTTGTGCTGATTATCTCCCTTTTTGGCTTTATGGCTATATGGAACGACGAGCTGGGCGCGGCGCTCTGCTCGCTGACTCTCCTTATACCTTATTATTATATATTGTGGCTGAACAAGCCGCGGCTGGGAAAGAGATTCTCTTTCTCGATAAGCCCGATGGACGAACTAATACATAAAACAAATAATTAATAAACTAACTGATTTATGAATGTAATTCTGATTGCAGTAATTTCATTGGGAGCTATAGCGCTGGTGGCAGCGGCTATTCTTTATGTGGCTTCCAAGAAATTTGCCGTGTATGAAGATCCGCGAATTGCACAAGTGGCAGCAGTGTTGCCTCAGGCAAATTGCGGTGGATGTGGTTACCCGGGTTGTAGCGGATTTGCCGATGCTTGTGTCAAGGCAGGTTCGCTTGAAGGTAAGCTTTGTCCGGTGGGTGGACAGCCCGTTATGGCGAAGGTTGCCGAAATCCTGGGATTGGATGCTGCTGCTTCCGAACCGATGGTTGCAGTGGTGAGATGTAACGGGACTTGTGCCAACCGTCCTCGCGTCAACCAATATGACGGCGCGAAGAGTTGTGCTATCGCATCTTCGCTTTACGGCGGTGAGACCGGTTGCAGCTTCGGCTGCCTGGGCTGTGGCGACTGTGTGGCTGCCTGCCAGTTCGGTGCCATCCGCATGAACCCCGAGACCGGACTTCCGGAGGTGGACGAAGCGAAGTGTACGGCTTGCGGCGCGTGTGCCAAGGCTTGTCCGAGAAACATCATCGAAATCCGTCCGCAAGGCAAGAAGTCGCGCAGAGTGTATGTGCAGTGCGTGAACAAGGACAAGGGTGCCGTGGCACGCAAGGCTTGCACCGTAGCTTGTATCGGCTGCGGCAAGTGTGTGAAGACCTGTCCGTTCGAGGCTATCACGTTGGAAAACAACCTGGCCTACATCGACCCGAACAAGTGCAAGTCCTGCCGTAAGTGCGAGGAGGTTTGTCCGCAAGGCACCATCGTTGCGCTGAACTTCCCGCCGCGCAAACCCAAAGCAGAGGGAGAGACACCGGCTGCACCTAAGGCGGCAGAAGCTCCGAAGAAAGTGACGGAAAGCCCTAAGGCTCCCGAGACTCCGGCAACGGAAGCTCCGAAAGCAGAGGCATAAATAGTAAGGAAATTAACGATTAAAAAATACAGAATTGTATGTTGAAGACATTTTCAATCGGTGGAGTTCATCCACACGAAAATAAACTTTCAGCACATCAGCCTATCGTACAGGCGGAGATTCCGGCGAAAGCCGTCATCTTGCTTGGCCAGCACATCGGTGCTCCTGCCAAGCCTATTGTAGCCAAAGGTGATGTTGTGAAAGTAGGTACAAAGATTGCCGAACCCGGCGGCTTCGTATCAGCAGCTATCCATTCGTCTGTCAGCGGAAAGGTCGCTAAAATCGATACGATTGTCGATGCCAGCGGATACGCTAAACCGGCTATATTCATCGATGTAGAGGGCGACGAGTGGGAAGAATCTATCGACCGTACCGATACGTTGGTGAAAGAGTGTAACCTCACGGCAGAGGAAATCGTGAAGAAGATTGCGGAAGCCGGTATCGTGGGTCTGGGCGGTGCCTGTTTCCCGACACAAGTGAAGTTGTGCCCGCCGCCCGCGTTCAAGGCGGAATGCGTCATCATCAACGCCGTGGAGTGCGAACCCTACCTGACTGCCGACCACCAGCTGATGCTGGAACACGCCGAAGAGATTATGGTGGGCGTTTCCATCCTGATGAAAGCCGTCAAAGTGAACAAGGCGTTTATCGGCATTGAGAACAACAAGCCCGATGCCATCCAGCTGATGACGAAAGTCGCTGCCGGATATGCGGGCATCGAAGTGGTTCCCTTGAAGGTGCAGTATCCGCAAGGCGGCGAAAAGCAGCTGATTGACGCTGTTATCAGTCGCCAGGTGGCAGCCGGTGCGTTGCCTATCTCTACGGGAGCCGTCGTGCAGAATGTAGGTACTGCGTTTGCCGTATATCAGGCTGTGCAGAAGAATAAGCCGCTGTTCGAACGTGTCATCACCGTAACCGGTAAATCGCTGGCGAAACCCTCCAACTTCCTGGCTCGTATCGGTACGCCGATGAAGCAGTTGATCGACGCTTGCGGCGGTTTGCCCGAAGATACGGGAAAGGTTATCGGCGGTGGTCCGATGATGGGCAAGGCGTTGGTAAATACCGATGTCCCGACAGCCAAAGGCAGCTCCGGTATCCTGATTATGAACGACAAGGAAGCTAAACGCGGCGAGGCACAACCTTGTATCCGCTGTGCGAAGTGCGTAGGTGCCTGTCCGATGGGATTGGAACCCTACCTGCTTGCCACCGTGTCGGCTCACGGAGACTTCGAAAGAGTAGAGAAAGAAGACATCATGTCATGTATCGAGTGTGGTTCATGCCAATTCACTTGTCCTTCCAACCGTCCGATGCTGGACTACATCCGCTTGGGCAAGGCAAAGGTAGGAGCGATGATACGTGCGCGTCAAGTAAAAAAATGAAAGAATTGATTTAGTATAATCTTATGAATAAATTAATCGTATCCCTTTCGCCCCACGTCCACGGTGGTGACAGCGTAAAGAAGAATATGTATGGCGTGCTGATAGCATTGGTTCCTGCATTTCTTGTGTCGCTTTACTTTTTCGGACTGGGCGCGCTGATTGTTACGGCCACTTCCGTAGCAGCCTGCCTGTTCTTTGAATGGGCTATCGGCAAATTTCTGATGAAGAAAGAAACCACAACTATCTGTGACGGTTCTGCCATTATCACAGGTGTGTTGCTGGCATTCAACCTGCCTTCCAATCTTCCTATCTGGATTATCATCCTGGGCGCCCTGTTTGCTATCGGGGTAGGTAAGATGTCTTTCGGTGGTTTGGGTTGCAATCCTTTCAACCCGGCATTGGCAGGACGTGTGTTCCTGTTGCTGTCGTTCCCCGTACAGATGACTACGTGGCCTGCTGTGGAACAACAGATAGTGAAGCCTACTCAGGTTGTTACTTATGTAGATAAAGCAGCTACAGATTCTACGGATGCCATCTCTGGAGCAACTCCGTTAGCTCTGATGAAAATTGTAGCTCAATGTGATGCAGCAAAGTCTAGAGCAGAGAAACAAATAGCGGAACTCCAAAAAGAAGCATTGATGACAGGTGCTGATACAGTTAACACAAAGAAGCGGATTTTGGATTTGACCAAGGAAATAGAAAATGCCACGAGTACTATGCAAAAAGCAAAAGCCGATACACCTTCATGGATTGAGTTGCTTGTGGGGCAAAATGCTGGTTCTATGGGAGAAGTTTCTGCCATAGCCTTATTGCTTGGATTAGTTTATATGTTGTGGAAGAAAATAATCACTTGGCATATACCTGTATCTATATTGGTTACCGTTTTTGTTTTTGCTGGTATCCTGCATTTGGCAAATCCGCAGGGTTATGCTAGCCCAGAGATACACTTATTGACAGGTGGTCTGATGCTGGGTGCTATCTTCATGGCTACGGACTATGTCACTTCTCCGATGAGCCATAAGGGAATGTTGATTTACGGTGCTTGCATCGGTCTGCTGACGGTGGTTATCCGTCTGTTCGGTGCATATCCCGAAGGTATGTCATTCGCCATTCTGATTATGAATGCGTTCACTCCGCTGATTAACACGTATGTTAAACCTAAACGCTTTGGGGAGGTAGCGAAGAAGAAATGAAAAAGTTAGAATCATCCTTAAAGAATATGTTGCTGGTGCTTACGGGGGTTACAGCCATTTCCGTAGCGTTGCTGGCATACGTCAATGAATTGACGAAAGAACCGATTGCACAAGCCAATGCCAAGACATTGAGTGATGCTGTCAGTGCTGTGGTTCCCGGTTTCGACAATAATCCGATTGCTGAAAAGAAGACCCAGGAAGTGAACGGCGTTGAATACGCGGTATATCCTGCTACCAAGGAAGGTAAGTTCATAGGAGCAGCCGTCGAAGCAACTTCCATGGGATTCGGCGGCGAGCTGAAAGTATTGGTAGGTTTCGATGCCGAAGGCAAGATTATCGACTACTCCTTGCTGACTCACTCGGAAACTCCGGGCTTGGGCTCCAAGGCTGCCGACTGGTTCAAGAAAGGAAACAAGGGAGACATTACAGGCATGAATCCCGGTGAAGCAGCTTTGACTGTAAGTAAGGACGGTGGTAAGGTAGACGCCATTACCGCTTCAACCATTACTTCGCGTGCGTTCCTGAATGCCGTGAACGTTGCCTATGCCGCTTATGCCGGTCAGAATACCGCCGACGGCACTACGGGAGCTACTCAGAAGAATGTGGAAGAGGCCGTTGATGCTGATGCCGATACGTCTGCAGCTACAGGGGCTACTATTAAAGTTGAACTTACTGATTCTGTCAGTGCTAAATAAGAAAGGAGTAGAGATATGAATAATTTTAAAGTATTGATGAACGGGATTATCAAAGAGAATCCTACGTTTGTGCTCCTGCTTGGTATGTGTCCTACATTGGGTACTACTTCGTCCGCCATCAACGGTATGGGTATGGGACTTGCCACTATGTTCGTGCTTATCTGTTCCAACGTAGTGATTTCCGCCATTAAGAACCTGATTCCGGACATGGTGCGTATTCCTTCTTTCATTGTGGTGATTGCATCGTTTGTGACACTGTTGCAGATGGTGATGCAAGCGTATGTTCCGGCACTTTATGCGACATTAGGCTTGTTCATTCCGCTGATTGTAGTAAACTGTATCGTGTTGGGACGTGCCGAGGCGTTTGCCGCAAAGAACAATCCGATTGCCTCATTCTTCGACGGTTTGGGCATGGGATTAGGTTTTACTATCGCATTGACCCTGTTGGGCGCAGTCCGCGAATTTCTGGGTACGGGTAAGATTTTCAATCTTGCCATTCTTCCCGAGGAATACGGTATGCTGGTATTTGTCCTTGCCCCGGGTGCGTTTATCGCATTAGGATACCTCATCGCGTTGGTTAACAGCTTCAAGAAAGCATAGTTTTGTAATTCATAATTAGAATTGATATTATGGAATATATATTGATATTTATCTCGGCAATCTTTGTCAATAACATCGTGTTGTCGCAGTTCTTGGGTATCTGTCCGTTCCTGGGTGTATCCAAGAAAGTGGAGACCGCGTTGGGTATGTCGGCAGCTGTGGCATTCGTGCTCACTATCGCCACCATCGTAACGTTCCTCATTCAGCATTATGTGCTTAATGCTTTCGATTTGGGATATCTTCAGACCATCACCTTCATCCTTGTGATTGCCGCATTGGTGCAGATGGTGGAGATTATCCTGAAAAAAGTATCTCCTTCTTTATACCAGGCTTTGGGTGTGTTCTTGCCTTTGATTACAACGAACTGTTGTATTCTCGGTGTGGCCATTCTCGTCATTCAGAAAGACTACGACTTGCTGACAGGTGTGGTTTATGCATTCTCTACGGCTATCGGTTTCGGTCTGGCACTGACACTCTTTGCCGGACTGCGCGAACAGATGAGCCTGGTAAACGTGCCGAAAGGTATGCAGGGCACTCCGATTGCTTTGATTACCGCAGGCCTGCTGGCAATGGCATTCATGGGCTTCTCCGGCGTAGTTAAGATTTAAAGGTATACAGGAGAAGTCGGTTTTAGGGCGAAGCAGAAAATGTGTCCTCTCATTCTGTTTGGACTCATTTACTTCTTCGCTTTTTTATATATGGAATTACCGCATATGACCGAAATGAATTATTATTTAGTTTTTTTTCTCGGCTGGATATCTGTTTTATGAATTTATTTCCTTACATTTGTAGCCTAATGATAACCTAAAAGCTAAATTGTCTATTTAATATGAAAGAGAAAATCTTGGTTACGGGTGGAACCGGTTATATCGGTTCTCATACTGTAGTAGAACTTCAAAGCGCAGGCTATGAAGTTGTTATTATCGATAATCTGTCAAACTCCAGTGCGGATGTTGTAGACAACATTGAAAAAGTATCGGGTATTCGTCCCGCATTCGAAAAATTGGATTGCTTGGATTTTGCCGGTCTTGACGCTGTGTTTGCCAAATATAAAGGTATTAAAGCGATTATCCATTTTGCTGCGAGCAAAGCCGTGGGTGAATCTGTGGAAAAACCGCTGCTTTATTACCGCAACAACTTGGTTTCTTTGATAAACCTACTTGAACTGATGCCTAAGCATGGAGTAGAGGGTATTGTCTTCTCTTCTTCCTGCACTGTATACGGCCAGCCGGATCAACTTCCCGTAACGGAAGAAGCTCCTATCAAGAAAGCGGAATCGCCATACGGAAACACGAAGCAGATTAACGAGGAGATTGTACGCGACACGGTCGTTTCCGGTGCTCCTATCAATGCCATCTTGCTCCGTTATTTCAATCCGATAGGCGCTCACCCGACCGCATTGCTCGGGGAACTTCCTAACGGTGTGCCGCAGAACTTGATACCCTATCTCACTCAGACTGCTATCGGTATCCGTGAAAAATTGAGTGTGTTCGGCGATGATTATGATACGCCTGACGGTTCTTGTATCCGCGATTTCATCAATGTGGTAGATTTGGCAAAGGCCCATGTGGTAGCAATCCGCCGTATTTTGGAGAAAAAGCAGAAAGAAAAAGTGGAAGTGTTCAATATTGGTACAGGACGCGGTCTTTCCGTATTGGAACTGATTAATGCGTTTGAAAAAGCCACCGGTGTGAAATTGAACTACCAGATTGTGGGTCGTCGTGCCGGAGATATTGAAAAGGTATGGGCCAATCCGGAACTGGCCAATAATGAATTGGGCTGGAAAGCGGAAGTGGGTATCGAAGATACCTTGCGTTCTGCATGGAACTGGCAGTTGAAACTTCGTGAGAGAGGTATTCAATAAGGAATAACGAAATTAAATCTTTAAATAGGAAATGAACAAATGCTTCCCCGCATTTGTTTATTGTATGCCAATCGGCCTGAAGCTGCTTATGTGTATGTGAATATCCGTAATCAGTACGTATGTCTCCCCGGCATAGACAGGCAAGATTGCATAGTAGTTTTGTCGTGTTTTATTTTGTGTTTGTGTTGTAATAAGCCTTGTCGTGAGACAAGGCTTATTTTTTTTATGTGTTAGTAAACGTTGTCATGTATGGAACAAATTGTTCCTATTGTAGTATTAATCGTTCAAATTCGTGTAATTTATAGAAAAAATATCTCTAAGTAGAACAATTAGATGCGATTTGTTTATACCTTTGTGAAGTTGCTTACGCAGCCATCCTAAATGAACAAATGGCCTGTGAAGATGTTAATAGAGCAAGAGGAATGTAAGGATGACGGGCGATGGTAGGACCTGCAAAAGGCAGGATGCGGTACTTGCAACTTTACATGGATTATAATTAAGAGAACAGAATATAAAAAGATTGCTTATGTCACAGATTGTTGGACATATCTCTCAGGTTATCGGACCTGTTGTAGACGTCTATTTTGAAGGTACAGAGGCGGAACTGATGCTGCCAAGCATTCACGATGCACTGGAAATAAAAAAGAATCACGGTAAAAGACTGATTGTGGAAGTGCAACAGCATATTGGTGAGAATACCGTGAGAACCGTAGCCATGGATAGTACGGATGGTCTGCAAAGAGGTATGAAGGTTTACCCGTTGGGTGGACCCATCACCATGCCGATAGGAGAGCAAATTAAAGGCCGTTTGATGAACGTGGTAGGGGATTCCATCGACGGGATGAAAGAATTGGATCGTACCGGCGCTTACCCCATTCATCGCGAACCTCCTAAATTTGAAGATTTGACCACCGTACAGGAAGTACTTTATACGGGTATCAAGGTTATCGATTTGCTGGAACCATATAGTAAAGGAGGTAAAATCGGCCTGTTTGGCGGCGCCGGGGTAGGTAAGACTGTGCTTATCCAAGAGTTAATCAATAATATCGCCAAGAAGCAGAACGGTTTTTCCGTTTTTGCCGGAGTGGGAGAGCGTACCCGTGAAGGGAATGACCTGCTGAGGGAAATGATTGAATCCGGTGTAATCCGCTACGGCGAAGAATTCAAGAAAGGAATGGAGGAAGGTCATTGGGACCTCTCTAAAGTGGATTACAACGAAGTGGCCAAATCGCAGGTTTCTTTGATATTCGGTCAGATGAACGAGCCGCCGGGGGCACGTCAGTCGGTGGCATTGTCCGGTCTGACTGTTGCCGAGTCTTTCCGTGACATGGGTTCCGAATCGAATGGACCACGCGACATATTGTTCTTTATAGATAATATTTTCCGTTTCACCCAAGCTGGTTCTGAAGTTTCCGCATTGCTGGGGCGTATGCCTTCGGCCGTGGGCTATCAGCCGACGTTGGCAACAGAGATGGGCGCCATGCAAGAACGTATCACCTCTACGCGTAACGGTTCTATCACTTCCGTGCAGGCGGTATATGTCCCTGCCGATGACTTGACCGACCCTGCACCAGCCACTACCTTTACGCACTTGGATGCCACAACGGTGTTGAGCCGTAAGATTACCGAACTCGGCATCTATCCGGCTGTCGATCCGTTGGAATCTACTTCACGTATTCTTGATCCGCATATAGTCGGTCAGGAACATTATGAGGTGGCCCAGCGTGTGAAACAGATTCTCCAACGAAATAAAGAATTGCAAGACATCATATCCATTCTCGGCATGGAAGAGTTGTCGGATGCCGACCGTACATTGGTGAATCGTGCCCGTCGTGTACAGCGCTTCTTGTCACAACCTTTCGCCGTGGCCGAACAGTTTACCGGGGTGCCCGGTACAATGGTTTCCATAGAAGATACCATCAAAGGTTTTAAGATGATTCTGGATGGTGAAGTCGATTATCTGCCCGAACCGGCTTTCTTGAATGTCGGAACCATCGAGGAAGCGATAGAAAAAGGAAAGAAGTTGCTGGAACAGGCAAAAAAATAAAATCTCATAAACCGTGGAAATGAAGGAACTGCATTTGAATATCGTGTCGCCGGATAAGGAAATCTTCGCAGGCGAGGTGAATAGGGTAACCTTGCCGGGTACGCTCGGTTCGTTTACTATTTTGCCGCAACACGCGCCTATTGTGTCATCACTGAAAGCCGGTGTACTGGTGTATGTAACGAAAGACGGAGAGGAGCATGCACAAGATATTCATGGCGGTTTTGTGGAGATGAACAATAACAAAGTTTCGGTTTGTGTAGACTGACCCTTTTTGGCATGGAACCTTAAATTGAATGGACGTGAGTATTACAAAACGAAATTATTTGTGGCAGTTAGCGCTCTTGACAGTGATGATAGGTGGTGTAGGCGGCTGGGTGTATTATTCCATTTTCCCGCATCACTATTTTGGCGGTTATCCGTTGATACCGGTATTCTTCTTTGTTTTTGGCATGTTTATGATATGCATGGTCGAGAGTTGCCGCCATCGGATGCCGGGACGGATGTTGCAGATATGTCTGCTGATGCGTTCCATGCGAATGATTGTTGCTATCATAGTGATGTTGGTATATTGCATTGCCGTGCGTGAGGAAGCGAAGGAATTTCTGTTGACGTTTATCGTGAACTATCTGATATATTTGATTTATGACTCCTGGTTTTTCTTTACTTTTGAGGCTAACCGGAAGTTGAAAAAGAAAATGAAACAAGAAAATGAGACAATTGCGTGACATATTGACCGGATTGTTGCTGGTATGGGGATTATTGCTGCCTGCTGTTGTGCGGGGAGCCGATGCGGTTCCTGTGGAGCAAGAAGAGGGTACGGTGAATGTAAAGGAGATTGTGTTCGGGCATATTGGCGATTCGTACGAATGGCATATTACTGCTTTCGGAAAAACGCACGTTATCATTCCTTTGCCTGTCATTGTGTATAGTAATACAACAGGGTGGCACACTTTTCTTTCTTCCCGTTTGGAGGAGAATGGTGGAAGCTACGAGGGCTTGTCCATAGCTCCGTCAGGCAGTAGGTATGAGGGAAAATTGGTGGAGCATGATGCGGCTGGTAATGAGGTACGTCCTTGGGATATATCTATTACAAAAGTTGCACTTTCATTGCTTATGAATAGTGCGTTACTGATTTTCATTATTCTGGGAGTAGCCCGATGGTATCGCAAGCATCCTCAAAACAGTGTGGCACCGGGTGGTTTCGTCGGATTTATGGAAATGTTTATTATGATGGTAAATGATGACGTCATAAAGAGCTGTGTAGGTCCAAAGTATCGTAAGTTTGCTCCATACCTGCTGACTGCATTTTTCTTTATTTTCATAAATAACCTCATGGGATTGATACCGATATTCCCGGGTGGGGCGAATGTCACCGGAAATATTGCCATCACAATGTTTTTGGCTGTCTGTACATTCCTTGCCGTCAATATTTTCGGAACTAAAGCCTATTGGAAAGATATTTTCTGGCCGGATGTTCCTTGGTGGTTGAAGGTACCTGTCCCGATGATGCCTCTTATAGAGCTTTTTGGTATCTTTACGAAACCTTTTGCTTTGATGATTCGTCTTTTTGCCAATATGCTGGCTGGACATATGGCCATGTTGGTGCTCACTTGCCTGATATTTATATCGGCCAGCATGGGACCTGCTTTGAACGGTTCGTTGACAGTGGCTTCGGTGCTGTTCAATATCTTTATGAACGGACTGGAATTGTTGGTTGCCTTTATCCAAGCATATGTATTCACCATGTTGTCGGCTGTATTTATCGGCTTGGCGCAAGAGGAACACGAGGGGAATGAAGAATTAAAAATGAAGAATTGAAATTATAAGGTAATATAAGATTATAGAGAATATAAACATTAATAAAATAACAATTTAAAATTTGAAAGTTATGTTGCTATCTGTATTATTACAAGCTGCTGCGGCAGGTGTTGGAGTTAGTAAATTGGGTGCTACCTTGGGTGCGAGTTTAGCTGTTATCGGTGCAGGTGCAGGTATTGGTAAGATTGGCAGTGCTGCCATGGAAGCCATTGCGCGTCAGCCGGAAGCAGCGGGAGATATTCGTATGAGCATGATTATTGCCGCCGCCTTGATTGAAGGTGTAGCTTTGTTGGCTGTTGTTGTGTGTCTGTTGGTATTCTTCTTATAAAAAATAGAATTATGTCATTGTTATTACCTGATAGTGGTCTGCTGTTCTGGATGCTCCTTTCGTTCGGCGTGGTTTTTGTGCTGTTGGCCAAATACGGTTTTCCTGTCATTACGAAAATGGTGGAGGATCGTAGGAACTACATAGAACAATCGCTGGAAGTGGCACGTCAGGCTAATGTCCAGCTCGCCAAACTGAAAGAAGAGAGCGAGGCACTGATTGCTGCCGCAAACAAGGAACAGGGACGCATCATGCGGGAAGCAATGCACGAGCGTGACAAGATTGTTGCCGAAGCGCGTAAACAAGCGGAAGCCGCCGCACAGAAAGAATTGGACGATGCCAAGCAGCAGATTTTGCAAGAGAAGGAAGAGGCTATCCGTGATATCCGCCGTCAGGTAGCTGTGCTATCGGTGGATATTGCTGAGAAGATAATCCGTCGTAATTTGGACAAAGAGCAAGAACAGATGGAAATGATTGACCGTATGTTGGATGAAATGCTGACGGCCAATCGCTAATCATTCATTAATCTTTAGAAGAAATGGATATAGGAATTATTTCGATGCGTTATGCAAAGGCGCTCATGGAGTATGCCAAAAGCACGGGTACGGAAGACAGGTTGTATACGGAAATGCGTACGTTGAGCCGGAGTTTCGAGAAACATCCTGATTTGCGTACGGCATTGGAAAATCCGGTACTGCCGTTGCAGGAGAAATTCTCGCTTATCTGTGCCGCTGCTGTGGGCAATGCTCCCGCTGAAAGTGGGTTGACCCGTTTTATTACGTTGGTACTGAAAAACAGACGTGAGTCATTTCTGCAATATATATGCTTGAGCTATTTGGACTTGTACAGGAAAAGCAGGCATATCGGCGTTGCGAAACTGACAACTGCCGTACCCGTAAGCCGTGAGGTTTGGGAACGCATCCGAAACAGTGCTTCACACCAACTTCACGCCAAAATGGAGTTGCAGACAGAGGTTGATCCTGCTATTGAAGGCGGGTTCATATTCGATATCAATGATTTCCGTCTGGATGCCAGCATTGCTACCCAGCTAAAGAGAGTGAAACAACAGTTCATTGACAAGAACAGAAGAATTGTATAACAGTGATGAGCGATTGGCAATTGGTAATAGGTAATGATGCCTGTTGCCAATTACCAATCATTAGTCACTAAACATTAATCATTAATCACTAAAACAAGATGTTGTCTGAAAATATAAAAGTAAGCGAAGTCTCCGATATCCTGCGCAAACAGTTGGAAGGCATTGATACCCATGTCCAACTGGATGAAATCGGTACGGTGTTGCAAGTCAGCGATGGCGTGGCACGTATCTATGGATTGCGTAATGCCGAGGCGAACGAGTTGCTGGAGTTTGACAACGGCATCAAAGCCATCGTGATGAACCTTGAAGAGGATAACGTGGGGGCTGTATTGTTAGGCCCAACGGATAAAATCAAGGAAGGCTTTGTGGTGAAGCGTACCAAGCGTATCGCTTCCATTATGGTGGGAGAGGGTATGCTGGGACGTGTCATCGACCCGTTGGGGATGCCGTTGGACGGTAAGGGGCTGATAGGCGGTGAACTTTGCGAGATGCCGCTGGAGCGTAAAGCGCCGGGGGTTATTTTCCGCCAGCCGGTGAACCAACCGTTGCAGACCGGTTTGAAGGCTGTTGATGCCATGATTCCCATCGGTCGTGGGCAACGTGAGTTGATTATCGGTGACCGACAGACGGGTAAGACTGCTATTGCCATTGATACCATCATCAACCAGCGTGCCAATTATGATGCCGGCGACCCTGTATATTGTATTTATGTAGCTATTGGTCAGAAGGGGTCTACGGTAGCATCTATCGTAAACACATTGCGTGAATACGGTGCGATGGATTACACTATCGTCGTGGCTGCTACGGCGGGTGATCCGGCAGCATTGCAGTATTATGCTCCGTTTGCAGGCGCTGCCATCGGTGAATATTTCCGTGATACCGGCCGTCATGCACTGGTGGTTTACGATGACTTGTCCAAGCAGGCGGTGGCATATCGTGAGGTTTCTCTGATTCTGCGCCGTCCGTCGGGGCGTGAGGCATATCCGGGCGACATATTCTATCTGCACTCCCGTTTGCTGGAGCGTGCGGCTAAGATTATCAGTCAGGAAGAAGTGGCACGGGAGATGAACGACTTGCCCGACAGCCTGAAAGGCAGAGTGAAAGGTGGTGGTTCGTTGACGGCACTTCCGATTATCGAAACGCAAGCCGGTGATGTGTCGGCCTATATCCCTACAAACGTAATCTCCATTACCGACGGACAGATATTCCTTGACACCAACCTCTTCAACCAGGGTAACCGTCCTGCCATTGATGTGGGTATCTCCGTGAGTCGCGTAGGTGGTAACGCTCAGATTAAGGCGATGAAGAAGGTGGCAGGTACGCTTAAGATAGACCAGGCACAGTATCGCGAGCTGGAGGCTTTTACCAAATTCAGCGGTGATATGGACCCTGTGACAGCGCTGACCATCGACAAGGGACAGAAGAATACCAGCCTGCTGGTGCAACCTCAGTATAGCCCGATGCCCGTAGAGAAGCAAGTCGCTATTCTTTATTGCGGTACGCACGGCTTGTTGAAGGACGTGCCTTTGGATAAGGTGAGCGAGTTTGAGCGCAGTTTCCTCGAATCTCTTGAACGGAGTTATCAAAAAGAGGTGCTTGATGTGCTGAAGACGGGTGTCATCGACGATGATGTCTGCAAGAAGATAGAAGAAACGGCAGCAAAGGTAATCAAGCAATTTATGTAGATAGCGGCAGGGCATCCGCTTGCCCGCCGCCAATCATCAATCCTAATCACTATATAAGATGGCTTCACTGAAAGAGGTAAAAAATAGAATAAACTCCGTCAAAAGTACGCGCCAGATTACTTCGGCGATGAAGATGGTGGCATCTGCCAAACTGCATAAGGCGCAGGGGCGGATTGGGAATATGCTACCTTATCAACGGAAGCTGAATGAGATTCTGACAAACTTCTTGGGTACGGACATTGCGATAGAGTCGCCCTATATCGACGGACGTCCGGTAGAAAGAGTGGCGATTGTGGCATTCTCGTCCAATTCGTCCCTGTGCGGGGCTTTCAATTCCAACGTGGCAAAGATGCTGGAGCGTACATTGGAAGAATATAAACCGCTGGGCAAAGATAATGTTCTGGTATATCCCGTAGGCAAGAAAGTGGAAGAAGCCGTAAAGAAACTGGGGATTGTGCCGCAAGGCAGTTATCAGGAGATGGCGGACAAGCCTTCGTATGCGCAGGCGCGCGAACTTGCCGGGCTTTTGATGAAGGAGTTTACCGAAGGACGCGTAGACAAAGTGGAGCTGATTTATCATCATTTCAAATCCACCGGTTCGCAAATCCTGACGATAGACCAGTATCTGCCTGTCAATTTGGATAAGATGGCGGAAGAAGCAGCCGAAAGCACGGGGAAAAGCGGCTTCAACAACGATTACATTGTGGAACCTTCTGCTGCCCAACTGGTGACCGAACTTCTTCCCAAGGTACTGGCGCAGAAGATTTATACCGTCTTGTCGGACTCGAACGCTTCCGAGCACGCTGCCCGTATGCTTGCCATGCAGGCTGCCACGGACAATGCCAACGATTTGATTCAAGACTTGACGAAGCAGTACAACAAGAGCCGTCAGCAGGCGATTACGAATGAATTGTTGGATATTATCGGTGGTAGCATGAAATGACTTCTCCGGTAGGAAACAAGGGAAAAAGGTTATGTCCCCAAGGATGTGACCTTTTTTCGTTTGTCCGGAACGGGTTGTCTCTCCGTACACGACAAAGGGTATTGTCGGCATAGCGGCAAGAGGTATTGTTGGCGTGGATGATACCGTCCTTCCGTAAAAACATCCGGTCGTTTTTCTTTCTACTCTGTTTATTTGTGTTATCTTTACCGCCTATAAAAACAAATGGTAAAGAATAATGGAGCAGAATCCCGAATTAGCGCTGGCATGGCAATTCATTGAAAGCACAGGCACACATCTTTTTCTGACAGGCAAAGCCGGAACAGGCAAAACAACTTTCCTGCGCAAGCTCAAGCAGAACAGTCCCAAACGTATGGTCGTCGTGGCACCCACCGGTATTGCTGCCATCAATGCCGGCGGAGTGACCATCCATTCGTTCTTCCAGTTGCCGTTCGCACCCTACGTGCCCGAAAGTTCGTTCAGTGCGAGCGGGACGGCGGCCTACCGCTTCCGTTTCGGCAAAGAGAAAATCAATATCATACGCAGCATGGACCTGCTGGTGATTGACGAAATCAGCATGGTGCGCGCCGACTTGCTGGATGCGGTGGATGAAATGCTCCGCCGCTACCGCGACCATTACAAGCCCTTCGGCGGTGTGCAACTTCTGATGATTGGCGACCTGCAGCAGTTGGCTCCCGTTGTGAAGGACGAGGAGTGGCAGCTACTGAAGAGATATTACGATACCCCTTACTTTTTCTCCAGCCGCGCGCTGAAGCAGACGGAATATTGCACCATCGAACTCAAGACCGTATACCGGCAGAGCGACGGGACTTTCCTGAACCTGCTGAACCGTATCCGTGAAAATTCTTGCGACCCTCAAGTGTTGGAAACATTGAACCGCCGTTACCTGCCTGACTTCCAGCCTCGGAAGGAGGAGGGCTACATTCGTCTGGTTACCCACAACTATCAGGCGCAGCGCATCAACGATTACGAACTGGAGCAGCTGCCGGGACGCACATATGCCTTTCGCGCCACGATTGACGGCAAGTTTCCCGAGTATTCCTATCCTACGGACGAAGTGCTTGAACTGAAAAAAGGCGCCCAAGTGATGTTCGTAAAGAACGATTCGTCCGGCGAGCACCGTTACTACAACGGCATGATAGGGGAGGTCACCGGCGTTTCCACCGCCAGCATTGAGGTGCGTCCCAAAGAGAGCAACAAGACTTTCCTCTTGCAGGAAGAGGAGTGGGCCAATGCCAAATACGTGTTGGACGAAGAAAGCAAGGAGATTGTGGAAGACATCGAAGGCACTTTCCGGCAGTTCCCATTGAAGCTGGCATGGGCGATAACCATCCACAAAAGCCAAGGGCTTACGTTCGAGCGCGCCATCATTGATGCCAGCGCATCCTTCGCCCACGGACAGACTTACGTGGCACTGAGCCGTTGCAAGACCCTGGAAGGCCTCGTGCTCAGTGCGCCGCTTTCCGCCAAAGCCGTCATCAGCGACCGGGCAGTGGAGGAGTTCACGGACGCTGCCCGCAGGAGCGAGCCGGATGAGTGCCGTTTCCATTCGCTTCAACGCACCTATTTCCACGAGCTGTTGTCGGGATTGTTCGATTTCCTGCCGTTGCAGCAAGCCGTGCAGCGCTACGTCCGCTTGGTCGACGAGCATCTTTACCGGCTATATCCCAAGCATCTTGCCACCTATAAGGAAGAATCGGAACGTTTCCGCGAAAAGGTGGTGAAGGTAGCGCAGAAGTTCGGCGTGCAATACAACCGCCTGATTGATGCCGCGCAGGACTATGCATCGGATACCACCTTGCAGGAACGCATTGTCGCCGGTGCCAATTACTTCAAGAAAGAGATGTCACCGCTCTATCTCGCCTTGGTAAGGGAACGCCCTCTTGCCACAGACAACAAAGTGCTGAAGAAACAGCTGGCGACCACCAAAGAAGAACTGACAACGCTCTTCCTGCTGAAAGACGACCTGCTGGAGTACGTGGCGGAGCATGGATTCCGCACTGCCGACTACCTGAAGCAGAAAGCGATACTCTCCATCGGCGAGCGCGTCATCTCCGGCAAGGAAGACATGAAGCGGCGGGGATTGCCGACTTCGGCTGAGAAGAACCCGCAAGAACGCAAGCGGAGAGAACCCGCCGCACCCGCCGTACAAGTCCCTTCGGACGTGCCGCATCCCGAACTTTATGAGCGCTTGGTGGCATGGAGAAACCAGGAAGCGGCGCGTTTGGGGCTTCCTGTCTATACCGTCATCCAGCAGAAAGCCATTTTGGGCATCAGCAACCTGCTGCCCACCGACAAGGAACTGCTTCGCCACATCGCTTATTTCGGGAAGAAAGGAATGGAGAAGTATGGCGACGTCATTCTGGAGATAGTACGCGCGTACTGCAAGGAAAAGGGACTGGCAGAACCGGAACTTATGTAGTAGGACAGCCGTTGTCAGAACGGCGTCCGGTTTCCCCGTTGCACCTCGATGCGTACACCGAACGAACCGTTGGAAGACTTCATTTCGAACGCTCCCTTAAAGTTGTTCCGCTCCCAAGGCAGCGCCGAACGGTTGGGAACCTTCCATCCGTCTTTGTTATATTCGCCGTAAGTATGGATGCGCATACCGTTTTTCAGACGGAAACTTCCCATCTGTAGCTGTTCCGGTGCCGCGCCGAACCCGGTCAGCCCGAACGGGTTCAGGCTGTAGACGGTGGAATTAGTGAGCGAGAACACGTTCGAAAGCCCTTGCGAATAGGTGGCGTCCGGGTTCAGGCGGAACATCCGGCTGTAGTCTTTGCTCGCATCCGGTATTTCCAGTTTGAAGTCGGGCAGGGCGGGGGCTTCCATTTTCAGCAGACTCATGTCCAGCAGAAATCCGCCGTAGTTCTTTACTTCGGGCATGAGCGCTCCCTCCGGCGGGATGCCGTCGGGCAGGGGACGCGCAGGCAGGGTATCGCCTTTCGCCTCGCTTTGGGCGCACAGCGGAGCGACACTTGCCAGCAGGAGGGCGGTGAACAAACAGATTCGTTTCATGATTGCGTTCGGATAATCGGTTCTTGGCAGCCGCGTGGTGCTGCACTCCACAAAGATACTCCTTTCCCGCCATTTCCGGAAACTTCTTTGTATTATTTCTCTTTCTTTATACTATCAGTTTATAGCCTATTCCGCGCACATTCACGATGCGGATGCGGCCGTCTTGCGAGAGTAAAACCATTTATCTTCCGAGCAAAACGGATTATCTTTTGGAGAAAGCAAGCTATCTTCCGAAGAAACGAGACGGAAGTTTCCTTTGTCCGTTCGGAACGCACAAAGTATGTATTTTATCTATAAATCAGTAAAATAAAATATAGTTATCTTGCAGTTACGATTATTTTTGGTTAATATTGTATCCGATATACACAAACATTTTATTAGAAAGAAAAATTATGAAAGACATGAAATTTGGAAGATTTATTGGATGCATGGCTCTTTTACTGTCGAGCATCGGAATGCAGGCACAATCGGTATGCACGATTGAGGGGAAGGTGAAGAATGTGAAGCCGGGAGTTTGTTTGAACTTGTTTCGGATGATAGGAAAGGTAGGAAGCAGCATTGCTGTAGACACATTGCGGGGAGATAATTTTCGTTTTGAAGTACCTGTTTTAGGCACAGATGTAAACCATCTGAGTTTAACGATTCGCGATGGAAACATATACGGAATGGGATTGGATCTATGGGTTAATGCCGGGTCGCATATTCGTTTGACAGGTGAAGACATGAACAGTTACACTTGGCAAGTGGAGAGCGATGTGCCACAACAGAAGATATGGCAGCTTTTTGTGAATGATTCACGCTCGTTTTGGAACCTTTATCAAGAGAATTACTTGAAACAAAAGGAACTTATGTACGCATACAGAAAGGCGGAATCCAAAGAGGAAAAAGAACAGATAAAAGTTGTACGCGATAGCCTGGATAGGATAAAAAAGATGCTGGATGTCCGTATAGACTCCAATACAATAGCCCGCATGAAACAATTGCCGGTAGAAGAAATCTGGATGAAAAAGCTGGAGAATCTGGCAATGGGAGTAAGATATACCCAAGATTATCCTTACCGCAAAGAAGTAGAGGAACTTTACAACAGGCTTACCGATGAACAGCGGCAGACACCCGAAGCTTTGGATATTCATGCTTACCTGTTTCCTGCCAAGACAGTGGCGGTACAAGAGAAGGCGGCGGACGGCGACTTGTTTGATTTGCAGGGTAACGTGCACCGCCTGTCCGACTTTAAGGGAACTCCCGTCTTGATAGACTTCTGGAGCCGGGGATGCGGTCCCTGCCTCAATGCACTGCCGGAGATGAAAGAAATCAGCAAGCTATATGAAGGGCGTTTGGTGGTGGTCAGTTTGAGCATCGACGATAAGACGAATTGGGAGATAGCTTCCAGGCATCACGACATCAGCTGGTGGAACCTGAACGACTTGAAAGGCAACAACGGCATATATGCCAAATACAGTTCCGGTTCCATTCCCCGTTATGTCTTTTTGTCAGCAGAAGGCACGGTGGTAGATATGTGGTCCGGCTACGGAAAAGGCAGTTTGCTGAAGAAACTGGAGAAATTGATGGAGCAGTAGCGGATTTTTTGTACTTTTGCAACGCTATAAAATATAAAAACAAAGACTCTATATGAAATCAGACATTGAAATAGCGCGCAGCATAGAACTAAAGAAAATAAAGCAAGTTGCCGAAAGTGTGGGCATTCCCCGCGAAGAAGTAGAAAACTATGGACGTTACATCGCCAAAATTCCCGAAGAACTGATTGATGAAGAGAAAGTAAAACGGAGCAACCTGATTCTGGTGACCGCCATCACGGCGACAAAAGCCGGAATCGGCAAGACAACCGTCTCCATCGGCTTGGCGTTGGGACTTAACAAGATTGGGAAAAAGGCTATCGTAGCCTTGCGCGAACCCTCGCTCGGTCCCTGCTTCGGAATGAAAGGCGGAGCGGCAGGAGGCGGCTACGCGCAAGTGCTTCCGATGGAGAAGATAAACTTACATTTCACCGGTGATTTCCATGCTATCACTTCCGCGCATAATATGATTTCCGCCATGTTGGATAACTATATCTACCAGCATCAGGCAGACGGCTTCGGCCTGAAAGAAATCATCTGGCGGCGCGTGCTCGATGTGAACGACCGTTCTTTGCGTAGCATCGTCACCGGTCTCGGGCCACGTACCAACGGAGTCACCATGGAGTCCGGCTTCGATATTACTCCGGCATCGGAAATTATGGCAATCCTTTGCCTGTCGAAAGATACGGAAGACCTTCGCCGACGTATCGAAAACATTATCCTTGGTTTCGACTTTGAAGGCAAACCGTTTACCGTAAGTGATTTAGGAATAGCAGGCGCTGTCACCGTATTACTGAAAGACGCTATCCATCCCAACTTGGTACAGACCACCGAAGGGACGGCGGCTTTTGTTCACGGTGGTCCGTTCGCAAACATCGCACACGGCTGCAACTCCATTCTTGCCACCAAGATGGCGATGACATTCGGCGACTATGTGGTGACGGAAGCCGGTTTCGGTGCCGACTTGGGAGCGGAGAAATTCTACAACATCAAATGCCGGAAAAGTGGGCTGCAACCTAAGCTGACTGTCATCGTTGCCACCGCACAAGGACTGAAGATGCACGGCGGCGTCAGCCTTGACCGCATCAAGGAACCGAACATGGATGGACTGAAAGAGGGCTTCGGCAATCTGGACAAGCACATCCGCAACCTGCGCTATTTCGGACAGACTGTAGTCGTTGCCTTCAACCGCTTTGCCAGCGATACGGACGAAGAGGTGGAAGCTATCCGCCGCCATTGCGAAGAAGATTTGAAAGTCGGCTTTGCCATCAACAATGCTTTTGCCGAAGGCGGGGAAGGTGCCGTCGATTTGGCAAACCTTGTGGTGGATACCATCGAAAAGAAACCTTCCGCCCCGTTGCGATATACCTACGAGGAAAATGACACCGTGCAGCAGAAGATAGAAAAAGTGGCGTGCAACCTATATGGAGCAAGCGTGGTGACCTACAGCAGTGCTTCGCGCAAGATGATACAACTGATTGAAGAGATGGGGATTTCACACTATCCCGTCTGCATCGCCAAGACGCAATACTCTTTCTCAGCCGACCCGAAAATATACGGCGCTGTCAACAATTTCGAATTCCACATCAAAGATATCGTCATCAACAACGGTGCGGAAATGATTGTTGCCATTGCCGGCGAGATACTCCGTATGCCGGGGCTTCCCAAAGTGCCGCAAGCCGAGCATATCGACATCGTAGACGGAAACATAGAGGGGCTTTCCTGATGAAATCAATATGAAACATCCTCTTCGGACAACGATAAAAAAACAGGCTGCGCAATGTTCGTTCGATGAACTGCGCAGCCTGTTTTTCGTATTTATCTGAAATGATGTGGAAAGATTGTCTGAGACTCTCTTATTACCGGACCATCATTTCTCAATTTTCAATTCTTACTTCTCAATTTAATAAGCGAACAGCGGATATTCCTTCATCTTCGCATTGACGCGTGCGCGAACCTCTGCGATGACCTGTTCGTTTTCTACGTTAGAGAGGACGGTTTCAATCATTTCGGCGATTTCCAGCATCAAATCCTCCTTGGCGCCACGGGTTGTGATGGCAGGAGTACCCAAGCGGATACCGGAAGTCTGGAACGCGGAGCGGCTGTCGAACGGAACCATGTTCTTGTTTACCGTGATGTCGGCAGATACCAATGCCTTTTCAGCCACTTTACCTGTCAAATCGGGGTATTTGCTACGAAGGTCTACCAGCATGGAGTGATTGTCCGTACCGCCGGAAACGATGGTAAAACCACGGTCTATCAAGGCTTGTGCCAACGTGGCGGCATTCTTCTTCACCTGTTTGGCATACTCTTTCCATTCCGGTTGCAGAATCTCGCCGAAAGCAACGGCCTTCGCTGCAATGACGTGCTCCAACGGACCGCCCTGGATGCCGGGGAATACGGCAGAGTCGAGCAACTGGGACATCATCTTGATTTCTCCCTTCGGAGTCTTCTTGCCCCAAGGATTTGGGAAGTCCTTACCCATCATGATTACGCCGCCACGCGGACCGCGCAATGTCTTGTGCGTAGTCGAAGTTACGATATGTGCATATTTCACAGGGTTGTCCAGTTCGCCTGCAGCAATCAATCCGGCAGGATGTGCCATATCAACCATCAGGATAGCACCTATCTTGTCGGCGATTTCGCGCATACGCTTGTAGTCCCATTCGCGTGAATAGGCGGAACCGCCACCGATAATCATTTTCGGCTTCTCGCGCAGGGCTACTTCTTCCATTTGGTCGTAGTCTACGCGTCCGGTTTCTTTATTGAGGTTGTATTCGCAGGGAGTGTAGATGATACCGGAAGTATTGACCAATGAACCGTGGGAGAGGTGACCGCCGTGTGCAAGGTTCAAACCCATGAATTTGTCGCCCGGGTTCAGTACGGCAAGGAATACGGCGGCATTAGCCTGCGCGCCGGAGTGTGGCTGTACGTTGGCCCATTCTGCACCGAAAATCTGTTTCAGGCGGTCGATGGCGATTTGTTCGCTTTGGTCTACAACCTCGCAACCGCCGTAGTAACGTTTGCCGGGATAACCCTCCGCATACTTGTTGGTGAGGCAGGAACCCATGGCCTGCATAACTTGGTCGCTTACAAAGTTCTCTGATGCAATCAATTCAATACCTTTGAGCTGGCGTTGATGTTCTTTTTCGATAATGTCGAAAATTAAGTCGTCTCTTTTCATTCTTGCTTATTAGATAAGTTTGATAATTCTGTATTCTCTTATTAAGCGCACAAATTTAAGGGAAATAAATGAATAAATTGTAAGAAAAGTAAGAAATTTCCTGTCAAAAGAACACTCCGAGTGAGAAACTGAGCACATTATCTCTTCTGTGGAAGCGTATTTGGCTGCCAAGCGTGGCTTCATCGCCGAAGTTTTCGTCATAAATCGGTTTGTAACTGATGCGTTTCGATATGTTGTGAAGTCCGATGTCATACCGGAAGTCGAAGAAAACGCGGGAAATCGTTACGGCAACGCCGGCGGTGAAACTGGCGTTCAAAGGATATAGCTCCTCTTCGATATCCCGCTGGTCGAAATTCTCGAAGGTCACTTTGCTCTGCCTGTCCCATATATAACGTATTTTCGGTCCTCCGAAGATGGCAAGGCTGTAGGGTCCTTCCTTGATGATGTTGTATCCGTAGATTACGGGGATTTCAAGGCTATGAATGGACGAGGTGATGGAAGCCATTCCGGGTATGCTGTTTTCGGGAGCGTCTTCCGGCAGCGGTTTCTCGAAGGTGATGTTACAGCGGTTTATCGTATAAGAGAGTTCCGGTTGCAGGAAATGGCGTTTGAAGTTTATCCGCATGAAGAACGAACCGAAATAGCCTATCTTATAGTTGTTCTGCACCTCGTCGATGACAGTGCCATTGAGCACCAAGTCCGATACAAGGAAGAGCGAGGATGTAAATCCGCCTTTGATGCCAAAGTTCACCCGGCGGTTGTGATGATGGGGGAGCTGTCCCCACACTGTTGTGGAGAAGGCCAATAGGCATATCCCGAGTAGTAACTGTCGTTTTCCCATCATCGTTTCCTGTCATTAGTCATTGTTTCTTCTTCTCCACCGACCAGCCGAATTTCCCGATTTTCTCTCCCAGTTCGTAGTAACCTCCGTGCACATAGACCAGCAGGTTGGATGCAGCCAGCTCCAGTTTGCCGGTTTCCGTATTCAAGTGGGAGGTGTCAGCACGTACGTTCACGACATCGGCTATGAACATATCGTGCGAACCGAGGGAGAGAATCTCCTTTACCCTGCATTCGATGCACAGGGGAGATTCTTCGATGAGTGGGGCGCTGACAACGGTGCTTTTGCCGGCTGTCAGTCCTGTCTCCTCAAACTTGTTGTAGTCCTTTCCCGAGCGCACGCCACACCAGTCGGTGGCACGCGCCATATCTTTCGTCGTCAGGTTGATGACAAATTCCATGTTGCGCTTGATGATGTCGTAGGAGTGGCGCTCCGGGCGCACGGAAATATAGCACATGGGCGGGTTGGTGCAAATGGTGCCCGTCCATGCGATGGTCAGCAGGTTGTACTCTTCCGGAGTACTTCCGCAACTCACCAGTACGGCGGGGAGCGGATAAATCATGGTTCCCGGTTTCCAGTCTTCTTTCATCAGATTATCTCTATTTCTTCCCTTGTCTGTTCTTTCTCGCAATAGTGGCATTTGATGACACAATTATCCTTGTCCACTACGTGGAACAGGGTGGACATCGGTTCGTTGTTGGTGATGCACTTGGGATTGGCACATTTCACAATGCCGTGCAACTCGTCGGGCAGGTTCACTTCGCGTTTTTCCACCACTTCGTAGTCGCGTATGATGTTCAGCTTGATGTTGGGGGCAACCACGGCAATGCGGTTTATCTCATCGTCGCAGAAGAATTTGTCCGCTATCTTGATGATGCCTTTCGTTCCCAGCTTCTTGCTTTTGAGGTTGAAGCCGATTGTGATGTTGTTGTTCATCTGCTCCAACCCGAGCAATGACACTACCGTAAATAGCTTTTCGGATGGTATATGGTCGATGACAGTGCCGTTTTCCAAGGCGGCTACCTGCAGTTCTTGCTTTTTCTCACTCATGTAGTTTAAGTATAAAATATAGGGTATAAGTATTCAAGTAGGCTTTCACTTCCCGTCTCTTCTCACATCGTCCAGCGTGATGCCCAGCACGTCGCAAAGGATGGCCTCGCGGGCATAGAGCCCGTTTTGTGCCTGCTGGAAATAATACGCTTTCGGGTTGTCGTCCACGTCGAGGGCTATCTCGTTGACGCGGGGCAGCGGATGCAGGATGCGCAGGTTGGGGCGGGTGTGCTCCAGCATCTTGTTGCGCAGGATGTAGATGTTCTTGACGCGTTCGTACTCCATAAGGTCGGTGAAGCGTTCACGTTGCACGCGGGTCATGTAGAGGATGTCTGCATCGGCTATTATCTCTTCGGTGAAATCGGTGTGCTCCACAAACCGGATGTCGTGTTCGCGACAATAGATTTTGTACTCTTCCGGCATTTTCAGCTCTTCGGGGGCGATGAAATGGAAGGTGGGGTTGAAATGGCGCATAGCCATCAGCAGGGAGTGCACGGTGCGGCCGTATTTCAAGTCGCCCACGAGGTAGATGTTCAGGTTTTCCAGTGTGCCTTGCGTCTTGTAGATGGAGTAGAGGTCGAGCATCGTCTGCGAGGGATGCTGGTTGGCTCCGTCTCCGGCATTGACGATGGGCACGGTGGTTACTTCGCTGGCATAGCGTGCGGCACCTTCCAGGTAGTGGCGCATCACGATGATGTCGGCATAGTTGCTCACCATCTTGATGGTGTCTTTCAGCGTCTCGCCTTTGGACGAACTGGTGGCTTTCGGGTCGCTGAAACCGATGACGCGCGCGCCAAGGCGGTTGGCGGCAGTCTCAAAACTTAAGCGGGTACGGGTGGACGGCTCGAAAAATAGGGTGGCGACAACTTTTTCATCCAGCAGATGCCTGTTGGGCTTTGCCTCGAACTCTTTCGCCATGTCAAGCATATAGAGGATTTTCTCTTTGCTGTGCTCGGCGATAGTGACTAAACTTCTGTTTTCCATATCGTTGATATTCGTTTTGCTTTTCGAGAGTGTAAAAGTACAAAAAAGATATGGCGCATGAAAATGTGGGGGGACTTTTTTCCGATAAAAATGCTATCTCAGGTAAGGTTGCGTATAAAGAGTGCTAAGGCGGTTTTTACGTTTCCCGGCCGCAAGCAACTAATTCCGGCTATACTAAACTATAATCGTCCGACAGCCGTGACCTTTTCGTCCGACAGCTGTCGGACGAAAAGGTCACGGCTGTCGGACGAAAGGGAAACAACTGTCGGACGATTAGATTTTAGTAAGGAGAAAATAGTCCGCCGCTTGCCGTCGGTTTGCTCCTCGGGGAGGTGGGGATTGTTTTAAAAGCCGTGGCCCAGACCTAAAAAAGACGAAAAAAGCCGTGCTGTTTGGGCGTATATACATTATATTTACGTACCTTTGCCCCATTATTGTAATCACAGAAATTGTTGGACCGGACATGATAAAGAAAGTCGTAAAAATCCTTTGGGTTTTCATTGCACTGATGGCATTGGTGTGTGTGGTTGTTTTCTTCTCGATAGCAAAAGGTTGGATTGGCTATATGCCTCCCGTGGAAGACCTGGAAAATCCCAATTACAAGTTTGCAACGGAAATATTCTCGGAAGACGGAAAAGTCTTGGGTACCTATTCTTATAGTAAAGAGAACCGTGTGTTTGTAGGGTACAACGATTTGTCCCCGCACATCATCAATGCGCTGATAGCGACGGAAGACGTCCGTTTTGCCGAACATTCGGGCATCGATGTCATCGCCCTGTTCCGTGCCGTGGTGAAGCGCGGCATCCTGATGCAGAAGAATGCCGGCGGCGGTAGCACCATCAGCCAGCAGCTCTCCAAGCAGCTTTACTCGCCAAGCGCCGACAACATCATGGAGCGCCTGTTTCAGAAACCCATCGAATGGGTCATTGCCGTAAAGCTGGAGCGTTATTACACCAAAGAGGAGATTCTCACGATGTATCTCAATAAGTTCGACTTCCTGAACAATGCGGTCGGCATAAAGACTGCCGCCTACACTTATTTCGGTTGCGAGCCGAAGGAACTGAAGGCAGAGGAAGCCGCTACGCTGGTGGGTATGTGCAAGAACCCCTCTCTCTACAATCCGGTACGTTATAATGAACGCGCGCGCGGACGCCGCAACGTGGTGCTCGACCAGATGCGCAAGGCCGGATACATCACAATCGAAGAGCGCGATTCGTTGCAGGCATTGCCGTTGAAGCTTTCTTACCACCGCGTGGACCACAACGAAGGGCTCGCGACGTACTTCCGCGAATACCTGCGCGGTGTGTTGAATGCCGAAAAACCGAATAAATCGGACTACCGCGGCTGGCAGATGCAGAAGTATTACGAAGACTCGCTCGACTGGGAGACAAATCCCCTGTATGGCTGGTGCGAAAAGAACACGAAGAAAGACGGCAGCAAATACAACCTGTATACAGACGGGCTGAAAATCTATACCACCATCGACTCGCGTATGCAGAAGTATGCGGAAGATGCCGTTGTAGAACACTTGAAAGAGTTGCAGGGCTACTTCTTTAAGGAGAAGAAAGGGGCCAAGAAGGCACCCTATACTTTCCGGCTGACCCAGGAACAAGTAGACGAAATCCTGGGACGTGCCATGCGGCTGTCCGACCGCTACCGCACTATGAAGAAGGCTGGAGCCACTGAAGCGGAAATCAAGAAAGCATTCAATACGCCCGAGCAGATGTCCGTCTTCAGCTGGAGCGGCGAGAAAGACACCGTGATGACCCCGATGGATTCCATCCGCTATTACAAATTCTTCCTGCGTGCCGGATTCATGTCGATGGACCCGCGCAACGGCCATGTGAAGGCGTACGTAGGCGGTCCGAACCATCATTACTTTAAATATGATATGGCAATGGTGGGACGCCGTCAGATTGGTTCTACCATGAAACCTTACGTCTACTCGCTGGCGATGGAGAACGGCTTCTCGCCCTGCGACCAGGCACGCCACGTGGAATATACGCTGATAGACGAAAACGGAACTCCCTGGACGCCGCGCAATGCCAACAACAAGCGTTACGGCGAAATGGTGACAGTGAAGTGGGGGCTGGCAAATTCGGACAACTGGATTACCGCCTATCTGATGAGCAAGCTGAATCCGTATGAATTGAAACGGCTGGTACACAGCTTCGGCGTGCGCAACCGCGATATTGTCCCCTCGGTGTCGCTCTGCCTCGGCCCTTGCGAAATCTCTGTCGGCGAAATGGTGAGTGCCTATACGGCATTCCCGAACAAAGGCATCCGCGTAGCGCCGCTGTTCGTCACCCGCATCGAGGATAACGACGGCAATGTGCTGGCTACGTTCTCGCCGGATATGCAGGAGGTAATCAGTGCATCCAGCGCCTACAAGATGCTGGTGATGCTGCGTGCCGTCATCAACGAAGGTACGGGCGGGCGTGTCCGCCGCTTGGGTGTAAAGGCGGATATGGGCGGTAAGACCGGTACAACCAATTATAATGCCGACGGCTGGTTCATGGGCTTTACGCCTTCGCTCGTTTCAGGATGCTGGGTGGGCGGTGAAGACCGCGACATCCACTTCGACACCATGCTGCACGGACAAGGCGCTTCCATGGCTTTGCCTATTTGGGCGAAGTATATGGTGAAAGTGCTGGGCGACAAATCGCTGGGCTACGACGAGAACGAGACGTTCCAGCTGCCCGAAGGTTTCGACCCGTGCAAGGAGAGCGGCTATGAAGATGCGGAACCGGTATCGGAAATGGGGCTGGACGATTTGTTCAATTAAGAATGAAGAATTAAGAATGAAGGATGAAGAATTAAGGATGAGGAATTGAGAATGAAGAATTCAAAATTCAAAATTCAGAATTCAAAATTAAGGAAGGTTTATACAATCTGCATCGGAAGCAATGAACAAAGACGGCGCAATCTTGCCTTGGCACGTACAAGGCTGACGGAGCTTTTTCCGGATATCCGCTTTTCTGCGGAGATGGATACGGAACCGCTGTTTTTCCGGCGGCAGGCGATGTTTGCCAATCAGGTGGCGCGCTTCACGTCTGACTGCGGAACCGATGAAATCGTATCCCGTCTGAAAGGCATCGAGCGGGAAACCGGAAGGACTCCCGAAGACAAACGGCAGGAGATTGTCCGCCTTGACATCGACTTGCTGTCGTGCGACGGCAGGGTGTATAAGCCCGAAGACTGGAAGCGGGATTACATTGCCCGCGGATTGGAAGAACTTAACGATATGAAAGATATGAAATTTTTAGGAATAATCCCTGCCCGTTACGCGTCTACGCGTTTCCCGGCCAAGCCGTTGGCTTTATTGGGCGGAAAGACCGTTATTCAGCGGGTATACGAACAGGTGGCCGGCGTTTTGGATGATGCATACGTAGCTACTGACGACGAGCGTATCGAGGCGGTCGTAAAGGCATTCGGTGGAAAGGTCGTGATGACATCCGTTCACCACAAAAGCGGAACGGACCGTTGCTACGAGGCTTATACGAAAGTGGGGGAAGGCTTTGATGTGGTGGTAAACATTCAGGGCGACGAGCCTTTCATACAACCCTCCCAGTTGGAAACCGTAAAAGCCTGTTTCGGCGACCCGTCCACACAGATTGCCACTTTGGTGAAGCCCTTTACTGCCGATTGCGGTTTCGAGGCATTGGAAAACGCCAATTCTCCCAAAGTGGTGCTCAACAAGAACATGAACGCCCTCTACTTCAGCCGTTCCATCATCCCCTATCAGCGCAATGCCGACAAGCGGGAGTGGCTGAAGAACCATACTTACTACAAACATATCGGCCTGTATGCCTATCGGGTAGAGGTGCTGAAAGAGATTACCTTGCTGCCACAATCGCAGCTCGAGCTGGCGGAGTCGCTGGAACAGTTGCGTTGGCTGGAGAACGGGTATACCATTAAAGCCGGCATCACCGAAGTGGAGACCATCGGCATCGACACGCCCCAGGACCTGGAGCGTGCGGAGCTTTTTCTGCAAACCCAAGACAAACGATGAACATCCGTATTGACAGATGACGCATTTGGACAGAACCATTCAACCTAAAATCAGGGATGTCGGGCAGCTGGCAGTACAGAAGCCCCGGCGTTTCGTCATGCCCAACGGCGTACCCCTGAATGTGCTCGATTCCGGTGACAACGAAGTGGTGCGCATAGACCTGCTGATGGAAGGCGGGCGCTGGCAGCAGTCGCAGCCGTTGCAGGCGTTGTTCACCAACCGTATGTTGCGCGAAGGGACGCTCCGCTACACCGCTTTGGAGATAGCCGAGAAGCTCGACTATTACGGCGCTTGGCTGGAATTGTCCGGTGCGTCGGAGTATGCCTACATCACTCTGTATTCGCTGAACAAGTATCTGCCGCAGACGTTGGAGATATTGGAGTCCATCGTAAAGGAACCCGTATTTCCGGAGAAAGAGCTGGGCATCATCATGGATAGCAATCTCCAGCAGTTTGTTGTCAACTCGTCCAAAGTAGATTTCTTGGCACACCGGGCGCTGATGAAGGCGTTGTATGGCGAGGCGCACCCTTGCGGGCGGCTGGTGCAGGAAGAAGATTATCACCGGATAACTCCTGACGTGCTCAGGGAGTTTTACGACCGGCACTACCATTCCGGTAACTGTACGGTTTACGTTTCCGGAAAGGTCGGCGACGATTGCATACGGCGGATAGAGGAGCTGTTTGGCAAGGATGCTTTCGGCAGGGAGTTCCGGAAACCGGAGAAGCGGGATTTCGTTCCGGCTTCGTCTGCCGATAAACGGATATTTGTGGAGTATGCCGGTGCCATGCAGAGCGCGGTGCGCATGGGTATGCTATCCTTGGAACGCAGCCATCCCGATTATCTGAAGGCGCGGGTGATGGTGACACTGTTCGGCGGGTACTTCGGTAGCCGCCTGATGTCCAACATCCGTGAAGAAAAAGGCTATACGTATGGCATTTCGGCAGGCATCGTTCCTTATCCGGGACAAGGGATGCTGGCTGTCAGTGCAGAAACGGCAAACGAGTTTGTAGAGCCGCTGATACGGGAAGTCTATCATGAAATAGACCGTTTGCAGAATGAACTGGTGTCGGAAGAAGAGCTATCCATGGTGAGGAACTATATGTTGGGCGAGATGTGCCGTAGCTACGAGTCGGCTTTCTCGCTGGCAGATGCGTGGATGTTTGTCCAGACCTCCGGTTTTGGCGACACCTATTTTGAGGATGCCTTGAATGCAATCCGGGATATCACCCCCGAAGAGATACGTGAACTTGCCGGACGGAATTTGTGCAAAGAGAAATTAAAAGAAGCCGTATCCGGCAAAAAAATGTCATAAAAAACGGGAAGCGTCCTGCGGTTTTGGCAGATTAATCGTATCTTTGTCAAAACACTAATCAAGAAACTTGTAATCAAAGATGAAATATCTATATACCGCAGTCGTTCTGTTATACTTGTCACAGGGTAGTGCCGCAGCCCAGGAAAAAAGCGGATTCTTCGATAAAATAAAGGGTACTTTCTCATCGGAAATAAAAATCGGGACCTATACGTTCAAGGACGGTTCCGTATATACGGGCGAGATGAAAGGACGCAAACCCGGCGGAAAAGGAAAAACGGTTTTCAAGAATGGCGATGTCTACGAAGGCGAATACGTCAAGGGAAAACGTGAAGGGCAGGGAGTCTACACCTTTCCCGACGGTGAAAGGTATGACGGCCAGTGGTTCCAGAACCAGCAGCACGGCAGAGGCATCTATTACTTTATGAACAACAACCGCTACGACGGTATGTGGTATCAGGACTTCCAGCACGGTAAAGGCACGATGTACTACTATAACGGCGACCTTTACGAGGGTGACTGGATAAGTGATAAACGTGAGGGGAAAGGTACTTACACTTGGAAGAACGGTTCCAAATACATCGGTTCGTGGAAGGAAGACAAGAAGAACGGTGAAGGCACGTTGGTATGGAACGACGGCTGTAAATACGACGGTCATTGGAAAAACGATGTCCGTGAAGGCAAGGGTACGTTTGAATATGCCAACGGCGACAAATACGTAGGCGACTGGAAAGATGATATGCAGCATGGCAAGGGAATTTACTTCTTCCATACGGGCGACCGCTACGAAGGCTCCTATGTGCAGGGCGAACGTACCGGCGAGGGTATCTATTATCACGCCAGCGGCAATAAATATGTCGGAAACTTCAAGGACGGTATGCAGGACGGACACGGCACATTTACATGGGCAAGCGGCGCCGTATACGAAGGTGAGTGGAAAAACAACCAGCGCAACGGTCATGGTACCTACAAGTGGAACGTCGGTGATTCTTACGAAGGTGAATGGAAAGACAATAAATTCAACGGTCAAGGCACTTTGATTCTTACCGACGGTACAAAATACAAAGGCGGTTTTGTCAACGGATTGGAAGAGGGGAGCGGCGTTCAGGAAGACAAGAACGGAAACCGTTACGAAGGCTTCTTCAAGCAGGGCAAGAAGGATGGTCCGTTTGTGGAAACAGACAAGAACGGAAAGCTGGTGCGCAAGGGCACTTATAAAATGGGAAGACTAGTCAATTAAATAGAGGGCTTTTACGCGATAAAGGCTGATTTATAAAGAAATTGAAAAAGGCTACGCAGTCCGGAAACGGACATTGCGCAGCCTTTCTTATTTGAAATATGAACTATATATCAGATAATGTATTGCGAACTGATGGATTCGTTCTTAACTACTCTTCTGATAGTCTCGGCAAACATATCGGCAATGCTCAACTGTTTCACCTTATCGCACTTCTTAGAGTAGGGGATACTGTCTGTAAACACCATTTCGGTCAGACCTGATTCCTGTACGCGGAAAGATGCCGGGTCGGACATCACGCAGTGGCTGGCGATGGCGCGAACGGATTTGGCACCGGCCTCTATCATGATGTTGGCAGCCTTGGTGATGGTGCCTGCCGTGTCCACAATGTCGTCTACCAATACCACGTTTTTGTCTTTTACGTCACCGATAATCTGCATGGTGGCAACAACGTTTGCCTTCTCACGCGTCTTGTTGCACAACACCAAAGGTACGCCGAGGTATTTGGAGAATGTGCTGGCACGTTTCGAACCGCCCACATCGGGAGTTGCGATAACAAGGTCATCCAGTTTCAGTGATTCGATATAAGGAAGGAATACGGCCGATGCATACAGATGGTCGACCGGAATGTTGAAGAATCCTTGGATTTGGTCAGCATGGAGATCCATCGTAATCAAGCGGTCGATACCTGCCACCGAAAGCAGGTCGGCTACCAACTTGGCACCGATGGAAACACGGGGCTTGTCTTTTCTGTCCTGTCGTGCCCAACCGAAATAAGGGATAACCGCGATGATACTTTTGGCAGATGCTCTTTTGGCGGCATCGACCATCAGCAGAAGTTCCATCAGATTGTCGGAATTGGGGAATGTGGATTGAACCAGGAATACGTTTGCGCCGCGGATAGATTCTTCGTAAGAGACTGCGAATTCACCGTCTGCAAAGTGGGTGATATTCATCTTTCCCAACGGGCAATCAAGGCTGGCGCAGATTTTCTCTGCAAGGTATCTCGAATTTGTTCCCGAGAATACCATAAAAGGTGCTTTTTCGCTCATTTCTGTAATAAATGTTACCGATTTATTAATTTGTGTGCAAAGGTATGAATTTCCCGTTACATAATACAAGACTTATTGTAGAAAAAATGTTTTTCTTTCCCGGATTTATTTGTAGCTTTGCTTTGTGAAAAGCCTTTCATACATATTATTACTGGCGGCAATGCTGTATCTGGCAGGTACGGTGTCCGTTTCGTGTGTGGGTACGGCGCCTACAAAAGAGGTGCATCGCGCCGACTCCCTGAACCAGGCGGCATACACTCTCCGTTACCGTAACCTGGATTCATCGTGTCATGCTGCCGCAAAGGCTTACCGCGAAGCAGTGCTTTACCGCCAGGGAAAGGCGGAAGCCTGCAACAACTTAGGGTTCTGCGCCTTCATGCGTATGGATTTTGAACAGGCCGAGAAGTATTATCAGGAGGTGTACGGCCTGACCAAGAACGAACTGGAACTTCTTGTCGCCGACATCGGGCTGATGAAAATTTATCAGCGGACGGCACTGAACAAGGAGTTTTACGATTACCGCAACAGTGCCGTTCGCCGCATGAAGCGCATTGCGGAAGACAACAACCTATTTGCCGACAAACACGAACGGATGCGGCTGGCATATGCCCGTTCGGAGTTCCATATCGTATCTGCCATATACTATTATTATTTGCAGCAACGTCCGGAAGCCTTGGCATCCATCAATGAAGTGTCTGAGGGTGAGGAACTGGCTGCGGATACCAACCAGTTATTGTATTATCACTATATAAAAGGATCGGCCTCGCTGTGCGATGGTGAAACGCCCGACGAGCGTCGTCTGCGTGAGTTTGACGAACTTTACACCACCTGGCGGCTGGCATCCAAGAAAGGGTATTTGTACTTTGAAGGAAACGGCGTGCAGGGACTGGCCAACCTGACGGCCTCGCCGGACGATTACGATTTCTTCCGGGCACGGCGTTCGCACGCTTTGAAGCAGCTCGGCGAACCGGTGGATTCGCTGCTGCCCCTGCGGCTGGGACAACAGGCTTTGGCGAAGTTCCGACAATACAACGACATCTACCAGATAGCCGGTGCCTACGTCTCCATCGGGAAGTATCTGAACGCGCATGGCGAATACCGTCAGGCGCTTGATACATTGAAACGTGCCTTGGAGTGCGTGAACGACCATCACCGTCGCTCCTACGACTGCCACGACAGTCTGGACTGGCTGAAGGCATACGACCGTCGCGATACTATCTGCGCGGAAAAGGCTTGGATTCAGCAGAAGTTGAAGACCGTCCCCGAGTGGATTTCGAGGATACGCGAACAGCTGAGCGTGGCATACGCCGGACTGGAGATGAAGGAGTATTCGGATTATAACCGGAACATCTACCTGGACATCCTGGAGGATACCCGTCAGGACAAAGAACTGGAAAGCCGTTATCAGGCGCTGGAAAAGGAGGCGGGACAGCTGAACCTGCTGCTTGGCTGTGTGGTTGCAGGGCTTGCCTTGGTATTTGTCTTCTTCTGGTTCTTTAATAAACGTTCCAAAGTGCGCAACAAACTGCATCTGCACCGTTTGCAGTCCATGCTGGATATTTGCCAAAGTATCACCGCGTCCATTCCTGCCGATGCGCAGACCGAGGATGAAATTACGGATGCGATATTGACAGCTGTCCGCCCCCGGCTGAAAGAGTTGTTTGGTACGGAAGACGTGCGGATTGAAGCCGGGAAGTTGGTATTCGCACAGCGTATGGGGAAAGACGAGCAGGCCATGGTGCAGGTCATCAATCCTTATATTCAGTGGGCGCTGGACAACGGAATGGCTTCCATTTCCCTCGGTGAGGAACAGCGAAGGTTGGAGAAGCAACGCTACATCCACGAACAGCATATCGCCGGAAACAAACGGCAGAATCTGATAAAGAAAGCCTGTCTCTCCATCGTGAACGGCATTCATCCCTATATAGACCGCATTTTGAACGAAGTACATAAGTTGGTGCACCTGGGATATATTCATGACGAAGTGATTAAAAAAGAGAAGTACCAGTACATTGACGAACTTGTCACCACTATCAATGAGTACAACGATATTCTGGCTTTATGGATTAAGATGAAACAAGGTACCTTGAGTCTGAATATCGAGACGTTTGAGCTGAACGGGCTTTTCGACTTGCTGCGGAAGGGTAGCCGCGCTTTCGAGATGAAACATCTGACCTTGGAGGTGGAACCGACCGACGCCTGCGTGAAAGCAGACAAGGCCTTGACGCTTTTCATGATAAACACGTTGGCGGAGAATGCGCGCAAATATACCCCTAAGGGTGGTGAGGTGAAAATCTATGCCCGCAAGGAGAACAATTACGTGGAAGTGTCTGTCGAGGATAACGGGTGCGGACTTTCTCCGGAAGATGTGGCGCACATCGTAGGCGAGAAAGTGTACGACTCACAAGCTATCGGCATGAATGACACTTCCGACCGCGAGGAATTGCGAAAGAACAAGGGAAGCGGATTCGGCTTGATGAACTGTAAGGGCATCATTGAGAAATACAGGAAGACCAATCCGCTCTTCCACGTCTGCCTGTTCGATGTGAAGAGCACGTTGGGGCAAGGAAGCCGTTTCTATTTCAGGCTACCCGTCGGCGTGCGCAGGGGGATGACGGTATTGTTGCTTGCCTTATCCTTTGGTATGGCAGCTTGCGGCAATGCGTCCGATGCCGGTGTGCCGGAAGCCGTCGTTACCGATTCATCGGAATCGGCCTTGCAGGAAGAATACGAACTGCTGCTGAACCAAGCTTCTGACTATGCCAACGACGCATACTATTGTAACGTGGACGGTGACTATACCTTGGCGTTGCAATACATAGACTCCGCGATGATGTGCCTGAACGAGCATTATGGAAACTACGCCGAAAGGCCGCGGCGCTATATGGCTTTGGCAGGCAACGATACGCCTGCCGAACTGGATTGGTGGAACCGCCTGTTCAATACAGACTACCACGTGATATTGGATATCAGGAACGAGGCGGCTGTCGCGTTTCTTGCCTTGAAACAGTGGGACGAGTACCGTTACAACAACGGTGCTTACACAACCTTATATAAGTTGCTGGGTGAGGACCAGTCTTTGGAAACCTTCTGCCGCGAGCTGGAACGCTCCACGAACAACAAGCTGGTGAGCGTTTTGCTGGTTGCCATGCTGCTGGTCGCATTGTGTTTGGGTTACTATGTGCTGTACTTCCGCAGGCGATTGGTGAACCGCTGGAACCTGGAGCAGGTGCTGGAAATCAACAAGCTGGTATCTGCCGCATCCGTAGTGCCCGCATCCGGTAACGGAGAAATGCTGCAACGCGAAGAAGATACGCTGAAAAACATTCCACAACAGATTGTAGCCGGCGCATTCGACGCGGTTGACGAGTTGCTGGACATCGAACGGTTCTGCATCGCCGTCTATAACGAAGCTGCCCATCGGCTGGAATACGCGTCCAACCCAATGGAAACGTCCAAGGAGAACGAATCCGTCTGGAAAGGCCTGTTGCAACGTTGTTTCGACGGCCAGCTTTACCTGTCGGAAAACGGAATACAGGCATTGCCGCTCATCGTGAAAGCCGGAAGCACCAGCCAATGCATAGGGGCGTTGTGCCTGGTGAGGAGCGGAGCGCAGCAGGAATCAGACCGCTTGCTGTTGGAGCTGATGGCACGTTACGTAGCCATCGTCATCTTCAATGCGGTGGTGAAACTTGCCACGAAATACCGGGACATCGAGACGGCACAGGACGAAACGCGCCGTGCATCGTGGGAAGACAGCTTGCTGCACGTGCAGAACATGGTGCTCGATAATTGCCTCTCCACCATCAAGCACGAAACAATCTACTACCCCAACCGGATAAAGCAGTTGATAGGCAAGCTTCGTTCCGGCGGGTTGTCGGGTGCGGAGGAGCGGGAGACGGTGGCGGCCATCAGCGAACTGATAGAATATTACAAGGGAGTGTTTTCCATTCTGAGCCGATGCGCGTCACGCCAGTTGGAAGAGGTCGTTTTCAGGCGTGCGACGGTTCCTGTACAAGAGCTGCTGGAAAGTGCGGAAAAGTATTTCGCCAAAGTTTGCAGGGGGATGACGGTTCCGGTTGCCTTCTCCGTGAAGGCGGCCGATGCATCGGTAGTGGGGGATGCAAGCCAGTTGCGTTTTTTGTTGGAGAACCTGATAGACGAAGCCCTGTCCGTGCCCGCAGCCGGAGAAATCAGCCTGTCTTGTGCGGTGGAAGAAGATTTTGTGCGTTTCCTTTTCACGGATACGCGGCGGGAGAAAACACAGGAAGAGCTGAACAGGCTGTTCTATCCGGACTTGGCGCGTATGACCGCCGGTGAAAGAGGAGAGTTGCACGGCACGGAATACTTGGTATGCAAGCAGATTATCCGCGACCATGACGAGTTTGCCGGTACGAGAGGCTGCCGCATCAATGCCGAGCCTGCGGCGGACGGGGGATTCACCGTCTATTTTACGCTGCCCCGCCATTGGGAGAGAGTTTAGCCGGGAAGATAGTCCCTTCTCGCCGGAACAAATCGGAATAAGTAAAGATGAAAAAAGTGATATATGGAAACCAAGAAATTTAAAGTCATCATCGTAGAGGACGTAAAACTGGAACTAAAGGGGACGGAAGAGATATTCCGCCACGAAATCCCGGATGCGGAGGTCATCGGAACCGCCATGACCGAACGGGAATTTTGGGACTTAATGGAGGTCGGCGTGCCCGATCTTGTCCTGTTGGACTTGGGGCTGGGCGGTTCGACCACCATCGGCGTGGACATTTGCCGCAACATCTTCAAGCGCTATCCGGGCGTACACGTGTTGATATTCACCGGAGAGATTCTGAATGAGAAGTTATGGGTGGATGTCCTCGACGCAGGAGCCGACGGTATCATCCTGAAGACCGGAGAACTGCTGACAAAGACCGATGTACAGGCAGTCATGGACGGAAAGCGCCTTGTTTTCAATTATCCGATATTGGAAAAGATTGTGGAACGCTTCAAGACGTCCGTCCAAAACGACGCGAAGCGGCAGGAGGCCGTCATCAGTTACGACATTGACGAATACGACGAACGTTTCCTCCGCCATCTTGCCTTGGGCTACACGAAGGAGATGATTGCCAACCTGAAGGGAATGCCTTTCGGCGTGAAATCGCTGGAGAAAAGACAGAACGATTTGGTCGGCCGCCTTTTCAGAGATTCCGAGCGGGTGGGGGTGAATGCCACGCGTCTCGTAGTGCGTGCGCTCGAACTGCGCATCCTTGACATTGACAACCTGGAAGCGGACGATGAATAGCCGCGTGTACCGAACGGATATGAGAAGCAAATGGCGTATGCCACATCCAGCAACGATGTTTCTCCTGCTGACGCTGGGAGTTATCTTCCTGTCGTGGATATTCGATGTCTACGGCTTGAGTGTGCGGCTGCCGCAGACCGGCGAGGAGATACGCGTACAAAGTCTGTTGAGTCCGGAGGGAATCCGTTGGCTGTTGCGCCATGTGGTGACAAACTTCACGGGATTTGCCCCGCTGGGGCTGGTGATTGTGGCGATGTTCGGGATAGGTGTCGCGCAACATTCCGGTTTTATCGATGCGTGCATACGCAAAGGAATACGCGTGCGGGGGCGAAATTCGTGGCGCGTGGTGCTCAGTGTCATTGTCTTGGGACTGTTGTCCAATGTAGTGGGAGATGCAGGATACATCATCTTGTTGCCTATCGCTGCAACTCTGTTCCATTCGGCAGGACTGCATCCCGTAGGCGGAATCATCACCGCCTATGTGTCGGTATCGTGCGGATATAGCGCCAATCTGCTTTTAAGTACGCTCGACCCCATGCTTGCCGCCACCACGCAAGAAGCGGCGGATGTGACGGATGTGCCGGGCGGACAAATCGGGCCGTTGTGCAATTACTATTTCTTCTGTGCATCCGCTTTTTTATTGGCATCCGTCATTTACTATATCACCCGCAAAAGCCTGTTGCCTGTTTTGGGAGAATACCGTGGCGCGAACGCTTGCTATAGTTATAAGCCATTGTCGCGGAAGGAGCAGCGGGCATTGTCAGGGGCTGTTGCCGTGGGACTGCTCTATGCGATGCTTGTCTTGTGGGCTACTTTCTCTTCATGGGGAATATTACGTGGCGTCAACGGTGGTTTGATTCGTTCGCCGTTCATGGTCGGTATTCTGTTCCTGCTCTCTTTAGGCATAGGTCTGATGGGGATGGTCTATGGATTTGCTTCCGGACACTACCGCACGGACGGCGATGTGATAGAGGGACTGACGCAACCGATGAAGTTGTTGGGCGTTTATTTCGTAATTGCCTTTTTTGCTTCCCAAATGTTTGCCTGTTTTGAGTATTCGCATCTGGACAAGTGCATCGCAATAGTGGGAGCGAATATGCTTTCTTCCGTCCGGTCCGGTAGTTTGTGGATATTGATACTATTCATTTTGTTTACTGCCCTTATCAATCTTATTATGGTTTCCGCCACATCGAAGTGGGCGTTTATGTCTTTCATTTTTGTTCCGGTATTGGCAGACATGGGCATATCTCCCGAAATGGCGCAATGTGCCTACCGTATCGGTGATAGCGCGACAAATGCCATCACCCCTTTCATGTTTTATATGCCATTGGTTCTGACCTATATGCAACAGTACGACAAGCAATCCACCTACGGTTCATTGCTCAAATATACGTGGAGATACTCATTGGCGATTCTCGTGGTATGGACTATTTTGCTTCTGCTTTGGTATCTTTGCAAGTTTCCGTTGGGATTGTGAGGCAGTCGGAATTGTTTTTTAATGCATACAATAAATATTTTGAATGTAAAATTTGTAGTTTTCACAAAAAAGCGTACCTTTGCACCGCAATTAAGGATGGTTCCGTAGCTCAGCTGGATAGAGCAACGCCCTTCTAAGGCGTGGGTCTTGCGTTCGAATCGCAACGGAATCACAACGAAAAGGCAAGCAGTCGATAGAAAGACTGCTTGCCTTTCGTCGTTTAGCTGGGCATCAGCGACTTACTACCTTGCCGATTTCGCGAAAATTTCTCCGGATTTCTTTATTTGCGTAAAATAACACTTGTTATTGCTCTCGTAAAAAGCTCAAAAAATTTAAAAAGGTTTTGCACTTACGTTATAGGCTGCTAACTTTGAAATATCAACTTTTAAAATCACAAAAGCATATGAAAAAATTAATTTTATCTATCGCACTGTGTTGTGCAGCCACTAATTTCTTTGCGCAAAATTCCGACCCCGTACAATTAGTAAACGAGGGTAAAGTTGCGCTTGAAGCCAAGAACTATCAAGAAGCATTCACAAAATTCAGTACCTACCTGACACAAACCAACAACCAGGATTCAGTAATCGCTTTTAATTGCGGTGTTTGTGCCGACAAAATCCAGAAACCGGCCGATGCTTTGAAATATTTTGATATAGCAGTACAAAAGAAGTATAATTTAGCGAACGCATATATCGGCAAGGCGGGTGCATTGAAAGACTTGAAAAAGAATGAAGAGTACGTTGCCACCCTTAAAGAAGGATTGGAAGCAGTTCCCGGTAACAAGACGCTGACCAAACTGTATGCCACTTACTACGTGAATCAAGGTATTCTGGCACAGAGAGCCAAGAAGAACAGTGCCGCAGAAGAGGCTTTCAAACAAGCTGTTGCTATTCAGCCCGACAACGTGAACGCGCTTAATAGTTTAGGTTCGTTGTACTATAATCAAGGCGCAACTCTATTGAAGACTGATGCTGATAAGTCGAAAGAGGAGTTCAAGCAGGCCAAGGAATATTTGGACAAACTGCTTCCGTTACTGTCTGCCGACAAACCGGCTCAAAAGAAGATGAAAGACAATGCAACCACGATGCTGAACTTCATTAATTCCCAGTTACAATAAGAAGCATACTGATTGACCGAAAAAAAAGAGGCAGGTACTCCAGTGGTATCTGCCTCTTTCTCTTTATTGTTACCGTGCTATTTGGCTTTCTTCAATACCACCGCCGTACGTGCAGGGATATAGAGTTTCAACCATTCTTTCTTTTCTTTCTTATACAGAGGGTCGGAGAGTGTGAAATGCTTCACTGTATCATCCGTCAATCCATGTCCGCCATAATCCGGATTGTCGGTATTCAAGATGACTTCGTAAGAACCTGCCGGAACCAAGAAACCGTAATCGGTGAAAGACTGCCTGGGATTGAAGTTGAAAACGAATATCAAATCCTTACGCATATATGCCAATATCTGGTCTCTGTCATTATGCCATATCTCTTGAACCGGTGTCGCTTGGAACTTCTTCACACTTTTGATGACTTCCAACATGGCGCAGTCAAAATCGCCCAGGTAATGGTATGCAAGGTTCTTGTTATCCACCAAGTCCCATTGGCGGCGGGCATACTTGCACGACCAGCCGTTGCCTTCGCGCGGGAAGTCTATCCATTCGGGATGGCCGAATTCATTACCCATGAAGTTGAGATAACCGCCATTGATGGTTGTCGCCGTCAGCAGACGTATCATTTTGTGCAAAGCGATGCCACGATGTACGGTATAGTTCTCATCGCCCTTTTGCATATGCCAGTACATATCGGCATCTATCAGGCGGAAGATAATCGTTTTGTCACCCACCAGCGCCTGGTCATGGCTTTCCGCGTATGATATCGTCTTTTCGTCTTGGCGACGGTTGGTCACTTCCCAGAACATACTGGAAGGTTTCCAATCTTCATCTATCTTTTCCTTGATGGTCTTAATCCAGTAGTCGGGAATATTCATCGCCATACGATAGTCAAAGCCATAACCGCCGTCTTCAAATTTTGCAGCCAGACCGGGCATTCCTGAAACTTCTTCCGCAATGGTGATTGCTTTGGGATTAATCTGATGAATCAAGCGGTTGGCAAGCGTCAGGTAACAGACGGCATTGTCATCTTGGCGTCCGTTGAAATAATCTCCATAATTGCAGAAAGCCTCGCCTAAACCATGGCTGTAGTACAGCATGGAAGTCACGCCGTCGAAGCGGAAACCGTCAAAACGGTATTCTTCCATCCAATATTTACAGTTGGAAAGCAAGAAATGGATTACTTCATTCTTTCCATAGTCAAAACAGAGTGAATCCCACGCCGGATGTTCGTGACGGTCGCCCGGATAGAAATATTGGTTCGGGTCACCGGCAAAGTTTCCCAAGCCTTCCACTTCGTTTTTCACGGCATGAGAATGAACGATGTCCATAATAACTGCAATGCCCATACCGTGGGCCGTATCAATCAGCTCTTTCAGTTCGTCCGGAGTTCCGAAACGGGAAGAAGCCGCAAAGAAACTGGAAACGTGATAGCCGAAACTTCCATAATACGGATGTTCCTGAATCGCCATAATCTGGATGCAGTTATACCCGTCTTTGGCAATGCGTGGAAGAACTTTCTCCTGAAACTCCCTGTAGCTGCCGACCTTTTCTTCCTGTTGCGCCATACCGATGTGGCACTCATAAATCAACAAAGGGTCGGTGGTGGCCTTGAAAGCCTTTTTCTTCATTTTGTACGGCTTTTCCGGTTCCCATACCTGTGCGCTGAATATTTTGGTTTGCTCGTCCTGAACCACCCGGTTTGTCCATGCCGGAATACGTTCGCCGCAACCGCCATCCCAATGCACCATCAATTTATATAAATCACCGTGTTTCATGGCATTGGCCGGTAGTTTTATTTCCCAATTACCGTTTGCCTTGCGCTTCAGGCTGTATTTTTTCTCTTCTTTCCACCCGTTGAATGTTCCAATCAGGAAAATCTCTGTGGCATTAGGAGCCCATTCCCGGAAAACCCAACCATTATCCGTACGATGCAAGCCGAAATAAAGATAACCGGATGCAAAATCTGATAATGTTTGCTTTCCCTTGTTGGTCAACTCAGCCTCCTTTTCGGCGGCATATCTATGTCGGCCGTTTATGGCATCAGCGTATGGTTCCAGCCAAGGGTCATTTTTAATCAAGTTCAATGTTTCCATAGGAGAGTAATTTTGGATTATTGATATTATGCTTTTACTTTCACAATCACCTTTTTCACGCCATCCGGAGTGATACCGGGGGCATGACCGTCTTGTGGAAAGAAAATGGCAAACATACCTGGCTTTACCTCGATATAACTTTCTGCCAGTCCGGTAAAGAACGTAATATCCTTTTCTGCATTGTAAGGGGCATCTGCCGGAACGCAATCTTTAGCGGCGGTATATCCCATTATTTCAGTTCCTGACAGGGGAATCTGGATATCGATAAAGTCTTTATGAGTTTCCAATTTGGCATCCTCCTTTGCTTTCGGTTTGGTTTGTGCCACGTTTACGAGCAGGTCTTTGCCTTTGAGTTCCGTTTTCCCCACTTCCAGGGCGTTCAAATCGTGTGATTTCAGAAACTCGATAGCTTGTGCGAATAAAGGATTCAGCGAAACATATTTCTCTATGTTTTCAAGTCTGTCTATTACCATAATTCAAATGTTTTAAGTTAGTTATAAAATAGGTAATTATTGCTCAAAGTCATCTATGGTGTAATTTACAAAATCCGAAAAACGTTTCATCTGCTTGAAAATGTCGTCTGTTCGTTCCAGAAAGTCGGGAGCCAAAAAGAATTTGTCAGGCTGATAACAAGTAACGGTGTATTCCTTGCATTGCAGGTATTTCAGGAACGGGTAGTCTTTAGGAAAACCTTTTGGAGCCGTTTTCAGGAAGTTCTCCCCGATGACAGGAAAGTATTGCTTGAAAGCCGGATCTTCAACAATTTCCCGAAATTCGTCCATATTATCATAGACTGCCTGCCTTAAAGCTCTCAGCAGAGGAGAGGGCGGGCAGTAGCTGCCACCTGCCAGAAGAGAGTTTCCCGGTTGCAAATGGACATAATAGCCACAATGATCCGATTTCTTTCCTTTGGCATTGATGTAGCCTCCGAAATGATTCTTATAAGGGGTCTTGTCTTCCGTAAAACGTGTATCACGGTAAATGCGGTAAGTGCAATCCTTGGCCTCAATGCCACGGACACTGTCGTCGAACAACGAGATACGAGAAATGATAACTGTCAGCAGGTTCTCAAATTCCTCCCGGGCATTTTCATACTGTTCCCGATGGGCATTGAACCATTCACGGTTATTGTTGGCGGATAGTTCTTTCAGAAATTGAAATATAACAGAGATATTCATACCGTATAAATACTTATTTCTGCCAAATTTACGGATAATATTTTTATCATGCTACAAATAGGCGTAAAAAAAGCATCGGCTTGGGTGAACCGATGCTCCTTACACATTTATCAATCAAACAGACGCTTCTGTTTTCATGAAGTACTTACTTATCACAAGCAGGTACGTTTCCTTTAATCAATCTTATATCTAATACTATGAAAAACACATCTATATAACGTGGCTCATTCAGTTTTTGTTCATGAGAAGAAGCATAATTTTTGCAATTGTTATATCTTTGCAGGAAAATAGGTAGGGTATGAAAGAGTATAAATATGATGAAGAGAGCGTCAACGCTTTGATTGAGTGGGCTAAGACCACATCTTTTCCCAAACAAGTCACGTTAAGCGATGCTGAGAATATATTTGATGTGCAAAAGTATGTGCAGGCTAACTTGAGTGATATATCCGCTCATTATCCGGATGATTTTTATAATCCGGCCATTGTCCGTCTGTATCAACTAAAGGATAAATTGGAAAACAAAGATACAGAGAATGTGTCAAAACCCTGAAAAGCTTATTACATAGCCATATCTCCCAGCCACGGATGGCACAGGCAAGTCAAGAAAAATCTGCATTTGCACCATCCGCGACTGAAAGATAATGTATAAGTTGTTTCGACACATCCTTTTTATCTATAGTTTTATCTTGAGAATCTTTCCGCTGTATCCTTCCACAGACACTTCCGTTGCCTTATAAGGCAACAAGCTGATGTCTTCCTCCTTGCCGGTCAGTAAATCCACGGCGTGATACCGATCCATTTGAGGTATTTGCAGAAAATCAAAAGCATGGGCGGGGATGTTGATTGCAAGGTCTGCCGATATATGATCGAAGTTGACGACAAACAACAATAAATCTTGTCCGAACTTGCGTAGGAAAGTATATTGTTTGTGCTCGTTGAAGCGCCAGCCATTGATGTTGGCATACATCAAATCGAAGAACTCACCTTGTGAGATTGCCTTTTCTTCATTGCACAACGTCAGTATACGCTGATAGATGCCATACAAGTGTTTTTGGTTGTCCGTCAGCATTTTTCCGTCAAACTTCCCGCCATTGCGCCAACGGCGGATAGTGTCTACACTCCAATAGTCGAAGATAGTGGTACGCCCGTCTCTGCCGCTGAACCCTTCATTGTCCATTCCCAGTTCACCGAACTCTTGTCCGAAATAAATCATCATGGGATTTACATTCATGCAGGCAGATACGATAAGGGCTGGAATCGCTTTGCGCGGATTACCGGCAAAGAAATCGGAAGCGATACGTTGCTCGTCATGGTTCTCCAGGAAGTTCAACATCCGTTTCTCTATTCCGCCCAGGCTCTGCCATGCCCTTGTAATGGCGGTTACGGATTCATTTCCGCAAACTATTGCACGAAGCGTGTCATACAGTCCCACTTTATCATAGAGGTAATCGAACTTTCCACGGAACAGATAATTACCGTATTCATTCGGGTTGTACACTTCGGCAATGAAAAGTAGGGCAGGGTACTTGGCTTTTACCTGTGGGATGACCCATTCCCAAAACTCAACGGGAACCATTTCCGCCATATCGCAACGGAATCCGTCAATCTGTTTTCCAGCCCAGAACATCAGGATGTCCAACATTTTGGTCCATGTGTCGGGCACCGGATCGAAATGGCAAGTACCTCCATTCTGATAATCCACGCCATAATTCAACTTGACTGTCTCATACCAGTCGCAGATATTGGGATAAGCGTCAAAGCGGTTGTTGCCGGTAGCCTTGGCCGGAAATTCCCTGTAAGGTTCGGCGGCAACGCCTTGCATATCAAATTGTCCATGCAATTCCGATTGCGGGATATAGTAAAAATTATTATAAGGACTGAATGCGTAGTTCGAATCGTCGTTGGTGCCCAACTGAGAAGTTCCGTCCGGCTGCATATCCGAATGGTATTGGCGTGCCACATGGTTGGGCACGAAATCGATAATAACCTTCAGTCCGCTACGATGCGTCCGCTGCACCAGTTTCTCAAACTCCTTCATTCGTCCGGGTACATCTTTTGCCAAATCAGGGTCGACATCATAATAATCCTTTATTGCGTATGGCGAACCGGCTTTGCCTTTCACGATGGCCGGATGATCGGGGCGTATATTATAACGGCGATAGTCCGTTTGCGTTGCGTGTTCAATAATGCCGGTATACCAAATGTGGGTGGCACCCAGTTTCTTGATTTCATCTAATGCCTTGGCGGTAAAGTCAGCCATTTTGCCACATCCGTTCTCGGCAATGCTGCCATTATTGATGCGGTGGTTATTGTCATTCCCGAACAATCGGGTGAATACTTGATAGATAATCAGTTTGTTCTCGTCGTTCATTTCTTTCTATTTAGAGAATGGGTTATTTTATTCTTTCCATATAGTGCCTTTTTCTATTTGCAGGCGTTCCAGTATGTCGTTGGCGGCATTATAGCCTTGCATGAATATCTCTTCCGCCTTTTCCAGTTCCCTGTTGCTATAGCCGTCCAGATTGTAAGGCTCTATCAGCAAGTCGGCTTTTTCCCGTTCCGGAAACGTATTGGAACGGAACATGAAGTTGTACGAACGTAAGGCGACGCTCACGATATTCATTTTGTACTTGGGTGCCATCAGCGGACTGACGTTGATGGCTACAACCTTTTCGCATACCCGCCGGATGGTGCTTACAGGCAGGTTCATCAGCAGCCCGCCGTCTACATAATAGGTCTCGTCTATTTTTACGGGGGCAAACAATACGGGCATACAGCAGGATGCCGCTACGCGTTCCGCGATATCTCCTTTATGAAAATGCGTGAGGCGTCCATGGTCCAAATCGGTAGCAGTGATAATCAGCGGCAACTGTAGCTCTTCCAATCTCTTCGCTTTCAGGTTGCTTCTCAGGAAGTCCTTAAATTCGCCGAGTTCGAATAAACCCACTTTAGGAAGCACCAGTTTGGTCAAATCCTGGAATTTATGTCCGGCAAAATAGTCCAGAACCTTATGGGGCTCGTTGCCGTCCGCATAGAAGACACCTGCCAACGCGCCGGCACTGACACCGGATATGATATCAGGCTTGACATCATGTTCCAGCAATGCCTGCATGGCTCCCAGATGCGCGAATCCTTTGATGAAACCGCCGCTCAAGGCATAGCCGACTGTGTATTTGTTTGTGAACCAGTTGTTCGTTGTCACCTCCATGGCATTCGTTGATTATAATATCCACGGGAATTTGAAGCACGTTTCATCAAACAATGCATAGTCGGCTGTGCCGTTTACCGCAAAGGTCTTGATGCAACGCGCCTCTTTCAGCAGTTCACGCGCCAGTTTTATGGTAGCTCCCGTTTTGATGCGGTCGTCCACCAGCAGGATGCTCTTTCCTTTGAAGTCGAAATCGGCCGGTGCCAGCAGTTGCGGGGCATCGTATTTAGGATGCTGGTATTCGTCCCGCAGATTGATGCGCAGCAGATATACTTCTTTCTGTAGACGCTGGTTGATGATTCCAGCCGGAACTATCCCGCCATTGGCAATGGCCACAATCATATCGAAATTGTCGTGGAACTCAATCGTGCGGAAACGTTCCAGCACTTCTTCCATTGTTTTTGCCATAAGAATAATGCGATTTATATTTTTATCAATTCGTAGTCCATCGTTCCCAAACCAATCTTTTCGGCATGGCGCAATCCGGCAAGCCAGTCCGTATCGGGATGTATCAGGTGGAATTTGTCGCAACCGCAAAGGTCTTCGTGCTCGTGCTTGGGGGCAAGCACATTGTCGCCGTGCAGTATGGGGGCTTGGATGACCATATCCGCGCACGCCTTGTCCAAAGCCACAGGGTCTGCCGATGCCAGCATACCGAGGTCGGGGATTATGGCTGCATCGTTATGATTCCAGCAATCGCATTCAGGCGATACGTTCATGATAAAACTGATGTGAAAGTGCGGCTTGTCTTTCAGCACAGCAGCCGAATATTCCGCAATCTTATAGTTCAGACGTTCGGAGGTGTCCCAATCGTTCACTACAGCTGCATCGTGCTGGCACAGGGCTACGCACTGTCCGCATCCCACACACTTCGCATAGTCTATTTCCGCCTTGCGCCCGGCATTCAGATGTATGGCATCGTGGGCACAGTGCTTTACGCAGATGTTGCACCCGATACAGTTTTCCGTAGCGATTTTAGGCTGCGACGAGGCGTGGAGTTCCAGCTTGCCGCCTACGCTGGCACATCCCATACCGAGATTTTTCAGTGCGCCGCCAAATCCCGCCTGCTCATGCCCCTTGAAGTGGTTCATGCTGATGATGACATCCGCATCGGCAATGGCGGTACCAATCTTGGGAGTGGGGCAGTACTCTCCGCCTATCGGTATCTCCCGGTAGTCCGTACCTTTCAGCCCGTCGGCAATAATCACCTGGCACTGGGCGGATATGGGATTGAAACCGTTCTCCATAGCGCTCTGCAGATGGTCTACCGCATTGGAACGGCGTCCGGAGTAGAGCGTATTGCAGTCCGTCAAGAAAGGCTTGGCACCGAAACTGCGCAGCAGGTTTGCCATACGCGCGGCATAATTGGGGCGGATATACGCCAGATTGCCCGGCTCGCCAAAATGTATCTTGATAGCGGTAAAACTGTCTTTCAGCGGAAGCTGCCCGATTCCTGCCCGTTTCAGCAGGCGTTCCATTTTGTCCAATAGATTGGAGGTAGGAGAGGTGCGCAAATCCGAGAAATATACTTTTGCTTTTTCCATTATTAATAGCTGTGTTATTATAATTGTTTCTGCAAAAATAATAGATAAAATTAAATAATGGAGAGATAGGACATAAAAAAAGGCAGCGGATTTTATTCCGCTGCCTTGTGCTCTTTTGTATGAAGGTGTGTCGAAATGGCAGGAAGGAACACGAATGACACAAATTACACCGATAAAAAATCGAATGGCAACTGATTTTCAATTCTCTATCAATGATTGGTATGTGTTATTTGCGTCATTTGTGTTCTAATCCTTATTTTGACACATCCCCTTGCCGCCGGGGACGCGCATCCTGTGCGGGAACAGGCGCCCGGGTTCTTGCGCCTGCGTCCCAATCCCTGTCGCCTGCGTATCAAAATAACGGGGGCAGTTGTTAAAAATCCCTCATTCGCCGCTTTTATACCTGCTTCTTCCTACTTTTGCAGGGTGAAACATTGCTGCTGCTACTATGAAACGTATCTCTGTGTCTATCTTTTTACTCTTCTCCCTGCTTGCCCTGCCGGTGCGGGCAGACCTATGTAAATACTCCTTTGTATATAATTCGAGGATGAACGAGGGAATCTCCCAGTTGTCCGTCATATCCATGTGTCAGGACAAGCGGGGATATCTGTGGCTGGGCACGCGCAACGGGTTGAACCGCTACAACGGAAGCACTTACACGGTATATAACCATCAGCTCGGCGATTCGTTGAGCCTTGCCGACCATGCGATTCTGAGTTTGGCAGAGCAGGACGGACGTTTTTTGTGGGTGGGCACCAACGGAGGCGTCAGCCGCCTGTCGCTGACCACGGACAGTATCCGCAACTATTCGTTGAAAGACGGGCTGCCCGATGTGGAGATATTGGCGGTCTACGTAGACCGCAACCGGCAAGTGTGGGCAGGCACGCGGCAGGGGCTGGCGCGGTATCTGCCCGAGAAGGATTGTTTCGAGACTGTGCACTTTGTAACCGACAAGTTGCCCGTATCCGCCATCCTGGAAGACTCTACCGGAAAGTTTTGGATTGGGACAAGAGGGGACGGCGTCTACCTGTGCAGCAGCCGGATGCAGGTGCTCAGGCATTTCTGCGAAGAGGAAGGGACGCTGGCAGGCGCGGGAGTATCGTCTTTGTACGAAGATGCCTACTATCGCGTGTGGGTGGGCACAAACCCGGGCGGGGTGAGCCGGATAGATCCCCGCACGTATGCCGTCGCCCGCTATACGAGCAAGAACAGCGGACTGAAGAATGATTTTGTCCGCTGCATGGTAGAGTGGAAAGGGGAGCTGTTGCTGGGCACTTATGACGGCGTCTACTCGTTCAATCAGTTCGACAACCGGATTACTAAAGTAGGCGGATATGACAATGGTGCCGAAGCTTTGGGACACTATTCGGTCTATTCCTTCTGCCTCGACCGCACGGGAACGCTATGGATAGGCACCTACGGAGGCGGCATATCCTGGCTCAGCACGCTTGCCTCGCGTTTCGTGCACCATTCGCCCGGAACTTGGAACAGCGTGCGCACGGGCATCTACGGCACCGCCTGCTACGATAAGGACAACCGCCTTTGGATAGCTACGGAAGGCTACGGCTTGCTCAATTATGATATTACGACCGGGGAGACTCATTTCTACCTGGTCAATTCTTCCGCCTATTCGGTGTATAATACCAACGTGATAAAGTCCGTTTGGGCGGATGACGATTGCATCTGGTGCGGTACTACCCGGGGAGAACTCTATCGGTTCGACCTGAAGAGCTGCACTTTCACGCTGTTCCACCGCTTCCTCGAGTCGGCTTCCATCGATGCCATCCGGCGCGATTCGTCCGGAAACCTGTGGGTGGGCGTCTCCAACGGAGAATACCCCCTGGTCTGTTTCACCCCGGCGGGCGAACGGATAGAACCCATCGTGGATGCTTCCGGCAGAAGGCTGCCTGCCAACTTTGTGAGGAGCATTGTCGAGGAACGTCCGGGCGTCTTGCTGATAGGCACCCGCTTTTCGGGGCTGTTGCGCCTGAAGATAGACTCCTTGCAAACGTCCGGAGCGGACAAGAAAATGATAGGAACGTTTGATGTGTATTCAAGGAAAGCGGGAAACCCCGAACATACCATCGGCAGCGACTACATTTCCGGCATAGTCCGCACCCGTAAGGGAGAAGTGTGGTTCTCTACTTATGGAAGTGGCATTTATCGCATGGACAATCAAGGAAAGATAGACAGAATCGTTACGGACAAAGCGGGACTGATGAGCAATACCATTTGCCATATGGTGGAAGGGGCGGATAATACACTGTGGATGAGTACGGACAAGGGCGTCTCCAGCTATTCGGCAACAGACGGCGGCATCCGGAATTATCCGTATGCCAATGGCATCAGTGTCCGCGAGTTTACATTGTATGGCGGGGTGGCACTGCCCGACGGCACGGTGTGCTTTACGGGAAACGACGGCTTTGTCACGTTCTACACGCCGGAGATGCCGGTGAATACGTATGTGCCGCCGGTTGTGTTGGAGCATATGCAGGTCAACAACCGCTCCGTGGAGGTGGGCGATGAAACGGGCGTCTTGGACCGTCTGCTGGATGATATGCAGGAAGTCCGTTTGAGCTACGACCAGAACAATATTGCTATCGGCTATCGCGCCTTGAATTTCATCAATTCGTCCATGAACCGCTATGCCTACCGCCTGGAGGGCTACGACAAGGAGTGGAATGAAGTGGGCGGACGCACTACGGCCTACTATACGAAGCTGCCTGCGGGCACATACCGTTTTCACGTAAGGGCCTCCAATAATGACGGGGTATGGAATGAAGCGGGGCGCACCTTGCGGATTGTGATAGCGCCGCCGTTGTGGGCTACCTGGTATGCCTGGTTGTTGTATGCCGTTGCCGCAGTGTCGGTGGCCTGTGTGATACTTTATTATTATAATGTACGCCGCCGGTTGCGCGAGGAGTTGCGTGCCGAGCAGCGGGAGAAATTGCAGCAGCAGGGATTCCATCAGGCAAAAATGCGCCTTTTCACCAACCTGGCTCATGAGTTGCGCACCCCGCTCACGCTCATCATCACTCCTTTCGAGGAGCTGGTGAAGCGTATCGACTTAGGGCATGAACTGCACTCCAAACTGGAGGTGATTTATAAGAATGCGCAGCGGTTGCTGTTGCTGGTCAACCAGTTGATGGACCTGCAGAAGAACCAGAACGGAGCAATGAAACTTCGGGTCGCCAAGGGGAACGTATGCGAATTTGTACGGGAGATATACTATGCCTTCAAGCAGATTGCGCAGACCAATGAGGTGAACTTCACATTGAAATGCCGCCCGAACTCTTTTGTGGCGTGGTACGACCCGACGCTGCTGGAAAAGATTGTGTTCAACCTGCTTTCCAATGCCTTCAAATATACGCCTGCCGGGAAAAGCATACACATGGAAGTGGAATTTGACCAAGAGCGGGGAATGATACGCTTGCGCGTGGAAGATTCCGGATGTGGCATACCGGAAGAAGAGCGGGAAAAGGTATTCACGCCTTTCTATCAAGTGGCCGAGACGGCGGGTGTCAATATTTCCGGTACCGGTATCGGGCTGAGCCTGGTCTATTCCATCGTGCAATTATATAAAGGGAATATCCGCATTGACGATAGGCCGGACGGCAAGGAAGGCACGCTCTTTTCCGTCGAGTTACCGGCTACCGGCGATGCCTTCACCGAACAGGAGAAGGATGTCATGCCGATGGAGATCGTCGGCAATACGGCATTTGTGCAACCGATAGAACCTGCGCCTGCCGCGATGTCCATCGCGGGAGACATTCAGAAAAAGCCGGTAGTGCTTATTGTGGAAGATGACAAGGGAGTCCGTGACTATCTGCACCAGTCGCTGGAGGCGGATTATGAGATAATAGAAGCCGTGAATGGCGTGAAAGGCTACGAGCGTGCGGTGCAGGATTTCCCCGATTTGATATTGAGTGACATCATGATGCCGAAGCGCAACGGGCTTGAACTGTGTAAGCTGGTGAAGGAGGATATGCGTACCGGGCATATCCCGGTGATATTGATGACCGCCCGTTCGATGGTGGTGCATATCAAGGAGGGTTTCCAGGCTGGTGCCGACGATTATATCATCAAGCCTTTCAGCATGGATGTGCTCCGCATCCGGATACATAGCCTGTTGCAATCCCGCCAAAGGTTGAAGAAACTGTACGGAAGGAGTTTCTCGCCCGAGGTGATAGGTGCGACGATTGTTTCTGCCGACGAACGTTTCTCCCAGAAGTTATATGAGGTGATAGAGAAGAACATCTCCAATCCGGATTTGTCGGTTGAAATGTTGTGCCACGAGATTGGCATCAGCCGTGCGAATCTGTACCGTAAGATAAAGGCCATCTCCGAACTGTCGCCTACGGAACTGATTCGCAACAAACGCCTGGAAGTGGCGATGAAGTATCTGAAGGAAACGAATATGACCGTTTCGGACATAGCGGTGGCATTGGGCTTTAGCAGCCACTCTTACTTCTCCAATTCCTTTAAGGCTTTTTATGGAATGTCTCCCTCCGAGTTTATGCAGAGGAATATTAAAGAATAAGTCTTGACTGTTAGTGAATGCGAAGTCCGGGGAATCTTGTGATTCTTCGGGCTTTGCTTTTCTGTTTGTCTCATGCATTGTCGTATTTGTCTCATAGCAGCTTGATTTCAATGATTTGAGAAAATAAATATAGGATTTGAGAAATTATTTATAAGTAAATGTATTATTATACTGTAATTTCACGAGGTCAATATGACGAAAATAGAGTTAATTAATGTCTAATTAGTATTTAGTAAAATGAAAAACAAAACAGATTTTCTGCAGTCGTTTATGCAACGGCTGGTGCTGATGGTACTATTTCTTGATTTTGGAATTGGTGCATGGGCGCAAACTTCCGTTACGGGTGTGATAACCGATACTTCAGGTGAAACAATGATTGGGGTATCCGTAGTATTAAAAGGAACATCGGTCGGCACAATAACCAATGTCGACGGTCATTTCCAAATAGCCGCTAAGCAGGGAGATGTACTGACCGTTTCGTATATCGGTTATAAGACACAGGACGTGAAAGTGACGGGTACTTCGTTGAAGATAGTACTTCAAGAAGACGCTCAAAACTTGGAAGAGGTAGTGGTTGTCGGTTACGGTACTCAGAAAAAGGTAAACTTGACAGGTGCGGTATCTGCAGTAACCGGAGAAGAAATCTCCAAGCGTCCGGTATCCAATACATCGACTATGTTGCAGGGACAGATGCCGGGTCTGCGTGTCACCTCAGACCGTGGTATTCCTGGAGATGAGAATGTACAGATTCGGGTGCGCGGACAAGGTACTTATTCTACGGCAGGTTCTAACCCTTTAATTCTTATTAATGGTGTAGAAGGTGATTTGGCAACGTTGGATCCCAATATGATTGAATCAGTGTCTGTATTGAAGGATGCGGCTTCAGCTTCTATCTATGGTTCACGTGCTGCCAACGGCGTGATTCTGATTACAACAAAGAACGGAGCGGGTGTGAAGGATAAGGTTGCTGTTACTTATAATGGAAATTATGCAGTGCACACTCCTACAACTTTGCTTGACTTGGTATGGGATTCTCCTACTTATATGAAGTATTTCAATATTGCGAAAGATAATTCCGGTGCTCCTGCAACGGATCGTTATTCGCAAGAAATGATAGATGCTTATACTAATCCGACAGACAAGGAAAAATATCCCAGTTTTGATTGGGTTGACTATATGTTCAATCCTGCATTTGTACAACAACACAATTTAAGCGTGGCCGGTACGGTAGGAAAAACTTCTTATAATGCCTCCCTCAGTATGGTGAAACAACCGGGAACAATGAAAGGACAAACCTATGAAAGATACAATGCCGCATTGGATTTGAAGTCGGAGATAAACAGTTGGATTAAGTTCGGTATGTATTTTGCAGGTAGCCGCAGTTATCGTCAACAAACACGTCAGGGAGATACGGATGCTTATTTGTCTACTATTTCCCAAGCTCCAACCTATATGCCATGGTTACCCGATGACGGGTCTGGTATACGCAAATATACTTTCAAGGCTTATCAGTTTGAAGGTGCCAATAAGAACATGGTGGGCATCATTGACACGGAGAATTTCAAGAAATACGTCAATACGGATGTCAATGCACAGGCATGGCTTGAACTGAATCTGGCGAAAGGATTGTCTTGGTACAGTAAGGGAGCGATACACTATAAACAGAAACATGAGAAAGATTGGCGTGCCCAAGTTACCCCTGTTTATTGGTATCATACAGGTGAAAAAGCCAATAACCTGAATACGGGCGGTACAGGCTTGGACAGTAATATGGATTATAGCACTTACCTCAACTTCTATACTTACTTAAAGTACGATTGGGCTTCCAAATCGCAAGACCATGACATTTCATTGATGGCCGGTTATAATTTGGAGTCTTACCGGAAGGATGAAGTAGGCGCATACCGTCAATTTTATGATTTCCCATTGCATGAAATTAATGTGGGTACGGCAGCAGTCCAAACCAATAAAGGTAAATCGGAAGAATGGGGATTGATGTCTGTTTTCTTCCGTGCAAATTATGCATTCAAGCAGCGTTATTTGTTGGAAGTAAATGCCCGTTACGACGGAACTTCCCGCATTGCCAAGGATTCCCGTTGGGGAGTATTCCCTTCTTTCTCATTGGGATGGCGTGTTACGGAAGAAGCGTGGATGAAAAAGCTGAACTGGAACTGGCTGAATAACTTAAAACTACGCGGTTCGTATGGTATATTGGGTAACCAGAATATCGACTTGTATTCTTATTATGCCGTACTTTCTACTGGCAAGGATTATAGTTTTGATAATGAGAACTTGACTGCTGGCGCAGCACAAACTAAATTCAGCAATGTCGATTTGAAGTGGGAGACTACGGCTATCGGTGATTTCGGTTTTGACGCAACACTGTTCAATGGCCTTAATGTTACTTTTGACTGGTATAAGAAGAGGACGTATGATATTCTTCGTCGGGCGCAGGGCAACAACCTGTTGGCTTTGGATGCTCCTTATATTAATAGTGGAGAGATGGTGAACAAAGGCGTTGAAATAGGATTGTCATACAATGGATATGTCAATTCCGGCAAAATGAAAGGTCTCTCCTATAATGCAGGCGTGTTTTTTGACCGTTCACGCAACGAACTCACCAAATACGGAGCCGACTATATCAGTAATGGAACCATTTGTCGCGAAGGCTTGCCCTATGAATCATTCTATATGTTGGAAGCAATAGGCATCTTCAAAGATGCGGAAGATGTGGCAAAGTCCCCCAAACAATATAACGACAAGACTTTGCCCGGTGATATCAAATTCCGTGATGTAGACGGTAATGGTACGATAGGTGATGAAGACCGTACCGTAATAGACGGGCGTTTCCCCGATTTCGAATATACAGTCAATCTTGGTGCCACATGGAAAGGGTTTGACATTTCGTTGATGGGACAAGGCGTGCAGGGTGTAAAGCACTTTGCGAAGGATTGGGGTATCCAGCCATTCAGACAGGGGTCTCCTATTTCTTGGGATTACATAGAAAATATGTGGACCGAAGATAATCCGAATGGCAAATATCCGCGTCTGTATTATGACAATATGGGTGGTACTAAGAATACACGTGCCAGTTCATTCTTCTTATACAATGGTTCGTATTTCCGCTTGAAGAACTTGACTTTGGGTTACACCATTCCGCGAGATTTGACACGTAAGATTAAAATTGAAAAACTGCGTGTTTACTTCTCCGGTGATAATCTGTTGACCATTACCAAGTTCCCGCAGGGCGGCGACCCGGAGCGTAACTATACATCCAAATCTAATACGCGTTTGGTCTATTATCCGCAAAATCGTATTATTTCCTTTGGTGTGAATCTTCAATTTTAATTAATAATAAACATTTATGAAGATGAAAAAAATAACATATATTTCATTATTGGTCGGTGCATTGAGTTTGAATTCTTGTTCGGATATATTAGATACACCTCCGACGTCAGAGCCTTCAGAAAGCGTGTTCTGGCAATCTAAAGAAAATTTTGAATCTGCCTTGGCGGCTTGTTATCAAGGTATGCAAGAAGAAACGTTGTCGTGGATTATCCCGACTTTCGACTGTCTGACAGATAATGCCTATGGTAATCAGGGTTCCAGTAAAATATATAATGCGGATATGATTCAAGCAGACAACATAGACCCGTCTACAACCGGTCTTATTGAAAACATATATAAGGAAGCTTATAAAGCCATTTCCCGCTTGAACTTGTTTTTGGACCAATTGGGCAAATACCAAGGTGAAGACATTGCATCTGTACGCAGCCAAATGGAGGGCGAAGCCTTGTTCTTGCGTTCCTATTGCTATTATCTGTTGTATATGTTCTACGGAGAGGTGCCGTATGTAGACAAACCTCTGACATTGGAAACGCAGAATATGCCTAAAAACACATTCAACGAGGTGTATGAAAATCTGATAAATGATTTGCAAGCAGCCATTAATAAGATGGATGACAAAACCTATAAAGCAGCCAAGGGACACGCTACAAAAGGAGCAGCCAAAGCTCTGAAGGCTCGTGTACTCATGTTCCATGCTTACGGCGAGGATGGCAAGGTCGCTCATAAAGAGGAAGTAGAAGAGGCTTATAATTTGCTGAATACAATTACCGGTTATTCTTTGGATGATGATTACGCCGGACTATTCCAGCCGGCCGACCAGGAAAGTAGTAACGAAATCGTATTTTCTATCAAATACCTGGCTCCGAACAGTTATCACATTTTTGATAACTCCTATGGTAACTATGGTATGTTGAATCCTGTAGAAGATTTGGTAAAGGAGTATGAGGAAGGTGACAAACGATTGGCGCAAACCATAGCATTTGGCGATATGTACCAATGGGAAGGTGGAGATGTAATCAACTTGTCTAGATCCAGTAACGGTAAACGTATGATTAAATGGTTGCGCCCTGTATTGAAACAAGCCGATTTCTGGAATCAGACAGAGCGTAGCGAACAGGACATTGTTATTCTGCGTTGGGGAGAACTTCTTCTTTTGAAAGCAGAGGCGGCCAATGAACTGGATATTGCAGGAGCGGCTGATATGGTGAAACTTGTCAGGGAACGCGCAGGTTTGGACGCTCTTCCTGAGGACTTGAATAAGGAACAAATGCGCGAAGCCATTCGCCATGAACGACGGGTTGAGACTCCATTTGAACTGATTCGGTATTATGATATGAGACGTTGGAAAATAATGGATAAGCTAAATGGACTTGTACTCGACCCGCTTTATCCGAATATTGTTCCGGCATGGACTAAAGAACATGAATATCTGCCATTGCCGCAGGGACAGATAGATTTTTCAAACGGCGTATTGTTGCAAAATCCTAATTATTAATGAAAGATTAATCATAATCAGGTGAAATAATAAAGTTTCAAGAGGAAGTTGATACCATGTTTGACATGGAGTTGACTTCCTCTTTTTTTTTAACTACCGGCAAAGTCAGGGAGAAGTAGCCACGCAAATGGCTTCAAGTAGCAGCAAAGGTAGGAAAGATTATTCTTACTATAGCTATGATGTTTTCTTACCACAGCCGTGTTCTTTTCTTACAACAGCTGTTGTAAGAAAAGAACACGGCTGTAGTAAGATTAATAATTGGTAAGAACGGGGCTAATGGATAGGATGGAAAAGGGTAATTCTCTAAGAGTTTCAGCTTAGTGGGAAACGCTCCTTCCCGCATCCTTTTTTCTCTGTCTCATGAATTGTTGTATTTGTCTCATATTGGCCCGGGTTTGGTGCTTTGAGAAAATAAATGTAGGCGGAAAAGAAAGTTAGTTGTATTTTTGTATAGCGGACATGATAAGGTTGTTTCTGCTTTGACTATGGGTCGACGAAAATGAAACAGACTGTTTGTGGGTGTTCAAACCTGCACAAAACGTCCAAAAATAGGTACTTTTTGTCCACGGGAGAAAAAATGCCATAATTAGAGCGGATTTGGTCATGTCTATATGTTGTGTGTTGTTTTACTTTACTTTGTGAGTGCCTAAAGGCTGATAGCGTAATGAACTTGAATGTATTTTAAGAGTATTTGTTGGTTTGAGTTGTTTTGTACGGCTCTTTTGATACATTATTATAATTCTATGGTACATTATTGATACCTATAAAGAGGAGTTTGCGCTATTTTTGTATGTGGAAAGTGACGATTAATTCTAATAATTATGAAATATAGGAAATGTAAATTCATGAAAGCGTTTTTGTCGGTTGCGTTGGTTGCATCTTTGTTGGCTTTTACCGTGCATACAACCGAGCAGCCTGAAGGTACGCCTTTGTTTATCACAAGTATTGCTCCTTATAAGGCAGGAGTGGTTGTCGCACAGAAAGGCATCCGTAAAGTGACGGTTTATTCGTCCGATTATAAAGAACGTTTGCAAGAGTGGGAACTGGATGAGATACCTACGGGGGTTGCCGTAGACGGCGAACAGATTATAGTGACGGTTGCCGGTGAACATGAAAACGGCGTTTATCTTCTGTCGTCTTCCGCACCGTCTGAGAAAACATTCATAAAGACTGCTTCGGGCGCTTGTGCGCCATTGGTGGATGCCCGCTCCGGAAAATTATATGTGGCTAACCAGTTTGCGGGAACCGTTTCGGAGATTGACCGGAACGAGAAGAAAGAGCTGCAAACGGTACGTGTCTTGCGTGAGCCGAAATCGATGGTACTGGACCCGAAAGGGAAGTACTTGTTTACTACCAATTTCCTTCCGGCGCAACGGGCGGATGTGGATACAGTGGCGGCTTGCGTCTCTGTCGTTGACATAGAAAGTTTTCAAAAGGTAAAAGATATACAATTGGAGAATGGTAGTAACGCACTGCGGGGGATGACACTTTCCCCCGACGGGCGCTACCTGTTGGTTACGCACAATTTAGGCCGTTTTCAGGTTCCGACTTCGCAGTTGCAGCAAGGATGGATGAACACAAGTGCCATGAGCCTTGTGAATTTAGAGACATTGAATTTTGAGGGTGCTGTGCTGTTGGATGAACCGGAACGTGGCGCTGCCGGTATTTGGGATGTGAAGTGTACGGGCGATAAGGTTGTAGTCAGCCACTCGGGCACTCATGAAATCAGCGTGATTGATTATCCGGCATTTATCCGGAAATTTGAACAATATTCTCAAAAGGATGCTTTGGCGTACGACCTGCGGTTCTTGTACGGTATCCGTCAGCGCATCCCGTTGGTAGGCAATGGCCCCAGGTGCTTCACGATTAAGGGGGATGAGGCAATCGTGCCGACTTATTTCTCCGATACGTTGAATGTCGTGAATCTGAATACGGCTGATATCCAATCTGTCGCTATGGTCAAGAATCGGGTTGAGAGCCGTATAAACAAGGGTGAGAAGTATTTCAATGATGCTGAATATTGTTTTCAGAATTGGCAATCCTGCAACGGTTGTCATCCGGGTGATGCCCGTATGGATGGCATGAACTGGGATTTGATGAACGATGGAATCGGCAATTCCAAGAACTGCAAGAGTCTGATGTTGTCGCACGTTACTCCGCCTGCCATGATTTCCGGCATACGTGCTTCTTCGTATGTGGCTGTCCGGACGGGTTACAAGTATATTCAGTTCACTGACCTTCCGGAAGAGTTTGCCACTTGCGTGGATGAATATCTGTTGTCGTTGAAACCGGTGCCGAGCCCTTATCTGGTAAATGGCGAGTTGTCGGAAAAGGCGAAACGGGGACGTAAGGTGTTTGAGAAATTTAAATGCGATGAATGCCACTCCGGCCCTTATTATACGGATATGCAGATGCACCGGATTGGAGAGGATGTGGAGTTTGAGAAAGGTTGGGATACTCCTACCTTGCGCGAAGTCTGGAGAACCGCTCCCTATCTGTTCGATGGCAGGGCTGCTACCATGAAAGAGGTTTTCGAGGTGCATAAGCATGGCATTGACAAGAAAATCTCATCGAAGGAGGCCGATGAACTGGCCGAATATGTGAATTCACTTTAATGGCAAGTATATAATAGGTATATAAAAGATATAGATTATAAATATGATTACGACAGAACTGGAAATCATACATCGTTTTTATCAAGTGGGAAAATCCACTTTTGAGACGATGACGGAAAACTTGCTGCTGAGCTATTCAGTGGGCTATCTGCCGGTGCGTATCGTCTTTTTCGGCGCGCCTTTGGATAATAGCGAGTACGTGTCCCAGTCCGATTATTTAAAGAAGGTAGTTGAAGGACGTTTTGGAGAGGAACATCCGGTAGTGAGTTATGTAGCCCAGCCGGTAGGTACGGAAGGCATGGCGATGGAAGTGCATGAGGTGGTGTTGACTGAGTTGGATACGGTCTCATACCGGAAACATTCCGATATATCTTATATTGCGGTTGAACGGAACGGTTGCAGGCGTTTGTTTCTCGGCGGAGTGGCGGGAGATGTGCTGAGCCGGAGTATCCGTGAGCAGTCGGATGATGTCTTCGCCCGTATCCGGCAGTTGCTTGACAGCGAACGGATGCCTGTTTCCGCCATTGTCCGCCAATGGAACTACATCGAAAAGATAACCGCTTATGATGATGCAGGGTATCAGCATTATCAGGCGTTTAATGATGCCCGTTCTCTTTTCTATATGGGCGCGGAATGGAATACGGGGTATCCTGCCGCCACGGGTATCGGTACGCAGTGTGGTGGTATTATGATAGACATGGATGTGTTGCTGTGTGATGATGGCACCATTCTGGTTGCCGGAGTGGACAATCCGTTGCAAGTTGCCGCACACGCTTATTCCCAGGAGGTCTTGTTGGGGAAGACGCAACAACAGGCCAGGACCACTCCCAAATTTGAACGTGCCAAGGCTGTGTGGAAAGAGGACCACGGTTTTGTCTACGTTTCGGGCACGGCGGCCATCCGCGGAGAGCGCAGTTTGGAAGGCGTGGGGATTGAAGAACAGACTTCCATAACCCTTGAGAATATAGAATATCTGGTTTCAGGAGAGAATCTGAGACAATCGGGCGTGCCGGTGACCGGGAATGCCGAGATTGCGAACTTTCGTGTCTATGTGAAGTATCGTGCGGATGTGGAGAAGGCAAGAGAAGTGATTAAGGCCAAATATCCGTTCTTGCCGGTCATTTATACGCTGACCGATGTGTGCCGTTCGGAATTATTGATAGAAATAGAAGGTATGGGAGTGTTACAATAAATAGCAACTTTAATTTTAATAAATAAAAAACCGAGAAAAATGAAAGTAAAAAAAGTATTAACATTGGCTATGATTGCCGTCTGCGGTATGGGAATGGTTTCTTGTACGGCAGAAACAAAAAAAACAGAACAAGTTATGACACAGGAAAAAGTTACGTATCAGAAGAAGTACACGAATGCTGACTTCTACAAAGATGGTAAGTTCGATCAAGAAGCTGCGAAGAAAGCCTTTCTTGATATGTTTGAATTTTATGGCGTACCCTTCACTCCGTTGATGGAGAAGGATATCTGGTTTACAGACTTCGGTTTGGGTGATTTTGAACACGTAGGTATGGGCGGTATTTTCTGGATTAACGATCCTGAATATGGCTATTTCGCTCACAATATCTATCTGTTGCCGGGACAGATGATTCCGGAGCACGCACACGTCAAGACAAAATTCCCTGCAAAGCATGAATCTTGGATGGTGAATTACGGTTGGGTTTACAACTTCTCTGAAGTTGGGGAAGAGACACCGAACGCTCCTGAAATCCCGGCAGGTCATGGTCCTATCAAGAGTAAGAACTTCGTCGTACAGAAGGTGGGGGATGTTTTGCGTCTGAAAGAGCTGGAGACATTCCACTTCATGATGGCCGGTCCTGAAGGTGCTATCGTTGAAGAGTGGGCGTGCTACCACGACAATGACGGTCTGCGCTTCACAAATACAAATGCTGCATTATAATCCATCATTAAATATAATATCATGAGAAAGATAAATCACATAGGAATACCCGTTCAGGATCCGGTTCCCGGAGAAGTTTATAATGAAGGAATGAAGGTTTTCCTGACGGACTTTGCAAAGAGCCCCAATAAAATAGAGTTCCTCCGTTTCGACAAGGATAGCTGGATGCCTGAGAAAATCCAGAAACTGGCCCATATCGCTTATGAGGTTGATAATTTGGACAATGAGTTGGAGAATGCCAAGGTCTTGCTTCCCAAGACTGTGGTGAACGACACTCTTACCATCGCTTTTATTGAAGAAGAAGGGATTGCTTTGGAATTAATGCAGTTTAATTAATATAATAACAGAAAATTATGATTCATAAGTTTATAAATGACCCGGATAACCTCACTTCTGAATTATTGGAAGGGTATGTAATGGCATACAGCAATCAGGTTGCCATCGGTGGAGAGAATATAATCGTACGTGCGCACGCCAAGTCGGAAGATAAGGTTGCCGTTATCACTTTGGGCGGTTCGGGACACGAGCCTGCTTTGAGCGGTTTCGTTGGTGAAGGTATGTTGGATTGCTCGGTAGTCGGAGATATTTTTGCGGCTCCGGGTGCTCAACGTGTTTTCCAGGCGTTGCAGTTGTTCAAGCGTGAGGCTGGTATCTTGCTGGTTGTGCTGAATCACTCCGGTGACGTGATGAGTGCTAATATGGCTTGTCAGCTGGCTGAGCGTGTAGGCATCAAGGTAAAGACTATCCTGACGCATGATGATATCAGCGCCGGACTGGATGCGCCGGATGATGACCGTCGCGGTTTGGCGGGTTGTATTCCGTTGATTAAGATTGTGGGTGCGGCAGCCGAAGAAGGTAAGTCTTTGGATGAGATTATCGAAATCGGTGAACGTTTCAATAAGAAGGTTGCAACGTTGGCTGTTGCCATGAAGTCTTGTACTCATCCTCAGAATGGCATGATGATTTCCGAATTGCCTGACGGTGAAATGGAAATCGGTATGGGACAACACGGTGAAGGTGGCGGTGGACGTAAGAAACTGGTGTCTGCCGACGAAACGGCCAAGGAAATGATAGGCTTGCTTATGAAGAAGTTGCAGCCCAAAGCCGGTGATAAGGCGTTGCTGATTATCAACGGTGTCGGTGCCACTACTCACATGGAAATGAATATCATTTATCGTAAAGCGCATCAGCTCCTTGAGAATGCAGGCATCGAAGTGGTGTCAAGCCGTATCGGTGAGTTACTGACGGTTCAGGAACAGGCTGGCTTCCAGATGATTCTTGGCCTGTTGGATGCCGACCATGTGGACTATTTGAATAATAAGATGTCGAATGCTCCCTATTGGACAGTTATCGGTAAATGATATGGATCGGTTGACAGTAGACGATTTCAAAAAAATGCTCCGTAATGCATTGGTATGCATTACGGAGCGTGCCGACGAGTTCTCGAAACTGGATGCGGTATTGGGTGATGGCGACCATGGTACGGCTATCGTACAGGCCATGTCTGCCATTGTAGAATCGGCAGAGAAAGGCACGGAATTCAAGACCATGCTGAATGATATGGGTTTCAATGTCATGTTGCAGATAAGTGGCTCTACCAGTACGCTTTTAGGCGGTCTCTTCTTGGGTATGAGCGACCATGCAGCAGGTACCGAGCTGGATGCAGCCGCAGTGAAGGCAATGTTCATGGGTGGTTTGGAAGGCGTAAAGAAGCAGACGAAAGCCCAACGGGGAGACAAAACGATGATGGATGCCCTGATTCCGGCAGTAGAAGCCATGCAGGCTACAGACTCGGCTGATATTAAAGTTATTTTGGAAGCCGGTGCCGAAGCAGCCTTGGCCGGTGCGGAAGCCACGAAAGCCATGAAAGCGAATTTCGGGCGTGCCCGCAATTACGGAGAACGTTCTATAGGTTATGCCGACTCCGGTGCTTCTTCATGGTCTTGTATGTTTGAGGCATTTGCAAAGGCTATTTAACGATTGATAAAATAAAACACTTAAAGGAAATTAAGAAAAATGGCAGATTTAGATGATTTGAAAGAAGGTTGTGATTTTGGTTTAGGGGTTGTTTCCGCTAACCGGAGTTTTCATGTAAAAGGGGCGGAGAATCTTCCTTGGGGAATGAAAGACCGTTTGTCCCGCATATTTAACCCTAAAACGGGTAAGACTGTGATGCTTGCTTGCGACCATGGTTTTATTATGGGGCCTACATCAGGATTGGAACGTATCGACCTGAACATTGTTCCGTTGATAGAGTATGCAGACTGCCTGATGTGTACACGGGGTATTCTTCGTTCGGTTATACCGCCTGTCACCAACAAACCTATCTGTTTGCGTTCCGATGCAGGTACTTCCATACTTACTTCGTTGAATGACAATGTCCTGATTGATGTGGAGGATGCCGTTCGCATGAACGTATCTGCAATGGCTGTCATGTTGGCTATCGGTGATGTGGAGCATGAGGCTGTTACGGTTGCCAACCTTTACAAGGCAGTGGATAAGGCTACGCGTTACGGCATTCCGGTAATGGGCGTGACTGCCGTAGGAAAGGACATGGCACGTGATGCACGTTATTTCGGACTGGCATCCCGCATTGCCGCAGAAAACGGTGCCAATATTGTGAAGACTTACTATTGCGAGGGCTTTGAGAAGGTGGCGGCAGCTTGTCCGGTACCGGTGGTGATTGCCGGTGGCAAGAAACTTCCGGAACTGGAAGCGCTTGAATTGTGCTATAAGGCAATCAACGATGGTGCGGCAGGTGTGGATATGGGACGTAATGTGTTCCAGTCGGAAGCACCGGCAGCCATGATACAGGCCGTAAGTGCAGTGGTGCATGAGAATATGAAGCCGGAGCAGGCTTTCGATTTGTTCAATGAACTGAAGAATAAGTAACAACGACTACTTAAAAAAAAGAATGATGAGACTTTATGTATTAGTCATAGCCGTTCTTTTATGCGGTTTTCGGGCGGCGGCTCAGGATAAAATCCTAGTCGCCGGTTCCGGAAATCCATTTATTTTGCTTGTTGACAAACAGACCGGAAAAGTGGAGTGGAAACACGCATTGGAGAAAGGTGAAGAGTGCAATACGGTTGCCTTGACAAAGGATGGCAATATATTGTATTCTTATAGAAAAGGGGCAAAAGTGGTGACATGGGATCACCGGACTGTATGGGATTATCCTGCACCAAATAAAACCGAACTGCAATCTGCGACTTTGTTGCGCAACGGTGGAGTGCTATTGGGTATATGTGGTACTCCGGCTCAATTTGTCGAGTTGGATAAGAAGGGAAAAGAAATAAACAAGGTTACGTTTGATTTAGAGATAGAAAGGCCGCATAGTCAATTCAGACAAGTGTTTCAGCTTAAAAATAAGAATTATCTGATACCGGTGATGGCAAAACAGAAAATCTTGGAAATCAGCCGGAAGGGAAAGCTGGTAGCAGAACATAAGATTGCAGGTAAGGCATTCTCTTCTTTGGAATTGTCTGACGGTAATCTGTTATTGCCTTGTGGCGACGGTCATTACTATATAGTTGTAGACCGCAAGACGGGCAAAGAACTGAAAAGAGTGGACAGCAACAGTATTGAAGGCGCTTCTCTTTGGTTCGTAGCGCAAGTCTTGGAGTTGAAAAACAAGAACTTGTTGATTTGTAATTGGGATGGACATACAGGAGGGGCTGTTGTGGATGTGCCATCGTTGATTGAGATTGATAAGAACGGTAAGGCTGTATGGACTTTTAAGGATAAGCAGAACGTAAAAATGATTTCTGCCGCCTGCTATTTGTATGATTTTAGTCTGCCGGATTTGAAATAGAAATTAAACTTTAAACAACATATTATGAATAAGAAACTGATAGTAATGGTTGTGTGCGCCGCTTTGGCGTTGCCGACCATGGCACAGCGAAAGGCGAAAGCAAAAGCTCCTGCACCGACCACATGGGCAGAGAGCGTTGCGGCGGCAAAGAATCAGGCTAATGCGGAAATGCAAAAGACCTGTCTGCCTATTGCCTCCAAGGTGATTAAGGCAAAAACGGCGGCGGTTCCTTTCAGTGCGGATGTGACGGGATTGGATGAAATCGTATTGTATACATGGGGTACGGTAGACGGTACCAACGACGACCAAGCCGTATGGGCGAATGCTAAGCTTGTGGCAGCAGATGGCTCTTCCGTATGGTTGAATGATTTGAGACAATCGTTCAAGAAGACGGGAAGCGGCTCTTTGCGTTTTAATGAGAACGCGAAGAGGGAAACGGTCGTTATGAAAGGAAAACAGTATAAGCGTACCATTATGGCAAATGCCAATGCGCAGATAGTTGTTCCTTTGGATAAGAAATATGTCCGTTTTGAAGCGGAAATCGGTTTGGAGAACCGTTCTTCTTCCGGTACGGTCATTTTCCGTTTGCAGGGAATCACGGGAGCGGAAGCTGCTGCCGACCTTGTTCGTTGCTATCCGAAAGAAGCTGCCTTGTTCTTGCCTTTTGCCGGTAGCGATATGAAGGCGTTGGTCACGACTTACAATGCCGATATTGAAAGACATATCGCTGTCTCCGTGGTGAATCTGCTTAAGGATAAGGCATATTTCAATGTGCAAATCGGCCAGGTCGATGCCAAATCTGCATTGGATGAAAAAGTGGTCGGTTATTTGAAGCTGGCACAAGATGCCATGCGGATTTATCATTTGCAGAACTCTTTGGGCTGGATTAATATGCGTGCCATCGAGGAGGCTTATAATGATATGGCTGCGACTCCAGGCTATGACAAGGCTGCAAACCAGGCTAAATTATCCGAGCTGAAGCAACTTGTCGGTAAGGGTTTTGCTGGAATCTATAAGAACGATGCCGCAGCTCTCGCGGCAGCTGACAAAGCGGTGGCATTGAAGAAGGATATCCTGTTGGCAAATCCGGCATTGGACATTGATAAGATTATAGTGGGACGTTATAAGATAGGTACTACAGCCCGTCAGGTGAATCCTCGTGCGCTGGGTACGCAGAATAACAACTGGTCCAATCAGACTTCTGCTGCCCGAGGCGGCTTCAATGCTGAGATTGCAGAGCTGTCCAATCTGCGCGGAGATATCAAGGCCCGTACGATTTTCAAGCCTACCAACGGTTCGTCCGTTCCCGATTTGAAATTGCACTGGGATGCGGACCGCATCATGTTCTCAATGGTTGATACGGACAAACGCTGGCAGGTATTCGAAGTGAAACTGGACGGTACAGGCCTGAAGAAACTGATTGAATCTCCTGAAAAGGACTTGGAGTTTTTCGATGCTACCTATTTGCCTTCCGGTAAAATCATAGCTATTTCCAATATCGGTTACAACGGTGTACCTTGCGTGAACGGTAATGATGAAGTTGGCAATATGTGTCTGTACGACCCGAAAGACGGCTCTTTGCGTCGTCTGACGTTCGACCAGGATGCCAACTGGGCTCCTACGGTCATGCACAATGGGCGTGTCATGTATACGCGTTGGGAATATACGGACCTGACACACTACTTCTCCCGTTTCGTGATGCACATGAATCCTGACGGAACGGAACAGAAATCCCTTTACGGTAGCGGTTCTTATTTCCCGAACAGTACTTTTGATGCGAAACCTCTTCCGGGACACGCTTCGCAGTTTGTGGGAATCGTTTCGGGCCATCACGGAGTTGTCCGTTCCGGCAGAATGATGATTTATGACCCTTCCAAGAGCCGCAAGTCGGAAAAAGGAATGGTTCAGGAACTGCCGTTCCGTGACCGTAAGATAGAGCCGATTGTGAAAGACCGGCTGGTAGATGGAGTATGGCCGCAGTTCATCAAACCTTATCCTTTGACGGATAAGTACTTCCTGGTCACTGCCAAGTTGGACCAAAACTCATTGTGGGGTATTTATTTGATTGACGTATACGACAACCTTACGTTGCTTGCCGAGTTCGAAGGCGAAGGATTGATTTGCCCGATTCCGGTGAAGAAGACGCCGGTTCCTCCGGTAATTCCCGACAAGATTGTTCCGGGAAGCAAGGAAGCCACCGTGTTCATTCAGGATATTTATGAAGGCGAAGGTCTGAAGGGCGTACCTCGGGGTACGGTGAAATCTTTCCGCGTATTGGCTTACGAGTATGCTTATAACAAGACTCCGTCCGACCATTGGGCACAAGGTGTTCAGAGTGGTTGGGATATCAAACGCCTGTTGGGTACGGTTCCTGTGGAAGAAGACGGTTCGGCCATCTTTAAGATACCGGCCAATACGCCGATTTCCTTGCAACCGTTGGATGCGGAAGGACGTGCCATTCAGTGGATGCGTAGCTGGTTGACCGGTATGCCCGGTGAAACGGTCTCTTGCGTCGGTTGCCATGAGGACCAGAACCAATTACCCATTCCGAAGCGTGTGAAGGCATCGCAGATTGCTCCGCACGTCATTGCCAAACCGGAAGGCGGGCAGCGTTCCTTTACATTCGACCTTGAGGTGCAGCCGGTGCTGGACCGTGCTTGTGTGGCCTGTCACGATGGCTCCAACAAGTTGGCCGATTTCAGAGGCGGGCGTATCGATAAGTTCTCCGGTTTCGGTGAAAGCTATCTGAACCTGCATCCTTACGTATACCGTCAGGGACCGGAAGCCGAGATTGAAGTGCTCAATCCTTATGAATACCATGCATCCGTCAGTCCGCTTATCAAGATGCTGAAGACCGGTCATCATGGTGTAGAGTTAACAGATAAAGAGTGGAAGACATTGTATAACTGGATAGACTTCAACGCTCCCTATCATGGTAAGTTCAAGGCTAATAATTTCAAGGGAGTGGAACAAATCAGTCGCCGTACGGAACTGACGGAGAAATATGCCGGTTCCGGTGTCGATTGGCAGGCTGAAATCCGTTCGTATGCCCAGTATCTGGAAACACAACCCAAGCCGACTCCCGTGAAGCCGGAGCAGAAAGAGTATAAGAGCAAGGATGTGAAGGTGAAGGGCTGGCCGTTCGACAAGGGAGTGGCACAAGCCATGATAGCCAAGGAAGGCAATGCTAAAATGAGCATCGACCTGGCGCCGGGCATCAAGATGAACTTTGTCCGCATTCCTGCCGGTTCTTTCGTGATGGGTAGCAACCGTGGGCACTCCGATTACTCTCCCGCCAACAAGCAGGTAGTGAAGAAGGCATTCTGGATGGGCGAGATAGAGGTCAGCAATGAGCAGTTCCGTACAATCTTCCCCGAACACGACAGCCGTTTCGACATGCAGTTGTGGAAAGACCATGTACACCAGGGCTATCCGGCAAACAAACCGGAACAGCCGGCCATCCGTGTCAGCTGGGAAGAGGCGATGGCGTTCTGCAAGAAACTGAGTGAGAAGACCGGTAAGAACGTGACGCTGCCCACCGAGGTACAATGGGAATGGGCTTGCCGTGCCGGTAGCGACGATGCTTTCTGGTATGGTTCGCTGAATACGGATTTCGGTAAGTTCGAGAACCTGGCAGACAAGCAGCTGAACAAGATGGCTGTCCGTGGCGTCGACCCTCAGCCGATGCGTCCGAATGATTCTTGGTACAAGTACTATACTTACCAGCCTAAAGAGAATGGAGTGGACGACGGCAATATGTTGCAGGTGAAGGGCGGCGGCTATCAGGCCAACCCGTTCGGGCTGTATGATATGCAGGGTAACGTGGCGGAATGGACACGTTCCAATTACTTGCCTTATCCTTATAATGAGAAGAACCAGGGCAGTGGCACAGAGAAAGTGGTGCGTGGCGGTTCCTGGAACGATCATCCGAAGGCAAGTACGGCCTACTATCGTCGTTCTTATCTGCCTTGGCAGAAAGTATATAACGTCGGATTCCGTGTGATTATTGAAGATTGATAGATGATTGAGCAAACCGGTGCCCGTTTTTTGCAAGAGAAGCGTGCGCCGGTTTTTTCTTTTGCGACAGAAAAAGATGGAGAAGACAGAAATTGGTTTGGTTGCCGGTCCGTGCAGTGCGGAAAGCCGCATACAGATGTTGGAGACGGCAAGAGGATTGCATCAAGCAGGTGTCCGGACATTGCGTGCCGGATTATGGAAGCCCCGTTCCCGTTTTGGAACCTTCGAAGGAGTAGGTGAAACGGGATTGGCGTGGCTGAGTGAGATACGACATGAATTCGGAATGAAGACCATGACCGAAGTCGCATTGCCGTCGCACGTGGAGGCGGTGATGGGGGCGGGAGTGGACATGGTGTGGATTGGGGCGCGTACCACGGTCAATCCTTTCATGATGAACGAACTGGCGGAGGCGTTGCGCGGTTGCGACATACCGGTATGGGTGAAGAATCCCGTGTGTCCCGATGTAGCGCTGTGGATTGGGGCGGTAGAGCGCTTGCAGCACGTCGGGATACGGGATATCCGTATCATCTATCGTGGATTTTGCGTCCCCGACCATCTGCCCTACCGGAATGCTCCGTTGTGGGAGTGCTCCGAACAGTTCCGCTCCTGTTTCCCGGACCTTCCTTTCTATTGCGACCCGAGCCACATCGCCGGAAAGCGTGAGTTGTTGGCATCGGTTTGCCAAAAAGCTTTATCTTTGCACGTCGATGGATTGTTTATAGAATCCCATTGCCAGCCGCAACAGGCTTTGTCGGATGCTGCCCAGCAACTGACGCCGGATGCTTTGACAGAGCTGTTGTGCGGGTTGAATGTCTCAATAAGGAAATGATTATGAAGATACGCTTATCTGCCGCAAAGGATTTGTTTGCATCCTGGCGGTTTACGCTGCTGCTGTTGGCGGTTTATGCCCTTGTGCTGGCTGCCGCCACATTTATAGAACACGCCAAAGGGACGCCTGTGGCCCGGCAGCTGGTTTATAACCAACCGTTGTTCTATCTGCTTCAGTTGCTGCTGGCGGTGCAGTTTGTCGCGACATCCGTCCGTATGCGCCTTTGGCAACAGCGTAAGTACGGCATCGGGTTGCTCCACGTGGCGTTTATAGTTATCCTCGCCGGTGCTTTGGTTACGAATTTATTCGGTTTCGAGGGCATTGTCCATATCCGTGAGGGCGAAACCACTTCCTTGCTGCACCAGCAGGGACAGACGCGTGAACTCCCTTTCTCCATCCGTCTGGACGACTTCAAACTGGTGCGCTATCCAGGGTCGCGCAGCCCGTCTTCTTTCGAAAGCTACCTGACCATCTCTTCGGAGAATGGAACGCGTGTGGAACACATCTATATGAACAAGGTGATTTATGAGCAAGGCTATCGTCTCTACCAGTCCTCATACGATGCCGATGAACAGGGCACCATCCTCTCTCTGAACCACGATAATTGGGGCACGGGCATTACATACGCAGGCTATCTGCTTCTGCTTGTCGGGATGCTGCTGGCCTTGTTCGACCCGAAATCGCGTTTTGGCACACTGGCGCGGCAACTGAGGAAACAGGTTCCCGCTGTGCTGCTTGTTTGTTTTCCGGCACTCCTTTGGGCGCAGGAAGATGTCACCGGACAGTTGCACAAGCATACCATTCCGGCAGAACACGCCGAGAAGTGGGGGCGTATGCAGGTGCAGTGTTCTACGGGACGCGTGGAACCGGTAAACACGTATACCTCCAAACTGTTGCGCAAGCTCTATCGTAGCGACAGTTTCGAGGGGCTGCGTTCGGAACAGGTCATCTTAGGCTTCCTGGTAGACCCTGCCTACTGGGGAAACGTGCCTTTAATCCGTCAGACCGACAAAGAACTGGCGGCGGAATTGGCATTGCCCTCGGACAAATATCTCCGTTTTTTTGATTTGTTCGACAGCGAAGGCCGGTATCTGATAGCGGAGGCTGTGGACAGTGCCTATTCGCGTCCGGCGGCAGAGCGTTCGCGCATCGAGAAAGACCTGCTGAAGCTGGACGAAAAGGTGAACATCCTCTATTCGTTGCAACAAGGCAAGATGCTGGCGTTGTTCCCCTTGCCCGGCGACAAGGATGGAAAATGGTATTCACCCGGCGACGACTTGTCGGCTTTTGCCGGTATGGACTCAACGTTTGTTTCGAAGATATTCTATTGGTATGCGGAGGAGGCGAACGATGCTTTGCAGACGCACGACTGGTCGGCGGCGGATGAGGTCCTCTCCATGATGGACGTGTACCAACAGAAAAGAAGTACGGCAGGGCTGCTGACCGAAAGGCAAGTGGCGTGGGAACTCTTCTACAACCGCGCGAACCTGTTCTTCTGGTCGTCGGTGGGATATATGAGTGCCGGATTGCTGTTGCTTCTGTTTGCGGTGTGGCAGTTGCTGAAGCGCAGGCGATGGTTGCGTGTGACGGTTGCGGCTTTAACGGTGGCTGTCGTGGCTCTTTTCCTGTGGCACACCTTTGGGATTGGTATTCGATGGTATATTTCGGGGCGCGCTCCGTGGGCCAATGCCTACGAGTCGATGATTTATGTGGCATGGGCCACTGCCTTGGCGGGACTCCTGTTTGTGCGCCGTTCGTCCATGACGTTGGCGCTGGCGGCTTTCTTCGCAGGCATCATCCTGTTTGTGGCCAATCTCAACTTCATGGATCCGGAGATTACCCCCTTGGTTCCGGTGTTGAAGTCCTATTGGCTGATGATTCACGTGGCGGTGATTACGGCAAGCTACGGCTTTTTCGGCATGAGCTTCCTGTTGGGTTTGTTGTCACTGGGCTTCATGGCGGCAGAAAAGAAAGGGGGCGTTCTGCAAGCGCATATCCGCGAGTTGCGTATCATCAACGAGATGTCCCTTCACATCGGGCTCTATCTGCTGACGGCGGGCATCTTCCTCGGTGCCGTCTGGGCGAATGAGTCTTGGGGGCGCTACTGGGGGTGGGACCCCAAGGAGACGTGGGCGCTTGTCACGATGGTGGTCTACGCCATTGTCCTGCACGCCCGTTTCCTGCCGCCGTTGCGTTCGGACTACGCCTTCAGCGTGATGTCCGTCTTCGCGCTCTCTTCGGTGCTGATGACCTATTTCGGGGTGAACTATTACCTGTCGGGACTGCACTCCTACGGTAGCGGCGATGCACCGCCGGGCGTATACATCATTTTTGTGATATTTGCGGCGGCCTTGCTGCTGGCTCTTTATGCGGGAAGCAGGCAACGGAAGCTTGGACAACCATAAATCAGGAACACCAATCAATCAAGAGGGAGGTGTGCCGAAATATCCGATGGTACGCGGATATTTCGACACACCTCCCTCTTTTTGTATGAAGCCCCACAAGGTTATTTCTCAAAGCTGCCATATTATTCGCCGGATTGCACGGAATTATGCCATGAAGTGGCGGTTTTAATTCGTTAGACAGTTGTTATTTTTTCGTTAGACGGCCGTTGTCCTTTCGTTAGACAGCTGTCTAACGGAAGAATAACAACTGTCTAACGAATTAAAAGTACTGTTTCTTCACTTATTAGTGCCACTTGTCCATATTATTCTCCCCACATTCTTCCATTATCTTCTGTGATTGGGTGAAAACGGGGCATTGTCGCAATATCTCAAGCATTTGGAATAAAATTGCAAGACGGATTATGGCGGAACGCCTACATTTGCCTCCCGAACTATTAATCATTTAAACAATGCTATGATGAAACAGAGCAAAATCCTATCCATTGCAGTGAGCCTGCTTCTGATGTGTGCTTCCGTGGGAGCGCAAGACGTCTCTTTGAAGAAGCGCATGAAAGCGGCGGACCCCAAGGCGGTCGGCACGCGTATTGTCAATAAGTTTATTGTGACGCCACACACCCGTTTCGGCAATCCCCGTGCGGAGAAGGCTCCCAACTATATCACTTACCCCGATGCGTGCGCCTGGCTGGGTGCGCTGTGGTTCAGCATGACCATCAAGGACAAGGATATGCAGCGGCGGCTCAAGGAGCGTTTCGATCCCTTGTTCACGACCGAGAAGCATCTGTTGCCGCGCATGAACCATGTCGACCACAATGTGGTGGGCGCCGTACCTTTGGAGATTTATATGCAGAAACTCGGCGGGCAGGAGTATTACGATTTGGGGATGCGGTATGCCGACAGCCAGTGGGAAGTGCCTGCCGATGCCAAACCCGAGCAGAAAGCCTATGCCGACCAGGGGTATTCGTGGCAGACACGCGTATGGATTGACGATATGTTCATGATTACCACCATCCAGTCGCAAGCCTACCTCGCAACGGGAGAACGCAAGTACATCGACCGTGCCGCCGCCGAGATGGTGATGTATCTGGAGAAGATACAACGCCCCAACGGCCTGTTCTACCACGCCCCCGCCGCCCCCTTCTTCTGGGCACGGGGCAACGGATGGATGGCTGCCGGTATGTCGCGCCTGCTCTCCGTGCTGCCGGAAGATAACCCGAACCGTCCTGCCATCATGAAAGCCTACCGGAAGATGATGGAGACGCTGCTGGCGAACCAGGACGCCGACGGAATGTGGCACCAGCTCATCGACGAACCGGCCTCCTACAAGGAGACTTCGGGCACGGCCATGTTCACGTATGCCATGCTGGTGGGCGTGAAACGCGGGTGGCTCGACAAGAAGACCTACGAACCCGCCGCGCTGAAGGGCTGGCTGGCATTGAACACCTACCTGAATGCGGACGACGAGCTGACCAACGTCTGCGAAGGCACGAACATCAAGAACGACAAGAACCATTACATGAACCGCAAGCAGATAACCGGCGATTTACACGCCCACGCACCCTTGCTGTGGTGTGCCACCGAGCTGCTTTCCAAGTAATATTTGAAGGAGTTATCGGGAGTTATCGGGAGTTAGAGGAGTTATCGGGAGTTAGAAGCCGATAGTCCTGTTTATATAAGGCGGTAGTATCGGCCGATAACTCCTAACGGAGCGTAGCGAAGTGATAACTCCTTCTAACTCCTCTAACTCCTTTAAAAAGAAAGAACCATGTTATTGAAAGATAAAATCGGGCATATCCCTTTCTATAATGAAAATTTAGCGTATTTTTGTAACCCACTAATACATTGAAACTCATTTGCAGGTATGAAAAGGTTTATTCTATTGCTGTTTTCATTATTGACAATATTTGGGGGAAATGCCCAAAACAACGGGAACTTCTTTTTTTCGAATCTCAATCTGAAGGACGGACTCTCTCAGATTTCCGTCCTTAAAATATTTCAAGACTCAAAGGGATTTATGTGGTTTGCTACCCGTAACGGCCTCAACCGTTACGACGGTAGCGAATTCGTCGTATACAAGCACATCCCGGAAGACTCGCTGAGCCTGAGCGACAACAACATCCTGTCGCTTGCAGAAGACCGCAACCACAACCTGTGGGTGGGGACGACACGCGGCCTGAACAGGCTGGACCTGAAAACGAACCGCATCAAGCAATACGCCGACCAGCGGTACGGTGCCCTGCCCAAAGCCGACGTGCGCAGCCTGCTGGTAGACAGCTATAACCGCATATGGGTGGGGACAACCGTCGGATTGTATCTCTATGTGCCCGAAATGGATGTGTTCCAGCAAATCAACCTCAACGGAAAGATAAAGGACGAACTGATTGCTGCGCTCTATGAGACGAAGGATCACCGTATTCTGATAGGCACTGCTGCCAAAGGACTGTTTGTGTGCGACATGGATATGAAGGTGCAGGAACATTTCACAACGACGACACCCGGCGCCCGATTGCCTCATGACAATGTCTCTACGCTGTATGAAGATTCCAAAGGGAATATTTGGGGAGGCAGCGACGCGGGCGGACTGTTCCGACTGAATATAGATAAGGAGAAAATCGAAAAATTCCATAAGGACAACAGTGTCTTGACGACTAACAGTATCCGTTGCATCTCCGAGGTTCACGGCCTGTTGCTGGTAGGCACTTTCGACGGGCTTTACACGATGGACCTTTCGGACGATTCCTTCTGGAAACACGCGGACGCTTCGTTGGAGCAGGGCAACCTGAACCACTTCTCCATCTATTCCTTGTTTGTGGACAGGAGCCAGACGATATGGGTCGGCACCTATGCCGGTGGCGTAAGCTATTCGAACCGGTTCAATAACCGTTTCGATTTTCACGACCCCACCAGCGTGTTCGATGCGCTGTTCGGAATCTATGGAACGATGGTCTGCACGGAGGGCGGGTGTCTCTATATGGCGACGGAAGGGCGCGGGTTGCTCGATTACAATCTGAATAGCGGCAAGTATTATTACTATCCGATAGACAAGTCGTCCCGTTTGCAATATAGCCGGAATATCATTAAAGGGCTGATGCTGGACGGGGAGACGCTTTGGTGCGGAACCAACCAGGGGGCCATCTACCGGTTCAATACACGCACCAAGCAGTATCAGCTGCATTACCAGTGTCCCGTGAGCACGTCCATATATGCCATGATACCTGCCGATGACGGCGGATTGTGGGTGGTGGGTTCGAACCCCAGGAGCGGGCTGATGCATCTGTCTCCGCAGAAGGAGCTGCAAGAGGTCTTTCCTTCCGAGGGCGGGAAAGAGTCTTTCCGGATTGCCAGCGCACGCTGTATATTGCAGCCGCGTGACGGGGTGCTGTTGGTGGGGACGCGTAACAATGGAATGGCGAAGTACGATGTCGTGAAGAAAGAGCTTACCTATTATAATACGGAGTCGGAGAAGCCGTACAGGCTGTTGAGCAACTATATAACGAGCATCGTCAAAGATGATTCCGGACGAATCTGGGTCGGCACCTTCGGCGGCGGTATGCTGTTGTTCGACGAAGAGAAGGGCGTCTTGAAAACCATTACCCGGAAGCAGGGGCTGATTGACAATGATGTCTGCTCCATTGTGGAAGACAGGGAACATAAGCTTTGGATAAGTACCGGCTGCGGAATCTCCAAATACGACCCGGATGCCGATACGTTTGTGAATTACAACTCATTGAATGGAGTGGGGGTATACGAATTTACCTTGCATAGCGGCACCCTCTTGCCCAACGGCAAAGTCTGCTTCAGCGGCAATAACGGTTTTGTGACGTTCGACCCGCACGAACTGCAACAGAACTCCTACGTCCCGCCTTTGGTCTTCACGCGCCTGTTGGTAAACAACGAAGAGATTCACGCGGGAGACGAAACGGGGATACTCTCTTCCGTCTTGGACGATGTGACAGAGATAGAGCTGAACTACGACCAGAACAATATCTCCATCAGCTATTGTGCTTTGAACTTTGTATTCGCACGGCAGAATCAGTATGCCGTTTTCCTGGAAGGATATGACAAGGAGTGGAACTATATCGGCAATCGTCGGGAAGCATATTATACGAACCTAAGTCCGGGTACCTACGAATTTGAGGTGAAAGCATCCAATAACGACGGGGTGTGGAGCCAGGAGACCCGTAAAATCCGCATCATCGTCCATCCGCCTGTCTGGAAGACATGGTATGCCTACCTGTTCTACACGGTGGCTTTTGTCTCGGTACTGGTGCTGATTATGTATTACATCGCGAAAAAGCAGAAGCTGGAACGTGAGTTGCAGTTCCAGCAGAAAGAACAGCAGCAGTTGGAAGAGTTCCATCAGGCGAAAATCCGTATGTTTACGAACTTCTCGCACGAGCTTCGTACGCCATTGACCTTGATTATAGCTCCTTTGCAGGAACTGGTGGCCATGCCCGGCTTCTCGGCGCTTGTCCGGAATAAGCTCGGGCTGATATTCAGCAACGCGCAACGTCTGTTGTTGCTGGTCAACCAGCTGATGGATTTGCGCAAGAATCAGGAAGGGAAACTCAAACTGCATATCACAAAGACCGATATGTGTCCTTTCTTGCAGGAAATCTATTATGCATTTAATCATCTGGCGGCAAAGAAATCCATCTCTTTTGTTTTCGAGAAGCAAGACGAGCAGTTGCTGGCATGGTTTGATAAGGCGCTGATTGAGAAGGTCGTGTTTAATCTGTTGTCCAACGCAATGAAATTCACGCCGCATGGTGGCAAGGTCGTGTTCTCTTTGTCGCAAACCGCTTTTTCGGATTTGCCTGCCGAGTCGCAGCGGGAACTGGCGCTGCCAGCACAGACGGAGTTCGTATGCCTCTCCGTGGCCGATTCGGGAAAGGGCATCTCGGAAGAGGAGATAAAGAACATATTCGCTCCTTTCTATCAGGGGGAAGATGACAATAAGGAAAATGTAGGTACGGGCATCGGTCTGAGCCTGACGCGCTCCATCGTGCATCTGCATCATGGAATCATCACGGTGTCGAACAACCAACCCGCAGGGACGGTTTTCAGAGTATACATTCCGATTAGCAGTTTTGCATACAATGAAGACGAACTGGTCAAGGAAGATACGGTCGAAGACGTTATCCCTGCTGACAAAAGCATCCGTTTCGACATTAAAAAGAAATGGACCGTATTGTTGGCCGAGGACAATGAGGAGGTCCGGAGGTACGTGAAGGAGTGCCTTGAGCCTTATTTCTATGTGCGGGATGTGGATAACGGTCAGGACGCCTTGGAAGCAAGTCTTGAGAAGTATCCGGATTTGATACTCAGTGACGTCATGATGCCGAAGATGGATGGTCTGGAGCTGTGTTCCCGCGTAAAACAGGACTTGCAGTTAGGGCATATTCCGGTCATTCTGATGACTGCCAAGTCGATGGTGGTGCACATCAAGGAGGGCTTTTCCGTGGGAGCCGACGATTACATCGTAAAACCGTTCAGCATGGATGTGCTGATTTGCCGTATAAACAACCTCCTGGAATCCCGTGAGAAACTCAAGAAACTCTATGGCAAGAAGTTCTCGCCGGAGGCGATGGGCATTGAGATAGTTTCCGGTGACGACCGCTTTACCCAGCGGTTCTTTGAACTGATTGAGAAGAATATCGCCAATCCGGATTTGGGCATAGACCTGCTGAGTTCGGAACTGGGATTGAGCCGCGCCAACCTGTATCGGAAGCTGAAGGCGGTGACGGAGCTTTCGCCGACAGAACTGATTCGTAACAAACGGCTGGAAGTGGCGGCAAAGTTGTTGCTTGAGACGGGCTATACCGTATCGGAAGTGGCCGTCTATACAGGATTCAACAGCCATGCCTATTTCACTAATTGCTTTAAGTCGTTTTATGGTTATTCGCCTTCCGAATGGGTGCAAAGGCATAAAGAGGAAGAAGAAGATTCATAATCGGGCATGATTTCCTCTCTTTGACATAGAATTTCAAATGAATAAGACAATTTTTAAAGTTGCGCTGGGATAAAACGCTTATCTTAGCGCAAACTTTTTATTAGGAGACATCCATGAAAAACATTAATAATAAAACAAAGATAAAGTATGATGAATTTTAAAGCAGGATTATTATCCTTATTGGTGGTTTGTGGCGCTTGCGGTCAAGGGGCGCAGAAAGAAGACCTTGTGAAGGACAGTTTTGACTTTGCGGGCGAACAGTTGAAGTTTGCGTTCACGCAGATAGACTCGGTGAAAGCAGAACTGACGGCAACGGGTTCCGGCAAGAAGTTGGTATCTCCCCGTACCATCGAAGACGACGGCTCTTTTAAGATGGTGGCTTCCAGGGACTGGACCAGCGGATTCTTCCCGGGTGAACTTTGGTATATGTATGAGTATACAAAGGATGATTACTGGAAAACCAAGGCGCAGGAATTTACAGCCAACATAGAAGACCAGAAGACAAACGGCGGTACGCACGACATGGGGTTCAAGATGTACTGCAGTTTTGGAAACGGCTACCGCTTGACGCAGGATGCCGCGTATAAAGATATCTTGCTGGAATCGGCGGCAACGTTGATTACCCGTTACAAACCGGCCATCGGCTGCATCCGTTCGTGGGACCACAGCCGTGACAAATGGCAATGTCCGGTCATCATTGATAACATGATGAACCTGGAACTGCTCTACTGGGCGTTTAAGGAAACCGGCGACTCCGTCTATTACAATGTCGCTACCAACCACGCACGGACAACGATGAAGAACCACTTCCGTGATGATTACAGTTCCTACCATGTGATTGATTACGACACAATCAGTGGCGCGGTGCTTCATAAGCACACTCATCAGGGATATAACCACGAGTCGGCCTGGTCGAGAGGGCAGGCGTGGGGATTGTATGGCTATACGATGTGCTATCGTGAGACAAAGTTGCCGGAATTTCTAAGCCAGGCCGAGAACATAGCCAATTACATCTTTACGAATCCGACGATGCCGGAAGATATGGTAGCCTACTGGGATTTCAATGTCCCCGATATCGCGAACGAGCCGCGCGATGCTTCTGCCGCTGCCGTCATGGCGTGTGCGATGTACGAATTGTCCATGTATGATGCCGAAAAGGCAGCCCAATACAAGAAGTGGGCGGATACCATCGTCGAGAGCCTGAGCAAGAACTACCGTGCCGCTGCGAATGGCGATTACGGCTTTGTCCTGCTCCATAGCACGGGTGCGCGCAATTTTGAGCGTGACGTGCCTTTGGTATATGCCGACTATTACTTCTTGGAAGCCTTGCTGAAAAAGAACAAGCTGGAGAAGGAAGGTACGGCGATTTTGTAATCAGACAGGTCGATAGGTATGAAACGTTTTATAGTATTATGGATGCTCTTTTGCTTTGCCGTGGGAGACTTTTCTGCCAAAGTGCCTACGGCAGGCAACAAGATTCGTTTGACGGATAATTGGGAGTTTCTTCGGCAGGATGTCGGCAGTGTATGGGAGTTGGTGCGACCGGTAAGAAAAGAACAGCCGGAAGAGCAGCCTATATGGACCAAAGTAACCCTTCCGCATTGTTTCAATGCGGAAGATGCCGTAGACCCTGATGTGAACTATTATCAAGGGCCGGGTTGGTACAAGACCCGTTTGAAACTGGACAATCCGTATCCGAACGGGCGTATTGTGCTGGAGTTCGAAGGTGCCGGGCAGAAGACGGATGTCTATATCTACACGACGAAAGTAGGCAGCCACGTCGGCGGTTATGACAGTTGGAATGTAGATATAACGGATGCGGTCCGGGCGTTCCTGTCAGGAAAAGACGCGGAACGGTTTGGCGGAGAAGTCCCTTTGAGCATTCGTTGTGACAACACGCGGGATGCTGAAATGATTCCATCCGATTTGTCGGACTTTAACGTGTATGGCGGTATATACCGCTATCTGAATCTGGTGTATCTGCCCGAGGTGTCGGTCGCTTCCTTAAAGGTGATGCCTGCATTGGATGCCAAGATGAAAAAGGCAAGTCTGGATATCTCCGGATTGTTTTATAATCCGGCGGATGTGCGTCAGGCTTCGGTGGAAGTCTCGGTAAAAAATCCTCAAGGGAAAATGATTTATACCCGGAACTTCAACGATTATGTTCCGTTGGGAGAGTTTTCCATACAGGATATCCAGGTGGACAAGCCTGAACTTTGGGACGTGACATCCCCGCAACTATATACTTGCGAAGTGACGGTCACAGCGAATGGCCGGAAGATGACAGCCGTGGAGCGTTTTGGCTTCCGTTCGTTCGAGTTCATCGAGAAAGGTCCTTTCTTCTTGAATGGCAGACGCCTTTTGTTGAGAGGAACACACCGGCATGAAGACCATGCGGGCGTGGGTGCCGCCATGACAGAAGAACAGATGATACGGGAGATGAGGATGATGAAGGATATGGGCGTGAATTTCATCCGCCTGGGGCATTACCAGCAATCGGAAATCATTCTCAATCTTTGTGACGAGTTGGGCATCCTGGTATGGGAAGAGATTCCCTGGTGCCGTGGCGGAGTCGGCAGCGAGACATATCGCGGCCAGGCCAAGCGTATGTTAGGCAATATGATTGCCCAGCACTATAATCATCCTTCCGTCATCATCTGGGGATTGGGCAATGAGAATGACTGGCCGAATGATTTCCCGGAGTTCGAGCAAAGCGAGATTCGTAAGTTGATGAGCGAACTGAACACCATCGCGCATCAATTGGATAAGACCCGTAAGACGGCCATCCGCCGTTGCAGTTTCTGTAGTGACATTGTCGATGTGTATTCCCCCTCCATATGGGCAGGATGGTATCGCGGCAACTATACGGACTATCAGCGGATGTCCAAGGAAGAGATGGAGAAAGTCAAGCACTTCCTGCACGTAGAGTGGGGAGGCGACAGCCATGCCGGACGGCACGCCGAAGCTGTTGCTCCATTGCGCAAGGAAGGAGAAAAGGACGGTGATGCGGCTCTGAACGGGTCGGCTTTGGTGCTGAAAAAGGGCGATTGGTCGGAAACTTATATCGTGAAACTGATTGATTGGCATTTGAAGGAGCAGGAGAATATGCCGTGGCTCACCGGTGCTGCCTACTGGCCTTTCAAGGATTTCTCCACTCCCGTACGTCCCGACAATCCGATTCCTTATATGAATCAGAAAGGGGTCATCGAGCGTGACTTTACTCCCAAGGAGAGCTACTACGTCTTTCAGTCTTACTGGACTCAAAAGCCGATGTTGCATATTTATGGACATGGCTGGCCTGTGAGATGGGGGAATGAAGGAGAGGAAAAAGAGATATTGGTATATTCGAACTGTCCGAAAGTCGAACTGTTTGTAAATGGAGAGAGCCAGGGTGTCCGTCGGCGCAGCAGCCAGGACTTTCCTGCGGCAGGATTGCGTTGGAATGTGAAGTTGAAGGGTGGTATCAATACGCTTCGTGCGGTTACGGTCGATACCAAAGAGCCGTTGACCGATGAGTTGGCTTTTGAATACCAGACGGCGAAATGGGGAGAGGCTACGGCTTTTCAGGTTCAGTCTACTCCGTTGGAGAATGGTATGGTGATGGTTGAGGCGCAACTGGTGGATGACAAGGGGGTAAGATGCTTGGATTCCAGGGCGTTCATCTACTTTGATATTGCGGGTGACGGTACGTTGGTTCAGAACCAGGGAACGGTGACCGGGTCGCGTAAGGTACAGGCACGGAACGGCAGGGCGCAGATTCTGGTACGGACACAGCAGGGAACCTCGTGCGTGGCCGTAAAGGCGGATAATGTTCAAACTTCTTTTATCACAGTGAAATAGCCATGAGACAGACAATACTACTGATAGTTGCGGCCGTCCTGTATGCTTTCTCCTCTTGTACGTCCCATAATCATAAAGAATATGTGGAAGACGTACTGCGAAAAGGCATTCTGGAGCAGGCGGCCGTGAATCTCCAGGAGAGGCCGGTCACGATTACCTCTTTTATCGCCGAACGCAGTGCGGGAGATTGCCATGACTTTTATTCGGAAGGCGATTATTGGTGGCCCGATTCGCTGAACCCTGACGGCCCTTATGTGCGGCGCGACGGGCAGACCAATCCGGACAATTTTGTGTCTCATCGCCAGGCCATGATACGTTTTAGCTCGATTGTGGGGAATCTGACTTCCGCTTATCTGCTTACCAAGGATAAACGGTATGTGCAGGCCGTGATGGGGCATATCCGTGCGTGGTTTGTAGACGGGCAAACCTTTATGAGGCCTAATCTGCTATATGCGCAAGCCATAAAAGGTGTCGCGACAGGGCGGGGGATTGGCATCATCGATACGGTGCATCTTATGGAAGTGGCCCAAGCCCTGTATCGGTTGGAAAAGGCCGGGGTGCTTTCGGAAAAGGATATGAAAGACACTAAAAAGTGGTTTGTCGATTACCTGGGGTGGATGTCCGGTCATCCGTATGGAAAAGATGAAATGAATGCGAAAAACAATCACGGAACCTGCTGGGTGATGCAGGCCGCCGTTTTTGCGCGCTACATCGGAGACGAGGATATGATGGCTTTCTGCAGGAACCGTTTCAAGGAGGTCCTCTTGCCGAATCAGATGAAAGAGGATGGCAGTTTCCCCCTTGAGCTTGCCCGTACGAAACCGTACGGATACTCGTTGTTCAACCTGGACGCAATGGCAACGATTTGCCAGACGCTTTCTACCGAAACGGATAACCTTTGGGCATATACCGTGGCGGATACGAAGAATATGAAAAAAGGGATAGAGTTTATTTATCCCTATGTTCGGGATAAAGGCAGCTGGCCTTTCGCGCACGATGTCATGTATTGGGAGGAGTGGCCGGTGGCGCATCCTTTCCTGCTCTTCGGCGCTTTGCAGACAGATAACAAGGAGTGGATTGCCACTTGGGGCGGTTTGGAACACTTCCCGGTTACGGGTGAGGTGGTCCGTAACCTGCCCGTGCGAAACCCGTTGCTTTGGATTTGATGGTACAATACAAACATAAATAGATAGTATGAGAATGATTCAAAAAATAGGAATGGGAATGTGTGTACTGTGCATGACTTTTTCTGCCGGTGCGCAAAATAGAGTAGTGACCCAGCGGACTACGGGGACGGTTATCGAAGGGGAAGTCACGATGTTGGTAACGCAGGAGATGACAACGCGCTACCGTAGGACTACCTCTCAGGGGGTGGAAGGCGCGAAACTGGATTATCGTCCCGGTGCGCAACTGGAACAGTTGGCGTTGCCTTTGTCAGAGACGGTAATGGCGCGTTATCCGGACTACCGTATGGCGTATTGGAAAAACTATACATACGTACAGGGCTATATGTTCGAAGCCATGGACCGTTTGGGACAACTGACCGGAGACGGCAAGTACCTTGACTATATGCGGAAATACATTGACCGTTTTTTAGATGAAGAAGGCAACTATAAGGGTGATAAATTGACCAATTTGGATAATTTCATGACCGGTTCCGCTTTCTGTACCTTGTATGGGCGTACCGGAGAAGAGAAGTATAAAAAGGCTGCCTTGCAGATACTGAAAGCGGTGGCAAGCTATCCCAGCTCCGACGGCCAGTTCTGGCACGGCAACCGCAATCCGAATATGTGGATTGACGGCGTATTCATGATGCAGATGTTCCTGATACGTTGTGCCCAATTTGTAGGGGAGGCCGATTATTGTTACGACATCGCTTGCCGTAACATCATCGCGGCTGCCCGCCACTTGCAGCGTCCGGATGGGCTGGTTCTCCATGCGTGGACCACAGAGCCGGAGAAGGCCGTATGGGCTGATAAGGAAACCGGATTATCGCCGGAGGTCTGGAGCGAAGGTATGGGGTGGTACTCGCTGGTCGTTCCCGAGTTGTTGGCTTTGCTGCCGAAAACACATCCGGACTATCATAAGATACTGGACATTTATCTGAAAATGTGCAAAGGGCTAAAGAGCGTTCAGGACGCAAAGACCGGAGGATGGTATATGGTGGTGGACAAGGGAGAGAATCCGTTGAATTTCATCGACCCGTCCGGTACGGCGATGTTCACCTATTCCATTCAGCGAGGCATACAATTAGGGTTGCTGAAGGCAAAGGAGTATGCTTCTGTGGCCCAAAGAGGCTATCAAAGCCTGTTCCCCTTTGTGCAGGTGAACAACAAAGGATTGCTTGATGTGATAGGTGCTTGCGATGGAGTGACAATCAAGCGTGATTTTGTGGAGTATGTGACTGTACCCAAGATATTGAATGCCAAAGAAGCGGTGGCCGGTGTGCTGTGGGCTGCCGTGATTATGGAATCTGAACAACTGAAACGTGATTAGTTATGTTTACCCGTAGAGTAGTTATAAGCGTGTTCCTGCTCCTTCTGCCTTGGGTGGCGGGAGCGGTTTCTCACAAAGAACTGTCGAGGATAAAGCAGAATTTCGCTACGCTGCTGATACCCTCGGATGCCGACCCTTTCCGGTTGAAGTCCGTCCTTTCGTCTATCGAGCCGGAGACGGAAGTCTCCGACCAGGCGGTTGTGGAGTTGCATCAGCGTTATCCCCTGAATACGGAAAAGATGGCATTTTATCTCTCATCCTTGTCCGACGAAGGGGCATGGCCGGATATCAATTATGAAGATAAGAAGCGTTCGGGGTGGGAACCCAAGATGCATACGGAGCGTATCCTGGAATTGGTGAAACTCTATTATTCCAAGCAGACGCCCTATTACCAATCCGAAAAGGTGGAAGCGGCCATCCACAAGGCGCTGGACTATTGGTTCACTTCCGGGTTGGTGTGCCTGAACTGGTGGTATAACCAGATAGGAATCCCGAAAACGTTGGGCACTGCGTTTGTCCTGTTTGAGCAGAAGCTGACTCCTAAGGAAAAGAAGGCTGCCATATCGGTGATGGAAAATGCAAAGTTCGGCATGACCGGGCAGAATAAGGTGTGGCTTGCCGGCAATGTAATGATGCGTGCTTTGCTTCAGAATGATGCCGAGCTGGTGAGGATGGCGCGTGATACCATCGCTTCGGAGATTGTAACGGGAAAAGTGGAGGGCATTAAAGACGACTGGTCCTTTCACCAGCATGGTGCTCAACAGCAATTCGGCAATTACGGCCTTTCCTTTGTGTCCGGCATGAGTTTCTTTTCGGGAGTCTTTGCCGGTACTTCATTGGCTTTTGATGAACGGCAGCTGGGCATCATCAACACTTTGATTGATAAAGGTTACCGTTGGATTGTGTGGAGAGGGAAGATGGATGTAAGTTCGTTGGGACGCCAGTTGTTCCATCATGCCCAGGTGCATAAGGCGTTGAGCCTTGCCTTTTCCGCATCGGAATTGGGTGGGGGAGAGTCAAGCCGGTGTGCCGCGGTAGCCCGCAACCTGTTGCAGGAGAATTATGGAGCGGTGGGACAAGCTCCGCTGACCGGACACAAACATTTCTGGCAGTCGGACTATACGGTCCATCGCACGCCCCGATGGATGGCCACGGTGAAAATGGCTTCCGACCGCGTGGTTGGGGTCGAAATGATGAATGGAGACAACATGAAAGGCTTCTATATGGCAGACGGGGCTACTTATGTTTATCAGGACGGGGATGAGTATCTGGACATCTTCCCGCTGTGGGATTGGCGGAAGATACCCGGAGTGACAGCTTTCCAGTCCGATGCCCCGATGCCCGTAATCCGGAAATACCAACCTCGCAATGCGGCGGCTTTTGTCGGCGGAATCTCCAACGGGACACAAGGAATGACGGCGATGGAAATCGACCGTGCAGGCATAAAGGCCCGTAAGTCCTGGATATTCATGGACGATTATATGCTGTGCTTGGGAGCGGGCATACAGGCCGACAGTAATCTGGTGGTCACCACCGCCATCGAGCAGTGCCACCAAAAAGGGGACTTGTGCGTATGGCAGGATGGCGCTTGGCAGAAAATCTCCGGCAAATGGAAATCGGCGAATGCCGAACAGCGCTTCTTCCATAATGGCAAAGGCTATATCGTATGGAATGCCGGTGCTTCTTCCTGTGTGGCCGAGGTGGCACATCGTTCGGGACGTTGGCACGATGTCATGCAGATGTACCGTCCTGCCGCAGTGACCGGAGACGTCTCCTCAATCTGTCTGGAGCACGGTGTCGCTCCCGAAAAACGCTCGTACCAGTATCTGGTGCTTCCTGCTGCCGGTCGGACGGAGACGGCAGGTTTCGACTTGTCTTCCATCCGGATTCTTCGCAACGACGAGGCTGTGCAGGCCGTTTATCTGAAAGCGGAAAAGACGTATTGCATTACGGCTTACGAGCCCGTTTCGTTGAGCTTGCACTCCGGCCGTTCCTTGGAACTTGACACACCGGGCATATATATGCTTCGGGAAGAAACTGGAAGCTGTAAGATATGGTGTGCTGAACCTACCCAGACCCGTGATACCATCAGACTGAAGCTTGGCAACAAGGAATTGCTCGTTCCTTTGGCAGGGAAAAAGGGAGAGACGGTAAGTCTGGTTTCCGAATTGTGATATAATTTTTTGTAGTTGAAGCATTATTTCAAGCGATTGAAATAATAGTGCAAGCCTTATTGGTATGAACTTCCTATTTTTGTTTGCGTAAACAATAATATGAGACTATGAATATCCGTAAGACTTTTCTTTTTTTGCTGCTGTTTGCATGGAGCGTGACCGAAGTCTGCGCTCAGCAACCGATGGACCGTTATAAGGTCGTATTTACCAATCCGCCCCATCGCGTACCGACTATCAAGACTCCCGATGCCCCTTTGGCAGGTAACGGCGACATCGGCATAACGATGGGAGGAACGCCCGATAGCCTGCGCTTCTATATCGGCAAGAATGATTTTTGGCGGGCATATCCTGTCTATCCCGGTGGCATCGCGCTTCCCGGCGGGCTGGATATCCTGTTTGAGGGGCTGAAGGGAGCCTCGTATCATGCGGAGCAACTGCCGGGAAGCGCGGAGGTGACCGCCACTTTCGCCACCCGAGATTGCCGGGTGCGCCTCTCCGCATGGGTGGCGGCCACTGCCAACAGGATAGTTGTTGAACTGCAGTCGGACAAAAGGCAGACTGCCCGCATACGCCTTTGGGCGGCGGAGGGGAATACTTCTACAACCGCCCGGGGGAAGAGCCCTGTCGCATGGGTGAGCCGTTCGTTTGAGAAGGACAGCCTGTTGAGATGGCCTACCCACATCGCATTGGCCTTGAACACGGACAAAGAGGAGCTGGTTTTGGCGCCGGGCGAGACGGTCCGGCTGGTGGTGACTGCCTATACGAACCACGATACGCCCGACTGGAAAAACCGGACGATATCGGAAGCCGCACAGATGACGGACGACGCCGTCGGACAGTTGAAACGTGAGCACCGGGCTTGGTGGGCGGACTTCTGGCAGTTGTCGCATATCGAGATAAATGACAGTTACTTTGAGCGCTACTACTACCAGTCGCAATACCTTTTCGCCTGCTCTTCCCGTGAAGGGAAATTCGCGCCCGGCATCTGGGGACCGTTCATTACGCGCGACGAGGCGGCATGGGGCGGCGATTATCACCTGAACTACAACTATCAAGCCCCCTACTGGGCTTCCTACTCGTCCAACCATATCTGCCTGACGGAGAATTTCGACCAGCCCATACTGGACTATATGGCTGCCGGACGGGAACACGCACGGCGGTTGCTGGATTGCGGCGGCATCTATTATCCCGTCGGGATAGGACCTAAGGGGCTGTGTACGTCGATGTGGCCTTTGACTCCGGAAGAGATGCAGGAGAAGTATGCGACACGCGAGAATACGATAGACGACGGATATAAATTCCTGGGGCAGAAGATAAATGCCGTCTTTAGTGTCGGCAATATGCTGATGCGCCATTACAGTACGTACGACAAGGATTATGCACGGAAAGTATACCCCTACCTGTCGGCTTGCGCAGACTTTTGGGAAGACTATCTCGCCTTGGAAGACGGGCGTTATGTGGTTCGTATGGACCACTTTAATGAAGTGATGCCCAACAAGCGCAACGGCGGCGTCTGGCGTGACCGGCTTGGCGATTTCAATTCCACGCTCTCGCTGGGGCTTGTGCGGATGCTGTTTAAGGGTATTCTGGACATGAGCGCTTTTCTGTCGGTGGATGAGCCGAGGCGTGCGCGTTGGACGGATATCCTGGAAAGGCTCAGCGCCTATCCGGTGGGGATGTCCGAGGGGCGTTTAAGCTTGAAGAATATGGAACGTGGACCTCAAGACCGAGAAGTCACGCCTTCCGGGCTGAACCGTGTCTCTATCCATGGACTGATTCTTCCGGGAGGAGTCATGGGACCTGTCACCGATTCCCTGTTCAACGCCATGCTGCTGGGCGATGTGGAACGTTGGGCGCGGAAGCAGCGTGTCGAGGGCGATTGGGGGAACACCTTGAACAACGGGATTGAGACTTGCTACCCGGGTGCGGTGCGCGTAGGCTACCCTTCGGACGAAATCCTTGCCCGCATGAAGCGGCGGATAGAAATGGACGTATACGCCAACGGCTGGATTGTGCAAGGCGGAGGCGGCATCGAGACCTTTGCGGCGGTGCCGCTGACCATCAATGAGATGCTGCTCCAAAGCTACGAAGGTGTCATCCGGATTTTCCCGAACTGGAACCGCCGGAAAGATGCTTCCTTCAGCCGCCTGAGGGCGTATGGAGCATTCCTGGTCACCGCTTCGCTTGAAAACGGAACGGTGCGGGAAGTGGACATCGTCAGCGAGAAAGGACGGCTGTGCAAACTGGAGAACCCTTGGGGAAGCCGCTCTGTCCGGATTATACGGAATGGGAAACCCTCGGAGACGTTGTCCGGTAGACGGTTGCAGTTTCCCACTGCTATAGGAGAAAGTATAAAATTGGAGTTGAATAAAAACTAATAATGAAAACGTTATGAGATTCTTTGGAAAAATGGTCGGCGGTGTGATGGCTGCCGCTTTGTGCATGGAACTTTCCGCACAAACAAAACTGCCGCCGGGATGGCAGTCTTCTTTGGTGAAAATAACCCCGGAAGGGGAACTGGTCTATTATCCCGACAAGCAGGGAAACACGATTCCCGATTTCAGCCGGGTAGGCTACCACCATGGCGACAAGTCAATCCCCTACCATCCGGTGACAAAAGTCGTGTCGCCCCTGGAAAATGGCGACAACCGCCAGCACATCCAGGATGCCATTGATGAAGTGGCGCGCATGAAGCCCGACGAAACGGGACATCGCGGGACGATTCTGCTGAAACGCGGTGTCTATCCCATTTATGGAAGCATCCGTATAACCACCGGCGGCATTGTCCTGACGGGAGAAGGGGAGAATGTGAACGAAACCCGGCTGCTGGCGATGGGCAAGGAGCGTTTCTCGCTGATTCAGGTAAGCGGCGGCGGGAGAATGGAAGAAGTGCCGGGCACCCGGACCAAGATTACGGATGCGTTCGTTCCGGTCGGCGTCCACTCTTTCCATGTCTCCTCGGCCGACGGCTATCGGGTGGGCGACCGCATCATAGTCTACCGTCCGGGCACGCAGAACTGGATACACGACATCAAGATGGACCAGATAGTGGAACGTAAAGGAACCCGCCAATGGACGGAACAAGAGTACAACCTCTCGTTCGAGCGTGAAATCGTGAAGATAGAGGGCAACTGCATCCACATCGACAACCCGGTTGTGATGCAGATGGACGAGAAATACGGCGGCGGTGAGATATTCAAGTACACATTTGACGGCCGGATTGCCGAAGTAGGTGTGACCAATATGTGCCTGGAGTCGGAGTTCGAACATTACGAGGACAACAACCATGGATGGATTGGCGTGCAGTTCGACAAAGTGGAGAACTGCTGGGCACGCAATCTCACCTGCCGTTACATGGGATATTCGGCTGTCAGTTGCGAACGCTTTGCCAAGAATGTCACCGTTGCCAACTGCCGTTGCCTGGAGACGAAGTCCGTCATCACGGGCGGCCTGCGCTACTCTTTCAACAACTGGGGGCAACAGAATCTTTTCATGAACTGCCAGAGCACCGAAGGACGCCATGACTATGTGACGGGAGCACGCGTATGCGGACCGAACGTCTTCTACAACTGTACTGCCTCCCAGACCTATGCGGACATAGGCCCTCATCACCGCTGGGCAGTCGGGACTTTGTACGACAACATCGTGACGGACGGAGAGATAAATGTGCAGGACCGTGGAAACTGGGGCAGCGGTCATGGTTGGGCAGGTGTTACCCAAGTGCTGTGGAACTGTCGTGTGCGGCGTGCCGCCGTGCAAAATCCGTGGACTTCCGGCAACAATTATAATATAGGGATGAAAGGAGAAAAAGGTTCCGGACGTTTATCCGGCCGTCCGGACGGGATTTGGGAAGGTCAAAACGAACCGAACGTATTCCCCCGTTCGCTGTATATAGCCCAGCTGATGGCACGCCATAAAGGCCAGGACTTGCGTATCTTGATAAAGTAAGTACGGCTCCTGTCGTTTGGATGTTGCCGGATGTGCAATCTTCTCCCATAAGTTTAAAAATCAAATTTATCTATCACGCTATCACGGAATCTCTGTATCGCATTGATTACAAGTCTGCTATAGCGTGATAGATGGGCGTGATAGATAAAAATCCTTACAAGTATCTATCACGCGTCCGGAAAGCCTGTAGGAGATACGCTCCGCATACGTATGCGAAATCTTCCGGATACGGACTAATCTTCTGGTTCTCTGTATGAAACACTTTGTTCCGAGGTAGGAAACAAAGTGTTTCGTTATATTGGAACAAAGTGTTTCAATGCGGCGAAACGAAGTGTTTCATCCCTATGAAACGAAGTGTTTCATCCCTTTGAAACAAACTGTTTCTCTCTTTGAAACAAAGTGTTTCTCCCTTTGAAACAAAGTGTTTCTCCCTTTGAAATAAACTGTTTCACTGTAATGAAACAAACGTAATTTGTAGTTTGGCGTTTCCGATTGCCTGCTTCCGAAGCCTGCTTATAAGTATGATTGGCGGAATAAGTACCGGGTTATAATGTGAGTCGGCTCTTTCAAAAGCTGTTTCTTTGTCGGGTTGATACGGTGCTTTTCAAGTGGAAGGAGCGTGTGAGGTAAATAATTCGGAAACGATAAGTCCTTGAATATCATTCATGTTTCTTTTCATGAGATATTTTTTATAACATTTGATACAATTCTTAAATCCTGTTTAGGAAAATTCTACTTCATTTGCGTTCGGAAAATAACGTAATGTTTAACTTTAAAAATGACGCGATGATATTATGTAAAAACAGAGAAACATGATTACCCGGCAAAATGTAGGATAAAACTTATCCTTAGTTAATTTAAGTCTAATTTTTTAATTTAATCTATTAATGAAACAGAAGGAACACAAATCAAGAACGTTGCTGAAGCGCGGCTTATTTGTATTGTTAGGTTGTCTTTTGAGTGTGTTCATGCAGGCTCAAGAAATAACGGCGACTGGTACTGTAACGGACTCCAACGGTGAACCGCTGATTGGAGTGACGGTTACTGTGGTAAAAGGGAATAATGGTGCCATTACGGATATTGATGGAAACTTTTCTATCAAATGTAATAAGGGTGCTACCTTGAAATTCAGCTATATTGGTTATCAGGACGTGACGCAAGTTGCCTTGGGAACCCCCATTCGTGTAACGTTGAAAGAAGACACGCAGACTCTCGACGAGGTGGTCGTGATTGGTTACGGTACACAGAAAAAGAGAGATTTGACAGGAGCTATTTCATCGGTTAATGCCAAAGTGATAGAAGAACGCCAACCTACCGATATTTATCAGGCGTTGCAAGGTGAAGTGTCAGGTCTTCAGATTTCAAACAATTCCGGTGCGCCGGGTGATACCGGTACGATGTTGATTCGTGGTGCTTCCACCATGGGTTCAGGCGTCAATCCGTTGTTTATAGTCGATGGAGTGGCTGTCGATAATATTTCGACAATCAATCCTGCTGATATTCAAAGCATGGAAGTGCTGAAGGACGCAGCTTCTGCGGCTATTTACGGTTCGCGTGCTGCCGCCGGCGTCATTATCATTACCACCAAGCGTGGAAAAGAAGGTGCTCCCGCACGTGTGTCTGTTAAATACAACCATTCCATCAAGCATTTATCCAATAAATTGGATCAGGCCAATGCATTTGAACGCTATCTGAAAGAACGTGCGAGCAATGCAGGTACTTCGTTGTGGAAAAGCAGCAACGACTCTTTGCATCCTAACTTTATGGCGGATAATGATTATCAGGATTTAATCACCCGGACAGCTCATTCCAATCAGATAGACATCAATATCAGTGGCGCGAAAAACAAAATCAGCTATTACACGAGTCTAGGCTATCTGAACGAGCAGGGTATTGTGTTGAACAGCTATTTGCATCGTATCACATCCCGTACCAACGTGGATTTCGCGGTAAGTGACCGTTTTAAATTGATGAGCCGTTTCAATGTCAGCTATACCAATAAGAATAACATCAGCACGGGATCCGTGTTGAACCAGGCAATGCGCCGTCCGCCTCAGATGGCACTCTATTTCCCCGACGGAACGTATATCTTTAACAACGGTGGACAGTTCAACCCGATTGCCGATGCCTATATGCGTACCAATGAAACAACTGCTTACAATATCTCGTTATACCAAGGAGCTGAGTACAAAATTCTGAAGGATTTGGTTTGGTCTGCCAATGTACAGGGCAATTTGCGTTTGGACCGTACCGATAAACTGACTCCCGGTAAATTGGTTTCCGGTGGTACGACAACCGGTTCGAACGCAGCGAAGATTCGCCGTAAACTTTCTGCCGAAACGTTTATGAACTATGCGCATGACTTCGGCGACCACTCGGTGAACGCCATGTTTGGTGCCAGTGTTGAAGATTGGTACAATGAAGATTTTGACTTGGAAGGCAGCCAATATGTGTCAGAGTCTATCCTCTCTTCCAATGCGCAGCAGGTTAAGGATTTGGTAAATACCAAGAGTGAATTTTCCGATCATGCCATGGCTTCTTTCTTCGGACGTGTGGGTTACAGTTACAAAGGAAAGTATATCTTGCAGTCCAATCTCCGTTATGATGGTTCTTCCCGCTTTGTGGGAGAGCGTTGGGGACTTTTCCCGTCAGTATCCGGCGCATGGCGTTTCTCTGACGAGTTTTTCTTCGACTGGGCTAAACCCGTGTTGACGGATGCCAAGTTCAGAGTAAGCTGGGGTGTTAACGGTAACGAACAAGTGGGTAATTACGAGTCTATCAACCAATACAGTATTGGCGGATATTACAATGGCATCATCTCTGTCGCTCAAACGAAAAAGATTGCCAACCTCGATTTGAGCTGGGAATCAACGGCACAAACCAACGTCGGTTTGGACTTGACGCTTTTGGATGGACGCGTTTCATTTACCGCTGAATATTATATCAAGAAAACCAAGGACCTGCTGGCAGATGAAGTGATGCCGGGCGAACTGGGTGTGTCGAGTATGCGTGTAAACCTGGGTAATATTGAAAACCGTGGTTTCGAGTTTACCGTAAGCGCTTATCCAGTCCAGACCAAAGACTTCTCTTGGCAAACCAATCTCAATTTGTCGAAGAACAAGAATAAGGTAACCCGTTTGTCGGAAGGCAAAGGCTTCTTGGAAGATGGCAAGTATTGGATTGAAGAAGGTTCTCCGTTGGGACAATGGTTTGGCCAGCAATATTTAGGCATTTATGCTTACGACCAATCGAACGCCTATGTCAAGAACGAGGATGGCAGTTTTGGTGAAAGGCTTATACCGGTATTCCAAAGAGACCCGAACAACTATAACAACATCGTTTATGGAACAAACGGAAAGCCCGTATTCTCTCACTACGAAACCAAAGACGGCCAAAAGTATGAAGGCAGTGTAGGACAAATGAAAGTCAACAATACGGTAGCCAAAGGTGGTGATGTTATTTGGGACGACCTGAACCATGACGGTATTATCGGTGACGGCGACCGCCGTATCTTAGGCAACGGTATGCCGACTTGGTACCTGAACTGGAGCAACTATCTGAATTATAAGAATTTCTCATTGTCTTTCTCGTTCTTCGGAAGCTTCGGTAATAAGATTTACAATAAGCAGCGTCGTGACATCCTGCAAAACTCTTCTTCCAATATGACTCCGTTTGGCCGTGATTGTTATGCCCTTTGGAAATACCAAGGCCATTTCACACCGGTGTACAGTAGTGCAAAAGCTACTACTGGAACCAACAACGCACGTGAGTTGTCGTCAATGTTCTTGGAAGACGGTGACTATATCCGTCTGAGCAATGCACGTCTTGCATACCGTTTGGATCCGAAGATTTCGAAGAAGTTCTTCGTTTCCGACCTGCAACTGTATGTTTATGGCAACAACCTGCTGACTTGGACCAAATATACAGGTTTCGACCCCTCCAGCATATCCAACAGCAATGTGCTTCGCCCCGGTCAGGATAACGGCCGTTATCCGACAGCCCGCGAGATAGGTTTTGGTCTGAATATTAATTTCTAACTAACACACGTATATGAAAAGAATAATATATCTATATATAGCTGTTGTCGGTCTGTTGCTCGCTTCGTGTGAGGATTTCCTTGACCGTCAGCCTAAAAGTTCTTTGTCACAAGACACTTATTGGCAAACTGAACAAGACTTGAAAACTTGGAATTCAGGTATGTACGGTGGATTGCAAACAGTCCTGCAAAATAACTGGTTCTATTGGGGCGAATTGCGCAGTGGGGTTTATCGTTCCAGAGGTACGGCTTGGGATTCAAACTTATTGTACAACGGTCTGACATCCGGAAGCGGCTCTTCCAGTTGGAATAATCTCTATGCCACGATTTATCGTGCCAATGCCGCTATCAAGCATATTCCTCAAATGTCGTTGGGCAGCACTACGACCGACCCTTATTTGGCACAGGCATACGCCATGCGTGCATTGATGTACTTCTATGCCATCCGCGTGTGGGGTGATGTTCCTATGATTACAGAACCTTTGGAAAATGTCTCTTCACAAGAACGTTATTATGGCAGAACCTCGGTGATGGATTTGAAATCCTTTATCTTGGGCGATTTGGAGAAAGCGATGAACGCTTTCGGTCCCAGTACAACTGCCGGTAGCAGTACCAAGTATTACCTGACCCGCGGTGCCGCCATGGCCATCAAGTTGGATGTGCTGATGTGGTATAAGGAGTATGACCAGGCCTTGGCAGTGGCAAATGACCTGATTAAGAATTATGATTATGAATTGCAGCCTAGCAATACTTATAAGAGTATGTTCTTGGATCCGAGCACTTCCCCGGAAATGATTTTCAATCTTTACTGGAATTATGAGGAGGAAGATGGAAAAGGATTCGGTTATGCCCAGGAAATCGCTTCCGGTTCCAACACTATCCGATATCACCCGACGGAGGCTATGTATAAAGAATTGATTATCCGCAAAGATGAAGATATGCGTACAAGTATGGTGATGGATACATTCTTCATCAAGAATAAAATCACTCCGGATGCCATGGATGAGTTTACTTATGCCAAAGGGCATAATGGTGATTATGGAAATGTAGCCGAGTTCCAAATCAAATGTCCTAAATTCAGTGAGCTTAATTCAACATCCGATGGATATGTTTATATGAAAAATGCCGAATGTAATACCCGTATGCCCATCTATCGTTTGGCAGACGTGATGTTGCTGAAGGCGGAAGCATTGGTTTTGGGAACAAACAAAGACTTTCAAGGAGCCATTGACATTGTGAATGAAATCCGTGAACGTGCCGGATGGAGCAAGGAAGCCACTTTGGCCGAATATCCCACGGCACACGACTTGCTGAAACTGATTATTGATGAAAGAACGGTTGAATTCTGGGGCGAAGGGAAACACTGGTTCGATTTGGTCCGCAATGACCTTGTAAAAGAATACTTGGACGATTATATCATAAATGCCAATGACGAGGATTATAAGAATGAACTTGGTTTTGACATTGGTGTCCAAAAGCCGTCGGCCGACCATATTGGTGGTTATGGTAGAATTTTATGGCCTTTGAACCAGGATGTATTCCGTAAGAATCCTTCCATGCACGGCCATCAGAATCCCCCTTACGAAGAATAATGTATATAAAGTTGAAAATGTCATGAAGAAAATAACCAAAATCATAATGGGAGTATTCCTTGCCATAGGAGTTACTTCTTGCGAATTATTCGGACTCGATTTCCAAAGTGGTGATGATTATGAACCTAAGCAGGATTCGAATAAGATAAATCAGACGGTATGGGATTTCATTCAATCACGTCCTGATATATTCAGTACATTGATTGATGGTATCAGATATGCAGGGATTGAAGACTTGTATAAAGTATCCGGAAATACATATATCTTATTGACGAATACGGCACTGAGTGAAGGAAGCAATAGCTATTGGACCAGAAACCCGGTGAAAGTTCCGGGGAAAACAGAGCCTGTGACGGCTTCGGCCTGGGAACAGTATGATGTGAAAACCGTGAAAGAGCTGTTGACCTATCACATCCTGAAAGGAGAATGGTCTTATCACAATCTGAATTCTACTGCAAACTGGGTAGAAACCTATGGTGAAGGTGCCTGTACGCTTGAGAAGAACGGACAGACGCTTCAGGGTGATACGGCCGTTATGGATGTCCGGTTGGGACAAGACCGTAACCTTCCGCTCCAGCTCAACAACTATGACTGGAATTTCAGAGGAGAACTGGCCGCTTCCAACGGTTCATGCCGCACGACCAATATCCATGCAATAGACGGTTATATCCATGTGTCCGACTATTATCAGCCCCGTCCTACAAGGTATTTTATGAGTCAAAACTAAATTAAAGAAAGACGTATATGAAGAAAATATTATTTTACATATTGATGTCGGTAAACATCTTGTTCGTCTCATGTTCAGATGATGCCAGTGTAAATATCATATCATTAAATTCTTTTGGGACTAAATTCTGCCGGAATGACAGAGTAAAGGTCTTTGTCTCTGCAGAGGTGAGCGACTATACTGATGTCAGCTATTCCTGGGGGTGCGACGGCGGTACGCTGACCAACCCTCCCGGTCTGTTCGAGAATGTCTGGCAGGCACCGGATGAAGCCGGTACGTACGAGGTGTGGTGCACCGTGAAGTGCGGGGGAGAAAAGCAGACCCAACGGATGAAAATGGTGGTTACGGAGGAGTTCTTCTTCTCGGATTTCGAGACACCCTATTACAATGAAGGATATTCGAACTCCAATATGACGGTCAAGTTTGAGGCCAATAAAGGTACCCATGGTGCTGCCAAGCTGGAAGCCGGTGGCGATGATAAGGACAAGGACGATAAAGGCAAGGAAATCCTGCCTTTTTATCCCCGTTTTGCCCGTAATATCGAAAGCCGCTTCCCGTTTTCTTTCCAATTGGATTATGCACTTGCCGACAAGATGCCCGACCGGAGCAAGGATAAGTCGAAAGCGGAGTATCCCGAATACGTGGAAGTACCCATAGAGTTTGCCCGTATGAATGGGGCTATGGACTATGTATCCCGGATAGGCTTCCGTATTTATCCCAAAACCGGAGTCTGGGAAGTGGTATATCTGAAGGAGCACCTGACCACTGCCGATACGGAGAGACAGGTTGTCCTTACGGGAACTGATGCCCAGTTCAAATTGACCAAGGACAAATTCAACACTGTCGCCGTATCGATAGATGCCAATAAGAATTTCATCGTCTATCACAACGGGGTGAAATTCTGCGAAACGGCAGCCTTGGCTTCCGCACAGGAGAATTATGTGATAAGCCGTACGGGATTGTATATGGATGAGAAAATCAAAATGTATACCGATAATTGGTATATGTTTGATAATGGCACTGTCTGCACGGCATCTCCACGTGAGAGATAAATGGATAAGTATCCCGCATAATTAAATCTATCAACAAAGAGGGTGTGTAGAAACGACTTATACACTCTCTTTGTTTTTATAAAAAAACGATTATGGTCATAATGAAAGCAAATATCTTAATGGTAGCCGCACTAAGTTTTTCACTGTTCGGGTTCGCACAGGACAGAGTGGAAGGAGTCGTCTTGAACGAGAAAGGGAAACCGGCCAAACGTATCAGGATGCACATAAAAGGAAAAGGGAAAATAATCTCGACCACGTCCAAAGGCACTTTCGAGCTGAACAATGCAAGCCCTGGCGACACTTTATACGTTTATCCCAACAGAAAACTGATGGCGGCCGTTCCCTTGTCCGAGGAAAAGAACTATACGTTTCATCTGCGCAAAAACGATTTGCGTTATATCGCTGGCGACAAAACCAATATCTGTTTGTATAGACCCATTGCCCGTCCTTCATACAACAGCAATGTCATCACTTACGAGCAGATTCAGCAAATAGAGGCTGGCAATCTGACAGAATTGCTGCGAGGTAAAGTGGCCGGGCTGCAAATAAACTATGCAGACGGGAAGCCCAAAGCCTCCATCCGCGGAGCCTCTTCCATGTCACTGAACACGGAACCTCTGTTCATTGTCGACGGGACGGAATACACCACGTTGGAAGATGCCAACAACAGTGTTTCCGTCGAAGACATCCGGGAGATAGAAGTCAAAAAAGACGGTTCCGAATATGGGATGAAAGGTGCCAACGGGGTGATTATAATAAAGATGAAATAGAGAAATCACTTATTTTAGCATCATATCATCAGTGTACCGTTAAAGTCGGGACGAGTCTATAATTCACTCAAGTTTTGCAAGGTCACGGACTTGTTTTCGGTGTACAAGGTTCTTTTATCTACCTGTCTTGTGATAAAATATCGACGGTAATCATTACCTTTGTTCCTCGTAGCCTTGTCAGCTTGTCTACTGGCTGCATATCAAAGATATGCGAAACTGAAAATAATTAAAAAGAAAGGATTGCATCATGAAACAAATATTGCCTGTCGGCTTTTTTTCTATTCCGTTATGTTTGGGACAACAGGTTTCCGCACAAGTCGCTCAACATACTGTGGAATCGTCCTCTTTGCAAAAACCCAATATTGTCTTTATTCTTGCAGATGATATGGGTTATGGAGATGTTTCCGCTTTCAATGAGCAGTCACATATCCAAACAAGCAATATCGATCAGATGGCTGCTAATGGGGTAGTTTTTACTGACGCACATTCTTGTTCTTCAGTCAGTACTCCTACCCGCTACGGCATCATGACAGGCCGTTATAACTGGCGGTCCAAACTAAAGAGCGGTGTATTGTACGGCTATTCCCGTCCCATTATCCCCATTACACGCAGCACCATTGCGACAATGCTGAAATCCAACGGATACACCACAGCCTGTATAGGCAAATGGCATTTGGGCTGGAATTGGGGGACAAAAGCCGGACATGAGAAGCCGGATGCGGATGCATTGACTGATGCGGATGTGGATTATACAAAACCCATTGATAACGGGCCTGCCGATTTGGGATTTGACTATTTTTATGGTTTTTGCGGTTCGTTGGATATGGCACCATACGTATACGTTGAAAACCGCCAACCTACCACCACTCAAATAAGTACAGTCCCCGCAGGAAAGAAACCCGGCTTTTGGCGGAGCGGGGCAATCGGCAATGACTTCACACACCAGGATTGCTTGCCCAATCTGACCGACAGAGCCATAAAATACATTGATAAATATGCACATGGCAAACAACCTTTTTTCCTTTATTTGCCACTTCCGGCTCCCCATACTCCCATTCTTCCGGATGAAAGATTCAAAGGGAAAACCGGATTAGGAGATTATGGCGACTTTGTATTGATGGTAGACGATGTAGTTGGTCAGGTTCGCGAGGCGCTTCGCCGTAATGGCATCGACTCGAACACTTTGTTGGTTTTCACGACAGACAACGGCTGTTCTCCTGCCGGTGGCATTCCTGAAATGGCCGCCAAGGGCCATCATGCCAACTACATTTGGCGAGGAATGAAAGCGGACCTTTTTGATGGTGGACACCGCGTTCCTACCATTGTAGAGTGGAATAATGGAGCTGGCAAAGGAAAATGCACTCAAACCATCTGCTTGAATGACTTCTATGCCACTTTTGCTGCCTTAAACGGATACAAGCCGAAAGATAATGAAGCGGAAGACAGTTATAACATCCTTCCACTCATTCAAAATCCCGACCACCCTCAAACGATTCGTGAAGCTACCGTACACCATTCCATTCGTGGACAGTTTGCCATCCGCAAAGGGGATTGGAAATTATTATGTTCTCCCAGTTCCGGTGGATGGAGTTTCCCAAAACCTGGGGTTGACAAAGAGATAATAAGCACTCTTCCCCCTATACAGCTTTTCAATATGAAAGACGATCCTATTGAGAGCAAGAATGTGTATCGTGAATATCCCGAGATTGTAAAAGAGCTGAAACAGTTACTGCAGAAGTATATCCGGGAAGGAAGAAGTACTCCGGGAAGCATTCAGCCCAATGACGCCGGGAACGGGTGGGAACAAATAAAAGGCATTATGCAAGATGATTGAGAGATACAGCACTCTTGCCGGAACACTTAACAAAAAAGTTCCGAATGCTTCATAAAAAAGTTCCGGAATGTCCGTTCTAAATGTTGTAAATGTTAAGCTTAACTTTTGTTCCCACAGTTGGAATGTCTGTTCCAAGGCTTGGAACAGACATTCGCAACCTTGGAACGCATATCCGCAACTTTGGAACAAACTTACGGAAACAAATTTACAGACTTTCAGGGTAATGCGCTTGGCGGAGAGCAGTACGAATTACCCTTCCGACTGGGGATAATGTGAAAAACAGCGGCGAAAAAGGCCGGATTATGTGAAATATGCAGGCTGCTCGGGTATGGATTATGTGAAAATGACTATATTTGCAGACAGATTAAAGCGATTGGCAATATGGATAAACTGCTGAAAAGAAAGATTGATGCCTATTTGACTGCCTGGAAGGAGACTCCCGACAAGAAACCTCTTATCGTCAAAGGTGCGCGCCAAATTGGGAAGACACGTTCCATCGAGTGGTTTGCAACCCGAAACTACTCCAACGTCATTCAGATTAACTTTGTGGAACAGAAGAAGTATCAGAACGTGTTCAATGACGGTTTTGAGGTGGACACCATACTTAAAAACATTTCACTGCTGAATCCGGAATTCAAGTTTATACCCGGAGATACAATCTTCTTTTTCGACGAGCTGCAGGCTTGTCCTAATTGCGCCACATCCTTAAAGTTCTTCAAGTTGGACGGACGGTTCGATGTCATCTGTTCCGGCTCGCTGATGGGAATCAATTATAAAGAGATTGAATCCAACAGCGTCGGCTATAAAGAGGATTACGAGATGCATTCCATGGATTTCGAAGAGTTCCTTTGGGCGAAAGGCTATACGGACGGTTTCATCGAGGAACTTTATGAGCACATGGTGCGTGTCGAACCGCTTTCTACGCTGCAGATGGACGTTCTTTTGGGCTTGTTCCGCGATTATGCCATTACAGGAGGAATGCCCGAAGTGGTGGATACATATATCAGGAACAAGAATTTCAGCGGGACGTTGGGCATTCAGAAGCAACTGCTGAAAGACTATGAGGAAGACATCACCAAATACGTGGAAGGACTGGACAAGGCGAAGGTAAAAGCCGTATACAACCATATCTCGACCTTTTTGGCCAAAGAGAACAAACGGTTCCAGATTACCAAGATAACACGGAATGCACGGAACAGAGATTACATCGGTTGCGTGGAATGGCTCGCGGATGCGGGTGTCATCAACCTCTGCTACTGCATGAACCAGCCGGAACTTCCCCTCAAAGGAAACTACGACCCTAAACTCTATAAGATATATTTTAAGGATACGGGGCTTCTTGTCGCATCGCTCGACGAAGAGGCGCAAGAAGACTTGAGGGCAAATAAAAACCTTGGCACTTACAAAGGGGCCATATACGAGAATATCGTAGGCGATATGCTTGTGAAACAAGGTTACCGGCTTTTCTATTACAACAGCGACAAGCCGGCTCTTGAAATGGATTTTTTTGTCAGGGACATGGACTCGCTTGTCCCGGTGGAAGTGAAGGCAAATGACGGGGCTACGGCATCTTTGAACAATCTGCTGAAAAGCGACAGGTATCCTGACGTGAAATACGGCATCAAGCTGGGGTATAAAAACATAGGCTTCAACGGTAAGTTCTACACGTTCCCCTACTTCCTGACATTCTTGCTCAGAAGATTCCTTTCGGACCGGGGAAGCCGTGGAAATGTATCGTAATCCCCCGTAAGTCTCTTTTTTCATCCCCCGAGACACGATATTACAAGCTTTTGAGAAAAAACAGATACCCAAAGTGAATCAATGTTCCGTTATTTGCCGTGACTTAATACTCATAACATAGAAAACACGGAAACATGAAAACATTTGGATTCTTAGTCGGCGTGCTGTGTTCGGTAGCAGCCATGGCACAGCCGTCCTTATCAAAAAGCAACTGGGTATATCCGGACGAAAACGGAAAGTTGGTGTACAAGACGACCAAGCGGGGAGACCGGGTGATGGACTTCTCCCACGCCGGATACAAAGGAGGTGGGACGATATTGCCGTATGTTCCCGCCAAACTCACGGTTCATCCGATGAAAGAAAACGTTGATTGCACGGACTACATCCAGAAAGCCATCGACATGGTATCCGCCTTACCCGAAGACGAAAACGGATTCCGGGGAGCCGTGCTCCTGGCGCCCGGACGCTACGTCTGCGAGCGCCCGTTGCAGATTACCACCGACGGCGTCGTGTTGCGCGGCAGCGGCAGCGACAAAAGCGGCAGTGTCATTGTGATGACGGGCGGCAAGCACACCGCCATCATTCTGAACAACGGCCAGCGGCAACGTGCCGGAAACCGCTTGGGTGAGGCATCGCCCGGCGAGGAGAGCATCAAAGTGGTGGACAAGTATATCCCCGCAGGCTCTTACCGGCTGACGGTGGCGGACGCTTCCCGCCTTTCGGTGGGCGACAACATCGAAATCCGCAAGCCCGTCACCGAAAAGTGGATTAAGTTCATGAAGATGGACGACCTGGTGCGCGACGGCAAGCCGCAAACCTGGATTAAAGCAGGCCGGCTGCTGATAGCGGAGCGCACCATCGCCGCCATCGATGGCAATACCGTCACGCTGACCGTCCCTTTGGCGGACAGTTATGACGCGAAGTTCACCGATGACAACACCACCGTCGTAGTGGCAAACGGCGTCCGGCGGCTCAAACAATGCGGCGTGGAGAACCTGCGCATCGAATCGCCCGAACAAGCCGTCAGCCATACGAAAGCGCTGTACTATGCCTTGAGAATCAATGGCGAGGATTGCTGGGCGAAAGACATCAATGCCATGGAGACGATGGAAAGCGTGGGCGTCGGCGGACGGAGAATCACCCTGCAGCAGGTCAACGTCGTGCGGCGGGCTTTGCATCAGGGCGCTTCCAAGCCGGCCGAATTCGCCCCTAACGGCGGGCAGATATTGCTGGACCACTGTTCCGTGCAGGGCGACAACATCTGGTTCGTAGCCTTGGGCGCGGGGCAGACAGGCCCCATCGTTTTCCTGAACTGCACCTTCAGCGGCAACGGCCGCATCGAGGGGCATCAGCGCTGGAGCACCGGACTGCTGTTGGACAACTGCCAGTTGCCCGGCGGAGGCATCGACTTCAAAAACCGGGGTTCGATGGGCTCCGGACATGGATGGGGCACCGCCTGGTCCGTGGCATGGAACTGTGACGCCAAAAGCTACGTCAACCAGCTGCCGCCGGGCACCTGCAACTGGGTAATCGGCTGCACGGGCGAAAGCACTCCGCTTCGCCGCCCCTTCAACCGGACGGGACCGACGCTGCCGGTCGGCATATTCGACGCCCACGGCACCCGGGTGGCACCTCAGAGCCTTTATCTGGCACAGCTGAAAGAACGGTTGGGTGATGCTGCGCTGCAAAACATCGGCTACGGACTGTCCGACCAAAGCCCGGTGCCCGGAAAGAGCGATTACGTATTCCAAGGCGGAATGCAAGCCGACGCTTCGTTGAAGAACCGGAACTTTCAGGCCATCCACGAATATATGCGTTCCTTGGGCTGGGACTATTCCGAACATCCCAACATATCTGAAAACGACCATCATCAGGGAGTACACTGCGAAGTCCTGTTCGACAAGACGCTACAGCAATATGTCTTCAACTTCATGAACCATGCCAGCGCGGATGCCCTCGACAGCGACCGTGGCAGGCTGCTGAGCGACCGCCAGCGCAATGAGATGAAAAGCCAGACCAACCACAACTGGTATAAACTGAACGGCAACTGGAACGAATGGCAACGCCTGGAATGGAAGTTCCGCATACCCAAAGGCTTCCAGCCCTCGACAAGCTTTTGCCATCTCCACCAGCTGAAGGCGCAAGAGGGCAACAACGGCGCCCCGCTCATCACCATCAGTACCCGCAGCGACAGCAACGGCGGCAACAAGCGCGTGCAAGTCATCCATACCGGCGACACCCGCCAATCGAGCAAAGGCATCCTCATCGACAACCTTCCGCTAAGTGACTTTGAAGATGAATGGATACAGGTGGAGACGGAAATGCATTACACCCATCACGGGACATTCCGCATCAAGCTGACCCGCATCCGCGACGGCAAACTGCTTGTCGACCGCTCTTTCTCCGATGTCGACTTATGGAGAAGAGGGGCTACCAGCATCCGCAACAAGTTTGGCATATACCGCAGCCTGGGCAGGAAGATGAAAAGCGCTTCCGACCGTCCGGACAACGGAATCAAAGACGAAAGCCTGCAACTGGCGGACTTCAAAGTGTACGAAGCTTTTACGAATCCTAATCCGCAGCCGCACGACTAAGGCGGGGATATTTGAAGATACAGGCACAAAGGTAGTACTGCAAGAATGGGCTACAAGATATATGAGTTTTATATCACGGATTATTTGACTATTCCAAACAAGTTTGCTACCTTTGTGCCATTAGAACCTGCCAAGCCTCTTCACAATGCTCAAATCGGCGGGTCGTTTTTTTATTATACATATATGAAAACAAGTTTCACCAAACCATATTTACGCACGATTGGAAAATCGCGTATAGACTCATAATGCTTCCAAGAATCTATTAAGTTCGTCTTTGGTAGTGCAGGTGGTGACATTACCCTCTTTGTATTGTCTACGACCTTCTTCAAGTCTTTCTTCGAGTTCCGGAGAAAGGACAAAATCGTCTTCGTAAACAGGTGTCAACATATAAAACACTTTTCCTCTGCGTCTGATTATCACCTTCTCCCCATTGTCGGCAAGTGCAAACATGGACGCTTGCTTTTCCCGAAACTCTCTTGATGTAACTTGAATGACTGCCATAACTTTTACAATTTATGAGACAGACACCTGTATCTCTAATAATTAATCAAGAAGTTGCCTAATTGATAAACTTTTGTTATTTTTGCTGTATGAACAAAATAATATCATCGCGTCATTCTTGTATGTGGCATGGGCAGATGGCGGATATCCTTGGCTGGAGATAAAGGGCGATACCGAAACTTCCCGGCGCTGGCGTGTCTCGTTTTACGCCGGGAACATACGATTTGCATACACCCTTATGGCAGGAACTTCGTCAGGAGGGCTGAGTTTTTCCTTCTTTCATCCATTTCGAAGCTGGCAAGATAATTCTCGGTGATGGAAATGTTGGAATGTCCGAGACTCTCGGAGATGTAGGCTATGTTGACCCCGCTGCGTTTCAGTACCGTTGCATACGAGTGGCGCGCCGAATAGGTGGTTATCCGGGGAAGACCGATGGCATCCGTTATTTTCCGGAGTGTCCGGTTGCATTCGGTGACGATTTCCCTAATCAGCCTGACTTTCTCAAAAGAGTCTTCCGTGCCTTTGGCAAAAGGGAAGATGCAGTTGTCGGGCGAGGTGCGGGGATTGCCCCATCTGTTGATGATGGCTTGCATCTCCGGGGTAATCGCCGCGTGTATGATGCGGCTGTATTTGGTGTTTCTCGCGGTCTTGGCGCGTATGAAGCATATCTCCCCGCCTATGATGTTGGAATATTGCAGGAAAACCATGTCTCTGAAATTGATGCCGTTGCATAAATAAGAAAAGAACCATAGGTCGCGATACATTTCGGTCGTTTCTGTACCGTCCGTGTATGTTATCAGTTTCTGGATTTGTGCCAAAGTGAGGGCCAGTTTCCGCCCGCTGCCGCTCGGCACTTCGTATTTGCCCTTCCCGAAAGGGTATTGGCTCTCTTTGATGATGCCGTCTTTGCGTGCCATGTTGATGATGCACTTTAAATTCCTGAAGTAGAAACTCATGCTGGAGTAACTGCTGCCGGTTGTCAGCCAAAAATGTTCGCACCGGTTGAGCCAGTTTATGCTGATTTCCTGGAAAGATATGTGCTTGCCTGCAAACTGCTCTATTTTATGTAGGGTTCCTTTGTAGGAGAAATAAGTGTTGGCCTGTCCGTTCGCCTTCAGTTCTTCCATCTTCTTGAGGAACACGGAGTTCACGGATACTCCAGAATATCGGCCGAGCCGGGCGTTCAGTGTGTCGAAACAGAACTCGCCGCGGAATGTCAGGGCTTCAACTTGTTGCCTGACAAGGGAAAAGCTGTTTTCCACGCAGTGGCGCACTGACGACAGTTTGTGGGTTCGGCTGCGGGGCAGTTGTTCCCATTCTCTGATGGACAGTTCCTGTCCGGTGGGATAGTACTTTTGTTTGCGGTTGTAGATGACTTGCACTTTTACGGGGTATAATCCGTTCTTTTTCGCTTTCCTTTTGTCCAACACGGTGAGTACGGATACGCCGTCCTTTGAATATTTGTACATGGCTAATAGGTTTTGATGGTTAATATGATTTTGTGAAGTCGTATGCAGGGACATACAAATTGCATACAAAGTTGGAAAAAGTAGGGGAAGTAAAGGATATAAAAAAAGCGGATGTCTCACAACAGCCGCTTTCTCAAAACAATCTAACCTATAATAATAATCATCTATGAGATAATACCTATCAAAATAACTGTGAATTTAAAAAGCCTATGAATTTATTTGAGAGTATGATGTGATGTTTGTATGGCGGCTCTGATGTTATCCGTCGGAGTCTTGGGCAGAATGGTGCAGTCGGCTCCTAAGATAAAACGTTTGCCTGCCATATCGTGTTTTATTGTGTTGACTTCTTTGATGACCTGCTCGGCGGTTCCCTCCAGAATGGTTCCTTTCCGGTAGAGTCCGCCCATTGCCGGGCGCTTGAACAGCTGTTCGCAATCTTTCAGGCTGAACGGCTTGCCATTTACTTCTATGGGGGCGTTGACAATCTGTCCCGGATATGAAACGAAGCGGGTCAAATCATCGTAGCTGCCCTCATAGTCGCAAATGTGGAGAATATTTAGTTGTGTGTCTATGTTGCATTCCCGCATTACTTTCAGGTCGTATGGCTTTACGAATGTGTCGAAGAAGCCGGGCACTTCGTAGAACTTCTGTTCTCCGCCTTGGGTCGGTGTATAGAAACCGTCCACACCAATCCGCTTGCAGGCTTTTACGTAGCCAATCAGGGCATCCGTGAAGTATTCCAAGGCCTGTTTGATGCGTTCCGGCTCTTTGTTGGCATAGGCGACTACGGTTTTTGCTCCTACGGTCTGTATCAACATCTGGAAGGGGGAGTAGACTGTCGGGAGTATCATCGAATTTGCTCCGGCGACATTGTGGATTCCTGCCACGATATTCAAAGTAGGTGCGAAGAAATCGTCGGGCAGCGGCTTGATTTTGTCCCAGTCCTCGGGCTTCTCGATTTGAACACGCCCGTAGCCTTGCTCAAACTGAATCTTTACGAAGTCCATTCCCGTGGAGAGATAGTATCTGAGGTGGGCATTGATGGCATTTTCCCCGACTTTGGCGTCTTTCCCGAAATGCATGAAGAAAGCGGCCGGTACGTATGATTTATCCAGCGTCCCTTCAAGGAATTGCTGCATTATCTCTTTTTTATTGGTGGGCATTTGCGCCTGTGCCAGGGCTGCAAAGCATAACAGTATAAAAAGTAAATTTCTCATGTACCTTTCATTTGTTGTTTTGATGTCGCAAAGATAGGCGGATGCAGGATACGGGGTTTACAATATTGTTCCAATACCTTTTTATTTTGTATCAAACTGTATTTTATGGCTTGTTTTTTCTGATATATTATGACTGGTGCCCCAATATCATTAGAAAAAGAGGTGTGTCGGAATATCCGATGGACGCGGATGTCTTTATTCTGACACTCGTTTACAGCAACCTCGGACTTATTTTTGTTCCTTCAGATAACGTTTTTCGGATATTTATTGTTAATATTGCCGTCTCTAAAGAATTTTAAATAAGTAAACATGAGAAGCAAGCATTTTCTATTACTGTTTTTGTTGCAAGTAGCGGCTCTCGGTGTACAGGCCGCACGGGTGGATACAGTGTTCGTAAAAAGTCCTTCGATGCAGAAGGATGTGAAGGTGGTCTATGTTCTTCCGGATAAGGCCGTAGCCAAGAAACCGCAGGCCTGTCCGGTGGTGTATCTGCTGCATGGATACGGCGGTAACGCACGTGCGTGGATAGGGATAAAACCGGAATTGCCCCGGATTGCCGATGAAAAAGGCATCATCTTCGTATGTCCCGACGGCAAGAACAGTTGGTATTGGGACAGTCCCAAGAACCCGTCCTACCGTTACGAGACCTTTATCTCTTCGGAACTGGTGGACTACACCGACGGACACTATGCAACGATTCCCGAGAAGCGGGCGCGTGCCATCAGCGGCCTGAGCATGGGCGGGCATGGTGCGTTGTGGAATGCCATCCGTCATAAGGATACGTTCGGTGCGGCGGGAAGTATGAGCGGCGGGGTGGACATCCGTCCGTTTCCCAAGTCGTGGAAGATGAGGGAACAACTGGGAGAGTTGACCGCCAACGAGGAGATATGGAACACGCATACGGTCATCAACCAGGTGGATAAACTGAAAAACGGCGATTTGGCGCTGATTATCGATTGCGGCGAAGGGGATTTCTTCCTGGAGGTGAACAAAGAATTGCACAAGCGGCTATTGGCATACAAGATTGACCACGACTTCATCACGCGTCCCGGCGGGCATACCCGCGATTATTGGAACAACTCCATCGATTATCATATCTTGTTCTTCAGCAAGTTCTTCAACAGATAATTATTCAAGCGGCAGTGTGCCAAAACTCACCACAGATTACCCGGATTTTCACAGATTATTCAGATTGATTGTTAAGAATCTAAAGAAAAATCTGTGAAAATCCGGGTAATCTGTGGTGAAAACCAATTATGCCACCCCCTCGTGGACTTTTTTATCTATTGACAATCAGCCCTCCGCGCACGCTTCTCGGGGCGGCGAAGCTTTTCATCGGCGTGCCGTGCGTGGCGCTCTTCGGAAGTTCGATGGTTCCCGCGATAACTCCCAAGGCAGTGTTGAACAATATCTCATCCGGGTCGCCTAAGGGAAGATAATAAGGCAGATAAGATGTCTCGTTGACGGAGATATCCGGGCGGAAGCCCGTGCGGTAGTCCGCTTCTCCTTGCGCGTTGAATACTTCGCACACCACCGGACGCAGCACCCAGGCGTGTTTCCGGTTGGCGAAAGACTCCGTAGCTACGTATTCTCCCCGGGTAGTTCCGCCGATAAGCACCACTTTCATGTACGGGCGCAGGCAGTTGATCAGCATTTCCGCAGCGCCTGCCGTGGTCTGGCTCGTGAGGATATAGACGGTAGAGAGGTTCAGGTTGGCTCCGCCCTGCAGAAGCTGGGAGTCGAGCAGCAGCGTGCGGTTTCTGGCGCTTTGCTTGTCGTTGTATTGCAGGGACGCGAGCGGGCTGCCCAGCTTTTCGGTGGGGACAAGCATACTGGCAAGCAGCTGCACGCACGCCATCTCTCCGCCGGAATTGTAGCGGAGGTCGAGCACCAGTTGGTTGACGCCCGACTGTCGGCACGTTTGGGCGAAGGAGAGCAGTTCGTTGTTGTGCAGTTCCGGGTTTTCCGCACTGCCGGCGGTGAAGGAGTTGTATGCCAGATAGGCTATCCGGTCGGCGGTTCCTTCCAGCTGCACGAACCGGGTGGTGTGGACGACACTTTCCGTCACCGGGCGGGCGGCAGGCAATGCGAAATCTCCTATCTCGCGGATGACGGCAGTTCCGCCCTCTTCCTCATTCTCGTCCGTTCCGGTGTCGGCGTCGCCTTCGTTTTCCGTGCCGCCCGTGCCGTCGCCGTCGTTGCCGCCGTTCGGCACGATGACATATTTCCCCACGTGCAGCGTCCGCGCATCGCCGTTCTTGAGTTTTTCTTCCGTCTTCCGGGTGATGGAGTCGCCGTCTACGAGCATTATCCAGTTGCCGCGTTCCAGTCCGGCTTCTTCGGCGGGAGAGTCCTTGGCTACGTACGAGACGAGCGCCTGATAGGTGGTGTCGCTGGTGGCTACCTTATATAAGGTATAGTCGAAGCCATAGCCCGGCAGCGGGGTTGCCAGGAGCGTGTCGACGGTGGAGAAACCTTTGTCGTTCTTGGATAGGATGTTCTTTAAGAACGTTTCCGGGGCTTGGAAGTAGTTCAGACTTTTGGAAGCCGGAATGTCTTCGTACCATAAGTATACTTCCCGCATCAGGCTGTCCATCCACAGGTCGCGTCCCGTCAGCGGATAATATTCTTTCCAGCGGTCTTCTCCGCAGGAAAACAGGCTTGTCAGCGCGAGGAGTCCCAGCAAAGGGAAAAGTAGCGGTTTCCTTGTCTTCATCACTCTCGGTATCATTTGGTTTTCGTCCGCAAAAATAGCGAATAGTTCTTGTATCTACCACAAATATGGTATAAAATTCCCTATCGTGTGTCATGCTTCGCTTGGTTTTATCCCGCTATCTTTGCATCGTCCGAAGAGATAAAAATCATATTCACCGATAAAAACAAATGACGATGGAAACAAAGAAACTACATTTTGAGACGTTGCAACTTCATGTGGGACAAGAAACGCCGGATCCGGCTACGGACGCACGCGCCGTGCCCATCTACCAGACCACTTCGTACGTGTTCCGCAATTCGGCCCACGCCGCTGCCCGCTTCGGCTTGCAGGATTCGGGAAATATCTACGGCAGGCTGACCAATCCCACGCAGGGAGTGTTCGAACAACGCATGGCCGCACTCGAAGGCGGAGTGGCGGGGCTGGCGGTTGCCTCCGGTGCGGCGGCGATAACCTACGCTTTCGAGAACATTACGCGGGCGGGCGACCACATCGTAGCTGCCAAGACCATCTACGGCGGAACGTACAATCTGCTGGCGCACACCCTGCCTGCCTACGGCATCACGACAACTTTTGTCGACCCGAGTGACTTGTCCCGCTTCGAAAGTGCCATCCGGGAGAACACGAAAGCCGTGTTTATCGAGACATTGGGCAATCCGAACTCGAACATCATCGACATCGATGCCGTTGCCGCGGTAGCCCATCGCCATCAGATTCCGCTGATTGTCGACAATACCTTCGGAACTCCCTATCTGATTCGGCCTATCGAGCATGGAGCCGACATCGTAGTGCATTCTGCCACGAAGTTCATCGGCGGACATGGCAGTTCGTTGGGCGGCATCATCGTAGACGGCGGCAAGTTCGACTGGACAGCTTCCGGCAAGTTCCCGCAGCTGACCGAACCCGACCCGAGCTACCACGGCGTCCGCTTTACCCAGGCGGCAGGCGCCGCCGCGTATGCCGTCCGTATCCGTGCCGTCCTGCTGCGCGACACCGGTGCCGCCATCAGCCCGTTCAATGCTTTCATGCTTTTGCAAGGACTGGAGACGCTCTCCCTGCGTGTGGAACGCCACGTGGAGAACGCGCTGAAGGTGGTACGCTTCCTGGAAAACCATCCGAAGGTGGCAGCCGTGAACCATCCCTCGCTGCCGGACCATCCGGACCATGCGCTGTACCGGGCATATTTCCCCAAGGGAGCCGGTTCCATCTTTACCTTCGAGGTGAAAGGCGGGGAGAAGGAGGCGCAGACGTTCATCGACAACCTGCATATCTTCTCACTGCTGGCGAATGTGGCCGACGTGAAATCGCTGGTCATACATCCCGTCACCACGACCCACTCGCAGTTGAACGAACAAGAACTTGCCGAGCAGGGCATCAGGCCGGGGACGGTGCGCCTTTCCATCGGAACGGAACACATCGACGACCTGCTGGACGACCTGGCGCAAGCGTTGGAAAAGATTTAAGTTCGGAGCAAACGGACTTTTCGTCCGGTGAAACCGTCGGTTCATCGGACGAAATTCCGGATGCGTCGGCGGGGAAGTCTCAGATGTAGTACTCCACCAGGTCTACGATGCCGGCTTTCATGGCATACTTGGTGGCTTCGTGGGCGTTGTTCACACCCAGTTTCCGGAAGATGCTCTTCCGGTGGCTGTTCACGGTGTGAAAGCTGAGGTTGCGCCCGGCGGCGATTTCTTTGCTCGTTCTCCCCAGTGCTATCTCCTTCAGGATGCTCCGTTCGGCGGGAGTCAGCAGCGTCTCTTGCGGGGCGGGGTGGGGCGTCGTCGGCTGGTTGCTTCCGGAGAGCAGCAGGTTGCTGACGTGGTTGCAGATGAATCGCTCCTTGCGTGCCGCGCATTGCAGCGCGGCGAGTATCTCCTCCTTGGAATTGTCCTTCAATACGACTCCGAACGCCATACTGCTGAACAATATCTGCCGCAGGAAACCGACACTCAGTTCGTCGGAAAACAGCAGCCAGTCTGCCGTCTTGAAGCGTTCGTGCAGCACAATCAGTTCGTCGGCGCCGGAAAAGTCGAACAGCGTATAGTCCAGTACGACTACCGCTTCGGGATGCAGCCGCAACTGCTGGACCAGCTCCGCTTTGTTGTCCGCCTCCAGCAGCAACGCCGTCTCCTTCTGTTTGCCCAACAGGAACATCATGCCCGCTTTGGTGATGTCTTGATTGTCTGCGATGATAAATTCCCTCATAATAAACCGATATAAAAAAACTCCGCTGCAAATGTACACTTTTTAAGTGGTTTGCAACGGAGTTGGGAATATATAATGTGAGGGAACGTTACCAGGAACGTCCCTTGAAGATGCTTGATTGGTTCAGGGGCACGAGGTTGCCGCTCAGGGTCATCGTATTGGAGTTGAAGTTCGGGTTGACGGTAACGGTCGCGCTATTGCCGCCGTTGCTCAGCGTAAAGAATATCTGGGCGGAAATGCCGATGCCTTGGATGCTGAAGTTGCAGTTGATGTTCCCCCGCTTGTCGGTAGAGGTTTTCATGTCCGATACCGTGCCGTCCACCGTCACGCCGCCGATGCCGTTCGGACCGGGGTAGGCGGTGTTGAATGCCACCTGCACAGTGCCGCGGCCTTGGTTCATCAGTACGAAGTTGGTATTGGAGGTGACAAAAGCCGTCTGCCCGCTCCGGAACATTACCTGGTTGGCTTCCACTACAAACTTCTGCGCATTCAGTGCCTCCACGGCTTCTTCGTAGGAGACGGCATCGGCCACCTGCTGTTCCGCTTTCTGGCGGGCGCGTGCTGCGTCTCTTTGTGCTTTGCGGTCCGCGCGGCGTTGCGCGCCGCTCTCTTGTGCATACATGACGGTCGTAGCCAAACTCATTAATGCTAATGCTGCTAATGCAATAAACTTTTTCATACTTAATTCTTGTTTAGGTTTAAATTATATTTTTGTTTAGGCTTGAATCTTTTTCTTCTTCTTCCGTTTATTACAGAAACAATGCTTCTCCCGAGATTGTTCACCGTTTTTTTATTATTACTTGAATATTATTCGTATTTTTGCGTTTGCTTGGAATTTTGATAGTATAATCGGCTTTTTGCTGACTTTTTTGAATAAATAAGACGTATGAAGAAGAAATCCCTTTCCACAGACAAGAAAGTAGTTACTTTCGGTGAAGTTATGTTGCGGCTCACGACTCCCGGCTTCCGCCGCTTTTCGCAGACGAATGAGTTTGTAGCTACCTATGGCGGTAGCGAAGCCAATGTGGCAATGTCGCTGGCGCACTTCGGCATTCCCACGGAGTTTGTCACCCGCCTGCCCGACAATGCCGTGGCGCGTGCCTGCATCGCTTCGCTTCGTGCCGGCGGATTGGGTACGGACGGCATCGTGTTCGGCGGCAAACGGTTGGGACTGTACTATCTGGAGTGCGGGGCGGCGTTCCGCAACTCCAACGTTGTCTACGACCGCGAAGGCTCCTCTTTTGCAACGCTCCGCCCGGGCATGATTGACTGGGAAACGGTGTTTGCCGATGCCGGTTGGTTCCATTGGTCGGGCATTGCCGCCGCCTTGTCGCAAGACGGTGCCGATGCGTGTCGTGAAGCGATTGAAGCGGCCGACCGTATGGGGCTTACCATCTCCTGCGACCTGAACTTCCGCAAGAAGCTTTGGAATTACGGTCGTACGGCCGCCGAAGTGATGCAGCCGTTGGTGCAGTACAGCGATGTCATCTTCGGTGCCGAACCGGAATATCGGGAGATTCTTGGCGTGCAACCCGTAGGATTCAAAGCCGTCAATGCCGCCGACCCCTCTTTCGAATCCGCATTACCTTCGTTCGAAGCGTTCGGGCAACAGGTCTCCCGGCTTGTCCCGCGCTGCCGGAAGATATTCCTGGAACTGCGCAACTCCATCACTTCCAATCATAACCTGCTTGCTGCCGTCCTTTATGCCGACGGCAACCTGAAGCATACCGGTATCTACGATATCGAGCACGAAGTAGACCGCGTCGGTGCGGGCGATGCCTTTGTCGGCGGCATGATATACGGCCTGATTACCTATCCGGACAACGACCAAAAGGCATTGGAATACGCTCTTGCCGCTTCCGCCCTGAAGAATACGGTGTATGGCGACTTTAATCTCGTGACGGTGGACGAGGTGGAGAGCCTGATGCAGGGAAATACTTCGGGGAGGGTTTCTCGATAAGATATTTTTTTTCAATATTGTTTGTTACTTTGCTTTTTTATCTTTTACTTTGCGTCACAAAGTACTTTTGGTATGGATAAGAATAAAGCATTAGAGTCTGTGAAAGAGATAAAAGAGCTGATGGAGAAGTCCTCCAAGTTTGTATCTCTAAGTGGAATGACGGCTGTTTTGGCCGGAGTATACGCCTTGGCCGGTGCGTTGGTGGCCAATCATCTCTTAAACTTGGGAAGAAGCCGGGCAGAGCTGATAATGGTGGCGATGTCTGTATTGGCGGTTTCTGTGGTTACGGCTTGTGTCCTGTCGTATTACAAAGCCCGGAAAACCGGGCAGCAAATATTCAGCAGACTGACTTGTCGCATCATTTGGAATTTTGCATTGCCATTGCTGACGGGAGGATTGTTCTGCGTAGCACTGCTGTTGCATGAGGTTTATGGTCTGATATCCTCTGTAATGCTATTGTTTTATGGATTTTCTTTGGTCAATGTCTCAAAATTCACCTATTCCAATGTAGCTTGGCTGGGATATGCATTCCTTGGCTTGGGGCTTGCGGACTGTTTCTTCGAAGGACACGGTCTGTTGTTTTGGACAATCGGGTTCGGCGGTTTCCACATCCTGTATGGCGCGTTGTTTTATCTGCAGTATGAAAGGAAGAGGTGATAGATGATAGAAGCGTTTCAAAATATAAACAAGGCATTCGAAAGCAAAGTCCGTTTGGGCATAATGGCAGTCCTGATGGTGAATGAGGATGTGGACTTCAATACCTTGAAAGAACTGCTTTCGTTGACGGACGGTAACCTGGCCAGCCATGCGAGGGCTTTGGAGGAGTTGGGATACATCGTTTGCCGGAAAACTTTTGTGGGACGGAAACCTAAGACTTCTTTTGAAGCCACACAGGAAGGGAAGAGGGCTTTTAAAGCCCATATAGAGGCATTGGAGAGTTTCCTGAAATCAACTTAATTATAAATACTATTCTACGATGGAAAATTTGAACGGAAATCTGAATGGAAACTTCAGCGGCAACAGTTGGGATGAAGGTCTGGATGAAACGAAGAGGCAGGCGGGCGGTTGTTTGCGTCGCTTCTCGAAATCAATTAAAGCAGTGGTGATTGCTTTCCTGGTGTTGCTGTTGCTGATTCCGATGGGCATGATTGAAGCCCTGATTGCGGAACGCGGACGTACGCAGGAGGGGGCTATTACCGAAGTCGGGCAGAAGTGGAGTTTGGCTCAGACCCTTACGGGACCCTACATCAACATGAAGTATCCCGTCGCTTACGAGGAGAATGGGGTGAAGAAGATGTCTATGGAGAATGTGACCTTGTTTCCCGACGAACTGTCCGTGGACGGACAATTACACACTGAGATTCTTCGGCGGGGGATATATAAGGTGAATGTATATCAGTCGGAACTGGTCATCAAAGGGTGCTTCAGTTCGGAGGAACTTCTGAAAACCAATGTGGATATGGAGTCGCTTTTGTATAACCGGGCGGCGGTCTGCCTGAACCTGACGGATATGCGTGGGCTTAGCGAACAGGTCAGTATCACCTTGGGCGATTCCACCTATGTGTTCGAGCCCGGAATGGACGGGCAGGGTATTGGCAATATGGGTATTCATGCCGTTGCCGACCTCTCTGTCTTGAAAGAGAACAAGGAGCTGCCTTATGAGATGCGGCTGAAGTTGAAAGGTTCCCAGTCCATCCATTTCACTCCATTGGGCAAGACCACCAAGGTCAACTTGAGAGCCAATTGGAATACCCCGAGCTTCTCCGGCAATTATTTGCCGGAGAAACGTGAGATTACGTCAACGGACTTCTCGGCTCAATGGCAGGTGCTGAATCTGAACAGAAATTATCCGCAAGTGCTTGTCAACTATCAGAATGCAAGTGTCAAGGACATTCAGGATTCCAATTTCGGGGTAAACCTGAAGATGCCGGTAGAGCAGTATCAGCAGTCCATGCGTTCTACTAAATATGCCGTTCTGGTTATTTTGCTGACTTTTATGGTGATATTCTTCACCGAGATTTTGGAGAAGACACGTATCCATGCTTTGCAGTACCTGCTGGTGGGCTTGGCGCTTTGCCTGTTCTATAGTCTGTTGCTTTCCATGTCCGAGCATCTGGGTTTTGGTGTGGCCTATTTGGTGGCATCGGTGCTCACTGTCGCCTTGGTGGGTGGTTATATGCTGGGCATCATCCGGAGGAAGAAGCCGGCTTTCATGATGGTCGGTCTGCTTGGTGTGCTTTATGTTTATGTGTTCATCCTTATCCAGTTGGAGACATTCGCCTTGCTTGCCGGTAGCCTCGGGCTGTTCGTGATATTGGCTATGGTGATGTACTTCTCTAAAAAGATTGACTGGTTCTGCGAATAAACTAAACTGGGATTCTATATATTTTTTAGTAGAAAGAAGATACCCGGAGGAGGATTAAGACGGTTCTTTTCCGGGTATTTGCATTGATATCTATGGGCTCTTTTTACCCTCTCTTATAAGCTTTCTGTTGGGCTTTGAATACTTATTACCTATTATTCAAATTTCCCTTTGGCTAATTCTTCCTCTAAAAAGGCAAAGACATATCTTGGACTTTGATATAAAAGCGAGTCTTTTCATCCATTATTTTTTAGTATGTATCAGATTGAAATACAGTAGACAATGCTTGCTCCATTGTCATGTCTTTAAATTTCTCCATTAGCAATATGGATAAACTCTTAACCATATATGCCATTATTTCAGCCTTTTCATTCATAATCGTTGCAGCAATTTTATAGCACGTTCTGTTCCAAAGAAGTATTGAATCGTTATTCCTTTCATATATTGTGCATAGTCGGCAGATAGATAAAAACCACGCCCGAAATCTTTGTTGGGTTTTGATTTTAGTAAATCTATTCTATCAAAATCTTTATTTGTTCCATGATATAGTTTTATTCTAATGCTCCTCCATGTCTATGACAATTGCTGATATATCCTCTATCATAGCGGCGAATGATTGGGTATGAACATAATCATAATGTCGGTCAATGAAATTAATTCCTTTATAACGGCTTAGGTAATTAAATGCCTGCTTCATATTCAGTCTGTACTTGCGTCCGAATTCTAATATGAAGATTACCGTCCACTCTAATTTGTCCGAAATGTTGTGGCTCATATTCCATTACTTTTTATTCATTCGTACAAAAATAGTAATTTTGGTTTGAATATTGAAAGTTTTCGACAGTATTTAAATGCTTTAAATTGCCTTCTTAATATTGTTCCGGTTTTGTAAAATGGGGGCAGTTCTATATTCCTGTTTTTTAATCGAAAATCAAGAATCTCTAATTTAAAGTCGATAACACCCAGTGATGATTAAAAAAAAAAGCAGTATGAGGTTTTTCTCAAATACTGCTTTTGTAGTGTTGATGTTATTACTTTTGTATATCGCTTGTAGATGTTTATAGATTGATTTCTACATTAGATGTAACAGTGCCTTGTACCTGTGCGCCGGCAGGAATTTCCGCTTTCCCACCTTTGATGAGGAAACCGAAAAGACAGAAAATAGTCAGGACTATAGATACCGCAAGTTTGCTGCCACCTTCATCGGATAAGTTACTGCCGGATAAATAAACCGTAGTTCCGTCTACTGCTTTTACGCTTTTGATGGCTACTGTCAGTTCTCCTTCAGAGCCCATTAGACCGCTTTTTTTAGCTCTTGTAATCTGGCCTTGTGCAATAGAGCCAACTGCGATAACGGTTTTTCCGTTTACTTTGATGTCATTCAGTACTCTGAAATCTACCATTTGCCCGCTTTGGACACTGCTACTGTTCAATGTTGATACCAGTTCCATTGGAATAATGGTTCCGGCTTTTAAAGTAACGGTTTCTCCGGGCATTGTAAATGACATTGTCAACATGGCGATGGCCATTAATAATACGGTTGGTTTGAAATAAACCGATTTCATTAAATTGATAAACATGGTAAATTGAATTTAGTTAATAAAAATGTTGTTTATTCTCTCTAATTTTCTTATTTGTTCGTTTTTCTTCTTTGAATTGTATCGGATGGCACTTCGTCCTGCCCCGTTGATATTTCCTATATAGAACGAAAGCGATAGAAAGCCGCAGACGCCAGCCATCCCATAGTTTTCGCTTTTTATGCTGGTATAGGTGGCATAACCCAGTAATGAATTGATGATGAAAGCCGTTAATGCACTTCCTTTGTGCTGGGTATATAGATACCCTGCTCCCGGTATGATTGATAGGAATCGGGCTAATGCAGGCTTCTTCTTTTTTTGTTGCATCATTTGGTTGATGATGTCTATATTTTGTTGGTTGAACGAGGAAGTTCCTGCATTTTTATGGAAACTTACCAAAGACGCGTCATATTCTTCGTTTTGTGCAGAAAGGATACCTTGTAATGTGTTGGCTTTCTGAATATCGGAGAAATTGACGGAATTCTCCTTTATTGTTTCAACTAATTTTATGGCGTTATTGAAGTTGTTGGCACAATAATACAATAAGGCTGCTTGCATCTGGATTTCGGAATTCTTTCTGATGGTATCAGGAAATTCCGTTTCGTACTCAAATATGCCCTCTTCATATTCTTTAAGTCCTCTGTGGCACAGTAACTTCTGTTTGTATAGTTGGATGTTCTCTTGGTTGAAAAATAGTAATCGCTCTATTTCCAATAATGCCGGGTAGTATTCTTCTTTATTTATCAAGTGATTAATAAAAAGTAAGTTGTCATCTCTACCATTTCTTCGTTTCAAGACATTTGTGTGGGGCGATTGGAAGCGGTTATGGATAATTTGTGTGGGAACATCCCCTTGCGGATAGTCAATAAGGCTTCTGTTGCCATATTGGAAAGTAATATTATAAAAGTGTGCATCGTGGCTGCACCTCATGATGCGTTCGCAAGTAAGGGTGATGGCTTTTGGAAAAGAAAATTGTTTAAATGCCATTTGTCCATATCGTGAACAGGACGGATACATGGCACACCTGCTGTTCTTTTGATTACTGAGAAATTTCTGGTAGAAACCGATGTAATCGTCTGTTGCAGTGTCTTGCGCAAAGCATACTGATGCTTGTAGGACTGATATAAGTATGTAGGTATATCGTTGCATAGTTTATGGGTGTGTGAGCGATATGTCGGCTATTTTTCTATTTTTCCGTGTTATAATGAAGTGGGCTGCGACTATTATGTTCTGTTCGTTCTTTTTTATATATAAATTGGCAATATATTTCCCTTTTCTTTTGGTATATATATGAGGATTATCCGGTACTCTGTGAAAAGATACTTTTCGTATGTTGGCATACGACACACGTATGATATTGCCTTCATTGGATAATGCTATTTCTTTATTATTATAGCGGAGAAGTATATGTTTGAGAATGTTGGTATATAAGTGAGTGGAGCATTCATATTTATCTATGATAAAGTTTTCTCCGCGAAGAGTCACGGAAAAAAGCAGCAGGAGTAAGATATATACGGTCATTCTCATTTGCATTTGTTTTATTTTGCAAAAGTAACCTGACTGGTGTTTATGTACCCTGATTTGATTGGTACTATAATTCACGAATGTGTGGAATAAAAATCACGCTCGTTTAATTCTTGGAGATAGTAGTTGAAGAAATTATGATGCAAAACGATAGAAATTCGGAGTAGTAGTGCAGTGTCTATGCTTTCGCGTTTGAAAATGGAATACACATTGGTGCGTTCGCAGCATAGCTTGTTTGCGAACCAAGTGATAGAGCGTTCTTGGCGATGTAGCTCTTCTTCAATCAGTTTTCCAATGTGTATCATGATAAAATAAAAAAAGGCGGAACCATTCGTTGCTTATTCTAAGCTGAGGTACCGCCAAGCACCTTGTAAGTGAATAAGTACGAATAGTTCACGCCCAAACAGGACGTGAACCTTCATCTGCTTATTCTCACTTACTTTCAAATTGGCGGTTTTCAGCTTAGAGAATAAGAGCTAAAAGCTCAAATGTCTTTAATAAGTATAGGAATGGAAACGCTATTCCAAATGTTCTTGATTTAAAACTAAAATAGGAGAATACTTCCGAGAAAGTATTCTCCTTATATAAAAGTAACTTGAATTACTTACTGAGTGCAGTAGCCACGTCAACCGCGCAAGCCACTGTACATCCTACCATCGGGTTGTTACCGATACCTAAGAAGCCCATCATTTCCACGTGAGCGGGAACTGATGAAGAACCAGCGAACTGAGCGTCGGAGTGCATACGGCCCATTGTATCGGTCATGCCGTAAGAAGCGGGACCGGCAGCCATATTATCCGGGTGAAGTGTACGGCCTGTACCGCCACCGGAAGCTACTGAGAAGTAGGGCTTGCCTGCCAATACGCGTTCTTTCTTGTAAGTACCTGCAACCGGGTGCTGGAAACGGGTCGGATTGGTAGAGTTACCCGTGATGGATACGTCTACGCCTTCCTTCCACATGATGGCCACACCTTCGCGAACGTCGTCGGCACCGTAGCATTTCACTTTGGCACGCGGACCGTCGCTGTAAGCGATTTCACGAACCACTTTCAGCTCGCCTGTGTAGTAGTCGAATTGAGTCTGAACGTATGTGAAGCCGTTGATGCGGGAGATAATCTGTGCGGCGTCCTTGCCCAGACCGTTCAGGATACAACGCAGGGGTTCTTTACGTACCTTGTCAGCCTTGGCGGCAATCTTGATGGCGCCTTCGGCAGCGGCGAATGATTCGTGGCCTGCCAGGAAAGCGAAGCACTTGGTCTCTTCGCGCAGCAACATGGCGGCAAGGTTACCATGACCGAGACCTACCTTGCGGTCGTCGGCTACAGAACCCGGGATGCAGAATGCCTGCAGACCGATACCGATGGCTTCGGCAGCTTCGGCGGCATTCTTGCAGCCTTTCTTGATGGCGATGGCGCAACCTACCACGTATGCCCATTTGGCATTTTCAAAGCAGATGGGCTGCGTCTCTTCACACGTCTTATAAGGATCGAGACCATGAGCTTCGCAGATAGCGTTGGCTTCTTCGATGTCTTTGATACCGTTAGCGTTCAAGGCAGCGAGAATCTGCTTGATACGACGGTCTTGGCTTTCAAATTTCACTTCTCTAATCATAATGTCTTTCCTCCTTATATTATTCGTGACGTGGGTCAATGTGTTTAACTGCGCCTTGCTCGGCAGTGAAGCGGCCGTAAGTGCCGGTTACTTTCTTCAAAGCCTCGTTGGCATCTGTACCTTTCTTGATCTCATCCATGAACTTGCCCAGGTGGACAAACTCGTATCCGCAGATTTGGTCGTCTTTGTCGAGGGCGATGGTCTTGATGTAGCCTTCTGCCATTTCCAGATAGCGGGAGCCTTTGGCCAATGTGCCGTACAGCGTACCTACCTGGCTGCGCAGACCTTTACCCAGGTCTTCCAGACCGGCACCAATCATCAGGCCGCCTTCGGAGAAAGCAGACTGTGTGCGTCCGTAAACGATTTGCAGGAAGAGTTCGCGCATGGCTGTGTTGATGGCGTCGCAAACGAGGTCGGTGTTCAATGCTTCGAGGATAGTCTTTCCCGGGAGGATTTCCGATGCCATGGCAGCGGAGTGGGTCATACCGGAGCAGCCGATAGTCTCGACCAAAGCTTCCTGGATGACGCCTTCCTTCACATTGAGGGTTAATTTACACGCACCTTGTTGAGGAGCACACCAGCCGATACCGTGTGTCAGACCGGAGATGTCAACGATTTCTTTTGCTTTTACCCATTTGCCTTCTTCGGGAATAGGAGCCGGTCCGTGGTTAGGGCCTTTCTTTACAACACACATGTGTTCCACTTCGTGTGAATAAGTCATAATTAGCTCTTTTTAAAGTTATAATTAAAAAAACGTAGTATCATGTTTTTGTTAAACGCCACAAAGGTAGTCGTTTTCCTGCTTTCTGCCAACCGTCTGATTTGACTTTTTTGCTAAAATTTAGTAATATAGGGTGTCGGTTCGGCATATTGCAATCTCTACATTGCAAAGGATGTCGTGACACCCTGGCACCACTCTTGCACAACTTTTTTACGTACGCGCGCGCACAGGAGAGGTTTTCTTTACGAGTTTCAGATTCGTATTCCTCGCGCGCGCATAAGGAAAAGTTGTGCAAGGGTGGTGCCAGGGTGTCAAGGTGCAAGAAAATGGGGTAAAGGTTGGTCGGCGTAAAGTGGCACTTTACGTTCGTAGAGTGGCACTTTAGCGACGTAGAGTGGTACTTTTGTTTTTTTTTATTCTGATTAGATCTTGGAAACGCTTTTTTTTATGTAAGTTTGCCCCATTCATAAACATAGAAAACAAAATTATGATAGAAGTTACTGATGCAGCCTTGCAACAGGCTGCGGGCGAGGGGATGGATGCTTTCATCCAGGTGTTTACGGATGCGTATGAAAAAGTGACGGGTGGTGAGCTGACCGCCGAAACGATGCCGTTGCTCACGGGCGAGCAGCATTCGCTGTTGGCCTACCGGATATTTCGCGACGAACTCATGGACGGCGGTTTCTGCCAGTTGATACAGAACGGGTATGGCGGTTACATCTTCTCCAACCCGTTTGCCAAGGTGATGCGTCTGTGGGGAGTGGGCGATTTGAGTAAGCTGGTGTATGCAGCCAAGAAGATATATGACGCCCATCGCGAGGATTTGGAACGCGAGCGTACGGACGACGAGTTTATGGCGATGTACGAACAGTATGAGGCTTTTGATGAGTTGGAAGAGAAGTTCCTGGAAAAAGAAGAAGAGTATACGGCGCTGGTTGCCAGTTACGTAGACGAGCACTTGGATTTGTTTGCAAAAATAATTAAGTAGTGTATGCAGTATTTTTTAAGTTTCCGCATTTACGTAATGTGAATTGAAATTTATATCTTTGCAAACTCTAAAAAATAATGTTTATGAAACAATTGAAATTCTTAATGGTTGCCCTTACCTTGTTGATGGGCGTTTCTCTGACTTCGTGCCTGAATGGAAATGATGATCCGACCAGAATTCTGGATGCGCCTTTAAGGCTTGTGAGCACATACCCTTATACATTCCAGTATCCTAATGACGGGATTAAGATTGTGGCAACTAATAGTACCGAATTGTTGACCAGTAATATTTATCCTGGCGATATAGTTTATATCAGATACACTTATAATTCGGATGAACAGCCTATAACGGCAACGACAAAGGAAATCGATGCAAAAGTGGAATTGCCGCTTTCCAATAACAGTAATTGTTCTTTGAACACTAGAAGTGAGGTGGTGGAAAATAGTGAAGAGGGAAGCCAATATGAGAATGCAACCATTATTGATTTAGGTGAAGCTTCGAACTATGGTATGTATTATTATGACCGGAATACGCTGATAATGATTGTTGCTTATTATGCAAAGTCAATCGAAAACCATCATTTTATGTTGTTGTATGATAAGGAGAAAAATAACGGAGAAGATGATGTGATGAATCTGTATCTTCGTCACTTAAATAATGACTCTGAATCCAAATTGGATGCTGCGGCTTCTTATAAAGCGTTCGACTTGTCTGAGTTCATTCAGGAATTTGGAAAAGAACCGTCTAAGATTAGAATTTATGCGAATATGACAAGTAAGAATGATTCTTGGAGTTTGGACGATGCAAAGGAAGAGCTCCAATATGAGGAAATAGATTATAAAAGATATTTTGAGAATAATAACTAATTGAACTACAAAGAACTATTTCATATAGCTATGCAACTGATTTCCTCTCCGGCACGTGCCTGGGAGGAAATTGGTTTAGAGGATAGGCGGAAAGTCTTTACGGCTTTTGTCTATCCTATGATTGGTTTATGCGGGTTGTCCGTCTTCATCGGTTCCTTGGTAACCAACGGATGGGGAGGTCCGCAAAGTTTCCAATATGCCATGACGCAATGTTGTGCGGTGGCGGTTTCCCTGTTCGGCGGATATTTCTTGGCAGCCTACCTCATCAACGGGTTGTGTGTCCGTGTGTTTGCGATGGCCGATGACATCCCTTTGGTGCAGCAGTTTGCCGGTTATTCGTTGGCGGTGCCTTTTCTGCTGAGAATCATTATCGGCGTGTTGCCCGATTTCGGTATCATCGCCCTGTTGCTTCAATTTTATATTGTATACGTAGTGTGGGAGGGAAGCGCCGTTCTGATGAAAGTCGCCGAGAAAGACCGGCTACGGTTCACCATTCTCTCTTCCATATTGTTAATGCTGTGTCCGGCAGTGATAGAATTTGTTTTCAACAAACTGACGGTCGTGCTGAACTGATTGATTTTATGAAACAAGCCCCTGTAAATATCAAGAACAAACGTGCCACGTTCGACTACGAACTGATAGATACCTATACTGCGGGTATCGTGCTGACCGGTACGGAGATAAAGTCCATCCGCTTGGGAAAGGCGAGCTTGGTGGACACGTTCTGCTACTTTGCCAACGGCGAGTTGTGGGTGAAGAATATGCATATCGCCGAGTATTTTTATGGCTCGTACAACAACCATAACGCACGTCGGGAGCGCAAACTGCTGTTGACAAAGAAAGAGTTGGACAAGTTGCAGCGTGGGTCGAAAGATCCGGGTTTCACCATTGTTCCCACCCGCCTATTCATCAATGAGAAGGGGTTGGCGAAGGTGGTCGTGGCGCTTGCAAAGGGCAAGAAGCAATACGACAAGCGCGAGGCTTTGAAGGAGAAAGACGACAAACGCGATATGGCGCGTGCATTCAAAATCTGATTAATGTGCTAATGTGAGTAATGTGCCAATGTGCCAATGTGGGTAATGTGCTAATGACCATGCGGTATGATAGCACTTCCCATAGCGCAGCCAATTAGCACATTAGCACATTCCCCACATTGGCACATTCCCCCCCCCATTCCCCCACATTGGCACATTAGCACATTACCCACATTAGCACATTGAATATATGAATATACTTGGTAGCTTGGTGCGTGAGCGCATCCTGATTTTAGACGGTGCCATGGGCACCATGATACAGCAGTACAACCTGTCGGAGGAAGATTTCCGCGGAGAGCGTTTTGCGAAAGTGTCCGGACAGTTGAAAGGGTGTAACGACCTGCTTTGTCTGACACGTCCAGACGTGATACGGGACATTCATCGCAAATACCTGGCGGCAGGTGCGGACATTATCGAGACCAATACCTTCAACGCTACGTGTATCTGTATGGCAGACTACCACGTGCAGGAATATGTCCGTGAGATAAACCGGGAAGCTGTGAGGCTGGCACGCGAGGTTGCCGATGAATATACCGCCCTGACTCCCGACAAACCACGCTTTGTGGCGGGTTCCGTCGGCCCTACCAACAAGACCTGCTCCATGAGTCCGGATGTCAACAATCCCGCTTTTCGTGCATTGACCTACGATGAGCTTGCCGCCGCCTACCGCGAACAGATGGAGACGATGCTCGAAGCCGGTGTGGATGCCTTGCTGATTGAAACCATCTTCGACACACTGAACGCGAAAGCCGCCGTCTATGCGGCGGAGCAGGCGATGGAGGCTTCCGGCATCCGTGTGCCGTTAATGCTATCCGTGACGGTCTCCGATACGGGCGGACGTACGCTGTCCGGGCAGACGCTGGACGCCTTTCTGGCTTCCGTGCAGCACGCCGATATTTTTTCTGTCGGGCTCAACTGCTCTTTCGGCGCCCGCCAGCTGAAGCCGTTCCTTGAACAACTTGCCGCCCGAGCTCCTTATTACATCAGTGCCTATCCCAATGCCGGCCTGCCCAACAGCCTGGGCAAGTACGACCAGACTCCCGCCGAAATGGCGGACGAAATGGAAGAGTACATCCGCGAGGGGCTGGTCAACATCGTCGGCGGTTGCTGCGGCACGACGGACGAATATATTGCCGCATTCGCCTCTTTGACGGCGGGGGCTGCGCCGCGTACGCCGGTTCCGGCAGCCGACAGCCTTTGGCTCTCCGGACTGGAACTGCTGGAGGTGAAGCCGGAAAACAACTTTGTCAACGTAGGCGAGCGCTGCAATGTGGCAGGTTCGCGGAAGTTCCTGCGCCTGATTAACGAGAAGAACTATGAGGAGGCCTTGAGCATTGCCCGTCGGCAGGTAGAAGACGGGGCGCAGGTCATCGACATCAATATGGACGACGGCCTGCTGGATGCGGAAAAGGAAATGACCACCTTCCTCAATCTGATAGCCTCCGAACCCGAGATAGCCCGCGTCCCTGTCATGATAGACTCCTCCAAATGGGAGGTGATAGTGGCGGGGCTGAAGTGTGTGCAAGGCAAACCCATTGTCAACTCCATCTCGCTGAAAGAGGGCGAGGAGAAGTTTCTGGAGCACGCCCGTAGCATCAAGCGGTATGGCGCCGCGGTGGTCGTCATGGCCTTCGACGAGCAGGGACAGGCGGACACGTACGAACGCAAGATTGAAGTGTGCGGACGTGCCTATCGCTTGCTGGTGGACAAGGCCGGGTTCAATCCGCACGACATCATCTTCGACCCGAACGTGCTTGCGGTAGCTACGGGCATGGAGCAGCACGACAACTATGCGGTCGACTTTATCCGCGCTGCCGGATGGATACGGAAGAACCTGCCCGGTGTCCATGTCAGCGGCGGGGTCAGCAATCTTTCCTTCTCCTTCCGTGGCAATAACTATATCCGCGAGGCGATGCACGCAGTGTTCCTGTATCACGCCATTCGCGAAGGCATGGATATGGGTATCGTGAATCCCGCCACATCCGTGCTCTATACCGACATACCCGCCGATGTGCTGGAGCGTATAGAAGATGTTGTCCTCAACCGTCGTCCGGATGCTGCCGAACGCCTGATTGAGACTGCCGAACGCCTGAAAGCTGAAGCCGAAGCTGCCAAAGCTTCTCTTGCGAGTGGTACGGCTCAACCTTCGGGCGTCAATTCGCAACTCCAATGGCGCGACGATACCGTAGAGGAGCGTTTGAAATACGCCTTGACGAAAGGTGTCGGCGACTATCTGGAGGAAGACCTTGCCGAAGCCCTGAAGATATATCCGAAAGCGGTGGATATCATCGAAGGCCCGTTGATGGCGGGAATGAACCGTGTCGGCGACTTGTTTGGCGCGGGCAAGATGTTCCTGCCGCAGGTGGTGAAGACGGCGCGCACCATGAAGAAGGCGGTGGCTATCCTTCAGCCCGTCATTGAATCGGAAAAGCAGGAAGGCGCCGCCGCTGCCGGCAAAGTGCTGCTTGCCACGGTGAAGGGCGATGTGCACGACATCGGAAAGAACATCGTCTCCGTAGTGATGGCTTGCAACGGGTATGAGATAATCGACCTTGGCGTCATGGTTCCTGCCGAGACAATCGTGCATCGTGCCATAGAGGAGCGGGTGGACATGATTGGGCTGAGCGGTCTGATTACCCCTTCGCTGGACGAAATGGTTCACGTCGCCCTTGAACTGGAAAAGGCGGGGCTGGATGTTCCGCTGTTGATAGGCGGTGCCACCACTTCGCCTTTGCACACGGCGCTGAAGATTGCTCCGGTGTATCATGCTCCGGTGGTCCACCTGAAGGACGCTTCGCAGAACGCGACAGTGGCTGCCCGTCTGATGAATCCCGACCAAAAGGAAGAATTGGTAGAGAGGCTGTCTGCCGAGTATAGGCAGCTGCGCGAGAAGAACCGGGAAAGGCAGGTTGCGACCGTATCGCTTGAAGAGGCGCAGGCCAACCGGTTGAAATTATTTTAATGTGCCAATGTGCTGATGTGCCAATGTGCTAATTGGCTGCGCTATGGGAAGTGCTATCATGCCGCATGGTCATTAGCACATTAGCACATTAACCCACATTGGCACATTATTTAATCTTCTTCTTATACTGCTCGAATCTCGCCGTGATGTCCCGCACGAAGTTATACGTCTCCCGGCCGCGGAAATAGCCGTACTTGCAGACCGGGTCGGTGAAGTACTCCTCGTTGCTTTTCAGGAGGATGAAGTTTTCCACATTGTCTCGCCAGACGTATTTGTCCTTGCCGTATTTCTCGGCCAGCGCCATGGCGTCGAGCACGTGTCCGATGCCGGAATTGTATGATGCCAACACGAAATTAATCCGTTCCTCTTGGGGGACTTTCGAAAAGCTTCTGGCGGTGACGGCTATGTATTTCACGGCAGCTTTGACGCTCTCTTCCGGGTTTTGCTCTTTTCCGGGAGGAACGCCCATAGCGCGGGCGGTGGCGGGCATCAGCTGCATCAATCCTTTGGCGCCCGCCCACGAAACGGCGGTGGTGTCGAAATTGGACTCCGTGTAGGCAAGCGAGGCAAGCAGGCGCCAGTCCCAGTCGATGTCGGGCGCATATCTCTTGAAAAGATGGTCGAAGTGGGAAATCTTCCCTTCCCGCAGGGAGAGGATGGGAGAGTGGGGGATGGCCTTGCTGATTTCGAAGTACCGCTTCATGCTGGCCGTGTAGGCGGGTGAGGTCATGTTCTCCCTGTGCCATTTGTTGGCGGCTTCCGCCAGCTGCGGGCACTCTTTGCGCACCGCCCACGAGGCACGTTGGTCGAAACTGATGGACAGCCCGATGTTCAGGTTGGGGTAGTAGGTGGTGTTGAGGCGGGCAATGTCGTTATCTGCCACGGTATAGGGTATCTTGCCTTGCGACACCTGCATAATCAGGTCTTCTATCGTGATGCTGTCGTTCTCCACCTTGTGGATATGGATGCCGCCGCCCAGCTCCTTGTCCAGGTTGACAAGGCGCTCATGGTACTTTCCGGGTTTGACGTATACGTCCTTCCCGATGAGCTCCGTCACGTCTTTCAGCGGTTTGTTGCGTCCGCCGGTGCGTTGCACGATGACCTGGTGGGTAATCACATCCTCGCCGCAATAAGTCAGGCTGTCTTTCCACTCCTTGGTGATGGGCAGGTTGTAGGCTATGAGGTCGCCTTCGCCTGCACGGAGCTTTTCAATCAGGTCGTATACGTTTCTGGCGACTTTCACCTTCAGTTTCACGCCGAGACTTTTGGCGAACTGCTCGCTCAGTTCGTACTGGAATCCCATGTCCTGGCCGCGGTAGATGAAATAGGACGTGGAGCTGTACAGTGTCAGCACCGTCAGTTCTCCGCTGTCCTTTATCTGCTGCAGGTCGTCCGCCTTTTCTTCGGGGGCGGGGCGGTTGCTTTGGCATCCGAAGAGGAAAAGGAGGATTATGATAGATGATAGGTGATAGGGGATAGTTGATAGTTGGAGTTTACCAAAGAAGAAATGAGGTTTATGTTTTTTTGAATTGTCATTCATAATCGTCCTATTTTTATATTTATTACCTATCATCTATCAACTATCACCTATTTAAGTGTTTATGAATATACATCGTCAGGATGTCGATAGCCTTCTGGTTGTTTCCGCCGTTGGGCACGATGATGTCGGCAAATTGTTTGGTGGGCTCGATGAACTGGTCGTGCATGGGCTTCAGTACGTCCCGGTATTTGTCTATCAGCATTTCCAGGGGATGTCCCCGTTCCACCATGTCGCGCGAGATGACGCGCAGCAGCCGTTCGTCCGGTCCGGCATCCACGAAAATCTTCAGGTCCATGAGGTCGCGCAGTTCTTTGTCGTACAGGCTCATGATGCCTTCGATGATGATGACCTCCTTGGGCTCTACGTGGATGGTTTCGGGCAGCCGCGTGCAGACCAGATAAGAATAGGTGGGCTGCTCGATGGCGCGTCCCTGGCGCAGGTCGGCTATCTGCCGTGCGAAGAGCGGCCAGTCGAAGGCATCGGGGTGGTCGAAATTTGTCTTTTTGCGTATTTCCAACGGCAACGACGACTGGTCGTTGTAGTACGAGTCCTGCGGAATGACCGCTACCGAGCCTTCCGGCAGGCTTTCAATGATTTTACGTACGACGGTGGTCTTTCCCGACCCTGTTCCGCCTGCAATTCCTATTATCAGCATCCGTTTAAGTGTATGGTTGAAACAAAATGAGTATCACTCTGAATAAGGCAAAGATACGGATTATCGGTGAATTTCCTTTTATATTTCTCAGTTTTTCGGATAAATATCCACGGTTCTTTCATTCAGAGGAGGTGGAGGAGTTGGAGAGGATAGAGAAGTTAAAGGAGTTAGAGAAGTTAAAGGAGTTAAAGGAGTTAGAGGAGTTATCACTTCGTTTCGCTTCGTTAGGAGTTAAAGCCGATACTCTTGTGTATGATACCGTGATGCCGTTGCAGGAGTATTGGCTTTAACTCCTAAGCCGACTTGTCGGCTGATAACTCCTTTAACTCCTTTAACTCCTTTAACTTCTCTAACTCCTTTAACTCCTCCAACTTCTCTAACTCCTTTAACTTCTCTATCCCCTTTAACCCCTCTATCCTCTCTAACCCGTAACGGAGCAAAGCGAACTGTATAAAAAAGTTCAAGACACTTTATAAAAAAGTTCAGGAATGTTCCTTTAAAAGTTCGTAAACGTGGAGTGTAAGTTTTGTTTCCACACTTGGAATGTCTGTTCCAAGCCTTGGAACAGACATCCGCAACCTTGGAACGCATATCCGCAGGCTTGGAACAAACGTTCGGAAGCATATCGCCAATGAAGCGTGTGGCGGGTGGTGGCGGATATGAAAAGAGGAGTTCACAAAAGTTCTGAATAAATTTCTTTCAACCAAACAAAACCTGTATTTTTGCCCCGATAAAAGATTGGTTTTAAACTAATCATGTAACATATAAATAGCAACTTCAAAAAGTTATGGTAAAACACATTGTATTATTTAAGCTGAAAGACGAAGTTCCTGCTGCCGAAAAGCTGGCCGCAATGAATGATTTTAAGAAAGCCATCGAAGCGCTTCCTGCCAAAATATCCGTGATACGCAAGATTGAAGTCGGATTGAACATCAATCCCGGAGAGACTTGGAGCATTGCCCTCTACAGCGAGTTCGACACGTTGGACGATGTGAAATTCTACGCTACGCATCCCGACCACGTGGCTGCTGGCAAACTCTTGGCAGAGGTGAAGGAGAGCCGCGCCTGTGTGGACTATGAGAATTGAGAACGGAGAATTGAAAATTGAGAAATACAAAAGAATGAGAAAGATATTTTTTCCTTTTCTGTTGTTGTGGCTTGCCGTGACAGTGCAGGCACAGATACAGGAACCCGTTAAGTTCAAGACGGAACTGAAGACTCTGCAGGCGGGCGAGGCGGAGGTGGTGTTTACCGGAACTATCGACAATGGTTGGCACGTGTATTCAACCGGGTTGGGCGACGGCGGCCCTATCTCGGCAACGTTCAATATCGAAGAGATTTCCGGTGCGGAACTGGTCGGCACACTGAAACCGGTGGGCAAAGAAATTTCCGCGTTCGACAAGCTGTTCGAGATGCAGGTGCGCTATTTTGCCAATACCGTCCGGTTCGTGCAACGGCTGAAACTGACCGGAGGGGCGTATAAACTGGAGGGGTATCTGGAATATGGCGCGTGCAATGACGAGAACTGCTTGCCGCCCACCCAAGTGCCGTTCAAGTTTGCCGGACAGGCGGAAAATGCAGCTGCTACTACAACGGCAACTGCTACTGCCACGACTTCTTCTTCTTCTTCTTCTACTGTTGCTACTACTGCCGCGACTTCTTCCGCTCCGGTTGCTTCTTCCGCTGTCTCAGACACGGCGCCAATCCCGGATGAGGCCGTCATCGGCGGAGCGGAAGGGGCGACCGGGATAACGGTTGCCGATAAGGAGAATGCCGACCTTTGGAGACCGGTAGTCAACGAGCTGAAAGCATTGGGCGAAACCGTTTTGCAAGAAGATTTGTCTTGGGTTTATATCTTTATCACCGGGTTTCTTGGCGGGCTGCTGGCTTTGTTTACACCTTGCGTATGGCCCATCATCCCGATGACAGTCAGCTTCTTCCTGAAGCGCAGCAAGGATAAGAAGAAAGGCATTCGCGATGCTTGGACGTATGGCGCGTCTATCGTAGTGATATATGTCGGCTTGGGACTGCTGGTGACCGGGATTTTCGGTGCCAGCGCCCTGAACTCGCTGTCGACGAACGCGGTCTTCAACATCTTCTTCTTTCTGATGCTGGTGGTGTTCGCCGCCTCCTTCTTCGGAGCTTTCGAGCTGACGCTTCCTTCCAGGTGGAGCAATGCGGTGGACTCGAAGGCGGAAGCGACCAGCGGTCTGCTGAGCATCTTCCTGATGGCGTTTACCTTGTCGTTGGTCTCTTTCTCCTGCACGGGACCCATTATCGGTTTCCTGCTGGTGCAGGTTTCCACTACCGACAATATGATAGCACCGGCCATCGGGATGCTGGGCTTCGCCCTCGCTTTGGCGTTGCCGTTCACGCTGTTCGCGATGTTCCCGTCGTGGCTGAAGTCTATGCCTAAGTCGGGCGGCTGGATGAACGTCATCAAGGTGTCGCTCGGATTCCTGGAATTGGCGTTTGCGCTGAAGTTCCTTTCCGTAGCCGATTTGGCTTACGGCTGGCGCATTCTCGACCGCGAGACGTTCCTTGCCTTGTGGATTGTGCTGTTTGCCTTGCTCGGCTTCTATCTGTTGGGCAAAATCAAGTTCCCGCACGATGACGACAATGCCAAGGTCAGCGTACCCCGTTTCTTCCTGGCGTTGGCGTCGCTGGCGTTTGCCGTGTATATGCTTCCCGGACTGTGGGGAGCGCCGCTGAAGGCGGTCAGTGCCTTTGCGCCGCCCATGCAGACGCAGGATTTCAATCTGTATAAGAATGAAGTCCATGCCAAGTTCGACGATTATGATATGGGTATGGAATATGCCCGCCGGAACGGCAAACCCGTGATGCTGGACTTTACCGGCTATGGCTGTGTGAACTGCCGCAAGATGGAGCTTGCCGTATGGACAGACCCGAAAGTCAGCGACATCATCAATCATGATTACGTGCTTATCACGCTCTATACTGACAACAAAACCCCGCTTCCCTCGCCGATGAAGATTGTGGAGAACGGCAAGGAACGCACCCTGCGCACGGTGGGCGACAAGTGGAGCTATTTGCAACGCGTGAAGTTCGGTGCCAACACGCAGCCTTTCTATGTGTTGGTCGACAATGACGGCAAGCCTCTGAACAAGTCGTATTCCTACAATGAGGACATTCCGAAGTACATCGAGTTTCTGCAGGCCGGACTGGAGAATTACCGGAAAGCCGGCGTGCCGGAATAAGTGCGGGAATGTACGATTGCAGATATAAATGTCACATCGCCCTGAAACGATTGTTATGCTGAAGAATGCTCATTGTATATGGAAAATCCGTAGTTTGTTAGTGGCGGCATTGTTTGCCGTACCGTTTTCGTTGTACGCGCAGGAACGCGATTTCACCACCTGGGCGAACGTCGGCTTTAAGTATAAGATAAAGCCGGTGTTCACCCTGTCCGGAAGCCTGGAGTGGCGCACGAAAGACAATCTCGATAAGACAGACCGTTGGGGAGTGGATGTCGGCGGGACATACTCGCCGCTTCCTTTTCTGAAAATGTCTGCGGGCTATGAAGTTCATTACCGTAACCGTGGTGAAGCCGGTTGGAAGTTCCGTCATCGTTATCATTTGGACGGAACGCTTTCCATGCGCGTGTGGCAGCTGAAAGTCTCGCTTCGCGAACGCTTCCAGCACACGTTGGATGGCAGGGACGATGAATTTCATTGGCGCTCACGCCTTGGATTGTCATACGAAATCCCCCGATGTAAAATAGCACCTTATGCTTCCGTCGAAATGTACAACGGACTGAACCGTGGGGAACACTTCGATGTGGCGCGTATGCGCTATCGTGGCGGAGTGACTCTCCCGCTCTCTTCCGATTGGGAAGCGGATATCTTCTATTGCCGCCAGTGGGAGAGCAAGGCGCGCAAGGATATAGTAGGGGTAACGTGTACTTATTCTTTCTGACCGTTATTTTTTTATTGTTTTGTGCGCTGTTCCAATCTATAATACCTATATTTACTCCGTTATTGTAATCTAAAAGCAACTGTAGGATGTCTTTATTTATTCCACCGGTACAGGATATGGACGACGAGGCACTCTTCGCACGGGTAGAGCGGGGAGATGCGGAGGCGTTTACCGTGGTCTATCATAAGTATCACAAGTTGCTTTATGTGCTGGCCTATCGCTACCTGATGGACAGGGATATGGCGCAAGATGCGGTGCAGCACGTTTTCACCCGGTTTTGGGAGTATCGTTCGGAACTCCGCGTGGGCATCAGCCTGAAGAACTATCTGGTGACGATGACGAAAAACCATATCCTGAACGTAATCCGTAATGAGAATAACGCCGTTGCCAAGAACTATGAGATGGCGCAAGGCACTCCCGAATACGAAGACACACTGGTGGAAAACCTGGAAAGGCGGGAACTGATGTCGCTGTTTTATAAGGCTTTGGACAGACTGCCGCCGCAGAAGCGCGAAATCTGCATGATGAAAGTGCGCGACGAACTCACCAACCAGGAAATAGCGGAGCGTATGCATTTGTCGGTCAATACCATCAAGACCCATTATTCGGAAGCGCTGAAGCTGTTGCGCACCCAACTGCATAAATTGCTAATATTTGTTACATACCTCACTCTGCTGAAGTATTTAAGTGTCTTTTTTATAGTATGGATGATAAGATGATGAACAGACCCACCGAAGAACAGATACAGGAAGTGCTTGCCGGAACGTCCACCCCGGAGACCGCCCGCTTGGTGGCGCGATGGTTTGCTACGGACGAAGGGGCGGCCTACCTGTCGCGGAGCATGGATTGTGAGGTGGAGCAGGTGAAGCTGGGCTATGAGGAACTTTATGTGGACCACGAGATAGGGTCTGAAGAATTGTTTGCCCGCATTCGCCGTAACATCCGTCGGAAGCGCATCCGGCGGATAACGTTCCGCGTGGCTGCGGTACTGGTTCCTTTTGTCATGCTGGCAGGTTTGTTTGTGCAGCTGGACAAGCGGGTGGACCTGTTTGGTGCTTCCGGCTACGAGGAAATCTATGTGGCAAAGGGGGAGCGTCTGCAAATGATGTTTCAGGATGGTACACGCGTGTATATCAATTCCGATTCCCGTTTGAAGTATCCCAGGAAGTTCGCTCTCTCCAGCCGCGAGGTCTATCTGGAAGGCGAGGCCTACTTCGTGGTGTCCAAGAATCCGAAGCGTCCTTTCATTGTCAATCTGAACGGCCCCGCCATCCATGTGCTGGGAACTTCGTTCGACGTCAACGCCTATCCGGACAGTAAGGATATTGCCGTATGCCTGGACGAGGGGCGCATCAGCCTTACGCTTCCTTCGGACAAGGAATATCCCGTGCAGCCCGGCGAACGGCTTGTCTACAACCGTGACAGTGAACGCTGCACCATCTCGCGAAACAGTGACAACCGTTTTTCCTCTTTATGGAAAACCAATGTAATCGCTTTCAGGGATGCCCCCTTGGCGGAAGTCATCAAAGTGTTGCATCGCTGGTATAATGTCGATTTTAAGGTGAACGACCAGGAGGCTTGGAATGTCTATTTCACGCTGACCTCTGAGAATACCCTTCTTGAGAAAGTGTTGCGTGATTTGGAGAAAATCGCTCCCTTGCATTTTCAGTATGATGATGCCCGGAAAGAGGTGATTGTCACTACAGAATAATTTTTTTAGAAAAAAAAGAGATTTTCCCTCACCCGTTCCGGAGTCTTGTGTGTCTACTTAGTATAAAGAGATTTTTATACTATTGTTAATCTAAAATTAAAGTTATGAGACACAAGATTCTGCTTGTATTGCTTTTAAGCTCCATGGCTTGTTTCAAAGCCGTTGCTCAAAAGGTTTCAATGGATTTCCGGCAGGTGAGCCTGGCGAAAGTCTTTGATGCCATTACCCAACAGACCGGACTGACGGTGGCATACAGCCGTCCTACGGTAAATCCCGATGAACTTGTCACCGTCCGTGCGGACAAGGAGGAACTCTCCGTTGTGCTGGACAAACTGCTGTCCGGCAAGAATGTCACTTACGAGATAAGCGGTAAGAAAGTTTACCTGAAAGCCCAAAATGCTTCGGAAGCCGTGCAGCAAGGCGGGAAGAAGAAAAGACTTTCCGGCGTTGTGGTGGACGAAACGGGAGAGCCTGTAATCGGTGTCAGCGTGTTGGTAAAGGGCACTACTAACGGTGTGATTACCGACTTGGATGGGAACTATCATTTGGCAGACGTTCCGGAAAACTCATTGATTGTTTTTTCGTATATTGGCTATCAGACGGTAGAACTGAAAGCCAATGGCAAAGGGCTTGACAGAGTTATTCTGAAAGAAGATAATGAGCTGCTGGATGAGGTTGTTGTGGTAGGTTACGGTGTGCAAAAGAAACGTGATGTGACAACCGCTATAGCCAGTATACGTGCCAGTGATTTGAAAGGACAGCCTGTTACTTCTATGGCTGAAGCCATGGTGGGCAAGATGCCGGGAGTGCAAGTATCGCAATCTACGGGTGCGCCGGGGGCTTCTTTGCAGATTAAGGTACGTGGCACGGGTACCATCACCGCCGGTACTTCTCCATTGTATGTTGTAGATGGAGTACCTCTTGCCAAAGAACAGCTGAATACTTTCAACATGAATGATGTGGAATCCATCGAGGTGCTGAAAGACGCTTCTTCTGCTGCGATTTATGGTTCGCGCGGTTCTAACGGTGTAGTGCTGATTACGACCAAGAAAGGACAGGAAGGACGTGCTACGGTTTCTTATAACGGATATTATGGCTGGCAGACTGTATCTAAGAAAATAGATATGTTGAATGCCTATGAATATGCCGACCTGGTGAACGATGCCCGTAACAATACCTATGTGGATAAGATGGAATCCATAAACCGTAAACGCATAGCTCAGAACCAACAACCTTTGGCATTTGATATCACTGACAGCAATGCCATACGTTTGCAGAATACCGGTAATGACTATAATACGATTGTCCCGGTTGAAATCTTGCCTTATTTGAGAGGCGAACAAGGACTGGTGGATACAGACTGGCAGGACGAGATTTTCCGCACGGCAGGTATGCAGAACCATTCGGTTTCGGTATCCGGAGGAACTCAAAAGGTAAAGTACTATGCTTCTGTAGATTATTTGTCACAAGACGGTGTGATTATAAACAGTGATTTTACAAGATACAGTTCCCGTTTTAATCTGGATGTCACTGAAGGTATTTTCAAGTTTGGCCTTTCTTTGAACCCGTCTGTAACGATAGAGAACGCTGTGAATTCGGATGGCGCTTATAACAAGGACGGTGGAGGTATTGTGGCTTCGGCTTTACACAGTGCTCCGATATTCCCTGTTTACAATGCCGACGGTTCTTTCTGTTTTGCACAAAATGCATGGAGTCCGAATACGCAGACAACACTTGAGAATGGAACTGTAAAGAAAGGAAACAGCCAGACGCAAGTGTGGAATCCGGTAGCATTGGCTTTGTTGCAGAAAGATGAAACGAAAGCTTCCCGTATATTTGGTAATGTGTATGGAGAAGTGGCTTTTATACCCGAATTGAAATATCGTGCAAATTTCGGTGTGGATATATACAGCAGTTCGCAAGATACGTTCCGGCCATCTACTATTCCTGTTTCCAATACGGAAGGTAATCCGGAGTCTGACCCTGAAGCAACTGCAAAAACGGCCAAAATGTATAATTGGCTGTTCGAACAGACCTTGGCCTATAATAAGGAAATAAAGGGACATTCCATTTCCGCATTGGCAGGATGGACCATGCAATATCAACGTGATGAAAGTACGTATGCTTTTGCCAATGGATTTATTACAAACAATGTGCCTACCTTGAATGCAGGTACTGTGACACGTGGTAATACCCATGCTTCTGAGTGGGCTTTGCTTTCGGGACTTGCGAGAGTTCAGTATAATTATAAAGGTAAATATATGCTTACAGGGGCACTTCGTGCGGATGGTGCTTCCCGTTTTGGTAAGGAAAACCGTTGGGGATGGTTCCCTTCGGTATCGGCGGGTTGGCGTTTGACGGAAGAGTCTTTTATGAAGTCGTTGACTTTTATCGATGATTTGAAACTTCGTGCCAGCTATGGTCTGACGGGTAATTTCCGTATCCCGAATTATGGAGCGCAGGGCGAGGTTGCCTATTACAGCTATGTGTTGGGTGGAAGCAGTGCGGACGTTGTCAAGGGAGCTGCTCCCAAGAGTATGCCTAACCCTGAATTGCACTGGGAGAAGACTGCTCAGGTAAATGTCGGTTTTGACGCATCGTTATTTAAGAATCGTTTGACATTGGGATTGGATTTATACAATAGTAATACTTATGATTTGTTGCTGGATGTCCCTGTTCCGATGACAACCGGTTATCAGACCCGTTTGGAGAATATAGGTAAGGTCAATAATAAGGGTGTGGAATTTAACATTGCAACCAATCAGAAAATGGGCGATTTTAATTGGAGCGTATACTTCAATATCTCGAAAAACATCAATGAAGTGAAAGAACTCGGTCCGGGAAATGCAGATATCATTTCTTCCGGTTCGGTAAGCAATGCCTATTTTATAACCCGCGTGGGTGAACCTATCGGAAGTTATTATTTGCCGGTAGTAGAAGGCGTCTTCAAGAATCAGGAAGAAGTGGATGCCGCCTTGCACTATTTGGACTCTCCTACAAATTATGGCTTGGCAGACACGAAGCCCGGTGATTTCAAGTTTAAAGATGTCAATGGTGACGGTGTTCTTGATATTTCGGATACGGACCGCGCTATCGTAGGTAATTATATGCCCGACTTTACGTATGGTTTTGGAGCGACGTTGGCTTGGAAGGGCATTGATTTCGGCATTACATTCCAGGGCGTTCAAGGAAATGAGATTTTGAATCTTTCCCGCCGTTATTTTTATAACCATGAAGGTAATATGAATAATTATAAAGGAGCTTTAAATCGTTGGAAGTCTGAAAACGAACCGGGCAGTGGAATGAATGTACGCGCTAATCGCGTTAGTAAAGGACAAAATGGGACTACGTCTACATGGCACGTGGAAGATGGTTCGTATTTGCGCATTAAAAATATTTCTTTCGGATATACATTGCCTGAAAACTGGATAAAGAAAGTTTATTTGAAATCAGCCCGTATTTACTGTTCGCTTCAGAATCCTTTCACATTCACGAACTATGAAGGATACAATCCCGAAGTTTCCAATCGTAGTACGGTGACGACCAATGGTGAGGATTACGGGGTTTATCCGTTGGCGAGAACCACTTCTATTGGAGTTAATCTTACGTTTTAATCTAAAAAAGACTATCATATGAAAAAAGTAATAATATCTATTCTTGCAGCTGTAGCTCTTTCCTGTTGTAATGATTTTATAGATTTGAAGCCCATTGATTTTCCCACAGAAGAGACATTCTATACAGATGTGAAGGGCTTGGAGGGAGCTATTATCGGTATTTATGATGAGTTGCAGTCCAGTGACCAGTACGGTTCCAAGTTCATGACCTTGATGGAAGTTCGTGGAGACAATGTTAAGAATGACAATTCCGGTGCCAGCGGTGGCATCACTTACCAAATAGAGGTATTTACCGAAACTCCTGCCAATTCCAACTTGTCGGGGGCATGGCTCTCTCTGTACAAGACCATTTATCGTTGTAATCTTGTACTTCAAAATGTGAAAAATGTGCAAATGACCGAAGAACAACGTGACCGGATAACGGGGCAGGCTTCGTTTGTACGTGCGTTGTGCTACTTTAATTTAGTACGTTTGTGGGGAGAGGTTCCTGTCATTACAAAAACGCAGACTGTGGCTGAAGCGCGTGGCAATAAGCGTTCGCCTGTCAGTGACGTGTATGAACAGATAATCGATGACTTGACTGCGGCCAAAAAGTTGCCGGAAGTGTGGGTGGAGTCGGAGAGAGGACGTGCTACATCCTATGCGGCCCATGCACTGTTGGCGAAAGTGTATCTATATCAGAAGAAGTACCAGGAAGTTGTTGATGAATTGACTTCGATGGTTACTGATATCAATGCCAAACGGAATCTGTCTTTGGTGCCCATGCCGCAAACCTTCCCTAATAATCTGAAAACAAGTAAGGATATAATTTTTGCTGTCCAGTATTTGAAAGGTGGTGTAGGCGAGTCTGCACATCAGAACAATCGATATAGGAATAATGATAATGGCAATGTGATTTCCTTGGAACAAACGGAGTTCGAAAGCAATGATGATAATCGGAAAGCATTGGTGGCTCCTACAGGAAGTGGAAAACGTCCGGGGAAATTCGATGCTCCGGCTACAAATAATGAAACCAGTGCGGATTTTCCTGTCATGCGTTGTGCCGAAGTGATGCTGATGTATGCAGAAGCTTTGAATGAACTTTCAGATGCTCCCGAACAAGAGGCGCTGGATGCTTTGAATGCAGTTCGCATCAATGCTAATCTTGCGGGAAAGACATTGACGGAACTCTCCACAAAAGATGCTTTTCGTCGGGCAGTGTATAAAGAACGTCGTTTGGAACTGGCTTTGGAGTGCGACCGTTGGTTTGATATCGTACGTACCGGACAAATGTCCACCGTCTTTCCGGGCATAGACACTTATCGCCAGTTGTATCCGGTGCCTCAAACGGAAATTGAGAATGTCAACGATAAGGCCGGTTGGCAAAATGAAGGTTATAAGGTTGAATGAATATTGAATTATTCCGGGAGAGTAGACTCTCCCGGCTTTTAAAATAATAGAAATGAGAAGAATATATGTATTATTGTATGCTGTCATTGCTGTATTGCAGCTTTCAGCACAAAACCACGTGACGCAGATTCGTGAAAAATTGATGAGCCGTGATTTAAATTCCGTGATTGTGGTGGCTCATCGTGGAGATTGGCGCAACTTTCCTGAAAACTCGTTGGAAGCGATAGACAATGCCATTGCAATGGGGGTGGATATTGTGGAACTGGATGTCAAGAAGACGAAAGACGGGGAACTTATTCTCATGCATGATAAGACGCTGAATCGTACTACAACGGGAAAAGGACTGGTTTCGGAAAATACATTGAGTGATATTCGCAAGTTGAACCTGAGGAATGGCTGCAACATCCGTACAATTCATAAAGTACCGACTCTGGAAGAAGCTCTGTTGCACGCCAAAGGGAAAATCATGATAAACTTGGATCAGGCAGACCTCTATTTTGACCAGATTTATGAACTTATGCAAAAGACGGGAACAACCAAACAGATTGTAATGAAAGGCAGAAAACCGGCAGTGGAAGTAAAAAAGCGTTTTGGTGACTATTTGAAGGATGTGATTTATATGCCGATTGTTGATCTTGACGCTTCCGGCGCTGAAGAGCAAATCGAAGCTTTTATAGAGGATATGTCTCCGGTTGCTTTTGAACTGTTGTTTGTAAAAGACGCCAACTTGCTTCCTAAGAAACTTGCAAATACTCTGAAAGGTCGTTCTTTGATTTGGTATAATACTTTATGGGATACAATGGCCGGTGGACATGATGACGATATGTCTTTGCGGAATCCGGATGCTGGCTATGGGTATTTGATTGATACGTTGGGATGTCGCATTATTCAGACCGACCGCCCTGCTTATCTGTTGGACTATCTGCGAAAAAGGAAACTGCATGATTGAGCAGTGAAGATTACTTGACGCCATGTTGAAACATATTATAAACTTTTACAGGGTTTCGCAACCGAAACCCTGTAATGGCGGAGCTTTGTCCGATAGTCTCGTTTCCGGTGCTTCTCAATCGGACGAAAAACGCCGTCTGCGTCGTTTGCAATGGTCCACTTTCCTGTCGGCTACCGTGGGCTATGGAATGTATTACGTTTGTCGTTTGAGTCTGAATGTGGTGAAGAAGCCCATTGTAGACGAAGGTGTTTTCTCGGAAACTGAGTTGGGCATTATTGGTGCGGTATTGTTCTTCACCTATGCCGTAGGTAAGTTTACGAACGGTTTCCTGGCAGACCGTAGTAATATCAACCGCTTCATGTCGACCGGGCTTCTTGTGACCGCTTTGGTCAATCTTTGTTTGGGATTCGTACACTCTTTTATCTTGTTTGCCGTTCTTTGGGGCATCAGCGGCTGGTTCCAGTCCATGGGTGCCGCTTCATGTGTGGTCGGTCTTTCCCGTTGGTTCACGGATAAGGAGCGCGGCTCTTTTTATGGCTTTTGGAGTGCGAGCCATAATATCGGCGAGGCGATGACTTTCATCATTGTCGCTTCCATTGTCAGCGCATTGGGGTGGCGTTACGGTTTTCTGGGTGCGGGGCTTGTCGGGCTGATAGGTGCGCTGATAGTCTGGCGTTTCTTTCATGATACACCACAGAGCAAGGGGCTTCCCGCAGTGAATCTCCCGGTGGAAAAGAAGGACAGGGATGCTTTGGCGACCGCAGAGTTCAACCGTGCCCAGAAGGTGGTATTGAGAAATCCCGCTATTTGGATTCTTGCGTTCAGCAGTGCTTTCATGTATATCAGCCGCTATGCGGTGAATAGCTGGGGCGTTTTCTATCTGCAGGCCGAGAAGGGGTATTCCACGCTCGACGCCAGTTTCATCATTTCCATAAGTTCGGTGTGTGGCATTGTCGGGACGATGTTTTCCGGTGTCATTTCGGACAAACTGTTCGGTGGTCGCCGCAATGTTCCCGCCCTCTTGTTCGGTCTGATGAACGTTCTCGCCCTGTGCCTTTTCCTGCTTGTTCCGGGTGAACATTTCTGGGTGGATGTTTTGGCGATGATTCTCTTCGGTTTGGGAATCGGCGTGTTGATTTGCTTCTTGGGCGGTTTGATGGCTGTGGATATTGCTCCGCGCAATGCCTCGGGTGCTGCGTTGGGCGTGGTGGGCATTGCCAGCTATATCGGTGCGGGGTTGCAGGATGTGATGAGCGGTTTGCTGATTGAAGGCAATAAGCAGGTTACGAATGGCGTGGAAGTTTATGACTTCACCTATATAAATTGGTTTTGGATAGGTGCGGCATTGCTGTCTGTGTTGTTGGCATTGCTGGTGTGGAATGCACGGAGCAGAGAGTAGGATCCGGCTATTCTGTTTGTCATTATTTTTTCTCATCCGAAAGAGTCCCGATTCCATCTCTTCTACCCCCTTCAGAACCCCTTCCTGAACGGGGGCTTGTCCGGCACCGAGGAACGGGTCGTTCCCCACCGGGGAGCACCGCCTCCGGCACCGGGGAACCCTGCCTTCCCCGGTGTCGGACAAAGGGACAGTTACGAGAGAAATGAGAATGTAAAGAAAAATCAATGCCACACACCCTCTTGAAACATCTGAAACCTCTGCTTGTAATTCCCGTCTTCAACCATCTGTTTTTCCTGTATTTTGGCAAATTCCTTGCAAAAATCATCTGCCATACAATAAAATTCCGTAACTTTATCACGTTAAATATTTATTGGTATGATGAAAAAAGTATTGCTTATATCATTGTATGTGATTTTACCTTTCATTTGTTTCGGACAAAAGCTTGTACATCCGGGGATGTTGCATACTGTCTCCGATCTGGAGCTAATCAGGAAGAAAGTCCTTTCGGGACAAGAACCATGGAAGAAAGCGTGGCAACAGCTGAAGGATTCGGAGATAGCCTCGCCCGATTATCGTCCCAAACCTTTTAAAGTCGTATCCAACGGCCCTTACAATAAACCGGACAACGGTGGAAATGATTTCGTGCGCGACGGGGCGGCGGCTTATACCATGGCACTGTTATGGTATGTGGAGCGCGACGAAAAGTATGCCCGGAAAGCGATAGAGATATTCAATGCTTGGAGCTGTACGCTGGATTCCATCGTCAATCATAATCGTCAGTTGAAGGTCGGTACCGGAGGAATAAAATATTTGAATGCGGCTGAGATATTGAAATATACGTATGATGGCTGGAAGAAAAAGGAACAGAGGCTTTTTCAAAAGATGGTGCTGGATGTCTGGTATCCTGTGATTAAAGATTGGACGCCGCGCTATAATGGGAATTGGGATGCCGCGAATGCACAGACACTGATGTGTATCGGAATCTTCCTGGACAGGTACGACATCTTCAACGATGCCTGCAAACAGATAAAGGATGGGCCGACCAACGGCGCTATTAAGAATTATTTCTATGAAAACGGGCAATGCCAGGAGAGCGGGCGCGACCAGCAGCACGTGCAAATGGGGCTTGGCTTTCTGGCGTGTGCGGCAGAAATCGCCTGGAACCAGGGCATAGACCTGTACGGCGCATTCGACAATCGTCTGTACACCGGATTTGAATATACCGCTAAATATATGTCGGGAGAGGAAGTTCCCTATCAACAATATGTCACCTGGTATGGAAGGGCTGTCTTTGGCAATGAGATATCTGCCAGCCAACGTCAGCGTATATGTCCGGCGTGGGAACGCGCCTATCGGCATTATCACCACCGCAAAGGGATGCCCATGCCCTATACAGCCAAAATCGTCGAAAGAGGTCGGCCGGAAGGAGATGCGTTTGGCTCGTTTATCCCATGGTCTACGTTGACTTGTGCCGAGGAATGACTTTTATGAATGAAAAACACACAAAGAGACTTATTGCTGCCCGACGGACAGTCCGACAAATACACCTACCAATATAATAAGAATGGCGAAGTGATTTCCGGTACGGAACAGCGTGCCGGACAGCCCGAAGAGAAGTTTGTCTATCGGTTCCATCGGGACGAGAAGGGAAACTGGAAGATAAGGGTCAAGTATGTGGAGGACGTCCCGGTCTTGTACGAGGAAAGAAAATATGTATATTACGAATAGAATAATCCAACCAAGAGGTATCTCCGGAAAGAAAACGGAAAAGGAATTGTGCTTTCATCATCGTGATGTGAAACCGGATGAAATACAACCGACGATTTGATGAAAATGAAAGAAAAATCGAACTTTTTGTGATAAATCCTTGGCTGTTTAAAACAAATCGTTTACATTTGTCGCGTTGAAAAATAGAAAGAGTATGAAGAATATCGTTGCACATCACCATCATCATCATCCTGACGAATAATTCGGTGGGCGTATGAAGGTATGTGTATAACGGAGAACATATAATGAACGAGGCTTGCCGAACAACGGTAAACCTCGTTTTTTTTATTGATAAACCCTATAAAAACAGATAATGTCATGTTAAGAATTGCAGTGCAGGCCAAAGGTCGTCTTTTCGACGAAACGATGTCGTTCCTTGAAGAATCGGATATTAAATTGAGTGCGACGAAGCGCACGTTGTTGGTACAGTCCTCCAACTTCCCGCTGGAAGTGTTGTTCTTGCGGGACGATGACATTCCGCAGACAGTGGCTACAGGCGTTGCTGACCTGGGCATTGTCGGCGAGAACGAGTTCATGGAGAAGGCCGAAGATGCCGAGATTGTGAAACGCCTGGGATTCAGCAAATGCCGCCTGTCGCTGGCGTTGCCAAAGGACATCGACTATCCGGGCCCGCAGTGGTTCGAGGGCAAGAAGATTGCCACTTCCTATCCCGGCATTCTCTCCCGCTACCTCAAGGAGCAGGGGGTGAAAGCGGAGATACACGTGATAACCGGTTCGGTGGAGGTGTCGCCGGGCATCGGGCTTGCCGACGCCATTTTCGATATTGTCAGTTCCGGCTCCACGCTGGTGAGCAACCGCCTGAAAGAGGTGGAAGTGGTGATGAAGTCCGAAGCACTGCTGATTGGCAACAGGAGCATGAGCGAAGAGAAGAAGGAGATTCTGGATGAACTGCTGTTCCGCATGAACGCGGTGAAGACGGCGGAAGACAAGAAGTACGTGCTGATGAACGCGCCCAAGGAGAAGCTGGAAGAGATTGTGGCCGTGTTGCCGGGCATGAAGAGCCCTACGGTGATGCCCTTGGCGCAAGAAGGCTGGTGCTCCGTGCATACGGTGCTCGACGAGAAATGTTTCTGGGAGATTATCGGCAAGTTGAAGGCGCTGGGGGCGGAAGGCATCCTGGTGCTGCCGATTGAGAAAATGATACTTTAGGGCGGTTACTCCTTTTTGGCGGATGAAATTACGGACTTACAAACTCAAAACCTCAAAAGACTTATGAACTTGATTGTTAATCCAGACAGAGCGCAGTGGGCGGAATTGCTGAAACGTCCGGTGATGAATACGGAAAACCTCTTCGATACGGTACGTGGAATTATCGACTGCGTCAAGGCGGAGGGCGACCGTGCCGTGTTGGCGTATGAAGAGAAGTTTGACAAAGTGGCGCTTGCCGCGTTGGCCGTGACGGCAGAAGAACTGGCGGAAGCGGAAACCCTGATAGACGAAGAACTGAAAAGCGCCATCCGGCTGGCAAAGCAGAACATCGGGACATTCCACTCGGCACAGCGCTTCGAAGGCAAGCGGGTGGAGACGCAGCCGGGAGTGACCTGCTGGCAGAAAGCGGTTGCCATAGAGAAGGTCGGGCTGTACATTCCCGGCGGAACGGCTCCGCTCTTCTCCACGGTACTGATGCTGGCGGTTCCGGCAAAGATTGCGGGATGCAAGGAGATTGTGCTTTGCACCCCTCCGGGCAAGGACGGGAAAGTACACCCGGCGGTTCTGTTTGCGGCGAAGGTGGCGGGAGTGAGCCGCATCTTTAAGGCAGGTGGCGTGCAGGCGATTGCTGCGATGGCATACGGCACGGAGAGTGTGCCGAAGGTGTATAAGATATTCGGTCCGGGCAACCAGTATGTGACTGCCGCCAAGCAGCTGGTCGGCTTGCGCGATGTGGCGATTGATATGCCGGCAGGTCCTTCGGAAGTGGAAGTGCTGGCGGATGAGACTGCCAATCCGGCTTTCGTGGCTGCCGATTTGCTGAGTCAAGCGGAGCATGGCGTAGACAGCCAAGCGATGCTGATTACCACTTCTCAAGCATTGCAGCAGGCGGTGAAGGAAGAGGTGGAGCGCCAGTTGGCCCTGTTGCCCCGCAAGGAGATTGCGGAAAAGTCCCTTGCCAACAGCAAGCTGATTGTGGTGCGCGATATGGACGAAGCCATCGAACTGACCAACGCTTACGCGCCGGAGCACCTCATCATCGAAACGGCAGACTATCTGTCCGTTGCGGAGCGGGTGGTGAATGCCGGCTCGGTATTCTTAGGCTCGTTGACGCCGGAAAGCGCGGGCGACTACGCCTCGGGCACCAACCACACGCTACCCACCAACGGCTATGCAAAAGCCTATAGCGGCGTCAGCCTCGACAGCTTCATCCGTAAGATTACTTTCCAAGAGATTAAGCCCGAAGGCCTGTGCATCATCGGCCCCGCCATCGAGCAGATGGCAGCTAACGAGCATCTCGATGCACATAAGAATGCAGTGACCGTACGGCTTGAAAAATTGAAAACTGGGCATTGAGTATTGAGCATTGGGCTTTGAGGAAGTTATCGGGAGTTAACGGGAGTTATCACTCCGCTTCGCTCCGTTAGGAGTTAAAAGCCGATAGTCTTGCTAATATAAGGCGGTGGTATCGGCTGATAACTCCCGAATAACTCCTTCTAACTCCCGATAACTCCCTCAAGAATAACAAAATCATAAATCATAAATCATAAATTATAAATCATAAATCTGAAACCTTCTTCATGAAAACCTTAGAAGAACTTACCCGGCCGAATATCTGGCGCTTGAAGCCTTACTCTTCGGCACGCGATGAATACAACGGCGTTGTCGCATCGGTCTTTCTCGATGCCAACGAGAATCCCTACAATATGCCGCACAACCGCTATCCGGACCCGCAGCAACGGGAACTGAAGAAAGAACTGTCGAAAATAAAGAAGGTGGCCCCCGAGCATATTTTTCTGGGCAACGGCAGCGACGAGGCGATAGACCTCGTGTTTCGTGCCTTCTGCGAGCCGCGTGTAGACAATGTGGTGGCCATTGAGCCTACCTACGGTATGTATCAGGTGTGTGCGGAAGTAAACGACGTGGAGTATCGCAGGGTCTTGCTGGATGAAGATTTCCACTTCTCGGCAGAGAAGCTGCTGGCGGCTGCGGACGAGCATACGAAACTGATTTTCCTCTGTTCGCCCAACAACCCTACGGGGAACGACCTGCTGCGGAGCGAGATAGAGAAGACCCTCCGCGGATTTGACGGGCTGGTGATACTGGACGAGGCTTACAACGACTTCTCCGAAGCGCCCTCTTTCCTGGCGGAACTGGACAAATATCCCAATCTGATTGTGCTGCAGACCTTCTCCAAAGCATGGGGATGTGCTGCCATTCGTTTGGGTATGGCTTTCGCTTCGCCGGACATCATTTCGATATTCAACAAGATAAAGTACCCGTACAATGTGAACCGGCTGACGCAGCAGCAGGCGATAGAGATGCTGCACCGTTACTACGAGATAGAGCGCTGGGTGAAGACCCTGAAAGAGGAACGCGAAATCCTGGAAACGGAATTTGCCAAACTGCCGTGCACGGTGAAGATGTTCCCGTCCGATGCCAACTTCTTCCTGGTGCGTGTGACGGATGCGGTGGCGATTTATAATTACCTGGTAGGCGAAGGCATCATTGTGCGCAACCGTAACTCCGTATCGCTGTGCGGAAACTGCCTGCGGGTGACGGTGGGCACGAGAGACGAGAATGAGAAGCTGGTGAAAGCGTTGAAAAGGTATTAAGTATTAGGTATTAAGTATTAGGTATTAAGTATTAAGTGTTAAGTGTTAAGTATTAAGTATTAAGTATTAAGTATGAGGGGGAAGGGGTATGAAGAAAGTACTTTTTATAGACCGTGACGGGACGCTGGTCATCGAGCCGCCCGTAGATTATCAGCTGGACTCGTTGGAGAAACTGGAGTTTTATCCGAAAGTGATGCGCAACCTCGGTTTCATCCGCAGCAAGCTGGATTTTGAGTTTGTGATGGTCACCAACCAGGACGGGCTGGGCACGGCGTCTTTTCCGGAAGAGACATTCTGGCCGGCGCACAACCTGATGATGAAGACGCTGGAGGGAGAAGGCATCACGTTCGACGCCGTTTGCATAGACCGCAGTATGCCCGAAGACAACGCGCCGACCCGCAAGCCGCGCACCGGTATGCTGACAACGTATCTCGACAATCCGGAATACGACCTGAAGAACAGTTTCGTGATAGGCGACCGCCCCACGGATGTGGAACTGGCAAAGAACCTGGGATGCCGCGCCATCTTCTTGCAGGAAGACACGCAAGCCTTGAAGCCGAAACACGACGGGGGCGAAGCCGCCTGCGAAGGGCTGGATGTTGTCTGTGCCCTGGCTACGAAAGACTGGGACAAGATTGCCGAGTTCCTTTTTGCCGGAGAACGTAAGGCGGAAGTGCGCCGCACCACGAAAGAGACGGACATCTGCGTGGCCGTAAACCTGGATGGAGACGGCCGTTGCGACATCCGCACCGGACTTGGCTTCTTCGACCATATGCTGGAACAGATAGGCAAGCATGGCGGCATGGACCTGAAGATTCACGTGAAAGGCGACCTGGAGGTAGACGAGCACCATACGATAGAAGACACCGCGCTCGCCTTGGGCGAGTGCCTTTACCGGGCGTTGGGCAGCAAGCGCGGCATCGAGCGCTACGGCTACGCGCTGCCTATGGACGATTGCCTGTGCCAGGTGTGCCTGGACTTTGGCGGGCGTCCCTGGCTGGTATGGGATGCGGAGTTCAGGCGCGAGAAGATAGGGGAGATGCCCACGGAAATGTTCCTGCACTTCTTCAAGTCGCTGAGCGACGCTGCCCGGATGAACCTCAACATCAAGGCGGAAGGGCAGAACGAGCATCACAAGATAGAGGGCATCTTCAAGGCATTGGCAAGGGCACTGAAGATGGCCGTGAAGCGGGACATCTATCATTACGAACTGCCCAGCTCGAAAGGGGTGCTCTGACGGACCTCTTGCACGGCTCTTGGTTTTCAGAAGCTGTTTCGGTTTTCCTTTAAGCGTGACACCTCCGAAGGGACGCTTAAAGAAAACCGAAGCAGCTTTTATGTTTCCGGTTTCTTGGGATATTTCTGCTTAGGCGGTTTGCGGGAGTCGGAGGGGGCTGCCTGCAATTCCGTGCGAAGTGGTTTTTTAGAACATTTATTCCGCAAAACCGAACTTTCTGAAAAAGTTTTCTTCCGTACCTTTGCGCCCTTAATAATATAATGTATAGGCCGGTATAAGCCGACTGCTTTCGGGCTCGCATTAATATAGGTAAGGTATGAAGTTGTTTGTTAGGGTATTTCTGCTACTGGTGCAGCTGGTCGCACTCCCTTTGAGGGCGCAATATGTGGTGCAGGGTGTTGTCACAGATTCGTTGACGCGTGAGCCGCTGCCATATACTTCGGTCTATCTGAAAGGAACCACGGAGGGAGGGATGACCGACGACCGGGGCGTGTTTTCTTTCAAGACCTACCGGCCCGAAGCGCTGCTGGTGGTCTCGGCTGTGGGCTATCGTGAATACGCCCGGCTGATTCATCCGGCACGCAAGGAGAGTGTCAGGGTCGCGCTTGCCCCCACCACTTATGCGCTGAACGAGGTGGTGGTGAAGCCCAAGCGCGAACGCTACAGGAAGAAAGACAATCCGGCGGTGGAGTTCGTGCGGAAGATGATAGCCCGTCGGGACGATTTCTCGCCGGACGAGCGCGATTTCTGGCAGCGCGAGCGCTATGAGAAGATGACGTTTGCCATCAATAACTTCGACAGCGTGAAGCAACAGAAGTGGCTCTATCGCAAGTTCAAGTTCCTGACCGATTATGTAGACACGTCCGCCGTCACCGGGAAACCCGTGCTGGCGGTGTCCAACCGCGAACTGCTGGCTACGGACTATTACCGCAAGTCGCCCCACAGCACGAAGCAGCGGGTAAAGGCGCGGCGGCAGGCGGGAGTGGACGAGATGCTGTCGCAGCAGGGCATGGAGCAGGCCATCAGTGTCACCATGACGGATGTGGACATCTACCGGAACAACATCACGCTGTTCACCAACAAGTTCGTCAGCCCGTTGTCTTCGCTGGGCCCTTCGTTCTACAAATATTACCTGATGGATACGCTGACCGTTGCCGGCAAACCTTGCGTGGACCTGACTTTCGTGCCCTACAACTCCGAGTCGTTCGGCTTCACGGGACATCTGTACGTGATGCTCGACAGCACCTACTTCGTGCGCCGCGCCGTGATGAACTTCCCGCAGAAAATCAACCTGAACTTTGTGGACTACATGAAGATAGAGCAGGACTTCGACCGTGCGGCAGACGGGACAAGGCAGCTGATGCGCGAAAGCATCACGACGGAGTTCAAGTTGGTGGATAACAGCGACGGCATCTACGCCAAGCGGGATGTCTACTACCGGAACTACGCCTACGAACCCGACGCTGACGCCTTGCAGGCGTTTCGGAAACCGGAAAAGGTGATTGAAGGGCAGGAGGCTTCCGCCCGTTCCGATGCCTACTGGGATGCCAACCGGCTTGCGGAGGTGAGCCGGAAGGAGACCTCCGTAGACAAGATGATGGCGCAACTGCGCAGCTATCCGGCCTATTACTGGACGGAGAAGGTGCTGAAAGTGTTGTTCACGGGCTATATCCCCGCTCTGAAAGAGCAGGCTCCCCTGTTCTATATCGGCATGATGAACACCACCGTCAGCGGCAATGCGCTCGAAGGGGTGCGCCTGCGTGCCGGAGGCATGACGACCGCCTGGCTCCATCCGCATCTGTTCGGCAGGGGATACGCGGCATACGGCTTTCGCGATGAGCGTGTGAAGGGGCTGGCGGAACTGGAATATTCTTTCCACAAGAAAAAGGAGTATGCCAACGAGTTCCCCATCCATTCGCTGAAGCTGCGCTACCTGTCCGACGTCAACCAGTACGGGCAACATTATCTATATACCAGCCAGGACAATGTGTTCCTTGCCTTGAAGCGGCAGAAAGACGACCGCATCGGCTACCAGCAGAAAGCGGAACTGACCTATACGAACGAGTTCCATTCGGGTTTCTCCTTCCAGCTGACCACGCGCCTGCGCCGCGACGAATCGTCGTACCTCATCCCCTTCATCCGGCAGGAAGAAGGCAACGCTTTGGTGAAAAGCATCTCGACCAGCGAACTGGAGCTGAAACTGCGCTATGCCCCCAACGAGAAGTTCTTCCAGACGCAGTGGAACCGCTTTCCGGTCTCCCTGGACGCTCCGGTCTTTACGCTGACGCATACGATGGCGGCCAAAGGGGTGCTGGGCGGCGACTATACCTATCATTATACGGAGGCGGGTTTCCAGAAACGTTTCTGGTTTTCGGCATTCGGCTATACGGACGTCATCCTGAAGGCGGGCAAGGTGTGGAACAAGGTGCCGTTCCCGCTGCTCATCATCCCCAACGCCAACTTGTCCTACACCATCCAGCCCGAGTCTTACTCGCTGATGAATGCGATGGAGTTCATGAACGACGCATACGCCTCGTGGGATGTCACCTATTTTCTGAACGGCTTTCTCTTCAACCGCGTCCCGCTGCTGAAGAAACTGAAATGGCGCGAAGTGTTGTCTTGCCGGGGCATCTGCGGCGACCTGAGCCGGAAGAACAATCCCGAACTCAGCGAAGGGTTGTTCGCTTTTCCGGCGGGGAGCACCACGATGACCCGTACGCCGTATGTGGAAGCCGGGGTAGGCATTGAGAACATATTGAAGGTGCTCCGGGTAGATTATGTATGGCGTTTCACTTACCGGAAGTTACCAAATATCGATAAATCCGGGCTTAGAATCAGCCTGCATATGACGTTTTAACTTAAATCTTACTAAGAGGACATTAAATCGGATAAAAAGACTAATCCAAATTGGGCAAAATACCCTACATTTGAACAATTTTTTAAACTAACTTATTACAATGGCAATGAAAAAAGACATTAAGCCGGCAACCGGTCGCTTGGGCGTGTTGGTAGTCGGAGTAGGTGGTGCGGTTGCAACCACAATGATTACCGGTACATTAGCTGCTCGCAAGGGCTTGGCAAAAGCTATAGGTTCAATCACTCAAATGGCTACGATGCGTATGCAGGACGGCAAGGAACATCTTATCAAGGATGTAGTGCCTTTGGTCGACCTGAACGATATCGTTTTTGGCGGTTGGGATATTTTTGCTGACGACGCATACGAAGCAGCAATGTATGCAGAGGTCTTGAAAGAGAAAGACCTGAATCTCGTGAAAGAGGAGTTGCAGGCTATCAAGCCGATGCCTGCCGCTTTCGACCACAATTTCGCAAAGCGCCTGAACGGCACGCACATCAAGAACGCCGCTACGCGTTGGGACATGGTGGAACAGTTGCGTGAGGATATCCGCAACTTCAAGGCTGCCAACAACTGCGAACGCATCGCCGTGCTGTGGGCCGCAAGTACCGAAATCTATGTTCCGATGGCCGAAGAGCACCAATCGCTCGCCGCACTGGAAAAGGCTATGAAGGAGAACAATACGGAAGTCATCTCGCCGAGTATGTGCTACGCTTATGCAGCCATCGCCGAAGGTGCTCCGTTCATCATGGGCGCTCCCAACCTGTGCGTGGACATTCCTGCCATGTGGGAATTCTCCAAGAAGATGAATGTGCCCATCTCCGGCAAGGACTTCAAGAGCGGACAGACGCTGATGAAGACCGTGCTTGCCCCGATGTTCAAGACGCGTATGCTGGGCGTAAGCGGATGGTTCTCTACCAACATCCTGGGCAACCGCGACGGCGAAGTGCTCGACCAACCGGAAAACTTCAAGACCAAAGAGGTCAGCAAGCTGTCTGTCATCGACAATATCTTCGAGCCTGAGAAGTTCCCCGACCTGTATGGCGACGTATACCACAAAGTACGCATCAACTACTATCCGCCCCGCAAGGACAACAAGGAGGCATGGGACAATATCGACATCTTCGGCTGGATGGGTTATCCGATGGAAATCAAGGTCAACTTCCTTTGCCGCGACTCCATCCTGGCAGCTCCCATCGCGCTCGACCTGGTTATCTTCAGCGACCTTGCCCTGCGTGCAGGTATGTGCGGCATTCAGACTTGGCTGTCGTTCTTCTGCAAGAGCCCGATGCACGACTTCAAGCACGAGCCCGTACACGACCTGTTCCAGCAGTGGAGAATGGTGAAAGAGACGCTCCGCAACATGGTAGGCGAGACGGCTCCGAGCTATTTGGACTAACCGAATAAGTAAACGGGAGGGTATATCTGTGGTGAACTCAGGTATATCCTCTTATTTTTTTTATCATTTTCTTTTTTAAGATTAATGAAGAAACCCTCATTTTTCCCGGTTCTTATCGGCACGGGCTTCGGCTCCGGTTTTTCGCCTTTCGCCCCGGGTACGGCAGGTGCTTTGCTGGCCACGCTTGTCTGGTTCGGAATCTCTTTCTTTGTCTCGGAAGCCTGCCTGACAGGGCTGACGGTGGCTTTCATCCTTCTTTTCACGGTGATGGGCATATGGGCGACCAACCGCCTCGAACCCTATTGGGGCGAAGACCCGTCGCGCGTGGTGGTAGACGAGATGGTGGGCGTATGGATTGCGCTGCTGGCGGCGCCGTCGGGCGATGTCTGGTATGCGTTGGGGGCGTTCGCCCTGTTCCGCCTGTTCGACATCTTCAAGCCGTTGGGCATCCGCCGCATGGAGCGTTTTCCGGGAGGAACCGGCGTGATGATGGATGATATCCTGGCTGGAATCTACAGCTTTGTATTCTTAATCGGGGTGAGATGGCTGATAGGCTGAAGGAGACATCGGGATTTGCCGGGTGGCGTCGTTCGGCGTGGGTCTTTGCCAAGGCGCAGGTCTCGTCGTATGTGTCGAGCCTGGTGGATTTCCTGGTGACTATCCTGCTGGTGAAGCTGTCCGGACTTTTCTACTTATACGCTACTTTCTCGGGTGCCGTGGCGGGAGGCGTGGTGAACTGCGTGATCAACTACGGTTGGGTGTTCCACGCGGACGACTGCAAAAAGACACACGTGGCGCTGAAATATCTCTTCGTCTGGGGAGGCAGCATCTTGCTGAATACATGGGGCACGTTTGCGCTGACCGAGTGGCTGACGGGTATGCACTGGGTGGACGGAGTGCTGGGGCGCTACATAAACGATGTGTTTATCCTCTCCAAGGTGATTGTCGCCCTCCTGGTGGCGTTCTTCTGGAACTATCAGCTGCAACGGGTGTTCGTGTACCGTAATCATGATTTCAGAAATTTCTTACGACAATATTTTAGGGACTAAAACAGAACTGATATGAATTACAGAGATTGGTTGCAACAGTTGATTTATAAGATTATAAATCCGGTTGTGCATGGCATGATCAAGGTGGGCATAACGCCCAATTTCATTACTACCACCGGACTGGTGTTGAATATCGTGGCGGCGTGCGTCTTCGTATATGCCGGGATGTACAAGCCGGGCGAGTTGGCATACGTGGGCTGGGGCGGGGGCATCGTCCTCTTTGCCGGCCTGTTCGACATGATGGACGGCCGCGTGGCGCGCGTGGGCAATATGTCCTCTACTTTCGGGGCGCTCTACGACTCGGTGCTCGACCGCTATAGCGAACTGGTGACGCTGTTCGGCATCTTCTACTACCTGATTCTGCAGGGCTATCTGTGGGGGTCGATGATAACGTTTGTCGCGTTGGTCGGTTCGCTCATGGTGAGCTATGTGCGCGCACGCGCCGAAGGGTTGGGGCTGGAGTGCAAGGTAGGCTTCATGCAGCGTCCCGAACGGGTGGTGCTGACCAGCCTTGGCGCTTTGTGCTGCGGCATTTTCAGCGGTTGCCAGGCGTTCGACCCGATGCTGATGCTGATTGTGCCGATGGCCGTGATAGCCGTTCTCGCCAATCTGACGGCGTTCGCACGCATTGCGCATTGTCGTAAACTGTTAAAGGGACGGTCATGAGAAAGGAGCTTTTTCCGCCTGTCAGGGAGGCGTTGTCCGTGGTGGTCGTTGCTGCGTTGTTCTTGCTGCTGACGGCGGTATGCATCGGCTTGCGCACGGAGCATCTGCTGATGGCAGGGCTGTTTCTGGTGCTCTTCTTTGCCGGAAAGACAACCCGCAAGCTGGCGGTGGCGTTGCTGCCTTTCGTCGTCTTCGGCATCTCCTACGACTGGATGCGGGTCTATCCCAACTATGAGGTCAATCCCATCGATGTGCAGGGGCTGTACGAGGCTGAAAAGTCGTTGTTCGGCATTCCGGCCGGTGGGACGACGCTGATTCCGTGCGAATATTTCGCACAGCACCATTGTGCGGCGGCCGATTTCCTGGCAGGCATCTTCTATCTCTGCTGGGTTCCCGTGCCTATCGCGTTCGGGCTGTGGCTCTACCTGAAGGGTGAGCGCAGGCTGTATCTCCGCTTTGCCATGGTCTTTCTGCTGGTCAACCTCATCGGCTTTGCGGGTTATTACATCCATCCGGCGGCACCGCCCTGGTATGCCATGAACTACGGTTTCGAGCCGGTGCTCGACACGCCGGGCAACGTGGCGGGGCTGGGACGGTTCGACGATATGCTGGGATGTTCCGTCTTCCATTCCATATACGGGCGGAATGCCAATGTGTTTGCCGCCGTTCCTTCGCTGCACGCGGCGTATATGGTGGTGGCTGTGGCGTATGCCGTCATCGGGCGTTGCAGGAAATGGCTGATAGCCCTCTTCTCCGTCATCATGGCGGGCATCTGGTGGACGGCCGTCTATTCCGGACATCATTACCTGATTGACGTGATGCTGGGTATCTTCTGCGCCTTGCTAGGCATCGTGGTGTTCGAGCGGGGACTGATGAAGTGGGGACCGTTCGGGCGCTTCTTCGAGCGATACAGCCGGTACGTTGGATAGGGATTAGGTATTAAGTATTATCGTCAAACAGAATTGAATTGCGAAAAAGGAGTTATTCGTGAGTTAACAGGAGTTATCACTCCGTTAGGAGTTATCGGCCGATACTACCGCCTTATATAAACAAGACTAAAACAAGACTATTGGCTTTTAACTCCTAACGGAGCAAAGCGGAGTGATAACTCCCGTTAACTCCCGATAACTCCCGTTTAAGTATTAGTTATATGAATAATTTTGTTTTTTATAGCCCTACGGAGTTTGTGTTCGGCAGGGATACAGAAGGGCAGGTAGGTGCGTTGGCACGTAAATACGGCGCACGGAAAGTGATGATTGTCTACGGTGGCGGCTCTGTGGTGCGGAGCGGACTGCTGGACAGGGTGAAACGCTCGCTGCAAGAGGCGGGTGTGCCTTATTGCGAGATGGGCGGCGTGCAGCCCAATCCGGTCGATACGAAAGTCTATGAGGGCATTGCGATGTGCCGTCGCGAGCAGGCGGACTTGCTGCTTCCCGTCGGGGGCGGTTCGGTGATTGATACGGCCAAGGCGATAGCTGCCGGTGTCCCCTACGAAGGCGACTTCTGGGATTTCTTTATCGGCAAGGCAAAAGTGACGAAGGCATTGAAGGTGGCCGTTGTGCTGACCATTCCTGCCGCGGGCAGCGAAGGCTCGGGCAATTCGGTCATCACGAAGGTGGACACGCTTCAGAAGCTGAGCCTGCGTGTGCCGGAGTTACTGCGTCCGGTCTTTTCCATCATGAACCCCGAACTGACTTATACATTGCCGCCTTTCCAAACCGCCTGCGGCATTGCCGATATGATGGTGCATATCATGGAGCGCTATTTCACCAATACGCAAGAGGTGGAAATCGGCGACCGCGTGTGCGAAGGCACACTGACGGCCATCATCAAAGAGGCGTACCGCGTCAAGCAGCATCCGGAAGATTACGGCGCGCGTGCCAACATCATGTGGTGCGGGACGATAGCCCACAACGGTACTTGCGGCGTGGGGTGCGAGGAAGACTGGGCGTCACATTTCCTGGAGCACGAGGTGAGCGCCATTTACAACGTCACGCATGGCGCGGGACTGGCTGTCATCGTTCCGGCGTGGATGACCTTCATGGCAGGACGCCATCCGGAGAAGATTGCCCAATTCGCCAACCGTGTTTTCGGCATTCCCGAATCGGAAGATTTGGAAGAGATGGCTTTGGCCGGAGTCTCCCGCTTGAAGCATTTCTTCCGCTATATGGGGCTTCCGGTCAGCTTTCAGGAGCTGGGCATCGAGCATCCCGACATCGACCGCCTGGCGGACAGCCTGCACCGCAACAAGGGTGAACTGGTTGGCAATTATGTGAAGCTGACGAAGCAGGACAGTAAGGAGATTTATCGCCTGGCGTGTGGCATATTGTAGTATCTTTATGGTATGCCCGCACGAGCCTTCTTGAGTATCGGTATCTGCACAGTCTGTCAGTGCGGCGGTAATCATTAATAAAAAAGTTGCTCCGGATGAAGAGAAAAGTTTCTCTGAATGAAGAGAAAAAAAATAAACCTCTAATAATTCTCTGTTCCAAGGCTTGGAACAGACGTTCCCACTCTTGGAATATCCATTTCCAACTTTGGAACAGACATTCCAAAGCTGGAAATGAAGATTGACAGGGGATGTGTCGAAACATATCTTTATATTCTTATAGGCACGGAATTCACGGAGTCGTTACCCAGGCCTGTATAGGTGTCGTCTGATAGAATAATGATTTGCGCGGAGACGGCTCTTTCTTGTATGGGCGTTTCGCCCCGGTTTCGGTATAAAAAGAAGAACGGTGAAGTTTTCGGGTCACTTCACCGTTCTCCTTTATTTGATTTCGATTTCCTCTTTCATGTCTATCTCTTCCCCGTGCGGGTCGTAGAAGACATATTCCAGAAAAGCGAGTTTCTGGCTGGGGATAATCTTGATTCCGAATCCGTATTTCATTTGCCATTTCCGTTTCAAGGAAACAAGCCCCTGATTGACGTAGGCTGCGATATACGGGTGGATGTGTAACGAGAATTTCTTTATCTTCAGTTTGTTGACAAGGTAGTCAATTTTACTCTCTAAAGTGTCCGTGAACAGGATGGACGACTTGATAGTGCCTTTGCCGAAACAAGTGGGACAGGTTTCCGTTGTGTTCACATCCATTGCCGGGCGAACCCGCTGGCGCGTTATCTGCATCAGCCCGAATTTACTGAGCGGCAGGATGTTGTGGCGTGCCCTGTCTTTCTGCATATTGGCACACATACGTTCGTAAAGCTTTTGTCTGTTTGCGGCTTCATTCATGTCGATGAAGTCTACCACGATGATACCACCCATATCTCTTAGCCGCAGTTGGCGTGCCAGTTCGTCGGCTGCCCCCAGGTTCACCTCCAGCGCATTGGCTTCCTGGCCGTTGGCGTTCTTGGTGCGGTTTCCGCTGTTCACGTCCACTACGTGAAGTGCTTCGGTGTGCTCGATAATCAGGTAAGCCCCGCTCTTGTATGAGACGGTTCTGCCAAATGACGACTTTATCTGCTTGGTGATAGCGAAATTGTCGTAGATGGGAAGTTGTCCTTTGTACAGCTTTACAATTCCTGCCCGTTCAGGGGCGATGAGTGTTACGTAATCCTTGATTTCGTGGAACACCGCTTCGTTGTTCACGTAGATGTTTTCGAAAGAAGGATTGAACAAGTCGCGCAATAGGCCTACGGCGCGGCTGGTTTCTTCGTAAATCAGTGTCGGATACTTAGTGGCTTTTTGTACTTTGACAATAGCTTCTTCCCAGTGCTTCAGTAATACTTTAAGCTCCCCGTCGAGCTCTGCCACGCGTTTCCCTTCGGCAACGGTGCGGACGATGACCCCAAAATTCTTGGGCTTGATGCTCATCAGCAACTGCTTGAGGCGGGCGCGCTCTTCGCTCGATTTAATTTTTTGTGATACGGAAACCTTGTCGTTGAAGGGAATCAACACGAGATACCTTCCTGCAAAGGAGAGCTCGGAAGTCAGTCTCGGCCCTTTGGTTGAGATAGGTTCCTTTACGATTTGTACCACTACTTCCTGACCTACCTTGAGTGTGTTGGATACCGTTCCGTCTTTCTCAAGTTCGGGAAGTATGGTCGCTTTGGTGATAGGGTTAAGCTTTTTTCTGTCGCTTAAAGTTTGCTTTACGTATTTCTCTAACGAGTTGAATTGAGGACCTAAGTCCAGATAGTGAAGAAAAGCGTCTTTCTCGTAACCCACGTCCACGAAGCAGGCATTCAGGCCCGGCATCAATTTCTTGACGCGTCCCAAATACATATTGCCCACAGAGAAGGAGAGGTTTCTTCCTTCGCTTTGGAGTTCCACCAGCTGCTTGTCTTCGAGCAGGGCGATGGATACCTCTTTGGGCTGTACATCTACAACGAGTTCGCTTGTCACAATAATTGCTTTTTTAGTTGACGAGGTTTCTGTTGACGGGTTGACAAGGAAGGGTGTCGACTTCTCTTCTTGTTCCCTTGTAAACTTGTTCCCTCGTTGACTTGTTTTCTAATTAATTACTATTGATTACTTAAACAAAGAACAAACCCGCGAGACATTTTGCTTCACAAGTTTGTTCTTTATTTTGTCCTTCAGACTAAAAAATTACTTTTTGCTTTTATGTCTGTTCTTTCTTAGTCTTTTTTTACGCTTGTGCGTAGACATTTTATGTCTTTTTTTCTTCTTTCCGCTTGGCATAGCTTCAAAATTTTATGGGTTAATACTCTTGTTTATTATTTCTTTACCGAAAGGGTGAATGTCTTAGCTGGTTTGAACGCCGGAATGTTGTGTTCCGGAATGATGATAGTCGTATTCTTAGAAATATTACGAGCGGTTTTTTGAGCTCTTTTCTTTACGACGAAGCTACCAAATCCACGGAGGTAAACATTCTCGTCCTTAGACAAAGAATCTTTCACTGCATCCATAAATGCCTCAACTGTTGTAAGTACTGTTACTTTGTCAACACCGGTGTTCTTTGCAATTTCGTTTACAATATCTGCTTTAGTCATTTTTCCTTAAAAAAAATATTATTACTATGTTCTTTCTAATTTTTTGGACTGCAAATATATAGCTTTTTAGTCTCCCAAAAAAATATATCCCGAACAATTTTCTAAAAAAGTCGCTTCATTAAGCTTTCTTAGTTCGTAATTAAACGAAAATGACTACTTTTGTGCAAGGATAAAGTTAACAAAAAGTAGAATCCGTCCAAAAAGCATGAACCGGAATTTCAGCAATGCAATAGAGAATTGGTACAAGGAATATAAACGTGAACTTCCCTGGAGGGATTCGGCAGATCCGTATGTAATATGGATATCGGAAATCATTCTTCAGCAAACGCGTGTGGTGCAGGGGTACGATTATTTCGTCCGCTTTATGAAACGTTTTCCCGATGTCGCCACTTTGGCCGAGGCGGATGAAGACGAAGTGATGAAGTATTGGCAGGGACTGGGCTATTATTCGCGTGCCCGTAATTTGCATGCCGCCGCCAAGAGCATGAATGGGGTGTTTCCGAAAACTTATCCTGAGGTGCGCGCCCTCAAAGGGGTAGGGGAGTATACAGCTGCTGCCATTTGTTCTTTTGCGTATAACATGCCTTATGCGGTGGTAGATGGAAATGTATATCGAGTGCTGTCACGTTATCTGGGCATCGATACTCCGATTGATTCTACAGAAGGGAAAAAATTGTTTGCGGCTGTGGCGGATGAATTGCTGGATAGAGAGAACCCCGCATTATACAATCAGGCTATTATGGACTTCGGAGCGATCCAATGTTCTCCTCAAACTCCCAACTGCATGTTTTGTCCATTGGCTGACAGTTGTGCGGCACTGGCAAAGGGGACAGTGGCGGAGCTTCCGGTCAAGCAGCACAAAATAAAAACGACCAATCGTTATTTCAATTATATATATGTACGCATGGGCGTGCATACTTTCATAAATAAAAGGACGGGAAATGATATTTGGAGAAATCTGTTCGAGCTTCCGTTGATTGAAACTCCGGTTGCTGTTTCGGAGGAGGAATTTTTGGCACTGCCCGAATTCAAGGCATTGTTTGCCCCCAAGGAACTTCCGGTAGTCCGTTCGGTTTGCCGGGACGTGAAACACGTGCTTTCCCACCGGGTGATTTATGCCAATTTTTATATAGTAGATCTTCCGGAAGATAGTCATTCGTTTGCTGCTTATCAAAAAATAAAGGCTGAAGAGCTGGAACAATATGCCGTCTCAAAACTGGTGCATGCCTTTATAGAGAAATACATCGATTGAAATAAAAACTGAATATATTTTGTTGAATTATAAATATCTAAAATTATGAAACGACCTTACTTACTATTAGCCTGTCTTTCTCCCGTAGCTTGCCTGATGGCCGCAAGTGGACAAAAAGGAGGAAAAAACAAACAGAAGGTGAATGACCGACAACTGCCGAATGTGGTGTTTATCTATGCAGATGATTTGGGATATGGCGATCTGGAATGTTATGGAGCTAAAAATGTACAAACTCCTAATGTTAACCGTTTGGCATCCGAAGGCATTCGCTTTACTAATGCGCATGCTACTGCGGCTACCAGTACTCCTTCACGTTACTCCATGCTTACGGGAGAATATGCCTGGCGTCGTCCGGGAACGGATGTAGCAGCCGGAAATGCCGGAATGATTATCCGTCCGGAAGATTACACGATGGCCGATATGTTTAAAAATTCCGGTTATGTGACTGCTGCTCTCGGTAAATGGCATTTGGGACTGGGAGATAAAAGCGGAGAGCAAGACTGGAATGCTCCACTTCCCGCTGCATTGGGGGATTTGGGATTTGACTATTCATACATTATGGCTGCTACTGCCGACCGTGTGCCCTGTGTATTTATTGAAAACGGAAAAGTGGCAAACTATGACCCGAGTGCGCCTATCGAAGTCAGCTACCGCAAACCTTTTGAAGGAGAACCTTTAGGGAAAGATCATCCGGAGCTGTTGTATAACCAGAAACACAGTCATGGACATGATATGGCTATCGTAAACGGAATCGGCCGCATCGGTTATATGAAAGGGGGAGGCAAGGCTTTATGGAAAGATGAAAATATTGCCGACTCGATCACTACACATGCCATCAACTTTATTCGCGAACATAAGGATGAACCGTTTTTTATGTATTTTGCAACGAACGATGTGCACGTTCCACGCTTTCCACACGAGCGTTTCCGTGGTAAGAATCCGATGGGGTTGCGCGGAGATGCCATTGTACAGTTCGACTGGAGTGTAGGGCAAATCCTGGAAACACTTGACAAGCTGGGGCTTTCTGAAAACACATTGATTATTCTTTCCAGTGATAACGGTCCTGTTGTGGATGATGGTTATCAGGATCGTGCAGAGGAGTTGCTCAACGGGCACAGTCCGGCAGGTCCGCTGCGTGGCAACAAATATAGTGCTTTCGAAGGTGGAACCCGTATTCCCGCCATTGTGCGCTGGCCTAAGAAAATTACTCAGCCACAGGTGTCGGATGTATTGGTTTCACAAATCGATTGGCTGGCCTCTTTAGCTTCCTTGGTTGATGCAAGGGTTCCCAAAGGAGCGGCTCCCGATAGTTTTGACCGTCTGGGCAACTGGCTGGGAACGGATTCTACCGACCGTCCTTGGGTGATTGAGCAAGCCGCTAACCACACACTGTCAGTACGTACCAAGGACTGGAAATACATTGAACCTAACGACGGCCCTCACATGATAACCTGGGGACCTAAAATAGAAACGGGTAATCTGAGCATTCCGCAATTGTATGACATGACTAAAGATTATGAACAGGAGAATCTTGCAGAGAAGAATCCAGCCAAGCTTTTTGAATTGCAAACCATTTTGAGAAAAGTGCGCAATAAAACTTATAGAGCTTTATAAAAGTTGTAACAATTCTTGCATTCTATTGTTATTCTATTTAATTTTGGCAACGAAATTCGGTATTTAGAAACATAAAATTCTGAGAATATGTCAGTAAATAAAGTGATATTGATAGGAAATGTCGGAAAAGACCCTGAAGTGAGATATTTGGATACAGGTATTGCTGTAGCCAGTTTTCCTTTGGCTACGACCGACCGCGCATATACTTTGTCGAATGGTACACAAGTGCCAGAACGGACCGAATGGCACAATCTTGTCCTTTGGCGCGGACTGGCAGAAACTGCCGAAAAGTATGTACATAAAGGTGATAAGCTCTATGTGGAGGGGAAAATAAGAACCCGTTCTTATGATGACCAGAATGGGGCTAAACGCTATGTTACCGAGATTTTTGTGGATAATATGGAAATGCTCACTCCGAAAGGTACCGGTTCGGGATCGTATGCTCCGGCACAGCAGCAGGCTGCTGCTCCCGTGAGACCTCAATCGCAACAACCGCAGCAACCGGTGTCTTCGCAAGATAATTCGGCGGATGACCTGCCGTTTTAATGGTTAATGGCTACAAGTTAAGAGTTAGAATTGCCATCCGGCATCTAACCTTAACTTGTAGTGATAACTTTTAGCTGACAACTTGTGGCACATGATTTGCATGTAGCTACTTATTATTAACTTAAAACCAATATTTTGGACCCAGACGCTTATTTATGCCAATTGGCAGAAATTTTTAACGGAATATCCGTAAACACACCTTCATTATCGGCAATAATAGCCATTATTCTGGCAGGTTTGCTCCTGCTCGCCTCGGGCTTTGCTTCGGCATCCGAAATCGCTTTCTTCTCACTTTCGCCTTCCGATCTGAATGATATAGAAGAAGGCAATCATCCTTCTGATGGGAAAATCAGCAATCTGCTCGCAGACTCCGAACGTTTGTTGGCAACCATTCTTATCACAAACAACTTTGTGAATGTTACCATTATCATGCTCTGTAACTTCTTCTTCATGAATGTCTTTGTCTTTCATTCGCCTCTTGCAGAGTTTTTGATACTGACTGTTATCCTGACTTTCCTCTTGTTGCTTTTCGGAGAGATTATGCCTAAGATCTATTCGGCCCAGAAGACATTGGCTTTCTGCCGTTTCTCCGCTCCGGTCATCTATATGTTGCGTAAAGTATTTGCTCCTATCTCTGCTGTGTTAGTACATTCTACGGCTTTCTTGAATAAACATTTTGCCAAAAAGAATCACAATATATCGGTTGACGAACTTTCTCATGCCCTTGAACTGACCGACAAGGCCGAACTTACGGAAGAAAATAATATACTGGAAGGCATCATTCGTTTTGGTGGCGAAACAGCCAAGGAGGTTATGACTTCCCGCCTCGACGTGGTCGATCTTGATATACGTACTCCTTTTAAAGATGTAATTCAATGTATTATCGACAATGCGTATTCCCGTATCCCCATCTATTCGGGCACACGTGATAATATCAAGGGGGTACTTTATATCAAGGATTTGTTGCCCCACCTTAATAAGGGTGACAATTTCCGTTGGCAGTCACTGATCCGTCCGGCGTATTTTGTGCCGGAAACTAAAATGATCGATGATCTTTTACGTGATTTTCAGGCAAATAAGATTCATATTGCTATTGTTGTGGATGAATTCGGGGGTACATCGGGAATTGTGACAATGGAGGATATCATTGAAGAGATCGTTGGGGAGATTCATGATGAATATGATGATGAAGAGCGTACCTATACGGTGATTAACGATCATACCTGGGTGTTTGAGGCTAAAACGCAGTTGACCGATTTTTATAAGATTACGAAGGTCGACGAAGATGATTTTGACAAAGTAGATGGAGATGCCGATACACTGGCCGGACTGTTGCTCGAGATAAAGGGAGAATTTCCGGCACTCCATGAGAAGGTTCTCTATCATCGATACGAATTTGAAGTGCTGGCTATGGATAGCCGGAGAATCCTGAAAGTGAAGTTTACCGTTAACGAGCCTTCCACAGAGGAAGAAGCTTCCTGATATCAGCTTTTGCCATGGCTTTGTTACGGGAATATAAAGAAATTGCTTATCAGTGGGGAATCTGGAAAACAGAAGAGTCCCCGGAAGAACTTTTGGCACTGTTGCCCGATCCGGAAAGATATGAGCAACAGTTGACGCTCTTTTCTTCACCTCATCGTAAATTGGAATGGCTTTCCGTACGTGTATTGCTATATCAGTTGCTGGGGGAGGAAAAGACAATTGAATATGCTCCCAGTGGCAAACCCCATTTGGCGGATTCTTCTTATTTCATCAGCATTTCTCACACTCGCGGCTATGTCGCAGTTATACTGAGTCCCGTGTCCGAAGTGGGAATCGATATCGAGCAATACGGGCAGCGGGTGCACAAGGTCGCTCATAAATATATGCGTCCGGACGAGTTGATTTCTGAATATCAGGGAGAAGATACCTGGTCTTTACTTTTACATTGGTCAGCAAAAGAAGTGATGTTTAAGTGTATGGATACTTCAGAGGTCGATTTTAGGGAGCATCTTCGCATCATGCCGTTCCAGGTATGTGAACACGGGGAGTTTCCGGCGGAAGAATACCGTACGGAACATAAGAAGAAGTTCATGATCCGCTATTTGCTGCATCCGGACTTTGTGATGACGTGGCAAGTGACATCTGCGTATTCCGTGAATGAATGTGATATTATGAAGAAAATACAATGATAAAGCGTATCCTATTATTGGTGATCGTTATTTGGGGCGGTATGACAACCGTTGCTCAAAACAGCATAGATACTTTGTTTATGTCTGTCAGTCAACGTTTGTCCGGTCATCCCTCTGAACTCATCTATTTGCAGACCGGCAAAGATATATATGAAACGGGAGAAGATTTATGGTTTAAGGCCTATCAATTGGATGCCAAATCGTTCGCGTTGTCGGAACAAAGCGAAACGCTCTACTTGCAGATGCTTAATGATAAGGATAGTGTGGTTTGGGCCGAAAAGTATCCCATAGAGAAAGGGATTGCTGAGGGCCATGTATATATAGATACAAAATTATCGGAGGGCAATTATCGGTTGGGAACCTATACCCGCCACTCATATTATAATGATACGACCGGAATATCTCCGGAACGTAAAATCAGGATAGTCAGGAATATCGCTCTTGATTCTTTGCCGGAGCATCGAGAGAAGCCGGGTGAGTTCCGGTTCAATCTTTTTCCCGAAGGAGGAAATCTGGTCTCAGGTTTACCGTTCCGTTTGGCGTTTAAAGCGACCGGTAGCGGAGGATGTCCGGTCGATGTGGAAGGAACATTGTATCAGGATGAAATTCCTGTTTTGTCTTTTAAAAGTAGCCACGATGGGATGGGAGTCATACCTTTTACTCCTTCCTCCGGCAAAGAATACCGGATAGAGCTGGCGAACGGGTATAGTTATGCTTTACCTGAAATCTATCGGCAGGGGATGGGGCTCCGGTTATCCGGGCGGGACGGGAAACAGCTTGAATTCCTTATTTCCCAAACGGAAGGGTTGTCCGATCAGGAGGTATATCTGGTGGGACAGATACGAGGAACCGTCTGCTGTGTGGCAAAAGGGTTGCTGAAAGATCGTTTGAAAATGAAGATACCTCTTTCGGAGTTTCCTTATCAGGGCATAGCGGAGTTTACCTTGTTCAATGCGGCTATGCAGCCTGTGGCGGAAAGGTTGGTATATGTGCATCCGGAAAAGAAGCTTCATATTGATATTGTAACGGAGAAAGAGAGCTATGTTCTTCGGGAAAAAGCTACATTGAAAGTAAAAGTGACAGATGATAATGGACAGCCCGTGAAAGCCGATTTGGGTATCAGTGTGTTTGACAAAGCATACAGCAATCCGGATGACCGGGTGAACATGCTGGCTTATTGTTATTTGTCATCACAGATACGTGGTGCTGTCTGCCGGCCGGCTTATTACTTTGACGAGAAGAATGCTGATCGTATGCAGGCAATGGATCTGTTGTTGCTGACTCAGGGGTGGAGGCGATACGTCTGGGAACTTAACGGAACGGTCCGTCATGGCGAGATGTTTTTGAGGGATGATGTAACGGGAATTCAGACCTTGGGCAGTAAGAAGAAAAGTAAAGGAACGGGAGGTGCTAAACAACTTATTCAGGTTTCGGGCGCCGAAGGAAATTCCACCTATCTGATGACGGATTCCTTGGGGCGTTTTACGGTCGATACTGATTTGATGAAGACACTTCGTGGCGGGTATGTGTATCTGAAACCCATGTTGTCGAAAGAGTTTAAACCTGAATTGGAGATTCAGGATTACTTCCCTGCCATCGATAGCATACGGAGAAAGAAGTCTTTTGACTGCTCGCTGATAAATTGTACACAGAGACCCAAAGAGGAGATTTACGATGCACCGGTCGTGAGTGGTGACAGTACCATTCTGCTGGATGAAGTGGTCATTGCCCGCAAGGCTCGTAAGCCGTTCAGAGATAAGCTTATGGGACGTCTGGATAGTTTGGCTCAAATGAATCTGAATAGTGTCTATGTTTGTACTTCGTGTGGGCTTTTATTGAATTATAATCCGGATTATCAGGGACATCATGCACTGGTGGGAGAAGGTGGATGTCCGGCTAAGGGAAGGAAACAACCGGTTGACGGAGAAACTTATAGGATAGCCAAGTATAAATATTATGGGGACTCAAAAGGTGGGGGAGTCTATTTTAGTGTGGTCGATGCACATTCCGTGGTTTATCATGCTACTGAATTTACCGAAGAGGAACTGCTCCGTATGAATAATATGTGGCGAGTGAAAGGGTATTACGGTAAGCGTGAGTTTTACCAACCGGATGAAATAGATATGCAGTTGCCTGTACCTGATGCCCGCAATACATTGCTATGGGCTCCGTCCGTAGTGACTGACGAAAAAGGTGAGGCTACCGTTTCTTTTTATTGCTCCGACATTAATACCGGTTTTATTGGAGTGGCAGAGGGAGTAGATGGAACAGGACTTTTAGGGACTGATCAATGTGAGTTTAGAGTGATCAGGAGAGCAGACTAAATCTTATAACCGCAGTTTGTGGACGGAGAGGAAATATAAAAGTCGCCGGGAATATCGTTTGAAAGATGTTTCCGGCGATTTATCTTATTTCTTTAGTTTATAACTCAACGCTCCCGACGGACACATTTTGATTTGGGCAATCAGTTCTTCCGTGGTAGCATTCTCCATCTTTATCCACGGACGTTCTTTCGGGTGATATACGTTAGGCAGTGTCTTTACGCAGATTCCGGCATGCCGGCAGAGTTCCGGTTGCCATACAATGGTCAGTTCGCCATTGCTGTATTCTATTTGTTTTCCCATAACTGTTTTTATATTATTGAATGTGAATACCACGAAGTACAATACGCTTCCATTCCGGATGCTTATGTATATATCCCGCAACGAACGGACAGAGAGGAACCAGGCGCAATCCCTGCCGTTCAATGTCAGTGAGAACTTTCTCTGCAAGTTGTGAACCTATTCCGTGTCCTCCCAAGGCGGCCGGTACTTCGGTATGTGTCAGATAGATCTCTCCATTTAAGGATTTTATGTATTCTATCTGGGGAACATAACCTTCAACATGAAATTCATATTGATGTTTTTCTTCATTATCTATCAGTTCATAATTTTCAGTCATAATCTTCTTACTTTTAAATCTTGTTTTATTCTACAACATTTAGAGGATAAACTTTGTTTTCTCCTCTTGTTTATTTATGAATCATTTAAACAATAGGATGACGGGATATAACTTTAACAGATAATAATGATTCATGGCAAAACAAATGCATAATCTTTCTGTTGATGTTTGACTTATGCGGAGCAACGGTGCCTCGCTTACAAAACTACCATAAAGAAAGTATCTCGGTTTTAAGATACTGATTTCTGAGTGATTGAACGAATTGTTTTATATTTAAACTTTAGAGATTATGAATAGAAGAATAATACAGATCTTCTGCATGGTAGTTGGCATGGTACTTGCTTCCTCTTGCGGAGACGAATGTCCGGTAGAACAACCTTACTCGGTTAGGGTATCTGTTAAGGACAAGAACTATTTGAATATATCGCAGTTTCCACAGTTGAGCCCGGTAGACGAAAATCTGCCTTTCCGGACTTATGCGGGAACTCTCTATTACGCCCTGTACGATGCATCTACCGGAGCATTGATCAGAGAGTCGGCGGTCGTCTCTACGGAAGGTGAAGAAAAGGAATACACCCTTACTTTTCCGGGCGTACCCGACGGTGACTACAAATTGGCCGTATGGGGAAATCTGACCACGGACTATCCCGCCGGTATCTTGCATCAGGATGGGAAGGAACATACGGATATTTATGTGACAAGCGGGGATTTGCATTTCTCTCCCGATTATCAGACAGAAGAATTGACACTGGAACGCACGAAGGGAAAGTTGTTACTGCTCTGTTCAAATTTCCCGTCTGAGATAACACGCATTGAACAGAATGTAAGTCATGTTTATCAGTCGACGGATGCCGGCCTCAACTATTCCGGAAGCACTCAAGTTGACAAAAATGTGCCGTTCACCAGTGTCCTGGAGACATTGCTTGCTCCTACTTCGGCAGAGGGACATTCCAAATTAACTTTGACTTTCTATACCGGTGGTACACGTGCATCAGAAACTCCATATCTGAAATTGCCGGTGATGGAGATGGATATGCGGCGTAATGAAATAACTGCTGTTTCTATAGACTACAATACATCAGAAGGAATCTGGGAAATCAAGATGTTCATCCGTGGAGAATGGATCACGATACATCGCCTGGATATTTTCTGATCACTTTTTCTCTTATCTATTTATTAAACTAAACTTTGCTATTATGAAAAAATTAATGTTTCTGGTGGCAGCAAGCTTGTTTGTGTTTGCTGCTTGTTCCAGCGAAGATGATTCTTCACCCGAAGTGAATCCTGAAAATGCTGCAATTACATTTGAGCTGTCTGCGGTTAATGGTCTGACAGACGGAATTGGAACCCGGATGCCGGTGTATAGCCAGGAGGCCACACAGCATGTCACTCGTGTCAGTGTTTATGCTTTTGTGCAGAACGGCTCGACCTATCTGCATCAAAAGACTTATGATATCACCGGCTGGACCGATGGTACTACCTTTAAACGTTTCGCTGTTCCCGATGCGGATAAACTTCCTGTCGGCGTATATAAGTTTCTGGCCGTAGGACGTGATGCAACTGACCGCTTCTCTGTGACTACACCCACTTCCGGCAATACCAATTATACGGATATGCTTGCTTCTATTGTGAACTCGGGCGATGAATCGGAAATCTTTGCGGGTTCGGCCGATGCGGAAGTGATGGCCCAGGGAGGAACTCGTGTCAGCATTGAGATGACCCGTAAGGTGGCCGGTGTGCTGGGATACTTCAAGAATGTTCCTCAAGTGCTAAACGGAAGTACCGTGAAGTATCTGCGTCTGAAGGTCAGCAACTCCAACCAACAGGTGAACCTGACTAATGGTGTGGGGATCAATACAGCGCCTACTCCTTATAATATAATAGACATGGATCTTTCCGGGCAGGCTGTTTCCAACGGTGTGTATGTAGGTAACGATCTTTCCGGTCAGGGAGTGGTAAAAGTACCTAATTCGCAATTGGGAGGTTCTTTCTATATACCGGTTAGTGGCGTGAGCATGACTTTGGGACTTTATGACGCAAGTGGTGTAGCTATCAAGGAGTGGACTGTGAGTGATACTAACAGTTCGGGAGCAACACAGTTCAATCTGATGGCCAATCATTTTTATTCATTGGGTGTGAAAGGTGCTACGGGCAGTGTGGATGGCGGAACACCGGGTAACCCGGGTGACGATGATGCTCCGGTAGATTTGCTGACCGATCAGAATATTGTGATCACTATCAGTCCGGCATGGGAATTGATACATAACTTGGTAATTCAGTAAAAGTAACTCAAAAACAGAATCATGGTATGGCTATGAGAAAGGCAGGCTATATAACTATCCTTCTGACGGGATTTCTGGCAACGCTCTTGTTGGGCAGCTGCTCAACAGATGATGTTGCCGAACTCCCCTTGGAAGAAGGGGTTCCGGTCCGTTTTGAAATAAAGCGGGACGGGGTCATGAGTCGTGCGCCGGGAGATGCAGCTCTTTCTGTCAACAGGATACTGATTCTGCCGTTTCGGAAAACGGATGAGGCATCGTCCAACGATGCAGCTAATTTCGTTCCGGAATATAGCGCAGCCCGACAATTGGATGTCAATTCGTTTCCGGCAGTAGTCACGATGCTTACTCTTTCAGCAGCCTCTACCTATCAGTTGTTGGTGATCGGATATAATCGGAGTGATTATGATTTTGCCAGTGGCGGAGGTGCAACGAAGCGGTTTAATATCGGTTCGACAGGTAATCCGGCTACGTTGGCTAATTTGTATTTGCAACCGGTCAATCCGACGGTAGTTCCGGAGTTCTTTTCGTGTTTCGGAAACGGTTACCAGGGTACAACGTTGGTTGGCCCTGTTTTTAAACCTTCGCAAATCAATTATGTGACAGGTACACTGAAAAAGGCTGGTTAGTGGTTTAACGCTCGAAGTGACCAATATTCCCGCATATGTCAACTCTATGACATTGATAGCCGAGCAACTTGTGACGGCTACCCGTGCAACGGATGGGACGGCACTGACATGGCAAACAGCCGGTGACGGCGGTACGAAGACGTTGGCTACTCAGGCACCGGTTTCGGGAAAAGTCAGCTTCAACCAGTTTCTACTGGCTATTCCGGATAGTAGAAAGACTCTGTTCTATCTGGATGTGTCCTATGGAATCTTCACCGAACGTTATACGGTGAAACTGCCGGATACTCCGGGTGTGGTTTCGGGAAACCGGATTATCTTTACTTCTAATCATTGGGTGAAAGTGACCGGAAGTTATGCGAATATCAATATAGGTTTCACTTTGGCAGGAAACATCAATCTGGATGACAATGCCTGGGATGGCCTTCAATAGAAACTGAAAGCAAAAAGAACCGGAGATGAAAACGAAAGTGATAATAATGATGAGCCTTTTTATTTCTCTCTTCCTGACGGGATGTGAGAAAGAACTGGTCGAAGTGCCCGGTGAAGTTCCCGGGCAACTTCCTCCGGAAGGTAAGCCTTCGGACTTGCCCGACGGATATTTTGAAGTAACCTTCTCAGCCGGATACGGAGGAGGAGATACCCGTACACCCGTCACAGGGACTGATTCACGGGTTCGCCACCTGCGTTACGTCATTTATAAGTCGACAGGTGAGTTTGTGAAAGAAAAGGTGGTGCTGAATACTACGGATGCCGCTCCTTCCTGGCCGATGGCGGCCTTGAAAGATACGCTTCCGAAAGGACAATATACAGCTGTATTTCTGGCCAATGTAGAGAAAACACAGTTCCCGATTCCCGTTTCGGGCGGAGGAACCAACTATGCGGATGTGCTGACGAACTACCAGATAACGCGTGCGAATGCCCGGATCGTGTTACCCGGTGCCGAGTTTACCGACACTTCGGAATTTTATCTGGCCAATGTATCTTTCTCGGATACCTCTGCTCAACCTTATGTATTGTTGCAGCGTATTATCAGTATGCTGAATTTGCGAAGAGTGTTTGTGGATGCACAAACCGCTTTGAATTCTCTGACCAATAATATTGTGACGCAAGTAGGGTATAAGAATATAATCCGGACGACGGTACAAGGCATTTTGCCCGGGTTACTGAAGACGGCAATGAACTTGGGGCCGGTTGGTAATCTTGTCTATGACGTTGTTGGCGGACTCGATGCCGCAGTCAATCTGGTGGTGGCAGCATTGGTAGAACCAGTCGTGGATGCACTGTATGCACAACTTTTGCAAGGGCTGGTCAATCAGATAGGGCTGACTCTTTCCGGTAATGCCACGCAGAACGGTGCATTGGGAGCGTTGGGCGATTTACTGAATCCCTGGCGGGGCAGTGATGCTGCTTATGCTTTAGTGACTATAAACAACTTCCCGAAGACTATGGACTTAGACCTGAATGTAAAGGATTTCTATACGGGCAATCATCGTTTCCGGTATGGATTCACACCTACACCCGGTACGACAAATAGTGAGAAAGATATTCTGATCAGAGGTTTTCATGGACTATATGATGTGCGGGAGATTCATGTTGCCAAACCCGGACTGATCTCCGGACTATTGGTGGATGACGTGATTGACGGTCCGTTGTTACTGAACGGAGTGTTTGTGAATATCACAGATCCGATACAGGCAACAGTCAATACGAATTACCGATATCGTTCGAACTATTCGTTTGTCAGCCTGGGGCTGAAATCGTATGCACAGCAGAGCGACGGAAACCATTCGCTGACACTCTCTGTACAGTTGAAGAATATTGCTAACCTGGATGGTATCTTGGGAGGAATTCCTGTGCTCGGTCCTGTGTTGAATGGAGCCGTTAGATTATTGATTGGCAATATAACGGTTACCGTTCCGGTGAATCTTCCTTTGCTTGGAACCGATAACCTGACGCTGTCCGGTAGCTGGAGTACACCACCGGTGCAATACTAAAAAATAAAAGGGGGACGGTCACTTACTATAGTACGGCTGCCCCCTTTTTAGTTCAGAGATTATAGCATTAATTCCTCCGTTTTTATGAATATTCAGTTTTTATTTCTAATTAATATAATTGAATATCATTGGAGAAAAAAATATTGGTATTGGCTAGAAGTCATTACCATATACATTAGAATAGCCGATATGCCAACAAAAGTTTGGCTCTTTTTCGACTTGTGGCTTTTCGTAAAATTTTAAATCATAAGATGAAAGATACAAGCCTGTACCTATGTTTTTTAGCATAAAGTCGGATGCGTTATTTTCAGGAACGCATACTTGCCATAATTGGCTATTATCGTTTTTGAATACTGAGTAGTTTCCAGATGAGTCTAAATAATATTCATTATTTCTATCTACCATAGATTGGATTCTATAATAACCTTTACTTTTGATGAATTTTATAAGTCCTCTACTAATAGAACCACCCTGTATGGGATATAGTTCGGGGCGTTTCACTTCTTTATTACTCACATCCATAACAGTTAATATTGCTGTGGAGTTAATTACATTATTTTTTCTTGAACTTAGGACAATCTCCTGGGCAGGTAATGATAATAGAGCTGCTTCAATATCAATTCTTGCAATTGGATCCTCAATGAAATCACTTAATAAGTACATTTGTGAATCTGGATTTCCAATTCCAATTAAAGACTCTGAATTTTGGCTTACACTATTTATCCATCCTGTGTAATCTATAGATACGTTATCTAAGACACCATCTGGACTTTGACTAATAATGGCGCTTGAATTAACAGTACCACCTTGTGTCTTTATATATACATTGACTTGTTTGAAACTTTTAAATAGAGTCCTATCATACTTCGTACCAGCTTTAACTGATGAAAGCAAAAAGTTCGATTTTGCTTTAAATTCCTGTTCATTGAATTGGTCAGTACTTTCATATTTGCCTGTGTAGAAAGCTGAGAAATTACCACCTAATAATATATCCGTCATAACATGTGTACCATATTTTTGGATAATTTCTTGTCCCGATAGTTCTTTTAAATCTGCAAGGAACTCATCTGACAGAAAATATTTTAGTCTTGATGGCGAGGTATATGGAAGGGTCAGTCTTCTGGTTGTTTTTAAGGCATCAACTTTATAGAAGGAGTTTAAATTATTGCTAGTACTATTTTGATTAATTGTTGCCTCTAAATCAAGAGAAAAAACTTTTAGTATTTTAGTTCCTATTTTAGTTTTTACATTAACATTGAGCTTCTTTGTTAATTTATCAATTGATGTGCCATATGCAATTCTAGACTGCGCGCGTCCATGTAATATCGCTTCATTTATTTTTGCCGGTGTAAAAGATAGTTCATCTTTAGTTATTTGATCTCGCCCTCTGCCTTCTTCCAGTCTTTCTATATCTATTACTTTACCTTGCACGTATAAAGGGTCACTAAAATCTGCATAAAAACAGTTATAACCATAACCTAATGCATCGTATTTACCATCTCCAACAGCTCTGGTGCTTGGTTGAATGTTTTCTAATTGTTCAGTGTCAATAAGCCCATTGTCAGTACAAGATACAATGAGCAGAGTTGACAAAAGATAAGTGATTTTTTTCATAATGAATATTGTTTAGGTTGAATAATCGAGTGTTTTTAAATAAACACTCGATTATATTTGTATTAATTATTTAAAAACTATGCTTGAAGGAAACCAATATTTACCTGTATAGTCAATTATTTGCTTTTGTGTTCCGGATTGACCATCAGCCACATAAATATTAGTATTTAAATAATGCGTACCATAGCCATCCTCAGTGTAAATAAGATAGACATCTCCATTTTGAGGATTCACTTGTATGCCTGCACCATATATTGATTGTATTTTGGAAGGGGCTTTGAAAAATTCTTGAGCAATTTTGCTTTCCGTGTTGTATTTGTAGATGTTTTTTCCATAGTAACTATCGCCATAAGCACCTGGCACGACAGTAGTATTAACTATATACAATGCATTTTCTGTTGTAGATGCACATAATCCTGTAGGAGTATATGCCCATTGATTATAAAACACATTTATATTATCAGGTAGCTCAACAGTGGTTTCGTCTAACGTTTTAGGATCGATTTTTATTAACGATTGGCCGTTGGCAGCCCAGATATTTCCATCTTTTGTCTGCGCGAATCCCGTTTTCATTAAAGCGGTTAGTTTTTTTACGAAAGAGAGGTCGGAAGATTTGTAGATCTTTATTGTATCCATATTATTTACGAATACATAATCGCCTGACTTTAAGATGTCTTTACAGCCATTTCCGTTGGCTGACTCGCTATTGAGTTGTGGGAGCATATTGCCGATAGATAATGGATTTAAATTAATTTTATAGGCACCTCTGCTTGCGGTCAATATACCTGTAGTTTCATTAATTGTACAGAAACTGTTTGCTTGTCCGTAGTCTAATTGTTCTTCTATTTCTGTACTTAATTGTTTGGTGATGTTGAAGTTAGCCAGCTCGATTTGGGTTAGATATGGAGCATCTTTAGCTACGATATACATGTATGAATCTTGAATGACTCCAACAGTTCCTGTTTGGCCAAGTGATTCAACAATGTTAAAGTTCCATTTTCCATCTTTATAATAATTGACAGAAGCTGAATGCCCCATAGATCCTTCGTTAATCACATAGAAACCACCGTAATATGCGAAAACATCTACTGTTATTTGGGCTTTATCCGTGTTCCCTTTAGAGTCTTGTGCTTCGAAAATGATCTCGTGTTTTCCTCCAACCGAAGTGCTGAAAGTGTAGTTAACCTCATTGGATACCTCTTTGCCATCTATTTTCCAAGAATAGATTTTAGGGTTAATTAGGTTTAGGGTAGGCTTTAAAGTTAAATCTTCACCTTTAGCAATGATAGTGTCATTGGGAAGACTCAGATTTTCGAAATTCGTAGGATAATAATATTTATCATCATCGTCATTACATGAAGAGATGATTATTGGTAAAGCACAAAGTGCAATAAAGCACATTTTAGTAATTAAAGCATTTATTTTTTCCATATCGTAAAAAATTAAATATATAAATAAGTGAGATAATTATTTCTTGTAGTGTAAATCTTCCACCGCCTGTATCTCCGTAGAGGCTTCACCCAGCCAACCGCAGTTCTGGTTGACCGCTGTATAAATCTTCACGAAGTCGATGCCGTCCAGATGAACCGGTTTTCCGTCTTTATCTACCGCCCAGTCTATCTTGAATTGAGAATATTCCGTATTGTTCGGATGGTTGTCGGCATATCCCCAGGCATAACAGTAGCCTACCCAATGCTCGGGCATGCCCGGACGCGGCTCGTTGATGGAGTTGTCCGCCAAGCGGCTTCCGCGGAATGTGATTTCAGCCGGCATCCATGCCGGATAATAAGAACCCTGGGTGTGATACGTGTTCCGGTAGATGTATCCCTCTTTGCCTTGATTGTCTTTCCACTTCACATCCCCGTCTGCCGGAGTGGGACGGTAGTAAGTGATTTCGTAGTTGCGGATGGTGGCAGGCGAGTTATATTCGCTTCCTGCCAATTCGTACCACTCATCATCCGGCAATCCGTTGCCATTCGTGTCTTTGGATACAAGCACGATTCCCGGTTCGGAGTTTCCTCCGGGTTTATCCAGCAGCGTGCCATACATATCATAATAGGCGTTGCCGTATATCTTGAAGTCATATTCACCGGGGACGTTAGGGATGGTATGGTCGAATCCCACGGTAATGTTACCTCCGAATCCTCCGAGCGTGAAGAGACAGGTGGTGCGGTCCTGCAGCAGTTCGGTGGCGCGTGCCAACATTTGAATACCGGTGAATCCCTCTTCGTAAGCAGTATAAGAGGTATTCATATATTGTGATGGCGCCGGATTATACTCCAATACTTTATTGGCGAAAGCGCCTGCTTCCGGGTCTGCGGGATTTTCGTCGGGATTGCCTTGGGAGGCTTTGTTCCGGAACAGGACGGTATTGGAGTTGATTCCCACATTGGGCAGCTTAAATATAAGTTGTCCCTGCGGACTAAAGCATAACACATCTCCTTTCACCTTATAGTCGTAAGCGTCGGTGATGTAGACGTTTCCACTGTAAGGGTTGACACTGATGCTGTAAGGAGTGCGTATCGTGGTGCCGTCTGTGATGAAGTTTTCCCGCTCTGTCTTTCCGGCTTTCAGATTGAAGACTTTGATTTGAGAATCTTGGGTGCGGTAGTCGTAGTTATACAGATAGGCCATGTTGTCGTGAATGGTGAAGCTCAACACCTTTTCGTCGAAAGTCCGTACCACTTGATCGGTATGACCGTCTATTTGTACGAAGTGATAGTCACCCGCCTCTATGTTTTCGCCGTGCGTGGCTACATAGACGCTGCCATCCGGCCCGGCCTGTATATCTCCCGGATTGGGACCTACTTCTATCTTCTTGATTTCGGTGAAAGAAGGGATGTCGATCACAGAGACCGTGCGGTCTACCCCGATGCCTTCCCAGTCCAGTCCTCCGGAATTGGAAACATACAGCTTTCCGTTCTGCACGCAGATGCCGTCAGGGTTTCTGCCCGCCCGGGTCAGTGCGTCGATGGAGAGAGAGGCAGTATCTATTCGCGCCACTGTTCCGTCGAAGGAACACACGTATGCCTTGCCTCCGTCGAAAGCGATGTTGCGGGGTTGCCGGGAACTTCCGTTTTCTGACAGCATGGGTATTTGCTTGACAGACTTGCCGCTTTGCAGGTCGACTACTTCTATCTGGCTCGATACATTGACCACGATATAGAGTTTGCTTCCATAAATGCCCATGTCATTGGCGGTATCTCCCAGGCCGCGTCGGTTGATGCTGCGGAAGTAGTCGGTGTTCAGCTGATTGTTCTTGAAGGAATACAAAGCCAGCGAGCTGTTGTTCAGGTTGAAGAGTCCTTCGCTGAGGATGTAGAGTTCGGCTGTTCCGGTTTCGGCGGGCATACCGTCGTCGCCACCCGAAGGGGTATCCGTGTCTTCCAGGTCATCGCACGAGGCGAAGAGAAGCAGGAAGAGGAGGAAAAAGAAGGACACGCCTCCGATACCTCTCCGAAAGAGGGAAGAGGAATTGCTTCTGCCGTTATTGAATGAAGTTGTTTTCATATTGCTGATTCTTTTGATAATTACTGATTCAATGTCTGGAGTATCTTTAGTATCTTACTTTCATCGTCACTCTCACCGAGCGTCCCGGCATGGGGAAGTTCTTCACTATCTCGTAATTCTTGTCCAGTAAGTTCAGCACTTCCACTGTTAGAGATGTGTTTACGTTACGGATACGCAGATCGCGGCTGACGGATACACTGTGGTCGCTGTAACTGTCCAGCCGGTTTTCGCGAAGGTTCTGTCCCAGCATATAGCGCTTGCCCGAAAAGAGGAACGAGTAGGAGAGGTTCACCCACGGAGTCTCGATGCCGGCTTGTCCCGATCCGGATACACGGGGAGTATAGGCGATTTGTTGCTTGTAGGTTTTTCCTCCCGGTTCGGTCATATCCAGTGCACGCTGATAAGTGTAGTTCCCCGAAAGGTTCACCCGTAGTTTCTCCCAGGGTTGCAGGCTGATGTTTCCGGCAATGTCTATTCCCTTGATGTCCACTTTGCCGAGGTTCACCATGCTCCATATAAAGAGGTTCTTGGTGGGGATGGCGATGATTTTGTCTTTCACCTTATTATAATAAGCATCTGCCGTGACGGATACGTAGGGGATCAGTTCATTGATCGACCGGCTGTACGTCAGTCCCAGGTTGTATTGTGTGGTGCTTTCCGGTTTCAGGTTCGTGTTGCCCACCTGCCCGTAGTACAAGTCGTTGAAGCTGGGCAACCGGAAGATGTCTTTATAGAACAGGCGGATGCGGAACTCTTCGCCGGCAAAGGGCTTGAACGACGCGCTGACGTACGGAGAGAGTTTCCGCCGGTTGGCTGCGGCGCTGCCTTGGCGCACCTCTTCGTTGATGACCGTTGCCAGTACCGAGGCGGATGCGGTCAACCAGTCGTTAACGTATTTTCCGGCAAAAGCCGTCAGCCACGAATAACGGGTAGGATATGCGAAATCTTTCAGGTTCGCGTTCAGCCGGTTGATGCTCGCGTCTGTCGAAAGCGAAAAAGAGAGGTTGCTGAGCACCCGGTAGAGCGCCGAAGCCGAGAGGTAATACTCTTGCTGGTAATAACTGTTCTCCGTTTTGCCTTCCGAACCTTTATAGTCGGGGTCGAGATAACGTTGGTAGCTCCAGTTCCATTTGGCCGAAGTCTGGAAGACCCATTGGCGGCTGAATTCTTTTTTGTATTGGCTTTGCACGAAGACATTCTTATCCCAGAGATGCTGTGAAGAGTAGTCGTAATAATAAGTCGTGGCATTGGGCAGTCCGCGGGACGACTGATAGTAATAGGCCTTTAGCCGCCATTGTTCCGTATCCGAGAAGTTGCCGAACAATCCCGCTTCGGCACGGAGGTTTTTCACTTCCGTGTTTTTCCGTTTCTCACGGGAGGTCAGGTCATTGTCCTCGCCATAATGCAATGTGAAAGGATAATGACCATCGGCAGACATCCATTCGCCGTTGGCGGAGAGCACCCATTTACGGCTCAGTTTCTGTTCGAGCAGGAGAGACGGATTGACCAGTCCCCACGAACCCGTTTTGAACGAGGCACTCAGGTTGGTACGCCGGTTGTCTTTGAATTGCGGTGTCAGTGTCTGTATGTTCAGTATCCCGGCGGAAGCGAAAAACCTTGCGGGCTGAAAGATATTGTCGCTTTGTCCGTTGCTGAGTGACAGGCGGTCTACATTGTCCAGTGAGAAACGTCCGATGTCTATTTGCCCCGTCTGGCAGTCGCTGATCGTTATTCCGTCATATCCCACGGCGGTATGCTCGGCTCCGAGACTCCGCAATGAAACGGTTTTCAGTCCGCCGATGCCGCCGTAGTCTTTCACCGTAACTCCGGCAAAGTGTTTCACGGCATCCGACACTTGCAATACGTTGAGGCTTTTGAGTTCTTCTTTAGAGAACACCTGAGTGGGAGCCATGGCTCTCACTTCGCGGGTGTGGTATGCTTCGGCAACGGTTACTTCGGGGATTGAATAAGTACGGGCGGTATCTACTTTCTGCTGCTGGGCGGAAAGCGAAACGGTAAGAGCCTGGCAGCAACAGAAAGCAACACAGGAGTATAATAGCTTAGGTAATCTGAGTATATTCATCTTTGTTTTTTGTTGTTAAAATGTCCGGACGAACTCACTTCGGCCGGACACACTAAATAAACTTGGCAGAGTTTATTATCATAACTTACTTTCTCTGAATCAGAGTGATGAATAAAATGACGGATGGAATAGTTCCGGCTCATTAGACTCAACGCTTTTTCCTCGAAAGCAATGAAAAAGATGCACAGGCAGGTCTTCTGACTCGTTTCTGTTGATAAGCGCCTTCCCAGGAAATGTTTCCCAGTGGCAAGTGGTGGTTGCTTACAACAATCTGATGTGAAACTTACAGCAGCGGGACTGTTCAGGATTTGCACCTGATTCCCTTTTAATTGCATCCCCGGAACACGGAGAATACAAACCAATGCACTGCAAAGATAAAAAGAATATTAGAAATAGCATACTAATTTGTGATTATTCTTTGTGCATCGCAGAGCGGACGGAACAGCATCGGGCAGGTGATCGGAATAACGTAAACAGTCGGTGTCATTTGTCTTGACCCCGGGCGATAATGATGTCAGAATGACGGATAATCGCTCTTTGGGCTGACACACTCTTTCTCTAAAACCGGTGAACCGGAAGAAAAAACGGAGGAAAGCCGGGCTTTTCTGCCCCGAAAGCCGGGTTTTGAGTGGTGAAGAGCCGGGCTTTTGCAGAAAAGAAGCAGGCATTCACTCCAAAAGACGGGTACATTTGCTCCGAAAGAAGTAAGCATTTTCCAAAAAGGTTTACTTCTTTTTCAAATATCTCCATATGTTATGCTCCATTACATATATTGTCATGAAAACCGGGACTTATAGCTCTGGGTTTTGTTCCGGTTGCTTACCGGATATGATCGTTCGGGGAGTGTCGGAAAGAGCAGGTTTGTTTCTAAAAACCTGCTTTATGGACGGAACATTTCCAGATAGCTTTCTTCCGGTGGATAAAAGGAGGTAATTACTGTCGAATGGATGAACGGGCAATCGAATAGGGAGCGTTTTTCAGAACCTTGCCGTGTATCGGCCCGAAAGAACGGAAAATAGAGAGGTCGGATTATCATTCTGTCAAAATGATAACCCGACCTTCCGTATGTCTCCGGAGTGAAATGTCCCGCTTCGGTATGCTTGTTCAGCCGCGCTCTGCCAGATACTGCTCTACCTTTTGCAGGGTGGCGTCTTTCAGCAATACGGTTTTGTTCTTATCCAGTAAATAAAGAGTGGGAATGGCTCTCAGGTCATACAGGTTTTTGTTTTTGATGACCAGTTCTTTATCATATCCGTTGGTCCATTCTTTCGCAAAGTCGTTGCGGTGCTTTTTCCATTCATCCAATTCTTCATCCGGATAGATGGACAGGACTTTCAGTTTCTTGGCGGCTGTGAATCCGTTGATGACCGGAGAAGCCTTTAACCCCTCTATCATCTCCGCGCAAGCATGGCAACCCGGATTGTTGATAAACAGCAGTGTGTATTCCGCAGGGAACTGATAAAGCGTACCCTTAACGCCCGAATCCAATGTGTAGGTGAAGTTGAGTGCCTTAGTGCCTAACCGGTTCTTCTGTGCCAGCTCCAACCGTGCCTGCGGACGTATCTTCGCCGTTTCGTCCAGTGCGGGAGAGGCAATCAGGGCTTCCAGTACCGGGATATAGAATTCTTCGTTGCGCATAGGCGAGTTGGGATCGTACAGATATTTATCGGCCAGCTCCTCAAAGAAATGAAGCATCTTCCGGTTCTTCTCCGCCCGGTTGAAAGTTTCTTTCATGGCAGTTTGTGCCACAGGCAAGGGCACATGTTCCAGCAGGTCACAATAGTCTACCCAAGCCTGTTCGGGCACTTCGGCCTGACTGATGTAGGTGGTGTCCGAGAAGTCGAAACGATCCCAATAGTGTTTTACCATATAGTCCGTACGTTGTTCTACGGTATTCAGTACTACAGGTATCTGGGGTAAATTGAAAATTTTAACCGTATCTTGCTTTTCGGAAGGCTCCTGACTAGAGGCGGAACCGCTTTTACAGGCACTGAATGCCAGTATCAAGGCAAATGAAAGGTATTTTACATTGTTCATCATAATCTTTTGTTTTGATATGGGACAAAGATAGTATTTTTATTCTATATTTGTACTTAGTCATGAAAACGTCAGACACACAACAAGCAAATTGAACATGGAGAATAAAAAAGGACAACCTACTACAGAGGCAATCTTTAGGGGAATACAGTCAGGAAAAGTATTAGAGCTTTTTGACAAACTACAATATCAGATCGCCATTCATGGTGATCTGACTTATAGTGATCCTTGGGGGGAAGTACACCGGTTCAGGGATCAATTTGAAAGTGCGAAACGCGACTCGGATTCACCAACGGCGATAGGGCGCTATCCGTTTGCCGATGTATGGATACAATTTTACGAGACGGAAGTGAAGGATTATTCGCTTCTACTGGAAATGTGCCTGATGGCATCCCATTCACGGACTAGTGTCTGGCGTAAAGGTTTCGGGACGTTACTCGATAAATTATACGGAAAAATACCTTTGGTGGAGTACGAACAGGCATTGGAACATCTGGAACATCCCTATGCCCTGAGTGAAATTCTCTGGGCTTTGGAGTGGGACTATCGGGACCAGGAGGTGTATCTGAAGTTTTCACATTACATCCTGCTCCATCTTTTGCCCTTGCTTACTCCCCGGAATATCACCTTTCTGTATAGCGTGCGCGAGTGGTTTGGTTCCACCAGTGATCATCGTGTCGTGCTTGTTCATTGTTATTGGATAGACTGCTGGCTGAAGCACCCGAAACGTTTACTGACTGATGATGAATTTACGGCCGATTTCAAGATACGTTACGAACTCTATCGTTTGTGTAATTTCTTATCCTATAAGGAAGAGCCATATCCGCTTGAGTTCCCTATTCGTGCTGTCGACTTCGGGAGAGCCTGTCAGATGGGGCTTCTGTCCGAAGATACGCTGATGGTCGAACTGATGGATCGTCCCCTGTCGCCTGTGCTGATAGAAGAGGCTGTGGACTTTTTCTATAAGAAAGATCAAAAGGAGAAGCGGCTGTATACCGATTGCCGGGATTATGATTTCAGCCGTTTCAAGAAAGTATTGGAAAAAGTAACGGAACGTATCCTCGACATCGAGCTGGAAAGGGGAGAAGCCTGTACCGATGTCACTTCGTTGGCTCGGAAGCTGGACGGGGTGACCGGAGCCGAACTGATGATCCGCTTGTTGAGTCTGATGGGTAAGGAGAAATTCATACGGCTCGATAAATGGTACTACGATACCGGCGAAAGCCGTACAGGTATGTTCTGTCATCTGATGTTGCATTGCGCTCCCTCGCCGACAGATACGCCGGACTGGTTGAAGATGCTCGTCGAACGGGCGGGTATCACTCCGAAGCGCCTGGTGGAGATGGCCGTGTATTCTCCCCGTTGGCTGGAGATGGTAGAAGAGGCTATCGGATGGAAAGGCCTGACTTGTGCGGCAAATTTGTTTTATGCTTACACAAGGGAGTGTTATGATGATGTGGATGAGGCAAGAATCACGCCTTATACACTCTTGTCGCCTTTGGAGATCTCGGTGGGAGTGGTGGATACGGCATGGTTTTGGAAAGCCTACAATGCACTGGGACGCGAACGTTACGAAAAAGTTTTCGCGGCTTCCAAGGCTGTTACGGAATCTTCCGGTGTATATAGCCGTTTCCGGAAGTATACGGATGCTCTTGTGGGAAAGTATACGATAGCACAGTTGGAAAGCCTGGTGATGGACAACCGGAATAAAGATTGGGTGCGTGCCTATCCGCTTGCCCCGTTTGCCGGAAAAGCCCGGAAGAAAGAGGTAGATGCGCGGCTTCGCTTCCTCAAAGCTTTCTGGCTAAGCAGTGACACCCTGTCCGGACGTCATACTGCTGAAAAGGAGGCCGTACAGGTGGCTCTTGACAACCTTACCGGAAATTCCGGACTGGGGAATCTGGATACCAGGTGGTTTAAAAAGAAGGTCTGGTGATGGCTCTACCTCTCCTTAGCCAGGGTGAATACAAACTCCAGACCGCCTCCCTGGCTGTTTTTGGCCGATATGTTTCCGCCGTGGAGGATAACGGCATTCTTGACAATGGCCAGTCCTAACCCCGTGCCTCCCAGTTTGCGAGAGCGCCCTTTGTCCACTCGGTAAAAGCGCTCGAAAAGACGGTTCAGGTGTTCGGGCGACACTCCGACGCCTGTGTCGGCAAAGCTGAAGTAGTAGAACTTCTCGTCTTCGCGGAAACAGTTGATGTGGATTTGGATATTGTTTCCGGCGTAAGCGATGGCATTGTCCATCAGGTTGCGGAAGATGGAGTAGAGCAGCGAGTAGTTGCCCCGTATCTGAATCTCTTTCTTCAGTGAATTGACCACCGTGATGTGTTTCTCTTCCAGTTCCAGGGATACCTCGTTCACGATGTTGGTCACCAGGACACTGATGTCCATCTTTTCCATGTCGATCATGTTGGCGGCCTCGTCCATACGCGTCAGTACGGAGATGTCACGCAATAATCGGCTCAGGCGGTTACTCTGTGCATAACAGCGTTCAAGGAACACATTCATCTTTTCCTTTGGGAGGTTTTCGTTGTTGACAATGGTCTCCAGATAACCCTGGATACTGCTGACCGGAGTTTTCAATTCATGCGCGATGTTTTGTGTCAGTTGCCGTTTCAGGCGGATCTGCTCTTCTTCCTGAGTGACGTCATTGATGCTGATCTCAAAGCTCATATCCTGGAAGATGATGCACTCTACGATAAAAGTTTTCCCGTTTTTATTGATAGTGATGGACATTCGTTTCTCCTCCTTGCCGACGGGACGTTTGGGAGCTTTGTTGATGAAGTCCGTTATCTCTTTGAGCTCGCTGATATTGAATACCTCTTCTGCCGTTTCCAGGTTTGAGTCCGATATCAGATTGCTGTATTGGGTAAACAAGTTGTTGACCAGGATCTCTTTTTTGTCTTTATTGAATACTCCCAGCCCTTCATGCGAAATCTGCAGGTGTGTGATCAGCTTCTCCCTCTCGATGTAGAGTGCCTCTTTCGTTTCGTGGAGACGTTTGTATATCTGAATGATGTGTTGCGAAATCTCACCCAGTTCATTGTGGGGGAAGGCCGACTGCATCGCCATTTCGATAGGTTCATTGCGGTCGGCACGCATAGCGAATTCGCGGAGCTGGCTGATGGAAGTGCCCAGCTTGTTGGTAAACTTATAGAAGATGATCATCAGCAACAGGGTGACGATAACGGTGAACCAGATGTAATGCGGGTCCGCTTTCAGGTTATTGATCAGGCTGACACTGTAGGGCAGAGCCGAGCGGATGATGTAGTCCTTATATAAGGTGGCGGAGTAGAAGTAGGGGATTCCGGTTGTTTCGGAGGTGCGGCGTACATCGAAGCCGACCCCATTGTACAAGGCCTTTTGTACCTCTTCCCGGTCGAGATGATTGCCCAACTGCTCCACATTCTGTTCCTGACTGTCGAAAAGCACTTTCCCATCGAGGTTTACTACAGTGATGCGCAAATCTTTCAATACGTTATGTTGCAGGTAATCGGAGATCACCTCAGTCATATCCTGTGGGTGATCGTACAACTTCTCGTACAGCAGATTATTGCAATCCTGTAACTGTATATTCAGTAACTCTACTTTATACTCTTTCTCCCTCTGATACTGATAGGCCATGAAGCAGGCGGCAAACACCAGGAACAGGGAAATGACCGAAAGGAATAACTTCCGGCTGAAAGAGAGAAAGTGCTTTTGGGTGACAGGTAGGTTCATATATGTAATGTTTTTGAGTTTTGATTCACCACAGAGTAACAGGAGTCTCACAGGGTTTTAATCTCTTGTTTATAGGATATTAAGAGAAAATAATCTTTGTGGAACTCTGTGCTACTCTGTGGTGAGGTCCGATTCGCCTCTATTCCGTTTCGAAGCAATAACCGTATCCCAGGCGGGTGACGATACGTTTACCGTAGGTACCGATCTTTTTCCGTAACCGGGTGATGTTGACGTCTATAGTGCGGTCCAGTACATAGACTTCGTCGCTCCAGATCCGGCTCAGAATATCTTCGCGCGAGAAGACGCGTCCCTTGTTTTGTAACAGCAGGAAGAGGATTTCGAACTCTTTCTTGGTCAGGGATACTTCTTCGCCGTCGATGCTTACTTTCTTTTTGGTAATATCGATCACCAGAGACTGGTAGCAAAGTTGTTCGGGTGCTTTTTCCGTATCGGAGGTAGCAGTACGCCGGAGCACGGCCTTTACACGGGCAATGACCTCACGCAAGGAGAAGGGCTTTGAAATATAGTCGTCCGCTCCCAGGTTGAATCCGGTGACGGTGTCATTTTCCGTATCTTTGGCAGTGATGAATATAATGGGAACCTGCGCTGTCTTTTTATCCTTTTTCAGCAGATTGGCCATTTTGAATCCGGAAATTTCCCCCATCATGACATCCAATAACAGCAGGTGATAGCTGCTGATATTCATTTTCAGGGCCTCTTCCGCAGAGTTGGCAGTATCTACTTCGTACCCTTCGTTCTCAAGATTGAACTTCAGAATCTCACAGAGGTCTTCTTCATCGTCGACCACTAAAATACGGTAATCGTTCATTGTATTCTTTGTTAATGTAATACTACAAAGTTAAACTTTATTTCTTTTCTTTTGCAAAGATGGAGGCTTTTTGTTACGAGGGGATGAAACACGTATTACGATTCGATTACATTTCCATCCCGTCTGCAACCCTCTGTAGGCATGATTCCGTTGGTTCTAAACCGACCGGACCTACCTTTTAAACCAATGCCCTTTGGGTTTAAAACCAACGGGGCTTTGCTTTCAAACCAACAATCCCGAGGTTCGGGAGACACTTTATCAACAAAAATGTTGTATCTTTGTTATGTCAATAAATTGAAATATCAAAATGATTAAGATAGATTTCAAGCAACGCAAACGTGAGGTGCTTTGGACGGTTGTCGCTTTGTTCTTTATAGCTATAGGAGTGTCTGTGTTCAAGTTCTCTTCCGCAACTTCCGGCTTTGAGATAACTGACGAGCTGGGAGGAAATATTTTTCCTTCTGCCATTCTCTCGGTGGCTACGACCGATGCCCAGGTCATTCAACCGGCCGACTCCATATATCTGGGTAACCCCAAGTCGTGCATTGCCATAAAAGTAAAATCACGTTCGGCTTATAGCCGTGTGCGGATCGATGTTGCGGAAACACCATTCTTTTCACGTTCGGTGTCGGAGTTCGTGCTCAATAAGCCTCGTACGGAATATACCATTTATCCCGATATCATTTGGAACTACGAAGCGTTGAAAAACAATAATCAGGCGGAACCCATCAGTGTGGCCGTTACGGTAGAGATGAATGGGGAAGATCTGGGACAGCGTGTACGCACTTTTTCTGTACGGAGTGTCAACGAGTGTCTGTTGGGGTATGTGACTAATGGCACAAAATTTCACGATACGGGGATTTTCTTTGCCGCATATGTCAACGAAGAGAATCCGATGATCGACCAGTTGCTTCGCGAAGCATTGAACACACGGATAGTCAATCGCTTCCTGGGCTATCAGAATCCGGCTCCCGGAGCTGTGGATAAACAGGTATATGCATTATGGAATGTTTTGCAGAAACGTAAATTCCGTTACAGTTCGGTGTCCAACACCAGTCTGTCCAGCAATGTGGTTTATTCTCAGCGTGTACGTACGTTTGATGACGCATTGGAGTCATCACAGATCAACTGTGTGGACGGCAGTGTCCTGTTTGCTTCCTTGCTCCGTGCCATCAATATCGAACCGATTCTGGTACGTACTCCCGGTCACATGTTTGTGGGATACTACACCGACAATTCACATAAGGATATGAATTTTCTGGAAACAACGATGATAGGTGATGTCGATCTGGACGACTTCTTCCCTGATGAACAACTGGACTCCACTATGGTAGGCAAGTCACAGAATCAAATGTCCCTGCTCACCTTTGAGAAGTCGAAACAATATGCCAATAAGAAGTATAAGGAAAACGAGAAAGGCATTCATTCCGGCAAGCTGAACTATATGTTCCTGGAGATTTCGAAAGATGTACGCCGGAAGATACAGCCGATAGGAAAGTGATCTGGAGACGCCAAAGTAAAACGAAGGCGGGGACTTACTTAAAAAACGATTTGTACGGCTCGTAGCTAAATAATCCTAATAAAACTCTAATATATAGATTAGTTTCATGTCTTTGTTGTACTTTTGCCGTTCAATATTTGGATGTATTCCAAACACACGTTAGAATGAAACGAAGAAACTATTTCATATTCAGCTGTTTGATGCTGATGGCTCCTGCGGCTGTGCAGGCGCAATTTGACAAAGGCCTAAACTATAAGATTGAAACCAGTGCAACCGTAAGTGGTGGGCACAACACGCCTTTTTGGCTCGTGGCAAATAAGCACGGGCTTTCGTCTATTCGAAAAAACAATGCTTATTTGGATGCGGGTATCTTTCGGGATTTGGAGAAGGATAAAAAGTTCTCTTATGCCTTTGGGTTGGAAATGGTGGGTGCAAGTCGCTTCACTTCTAAATTCTTCATCCAACAGGCTTATGTGGATTTGCGTTATCGGGGGATGGAAATAAGTGTCGGCAGTAAGGAGCGTGGCAACGAAATGAAAAATGATCAGTTGAGCTCCGGTAGTATGACTTTTTCTACCAATGCCCGTCCTATTCCGCAAGTTCGGGTTTCTATACCCGAGTATATTCCTTTTCCGTGGACTAAAAACTGGTTGCATATCAAGGGACACGTGGCTTATGGGATGTTTACGGATGAAAAGTTCCAGGAGCGTTTCACTGCCGGGCGTTCTAAATATACGAAAGAGACTCTGTTTCATTCGAAAGCAGCTTTCCTGAAGGTGGAGAATCTGCAGAAGTCACCTGTTTCGTTGGAATTGGGTATCGAGATGGCAGCTCAGTTTGGAGGCGATTGCTATTATCCGGACGGGACGGTATTGCGTACACCGGACAGTTGGAAAGACTTTTTCCGTATTTTCTTTCCAAGCAACGGAGACAGTGGAGCTTCGGAGAGCGACCAGATAAATATTCTGGGAAATCACGTCGGAAGTTACAGTGCCGCTGTGGGATATCATTTTCCGACCTGGAAAATAAAGGCTTACTGGGAGCACTTTTTTGAAGACCGCTCGGGAATGACACTGACTTATGGTATGTGGAGAGATTGTCTGGCCGGATTAGAGGTGACGTTGCCGGAGAATCCTTTTGTGAAAACGATTGTCGGAGAGTTTTTGTATACGAAACACCAATCGGGAGCTTTCCATTACTTTGCTACTCCGGCCATTGATCATTCGTTTACCGGAGCTGATAATTATTATAATAATTCGCAGTATGCCGGTTGGGAACATTGGGGACAGGGTATTGGTAATCCGTTGGTTACCTCACCTATATATAATAAGGATGGAAACCTGGCTTTTGAGAGTAACCGTGTGAAAGGATTCCATATCGGTTTGAATGGCAGTCCTACCTCAGAGATAGATTACCGCATTCTGGTAAGTGTTGCTAAGCATTGGGGAACTTACGGTAGTCCGTACCGGAATATCAGAAGAAACCAGAACGGGTTGTTAGAAGTGACTTATAAACCCGAACAGATTCGGGGATGGAGTTTCACGCTGGCCGGTGCGGTAGACGGTGGCAATATGTTAGGAGAAAGTTGGGGAGGTATGCTCACCATTCGTAAAACAGGTTTAATTGGTAAGAAGAAATGAAAAAAGGAATCCTATTGTTGTTTGTCGTCCTGATGGGTTTCACGTCGTGTGGAAAGAAATTCGGGCATCGCTATCTGGATGGAATGTGGCAGATGCAACGTATAGAATATAAAGATGGTAATATCGATACTCCACTGGACACTTATTTCAGTTTTCAGATGGATATCATCCACTTGAGGAAGTTGGGTAATAGTGAGTTCTATGGAAAATATGTCTACGAGAACGACTCCATGCACATACAAGTACTCGACGCTACGGCGGAACAGATGAAAGTTTTCGGCATGGATGGCCGGGTACAGGACTTTGCCGTAGAGAAGCTGAACAGTAACAAATTGGTTCTTCAGTCGGACTATGCCCGGTTGGAATTCAGAAAATATTGAGGACGCTAAAAAGCTGTCTTCATTCATAGATGATGATTGGAACAGCCGGTTCGTGAGAATCGGCTGTTTTTTTATGCTATTTTTTGCATATCAGCGATGGGATTGTTACTTTTGTAAGGTTATCAACATTCAGAAAGCAATATGATACAAGGCAAGAAATTTATCTCCCCGGGGACATGGTTCTCAATGATATATCCGTCAGACTGGAGCGAATTTGAAGACGGCGAAGGCTCCTTCCTTTTTTATAATCCCGAACATTGGACGGGTAATTTCCGTATATCAGCCTATAAAGAAGATGCTGCCGCACCTGGCGGTATGAATTATGGAAAGGATTCCGTCCGTCAGGAACTGAAAGAAAACCCTTCGGCCTCCCTGGTGAAGGTGGGACATCTGGAATGTGCCTACAGCAAGGAGATGTTTGAGGAAGAAGGTACCTATTACACCAGCCATCTCTGGGTGACAGGCATTGACAATGTTGCTTTCGAATGTTCGTTTACCGTACCGAAAGGAGAACATGTGGATGAGGCGGAAAAGATTATATCCAGCCTTGAGATCCGTAAAGACGGGCAAAAGTATCCTGCGGAAATCATTCCTATTCGCCTTTCTGAGATTTATCAGGTGAACGAAGCCTACGAGTGGGTGACAGATACGGTGAAAACGCAATTGAAAAAAGACTTTCAGGGACTGGAAGAAGACCTGCAAAAGATACAGGATGTGATTGACAGTGGCGTTCTCTCTCCTAAGAAAAAAGAACCCTGGCTGGCGTTCGGTATCGCCATCTGTACGATTCTGGCTAATGAAGTGGAGGGTATGGAATGGATGACGCTGGTTGACGGTAACCGTGAAGTGCCGGTGTTGCGGTATGAAGGTTCGGAACAGTTGATTGATCCGATGAAATTGCTGTGGAGCCGGGTGAAAGCCGGAGAAGCCTGCGAAGTGGCAGAGGCATATAAGCAGGCACTGATACACTAACCACCTATTATCACATTCGATTATTATGACCCCTTATTTACAAGTAGATAATCTTACCAAATCTTTTGGCGATTTGGTTCTTTTCGAAAATATTTCCTTCGGTATTGCCGAAGGCCAGCGTATCGGCTTGATCGCTAAAAACGGTACGGGCAAAACCACCTTATTAAATATACTCTCCGGAAAGGAGGGATATGATAGCGGCAATATTGTGTTCCGCCGTGACCTCCGGGTTGATTATTTGGAACAAGATCCGCAATATCCCGAAGAATTGACTGTGTTGGAAGCCTGCTTTCACCATGGTAACAGTACCGTGGAGTTGATAAAAGAGTACGAACGGTGCATGGAAACCGAAGGACATCCGGGACTGGATGACCTGCTGGTACGTATGGACCATGAAAAGGCCTGGGAGTATGAACAGAAGGCTAAACAGATACTTTCGCAACTCAAGATACGGAACTTTGACCAACAGGTGAAGCATCTCTCCGGAGGACAGCTTAAGAGGGTAGCTTTGGCCAATGCTTTGATTACCGAACCGGATTTGCTGATTCTGGACGAGCCTACCAACCATCTGGATCTCGACATGACCGAATGGCTGGAAGAATATCTTCGCCGTACGAACCTCAGTCTGCTGATGGTGACGCATGACCGTTACTTTCTCGACCGTGTCTGTTCCGAAATCATCGAGATAGACAACCGTCAGGTTTATCAATACAAAGGAAATTACAGTTATTATCTGGAGAAACGCCAGGAACGCATCGAAGCGAAATCGGTCGAGATAGAGCGTGCGAACAATTTATATCGTACCGAGTTGGACTGGATGCGTCGTATGCCTCAGGCACGCGGACACAAAGCCCGGTATCGTGAAGATGCTTTTTATGAACTGGAGAAAGTTGCCAAACAACGATTTAACAATGACAATGTGAAGCTGGAAGTGAAAGCTTCTTATATTGGCAGCAAGATATTCGAGGCTGATCATCTCTATAAGAGCTTTGGTGACCTGAAGATATTGGAAGATTTCTCTTACATCTTCGCCCGTTATGAAAAGATGGGAATTGTGGGGAATAACGGTACGGGGAAGTCTACTTTTATAAAAATATTGATGGGACAGGTGCAGCCTGACAGTGGTACACTGGATATTGGAGAGACCGTACGTTTCGGATACTATTCGCAGGACGGATTACAGTTTGACGAGCAGATGAAAGTCATTGACGTTGTGCAGGATATCGCCGAGGTCATTGAGTTGGGTAACGGCAAGAAGCTGACGGCTTCCCAGTTTCTGCAACACTTCTTATTTACTCCCGAAACTCAACATAGTTATGTATACAAATTGAGTGGGGGAGAACGCCGTCGACTTTATCTCTGTACCGTGCTGATGCGTAACCCGAACTTCCTGGTACTTGACGAGCCGACGAATGATCTCGATATTATTACCTTGAATGTGTTGGAGGAATATTTGCAGAATTTCAAGGGATGTGTTATTGTCGTTTCGCACGACCGTTACTTTATGGATAAAGTGGTCGACCACCTGTTGGTATTCAACGGACAGGGAGATATTCGTGACTTTCCCGGTAATTACAGCGATTATCGTGATTGGAAAGAAGCCAAATCCCAAAAGGAGAAGGAGGCGGAGAAACCACAGGAAGAAAAAACAGCCCGTGTCCGCCTGAACGAGAAGCGCAAGATGAGTTTCAAAGAGAAACGGGAATTCGAACAACTGGAAAAGGAAATAGCCGAGCTGGAAACAGAGAAATTACAGATAGAAGAACTGCTCTGCAGTGGTACGCTTTCGGTAGACGAACTGACGGAGAAATCGAAGCGATTGCCCGAGGTAAACGATCTGATAGACGAGAAAACCATGCGTTGGCTTGAACTTAGCGAAATAGAATCATGAACCTGACCAATTATCATAGTCATACCCTCTATTGTGACGGCCGTGCCGGCATGGAGGATTTTATCCGTTTTGCCATCAGCCGGGGATTTACGTCCTATGGTATTTCTTCGCATGCCCCTCTGCCATTTCCGACTCATTGGACGATGGAATGGGATCGTATGGACGACTATCTGGATGAATTTACCCGGATGAAAGAGAAATATGCTTCGGAAATCGAACTGGCTGTCGGGCTGGAAATAGATTACCTGAACGAAGACAGTAATCCTTCCGTCCGGCGTTTCCAAGAGTTGCCGCTCGACTACCGTATCGGTTCGGTACATCTGCTTTACAATGACCGGGATGAAGTAGTGGATATCGATGTATGTGCAGAGGTGTTCCGGGATATCGTCGATCAGCATTTCGGCGGTGATCTCGACCGTGTGATTCATCTGTATTATGACCGTCTGCTACGAATGGTCGAACTGGGAGGTTTTGATATTCTGGGACACGCCGATAAGATGCATCACAATGCAGCCTGTTACCGTCCCGGTCTGTTGGACGAGTCTTGGTACGATGCACTAATACACGACTATTTCTCCGCTGTTGCAGCCAAAGGATATATTGTAGAGATCAATACAAAAGCTTTGCATCATTTGAATACTTTCTTCCCGAACGAACGGTATTTCCCGTTGCTGAAGGAGTTGGGAGTTCGTGTACAGGTGAACAGTGATTCGCATTATCCCGAACGGATCAATAGCGGACGTCCCGAGGCATTGGCCGCGTTGCAGAAAGCAGGCTTTGAAACAGTGACCGAATGGCACGGGGGGAAATGGATAGAGATGCCACTTTAAACCAATATATCATGAAACACAAAAACTTATTGTTAGCTTTGCCGTTTGCTTTCTTTGTATTTGCCGGCATATCATTGTCCTCTTGTAAAGACACTCCTGTCCGTAAACTTTATAAAAGTGATATAGACTGGAAACTTACCTGGCAGGACGAGTTCGATAAAGACGGTGCACCCGATCCCGAAAAATGGGTATTCTCTCCCTGGCACCCTTTCTGTCGGGATAATAACTTTGTCACCTTTGTAAAAGACGGCAAGCTCGTCTTGCGTGCTTTGCCCAATAACGATCCGAATGACACGATCCGCTATATGGCCGGCTGTGTGGAGACTTTGGGCAAAAAAGATTTTTTGTACGGGCGCTTTGAAGTATGTGCCAAATTGGGCAGTGCTAAAGGTTCCTGGCCTGCCATCTGGTTAAAACCAACCGATTCGACCACATACGGGGCATGGCCCAAATGTGGAGAGATCGATATTATGGAGCAGCTGAATAAGGATACATTTGTCTACCACACCATGCATACGGAATATATTAAGGTATTAGGGCATAAAACAGATCCGGATTATTACACCACTGCGTCCTATAATCCGCATGAATTTAATGTGTTCGGCATGGAATGGACACCGGACAAAATAGATATGTTTATCAACGATTCCCTGACCTTCAGTTATCCCCGTATTCAAGAAGAAGGTTCTGTGCAATGGCCTTTTGACGTTCCGTTCTTCCTCTTGCTCAACCAGATACTCGGAGGATGGGCAGGCGAGATAGACGACACAGAACTTCCCGTACAGATGGAGGTAGACTGGGTGCGTTATTACGAATTACCGGAAAATAAAAAATAGACTGTAAGAAGGCTTTATTGTATGCCTTTTTTCGGGAAAACAGCTTGGGACACCGGGGCTCCGTCTGCACGATACAGATAGGTTCCCGGTGTTTTTATACATATCTCTTTATTGCCGGACAGTCTGATGGTTGCAGTCTGCCAGGCGGCAATGTAATACATTCCACCGGTAAAAGCCACCTGTGCCTCTTCATCATTTCGCAAGATCTGTATCCTCGAAGTATCGAATGTGGCTGTCTTCTCCTGAGTAGAGCCCGGAAGAAGTAGGTACCGATAGCTGGCAGGGGCTCCGGGCGAATGTTTTATGTAAATAGAGAAGATATTACTTTCCAGCATTTTGGGAGCATACATTCCCATAAAGTCATGCCATTGTCCTTTCTTCTTTTCTGTTTGTACCGGACAAAGTTCGTCTTGCAGGAGGATATATCCGGTGTTATCATGAAAATACCGGCGGTTTCCTTCCGACCATACTTCTCCTTTCTTAAAACGCTGGTCGATGGAGGTGATCAGTGTGGCTGTGCTGTCTGTGTGGATATTGCTGCCCAGGCACAGGATAAATTCATCGGTAAATATCCATACTTTGTTTGCAGACAGTCCGTTACGGTTCAGGTGCATGGCTGTGATTCCATGTTTCCCATCCGTTGTTCCGCCTACGAGATTGGTTTGATTGCGTGAATCCGCTCCGCTTTCTGTTGGAATAGGAGCGTCACTTTCATAGGTTGTAATACCGGGTATCCGCCGCCAGTCCCAGAAAGGAAAAATATTGTGGTATTCATCACCACGAATGTATGTATAGATAGCTCCGTCTGCCATATAATAGCCTTTCAGGTTATCTTCATTTACCAGCTCCGTCCCGATCACCCTGTCGGATGCCATGCGTACGGATGCCATCCAATGGGGGGTGCGGTGGATGGTGAGGTCCGAATCTCCGAAGAACTTGTTTCCGGTAAACTCATTGTTCGTATCCGGATGGAGGAAGTTGCGTGCAATCAACTCTTTTATCTCCCGCGCTTGTTGATCATTGCTTCCTTTCATCAAAGAACAGGCTGCGAAAAGTAAATTGAATGATTTATGAATGTCAGCACTATGGAAGAGTTGTCGGTTCAGTCCGTTCACATCCCAGTACCCCCTCCATACAATCCATTGGTACCCTTTCAGGAGCAGAGATACGAGAATATCCTGCTGCCGACGGTCGAATGCCAGCGGCGTACCGGCAAATAGTTCGGAGTAAAAACTCATATTACAGAGAAAAGAGAGTCCGTAATTGCCGAACTGTTGCTGGGGACCGTGCTGATGAAAACTCCAGTCCGGTTGAATCCCCTCTTTCTGTCCCAGTACGATTTCCGAGCATATATTTTCCCGTGCTTCCTTTATCAGTTCGGTATCGTTCAGAAGTAATCCCCGGATCAGTACGTTGCCTGCCAGCCATACTTTATTTTGTCCGGTCATGCCAAACTGTGATTGTTCCATCACCCGGATGGCCTCTTGTTTTTCTTTCTCCGTCATTTCGGTTTCGAAAAGGAGGAAGGCCGGACCCAAGGTGCGGGGAATACCTATCTGATTGTACCACCAGTTTTTGCAGACCGGCTTTTGGACGAACCAGTACTTCATAGCCTGATGGATGATGCTGACTACTGCGGAAATCTCCTGTGCAGATACGTTCTCTTGTTCACGGGCATAGTATTTGGTCAGTTTCAGTATTCGTTCGGCATGTTGTTTCGGTTCCCATCCCGAGCGTTTTGTGTCAGCGTAATTAATATCCGGCCATGAACCGTCTCCCCGGATCGTGCTGATCAGGCGATGTATCTCCTCCTGTCGGATGGGATAAAGTTGTTGTAGTTCGATAACGTTCTGGTCGGAAACCTCTTTTTCGGGAGGAATCTTCGACAATAATTGTAAATAGGGTTGTTTCTCTTCGTCCATCCCGATTATAGACCGGATGTAGTTCTGCTTGATACGTTCATTCTCTTTGCAAAGGCAGGAAAAGATCGTGCAGATAAATAGCACGAACAGGGAGATTCTTTTCATATATCGAGTGTGTTTTTCATTGTATATATTAATAGGGCCGAACGAATCAGAAAAAGTTTCTGACCCGTTCAGTCTCTGTGTGGCTATTCTGTACGTTTACAAGAGTTTGCCATTAGGAATTCGTTCAGGGAGTTTTCATAATTGCCTTGTAACAGGATATGGTGATTACCCAGTGGGTTTTTCAGGAAATAGTCGGCCGGTGTATTCATCTTTACACGTACTTGTGTACGGCACATATTGATGTAATTGGTGTTTTCGGTCAGAGTTCCGGTAGACAGGTAATATTCGTCCAAGCATTCGCCACCACATTTCACAATGGTGACATCTCCTTCCGGTAGCAGTCCTTGAATACCGATGCCGCTTTCTGTTTCAAAGTGATTGCGAATGATGTAACGTTCGGTCTGTTTCATTCCGATTGTGCAATGGGCCAATATAATTTCGTTGTTACGGGCGTTTATCATCGAAGGATTTGCCATGAAACCCACTTTCCCGGTCAGTGCTTTAGCCACTAGTAATGTAAATACGGATTGTAAGTCGCCTTCACATCCGGCAATGATCCCTTCGTCGTTCAACATGGCAAGGGCAAGACAGCCCGTAGTGCCTGTACGCTCTATCAGTTTGAAGCAGCTCACTGTCACTGCACTTAGTTTTTCTTCTTTACAGATTCGCTTAATGGCCCGATAGAGACGCATGGCTTTAATCATATCTTCGGGAGTGCCTTCGCGGCAAGCCAGTGCCTGTGAAGCCACAGCGGCACACGAAGCGCCGACTTCGTTATCCTTAATCCGGTCATATACATCATAAATCCGTTCCAACGGGATGTCCAGATACTCGATCCCCCAACGTCGTTTTGCGAGCAGGTAGTCCACATTGCTTGCAATCAACCAGGAAGAGGGAGTGCCGATCACCCCGATGCGGAGTCCTACCAACGAACGCTGCGCCTTGAAATTGGTATATAGTACCTGTATTCTCTGGACGATACTCATAAAGTCCCCGTGGAGGATCTCACTCTTCATGCCCCGGCCGCGCAACCAGGAAGAGATTTCAAGCGCCGCCGCCAAGGAATTTTGCATTCCGTCGGCCAGAATAATGGCAGGGCGGGGGAGCGATTCAAAGCATTGCATGACCAATCTTTCTACCCCTCCGGTAGCTATGAAAATAATGCTGAAATCATCTTTTGTCAACTGGTGGATGTCCCGGTAATCGACAAACTTCACGGTGAAATATTTTTCCAGTTCACTAAGTACGGCTTCGTGCGAACTACGTATAGTTACCTGCTTATGCAGAATCGATGCAAATGTGATTAGGTTTATGGTCATTATGTTATCGTTTTAGGTTTGTAGTTATACAAATGTATCGTTTTCCGTTGAGATTATCATAACGTTTTTAACCTTGATAAGGTTTTTAAAGTTTTTATGTCTTTGTGTCCGATTTATTATGTACATTTGCCGCTCATATTTATTAATTGACCATTATATAATTAAAGATTATGCCAACCATATCGATTCGCGGAACAGAGATGCCTGCATCTCCTATCAGAAAGCTGGCTCCCCTGGCAGATGCTGCCAAACAGCGGGGAATCCATGTATTTCACCTGAATATCGGACAGCCAGACCTGCCCACTCCTCAGGCCGCGATTGACGCGATACGCAACATCGACCGCAAGGTGCTCGAGTACAGCCCCAGTGCCGGTTATCGTAGCTATCGCGAGAAATTAGTAGGATATTACGAGAAGTTCAATATCAACCTGACGGCAGATGATATTATCATTACTACCGGTGGCTCCGAAGCGGTGCTTTTCTCATTCATGTCGTGCCTCAATCCGGGAGATGAAATCATAGTTCCCGAGCCGGCATACGCCAACTATATGGCTTTTGCCATTTCGGCGGGAGCTAAGATACGTACCATTGCCACGACAATCGAAGAAGGGTTTTCACTTCCGAAAGTAGAGAAGTTCGAAGAACTGATTAACGAGCGTACCAAGGGGATCTTGATTTGTAATCCGAACAATCCGACCGGTTACCTGTATACCCGCCGTGAGATGAACCAGATTCGTGATCTGGTGAAGAAATACGATCTTTTCCTTTTCTCCGACGAAGTCTACCGTGAGTTTATCTATACCGGTTCACCTTATATTTCGGCCTGCCATCTGGAAGGAATTGAAAATAATGTAGTGCTGATAGACTCCGTATCCAAGCGTTATTCCGAATGTGGTATCCGTATCGGTGCCCTGATCACGAAGAACAAAGAGGTGCGTGATGCTGTAATGAAGTTCTGTCAGGCACGTCTGAGTCCCCCTTTGATCGGGCAGATTGCTGCTGAGGCCTCGTTAGATGCTCCCGAAGAATACTCGCGTGAAACCTATGATGAATACGTAGAGCGCCGTAAATGCCTGATTGACGGACTGAACCGTATACCGGGTGTGTATTCTCCTATTCCTATGGGTGCTTTCTATACAGTAGCCAAACTACCGGTCGATGATTCGGATAAGTTTTGTGCGTGGTGTCTGTCTGAGTTCGAGTACGAAGGGCAGACTGTGTTTATGGCTCCTGCTTCCGGTTTTTATACTACTCCGGGTTCCGGAAAAAATGAAGTCCGCATTGCCTATGTGCTCAAGAAAGAGGACTTGACCCGTGCACTCTTTGTTTTGCAAAAGGCATTGGAGGCTTATCCGGGAAGAACAGAATAATACCTGTACATGTCGTTCACTCATCCACATAATCAAAGCAATTCAGTTTCCTCTTCCGGAGCGAAGGGGAAATTGAGGCTTTCTTATTTTCTTGCCCGTCGGATTTATCGTGATACGGATGGTGGAAAACAAGTTTCCCGTCCTGCCGTTGTGATTGCCATGATTGGTATTGCCATCGGTCTGGCGGTGATGATCATTGCCGTATCCGTTGTGATTGGATTCAAGAGTGAAGTACGCAATAAAGTAATCGGATTCGGTTCGCATATCCAGATCAGTAATTTCGATGCGGTAGGTTCTTACGAGACCCACCCGGTTGTGGTGAATGACAGTATGATGGTCGCACTTTCTGCCCTTCCCGAGGTAAAGCATGTGCAGCGGTACTCCACGAAGCCGGGAATGATTAAGACAGACGATGCTTTTCAGGGGATGGTGCTCAAGGGAGTCGGCCCGGAGTTTGATCCCGCCTTTTTCCGTGATCATCTGATAGAAGGAGAGATCCCGGCTTTCAGTGATACGGCCTCTACCAACCAGGTAGTGATATCGAAAGCAATAGCCGACAGGCTGAAATTGAAGTTGGGAGATAAAATCTATACCTACTTCATTCAGAAAGACGTGCGTGCCCGCCGGCTGACGGTGAAAGGCATCTATCAGACAAACTTTTCCGAATATGATAATCTCTTTCTGCTGACCGATCTGTATCTGGTGAACCGTTTGAATAACTGGGCTCCCGGTCAGGTGAGCGGGGCGGAATTGCAGGTGCGTGATTATGATAAGCTGGAAGATATCACCTATCGGATTGCTACCGATACGGATAATAAGCAAGATATCTACGGAGGTACTTATTATGTTCAAAGCATAGAGCAGATGAATCCCCAGATATTTGCCTGGCTCGATCTGCTCGACCTGAATGTATGGGTGATTCTGATTCTGATGGTCGGCGTAGCCGGTTTCACCATGATTTCCGGGTTACTGATCATCATCCTTGAACGTACACAGATGATCGGCATATTGAAGGCATTGGGAGCAAATGATTTCACTATCCGTAAAGTATTCCTGTGGTTTTCTGTCTTCCTGATTGGCAAGGGGATGTTGTGGGGCAATGCAATCGGTATCGTTTTCTGTATTTTGCAGTCACAGTTCGGACTGTTCAAGCTCGACCCCGAAACCTACTATGTAAGTATGGTGCCGGTCTCTATGAATATCTGGCTTTTCCTCCTGATCAATGCCGGCACCTTATTGACTTCTGTACTGATGTTGGTCGGACCTTCTTACCTGATAACCAAAATTAATCCGGCCGACTCCATGCGATACGAGTAATGGGGTTATCTGCGCATGAAATCACCCTTTCCGCGATAGAGGCGGTAAAGCTTCAACTTCAAGGTCTGTAACGGACGGATTATGTCAAAAACCGGCAGCGTAAAGTAGTAAGAACGGTTGTCACCCATCTCACCGGCTGTTTTGTTGATGACGTAGGCTTGTACCGAATAGCGGACGAACCACAGTAACAGGGATAACCCGACAACCAACCAGTGGAAGCTGAGGATACCGAATACAATCCCCGCCAGGCAAGCGGCATAAAACAGCAGTCGCGTACCGGTTTCCAATCCCAGGAGCCAGCGTTGCGAGCCTTTATAGAACCGGGAAGTTGCCATGTAGCTCACCTTTTCTTCTTTCCAGTCCTTATAGCGTTCCACGGGTTGCATCCGTATCACGGCATCCGGTGAGGTCTCTACCCGGGTGTTGTTTTCATTAGCAACCTGGTTGATGAACAGATCGTCTTCTCCGCGCTGCATATTCAGATGGGTAGAGAATCCCTTGACTTTGAAGAACAACTCTTTCCGGTAGGCCAGATTGCGTCCGATGCCCATATACGGTTTACCTGCCAGGGCAAATCCCAGATAGCGGAGCGAGGTGAAAAGCGAGTCGAAAGATGCCCGCTTGTGCAGCCAGCCTTTTCCTCGTTCGTAGCCGCTATATCCCAGTACGATATCTGTACTCGATGTAAAATTACGCGCCATTCGCCGGAGCCATTGGTTGCTGACCGGAGCACAATCGGCTTCTGTGAATACCAGCCAGTCGTGTTTGCTGGCTTTGATTCCCAGTGTCAATGCCAGTTTTTTCCGGCTGATGTACCGGGCACTGTCCGGAGTAAAACTGTGATACAGGTTGGGATATTCTTCCTCCAATGCCGATAGCAAGTCTTCGCTTTCGTCTGTGGAGCCATCATTAATGACGATTACTTCAAAGTCCGGATAATCCTGTTTCAAGATCGTGGGCAGGTTGCGGCGTAGGTTTTCCGATTCGTTTCGTGCACAGATCACCACAGATAGGGGAGGCAGTTCCCGTCCGAAGTGTACTTCGTCTTTTCCGACAGAGAGGTTGTGGGTGTGTATACGGTTGTACAGTCCGAGATAGTAGATAAGTTGAATGATTAAAAGAACACCTGTAGCCGACAGTAGTATCAGTTCAGTTGTATTGAATGTGAATGCTTCCATTTACTCTTACAAGATTTTTATGTCACAAAAGTACATAATTTTTTCAGAGATTCGTCGATTTGTATCCCTCTTATTTCTTATTGTCCAGATATTCTTTTTTAAACATATCGACAAACAACAAGAACAGCGACAGCACAAGCGGTCCGAAGATGACTCCCATGAATCCGAACAAGGATAATCCGATGACTACGCCGAAGATGGTTATTAGCGGATGGGTGTCTGCCATTTTCTTCTGGAGGATAAACCGTATCAGGTTATCACATTGCGAGACGACAATTCCACCGTAAGCCGCCAGTCCGATGGCGTTTGCCCACTCGCCGGTCAGTGCAAGATAGGCGGCTACCGGAAACCATACCAAGGCTGTCCCCACCATCGGGATGATTGTGGCGAAGCAGGTCAGCACTCCTATCAGCCAGGCATTCGGTGCTCCGAAGATGAAATAACCGATCAGGGCTACCCCTCCCTGAATGACTGCAAGCAAGGGAATGCCAATGGCATTGGAACGGACAATCATATTGATTTCATGGGTTACCTCCCGGGTATTCTTTTCGTTGAAAGGCAGGATGTCGTCGATGTAGGCTTCCATTTTAGTTCCTCCTATCAACATGAAGTACAGTACGAAGACCAATACAAACAGGTTGACGGCAAAACTGCTGATGCCTCCCATCACTGCCTGCCCTATCTTGGGAAGCAGGGAGACGATGAATGAAAGTGTGTCACTGCCCAGCACATCATATCCTGTTTTTGCTTTAATGATTCCCGCTAACTCTTCGACAGGGGTAATGATGGCTTGGGGATCCAGGTTGATATCCTGCAATTTATTGACCAGCATCCATACAATCAGCGAGATGGGAACCAGGAAGCACAGAATGGCTTCTCCTGTGATCAGCAGTGCTGCGAAGCTTCGTTTCATTCGTGCACCGAGATAGATCATCTGTTTGCGTACAAGGATGTAGATAGTGAGTGCCCCCAGTAATCCGCCGAGGAAGGGAGTGATTTGCCGGAACAAGATAATGCCCAGTCCGATAATGATAATAATCAGAGAATATTTCCAATATTTTTCTTTCATAATAAATAAAAAGGAGAATAGAGATTCCTCTCTATTTATAACATTACACCAATTAAAATGTTTCGGTCCTAAGGCAGATCGAGACTGAAAATAGTTTGTCCCGGACGGCTTTCCCGGATGGATAAGTGTCCGTCATGTTGCCGGATGATCTGTTTGCAAAGACTGAGCCCGATTCCGCTTCCTTCCGTTTTCGTTGTGAAGAACGGAATGAAGATCTGTTCCCGTATCTCTTCCGGTATGCCGGGGCCATTGTCTTCTATCTCGACCTGCAGACGGTCTGCCCGCCGTACACGGAGAATGATTCTTCCGTCCGCCTGTCCCTCGAGTGCCTGCATCGCATTTTTCAGCAGATTAAGAAAGACTTGTGACAGTTGATTGGGATCACCATCTGTTTCTATCGGGTCCGGCACGCATTGCAGCATGAACCGGATGCCGCGTTCCCGAAAGTCGCTTTGCAGCAATTCTTCAAGATTGCGGAGCATCTCGGTCAATGCGAAGCGCCTTTTTTCCGGATGGGGGAGATAGGACAGATGCCGGAATGACTCCGTAAACTCCATCAGCCGTTCGCTCTGAGCCTGTATAATCCGTAGTCCGCGTGCCGATTTTTCGTTGATATCCGGACGCTCGGACAAGGTTTGTGAGAGTGAAAGGATCGGTGCGATGGTATTCATGATTTCATGCGTCAGCACATGTGTCAGTTTGCTCCATGATTCGTTCTCCTTATCGCTCAATTCGTCGCCGATGTCTTTGATGGACAAGATGGTGATGGTTTCGCCGTCCAGAATCATCTTTTTCTCCGATATGCTGAGACTCTTGCGGATACCGGTTGCATTCAGCAGTTGTGCCAATTGGGTTTCGGTATAGAGACGGTTGCATTTCAGCAGCGAGAAAGCGGCACTGTTGGCAATAATGATTCTACCTGAGTCGTCCCAGGCAAGCACGCCGCTAGGCACCTCCTCGAGCAGTGATTGATAGAAATGTTCTTGTTTGTGACTTTCTCCTTTGGTGCGGGCAAGGAGGTCGTTAAGCCGGTTGAGGGAGCGGTTCAACTGTGCCTGCTCTTTGCCGACATTTGCCTCCGGAAAGTAGAGCATATTATCCTTATCCTGCACGGCGTCAAAGAACAGTCTGATTTTCCGGTTAAACGTATTCAACTGCCGGGTCAATGCACCGATCTGGAACAGCGAACAGAGCAGCAGTATACCGCCGATGATGTATCCCGTATGCGACACGACCAACCATAGTCCGGTGCCTGCTGTGACCAGTATCAGCAATACGTGAAACAGTATGATGAAATAGATGCGTTGACTGAATATCATTGGGGTCAGAGTTTGAATCGTTTGAGTTTATTGTATAATGTTTGCCGGCTGACTCCCAATTGTTCGGCTGCAGCAGTCAGGTTACCGTTGTTTTGCAGGATGGCAGTTTCGATAGCCCTCCGCTCCACCTCTTCCAGATTGGGGACAGTGGCGGTTGCCTGCGGTTGCCAGGTCTGTTTCACCAGGATATCTTTGGGGCGGATTACGCTGCCTTCACACAAGATGACCGCTTTTTCGATGGTGTGCTGCAACTCCCTTATATTGCCCGGCCAATGATAACTGCGTAATTTTTCGACAGTCTGTTCGTGTATCCGTATTTCCTGCCGTTGATATTTAGAGGTGAATTTACGTAAGAAGCAGTCGATAAAGAGTAGGATATCATCTCCCCGTTCACGTAGGGGAGGCAGTTCCAGATGAATGGTGTTGATGCGGTAGAACAGGTCTTCGCGAAACATGCCCTGCTTCACCATTCCCGGTATATCTTTGTTCGTTGCCGAAATCAGGCGGATATCGACCGGAATCACTTTGTTACTGCCCAGACGAGTCACATTCCGGCTTTGCAATACGGTGAGGAGCTTGGTTTGGAGTGGGAGAGGGAGGTTGCCCAGTTCGTCCATGAACAGTGAACTGCCGTTGGCTGCTTCAAACTTTCCGGGACGGCTTTCGTGGGCATCGGTGAAAGCTCCCCGTTCGTGTCCGAACAGTTCACTTTCGAACAGCGACTCGCTGATGGCCCCCATATCTACGTTCAGCATCGGACGTGCGCCACGAGGTGAGAGGCGGTGTATCTCCCGTGCCAGTATTTCTTTGCCTGTTCCGTTTTCTCCCGTTATCAGGATGTTGGCGTCCGTGCGTGCCACTTTCGATACCACTTTCATCAGTTGCAACATGGCAGGCGAACGCCCCACCAGCATTTCGAATCCCTCAGCCCTGTCAACTTTTGCAGTACGTTCCGGAGCTTTGTGGCTACGGTAGGCTTCCGTCACCTTGTCGATCAGGGTCTGGTTGTTCCATGGTTTCAGCAGGAAGTCGGCTGCACCGTTTTTAAGTGCTTTAACGGCAAGTTCCACATCTCCGTAAGCGGTCAGCATCACCACGGGTAGGGTGGGAGCCATCTGCCGGATGTGTCCCAACCAGTAAAGTCCCTCGTTGCCATTGTTGATACCTGCCGAGAAGTTCATGTCCAGGATGACTACATCGATGCGGCGCGTTGTCAGCAGGGCGGTGATCTGGTTTGGATTCGAAGCTGTCAGTATCTTGCTGAAGTAGTTTTCGAGCAGAAGTTCGAGTGAGGCCAATACTCCTTTGTTATCGTCTACAATCAGAATGGTTCCTGTGTTCATAGCATCTCCTTTTGATTCGCTTCCTTTTTTAAGTTCGTGGTAAAGATATTTGTTTTTGTAACTCCCTGCAAGAGAGTGTCCAATATTTAGACGTTTTCGGATTGAGAATTTATGCCGGAGAAGTATCAGAAAGTATTCCAGTGGGAAACAATCGTCAAGTGTCCAATATCTGTACACGGTGGCGTCCAGATATTGGACACTATTGTATATGGTTGAATTGTATCTATCTGATTATAAGTTGATTGTTTCTTTTGGCACAGCGTTTGCATATTAGATTGACATGAAACATTTTATATCATTTTGTACCTTTCTTCTTTTTTCAACTCTCTTGTTTGCACAAGCAGAGAGGTCGCTCGACGAATGTATCCGTATTGCATGGAAACAGAATCCGTCTTTACGGAATAGCGGGATAGATATCAAAGAAGCCCGGATGGATTACATCTCTTCTGTGGCGAGTTTCCTGCCCCGTGTCAGTGTATCGGCCGAAGCCGGACGTAACTTCGGGCGTTCCATCGACCCGAATACCAACGGATATACCAACGATACCTTTGATGAAGGAACCGTCGGGCTGGACATGACCCTTTCGCTCTTTGAGGGTTTCACCCGTATCAACCGGGTACGTTTTGAGAAGATGAACCGCAACCGGAGTGAGTGGGCTTTGAAAGAACGCCGTAACGAACTGGCCTGTCAGGTGACGGATGCCTATTATAAACTTCTGCTTGAAGAGCGGATGCTCGATCTGGCTTTAGAGCAGAGCCGCCTTAGCGAGCGTTATCTCAAACAGACCGAGGCTTTCGTCGAGTTGGGATTGAAGTCGGTTTCTGATTTGCAGGAAGTCAAAGCCCGTCGCGAAGGTGATATTTACCGCTATCAGGCCCGTCAGAATGGTTGTCGTCTGGCATTGCTCCGCTTGAAGCAGCTATTGAATCTGCATGCCGAGGATACGCTGGCCGTACAAGATACTATCAACTACGAACTTCTTTCGGCCTATCCGCTGCCACAAACGGAAGAACTCTATACGCAGTCTCTGGTGGCGATGCCTTCGATGCGGATGATGGAACTCAGGCAACGTGCAGCCCGTAAGGAGTATGCCATGGCAGGAGGTAAATTTTCGCCAACCGTCTTTGCCCGCTTTTCAATGGCTTCCCGTTACCTCGATGGTTTTTCTACCAAACAGTTGAACGACAATTTAGGCAAGTATATCGGTATCGGTATTTCCATCCCTCTGCTGAGCGGGCTGGAACGACTGACTACCCTGCGCAAACACAAGTTGAATATATTTCGCCTCCGGAACGAGGAAGAACTGCAAAAGCAACAACTCTATACGGAGGTGGAGCAAACGGTTCTTTCTCTCCGTTCCGGTTATGATGAATTCCGGCAAGTGTTGCAGCAGTTCAGAGCCGAAGAGCTGGTACTGAAAGAATCCGAACGGAAATGGGAAGAGGGGCTTATCTCCGTCTTTCAGTTGATGGAGGCCCGCAATCGCTTCATCTCCTCCAAAGCCGAGTTGGCGCGGGTACGCTTGCAGGTAGATATGACTTTGAAGATGGAAACCTATTATCGCACGGGGAGCTTCTGTACGTTGCCCGGTGAAGAGTGATGGACGAGTTGTACAACTCGTCGTATACCAGTTGCTCAACTCGTCATGTACCAGTTGTACAACTCGTACACCGTTTCTCTACGGCCCGATGATATGACCTTATAAACAAACGTGAATTATATATAAAGCAATAATTATCTATGGATACAATGATCGAACGCAAGCCCGGAATGAAGCGGAAGCATTATTATGCCGTCGCCGGAGCCGTGGTATTGGTGGGACTTGTTTTTTACTTTATTTTCAGAGACACTTCCTCTTCTATGAATGTGGAAAAAGACCGGCTGACCATTGCTACAGTTACCCGGGGAGAGTTCAGTGATTACATCCGGGTTATCGGACAAGTGATGCCCAACCGCATCATTTATATGGATGCGATAGAAGGAGGCCGTGTGGAAGAGCGCCTGAAAGAGGAAGGAGCCATTGTCAAGGCAGGCGATGTGATTCTTCGTCTCAGCAATCCGCTCCTGAACATCGGAATCATGCAGAGCGAAGCCGATCTGGCCTATCAGGAGAACGAGTTGCGCAATACCCGCATCAGCATGGAGCAGGAACATCTGCGGCTGAAACAGGAACGCATCGGCCTGAATAAGGAACTGGCAGTGAAACAACGGCGTTACGAGCAATACAGCCGCCTTATCAAAGAGCAGCTGATAGCGGAAGAGGAGTTTCGGCTGGCTGCCGAAGAGTACGAAGCGGCAAGGGCACAACTGGAAGTCATTGACGAACGCATCCGGCAGGACAATTTTTTCAGGGAGAGTCAGGTTCATAGTCTCGATGAAAACATCCGTAATATGAAGCGCAGTCTTGCCCTGGTACGCGAGCGGGTGGAAAACCTGAAGGTAAAAGCTCCCATCGATGGACAGGTGGGCAATCTCGATGCCCAGATCGGCCAGTCCATTGCTGCCGGCGAGCATATCGGACAGATCATTACACCCGATCTGAAAGTGCAGGCACAGATCGATGAGCATTATGTGGAACGGGTGGTTCCCGGACTTCCGGCGGATTTCACCCGTGACGGAGGCAACTATAAACTTGAAGTGACCAAACCCTATCCGGAAGTAAAAGAGGGACAATTCCGTACCGACCTTCAGTTTACTGCCGGACGTCCCGAAAACATCCGTGCCGGGCAGACGTATCACATCAATCTTCAGTTGGGAGATCCTGCCCAGGCCATTCTTGTACCTCGTGGAGGATTCTTTCAAATAACCGGGGGCCGCTGGATGTATGTTGTTGACGAAAGTGGTAAATTTGCCACGCGCCGTCCCATCCGGATCGGACGGCAGAATCCGCAATATTATGAAGTGACTGAGGGATTGAAACCGGGCGACCGGGTGATTGTATCCGGATATGAATTGTTTGGGGATAACGAGAAACTTATATTGAAATAAGAACCGAATACTATGAACTACATTTCGCAAGTGATACGAAGCCAGCGGGTTAAAAAGTCTCTGACGCTGATAAACATAACAGGGTTGTCGGTCTGCATTGCAGCGGCACTTCTTATTATGCTTTATGTCTGGTCGGAGTTAAGTTATGATTCATTTCATGATACCGACCGTGTGTATCGTGTTGAAAGCAGACTGTATGAGGGCGAGATGCTGACGGATAATTGGGCGACTACGGCTTATGGGCATGCTCCTGCCATGAACAGGGAAATAGCGGGAATTGAGAAGTACGTCCGTGTTACGGCTCAGGATCGCGAGCAGGTGGTGAATTACTTCGACAGGAGATTTGCCGAGGAACATTACTGCTATACCGAGCCTGCCTTTTTCGAAATATTCAACTTCCCTATAGTTAAAGGAGAAAAGACCGGGCAACTGGTACGCCCTAATACGGTGGTACTGACTGAAAGCGCTGCAAGCCGCTATTTTGGTGAAGAAGACCCGATAGGCAAGATACTGACCTTCAGTACCTCTTCATCACAGCAAAACTTTGAAGTAACGGGCATTATTGCCGATATGCCTGTCCGTTCGCACCTGCATTACGATTTCCTGCTTTCCTACAATACGATTCCCAAGGAACGGCAGGACATCTGGTACATTCACGGTGTATATACTTACGTCCGCCTGATGCCCGGAAAGACTCCGGGAGAAATTGAACAGGCTTTCCGTGACATATCCGACAAGTACAAGACTGATGCACTGAAACATAAAACCTGGGCTGTAGAACTGATCTCGTTGAAAGACATTCACCTTACTCCGCAAAAAGCATACGAGAAAGAGGTGAAAGGAAGCCGGACGGCGGTTCTTATTTTGTTCGTAATGTCCGCCATTCTGCTGCTGATAGGTTGGGCAAATGCCTTGAACCTGACCGTAGCCCGCTTTTTGGAGCGTGGACGGGAGTTCGGACTCCGTAAAGCTTTTGGTGCTTCGCGCCGTCAGATTATTATTCAGGGACTTCTTGAGTCCGGTTTCATGAACTTGCTGGCTACGTTGATAGCTTTCGGCTGGCTGGAACTCCTCTTACCCCTTGTCTATCGCTGGGCAGGGCAAAACTTCGGGACAGACATACTTATGCAACCCGCTTTTTGGGGGATTGTAGCCGGAGTGGTTATCATCGGTACGTTGGTTGTAGGGCTTTATCCTTCCTGGCTGATGGTCACTATCCGTCCGTCGGAGATTATGCGCGGTAAACTGTTGCACGGAAAGAGAGGCAACCGGATCAGAAAGGCGTTGATTGTTGTTCAGTTCCTGGCTTCTTTTGTTCTGATTGCAGGTACGTTTACTGTGTTTCAACAGGTCCGTTACATGCAGCGTGAGGCCGAATCGGATCTGAATACCCGCATTCTGGTCATTAAATATCCTTCGTTCACCGAGGGACTGTCGCTGCGCATGGAGAGTTTCACCAAACGTTTGAAGCAACGGGCGGATGTAAGTCACGTGACAGTTTCGGGAGCTGTTCCCGGTGTGGAAGTTGCCAACTATTTTACCAATCGGCCGTATGGAAGCGATCCCTCACAAGTAAAATTGATACAGATGTTTTCTGTAGACTACGACTATTTGTCTGCCTATATGCCTCGTATGATTTGCGGACGAAGTTTTTCCGAAGATTATGGTGGCGATCTTAACCGGGTGGTGCTTAACGAAGAAGCTGTCAGGCTGTTGGGCTACGAATCGGCAGAAGCGGCGTTGGGGCAACAACTTAAAATGGAAGTGGTTAGTGACCCGCTTGAGATAATAGGAGTGGTGGAGAACTACCACCAGCAATCGCTTGCCGTGGCTTACAAGCCTATCATTTTCTTTTTGAAAGAGCGTGTTCCTTTTATTGCAACGCCTTATATTTCTGTCTGTCTGAAAGGAAAGGGGGATGCCGGCGTCTTGACGGAAATTGAACAGATGTATCGTGAATACTTCCCGACTTCTTTATTTTCTTATTTCTTTTTGAATGATTTTAATGAATTCCTATACAAATCCGATCGTAATTTTGGCTGGATATTTGCCAGCGCCTCATTGCTTGCCGTATTTGTTGCTTGCCTTGGATTGTGGATTGTAACCCTGTTTTCCACCTTGTCACGTTTGAAGGAGGTGGGTATCCGCAAAGTGCTCGGCGCAAATAAAACCAGCCTGTTCTTTGTCCTGACCAAAGAACTGTTGTTGCTTACCGTATTGGCATCTGCAATCGGTATTCCTGTATCGGCAGTGCTGATGAATGCTTGGCTGGAAACGTACGCTTTCCACATTTCGCTGTCCTGGTGGATATATGCAGCCACTTTTGTACTGCTGATGCTGATAGCCTTTCTCACTGTGTTCCAACAGGTATGGCGTACCATCCGCCAGAAACCTATGCGCATTTTAAAATATGAATAACTAATATAATATATAACGATTATGATTAAAACAGAAAAACTGTCTATGCTCTTCACCACCGAGGAGGTGCAGACCAAAGCGTTGAATGAAGTGACTATGCAAGTGGAGCGGGGAGAATTTGTAGCTATCATGGGCCCTTCCGGGTGTGGCAAGTCTACTCTGCTGAATATCCTGGGTACACTCGATTCACCCACTTCCGGCTCTTACTTCTTCGAAGGCAAACAGGTGGATAAGATGAACGAGAACCAACTGACGGCTCTGCGTAAGGGAAATCTGGGATTTATTTTCCAGAGTTTCAACCTGATTGACGAACTGACCGTATACGAGAATGTGGAGCTTCCTCTGGTATATCTGGGCATGAAACCTGCCATACGGAAAGAAAAGGTGAAACAGGTACTTGAGAAAGTAAATTTGTTGCACCGTGCCAATCATTTTCCGCAACAGCTTTCCGGTGGACAGCAGCAACGTGTTGCCATAGCTCGCGCCGTGGTGACGGACTGCAAGTTGTTGCTTGCCGATGAACCGACCGGAAACCTCGACTCGGTAAACGGTGTGGAAGTGATGGAGCTACTACGGGAACTGAACCGTCAGGGGACTACCATCATCATCGTTACTCACTCGCAGCGTGATGCGACTTATGCCCACCGGATTATCCGCCTGCTCGATGGGAAGATCGTAGCCGAGAATATCAACCGTCCGCTGGACGAAACCTCCGGGCCTAACACAGAGAGCGTATGATAGGGAATTATTGGAATAGTGCCTACCGTAACCTGATGAAGCGGAAAGGATTCAGTTTCATCAATGTTTTCGGGTTGGCAGTCGGCATGGCATCGGCTCTGCTGATCTTGACTTACGTCACCTTTGAGTTCAGTTTCGATAAGATGCACCAGAAGTACGAGCGCATCTTCCGCGTGGAAAGTACTTTCTACGAGGGAGAAGTGCAGACCGACTATTGGGCCAGCAGTTCGTTCGGTTATGGTTCGGCCATGAAGGAGAACCTGGCCGGCATTGAAGATTATACCCGGGTGGTCTCTTTGTATCAGCCCGAGCAGATTGTGAAGTATGGTGAACTTACTTTACGTGAAAACCAGATTGCTTATGCCGATCCCGGCTTCTTCCGTTTGTTCGACTTTGAGTTGGTGAAGGGAGATAAGGCCACTTGCCTCTCCATGCCCCGGCAGGTGGTCATCACCGAACGGATTGCCCGTAAATATTTTCAGGATGAAGATCCCATCGGTAAGATACTTATCTTTACTGGACCTTATGACAAGGTGGTTTGCGAAGTGACAGGGGTGATGAAAGAGATGCCTTCCAATTCGCATATCCATTATAATTTCCTGATTTCCTATAAGTCGCTCGGGCAATATTTGCATGACTATTGGTACAAGCACGAGGTTTATACTTATGTGCTGCTTGATTCGCCCGAAAGGAAGGAAGAGATAGAAAAGGCGTTTCCGGCAATGTCGGAGAAGTATAAGACGGACGAGGCGCTGAAAAATAAAATATGGGGTGTGTCACTGACACCGCTTGCCGATATTCATCTTAAACCGCAAGTTGGTTACGAGGCCGAAATCAAGGGAAACCGTACGGCCATGATCGCCCTGATCTTTGCTGCAATTGCCATTTTGGCTATTGCCTGGATCAATTATATCAACCTGACTGTGGCCCGCTCGATGGAACGTGCCAAGGAGGTAGGAGTGCGTCGGGTAATAGGAGCTTTCCGCAAGCAGCTTGTATCTCAATTCTTGTTTGAGGCCTTGGTCATGAACCTGGTTGCATTGGTACTGGCAGTGGGACTGATCGAGTTGATCTTGCCATACTTCAATCAGTTGGTAAGCCGTGCGGTAACTTTCTCCGTTTGGCTGACAGGATACTGGTGGCTTTTGCTTTTGATCGTATTTGTAGGGGGAATTTTCCTCTCCGGTTACTATCCTGCATTGGCGCTTCTCAACCGGAAACCGATTACGTTGCTGAAGGGAAAGTTCCTGAACAGCAAGTCGGGCGAAGGCACTCGCAAAGTATTGGTAGTCGTTCAGTACACGGCATCTATGATTCTGCTCTGCGGCACATTGATTGTGTTTGCGCAGTTGAACTTCATGCGCAATCAGTCGCTGGGAGTGAAGACGGACCAGACTCTGGTTGTCAAATTTCCCGGACGGACCGAAGGCATGAACACGAAACTCGAAGCCATGAAGAAGGCCATTGCCCGCCTGCCTTTGGTAGACAAAGTTACCTTCTCGGGTGCCGTGCCGGGCGAAGAGGTGGCTACCTTCTTGTCTAACAGGCGAAAGAGTGATGCTTTGAAGCAGAATCGCCTTTATGAAATGTTGGTATGCGACCCGGATTATATTGATGCTTATGGACTGCAACTGGTGGCAGGGCGCGGATTCTCCGAAGATTATGGAGACGACGTGAATAAGTTGGTGGTCAACGAGTCTGCTGTCCGTAACCTGGGAATTGCTTCTAACGAAGAGGCTCTCGGCGAAGAGATAGAGGTGGAATGTACCGATGCCCCGATGCAGATTATCGGAGTGGTGAAGGACTACCATCAGCAGGCACTCAACAAGAATTATACCCCGATTATGCTGATCCACAAAGATAAGATCGGTTGGCTGCCGCAACGCTACATCTCCATTGTGATGAAGTCCGGCGACCCGAAGGAATTGGTTTCGCAGGTGGAGGAGATCTGGCATCGCTATTTCGAGGATTCCAGTTATGACTTCTTCTTTCTCGATCAATTCTTCGATCATCAGTATCGTCAGGACGAGGTGTTTGGTGTCATGATCGGTTGCTTCACCGGACTGGCCATCTTCATCTCATGTCTGGGATTGTGGGTATTGGTGATGTTCTCCTGTACTACCCGTACCAAGGAGATGGGTATCCGGAAAGTATTGGGAGCTACCCGTTGGAATCTGTTCTATCAGCTGGGTAAAGGCTTTTTCCAATTGATCCTGATAGCGGTAATCATTGCGTTGCCCGTTGCCTGGTTCAGTATGAATGCCTGGTTGAGTCATTATGCTTTCCGTACCGATCTGAAGATATGGTTCTTTGCAGTTCCGGTAGTGTTGATGCTGTTGATTTCGTTTGTGACGGTAGCCTGCCAGACGGTGAAGATTATCGTAGGCAAACCGGCACGGTCATTGCGGTATGAGTAAGATTCCGGAATAAAATAAGTCGCATTCGGCACAGAGTGCATGAGGGTGTCATAGTTCACCACAGATTATACAGATAAATATTATTGGTTATCAGTAGATTAAAAATCTATCTTGTAAATCCGTGTAATCAGTGGTGAACTATGACACCCTCAGTGCCTTTTGTGGTGAACTTTAGCCTTTGGGTTGTTGCGTCTGGGTTTCTTCTCCCCAATGCGTTTTCGCTTCCAGTTCTTCCCGGTCACGCACCTCTTTCGCCTTCTTTGCATAGACAATCATGCGCAGGGACTGGTCGTAAGTAAAGTAATTCCATACCCAGTTCAGTAGGACGTTTGCTTTGTTGCGTACTCCCAGGATCGAACGTAAATGGACGACCAGCCACATCACCCAAGCCAGCCATCCGGCGGTTTTGAAACTACTGAACTCTGCCACGGCACGATTGCGCCCTACGGTTGCCATCGATCCCAGGTTCCGGTAATGGAACGGCTGCATCGGCTTTCCTTTCTGTAGTCTTTGCAGGTTCTTGGCAAGCAGTTCGCCTTGTTGAATGGCCACTTGTGCCAGTTGCGGGTGTCCGTTAGGATAGTTCTTGTCCGTAGTCTGAATACATTGGTCCCCGATGGCGAAAATAGTGTCTGTTCCCTGTACACGGTTAAATTCGTCTACTTTGATTCTTCTTCCGCGTCCCAGTAACTCTCCGTCTATATTGCCGAAAGTGATGGCTGCCACGCCGCTCACCCAGATAAACGTACGTGTCGCTATCTCTGTACCGTCTTCCAACATCACTTTATGATCTTTGTAATCCGTCACCCGCTTGTTCAGCAGGATGTTGACTCCCATTTCACGTAGAAACTGTTCGGCATGGCGGGATGAATCTTCAGACATTCCCGCCAGGAGACGGTCGCCCGCTTCAATCAGGTAGATGTGCATCAGGCTGCTGGGCATATCCGGATAATCGTTGGGCAGTACGAACTTCTTCATTTCCGAAAGCACTCCGGCTATTTCCACTCCGGTGGCCCCTCCGCCTACAACAACGACATTGAGCAACTCCTGCCGTTCACGTTCCGTACTGCAAGTGATCGACCGTTCAAAGTTTGCCAGTAGGGCATTTCTCAGTCCCATGGCTTCCGAAACGGTTTTCATAGGCATGGCCTCTTCTTCAATGTGCTCGTTGCCGAAGAAGTTGGAGGTGGTGCCGGCTGCCAGTACCAGGTAATCGTATTCTGCTTTACCGATGGAAGTCTGAATCATATTTTTTTCGGGGAAGATGGCCCGTACTTCTGCCATACGGAAGTAAAAGTCCTTTCGTTTCTGAAAAATCTTCCGGAACGGGAAAGAGATGGAACTGGGTTCAAGTCCGGCTGAAGCGACTTGATAAATAAGGGGAGGAAACTGGTGATAATTGTTCTTATCGACTAAAACAACCTGGAAACCAGACTTTTTTAGCTTGTTGGCCAATTTAAGACCGCCGAAGCCACCACCTACGATGATGACACGCTTCTTGTCGTTTTTTACAATGTTGAAACTCATACTGAAAACTTCTATTTAACCTGATGTGTCTAAAACCTAATGTCATGGTTATAAACGCTTGTCATAGGTAAAAAGTTCAGCTAAAAGAACGGTTTCAGAAGATGTTTCAAGAGGCTTTTTCACCATAGATTACACAGATTACCGCAGGTAGTTTGTGCTGACAATCGGTCGTCCACTCTTTTAGAGGCTGTTTTAATTTTGCTTGAGATTTGTTTTCAGGGATGTTTTCCGGTTTTTGCAAGGAGCATAGCGGGCTATGTGACGGGTAAAAACGGGGAAATAGACCGAGAAAAAACTCAAAACAGGTCAATAAAATTCCTGTAAATTTATTCAAGGAAAATTTAAACAGGGCACTTAATCTGCGCTAATCTGTATCATCTATAGTGGTTTCTGATGTTCCCTGTAGACTTTTTATAATTCCGGTACCATGCAGAATTTAGTCTCCGGAAAATCTTTCTTCAGATACCGTTGGATGAAGAGTTGTGTATCCTCCTGTATCGTCCGGTCCTCTACCGTCGGGTAGAGGTTGTAGAGAACGGTATCCAGTTTGATCCCCCGGTTTTTAATGGCTTCCAGGCTGAGCAATGTGTGGTTGATACTGCCCAGTTTGCCGGAAGTGACAAACAACAGCGGGTATTCCTTCTGCGCAATATAGTCAATCGTGAGCAATTTGTCGGTAAGCGGCACCATCAGGCCTCCGGCTCCCTCGAGCAGGACAACGTCGTAACGGCGGCTCAACTCTTCTGTAGCACGTTCTATTTTGTCAAAGTCGATGGGACGTCCGTCTATGCGTGAAGCGAGGTGTGGAGAACAGGGGTAAGAGAAGATTTCGGGCATGGTCAGTCCTTCCCGGTCGTCATCAGTGGGGGCGATGCCCATGATGCGGCGGTGCAGGTCGATGTCTTCCGAGTGGCCTGTATTGCCTGTCTGGATAAATTTCTGAGTAATGGTGCGTTGCCCTTTCCGGTTCAGTTCGCGTGCCAGGAATCCTGTGGCATAACTCTTGCCTGCATCTGTATCGATGCCGCTGATAAAATACACATTCTTTTTCATACTTCTTTTGTTTGAGACCCGCAGGTCGTTTTTCTTATCTCTTTTTTGCTATTATATAGATGGGGTGGTAGGTCAGTGAAACAGAACCTTTGCCGGGACTGAACAGACGCTCGTATTCCTGACAGAAGAGGTTCAGTTTGCTCCGGGTCCAGCTTTGGTTACAAGTACCTGTCACTCCGGTCTGCTTCAGATGATAAAGCACCTCCATCGGATTGTTGAAATTCAGTGAGATGACTTCTTCCTCCGTGTGCACAATGTCGTATAGTGCCGAGAGCGAGGCAGTCAGCTCTTCTCTTGAACGGTAGGCGAGTCCCTGTCCGGTCAGTTGGCGAATCTCCTTCATGTTTTCTTTTCCGAAAGTACTGAAGGCAATGTATCCCTGCGCATTCAGGATGTTTTCACATTTCCGGAAAAAAGCATCGGGATGTTCGAACCATTGCAGGACGGAACAGGAAGTGATCAGTTCCGTTCCGTGTGGGAAGTCAAGTGCTTCGGCATCTCCGGGCAAGAAGGAGACCCGCTCGTTCAGGATATCTCTGCAGCTATGGCGCATCTCTTCGCAAAGGTCGTTCAGCAGCAAGTGTTCCGGGCGGAACGAACGGAGTAGCAGACGCGAATAAGTACCCGTCCCGCAGCCGAACTCTACAACACGGCGGAGGGAGTGCGCAGGGAGGTGTTGCTGCAACAAACTGCACATTTTCCGGGCGATTTGTTGTTGTACCCGGGCTTCGTGCGGATAGGTGCCGATTGCTTTCGTGAAGCGTTGGGCGATCAGTAGTTTGGAGGAAGCAGCAGCAGGAGCGAGATTTTCTTTCAATATCTTTTCGTCATAATGTGCTCCGTCATATCGCTGAATTTCATTGCAATATTTTTGCCAGGCCTGTTCCTGGTTCTTCGGTGGGAAGATATGATCGGATTCTCCGATGATTGCTTTATTCCAGACAAAGGTGGATAGGGGCAGTTTGCTGTATTGTCTGCCGATGGCCGCCAGTTCTTCTTTCAATTCTTCTACCGGTCGTTGGGGAGCTATTTCCAGGAAAGCTTGAAAGGCACTTCCCGATCCGCACATTCGCCGGCGGAACTTCTGTAGGGTCGCTTCATTGAGATTATTGAGTGTACCTTCAAATATGGCGGGAGGAATTCCCCGCATATCATCGATAGGGAAAGGTGTCCCGTTGATGGCAATGCTTTGCTTGAGGGGGAGGTTGCTGTCCGGCAACACTTGGGAAGCTGCCCATACCCCCATGGACCAGGCAACAACATAGATTCCCTCATACGTGGAGAGCAATGTGCTGTCAAAATCGAGAGAACGGTAATCATAGCAGATTATCAGATCTTTATTTGGGGGGAGATTGTGCATGAAGGGAGTTTCATCCATTCCCCATCCGGCAAAGAAGAGGAGAGCCTCTTTTCGGAGGGGAGGGCATCCGGCGACTTCACATCCGGTTCCTGTCTCAGAGTGAAGGGAGTTTACAGATTTTTGGGGTGGATATAGTCTTTTCAGTTTCATAAGTTTATTACTTTGATGATACAGGCCGTATTGTTGCTATCACTCTTTTCACTTCCTTTTCCGTTACGTCTGCCGTTAATGAAAAACGGATACGGGAAGTTCCTTCCGGTACCGTAGGCGGACGGACAGGCAACGCATAAAACCCTTTGCGTTGCAGCTCTTCTGCCATACGGACGGCGGAAGAACTTTCACCCGCGATCATGGGTACGATTTGGCTGGCCGAGGCAGAAAAGTATCCTTTCTCCTGGAGGCCGGTCCGCAAGTTGCTGCTGATGGCTGCCAGGTGTTCCCTCTTCTCCTGATATTCCGCCAGATGGCGCAGTACAAATGAGGTCCATTGCAGGGTGACAGGCGGGAGTGCAGTGGTGAAGATAAAGGGACGCATTTTATTTATCAGATAGTCCCGTATCACCTGCCTGCACACGATATATGCCCCAGAGGAAGCCAGTGCCTTTCCGAAAGTGCCCACCAAAAAGTCGATATCCGATATGCATCCGTATGCTTCGGCACATCCCAGTCCGCCGGTTCCCCGGACACCGACAGCATGGGCTTCGTCTAAGTAAAGCAATACGTTCGGATACTTGCGTTTCAGCTTGACCAACCGGGGTAAGTCTGCTTCGTCACCATCCATACTGAAAATACTTTCGGTAACGATAATAACCTGTTCATATTCTTTGTGGTAAGTCTCTACTAGTCTTTCCAACTGGCTGTATTCATTGTGCCGGTAGCGGATACATTTGGCATCTGATAGCCGAATGCCGTCTATCAGGCTGGCATGTATCAACTTGTCGGCCAGAATCAGTGTTTTTGTGTCGCATACGGCAGGTAGGATTCCGGTATTGGCATGATATCCGCAATTGAATACCAGTGCCGCTTCTGTTCCAAATAAGGAAGACAAGGTAGCTTCCAGTTCATCGTATGCGGCAAAATTGCCGGTAAGCAGGCGGGAAGAAGAGGAAGAGAACTTAATTTCTTCCGGCTTCACTGTCTGCCAGAAAGCTTTTAACAGTCCACTGTCGTTAGCCAACCCCAGATAATCGTTTGACGAAAGGTTTAGCATCCGTTGTCCCCCGATGATTACCTCTTTGCCCTGATGTACCAGGGTAGGAAGGGTGCGGAAGTTATCTTTCTTTTTAAGGAGTTGCAGCTCGTCAAGGAAACGGGTGAGTTCACCTCTTTCCGTTTCTTGGTTTTTATTCATATTTGTAATGTTTTTGATTTCACCACAGATTACACAGATTAACACCGATTTTTCAATCTGATTCCCAATGAAAAGAATCATTAATCTGTGGAAATCTGTGTAATCTGTGGTGAAACAGATTCGTTTCTAAATAGTTTGGGAACCGGGAAGGCCGTTACTTATGATCCTTATCATCCCTTCCGTGAGTTTGGTCAACTGTTCGGGCGTAATGATAAACGGAGGCATTACATAGATCAGTTTGCCAAACGGACGGAGCCAGATGCCTTCCTCCACAAAACGGCGTTGCAGGTATGCCATATTCACCGGTTCTTTCATCTCGATCACTCCGATGGCACCCAGTACACGGACGTCCGCTACTTGAGGGAGCTCACGTGCCGGAGCTAATTCACGATTCAGTTGAGCTTCTATTCGTTTTACGTTTTCTTGCCAGCCGGAAGTTAGAAGTAACCGTACCGATGCGCAGGCTACGGCACATGCCAACGGGTTTCCCATAAACGTAGGCCCGTGCATGAATGCTCCCGGTGCATGGTTGGAGATGCAGTCTGCCACTTCATTGGTGGTCAGTACTGCCGATAAGGTCATGTATCCACCTGTCAATGCTTTGCCGATGCACATGATGTCCGGCTCTACTCCGGCATGTTCCCAGGCGAAGAGTTTTCCGGTACGTCCGAATCCGGTTGCTATTTCATCGAAGATCAACAGTACCCCATACCGGTGGCAGAGGCGCGCAGCTTCTCTTAAATATTCCGGATGGTAGAAACGCATGCCTCCCGCACCTTGTACAATGGGTTCGAGGATGAAAGCTGCCAGTTCATCGGCATGTTTCTCCAGCAGATGCTCCAACGGACGGATGTCTTCCGGGTTCCATTCATCTCCGAACCGGGAGGAGGGAGCAGGGAGGAAGTGGCGGATGGGAAGTGCCGAACCAAAGATACTGTGCATCCCCGTTACAGGATCGCATACCGACATGGCATTCCAGGTATCTCCGTGGTAACCGTTACGGATGGTGACGAAATTATTTTTCTCCGGTTTTCCGGCTGCATACCAGTATTGTACGGCCATCTTCAGTGCAACTTCGACAGCTACGGAGCCGGAATCGGCATAGAATATCTTTTGCATAGAGGGCGGGACCAGCGGAAGCAACAGTTTGCCCAGTTCGATAGCCGGATCGTGCGTCAGTCCGCCGAACATGACATGCGACATCCGGCTGAGTTGATCTTGTACAGCCTGGTTTAATATCGGGTGATTGTATCCGTGCACCGCACACCACCACGATGACATTCCTTCGATCAGTGTCTGTCCGCTTTCCAGGGTGATGGTGGCACCGTCAGCCCGTTTCACCTTATATACCGGGAGCGGATTCGAAGTTGAAGTATACGGATGCCACAAATGTTCGCGGTCAAATTGTGAGTCGGCAAAGTGATATCCTTCCGAGAGAATCATCTCTTTATCATCCGATACCTTGGAGCCGAGTGTTGTCAGCAGATCGCCTACGATGGCGGAGTTGATGCCGATATAGAGGGATTTCCGGACGGCCTCTGGTGTCAGTTGCGAGCGTCCTCCGGCAAAGCGCAGGTAAGCCGCAGGGTTAATGAACCGGAAAAGAGCCACAGTGGTCAGTATCTCTTCTTCACTGAGAGGAGACTGATGCTCGAGCGGAGTGCCGGGTATGGGTTGCAGCAAGTTGATCGGGATGGATTGGATGTTGAGATCGCGGAGTGTGAAGGCAAATTCGATCCGTTGTTCCACAGTTTCGCCCATGCCGATGATGCCTCCGCAGCAGAGGTCCATCCCTACTCGTCGTGCGGCATGCAAGGTTTTCAGCTTTTGTTCCTGTGTATGCGTGGTACAGAGCGAGTCGAAGTGGGAAGGAGCCGTTTCGAGGTTACAGTGGTACCGGGTCACTCCGGCATCATACAATGCCTGCAACTCTTCTTCGTCCAACAGTCCGAGCGAAGCGCACAACCGGATAGACGAATGGCGACGCATCCGCCGGGCCGCTACACAGAGCTCTTTCATGTTTTTGGGAGAAGGTTTGCGTCCACTGGTCACCAATGAAAAGCGGTTGATCCCTTGTGCTTCGTTGTATTTTGCTTGTCGCAGGCACTCTTCCGCGCTCACCAGATCGTATACATCGGCCTTGGTCTTGTAGTGAGACGACTGGGCGCACCATTTACAATTTTCCGGACACCGCCCTGAGCGGGCATTGATGATGGAACACATGTCGAACTCCTGCGAAGCGCAGGCGGTGGTGATGTCGTGTGCGGCATCATACAACTCTTCTTTACGGGGATAGAGCGCCAGCCATTCGGCCTGCTCTCGGCTGATAGCCGTTCCTTGTAATACTTGGTTTTTTATTTCTTCGATAGTCATAGGGTGGGGATATTAAAAAAGAGGTTGCCGGTCCCATCGGGATGGGAGGCAACCTCTTTAGGTGTAATGTATGAGGCGAATGTCACAATAGTTGACTGTGCGGCACCGGCATAAGAATATTTGGATGATTGGAGTTGAGCAAGAAGCAAGAGCAATGGTTCGGGAGATAACGTGAGGTTCTCCCAATCTTCTTCCGGAACGGAATCTTCTGTTTCCCGTTGCGGATCAAGTCCGGTTGTATGCGGAGTTTGCTGCTTGCACAACGCACATTCGGTGATGTTCTTTCTCAACTGTCCGATGGTGACACACAAACCCAGAGTGGCAAATATAGCATAAGCCTTCCGGCTCCACTGGCGGAAGCGGATAAACGAATGTGATATGTACCTTTCTTTTTTCATAAGCCGTATGGTGATATCGGGTCATCGGACGGCGGCAAAGCTACAAAGAATCTACGGAATGACCAAGGGATAGCATCGGTTTGTAAGCAGGGACCTCTCTTCTACCACAAAGACGGTATAAGAATCCCTTATAAAGGGGATTTCAAGAACAATCCCCATACTCTACTTTTGCAGCAGGAAATGATCCGTGAAAATTAATTAAAAAATGTAGGTGGCTTTTGACACACCTTCAAGAATAAGATAACAATTTCAAGGCTTTTAACAACAATCTGCCGGATTGTGTGTTAAACAAAAGATTCTAATTTAAACATAACTAAACTTAAGGTATGAAGACCAATTTACGTCTATTATTTACGTTGCTCTTTGTCGTTTCGGTTGTTGCATTACGTGCCGGAACAATGAATGACATACGTGTTTCGGGCACTGTTGTGTCCGAAGGAGACCCGTTGCCCGGTGTGTCGGTATTAGTGAAAGGAACCGGCGTCGGTACTATTACCGGTATTGACGGCAAGTATTCCATCAATGTTCCGTCCGATGGTACGCTGGTATTCAGTTTTATCGGACTGAAATCTGTGGAACATAAAGTGGGAGGACGCTCAGTGATCAATGTCGAGCTGGTGCCCGACAGTAAGCAATTGGAAGAAGTAATGGTAGTAGCCTATGCCACTGCCAAGAAATATAGTTTCACCGGTGCCGCCTCTACCGTTAAAGGTGACGAGATAGCGAAGTTACAAACCTCGAGCGTATCACGTGCCCTTGAAGGAACCGTAGCCGGTCTGCAGGCAAGTGCCGCAAGCGGTCAGCCGGGTACCGATGCCACAATCCGTATTCGCGGTATCGGATCCATCAATGCATCCAGTGCACCTCTCTATGTAGTGGACGGTGTGCCCTATGACGGTAGTGTGAACTCTATCAACCCTGAAGATATCGCATCGATGACCGTTCTGAAAGATGCGGCCTCAGCTGCTTTGTACGGTTCGCGTGGAGCCAACGGTGTGATTATTATCACCACCAAGCAGGGGCAAAGCGATTCGAAGACTACAGTGAACGTGAAAGCCAGCTTCGGTGGTTCCAATCGTGCGGTACGTGATTACGACCGGATCGGCACCGATCAGTATTTCGAACTTTATTGGGAGGCTTTGCGTAACCAATATGCACTGGATACAAAGAATTATACTCCTCAGACAGCAGCTATCAAAGCTTCTAAAGACTTGGTAGGAAAACTGATGGGGGCCGGCCCCAATCCTTATGGCTCTAAATATCCTCAGCCGGTAGGTACGGATGGAAAATTGGCGGATGGAGCCGTTCCGCTCTGGAACTTCGACTGGCAGGATGCCATGGAGCAGCAGGCACTTCGTACGGAACTGGGACTGAATGTTTCAGGAGGCGGCAAAACCAATCAATACTACTTCTCTGCCGGATACCTGAATGATAAAGGTATTGCGTTGGAGTCCGGTTATGAACGCTTTAATCTCCGATCGAACGTGACAAGCCAGATGACCAAGTGGCTTCGGGGAGGAGTGAACATGAGTTTTGCCCACTCTTTGCAGAATTATCCCGTATCATCGGATACGAAAACAAGTAATGTCATCAATGCCGGCCGTTTGATGAACGGATTCTATCCCATCTATCAGATGAACGAAGATGGAACCTATAAACTGGATTCCGAGGGACAGCGGATGTATGATTTCGGTTCTTACCGTCCGTCCGGTTCGATGGCTAACTGGAACCTTCCGGCCACATTGCCCAATGATAAGTCGGAACGTATGAAAGATGAATTTTCAGGACGTACTTTCCTTGAAGTTACCTTTATCGAAGGGCTGAAGTTTAAGACCAGCTTTAACTTTGACCTGATCAACTATAATTCACTCGACTATACCAATCCTAAAATAGGGCCGGCTGTTAACACCGGAGGTTCATCGAGCCGTGAAAACGACCGTACTTTCTCGTGGACCTGGAATAATATCCTGACTTATGACAAAACCCTCGGAGAGCATCATTTCAATCTGCTGGCCGGACAAGAAGCCTATTCCTACCGTTACGATGTGCTGCGAGCATCCCGTTCGAACATGGCATTGCCTGATTTTCCCGAACTGGCTGTCGGTTCGTTGGTAACCGGAGGGACAGGATACCGCGTAGATTACTCGTTGGTGGGATATTTCCTAAATGCCCAATATGACTATCAAAGCAAATATTTCTTCTCGGGTTCGTATCGGCGGGACGGGTCTTCCCGTTTTGCTCCCGAAACCCGTTGGGGTAATTTCTGGTCCGTCGGTGCTTCCTGGCGTATCGACCGTGAAGATTTCATGGTGGCTACGAGCGACTGGCTTTCTGCCCTGACTTTGAAGGTCAGTTATGGTGCGCAGGGTAACGATAACCTGGGAACGTATTATGCCAGCAGCGGACTTTATTCGGTGGTAAGCAATAATGGAGAGAATGCGTTGGTATCCGATCGTCTGGCTACACCAAAACTGAAATGGGAAACCAACCTGAACTTCAATGCCGGCATAGACTTCTCGTTGTTCAACAACCGATTCTCCGGTTCATTCGATTTCTTCCAGCGGCGTTCGAAAGATTTGCTCTATTCCCGTCCGCTGGCTCCCTCGCTCGGTTATAATTCAGTAGACGAGAATGTAGGCGAACTGAAGAATACCGGTGTTGAAATCGATCTGAAAGGTACCTTAATCCATACCCGGGACTTTATGTGGCGATTGGGGCTTAACCTGACACATTATAAGAATGTCGTGACCGACCTTCCATTGAAAGATATGCCTGTAAGCGGAGTTCATAAACTGGCTGTGGGACGTTCTGTCTATGATTTTTACATGAAGCAATGGGCGGGTGTTGATCCGGAGAACGGCGATCCGTTGTGGTACAAAAATGTGAAAGATGCCAATGACAAGATCACCGGACGTACGACTACCAATGACTATGCCCAAGCAGATTATTACTATACCGGCAAATCATCCTTACCCAAAGTGTACGGAGGATTTAATACCGCTTTCTCGTATAAAGGCTTTGAACTGTCCACCATTTTTGCCTATAGTATCGGTAATTATATTGTGGACCGTGACGTAACTATGCTGTGGCATAACGGAAGTTCTACCGGACGTGCCTGGTCGACAGAGATTCTGAACCGTTGGACACCGGAGAATCGATATACTGATGTGCCGGCTCTGAAAACCGTATCGAACAGTTGGAATGCAAATTCCACCCGTAACCTGTTCAATAACTCGTTCCTGCGGATGAAGAATATCACATTATCATATAACTTCCCGCAACCGATGATAAAGAAAATCAGCCTGAACAGTCTGCAATTGTTTGTGCAGGCCGATAATCTGCTTACCGTTTCGAAGAATCAGGGACTCGACCCCGAACAGGATATCAGTGGACTGACGTATTACCGTTATCCGGCCATGCGTTCCATTTCCGGAGGAATCAATGTTTCGTTCTAAGGCTTTAATCCCCGGAAAAGGGCTGTTGCAATCGTATGCTCCGCCCCGGTTTAATCATGCATAAATCACATATAACAGATATAGTAAAGTATAAAATAACAGATGATATGAGAACAATACGATTTAACAATAACAGACATATCTCTTCTTCTCCTCTTCTTCGGACAGAGGGTGGGAGAGAGGTTTCCGTGAGTAATACCTCCGGAGATAAGATACCTAAAGGTAAGTTTTCCTTTCTCCTTCTCTTCTTCCTTTTGTTCCTGGGGAGTTGCAGCAGCGACTTCCTCGACAATAAGCCGACAGATGCCGTAGATTCCGGCCTCGTACCTGTACCTTCGAATGCCGAACGCATCTTTAACGGTGCGTGGTACAATCTGTTCGAATATGGTACCACTTATGCCAACATCGGCTATCGTGCTTTGATGTGCCTGGACGACATGATGGCTGACGACGTGGTTTCGCGCCCTATGTATGGGTTTAATTCTTCTTATCAGTTCAATGACGTGGTGATGCCTTCCGACGGACGTACCACTTTCGCCTGGTATCTGATGTATAAGACCATTGACAACTGTAATACGGCCATTTCTATTCAAGCTACCGGAGATGATGATACACCTGAGTTCCGGCATGCCCAGGGACAGGCACTTGCCGTACGTGCTTTCTGTTATCTTCATTTGGCACAGCATTATCAGTTCACCTATCTGAAAGATAAGAATGCTCTTTGTGTACCGTTGTATACCGAACCGACCAATCCGAATACCAAACCTAAAGGAAAGGCAACGCTCGAAGAGATCTATACACAGATCATCAATGACCTCAACCGTGCCAAAGGACTTCTTGACGGTTATGTGCGTCCGAATGACAAGTCGAAATACAAACCTAACACCGATGTGGTAAACGGACTTCTGGCCCGTACTTATCTGCTCACCGGACAGTGGGACGAAGCCGCCAAAGCCGCATTGGAAGCTGCCAAAGGTTACACTCTGATGACGGATGCCAAAAACTATATGGGCTTCAACGATATATCGAATACCGAGTGGATCTGGGGACATCCGCAATCTGTCAGCCAGTCCGATGCCAGCTATAACTTCTATTATCTGGATGTGGTAGAACCCGATTCATACAATAGTTTTATGGCCGATCCGCATTTCAAGGATACCTTTACCGAAGGTGATATCCGTCTGGAACTGTTCCAGTGGATGCGTGAAGGTTATCTGGGATACCGCAAGTTCCGCATCCGTTCCGACCAGACGGGCGATATTGTCATCATGCGTTCTGCCGAAATGTATTTGATAGCTGCCGAAGCCTTGGCGCGTAAAGGTCAATTGGGCGAAGCCGTAAAACCGCTCAATACTTTGAGAAACGCCCGCGGACTGGCCGATTATGATCTTACCGGAAAAAATCAGGAGCAGGTGATTGATGAAATTCTGATGGAACGTCGCCGTGAACTTTGGGGTGAAGGATTTGGCATTACTGATGTTCTCCGTACACAACGTCCTGTGGTACGTGTCGCTTTGACCGAAGATGAAGCTGCCAAAGAATATGATTGCTGGCAACAGAACGGTACTTATAAAAAATATCATCCGGAAGGTCATTGGTTCACCAGCTTCCCCGATGGAACGAAGTTTGTGCCCAATAGCATATATTATTTGTATTCTATTCCTGAAAAAGAAACGAATGCGAATCCGAATCTGAAATAAGAAATCATAGTCAACTGATTTTATATGAACTGTTTCTGAAAAATCAGATAGATTAATATAATAGACGAAAGGTGTGTCATAACTCTACGGTGAATAAGAGTTGCGACACACCTTTTTTATCAATATCGTTAATGGTTAACTGAATATATACACAATGATTCCCGTTATGAGTACATAAGCCAGTGCATAAGGAATGGCTGCTTTCAGGATCTCTCCCTCCTTACCTTGCTGGTTGCCTGCTGATGTGGCGATAGCAATACTTTGAGGAGAGATGATTTTACCTCCTGTCGCACCTACCGTATTGGCGGCCGATAGCCAGTCGGGACTGACATTGATATGCCCTGCTACGCTGGCTTGCAGCTTTCCGAAGAGGATGTTCGAGGAGGTATCACTTCCGGTGATGAAGGTACCCAAACAACCGATAACCGGAGCAAAGAGAGGGTAGAGGCTTCCGGTAGCTGTGGCGAGTGCAGTGGCAATCACGGAAATCATGCCTGCCGTATCCATGATAGTGGATAAACCTACGAGGCAGATAACGGTAACGAATGTTTTTCTCAACTGCTTTACAGTGTTCCATAATACAATGAACAGTTCTTTCACTTTAGCTCCCTGTATCAGACCGCCTACAAATGTGCCTACAAAAAGCAACACTCCTGCATGTGTCAGCCAGGCGATGGTATAATTCACGGTGGAGTCATTGATGGGGAGGCTGATGCGTGTCACCCAATTGTTTTCGAGCGTACTTCGGAGGCCCGGAAAAAGCGGGCTGGTGAGTATGATCAACAGTAAAATGAGCAGATAGATGCTCCAGGCATTCAGGATATCTTTCCCTTTCAGTGCGTTCTGCTGCGCTTTCTCTTTTTTTGGGGCAGTCAGTTTGCCATAAATGACGATAACGACGATAGACAAGATACTGCCGATGATAGCCGGTGATTCGGCTCCCATATATCGGGCCGCAACGTACTGGCTACCTAAAGATACAGCGCCTACCAGCAGTGCCAGAAATAGGTTTTTGGGTAATGATTTTATTTTCGGGTCGGTCAGGAAGAGTAGTACCAACGGTATCAGGAACATTAGTACGGAAAGTTGCAGTACGACGTTCGTACTCAGCACCTGTACATCCAGATTGGTTTCTTTGGCAAGTACCAGTACCGGTGTACCTATGGCACCGAAAGCCGTAGCCACACTATTGGCTATTAAGCTGACGGTGGCTGAAAAGATGGGCTTGAATCCCAGGCTGATCAAGATAGCGGCGGGGATGGCAACAGCTGTACCAAAACCTGCCATGGCTTCAAGTAACCCTCCGAAACCCCAGGTAAGGAGCAGTACCTGGATACTTTTATCGGTAGAGATGGAAGAGAATTGTTGTTTGATAATCTCCATCTTCTCTGTTTTCAGCAATACATTGTAGCTGAAGATAGCCATCAGGATGATAATCAGGATGGGAGAAACCGCTTTCAGTGCACCGTATACGAATGAAAATACCAAGTTATCTACCGCATAATGGAATCCGAAAAGAGCTATCAGTATAGTTACTATCAGGGAGATGACGCTACTTTTGTCACCCGGCATTTTAAAAAATGCCATTAATACAATCAAGAGCAATACCGGAACGATGGCAAGGATCAGTGTCATAATTGTCTGTTTTTAATAGTTGATGTTTAAGTTAAGATATTGATATAACAAAACCGGAACCTGTTTTGACGGATGAAATAATTATTTTTTTGCTGTATAGCGTTAAATAAAAAAAGGTGTAGCCCTCCGCATGGAAAGGCTACACCCTTTGGTCCGGATAGCTACACCCTTTTTATCGGATGGCTACACCCCAATACCGGGGATTTATTTTTTCTTCATATTCAAGATCTGTTGCAGTTGCTGTAGGTTGGCTTTAGCGGCCTCGTTACCCATCTGGGCAGCTTGGTTGAAGGCAGCGATGGCGCGTTGTACATCTCCATTGAGGAAGTTGTATACACCTACGTTGTTGATGAATTCTGCTGTTTGATGGTTGGCTTTATCCATATATTTGATTGCGTTTTCCAGATCTTTCTTGGTCAGTGATACGGCTGCGGCATTCAGGTTGGCTACTTCATCGTTCGGATACATGCGTACGGCAATGTCGAATACATTCACAAAATCGTTGCTTCCTTTCGGATAACTGTTGGCCACCTGATACATCTCGTTCAGACTCAGATATTTCGGGTTGACTTTTATCACCACCCGTCCTTGTTCTACATCGAAGTTGGCTACGGTGTAGTCTATCTTGCAGTTCACTTTGCGGAGTCCCGGATAAATCTCTTTCAGCATTGTGCGATAAGGAGCACCGCCGTCCACGCGCATGATTTCCTGTTTGCGGCGCGCATCGTCAGTCGTATTCTTGATGATACCGATAAATTTATCTTTATCCTTCATGGACGATTTTTCCAATGCTTGTACCAATCCGTCCCAATTTTCACCACCAAAAGTTACTTTGTAAAGTTTGCCGGGAACTTTTTCGTTGGTAGTCAGATAATTCTTCAGAGCTTCGGCACGTTTCTGCGACAGTTGTTCGTTGAATTTCAACGGACCCTCCGGTGAAGCGAATCCTTCGATACTGATTCCTGTTACTGTCAGGTTCTTGTCATTCTGAATCTTGTCGAACATAGCATGAATGTTCATCAGCTCTTTGTGGTTATTCATGAATTCCGGCTGGATCACAGCTTTGCTGACAGGAAAGTCGAGGTGAGCTTCATACTGTTCGCTACGGTTTTTCACCACCTCCACAGTCGGCTGAATATAAGCAACCACCGGTATCATGGCACTCAGGCGTTTCGCTTCGGTAGAAACGTCGTTTGTTATCAGCTCCTGAGCAAGCATCTCTTCGTTGTTGCCGCAGCCGCATAGATTTTCTACCAGATTCAATGAAGCATTTGCCATCCAAGGTTCGTAAGGGATCACCTGGGTATAGTTGAGCACTTCTCTTTTATTATAAGGAATTACGATTCCTGCAGGTAGTTCGCGGCTGATGGCTAATCCGCGCAAATAAGCCTTCTGACGGCGTTTGCCGTTGATGATGATCTCTTCCAGCGCTACGTTGTGCTGTCCGTCTGTCAGGAGCGGAGTAAGTGTGAGCATACGTTCGGGACTGACTGTCAGATTTTTCATATCGATCTTCATGTCTACATAAAGCGAATTGCCCTGTTGCCATAATGAAACATCGGATAGACTGATGGCATCTTTAAAAAATTTCTGGGCACTGGCCGGCATTACTACTGCGAGGGCCAAGAGGAAGTATATGATTTTTCTTTTCATTGTTACTGTTGGTTTAGTTTTTTATAATTGGTTCCGGTGAATGCGGGACGTTTACTTGATGGTATAAGTGATGCTGAGTCCGACTTTGGTCGGTCCGAAATAATTCTTGTTGTTGTGCCCCAGCTTTTCACCACACTTGCCACATGCGTATTTGTCATAGTCCAGGCGGGCATATCCTGCACCGATAGTGGCTTCCATACTCCAGCGGTTTTTCAGTATCCAATGGTAGCCGTAAGAGATACCTGCACCATAGATCTTGCCGTCATAGCGGTAGTTGCCCAACCCGAAGATGTCGAGATTGCTCATGTTAACATCGGCATAATGGCCATGGAGACCGAAAAAACTACCGTTGAAACGTTCGCAAAGCCAGTAGCGGAGTTCAGGTTGTACCAGCCAGTGCTTGATTTGTCTGTCTTTGGAAAATTTCCAGGGATTGTAGTTGCCCGATACATCAAGAGTGAGTTTTTTCGCCAAGGCTACTTCAAATCCCAGGTTCGGAGTACTGGTGGCCCAGTAGAGGGCATTGGTTTTGATGGCGAACTTGGGAAGATAAGTTTTTGTTCCCTGCTCTTGTGCATGTATGCTTGTGGCAAATACAAGCAGGAAGCATGCTGCTAAAAAATGTTTGATTGTTCTCATTTTCATTTTGGTCTAGGTTTTTACATAAACTATTTGCGAGATTAAACGTCTGAGAGGGGGACTTTGTTGACTCATACTCAAAATAATGTTATAGGACATGCACGCTAACATTTTTAAGCAAATAATTGTTATCTTAATAAAGTCAGGATTCCAAACTTTTCATTTTCTCCGGGAAAGAGGGTGAAAATAAACAAGCAATTGTAACTTGGATTACATCTATTCTCTTTTTTACATGCTAATTTTACATATACTTTAAAATAATAGCCTATGAAAGAGCTTATCAATCGCCTGGAAGAGTTGAACAGGCAAGCCGAAAAAGGTGGTGGAGACGCCCGTATCGAGAAACAACATTCTGTCGGAAAATTGACGGCACGTGAACGTATCGACCTGCTTCTGGAGAAAGGATCGTTTATTGAACTCGATAAACTGGTGACCCATCGTTGTACGGATTTCGGCATGGAGAAACAGAAAATATCCGGTGATGGAGTTGTAACCGGATATGGTATGATCGGCAAACGGCTTGTGTATGTTTTTGCTCAGGACTTCACCGTTTTTGGCGGTGCATTGTCCGAAACGTATGCCAAGAAGATTTGTAAAGTGATGGATATGGCTATGCAGATGGGAGCACCCATCATCGGGCTGAACGATTCGGGAGGAGCCCGTATTCAGGAGGGAGTCCGTTCGCTGGCCGGTTATGCGGAGATATTCCTGCGTAATTCTTTGGCTTCCGGTGTCATCCCTCAGATCAGTGCCATCATGGGTCCGTGTGCGGGTGGGGCGGTCTATTCGCCTGCATTGACCGATTTTATCCTGATGGTGAAAAATTCCGGTTATATGTTTATCACCGGTCCCGATGTGGTGAAGAGCGTGACACAAGAAGAAGTCAGCAAAGAAGATCTGGGAGGGGCGGATGTCCATACCATGAAGTCGGGGGTGGCACACCTCTCTGCCGAAAATGATATTGAATGCATCAATTACATTCGTGAACTGATTTCTTATCTGCCCGGAAATAATATGGAAGAGCCTCCGTTTGTTGCTACTACCGATTCTCCGACGAGGCTTACGCCCGAACTGTCGGATCTGGTGCCTACCAATCCTAATCAGCCGTATGATATGAAAGAGATGATCCGTGCAGTGGCGGACGATAACAGTTTCTTTGAATTACAGGAAGAGTTTGCCCGTAACATCGTTATCGGTTATATTCGCCTGAACGGGAAGACGATAGGGGTGGTGGCCAATCAGCCGTTGGCATTGGCCGGAACGCTCGATATCAATGCCTCTGTTAAGGCAGCCCGTTTTGTCCGTTTCTGCGATGCGTTCAATATTCCATTGCTCACACTGGTAGATGTACCGGGATTCCTTCCGGGGGTAGATCAGGAGTATGGCGGCATCATCCGCAACGGTGCCAAGTTGCTTTATGCCTATTGTGAAGCTACGGTGCCGAAGGTTACGGTGATTGCCCGTAAAGCTTATGGCGGAGCTTATGATGTAATGAGTTCCAAGCACATCAGGGGAGATGTGAATCTGGCTTATCCCACTGCCGAAATAGCCGTGATGGGCCCCGATGGAGCGGTGAACATTCTTTTCCGCAAAGAGATTGACAAAGCTGCCGACACCGAAGCCAGGCGTAAAGAGTTGCAGGATGACTATCGCAGCAAGTTTGCCAACCCTTACCGGGCTGCCGAGTTGGGCTACGTGGACGAGGTGATCGATCCGGCCATAACCCGTATGCGCCTGATACGCAGTTTTGAGATGCTTGCCAACAAGCGGCAGTCTAATCCGCCTAAGAAACATTCAAATCTTCCACTTTAAAGCAGAGGAGAACATCGTATGATAAAAAAGATATTAGTTGCGAATCGTGGCGAAATAGCCATGCGTATTTTCCGTACCTGCCGGGTAATGAATATTGCCACAGTGGCTATCTACACCCGGGTAGATCGGGGTGCCTTGCATGTGCGTTATGCCGAAGAGGCTTATTGTATTTCCGATTCTCCGGAAGATACGTCTTATCTGAAACCGGAAAAGATTCTGCAAATAGCCAAAAAGACAGGAGCTGCCATCCATCCGGGATATGGCTTTCTGTCTGAGAATGCGGACTTCGCCCGTCGTTGTGAGGAAGAAGGGGTAATCTTTATTGGTCCGAGTGCCGATATTATTGCCCGAATGGGTATCAAGACTGAGGCCCGCCGGATTATGCGTGAAGCCGGTTTACCGATCGTACCGGGCACGGAAGATCCGGTGAAAGACATTGCCGAAGCCAAAAAGGTGGCTGCCGAAGTAGGCTATCCGATCATGCTGAAAGCACTGGCCGGGGGTGGTGGAAAAGGTATGCGTCTGGTACGCAGTGAAGAAGAAATGGAGACGGCATTGCGCCTTTCACAGTCTGAAGCCGGAACGTCGTTTGGCAACGATGCTGTTTATATTGAAAAATATATCGAGAATCCCCATCACATTGAAGTGCAGATACTGGGAGATAAGTATGGAAATGTAATTCATCTTTATGAACGGGAATGTTCCATTCAGCGACGCAATCAGAAAGTAATTGAAGAATCGCCTTCTCCTTTTGTGAAGCCCGAAACACGTGCCAAGATGCTGAAGGTTGCAGTGGAGGCCTGTAAGCGGATTAATTATTACAGTGCCGGAACGCTGGAGTTCATGATGGATAAAGACCAGAATTTTTATTTTCTGGAAATGAATACCCGCCTGCAGGTGGAACATCCGGTGACGGAAGAGTGTACCGGGGTCGATCTGGTACGCGACATGATACTGGTAGCTGCCGGCAATCGTCTGCCTTACAGGCAAGAAGATGTCGAGTTCCGGGGAGCTGCCATTGAATGTCGCATTTATGCCGAAGATCCCGAGAATAACTTCATGCCTTCGCCCGGGGTGATAACCGTTCGTGAAGCTCCCGAAGGACGTAATGTCCGTTTGGACAGTGCGGCTTATGCGGGATTTGAGGTTTCGCTGCATTATGATCCGATGATTGCAAAGCTCTGTTGTTGGGGACGTAATCGTGATTCGGCTATTTCGAACATGGCCCGTGCGTTGCGCGAATATAAGATTCTGGGTATCAAGACTACGATTCCTTTCCACCAGCGTGTGTTGAAGAATGCGGCTTTCCTGAAAGGAGAGTACGATACTACCTTTATCGATACGCGCTTCGATAAGGAAGACCTGAAACGCAGGCAGAATACCGATCCGACGGTAGCGGTGATTGCTGCTGCGCTGAAACATTACGAAGAAGAGAAAGAGGCTGCTTCACGCGCCACTACGCTTCCGGTAGTAGGAGATTCGCTTTGGAAATATTACGGCAAGTTGCAAATGACTGCCAATAACTATTAAACTCAGAATGCTTATGACAACAATATTAGCAACTTATTATGCCAAAATACAGGATGTGCCCGACAGCGAATATAAAGTGGAGATTCTGGAAGACGGGCCGGTGAAGAAAGTGGCTGTTAACGGGAAAGTGTATGATGTGGACTATAATGTAGGGGGTGACTCTATCTATTCCATTATCATCAATCATCATTCGCACGGAGTACAGATATCTCCGACTTCCCATTCCTCTTATACTATTATGAATAAGGGGGAACTTTATCAGATCGAGCTGAAAGGAGAACTCGAGAAGATACATAATGCCCGTAGCGGAGCAGATGCCGTAGGGCGTCAGGTAGTTGTAGCTCCCATGCCGGGCGTTATCCTGAAAACTTACGTCAGGAAGGGAGATGAAGTGAAGAAGGGTGATCCGCTGTGCGTACTGGTTGCCATGAAGATGGAAAACGAAATTCGTTCGGTGGCCGATGGGGTGGTGAAAGAGATTTTTGTGGAAGAAAATACGAAAGTGGGATTAAATGACCGCATCATGGTGGTTGAGTAACAAACAGGTATTTAAGAGGTAGGGGCTCTGGAAGTTTTTATTTCAGAGCCCTTTTTACGTGTATTGTTATCTTTCTTTGAAATAGATATAGTTGGCTTTTGGAGACCGGTATAAGATATTCTTAATCATTCCTAAAAAGAACCTGCTTCATTTTGTCAATTTAGAATCTGTTCGTAGTTTTGCGAACAACAAACGATGGGAGAATGATAAAGTGAAAACAAAGCAGTACACAGAAAAGCAGGAGCAGCTTGCCCGCTTTGCCAAGGCTATGGGACATCCGGCGAGGATTGCTATCCTTAGTTTCTTAGCGAAACAGGATAGTTGTTATTTCGGGGATATCCATGAAGAGTTGCCTATTGCCAAGGCAACCGTCTCGCAGCATTTAAAAGAACTGAAAGATGCAGGATTAATTCAGGGAGAAATAGAAGCGCCTAAAGTTCGGTATTGCATCAACCGTGAGAACTGGGAGTTTGCCCGGTTGTTATTCGTAGAGTTTTTAAACGATTGCACCTGTACCGGGACATCATGTTGTGGATAAAGGGATTTTTTTACGAAAGATGTTCGTGTATTTACGAACAGATATTCTTGCAATAGGACTTTAATGAAGAGTATCGGATAAGGAAGATTATAGTATGATTAATAATAAGAACAAGATGGAAAAGGATCAGATAAAAAACAATCAAGATTTAAAGGAGTTAGTGAAACAACGTTATAGTGAGCTCGCTCTGAATGCAGAAGAGCTAAAAGGCTGCTGTTGCGGTAGAAACCCTTTGGCTGCTTCAAAAAAAGTATTTACCATAATGAGTGAGGACTATACAAATTTGAAAGGTTATGAACCTGATGCGGATTTAGGGGTCGGCTGTGGATTACCTACACAATATGCCAATATCAGTGAAGGTGATACAGTGGTTGATTTAGGTTCGGGAGCAGGGAATGATTGCTTTATTGCCCGTGCGGAAGTAGGTGAAAGCGGTAAGGTCATTGGTATTGACTTTTCTCCTCAAATGATAACAAAAGCACGTAACAACGCACTCAAACGGAGATATACCAATGTGGAGTTCTTAGAAGGTGATATAGAGAACATGCCTTTACAGGATAATACGGTAGACGTCGTTGTGAGCAACTGTGTACTTAATCTGCTTCCTGAAAAGAATCTTATTTTCAAAGAGATTTATCGTGTGCTGAAGCCTGGCGGACATTTCTGTATATCCGATGTTGTACTTAATGGAACATTCCCCAAAAAGTTTACTGATAATGCGGCGATGTATGCAGGGTGCATCGCAAGTGCTATTCAAAAGGAAGATTATTTGCAGGAGATAGAAAAGGCCGACTTTGTGGATATTCGTATTGCGAGGACTAAAACGGTTCTTATTCCTGATGAAGTGTTATATGAACATCTGGATGAAGACACGATCCGAAAGTATAAATCCGGAAATGTCGGGATTTACTCAATTACAGTAACGGGAGAAAAACGATCTGTGTAATATGCGGATTCTTAATTCTTTCCGTTTAAATGGATATAATTCCGGTTATTGCTGATTCTGCGTTAACCGGAATTTTATTTGGAGGGGAGTCGGGCTTTTTTACGTGAGGACTATTAAATTTTATTCTTGTATATTGTTCCTCCCTTCATAATCATTGCGAAATTTCTTTCCGGATCGCCCAGTAGTGTAATGTCTTTCAGTACATCTCCATCCACCAAGATTAAATCGGCCCAGGCTCCTTCTTCTATACTGCCTAACTTTCCTGGATAGGGGTTTCTTGCACCGGATAAAGCCAGTAACTCCGCATTATCATGTGTCACCATTTTAAGAATTTCAAAATTGCTGAACCATTTCTGTAATTTGAGGATACCTTGGTTCTGATTCTTCGTGTTGGCAGGATTGAACAGTAAATCTGTTCCCCATGCCAGCTTGACGTTGTATTTCTTTGCCAGTTGATAGGTTTGGTCTGTACCCTGAACTACCAGGGCATGCTTCTCCTGTTGTTCTTTTGTCGGGAATTGATTATCTCCTAAAGTGAAGGGTTGCATACTGAGCCATATCTCTTTCTCTGCGATCAGCTGCATGGTGGGTTCGTCAATCAGATGGCCGTGCTCGATGCTTTTTACACCTGCATGGATAGCTCGTTGAATAGCTCTGGGCACATAGACATGCACCATTACGTATGTTCCTGCATCTTCCGCCGCTTTAACGGCAGCATGAATCTCTTCCTCGAAGAACTGTGTATCTTCCAACCGATCATACAAGGAAGCTACCCCGCCGCCTGTCATCAATTTAATCTGGCTGGCTCCCAGGCGGAGATTATTGCGTGCGGCGACGGTCACGGCGTCTATTCCGTCGGCGATAATGGCAGCTCCCATCTCTTCGGTATGCGTCAGTCCGCAACAGTCAAAGGGACGGGGTTCGTCATATACCGCCCGGAAATCTCCATGCCCTCCTGTCTGGGAGATAAGAGAGCCACTGGGATAAATGCGTGGTCCGGAAAGGATTCCTTCGTCGATGGCCCGTTTAAGCCCGAAGACCGGACCACCTGCATCCCGGATGGTTGTGAAGCCGCGTAGTAGGGTAGCTCGAGCTTCTTGTCCGGCTTTGAACTGCGTATAAGCGGTGTCTGCAGTAAGCAGATCCATCATCGTATTGCATGACATATAAGCATGCCAGTGTGCGTCGATCAGTCCGGGCATCAGGAATTTTCCCTTTCCGTCAAGAATGGTAACATTGGAAATTCCGTCTGTAGGGATCGGACTTTCTGAAACGGTTTTAATCCGGCTGTTTACCACCAGCACATTTCCCCAGCCGGTCTGTTCGCTGCTTCCATCGAAAATTTGAACGTTATTGATTAAAATACTATTGTCCATGATACATTATTAATAGGTGAATACTGTTGGTATAACCCGTCTGAGGATTATTAGTTTAGCTGCAGGACTGATAAACTTCGTTAAGTGAGAGATTTATTCCGGTCTCTTCCTAAAAAACTTTACTCAATATGGGATGACTTTCTGTCTGATGATTTCTATCAATGTATTGGGCGTTTTATTTCGTGTCGTTAATCAACAGAAATCTTCCGTCCGGTCAGGATTATTAAAATGAAATAATTAGAAAGTTCTAATAACTTTCTACATTGCAGTGTTTATAGGGGTTCTGGGCATAGATTGCTTCCATTTGATAGACTGTATTTTAAGCTCGAATGATATCGGGTTGAACCTATTCTTTTTGCTATACGTTCTCTTTTTATAGACGAAGTAACTAAACCCGTCACATTTCAGCCGGTAAATGTGGCATATTGTCTCACTTTTAAACATATATGAATATGAAAACTTTATTCATTTTTCTATTTGTTTTGCTTGCATTTTACTCCTGCGATACGGATGAACCGATCAGCGCAGAAGACTTATCGGCTGCAACCGGTACTAATACGGATGAGGTCGATGTAGCTTCCAGGTCGGGCAGCTATCTGATCTGGCTTAATGGAATGAGTGCGGAAACAAAGAAAGTTGCAGATCAACTGCAAACCGTGAACCACTATGACAAGATGGTGGCTTTTAATGATTTACCGGGGACAGACAAGGTGGAAACCTTGGAAACCATGGCAAAAGATTCTTTGAACGATCTGACAATTGTAGGCAGTGTTGCCGATTTCATAGCAGGTACTTACAGTCCTGAGATGATACAGGACATCCGTCACAATCGTCAGGGAGTCATCTTAATTGCCAAAGACGGTAAGGGAGAAGATTTGAAGGCGCAAATGCTTAAACTTTTCGGGCTTTATGTAGATAAGGGATATTATAAAGTCAGCTTTCCGCGTGAACAGCGCTATGCCTATTATGACGCAAACGATCCGGATGCTTTGAAGAAGCTTTGCGGAACGGGTGGTCTCAATCCTCACACCCGTAGCATGTTGGGCTCTCCCGGACCGACGGATGATCCTTCGGCTCCGGAAGTTACCGAACGGGCTTTGCATGCTATGAAGAAGATCTATATCAGCAATCGGTATTATGTATATACCAGTGATTATAAATATCACATGACCGGATATGAGACGCTATTACCCTATACGGCTGATATCAGGGAGTATCTCCCGCGGGATGATAAAAGGTATGATGGGATGGTCGATCGCGAATGGACCATTGATGCTTATAATCTGCGTATTTACGCACCGACCAATGGAGATAATATGCTTGCTGTTTATAGTTCGGGTGGAAATGGTTTTTCCAACAGGCTCGACCATTCATTGGTATCTTTGAATAATGCACCGATGTATGAACTTTGGGCATTGATATGGGGATTGCGAAACAATGCTTATACAAAGATTAATATCCGTGACGACCAAAGTTCACAGTTGAATCTCAAACTGATTGACTTTGCGCCGGGTTTGCCGGAGACAGAGAGTACCATTGAGCATGCATACGAAAAGAGCGTAGGATTTGATTTGGGAGCGACTCCGGTTTTAAAGGGTGAGTATCGTTGGGGCAAGTCCATTACATATCAGTTGGCGGAAATGACCCGTGAGGTGACTCGTACCATTACCGATGCCGAGATGAGTTATTGCTGGAAGTGGTATCCTGAAACGCTTTTCCGGGGTAGCAAGGCTATGAATGCAGAGGGGATGATCGATGCTGTTACTATGATTTCGCCTGCATGGTATGATATTCTCTATGATCATGTGGCGGGAACTCCGGGTACGGATAATCCTTTCTGTGACTATGACAACGACTTGCAGTTTAACCAGAATTTACTCAATTACGAGCAGCAATGCGCCATTACTGCCCGGACAACCGGTGCGTCGGCCGGTGTTGTAGCCATCGAGATAACCGATGGAATGGTCTTACAGCGTGGAGGAGCTTGGTTTACGAGTTGGGGAGCGGCGGTGATTCATTCTTTGCCGAGCAGTGCCGGAACAGCTTACAATACCACTGTGGATGTACACAAAACCACTACAGTGTGGATAGACTATAATAACTGGTAAAACGAACCATTAAAAAAGATTATGATGAAAACAAAAATGATATATATGATACTTCTGTTCTCAAGTATTCTTTTCGGGGGATGCGTTAGGGATGTCATTGATGATGTTCCGGGGACGGATGAGGACTATGCGGCAGATAAGAAGGACGTGGTCCTGATACGTATGGGAACTAACGATGCGGAAGTGAAAGATATTACATCCCGCTTGTTCAACAACATTCCTTCTTCCTGGGAAATAGGGAAGAAGACCATTGTGGACTATGACAAGATGAAAGATCCTGAGACGGAACTTAATGCCGACATCAAGGATCCGAAGATTTATATGACGGTCATTTTGAATATCGATGATGTTATCTCCGGTAAATATCCGATATCTCTGTTCCGTATGTTGAAGTTCTATAAAAGGGATTTTTATGTGATTGCCACTCAGTCCACTCCGGAACAGAAGGAGGAGATGCTTTCACTGATAGGAGTCTATATGGAAGCAGGTTATTACGCGATCAACTATGATAACGTACAGCATTACCGTATTTTTCCTTCTGCCGATCCGTATGCCAAAGATAATATGATTGGTAAGGGAGTGGCTTCCTTCAATCAAAAACTGTTGACCCGCTCTGCCGATACCTTACCCGAAGGTAACGATCCGGATCCCGGATATAATGCACAAATGGCGGATAAGGAGGCTTTGAAGAGGATTGAGATTTACAACCGTATCTATGGCTATGCTCAGGGAGACATGAACTACTCCATGCAGGCGGTCCCTTATAAGATGAAACCGGGTGCCGCACCCGATGTAATTATAGATAACTCCTGGGCGATAGATGCCTATAACTTCCAGATATACAGTAAGAACAACAACTGTATATTGAGTATCACGAATAATGCCGGAAATGGCTTCACTGCCAATATCAAAGACTATACCACTCCCAAAGGTGCCAATGTCTATGCTTACATCTGGAATTTGATGCGGGAGGCTTCCAGTGAGATAACCGTTCATTCGGACGGAGGAATTTTCAGGGAGATCAGTTATCAGCCGCAGACGGTGAATCACGGTGCCAGCTATACCGAGAACTCTTTCTGGAAAGTGTCTGTTTCCGTATCGCCCACCAAACTGGAAGACAAACCTTGGGAGGCGTTCAAAGTGTCGTTTGGTAAAGAATCGTCTACCGAAGTGTCTTACAAGACTAAATCGATGGACTATTCCTGCAAGGGGCAGTTTGGTAACGGGCTGTACAGTAAACTTTGGCAGTTTATTCCCGGAGAGTTCTACGACAGGGCGGAAGCCTTTGTTTACGAAACGAGTCAGGGGTTGCGTTGGATAGACGCTGCACAAGCGATGACACCCAATTATGTGACATGGGGAGGCTGGACCCTTCGCCAGAATTATTTAAATCACATCAACAACAGTATGAAGTTGCATCAACAGCAGTGCATTTACTCTCTAGAGTCGGACGCACAGCCCGGAGTCGTTTCTGTGGCTATCACAGACGCCATCGATTTACAAAAGACGTATGTACACTATAACTGCGGCATTCGCTATGGGCACGATTCGGCTAGGACGGATCTCAAAATGTCGAAGATGGTGTGGATTGATTTCAGGCAGTGGGACAATTGACCTGCACCCTTAACTCTACGGCTATATGAGGTTTTTATCCATGCCTAAAGCCTGCTTCATTACAGATTGAGAGATTACACAACTATATAGCAAGAGATAAGTGATAATAGTGTTTCTCTGTGTAATCTGTTAATCTGTGGTGAAGTTTTGGCTTATTAGCACAGGATGGTGGCGTATCGCTTAGAATCTTGTCAGTTGTTTGGGCGATCCATGCCAGGAACAGCCCAGACAATATACTTCCGTAAAATCGAATCCTTCGATTGGGATTTCCGGATATTTGGGTACGACTGTTCCATCTTGGGCAATATATACTAACAGACGTTCACCCTGATCGTTTTTTACATACATACCGGCTATTTTACACTGGGGACAAAGCAATTTCTTCATATTACTAAAATGGATTCTTTATACTGTTTTATTTTTATAGTTAGCTCTATCTTGATATTATCCGTTCATATCAGACGGATGATATCCTGAAAGCTTTTTGTATCCCGACTTTCCGTAAATACAGATAGTAGGTTTCAAAAGTGCGCAAATATGCAGGCTTGTCGCTTAATAGACAAATAATTTATCAGAAAAATATCTTCCCTTATCTAAAATTGATTAATAAGCCCTGCTTTCTATACGGGTAAAGGGGGACAGAGTAAAAGGAAACGATCATATTGATAAAGATGAATGAGGTGTGACTGCTTATTCATTCTATAATAGAATTTGCCTGTAGATAATCTTTTTGTTTGGAATGTCATCGATCTTCGTAACCGGCTCTTTGCTCTTTTCCTGTGGCGGTAGGTATTTCTTTATTAGTGAACAGTTTTATTATGATTTATACTTTGTGTAGCAAAAGTAACTGTTTTACTTTATGAGGGCCATTGTAAAAAAACGGTCTTTTAAAACTAAGCTCTATCTTTTTTTGTTGTTAATCATATGAATAACTAAAAAAAATATACGATTATGAGATATGATATAGCTATTATCGGTGGTGGACCTGCCGGGTATACTGCTGCCGAGAGAGCAGGAGCTAACGGTTTGCGTGCTGTTTTGTTCGAGAAAAAAGCAATGGGCGGTGTGTGTCTTAATGAAGGATGTATTCCTACCAAAGCCCTGCTTTATTCCGCTAAGGTGCTGGACGGTATCAAGAGTGCGCCGAAATACGGTGTCTCGGTAGAGGGTGCTCCTGCATTTGATATGGAAAAAATCATCGGCCGGAAAAACAAAACGGTGCAGAAGTTGACGGGCGGAGTGAGAATGACGGTAAACTCTTACGGAGTGACTATTGTAGATAAGGAAGCGGTGATAGAGGGCGAAGGTGAAGAAGGATTCCATATCCGCTGTGATGGAGAGGTATACGAGGCAACCTATCTGTTGGTTTGTACCGGATCGGATACCGTGATCCCTCCGATAAAGGGGCTTTCGGACGTGGATTACTGGACCTCACGAGAGGCGCTGGATAGCACTGTTCTTCCATCATCGCTCGCCATTATTGGAGGCGGAGTGATCGGAATGGAGTTTGCTTCATTCTTTAACAGCATGGGTGTTAGGGTGAAAGTGATCGAGATGATGCCGGAGATTCTTGGAGCAATGGATAAAGAAACCAGTGCGATGTTGCGTGCTGACTATACCAAGAAAGGGGTTAATTTCTATCTGAACACGAAAGTAACCGAGGTGAGTGATAAAGGAGTAACAGTGGAAAAGGATGGAAAGAGTTCGTTTATCGATGCCGACCGGATTTTAGTGAGCGTAGGCCGTAAAGCGAATATCACCCAAGTAGGATTGGATAAACTGAATATTGAGTTGCACCGGAATGGGGTCGTTGTAGATGAACACATGTTGACCTCTCATCCACGTGTATATGCTTGCGGTGATATTACCGGCTTTTCTTTATTGGCACATACGGCTATTCGTGAAGCAGAAGTTGCCATTAATCATATTTTGGGAATAGATGACCGGATGGATTATGATTGTGTTCCGGGCGTAGTCTATACCAATCCCGAACTGGCCGGTGTGGGTAAAACGGAGGAGGAGCTGATAGCTAAGGGTATTTATTATCGGATACAAAAACTACCGATGGTTTATTCGGGGCGTTTTGTTGCCGAAAACGAGTTGGGGAACGGACTGTGTAAACTGATTATCGATCATAATGATCGGATTGTCGGCTGCCACATGTTGGGCAATCCGGCTTCGGAAATTATTGTTGTGGCAGGCATTGCTATCCAGAGAGGATATACGGTCGATGAATTCAGAAAGAGTGTTTTCCCGCACCCGACAGTCGGTGAAATTTATCACGAGACACTGTTTGCCTGATGCGGTTTATAAATAGCTCTTTTACGGATGCCGGTTTCAATCTGGCGGCTGAAGAGTATTTGTTGAAGCAGGGTACAGAAGATGTATTCATGCTTTGGCAAAGTGCTCCGTCCGTAATTATAGGCAAGCATCAGCGGGTGGAAACGGAAGTGAACCGGACGATGGCGGAACAAAACAAGATTCCTGTATTCCGGCGGTTTTCCGGTGGCGGTGCCGTATATCACGATTTGGGCAACATCAATCTTACGTTCATTGAAACTACCTGTCTGGCGCGTTTCGAAACTTATCTGGAGCGAACGGTTGAAATGTTGACTGCCGCCGGAGTTGCAGTGAGAGGCGACGAACGATTGGGTATTTATGTCGACGGGCGAAAAGTCTCGGGCAGTGCGCAATGCGTACATCGCAATCGTGCAATGTATCATTGCACACTGCTGTATGATACAAATCTGGTGTTGTTGAATAAGTTGCTTGAGGTAGAAGGACTTGAGGAAAAGGTTGCCGTACATCCTGCTGTCCGTTCGGTACGTAGCGAAGTGACGAATCTGAAAGAGTATATGCATCCGGCTCTATCTACAGATAAATTCCGGGAGTGGGTTTTTCGTTATTTTGCAGGTCCTTCGATTGCCGAAGCGTTCAGTAAGGAGGAACTGGCTATTATCGAGGGGTTACGGGAAAATAAATACAACACTATCTGTAACTGACGTGAATATTACCAAGCAGTCTGATTATTCAGTATCCGGTGGAGGAGAACTATTTTCCTTTCAAAATTCAGCCTTCTCATACGAAAAGTGTACTTCCATCTTCCACCCTCGATTGGGCAAGCTCGATTCATCGTTTGTGTTTGATATACAGATAGATGTATCTGTTTCCCTATCTGTTCATACCATTTAAAGCAGTTTGTTTTTCTTAGTATCTTTAGTGAAAATGGTTAGGTTCTTATCTCGTCCCGCATACCCGGGTTGAGATAAAGATACTTTAGAAAGAAGTAAAGTAATTATTGATAATGCGTTATGCTTGCTATGGAATTTGCTTGCTTTCTTGCTAATGCGTGAGAACGGATATTTAAAGGATGCGCGAGATTGATTTATGTTTTTAGCCACTAAACGGCTTTCTTATCCAGGCGATTACTTAAAAAAAACATTAACTTAAAACTTTCTTTTTCACAATCTTGTTCTACTTGTACAAGTGAAAGAATAAATAATTGTGTATATGGCAAGATTCGAAATAAAAATGCCCAAGTTGGGCGAAAGTATTACCGAAGGAACCATTTTATCATGGTCGGTGCAGGTAGGTGACGTGGTCAATGAGGACGACGTACTTTTCGAGGTGAATACTGCTAAGGTCAGTGCGGAGATCCCTTCTCCCGTTGCCGGAAAAGTGGTGGAAATATTGTTTAAAGAAGGCGATACGGTACCGGTAGGTACGGTAGTTGCCATTGTAGATATGGATGGAGAAGGTTCCGGAGAGGCATCGGAAACCGCAGGCTCTGTAGAAACGGCGTCTGCTCCAAAGGCTGCCGAGGTGTCGGGCACTGCGTCTGTTCCGAAAGTTCAGGCGGAAGTAACCGCTCCCAAAGTGGAACGTTGGTATTCGCCGGCAGTACTTCAATTGGCACGGGAGGCGAAGATTTCTCAGGAAGAACTGGATTCGATTCCCGGGACAGGTTATGAAGGCCGGCTGAGCAAAAAAGATATCCGCACTTACATCGAGATGAAGAAAGGTGCTCCGGCAGCCGACGTCTCTACTACGGTGGTTTCGACGGTTTCGGCAAATAATTCGGGCTCTTCTCTTGTTCCTTCTGCAGAAGTACAAAAGAAGGCTGCCGCTGCGGCTCCTCAGGCTCAGCATGGACAATCTGCTTCTGCCGTTTCTTCAGATGCATCGGTAGAAGTCAAGGAGATGGATCGAGTACGTCGCATCATTGCCGACCATATGGTGATGTCGAAAAAGGTTTCTCCGCATGTGACTAATGTGGTCGAAGTAGATGTCACCCGGCTGGTGCGTTGGCGCGAAAAGACCAAAGATGCTTTCTTCCGTCGTGAAGGTGTGAAGCTGACTTATATGCCTGCCATTGCTGAGGCCACAGCCCAGGCGTTGGCTGCCTATCCTCAGGTAAATGTCTCGGTGGACGGATACAACATCCTATATAAGAAACATATCAATGTGGGCATTGCTGTTTCGCAAGATGATGGAAACTTGATTGTTCCCGTAGTGCATGATGCCGATCGTTTGAATCTTAACGGACTTGCCGTAACTATCGATTCGTTGGCGAAAAAGGCACGGGTTAATAAGCTGATGCCTGATGATATCGACGGAGGAACATTCACAATCACCAATTTCGGTACGTTTAAGATGTTGTTCGGCACTCCGATCATCAATCAGCCACAGGTGGCTATTCTCGGAGTGGGTGTCATTGAGAAAAAGCCGGCTGTGGTGGAGACTCCCGAAGGAGATGTGATAGCCATTCGCCATAAGATGTACTTGTCACTCTCTTATGATCACCGTGTGGTGGATGGTTCGCTGGGAGGTAACTTCCTGCACTTCATTGCCGATTATCTGGAGAACTGGAAAGAATAGTTGCCATATCGGAGATTTACAGAATAATAAATCAGTCTCACCACAGATCTCCCGGATCGTTGCGGAACTTGTTTGGGGATCTTTATCCTTAAACTGTGATCATCTGTGTGATTTGTGGTGAAAATCCTAAACCCACTTTAAATATGAAGAAATACGATATAAAAACCACTGACGAACAGACTCTCCGCAAGTGGTATCATTTAATGACTTTGGGGCGTGCGCTCGACGAGAAGGCACCCGCCTATTTGCTGCAATCTCTTGGCTGGTCCTATCATGCTCCTTATGCCGGGCATGACGGCATCCAGCTTGCTATCGGGCAGGTTTTTACTCTTGGTGAGGACTATCTTTTTCCTTATTACCGGGATATGCTCACTGTGCTTTCTGCCGGAATGACTCCGGAGGAACTGATTCTGAACGGTATCTCAAAAGCTACAGACCCGGGTAGTGCCGGACGTCACATGTCCAATCACTTTGCCAAACCGGAATGGCACATCGAGAATATCTCTTCTGCTACCGGTACGCACGATCTTCATGCGGCAGGCGTAGGGCGTGCCATGGTTTATTATGGGCATAAGGGGGTTGCCATTACTTCACATGGTGAGTCTGCCACATCCGAGGGATTTGTCTATGAAGCTATCAACGGGGCCAGCAACGAACGTCTTCCGGTTATTTTTGTATTCCAGGACAACGGTTATGGCATTTCCGTCCCTAAAAAGGATCAGACTGCCAATCGTAAAGTGGCCGATAACTTCTCCGGTTTTAAGAACCTCCGCATCATTCATTGCAATGGAAAGGATGTATTTGACTCGATGAATGCCATGACCGAAGCCCGTGAATTTGCTATAGCCAACCGTACTCCGGTTATAGTACATGCCAATTGCGTACGTATCGGTTCGCACTCCAACTCTGATAAGCATACTCTCTATCGCGACGAGAATGAGTTGGCATACGTGAAGGAAGCCGATCCGCTGATGAAGTTCCGCCGGATGTTGTTGCGCTACAAGCGCCTGACCGAAGAGGACCTCCAACAGATAGAAGCTGCCGCCAAGAAAGAACTGGCTGCCGCCAATCGTAAAGCGTTGGCTGCACCCGATCCGATTCCGGAGAGCATTTATGACTTTGTCCTTCCCGAACCGTATATTCCTCAAAAGTATAAAGACGGACTTCCGGGGCCTGTCGAAGGTGAGAAGAGTTTCATGGTGAACGCCATTAATGAAACGCTCAAAGAGGAGTTTCGCCGCAATCCTGATACCTTTATCTGGGGACAAGACGTGGCCAATAAAGATAAAGGAGGCGTATTCAATGTTACCAAGGGGATGCAACAGGAGTTCGGTGATGCCCGTGTGTTCAGTGCTCCGATAGCCGAAGATTATATTGTGGGAACGGCTAACGGAATGTGCCGTTTCGATCCTAAAATACATGTGGTTATTGAAGGCGCTGAGTTTGCCGATTACTTCTGGCCTGCTGTCGAACAGTACGTTGAGTGTACACACGAGTATTGGCGTAGCAATGGTAAGTTTACTCCCAATATTACACTTCGCCTTGCTTCGGGTGGATACATTGGCGGTGGATTGTATCATTCGCAGAACCTTGAAGGGGCTCTTACGACTTTACCCGGTGCACGTATTGTTTGTCCGTCGTTTGCCGACGATGCTGCCGGGCTGCTCCGCACCAGTATGCGTTCCAAGGGATTCACTCTTTATCTGGAGCCCAAAGCGCTTTACAACTCAGTAGAGGCTGCTGCCGTTGTGCCCGAAGAGTTTGAAGTTCCCTTTGGTAAGGCCCGTATCCGCCGCGAAGGAACCGATCTGACTATAATTACTTATGGCAATACTACCCATTTTTGTCTGGATGTTGCCGAACGTCTTGCCCGGGAAGGGGTGGGGAGTGTCGAAGTTATCGATCTCCGTTCGCTGATTCCGTTGGATAAAGAAGCGATTTTTGCTTCCGTACGGAAAACCGGTAAAGTGATGGTGGTGCATGAAGACAAAGTCTTCTCCGGATTCGGTGCCGAAATTGCAGCGCAGATTGCCGGGGAAATGTTCCGTTACCTGGATGCCCCGGTACAACGTGTGGGCTCCACCTTTACTCCGGTAGGTTTCAATCCGATATTGGAACGGGCTATCCTGCCGAATGATGAAAAGATATATAAAGCAGCCAAAGAGTTGCTGGAGTTCTAATTAAAAAAACGATCAATCATGAAAAAGATAGGAATATTCTATGCTGCCAAAGCCGATAAAACCTCTTGGGTGGCTGAAAAGATTCAAAAAGAATTTGGTACTTCTGCCGAGTCTGTAGCTATCGAAAATGCCTGGCAGAATGATTTTGAAGCCTATGATAATTTCATAGTCGGTGCTTCCACCTGGTTCGATGGCGAACTGCCTACTTATTGGGACGAGCTTCTGCCCGAACTCCGCACCTTGCAGTTGAAAGGGAAGAAAGTGGCTATCTTCGGGCTTGGCGATCAGGTGAAGTATCCCGAAAACTTTGCCGATGGTGTCGGACTGCTTGCCGAAGTCTTTGAGAATGATGGAGCTACGCTTGTCGGTTTTACTTCTATAGACGGATATAGTTTCGAGCGTTCCCGGGCTCTGAAAGGTGATAAATGGTGTGGATTGGTCATTGACATCGAAAATCAGTCGGAAATGACTGATAAGCGAATAAAAGACTGGTGTAGGCAGGTGAAAAAGGAATTTGAAGTTTGATCCGGTCATACCGCAGAGTAGCACAGGACTGACTGTTATGTCGTTCGTGTGTTACTCTATGGCAGGCCTGTGTGTGTTAAAGTACGAACTTTACTGCTGCCCATCGGTTTTTCTCTTGATGGTGTACGAAGGTGAGTCCGTGCTTTTCTGCTTCCCGGCGGATAGCCGGAATATCATCGATATAGAATCCGCTCATAAATAACTCCGATCCCGGATGCATGCATGCTACATACTGCTTCATGTCGTTCAGTAAGATATTGCGGTTGATATTGGCTATTACTACATCGAATGGCCCTTTCCCTTGCAATGCCGAAGCATCCCCCTGCGAGACGGCAATATCTGTCACTCCGTTCAGTTCGATGTTCTCTATCGAGTTGCGTACACACCATTCGTCGATATCGATGGCTGTGCAAGGCTTAGCTCCCCGCATCCGTGCGAGAATAGCCAGTATTGAAGTTCCGCAGCCCATATCCAGCAGCGACTTGCCGGTCAGTTCGCTATCCAACAATTCTCCGATAATCAGGCTTGTCGTTTCATGGTGTCCTGTTCCGAATGCCATCTGCGGATTGATCAGGATATCATATTCTGCCTTAGGCACGTCCTGATGAAATGTGCTATGAATCACACAACGGTCTCCGATCACAATCGGTTGGAAGAAATTTTTTTCCCATTCTTCGTTCCAGTCCTTGTCTTCGGCCTCGGCAAACGTATAAGAAATTTCCGTATCCGGCACAGGAAAATTTGCCAGCTCTGTTTTCAATGTCTCTTCGTTGTAAAGTGATTGCTGAATATAAGCGGTCAGTCCGCCTTCCCGTTCGACAAAACTCTCGAATCCGGCTTCGCCCAACACGGCAGCAAGCACATCATTCACCGTTTCGGTGCAAGGATGTGTATCAAAAGTGAACTCAAAGTATTTCATAGGTGTTTTTATTTGCAAAAGTACGATTTAAAGGGATAGAAACAAAGTAAACATTGTTTTTATCGGGTTGAGATTTGTTAAGTTAAAGAACAGGCTATTATGCAGTGAGCGCAGATAGTCCAATTGCCTCAAGAAGTAGTTCTTAGCGAGTCAGAACATATATACGATACTTCTCTGTACGTTCTGCCAATATTTGCGATATCAGGCAGCATTATTCTGGCCCATTTTACAACCTAGCGATTAATCGGCTGTATTAGATTAGAACGATAACAGAAGAAATGAATAAGGCGACTGAATAAGTCGTCTTTAACACTATAGCTTCCCATGTATGTGTGGCGCGTCCAATATGTCGTAATTTCTAATAATGGCAATAACTGGTTCAGAAAGAAATACTATCTTTGGTCATGTAGAAGCAAACTTTGTTATTTAACTGAAGTGTAAGTCTCCGGGTCGAAAGTCTCGGAGTTTTTTTGTGTATTTATTCCCCAAAGTGTGTGTTTATTCCCCAAACTTTTTTATTGTCTTGATCATAACTTGTTGTTTTATAGTTGATTTATGCTCTTTGGACATTTTGGCATGCCCTTTGCTTTTTATTTAGCATAAAAGTTGTTTTAATTATTCACACCAAAAAAATTACGATTATGAAAAAGGTATTAGTAGCATTAGCAATGATTATGGGATTAGGAACATCAGTAGCGTTTGCCAGTGTATCGGGTGACACTTTAGCAGTAGAACAAACTCTGCAAACTCCTCAGGACGAATTTACACAAATAGCCGCAAAGGAACTTCCTGCTGCTGTTATCAATGCATTGGCCAAAGATTATGAAGGTGCTTCGATAAAGGAGGCTTTCGTTTCGGAAAGAGAAACCGGTAAGGTATATAAAGTGATTGTGACTGTAATCAAGGAAGATCAATCTACGGAAGATGTAACTGTTCTTTTGAATGAGAAAGGTGAGATAGTGAAAGAATAAAGCGATTAAATGAGAGGCTTTCATTTACACTCTACTTTCTATAGCCCTGATTTTTAAAGATCAGGGCTGATTATTCTCGCAATTATAATCAAAGTTTTTTTTAATCAGAAGAATCTTCCGGGATTGTTTTACATTTCCACAAATCAGTAGTCTTATGATAAGCCTATACGTTGTGAAACGGAGGTTCAATCTCTTTTTAATCTTGAACGTAGTAAGAGGTAAACACAGGCCTCTTTAGAGGGAGGACAATATATGTGTTGTTATGTCTTCTTTTGGCAGTTCTCCCGGATATAAGGTTTAATTGTAATTTGTTGACGTTTCCCCGCTTCTTATACTAAGAAGTGGGGATTTGTTTCATCTGGAAGATTTTAGAGAATGTATTTTTACTCCTTGCTCTTTATTATATAGTATTTAGCTTTAGATCTCTGTTTTATGTATAAATACCTAAGAGTAGGTATTGGCGATTTACCATCCTTTACTTGTCTTTATAAAATATATGATTTAAGTCTTTTTTATTAATGAATTTAATCTCTTTCTTTTTTTTCGGATGTTCTGATGATATAGGGGAGTCCAACAAAAGTCTTTGTAGATAAGCTCTCCAATGGAAAAAACTTTTCATGTTGTAATGATATTGTCGGTGACTGGTTGTTTTTGGCTAAGTTTTTGGATTCAGTATTCCTCATATGAAGATCTGCTAGTTTTCTTTAAACTTACTGAATTTTAGGTTTTTTTGTAAAAGCAGTAAACTGATAATCTGTTGTCTAATAATGTATTTGACTTTTATCATTTGCTAAAAAACAAATCATAAATGAACTTTTTGATCCAAATTTTTGTTATTTGAAATAAATTTTCAATAATTGATACTATGAAGTCTAATCGACATTTTTTTTATTTTTCATTTAGATTTTGTTATTTCTATTCATCTATCAAACCACCATAAAAATCTATATTATCTATATCTTACAATATAGAGACGAAAATAAAAATCTAAACTATAACTTACATAAATCATTAGAATGAACAAAAATACTATTCTATATGCAATATTGGCAATGCTGTACTTTATGTTATTTTCTTGCTCCCAAGAAGAGTTGATTCTGCCAGACCCGACACCTCTGGATGCCTATAAAAGACAGAGTACTCAACTGGGTATTGACAGAGAAAAAATCAATATTAATACAGAAGATGCTAGTATAGTAGCAGAAATATTCAATAGAAAAAATCATCATTTAACAAGGAATTCGTTAAATAAACCTACCAAACGGATAAAAGAAATCTTTACTTTATATAATAATGGAAAACCGATGATGTATATTATCAATTATCAAGATCAAAAAGGTTACACCATTATTAGTGCAACTAAAAAATACTATCCTGTAATCGCATACTCCGATGTGGGCTCTTTTTCTCTGCAAGAGTCTTATAACGATGGTTCCTCCATTCTATTAGATGAGTATAAGAAAATTATGCAATATAACGAAATACAGCCAGATAGTATCATAGATAAATATAGGAAAAAATGGGTTGAGTTTGAAAATTTAAAAACAGAAAAGCTAAGTGATGTCTCTACAAGATCCTTAAGTGATTATGCAATGTCCATTAAAAAAGAGGAGCAAAAAAAGATCTGGACTAACAAGGGTTATGAATGCCATGACTTGGGCGCAATCCGAAATTTTCTTTCTAAGGAAAGGGCTGATGGATACATCAGAGACATCTGTAATCATACGGATCAAAACTATAACTGTGAGAAAGTAAACCTACTGTTAATAAAAAAATATCCAATAAAAACGATTGGACCATTACTAAAAACGAGTTGGCATCAACGCTCTCCCTTTAATGTAGATGCCTCCAATAAGTTGGCTGGTTGCGTACCAATTGCAATTGCGCAGATAGCCAAATATTATGAATGGCCCGTTACATATAGTTGGACACATATTCCATTGAGATGTAATACGAATATGGAAGATGATGAATTTTTCAAAAAGTTTATCAAAGACATTCGTAGTTTCTCAAAAGTAACCTACAAAGATAAAGCCACGGGAGCTACGATGGGCAACGCTGTAAAAGCATTCAAAAAATTGAATTATTCTGCAACACTAATGGACTACAAAAGAAGTGAGACAATTCAAGAAATACAAAACAACAGACCTGTTTTTATGGGAGGAGACAGAAAAGCAATTTTTTTTGATATAATCACTAAAGGTCATGCATGGGTATGCGATGGTTATGAAGTACGCCAGACACAATATGCATCATTAGTTTGGGGAAGTAAATTCAATATACCCGATATGGAAGAACCTGATTATTTTTTCACCAATGGTACCTATGATACCTCTGAATTTCTTCATATGAATTGGGGATGGGGTGAAAATGGGGGAAATGGATGGTATATTTTTGACAACATATATAATAGAACTCATGATGTCAGCTATCATTTAAATAGAGAAATTATTAAAGTGTCACCTAATAAATAACAACATTATGAAAAAATTATTATTATTATCTGTATTATCAATCCTTATGATTGCCTGCCACCAACCAGATACTCCACCATATTCATACAGTATGAATATAGATATGCAAATCATCTCTTCTTTGGAGACTACCTATCCTCTTGATAACTTAGAAACAGTTATTATTAACTCTAGATTAGAACTCGCTTCGTCAAGTTATCGAATAAAGACCTTGATCAGTTCTAATGACCTACAAGAGAGTTGGCTTGAACGTCCAATCGTTATGCAGGGAAGAGAAGGACATAGATATTTGTCTTTACCAATAACTTTTAATGAAGAGAAAGATAGATATAATGTGAAAATTGAATTTTATTGTCCAGAAATTTTTAAAGACGATAAATGCCACACAATAAATATCGTTTATTCGATTGTTAAAGGGAAGTATTTATATAATTTAGAATCTTTTACATTAGATTCATATGCAGGAGAAATAGAGAATCAGGGAGAGAATAATGCTCCTATTATTGTATTCTCTATCAACACAGCCGAAAAAAAAGAGTAAACAAGGTCTTATAAAGAATAAGGCGACTGAATAAGTCGCCTTTAACACTATAGCTTCCCATGTATGACGTGTCTAATATGTTAAAGACGATCTTTTTGGTGCCGGTTTTTCGTTACCCGAAGTGACAGTAATCGGTAGACGTCCTACATCTTCTG
>ERZ808024.15-NODE-15-length-201370-cov-10.717645_pt1 | contig 201370 bp, 207 predicted proteins | sample MGYA00380181_ERZ808024 | MGnify/ENA primary metagenome ERZ808024 (study PRJEB31490, sample SAMN06133413) | mouse gut metagenome | isolation source: Z2_1 | host: mice | place: China: Chengdu | collected 2015-05 ...
CAAAAGTCTTGTGGACATCAATGCCACAGCAGATTTTGTACACGATTTTTAAAGCCATAGGGACTCCTTTCAGAACCATAGGGGTTCGACAAAGATTATAGGGGGAAACGGCATTGACTGGCTGCCTAAGCCATAAACGAAGTTGTTTAAACAGAGATAAGATTTCGTGCTCAGAGTCACACTTATTTGTGCCTGAAAAGACAGCCTGCACATATAAAAATACGGTCATCCGGTAAGCCGGACAGCCCACTCACCTCCCCGTGATTTGTAGTATACCGAGTTCCCTATAAGAAGAATTATAAAGAAAAAAATACGCTCAGGCAAACCATTTTCATTGCGTTTTGTGCCTTGAGCGAAGCGAAAGGAATGGATATAAATATGATTATACCTTCCTTTAATACTCTTTTGCTTGACAAATCTTGTGTTGCACTTTATACTAATTATAGTAACAGTTCCTATTATTAGAAAGGATGTTATCTATGCTTAAATACAGCAGACAACGGGAAAGCATTAAGAATTTCCTTGCAACAAGATATGACCACCCCACAGCAGAAACGGTCTATGTAAATATCAAAAAGGAGTTTCCTAACATCAGTCTCGGCACAGTCTATCGAAATTTATCGCTGCTTGCCGAAATCGGTGAAATCCAGAAGCTCTCCACCGGTATCGGGCCCGACCGCTTTGACGGCAATCCAGCGCCCCATTACCATTTTATCTGCAACTGCTGCGGGGAAGTCTTGGATTTGGATGTAAATGGTCTTGACCACATCAACATCCTCGCCGGACAGAATTTTGACGGCGAAATCGAAGGCCATATCACCTATTTTTACGGCAAATGCCCCGATTGCAAACAGATTACTTCGTGATAATTTAAAGGTTTCTACTGACTTTAAAATATCACCCGGAAAAATTTCTTAAAACATTCTAAAATGGATTGACAAAAGAAATATTTTCTTTTAAAATCAGTAATAGTTACTGATTTAAACAGCAAACACACAATTTTTTAAAAAGGAGAATAAAATTATGGCAAAGTATGTATGTACAGTATGTGGTTATGTTTATGAGGGAGACGCAGCTCCGGCAGAATGTCCGGTATGCCACGTTGGCGCTGACAAATTCAAAAAAGTAGAGGGCGAGTTTACTCTGGCTGCTGAGCATGAATTCGGCGTATACGCTTCCACCGTAAAGAATAACCCGGAAATCAGCGAAGAAGACAAGAAATTTATCTTTGATCAGTTAAAAGCAAACTTCGAAGGCGAGTGCTCTGAGGTTGGTATGTATCTTTGCATGGCACGCATTGCTCATCGCGAAGGTTATCCGGAAATCGGTCTTTACTGGGAGAAAGCTGCTTACGAAGAGGCTGAGCACGCTGCAAAATTTGCAGAAATGTTAGGCGAGGATTTAGAGCCGAATATGACTGCTTCCACCAAGAAAAATCTGGCTTGGCGTGTTGACTGCGAGTTCGGCGCTACCGCTGGTAAGGTTGACCTTGCAAAATGTGCGAAGAAGAACAATCTGGACGCTATTCATGACACTGTACATGAGATGGCCCGCGATGAGGCAAGACACGGCAAGGCGCTTGAAGGATTATTAAAGCGGTACTTCGGTTAATCAAAAGCACCGTAAATTAACGTTTTTGAGAATTTAGGGGTATGTTGGAGCAATCCGGCATACCCCTTATTCTTGTGCAAGCGATTGTGTCTGAATGTGGGTTTTAATTTTTATTTTTTATTTTTTTCGCAGAGAACCGGTCGCTTTTTTCTAAAAATTGCTACCATTGGAAAGTTTATCAATCATATGTTATACTATTTTTAGACAAAACTCGGGAGGAGAAATATATGAAGGTTGTAGTCTGTGATGACAACATGGAAGATTTAGAAAAAATCAAAGGACTGCTGACAAAATACAGGGAAATAAACAAAGACGTACAGCTTGAGACCGAATATTTTATAGACTCTACAAAATTATACCATCAGATACAAGCCAAAGCGCATAGCGATATCTACATTCTTGACATGATTATGTCCAAACGGACAGGAATCGACATCGGCACTTTAATCCGCAATACAGATGAGAATAACGTCATCATCTATATCACTTCCTCCGATGATTTTGCTTTTGAGGCATACTGTGTACATGCGGTCAGATATCTTTTAAAACCAGTTCGGGAGGAGCTTTTCATCGAGGCGTTAGATTGCGCAGCCTCCAGCATTTCTAAGAATGCAAAAGATGCAATGTACACAGTAAAGACCAAGGAAATCCCCGTCGACAACTATGAGTTTGCCATAGTTGTAGCCAATTTATTTGACAATGCGTTCGATTGCGTGAAAAGCTTTGTAGAACGAAGAAAATTTGTGGATGTAAAAATCCGCTGTGAAAAAGACTATCTTCTGATTCATATGAAAAACGAATATGAAAAGGAAATTGTATTTGATCCTGAAACGGGTCTTCCCAAGAGCCAGAAAGGAAGAAATCATGGATTTGGTATGCAGAGTGTACAGGCTTTTTCGGATAAGATTGGAGGAAATTTAGGCTGCTACTGTGAGGATGATATGTTTCACATTTTACTATATGCAAAGTTTTGACATACCACCCTCTTCATAGTGCTATTATATATGGAAGGCAGCAACACTTGCCGTCATTTCCTGTGACAGATTCTTCAGCAGTCCGGTCTTTTCGGAGATGTCACCAAGTTCATTGTAGATATTTTCAATTGACGCCATAATTTCCTCGAGACTCGCGGAAGTTTCTTCGGAAAGGGCAGCGGAATTCTGCACGATTGCAACGGTGTCGGTGCGGACATTCTCCAGACTTTTGGAGTTCTCCAAAATCGTATCCATTCCAACTGCGGATCTGTCAATGTCCCTGCAGACTTGTTCAAAAATCTTGCTGGTAGCTTTGATAACTGTTCAAACTGTGCGATTGCTTCTATGGAAACATCTTTCATATTTCCTGATATTTCATGCAGCTGGGCGAGCTGTAATGTATTATTTTCAATCATATCCCCCCATGGAAGATACATTGGCACTTGCCTGGTTTGCGTCCTCCGCCTGCACAGAACAATTTGTCGTCATCTCCCGTGTGGAATTATTCACTTCCTTCATAACCTGATAAACATTCTGAGAAATGGATTCAATACGGGTAGCTTCACTTTCTAATTCCTCGCTCTTTGTGTGAATGTTTTTTACAATGGTGCGGAGGGAAGCTTTTAGGTGAAAGATATTTTTCCCAAGATCCCCTATTTCATCTTTTCTGTCTAACACACTCTGTTCCATATCAATATGCAGAATACCATTGGCAATCCTGTCAAGAATGTCCATATTCTTTTTCAGTGCAGATATAATGCGGTTGACCAGTATGTAGGCAATAATTGCTACAATTATGACCATGCACAGGATAACGGTCAAAAATTGTATCCTTATTTTATTGATAATTGCGGAGACATTTTCCTGCTTTCAGGAAACTGCGGCGCGTATGAATATTTCTCAATCAGCACTAACAAATCACATTCATAAATTGGAAGAGGAACTGGAGAATGAAAAATTTATTATTCACTCCAGTTCCACGGGTATCCCACATGACGAGACACAGAAATTCATGAATCTATGTGCGGCACATAAATTCGAACCCCATATCGTGGCAGAGTCTAATCTCACCTCCACCATGATCCGCTATGTCAGCATAGGTCAGGGTATCGCCATACTGAACCGCAGGCACATTCCCTGGGACGTGAATAATGTAAAAATCATTGATTTTTATCCCGCAGTACAGTCCTACATCTATCTGCTGTATCCCCGGCGGCTCACCTCTGCCGGCGCTTCGGACTTCCTGCACTATATGCTTGATTTGTGCAGTGAATGATAGACTGAAAAAAGGTAATCACATCCGAAGCATTAATTAGCCAATTAAATTACCGCAATGACAGCAGATATAAAATTCCTCTTTCATTGCGGCATTCCCAAATAGTCACACCAGATTTTTCAAATATCACCCAACTCACGGGGAGCCTTAAACAACAGCTTCGCGTGTTCCTTTTCATTCTCAGCGGTTTGCAAAAAAAGTCTTTTCGGTTTTTGTTCCGGCATATTTACTTTTAGCAGAAGCCTCCTCGATTCTAGCAAATTTTCCTTCAGATGAATTTTTGCAAAGAAATCTTTAACCAAATACAGGCGGATGAAGAATTAAAGAAGCGCACCCTTGTCTTTTTCAACAGTAGATGCAAACAGCCCTAGAAAGGCTGTGTAAAATATGCTATAATCATGCTCAGAGGAATCTCGCTGATAACGGTCCTAAACCAGATAGGATAGTTTCTAAGAGGAATTCCTCTTAGAAACTATCCTACATCTATATCACAAAAAAGAATAGATCTATTTCCTATTCTGATTGGCGGTAAACCTATGGTACGAGGATGAAGTACATATGAAAAAATGGCGAATATTAGCATGGTTCACATTTCTATTGACTTTTGTCTCTATGGTCATTGCAGTGTGGCAGTTTCAGAAAGACGGGAGCGATTCCTCCCTGAATTTTTTTCAATATAGCTTTAACGGGAATTGGTGTATGGTCTCACTGGATAATGCCGGGGCACAGCCCCAAGCATACGATCATATACCCGAAATGGTATCTGAGGCGCTTGCAGCAGGGAATTATCAGGAAGTGTATCTGCCGTACAAAGGGAAAAGCAATCCGGGTGATCTTGTCGTTTTTGAGACCATAATTTTTAAGGAACATCTTGGTCTGACACTGCGTTTTTCCTCTGCCGATACGGCCGTATGTGTATTTTTAGATGGGAAACTGCTCTACCAATACGGATTTGGCGCGGATGGAACACTAGAGGAGATAACAGGAGATACTGAACATGTGGTGGACATTCCCGATGATTTTGAAAATGGCGAACTGTGGATTGTGCAAACGTCATCTTATCCGGATGCTGCGGCAGTACTTGACCATGTGGAGTTAAACACACAGAACTCCGTAGTCATCAGTGTGGTCGGAAACAATGTTACCGATATGGGATGTTTTCTGTTGATTATGCTCATGGCGTTTCTCATGTTTGTGCTGACGCTAATCCGGAAATATACACACCAGCCTCCGCGGGGAGAGGTATATCTGGGGCTTATCGGCATAGCAGCGGGTATCAACTGTTTTATTGTGACAGATGCTCTGGCTATCTTTTACAATATTCAGGAAGCGTATGCGATGCCGGAATATCTGACATTGATGGTCTCTTTGTTTCTTACAATGTATTTTGAGCACAATCTGAGCACAATGTATCCGCACCGCTATTCTGTGCTGCTGCCGCCTGTAGTATTTAGCGTGTTGCTGCAGCTCCTGTTAAATATGACAGGTGTGCGAAATATTAATGAGATGGTTTTTCTTTCCGCATTTACAGTGGGATTCGTTTGCCTGGTGGTCATTGTGGGACTGATGCAACTTTACCGCAGCCACAGATACTGTCAGACGCTTCTTTCCATCGGAGCAACTTGCGCGATGCTTTTTGGTGCGATTGCCAATATATACAGTGTGATTGCTTATCAGTACAGTATGACCGTGTTTAGTATCATGATGGCCGCCACCCATATTCTGCAGTTATCGCAAGAGTATCGGGAAAATGTGGAGAAAAACGCCCGCCTTCTCGAGAAAAAAATAAAGGTAATAGAGCAGCAGAACATACAGCTTGCCCTTGCAAAACAGGATGCGGAAGCGGCGCGGCATGAGGCGCTGGCCGCAAACGAATCAAAGGGAAAGTTTCTCGCGCACATGTCCCATGAAATCCGCACTCCAATCAACGCTGTGCTCGGCATGGACGAAATGATTTTGCGCGAGTCGAGAGAAAGTAGCATCAAAGAGTATGCTATGGATATCTACACGGCCGGTCAGACGCTGTTATCGCTGATTAATGACATTCTGGATTTTTCCAAAATTGAGTCGGGAAAGATGGAAGTTGTGCCGGTCGTATATGATATCAGCAGTTTGATACACGATCTGGCAAACATGACTGCGCAACGGGCAAAGGATAAGAATATCAAGTTTGAAGTAAACGTCGATCCCGGAATTCCCTGTCAGCTATACGGAGACGACGTGCGCATTCGTCAGGTATTGACCAATATATTGACAAATGCTGTCAAATATACCCATGAGGGAACTGTATGGCTACGGGTGAAGAGCTCTCAGACAGATGAAACAACGCTGCTTATGTTTGAGGTAGAAGATACGGGTATCGGAATCAAGGAAGAGGATCTGCCGAAACTCTCTGCAGAGTTTGAGCGAATTGAGGAGGACAGAAACCGGAATATCGAGGGCACTGGTCTTGGTATGAGTATTACAATTCAGCTTCTCGCGCTGTTAGGCAGCAAGCTTCAGGTTGAAAGTGTGTATGGAAAAGGCTCAAAATTCTTTTTTGAACTGGAACAAAAGGTTGTCGACAGCACACCCATTGGAGATTTTGAATCCAGAGTGCAGCAGATTGCACAAGACTATCATTACAGTGCAAAGCTCTGTGCACCGGACGCAAAGATACTGGTAGTCGACGACAACACGGTCAACCGCCGGGTTCTGCGGAGTCTTCTGAAAGAAACACGTATTCAGGTAACCGACGCAAAGAGCGGTGCAGAATGTTTGGAACTGGTGCAGAAAAATCATTATGACCTGATTTTCCTCGACCACATGATGCCGGAAATGGATGGAGTGGAAACGCTGCAGCACATAAAGACACTTGCAGATTTTCCATGCCAGGATACACCGATTGTGGTGCTGACAGCAAATGCCGTCTCAGGAGCAAGGGAACAATACCTGTCAGAAGGTTTTGACGATTTTCTGTCGAAACCGATTGTGCCGGAGAAGCTTGAAGATCTGATTAAAAAAATGCTGCCGGAAGAATTGTTGACAGAAGCTGTGCCTCAGGAAGAACCCGATTACTCTGCGGATTTCCCGGAAGATCTTCCCCCGGTGGAAGGGCTGGACTGGCAGTATGCGTGGATGCATCTGCCGGATAGGGAACTGTTAGAATACACAGTTACTGAATTTTATGCCCAGATTGATTCCGCCGCAGACCGTCTGGAACAGGCGTATGAGCGAATTGCAGAGGCGGGGCAGCTAGAGCAATACCGCATCCAGGTTCACGCGATGAAAGGTCTCGCAGCGACAGTAGGGATTCTGCCGCTTTCCGGTGTCGCCAAACTATTGGAAACCGCATCGCGGGACGGCAATCTCGAAACGGTTGCGTCTGTCACACCCGCCTTTTTGACAGAGTGGCGCAGTTATAGCCAAAAACTACAGGGAGTTTTGGGTATAGGGAACACAGTTCGACAGCAGATAAATGACGCTTCTGTCATATTGGCACTATTGGAAATGATTCGTTTCAGCATGCAGGATCTGGATATTGACAAGGCAGATCAACTGATGAAGCAGCTACAGACTTATAAGTATCCAGATGAGATAGAACGGAATATCAGAAGGCTGGCCGAAGCAGTGACCAATCTGGATTCATCCGAAGCGGATGCCTGTGCGGAATTATTAATGGAACAGTTAAGGCAGTAAACACAGCATGTCTGAATGCGTTATGCAGATATTGCGCCTGCGCACAAATCCGTAGGCAGAATGGAGATTATAATGAAAAAAGTTTTATTAATCGGAAAACTCAACAGTGTCGTCAAGGAAACGAATCAGTTTCTTGCACAGTATTTTCATGTGCAGCTTTGCTCTGAAAATGCAAATGTTCTGGAGGGGATGATGAAAATTGTCAATCCCGACCTGGTTTTAATCAGTCTAATCGGCGCATATGATATAGACACGTCCATCTTTTATATGCTGAGTGACCAATATGCACAGACACCGGTTCTGACTATCGGCACTCAAGAGGAGAGCAACAGGTTTTTCAAATATTATGAGGGCAGCCAGTTTGAGAATTTAATCCGTCCGGTGGAGAATACTCTGATTATGGAGGCGGTATGCAGGCGTCTGGGACTGAAAGAAAAGGAAGTCGAGCAGGAAGCCGCAGATGAGAAAAAAGAAGCTACGGGAAAAAAGCGGATTTTGGTAGTGGACGATAACGGCACCGCGCTTCGGACAATGAAGGCCATGCTGGAGGAGCGCTATGAGGTAGCCGTCGCAGTATCGGGTGCACAGGCGATGACTTCTATCGGCAGACAGCGCCCGGATTTAATTCTGCTGGACTATGAAATGCCTGTCTGCGACGGCAGGATGACGCTGGAAATGATACGGGCAGACAAGGATATGAAGGATATTCCGGTTATTTTTCTGACAGCCGTCAATGATCGGGACAATATTGAGGCAGTACTGGAGCTGAAGCCGGCAGGATATTTTCTTAAGCCCCCCATAAAAGACCGCCTGATTGCGGAGATTGATAAAGTACTGGAAAACTGTTGATTCACAATACATATATTATGACAGAGACTTTCGGTTAAAAGCCGGTTTGGGGATAAAACGCCGAGACGGGTAGTCTTTAAATATTTCATTATTATTTAAAGTTTATCCCCATTTTATTCCTTAATTTCTCCTGCCCATTTGAATGCGAATTTTGCAACAATAACAGCAATAATTTCGTTGATTATAGCAGCCGCAACAATTGTTCCTGATACAATCGACGCAAGAGGCGCATCAACAACCGTTAAAGTTGAAACAGCGATACCCGTAAATACTAAAGACACCCCGGAGTGGGGTAATAACGTAAATCCAAGATATTTTGTAACGGTAGGTTCCGCTTTTGTCATTTTCCCACCTAAATACGCACCTCCGATTTTTCCTATCGCCCTTGAAAGAATATAAATCACTGTAAATAAACTTGCCCCCGCTATCAGACGATAATCCAATGGCATACCAAGATTTACTATGACAATAACTAACGACAAGTTTAAAATAGGATGATACAGCTCCAACATATCGCTAAGTTCTTCTTCCGGGATTATATTTGCTATCGTTGCACTGAACGCCATACCAATCAGCAGATAATTCAGGCTAAAAGAATGAAATACATACTTATCTATCAGTAAACCGCATAGGGCTGATATGCAGAGGAATACCAGTAGCAGCGCTAACCTTTGGGCACTATTTTTCGACTGCTTTATCAAAAACGCAGCACAAATTCCCGCAAATATTCCTATAACAAACGGCAGTAAAATCATTCCTCCAATTGCCAAAAGAGAGGTACCAGAACTTCCGCTCATTCCATTTACAATAGAAATTACCGTGAAGAAAATAACAACACCAATGATATCGTCAATCGCAGCAAGCGGAATCAATGTCTTTGTAACAGGTCCGCTTGTATGATATTCATTTACAATAGATAATGCCGGTGCCGGAGCGGTAGCAAGTGCAATACCACCGAATATAACTGCCAAATAGATAGGAATATCCACAATAAAAAATACTATGGCAAATACAACAGATACAAATAAAAACGTTCCGATGGACTGTACAAAGGTAATTCCGATAATCTGTCTGCCTGAGCTTGCAATTTTCTTAAAAATAATCTCCCGCCCAATCATAACACCTGCAAAGCACTCAAAAAATTTGATAAAAATTTGATACCATAATGAATTTGTAATATCCAAGGTTACAATTCCGACAAGGTAAGGGCCAAAAACAATACCAGCAATCAGCCATCCAAGAATAGCCGGAAGCTTTATTTTAGATACCAGCTTTCCGCAAGCAAACGCAGTGCATATAATCGCAAAAATATGAAGTAATTCAATTACCATAATAATTTCACCAGCCTTTCTACCACATTTTCCAGTACTGTGCAATCACTGCAAAGTTTTTCAAATGAGCCGTCAACTATAATTCGAAATACCTTTTTGTCCGTTTCGGATAATTCTCCAAAAAATGATGCGGCAATGATTTCCCAAAGGCTGTCTGCTTTCTCTCTCGTATAAGCGCAAATCGTTTGATTCAATTTATATTTGTTAAAAATATCATTATGAGTCATTTTTTTGGAATCAAAATAGAGATAAAGTAATTTTTTATAAGACTCCTCTGTATTTTTACTAATAAGCTCTCTCACCTGTTTCGTAATATCCGAATAATAAGCTTCATATAAAGCTCTTGCAAGTGTTTCTTTATCCGGAAAATATTTATAAACCGTTTTCTTAGAAATTTTTAATTTATTGGCTAATAAATCCACCGAAAATTTTAAACCTTCGTTTCTTATACCTTCAATAGAGGCCTGAATAATTTTATCTTTCATATCGGAAACAAAATATCCTTTTTTTGTTTCCAGTATACTTATACGTCTCAGCTTTGTCAATAAAATAAATGTAAATTTTCTATGTTCACGTTCATTTCTTGTTTTTCCCCTGCCAACATCTGCAATCCCCTGCCATTCTATCTCACACAATCAAGAAAGATATACATATTCAAAAGAACCTCTGTCTGTTTCAAAGGCAAAAATGGTATGCTCCCCTTTGCAGAATCGATAAAACACTCGGCAGGCCGCGCTTTTGCGAATTGTCCTTATCATATCCCCCTTTGCCGGAGCCTTAAGAATACGTTCAGAGGCGTCTAGCAGTCTGACTTCCAATTTCAAATTGCCCTGTATAACCCGAACCTCTTTGTTTTGAATTTGAACAGCCTTAGCTCCCAAATAAGTAGCCATTCTATACTCTTTCCCCCGCCATAATATAACGCCTATCATACCAGTAAAATGAATGCCTGCAATGGGAATATCCGCCACCGATAGCATTAAAGCCCCGCCGGAAAAACAGCATTGTGTCCAGACATACTCTTTAGGAAATGAGCGACCCCGGTCTCCCTCCCAGTATCCCCAGGCATTCTCAAAAGAATATTTTTGTCCATTGATACACATATTTCCCCGAACCGAATGACGCATACTCCACACGCTATGGCGGCATTCCATAAATGGCACTAACGCAAACGGTCCCATAATATCATATTTTAAGGGGAAAAGTGGTCCAAAGTCCAATTTTCCCCTAATGGCCAGCTGTGGTGTGTGTATTGCCAGACGAATACCTTTTTCACCGAATCGGTTTTTTCCGATGAAAATATTCCTTCTTGTCCGCCGAAATATATCTGCAGTGAATGTAACTGCCCAAGCAGCATTATCCGTAATAATCTGAATAGAACAGGTGCGTTTTCTCCCTGCATTATGAACGGCAGGTATTACCGCTAAAGTCTGTGTATCAGACTGACATTTAAAATACCACCCATAAAAGAAACCATACATATGCTTACCTCCTTAAAAAAATTTACGCACAATTTGTTATAGGAGCCACATCAATATAATTTCTGGAATACGCTTGTCCAAATATCAGATGGAACATTTCTTTCCATTTGACACCGTTCATGAGGTGGCCAGGGATGAGGCGAGTCACAGAAAGACTCTTGAGTGTCTGTTAAAGAGATACTTTGGCTAAAAAAATCTATTTCATTACAATGATAAAAAGGAAGTATCCCAATAACTTTTCCGAATTTTCTACAAGTTCACTTCTTATCCATATTTTATCTTAGCTTTATTATCTACTTTGTCGTACTTGGTTATTCATCAAAAAACGAGCCGGAAATTATCAAATTATTACTAAACTCCCATGCCCGCACACTTGGCACTACCATAAATGAAACTGTGCAGACGGTAGGGTATTGAAATTGTTCTTGCCATTTTCTATACTGTAGCTAACGGCAAAGATCGTGTTTATTTTGGGCTTGTAGCCCGCTTACTAAACTGATTTCAGGTGCTCTCATTTGCACCACCATCTGTCCAGCCGCTTGCGGCAGAAGGACGTACAGTAAAATGATAACAGACAGAGTACCGTGCCGTAAATTCATCCACGGAGGTGCCATTATGGATAAAATTTACGATAATTGTTGTGGTATCGATGTACACAAAAAGATCATAGTAGCCTGCTTCAGAAAAGGCAATAAGCAGGAAGTACGTGAGTTTGGTGCAACAACCAGAGAGCTCCTTGAACTGGCTGACTGGCTCAAAGCAGGTGACTGTAAGATGACCGCCATGGAGAGCACAGCCTCTTATTGGAAGCCTCTGTACAACATCCTTGAATCTTCTGACCTGAATGCCATGGTGGTCAATGCCCGCCATATGAAGGCGGTCCCGGGCCGGAAGACAGATGTCAAAGATGCGGAATGGATCGCTGACCTTCTTCAGCACGGACTGCTCCAGCCAAGCTATATCCCGGATAAGGATCAGCGTGAGCTGAGGGAACTGGTTCGTTACCGCAAGAGCCTTGTAGGCGAACGCACCCGGGAGCTGAACCGTCTTCAGAAAATGCTGGAGGGTGCCAACATCAAGCTGTCCGGCACGGTGTCAGACATCAATGGCAAAAGTGCCAGGAGCATTCTGGAATACCTGCTTACCGGGGAATCCATCGACAGCGCAAAATACGATGAAATGTATGAGCAGAAAGTCATCGCACATAATCTTAAAGCTACAAAAGAACAGATCATTGATGACCTGAATGGTGTCATGACCCCTCTCCAGCGCAGGATGATGAAGGAACTCCTTGCCCATCTGGACGAGCTCAATGCCCACATCCGAAATTTGGATGATGAGATTGACAATTTTATGAAGCCAGAGGAAAAGCAGGCTTCAAACGCAATCCAGGAAGTAACAGGCATTGGCAACACCAGCGCACAGGCTATCATTTCTGTTATCGGAACAGACATGGGCCGTTTTCCTACCGACAGGCATATTTCTTCCTGGGCGGGATTATGCCCCGGTGATAATGAGAGTGCCAAAAAGCGAAAATCCAGCAAGACCCGGAAAGGGAATGTACTTCTGCGAACCACACTGATTACCTGTGCGCATTCTGCCGTAAAGAACAAAAAATCATATTTCTATGCACAGTTTATGAGGATCAGCGCCCACCGGGGTTCAAAACGCGCATATGTTGCAGTTGCTCATTCCATGCTCATAGCGATATACCACATCCTTAAGGATGGTGTGGTTTTCAAGGATCTTGGGGCTGATTACTATAATCAGTTCAATAAGGAACGTAAGATTAATGCATACCTGAAAAAACTAAAAGCGCTTGGCTGGGAAGCCCCGGCAGTTGCCACCTGAGCCTGTCAGCGAAGTTCAAAAAGAACCTTTTAAAGCTTGATAGGGGTAGTCTGCGCTTTTTGGGTCACCTGGAAGGTTTTGTTTCACAGTAATAAGAATGTTTTCTGTAGGAAGATGCGTTGTGGTTGTGGCAGACGCTTCAAATATGATGAAGAGAATAAACCTGACGGCATGGTTAGGGGAACATTTAGATGTTATTCTCTTATAGACGATGGAAGTCAGGAAGTACGAAAGAAGAGAAGTGCAATTTTGGATGATGACTGTTCAATATATGGTATTAGAGATTGGAAGATGGATTTTATCACTCTTGAGGTTTTTAAGTATTTGGAGTGTGATACGGAAAAGGTTAAAGGAACATTGCTTGATATCATAAATAAGTCCTTTGCCGATGATGGGATTTCGGGGTATTCTGAGGAGGATATTCTTAGGTTTAGGAAAGAAATTGATAATCTCAATAATAAAAATGAACGTTTATTGGATGGTTATGAAGATGGTATCTACTCTAAGGAGAAATACTTGGAACGAAAGTTGAAAAATGATACAGATATTAATCGTATTCAAGAGATTATTAACAAAGCTGAAGCCGTGCAAGTCAAAGATGAGCAGAAAGAGAAGATATTAAAAGCTGTACAGAAATTCATTGAAGAGGCTTTGGAATTTCCGAAAGTAAATGGTTATAAGACTAAGGTTCCCGAAGCACTTATTGAGGCCTATGTTAATAGTATTAAGGCACGTGCGAATAACGTTTTTGAATTCAATATTCGTATCAATCCTGATGCTCCGGTACAGATTCCAATCAAACCAGATGAGGAGTTCAATCCGCAGTATGATTCTGCAAAGGTATTTCTTGATAATTCTGACGCTTCACTGATTGCTGAGTTTAAACTTACATATGATGATGCTAAGAGATATACCAGTATAATGAAAGGTACTTGCAAGGTTAAGAGAGTTCACTTTGAAAAACCAATAACTGTGAAAGTATACGCCAACATATAATGTTTATAAGAAAGGATTGCTTTGGTGCAATCCTTTTTGTATATTATTAATAAGCAATGGATTTTTGAAGCTTGGTTGGAGGATGGCTAAGAATGTCTAAAATGATATTTACAGATAAATTCACAGAAGCATTAGCAGTTCTTTTGTATCGATATGATGAAGCACCAATTTGCCTGAGAGATGAAGATATGAAAAAATATTTAGATGCAGTTATTGAAAATGGTACATACATAAGTGATTGTTTTCATGGTCAATATGATAAATTATCTAATAAGACATTTTGGGAAAATTATTTTGATGAGAGTTATTTGCATGGTAGTGTTTTTGACACTTCAAGAAATATGTCTTATTTATGTGCAATTTTTATGCTCTTATTTATTGTTAATCAAGATTTAAATGATGGCAATTTATATGTATTAAAGAAATTATATAATATGAATATACATGTGAGCATGCTTAACACATTTATTTCTTCTTTAATAATGGATTATGATTTTGAAAGTTATGATACTATAGATTTTGGAACAAATTATATGCCCAGTCCAATGGTTACAGAATATATTGGGAATATATATAAAACAGAAATTTTTAGTTATCAATACCAAGAAATGTTGGGTCTATCAGAAGAAATTTTTAATGATAGAATGGTAGAATTAAATGAAAAAATTGACAGAGATGTAATAACAACTGGTATTTCTTTTATGCAAATTCAGGCAATACTATTGCTTATGGAGAGTTCAAAAGTATATCCAATGTATGTTAGAAAAATTGCTAAACAAATTTTGTTTGTTTTTAAAGAAATATTGGCAAATGCTAGAATTAAAAAGATTGAAATAGATTCTGCAATTTGCTCTGGAATCATTAGGCAAGGTATTAAGAAAACAACAGGAATGAAAATTTTTTTTGCATTAGAAAATACTGATCGCTTTTGTTTAAGAATTGATTTCCCACATGATGGAGCTGATTTTTTACATTTAAATTTGCATGAACCATATCGGGCGACAGCATTGCCAATTAATTCAAAACAATATAATGAAATTAAAAGGCAATATGGTGAGTTGAATGATATTTTCTTTCATTTTGGGAATTTGTATTGGTTTAGATATAATTTTGTTTCTAAGTTAGAGAGTATATCTTTGGATATGGAAGACAATACAGATAAAAATCATTTTAAACAGGATATGTTGAATTTGTTTTATGAACAAGGACATTATCGTATGTGTAGTGAGGAAATTACGAAAGATAATATGTTTGATTTCATAGCCGAGTTTGGAAGTGCATTAATACATACACAGGTTTACGGTGTTTCATATTCATATACTGAGATTGAAAATATTAATGATGAGCTTACAAAAATCAAACTAAGGGATATTCTTTCAAGTGCATTGGCACTATATCAAAGATTTTGTTTAGAAGAAAGAATATTAGAAAAGTCATATAAAGTTGGTTTTATTAAACTGAAAAACACTCTTTTGAATGCATTGTTTGATCATTTTCAATCAGAAGTGTTACCATTAGGAAATTATGTTGAATTTGAAAAAATGGAATTAGAAGAAATATTTTTATTATTAGATGATATCATAAATGGATAGAAAAATATGTAAGCTCTATATGGTTGTGATATATACTCTTTCAAATATGGGAAACAAGATAATATGATATAGAAGCATATTGAAACGAAAGAAAAAAATTAATCTTATATATGCAGTTTTTAGGTTTACTGTTGTAACGTGAATTAATCTTAAAAATTTATTTCATGACTCACTACTGTACCACCGCCACACAGGCAGCGATTGCCAATAAATAATACACAGTCAAAAGTAGTATTGCAATTATATTAAAATGAATGAACTGCTCTTTATGTTTTGGCATAAAGAGCAGTTTTTTTGGAAAGAAAGTTCATAAAGGGCTGTCTTTTTGGAGAGTATGAAGCAGACACCGAAAAATTAAAACACTGTTATCAACAAAAGAATCCGTCGACCGCAGAAAATCCGCTACGATTGGCGGATTTTGATATTTATAGAAGAAAATTGATTATTTTGTGTAAACATAGAAGGAAACTGTTGATTTTGTAGTTTGAGTATGCTATAACATATTAGAAAAATTAAGAATACATTATGAAAGGATGCAGGTGGAAGATGTTAAAGAAATTAGACAGCATGAAATTAAAACAAAAAATTGAGTACGGCTATACTGTAGTAATTGGAATGATGATACTTTCTGGAATATTAAGCATCATATGCCTGACAGTATTGCACGGAAGATTTGACAGTTATGTGAATGAGGCGCAGAGAGCCGATACAGCGGTAAAGACGTGCCGGATTGATGTGAATATTGCCGCACGGAATATTCGCGAGATGGTAATTAATGAAGATACGGGTACTTATAGCAGTTATCGGACGGAGGTGGAAGAGAGACTGAACGAAGTAGGGGAAGAGCTGCAGATAATTAAAGAAACCGGAGTGATAGAGGAGAGTCTGTTTGCAGAGTATTCTCAGGCATTGAACGAGTGGGGAAATGTCGGTTATGCTATCATAGATGAGATTGAGGCGGGAAACGTGGACGAGGCGGAGCATATGATTTTGACGCAGTGCGTGCCTGCTTTGGAAAAAACAGTGGCGGCGGGAGAAAAGCTTGATGAAGTTACAGATATTAAAAAGGAAGAAGCAGTCAGAGCCAGTGAAATAGTCTTTTACCTTGGCATAGTTGTCATTGTTGCTTTCATCATTTTAGCAGTTGTCTCTTCAAAAGTAATCGCAAAAAATATACTGGAACTGATTCTTAGGCCTCTCCGTGAAATTGAGGCTGTGGCGGGAGAACTTGCAGTGGGTAATCTTCACAGCAATTTGGAGTATCATTCCGATGACGAAATCGGAAGTTTGGCACACAGTCTGCGGAAATCAATTCGTATTCTTGGCTCTTACATAGATGATATTTCAAGGTCGATGAAATTATTCTCAGAGGGTAACTTTGATGTGCAGCCTGAGGTAGAGTGGAAGGGTGATTTTATAAATATTTTAGATTCCTTTATGTTATTTGAGAGAAGCATGGCGGATACTGTCAAGGGGATTCAGCGGGTGGCAGACCAGGTATCTAACGGTTCCGAGCAGGTGGCGGCAAGTTCCATGGATTTGGCGCAGGGAGCTACGGACCAGACAGCTATCACAGAGGAAGTTTCGGCAACGCTGACAGGCGTCTCCGACCGTGTGGCACAGAATGCGGAAAACGCAAAAGATGTGAGCCTTCAGGTAGAAGAGCTTGGAGCAGAGATTATCAACAGCAATGGTAAAATGCAGGAGATGGTGGATTCTATGGGAGAAATTAATGATTCTTCTAGGGAAATCAGCAAAATCATTGCTACGATTAACGATATTGCTTCCCAGACGAACCTGTTGGCATTAAATGCCTCCATTGAGGCAGCCAGAGCGGGGGAAGCAGGAAAAGGCTTTGCCGTTGTGGCAGATCAGGTATCGGTACTGGCAGCCCAGAGCTCCGAGGCGGCAAAGGAATCTACGGTATTGATTGAGACTTCCGTAAAGGCAGTGAAAAAAGGTATGGTAATTGCAGACGAGACGGCGCAGCAGCTGGAAAGTGTGGTGACAGGCTCTAAGACAATTACCGTAGAGGTAAATGGAATCGCAGAAGCCCTTGAGGATCAGATTACAGCTATCGGTCAGGTAAGAGGCGGTGTTGAGCGGATTAATGATGTGGTACAGACTAATTCTGCTACTTCGGAAGAATGTGCTGCGGCAAGCCAGGAAATGAGCAGTCAGGCGGAGCACTTAGAAGGACTGATTCGCAAATTTAAGGTGGCAACCTTTTCGTAAGCCATAATTTTCACACCATAAAATGGAGATTCTCAGTCTGTGTCCTGTACTTTTTTAGGCAAGAAGCTATGATAAACAGTGAAAGGCGGCAGAGGGTAAAACTTTGCCCCTTTCAAGTTGGCGGTCATCAAGATTGCTTATGAATATGACGTAGAAAAGTTGGGAGAAAGCTATACGAGGGACGAGAGTGCCGCGATACTTAGGGCATATCTTAAAGCCGGTCGGGAAGGAAAAAAGAAATTTACAAATAGTTTAAGGAAAAATCGGATTGGATTAAATAAGCGGTTTGCATTTCTATGTAAACCGCTTATTTGATATAAAAGGCATGACAGAATTTGCCCCCAATTCTATTTTGTGGACACTGAAAAATACCTTGACCCTATTTATGGAGATGTTCATCTATGTGCACATATTTTTTGCCGTAGCTGAAAAGACATGGAAAACTGTTGATGTTTATGATATATTATACTTAGAAAAATACTTAAAAAAAGTATAGGGGATTAAAATGGATAAAAAGAAAATTACAAATATGGAAGTAAAAAGGAAGAATAGGAATGAGGTTTTTCGTTATATATGCAGAAAGGGGATGGTATCAAATCCGGACATATCCTATGAGCTGAAATTAAGTCTTCCAACAGCGACACAGATTACCAAAGAACTGATAGAGCGGGGGCTTGTGGAAGAAAAAGGGGAGATGGAATCCACCGGGGGAAGAAAGGCAAAGGCACTGGCGGTATCTGGGAGTGTGGGAAAAGCAGCGGGGGTGGATATTACGAAAAATCATATCAGTCTGGTTCTCACAGAACTGTCGGGCAGGATTTTAAAATACGAACGGATATTTCTGCCATATTCCACAGGAGATGATTATTACCTGGAAGTATGCAGGAAGTTGGAATGCTTTTTGGAAGACTGCGGATGTGGCAGGGAAAGCATATTGGGAATTGGAATATCATTCCCCGGAATTATTGACCTGGATCAGGAATTGATTGCAGATTCCCACGTCCTCGGGGTAAGTGCTTTGCCATTTTCTGCTGTAAGCCGTTTTTTCCCTTATCCCTGCCATTTTTTAAATGATGCGAATGCAGGGGCATATGCGGAGGGAATTCAGTCAGAAGAGATGGGGAGATTTTTTTATTTGTCCCTGAGCAATACGGTAGGGGGTGCGGTTTACAGTAATGGAAAGTTAGAACAGGGGAGGAATTTTCGTTGTGGGGAAGCAGGGCATATGACAGTTGTTCCGGATGGGAAAGTCTGTTACTGTGGAAAATATGGATGCCTGGATGCCTATTGTTCTGTAAAGTGTCTGACAGATGGGAGAGTGGAAGATTTTTTTGACCGATTAAAGCATGGGGAACAGGAAGCGGCTGGCCTTTGGAAACAATATTCATCTTATCTGGCCATAGCAGTGAACAATATTCATATGCTTCTGGACTGTGATGTTGTTCTGGGAGGGTATGTTGGAAGCAGTATGGGTGATTTTATTCGGGATATCCAGAATAAAGTATCAGAAAGGAATACATTTGCAGAAGACGGTTCTTTTATCAGAATTTGCAGGCATAAGACGGAAGCGGCGGCACTGGGAGCTTCGCTGAAAGTTATAGAGTTGTTTATGGAGCAAGTATAAAGATTGGATGGCGTTAAAGTTTGAGAGATTTCAGAGATGGGATCTCTTTTTTTGTTGCAATTTTACCTAAAATAGCATTGGTATTTTGAATGAAGTGACGAAAATTGAAGAAATCCGTATTTTGTATTGACAAAAAATGGCCATGCAAATAAAATAAGATACATAATAAAACTATTTAATAAAGTATAAAACAAACAAAAACAAGGAGGAATTATCATGGAAGGAACAATGAAAACTGCAGTTATGCTCGGAATCGGTAAGATGGGATTTGAAGAGAGAGAGATCCCGGTGCCAAAGGACGATGAAGTTCTTGTAAAATTAGAGTATGTGGGTATCTGCGGCAGTGACCTGCACTATTATGAGACAGGGGCAATCGGGGATTATGTGGTAAAACCGCCCTTTGTGCTGGGGCATGAACCGGGCGGTACGGTAGTAGAAGTGGGGAAAAACGTAAAACATCTGAAGGTTGGTGATCGGGTCGCGCTAGAACCGGGAAAAACCTGCGGTCACTGTGAGTTTTGCAAAACAGGGAATTACAACCTTTGCCCGGATGTGGTATTTTTTGCAACGCCTCCGGTGGACGGTGTGTTCCAGGAATATGTGGCGCATGAAGCGGCCCTTTGTTTCAAACTCCCGGATAACGTAAGTACAATGGAAGGCGCTCTGATGGAACCTTTGGCGGTAGGCTTTCATGCAGCTATGCAGGGAGGCGCAAGGGCAGGCCAGACGGCAGTGGTCATGGGAGCAGGTTGCATTGGCCTCGTGACGATGATGGCATTAAAGGCAATGGGGGTATCCAGGGTATATGTGGTGGATATTATGGAAAAACGACTTCAGAAAGCATTGGAACTGGGGGCAGACGGGGTGATTAACGGGAGCCGGACAGATGCGGTAGAAGAAGTCAGAAAGCTGACGGATGGAAAGGGGTGCGATCTTGCAGTAGAAACAGCCGGCACACAGGTAACGACTGTCCAGACCATACATATGGCAAAAAAGGGTGCAACCATTGTGCTGGTTGGATACAGCAAGAGCGGGGAAATGACACTGCCAATGAGCCTTGCACTGGATAAGGAGCTGACATTTAAGACAGTATTTCGTTACCGTCATATCTATCCAATGGCGATTGATGCGGTTGCGACGGGCAAAGTAAACCTGAAAGGTATCGTGACGGATGTATTTAGTCTTGATGAAGCACAGAAGGCCATGGATTACAGCGTCAATAATAAAGCGGATATCGTGAAGGCCGTTATCCGCATTACAGAATAAAATAGCCTGGCAGATAAGGACTTTATACTCGTTTATAAGGAGGATGGCAATGGAACAGAAAAATACGGATGTAAAAGTGCCGCTGATCAGTAAGATTGCTTATGGCATGGGTGATGTGGGGTGTAATTTCAGTTGGATGTTTGTCGGGAATTTCCTGATGATTTTTTATACGGATGTTTTTGGGATTGGAATGGGGGCAGTTGCAGGGCTGATGTTGTTTTCAAGGTTCTGGGATGCCATTAATGATCCGGTAATTGGAGGGCTGAGTGACAAGACCCATACAAGATGGGGAAGATACCGTCCCTGGCTTCTGGTTGCTGCGCCGCTTACTGCTGTTGTGCTGATGCTAACATTCTGGGCTCATCCGGATTGGCCGTCTACGGCAAAGATTGTTTATATGGCAGTTACTTACTGTATATTGGTGTTAGGCTATACCTGTGTGAACATCCCCTATGGGACGCTGTGTGGCGCGATGACACAGAACATAGAAGAACGGGCGAAAATTAATACCTTCCGCTCGGTCAGTGCAATGGTTGCAATTGGCATTATCAATATTATAACGGTTCCTCTGATTGCGGCACTTGGCGACGGGGACGATAAGCGGGGATATCTTTTGGTTGCGATTGTTTATGGATGTATCTTTGCGGCCTGCCATATTTTTTGTTTTGCGAAAACGAAGGAAGTCGTGGAAGTGCCTGAAAAGGAAAAAATTTCACTGAAAGTGCAGCTGGCTGCTGTGGTGAAAAACAGACCGTATTTGATTGCAGTCGCAGGGCAGTTTCTGTTTGGAATTACGCTTTATGGAAGGAATGCAGATGCACTTTATTATTTTACCTATGTGGAGGGGAATCAGGCTTTGTTCAGTACATATTCTCTTTTTATCATCCTTCCTTCTATCATCGGCGCAGCCTGTTTTCCGGTTGTATTCCGGCTGACGAATAATAAGGGGCGTTCGGCATCTATATTTGCATTGCTTACTGGCATCTGTATGTTTTGTATGTACTTTTTTACGGTTGGCGAGGCTCCTGTTCCGTTTTACCTGTTTTCGTGCCTGACACAATTTTTCTTTTCAGGATTTAATACGGCGATTTATGCTATTGTGCCGGACTGTGTGGAGTATGGGGAATGGAAAACAGGGCTTCGCAATGACGGCTTCCAGTATGCATTTATTTCACTGGGGAATAAGGTAGGGATGGCAATCGGGACATCTGTCCTGGCAGGAGTTTTAGGCAGTCTGGGGTATGTGGCAAACCGGCAGCAGAATCCGGAGGTCCTTGCTGTGATCAAACACTCATTCACTACAGTTCCGGGTACATTATGGATGGTTACAGCGGGGGTATTATATTTTTACCGACTGAACAAGAAAGCCTATAATAAAATCGTGGAGGAAATTCAAGAAAGGAAGGAGAGTGGGAAAGATGTATGACGTAGTTGCATTAGGGGAGTTGCTGGTTGATTTTATTCAAACCGGCAGCAGTCAGAATGGAAATCCAGTGTTTGAGGCAAATCCGGGCGGTGCGCCCTGCAATGTGCTTGCGATGCTAGCGAAGCTTGGCTATCAGACAGCTTTTATCGGTAAAGTGGGAGAAGATTCTTTCGGAAGGATGCTGGGAAAAACGATCCGGGAAACAGGGATTTCTTCGGAGGGTCTGGTTTATGACAGGAATGTAAATACGACGTTGGCTTTTGTTCATCCGCTGGCAGGCGGTGACAGGGATTTCTCGTTTTATAGAAATCCGGGGGCAGACATTATGCTGACAGAATATGAAGTCAGTAAAGAACTCATAGAGGGGTGCAGAATCTTTCATTTTGGCTCCCTTTCGCTTACAAATGAACCGGCAGAAACAGCAACAAAGATGGCTGTCTCTTTTGCGAAAGAAGCAGGGAAAATAATTTCCTTTGATCCGAACTACAGAGAGCCGTTATGGGAAAGGGAAGAACAGGCGAAAGAGGCTGTCTGGTATGGGATTGGCGAATGTGATGTTTTAAAGATTGCAGATAATGAAATAAAATGGCTGACGGGATTGGAAAGCTATGAGGAAGGTGTGCAGGAGATTAAAGCACGGTCAGGGGCAAAGCTTATCAATGTGACCCTGGGCAGCCGGGGGAGCCTTGCATACTATCTGGATAAGAAAGTCTGCGGGAAACCATTTTTAAGTGACAGGACAGTAGATACCACAGGCGCAGGCGATACATTTTGTGCAGGGGTATTGAGTTTTGTTCTGGAGCGTGGCCTTGATAATCTGGCACAGCCGGAATTGGAGGAAATGCTGTTATTTGCAAATGCGGCAGCTTCTATTGTTACAACCCGTAAAGGGGCGTTACGTTCCATGCCGGACAGGGGAGAAATAGAGAGTCTGATTCGTTATTTTTCTTGACAAATAATTTGCCATAGCTTATGCTAAATAACGTAAATCGGAAACGGTTTTTTAATTTCAGAACGGACGTGAGAGTGAACATAAGAGTTCATGAAGGGGTACACCACCGCGGGTGTATTTCTTTGTGAACTCTTTTTTCTATGGGTAGGAAAGAGCCTGTTGCATTAACGTGTAAAAGAGATGACTTCCCCATAGAGAAAAAACGTTTTGCGTGAGCTGCCCACGGATTCATGTGGGAAATTTTAAGGAGGCGAAAAAGAAGGATGAAACTGACGGTAAACGGAAAAGAAAGAACGTTAGAAAAGGAAATGACCTTGCAGGAGTTTCTGATTTCCGAACAATATCAGCCCCATCAGGTGGCGGTAGAGCGGAACGAGGCTATTGTGGCAAACGAGGCATACGAAACCACAAAGCTAGAGCAGGGGGATATTTTGGAAATATTGACCTTTATGGGCGGCGGCTGCAGATAAGCTTCCCATGAGAGCGTGACATTTTCGACGTGTCGGGAAAGCACCCCGATAGAACATACACACCTATAAAAGGATAGAAGAAAAGAGGAAAAAGCAATGAGTGAAAACAGAAAAGACAGTTGGAATTTAGGGGGACATGAATTTACCTCACGTTTTATATTAGGCTCGGGGAAATATTCTATAGAGCTGATTGATGCGGCGGTAAGGGAGGCGGGAGCGCAGATTGTTACCTTAGCCCTGCGCCGTACCAATGAGGGAGGCGTTGCCAATATTTTAGATTACATTCCGGAGGGAGTGACTCTGCTTCCCAATACCTCCGGGGCGAGAAATGCCGATGAGGCGGTGCGGATTGCCAGACTTTCCAGAGAAATCTGCCATAGCGATTTTGTGAAAATTGAAGTGATTCATGATTCAAAATATCTGCTGCCGGACAATTATGAGACGGTGAAAGCGGTGGAAATTCTGGCAAAGGAAGGCTTTGTGGTAATGCCCTACATGTATCCGGATTTGAATGCGGCAAGGGATATGGCAAATGCGGGGGCAGCCTGCATTATGCCATTGGCATCGCCTATCGGCTCTAATAAAGGTGTCTGTACAAAAGAATTTATTCAGATTTTAATCGACGAAATGGATCTTCCGGTTATCGTGGACGCAGGAATTGGCAGACCTTCCCAGGCGTGCGAGGTGATGGAAATGGGAGCGGCGGCAGTGATGGCAAATACCGGAATTGCCACGGCAGGAGATATCCCCATGATGGCTGCGGCGTTTCGCCGGGGAATCGAAGCCGGAAGAGGGGCGTATTTGGCAGGGCTTGGCAGAGTAAGGGAAAAAGGCGCCAGCGCCTCATCTCCACTGACAGGATTTTTGCATGAATAAAATGATAAAAATCAATGCAATAAAAACGGAGAGAATGCAGAAACAAAAATTTTGCAGCCGGGGAAGGAGAAAACAGATAGAGGCATGAGTAAAGAGGAACATATCAACGAAAGTATTTTAAGTGATGAAATAAAGGAACACCAGAAGGAGGCGCGTATCGACCATATGGCGTACCTGCCGGATATGGAGGTGTTAGAGTCGGATGTGGCGGAGCGTGTCGTTTCTGCCATGGAACAGTACAATTATGAAACATATACGGCAGCGGACGTGTTTGCCGCTCTGAATAAGGAAAACCGCACACCGGAGGATTTCGGGGCGCTGCTGTCCCCGGCGGCAATGCCCTACTTAGAGGAAATGGCGCAGGCGGCAAAGTGGGAGAAGGAGAAGCATTTCGGAAACTCTATTTGCTTTTTTACCCCGCTTTATATTGCCAATTATTGTGAAAATTACTGCATTTACTGCGGTTTTAACTGCCACAATAAGATAAAGAGGGCAAAATTAAATGCGGAGGAAATCGAAGCGGAGATGGCGGAAATCGCAAAAAGCGGATTGCAGGAAATCCTGATTTTGACCGGGGAGAGCAAAAAAATGTCCGATGTTGCCTATATCGGGGAAGCCTGTAAAATTGCAAGGAAATATTTTAAGGTGGTAGGTTTAGAGGTTTATCCCATGAATTCTGACGAATATGCCTATCTCCACCGGTGCGGTGCGGATTATGTGACGGTATTTCAGGAAACCTATCATTCCGATAAATATGAAACTTTGCACTTAGCGGGGCATAAGCGGATTTTCCCCTATCGTCTCAATGCCCAGGAGCGGGCGTTAAAGGGCGGCATGAGGGGGGTAGGGTTTGCGGCGCTGTTAGGGCTTGACGATTTCAGGAAAGACGCCTTTGCCACGGGAATGCACGCCTATTTGTTACAACGCAAATATCCCCATGCGGAGATTGCATTTTCCTGTCCGAGGCTGCGCCCTATTATCAATAATGATAAAATTAATCCCATGGATGTCCATGAGGCACAACTGCTCCAGGTAGTGACGGCATACCGCCTTTTCATGCCTTATGCCAGTATTACCGTTTCCACCAGAGAATGTGCCAGAGTCAGGGATAACCTTATGAAAATTGCTGCCACCAAAATTTCCGCAGGGGTCAGCACCGGAATCGGCAGTCACGCTAAGGACGTGGAGGATAAGGGAGACGAACAGTTTGAGATATCTGACGGACGGACGGTGACGGAGGTTTATCAGGCGTTGGAGAATCTTGGTCTGCAGCCCGTTATGAAGGATTACATTTATGTGTGAAATTATGACAAACAATCAGATGATCGCAGTAACTAGCCGGAAACTCTGTACCCGCCCTTTTTTGGAACAAACGGAAAGAGCTGCAAAGCGGCATCCGAAGGCAATTATGCTGCGGGAAAAGGATTTGCCGGAGGAAACCTATGAAGGACTGGCGGAGGAGGTATTTACATTATGCCGGAAATACGGTATAGAACTTATCATACATAACTTTCCTGCCGTTGCAGAAAGGCTTGGTGTAAAGACGCTTCATCTGCCCCTTGCGGAACTACGAAAATTTCAGGAGGAAAAGAGAGTGGGGGAACAGGGCATGAAACTCGGCTGCTCCGTCCATTCTCCATCGGAGGCGAGGGAAGCGCAGCAGCTTGGCGCCGCCTACCTGACTGCCGGACATATCTATGCAACCTCCTGTAAGCCCGGCATTCCCCCCAGAGGGCTGGATTTCTTAAGAGAAGTCTGTCAGTCGGTAATCATTCCGGTTTATGCCATCGGCGGCATAGGGCTAGAGGACGGACGCTTAGAGGAAGTGATGGCAGCCGGGGCAAAGGGGGCCTGTATCATGTCAGATTTTATGAGAGTATAAAGTTGCTTCGGGTGTCAAAAGGAGGAAAATCAAGGATAAAGTTTCCCACTGCCTGCACTTAAAAGTCCGCAAAAATTTGCAAAAATTCCGCCTTCCTGCATTGCGCCGACCGCAATAATCTGCTATACTTAATCGGATAGTAAATTGGAGGAGCGATATGTCACAGGCAGTTATTATAAAAAGTAATAAGTTTGGAATCCACCTTATTTTAGACAAGGATATGGCATTCCAGTCGCTTTTGAAGGCAATCATCGAAAAATTTAAGGAATCTGAAAAATTTTTCAAAGGTGCAAAGTTAGCAATTTCCTTTGAGGGACGGCAGCTGACCCCGGATCAGGAAACAGCGATTGTGGACGCCGTCACAGCCAACACGTCCATTGAAATACTCTGCATTGTGGACAATAACCCGGAGCATGAAGAGTATATCAGGCAGCAGATAGAAGCCTGCCAGACGTCGGTGCAGCAGCCCTATGTGGACGGTGGAACTCAGTTTTACCGGGGAACACTGCGTTCCGGACAGGTCATTGAGAGTGAAAACGGTATTGTGGTGGTGGGGGACGTGAATCCCGGCGCTACCGTGTCCGCCTATGGCAGCATTGTGATTTTAGGTGCTGTGAAGGGAAATGTATACGCAGGCATCGGCGGGGATGACAGTGCATTTATTGTGGCGCTGGATATGGACCCTATTCAGATTCGGATTGGAAATGTCATCGCCAAAAGCCCGGATAAGACCTTTGGAAGAAAAAGACGGCATAAGAAAGTAAAGGAAGCCGCTTCGAATCCCCAGATTGCATATACCAAAGAAGGAACCATTTGTATTGAGCCGTTGACAAAGGAATTATTAAGTGATATTTAACAGCAGGAGGAATGAAAAAACATGAGTGAAGTAATCGTAATTACGTCTGGAAAAGGCGGAGTTGGTAAGACCACCACAACCGCAAACGTGGGAACAGGTTTAGCGCAGCTGAACAAAAAAGTGGTATTGATTGACACGGATATCGGACTGCGTAACTTAGACGTAGTTATGGGATTGGAAAACAGGATTGTTTATAACCTGGTGGATGTGGTAGAGGGAAACTGCCGTATCAAACAGGCATTGATTAAAGATAAGAAATATTCTGAGTTATATCTTTTGCCTTCTGCCCAGACCAGAGATAAAACATCAGTGACACCGGAGCAGATGCGGGCGTTGATTGAGGAGCTGAGACAGGAATTTGACTACATATTGTTAGACTGCCCGGCCGGAATCGAGCAGGGCTTTAAGAATGCCATTGCAGGAGCGGACCGTGCGCTGGTTATCACCACACCGGAGGTTTCCGCCATCCGTGACGCAGACCGTATCATTGGGCTGTTAGAGGCAAATGAGTTAAAACAGATAGATTTGATTGTCAACAGGCTTCGTATGGACATGGTAAAACGGGGCGACATGATGAATGTTGCCGATGTCTGCGATATCCTTGCAGTGAATTTAATCGGGGCTGTGCCGGATGATGAGCATATCGTTATTTCCACCAATCAGGGTGAGCCGCTTGTGGGTTCCGATTGCCTTGCGGGAAAAGCATATGAGAATATCTGTCACCGTATCTTAGGCGAGGAAGTCCCGTTTCTTGATTTAGAGGGAAAAGCAGGAGTGTTCTCCAAATTGAAAGATTTGTTCAAAAAAAATTAGGAGGGGCGGCTCATGGGATTGTTTGAACTATTTAAAAAGAAAAATTCCGGTGATGTGGCAAAAGACCGTTTAAAGCTTTTGCTGGTGTCGGACCGGGCAAACTGCTCTCCGGAAATGATGGAACAGATTAAAAACGAGATTATCCAGGTGATTTCCAAATATATGGACATTGATACCGAGGGTCTGGATATCCAGATTACCCAGACGGAATCAGAGAGCAGCAACGGAACGGTTCCAGCGCTGTTTGCCAATATTCCGATTAAGGATATTCACCATGGGAAATAAGAAAAGAGTGTAATTATAAAAGAAAATAAAAGCAGAAAAAGATACCTTGTCTAAAAAAGGTATCTTTTTTGTATGCATATTGACATCATTTCCATAAAATGATAATATCATACTAAAATGATATGAATTATATGAAATAAAAAGGCACAAAGAGAGGAAAACGGCGTATTCTAAGAAAGAATACAATCATCCGTGCTGGTGGGTATATCAGCGGAAGGTTGCCGGAGAATGCGAAACCGGATGACATGTGCGGAAAAGAGGGCAAGGATGGGATATGATTTTGACAGGGTGATAGAGCGCAGGGGCAGCCTCTGCATTAAATATGATTTTGCAAAGGAGAGGGGCAGGGAGGAGGACGTCTTACCCCTCTGGGTGGCGGACATGGATTTTCAGACAGCGCCGGAGGTTTTAGAGCGGCTGCATGGGGTGGTTTCCCATGGAATTTTCGGTTACAGTGAGGGAAAAGACGCATATTTTAAGGCAGTTTCTGCGTGGTATCAGAAGCATTTCGGCTGGGAGACGGAAAGAAACTGGCTGGTAAAAACGCCGGGAGTTGTCTTTGCCATAGCTGCGGCAATCCGGGCTTTTACGAAGGAGGGGGAGGCGGTGCTGCTACAGCAGCCGGTCTACTATCCTTTTGCAGAAGCCATCAGGGATAACCGCCGCCGGCTGGTGAACAATCCCCTGAAACTGACAGACGGCCATTATGAGATTGACTTTGAGGATTTTGAGGAAAAAATCATTGTAAATGAGGTGAAATTGTTTCTTCTCTGTAGTCCCCACAATCCGGTAGGCAGGGTTTGGAAAAAGTGGGAGCTGGAAAGAATAGGGGAAATTTGCTTAAAACACGGAGTGCCGGTGATCAGCGACGAAATCCACAGCGATTTTACTTATCCGGGGCATACCCATCTTGTATTTGCCTCTCTGAGAAAGGAATTTGCGGAAAATTGTATCATCTGCACGGCTCCCAGCAAAACCTTTAATCTGGCGGGCTTGCAGGTTTCCAATATCTTTATTCCCAATAAGGAACTGCGGCAGAGATTCCGGAAAGCTGTCACCCAGACAGGCTACAGCCGGGTGAATCTCATGGGGCTTGCGGCAACCCAGGCGGCTTATGAGACGGGGGAGGAATGGCTTGCGGAGCTGAAAGGCTATTTAGGGGGGAATCTGGAATTTGTGAGAACTTTTCTTGGGGAACGCCTTCCGGAAATTAAGCTGACAGAGCCGGAGGGAACCTATCTGCTGTGGCTGGATTTCAGGCAGCTTGGGCTGACAGAGGAAGAGCGGGAGGAACTGTTGGTAAAGAAAGCAAAGCTCTGGTTAGACAGCGGTGCAATCTTTGGCGCCGGAGGGGAAGGCTTTGAACGAATCAATATCGCCTGCCCGAAAAGTACGTTAAGGCAGGCGTTAGGGCAGCTTGAGGCGGCGGTGCGGGAACGACCTTTAGCTATAGATAACTAAGATTACAGATAGCCAAAGGTTCCGCAGCATTTCAAAGAACTGAAAAGCAACGGTTTTTACAGCTTTAGCGTCAGCTCCACCGGACAGTGGTCAGATCCCATGACTGAGGTGTGGATTTTGGCATCCTGTAACTGGCTGTCTAATCGTTTGGAAGTAATAAAATAGTCAATCCGCCATCCGGCATTTTTTTCCCGTGCCTTAAAGCGGTAAGACCACCAGGAGTAAACCTGTTCTAAATCAGGGTAAAAGTAGCGGAAGGTGTCGGTAAATCCGTTTGCCAGAAGCTCCGTCATCTTTGCCCGTTCTTCATCGGAAAATCCGGCATTTTTGCGGTTGGTTTTCGGATTTTTCAAATCAATTTCCTCGTGGGCGACATTCAGATCCCCGCAGAGAATCACAGGCTTCTTTTCATCTAATTTTTTCAGATAAGCAAGAAAATCCTCTTCCCATTTCATGCGGTAAGGCAGCCTTGCCAGCTCATTCTGGGAGTTTGGCGTGTAGCAGGTCACCATGTAAAAATTTTCATATTCCAGGGTAATCACCCTGCCTTCTTTGTCATGCTCCTCCATGCCGATACCGTAAGCGGCGGAGAGAGGCTCTTTTCTGGTGAAAATGGCAGTGCCGGAGTAGCCCTTTTTTTCGGCATAATTCCAGTACTGGCAGTAACCGGGCAAGTCTAGGTCAATCTGCCCCTCCTGTAATTTAGACTCCTGAATACAGAAAATATCTGCATCCGCCTCCTTAAAAAAATCCATAAATCCCTTTTGCATACAAGCCCGCAGCCCGTTGACGTTCCAGGAAATCAGCTTCATAGTTTTATTGTCCTTTCTTATGAAATCAGATATAATAAAATTATTCCGTGCTTATTATAACGGCAAGCGGGAAAAGTTACAAGAACAATATCGGTTTTTGGAGGTGGTAATATGGTAATCTGGAATCCCTGGCACGGCTGCGTCAAAATCAGCCCCGGCTGCTACCACTGCTATGTATACCGGCGGGATGCGGAATTTGGGAAGGATACGTCCAAGGTGAAAAAAACCGCGAAATTTGATTTGCCATTGCAGAAAAACCGGAAAAAAGAATATAAGCTCCAGCCGGAGAAAGAGCCGGTCTATACCTGCATGACTTCGGATTTTTTCATCAAAGATGCGGATAAGTGGCGGCAGACGTGCCCTTTTATTTTAAACAGACCGGGGCGCTTTTTAAAAAGGGAGAAAAGATATATCACATTGACAGGAAAGACCAGATGATACAGGCACAGAAAGCGGGAGTCAATTATGGTAATTACAATATTACAGGAGCAAAGGAATAGGGACGGCAGGAAGGAAAAAGAGAAGGAACAGGAGACAGGCATCAGCCGTATCGGGACAGAAGGAGAGCAGAAAAAAACATTGTTGGAGCTGCTGCGGGAAAATGGGATTTATCTGGACACCCCCTGCAATGGCAGGGGAAGCTGCGGAAAATGTCTGGTGCAGTACGGAAGCGGTGCGCCGGAGCCTGCCGAGCAGGAAAAAAAGAAGCTGGCGGAGGGGAAACTGCGGGAGGGCTGGCGGCTTGCCTGTGTTTCCGTGCCGACGGAGGATTGCGAGATTCTTGTCCCTACCCAGGGGCAGGAGGAGATGGCGGTGGAAACCGGATTTTCCTGTGGGGAAAAAAAGAAGGGGGCAGTTCCTTCCGGGCAGGGGTACGGTGTAGCCCTTGACATCGGAACCACTACCTTAGCGGCGGCTCTTATTAAAATTTCCACCGGAGAAACCTGCGGGAATGCTGTGTCTGTCAATCATCAGCGGGCTTATGGCGCAGACGTGATTTCGAGGATCAAGGCGGCAAGGGAGGGTAAGGCGGCAATCCTCCAAAGCTGTATCAGGGAAGATGTTTTAGCATTGATAGAAAAGCTGACAGCGCAGGCGCAGATTGCGGGGGAACAGATTATCTTCCTTGTGATAGCGGGAAATACCACCATGTGCCACCTGCTGCTGGGATATTCCTGCGAGGGTCTGGGAAAAGCGCCTTTTACCCCGGTGGATATTTCCCTGCAGAAAAAGAGTTGGGAAGAGGTTTTCGGCAATAGGGAATACCCGGCGGAGGTGACGGTTCTGCCGGGGTTCTCAGCCTTTGTAGGGGCAGATATTGTTGCGGGAATTTACAGCACGGATTTGTGCGGCAGACAACAGACCAACGGCGGAGAGATTTTGCAGAGAAGCAGCGGAGAGCAGAAAACCAGCGGAGAGCAGGGAGACAGCGGGGAAAGCTGCGCCTTGCTTCTTGATATCGGCACCAACGGGGAAATGGCGCTCTTTGCGGGGGACAGGCTCTTTGTCACTTCCGTGGCGGCGGGGCCGGCTTTTGAGGGCGGAAACATCAGCTGTGGCATGGCTGGGGTTTCCGGCGCCGTTTCCCGTGCGGTGCTGTTCGGGAGAAACAGAATGGTGGTGAAAACCGTCGGAAATGCCAAACCGGAGGGTTTGTGCGGCAGCGGAATTATTGATGTGGTATATGAACTGGTGAAGCACCGCTTTGTGGACAAAAACGGCATCCTGCGACCGGAATTTTTCGAGAAGGGATATCCGGTGGTAAAAGACAGCATTTACTTTACCCAGGAGGATATCCGGCAGGTGCAGATGGCAAAGGCGGCAATCCATGCGGGAATCGAACTGCTGCTTAAGGCGGCGGGAATGCAGCTTTCCCGGGTGGAGCGGGTATTCTTAGCGGGTGGCTTCGGGACAGCCATTGACATAGACAAGGCGGCAGGCATCGGGCTGTTGCCGACGGAACTGCGTCGGAAGGTGACTGCGGTGGGAAACAGCGCCTTAGCAGGAGCGAAATGCTGCCTTTTAGAGCCGGAAGCAGGAGAAAAGATGGCGGAGCTTGTAAAGACGGCGCAGGAAATCAATCTGGCGCTGCAGCCGGAATTTGAAGAAACATATCTTAAGCGGATGCAGTTTTAGCCAAGAGGAAAGCAGGGACATGGAGAAAAAGAAATGGGGCCGGCGGCAGTTTGCGGGGCGGTTATTGGAGACAAAATTAGGCTACCGGATGTTTTTGATTTATTTTATCGGCGGTTTTCTGCCGTTGGTATTGATATGTGTCTATCTCATTAGCGGAACAAACAACCTGTTGATTGAGCAGGCGGAACGGGAGGAAATCCAGGAGCTTGGCAAGGTGAAAAACCAGATGAAGGAGATGCAGAGTACCATCATCAATGTGTCAAAATACTTTTTCTTTGACCCGAAACTGGAGGAAATGGCGAAGAAGGAGTATACCGATTATCAGGAAATGGTAGATGATTATTCCCACTATAACGGCTTTGAGGATTCCCGCAAGTATTATAACGATATGATATCCTTTGAGAGTATTTATCTGGAAAATGAGAGTATTAAGGGAAACGCAAAATTTGTCAAGGTGGATGACGAGGTGCGGCAGTTAGAATGGTATCAGCGGGTCAGCGGGGAAAAGAGCGGGATTGTGTGGGCGTATCTGTATCACCAGGTGGACGGCTACGATCATGCCCTTTCCTTAATCCGTATGATTAAGACAAAGGAAAGGGAAAATGTGGGGGCTCTGGTGATTTATTTAAGACCGGAGCTTTTAGAGGGATATATCAGAGAGCGGGCAGGAGACACGTTTATTATACTAAACGGCAGCTGCGTGACCACCAGCATGGGGGACCAAGTGGAGTTCTCGGAAATCCGGGAATTTCTGCCGGAAAAGGATCAGGATGAGTGGCAGCAGCAGATAACGGTGGAGGACGAACTCTACATTATGACTTGCGAGACGCTGCGAATGAGCAACAGTGAGGATTATCTGCAGGTGGTGGGAGTGCGGGCATATAGCGACATTCTGGAAAATGCCAACCGGCAGAGCAGGCAGAGCGTGTTGATTTCGGGAATCGCAGCAGCGGCGGCGCTTCTGATTATTATGGCATACTCCTATTCCTATTCCCTGCGGGTAGAACATTTCCGGGAACAGATGCAGAAGGCGGCGGAGGGGAATTTTGAGCTGGAGAAAAAAATCGGTGGAAATGATGAAATCAGCCAGCTTTATGAATATCTCAACAGTATGATTCACGATATCCAGAAGCTTTTAGCAGAGATATATCGGGAAAAAATCCATGCGGAGCAGCTAAAAACCAGCCAGAAGGATGCGGAGCTGAAAATGCTTACCAGCCAGATAAATCCTCATTTTCTCTATAATACCTTAGAGACAATCCGCATGAAAGCCCGGGTGAACAAGCAGTATGAGATTGAAGAGTTAGTCAAAATGTTAGGGAAGATTCTCCGCAGCAGCATTCAGGCGGGGGAAAAGGAGGTTTCCGTAAAATCCGAGGTGGAGCTGGTGGAATACTATTTAAAAATTCAGCAGTACCGCTTTGGGGAGCGTATTACCTATGATATTTTCGTGGAAAAAAATCTGGAGAATAAGATGATTTTACCACTGATTTTGCAGCCCATTGTGGAAAACTCCATTATTCACGGTCTTGAGGGCAGGGAACAGAACGGACATATTACAATTCTGGTGCAGCGCAGAACAGAGGATGGGATGGTGATTTCCGTGGCAGACAACGGCAACGGCATCGAAGAGGAGAAATTAGCGGAAATCAGAAGGGAACTGGAGAGCCGTCGGTTCAAGGGGGCACATATCGGTGTCTGTAATGTAAACCAGAGAGTGAAATTAAAATACGGGGAGGAATACGGCGTGTCCATTTACAGCCGGCCGGGAGAAGAGACCAGAGTGGAAATCCGGCTGCCTATTAATTGGAATGGCATGGCGGAAGAGTAAGGGAAAAGCAGAGAGTGGAAATCCGGCTCCCCGTAAATTAGAGAGGCAGGACGAAAAAGGAAAGGAAAAATAGAGGTACGCCAGATATAGAGTTCGTAGGAAAAACGAAGCTATATCTGGTATTTTTATTTCCGTGAAGAAACGGGGCTGCCTGCTTTGGTTTGCAAAATAGTAAAAATCCGAGGACGGAAATGTAATGTAAAAAAATTATGGTAAAAATGATGAAATTAGTTAGGTATTAAAAACTTCAGAGAAAATTTATAATCAGTTTAGATAAAGGAGGGGGGCAGCAGTATGAAAGAGAGAAAGAAAAATTCAAACAAAGCTGTGAAGGTAAAACAAAAATTTAGCTGGAATTTGATGTGGAAACAGAGATATCTGTTGATGATGTCAATTCCGTTTGTAATCTGGCTGATTATATTTAAGTACATTCCTTTGTGGGGCTGGACCATGGGTTTCCAGGAAGTAAAACCGAAGTCCTTTGCACAACCCATCTGGGAGAGGGAGTTTGTAGGATTTGAAAATTTTAAAAGGGCATTTACGGACCGCCTGTTCGGTCAGACCATGGTAAATACCATCTGCCTGAGTATTATAGGCCTTGCCCTGGGAACACTTTTAGCAATTCTTTTTGCATTGATGTTAAATGAAATCTGCTTTAGCAGATTTAAAAAAGTGACCCAGACAGTTTCCTATCTGCCCCATTTCGTATCCTGGGTAGTTATCGCAAGTATTGCCAAGATGCTGTTAAATGACGGTGGTACTATCGATACACTGTTAGGAAAGAACCTGCACCTGATGTCAACAAACTCGGCGCTGTTCTGGGTGGTTGTCTGTCTGGTGGAAGCCTGGAAGGAATGCGGCTGGAACGCGATTGTTTACCTCTCCGCCATGGCAGGAATTGACCAGGGCTTGTACGAAGCGGCAAAGGTGGACGGAGCCAACCGTCTCCAGAGAATTTGGCACATTACGCTGCCGGGAATTAAGCCAACCATTGTGGTGCTTTTGATTATGGGCGTCGGAAGTGCATTGAATGTAGGTATGGAACGCCAGATGTTATTAAGCAACAGTATTGTACAGGACCATGCGATGGTGCTCTCCTGGTTTGCATACATAAGAGGTATCGGAAATAATGATTACGGTCTTGGTACTGCCATTGGTATTTTCCAGTCTGTCGTAGGCGTTTTACTGATGTTAATCGCTAATAAGGTTTCCGGATGGCTCGGTGAGAGTAAATTATTATAAGGGAGGGAGAAAATCATGGCAAAGACAAAGTCAAGCAGTAAAATAAAAAGCCGGGAGAAAATTCTCGACTATATCCTGGTGGTAGTATTTATCGGTATTTTGATTATTACCCTCTACCCGTTTTTGAACGTATTGGCAATTTCACTCAATGACCCCATTGATACCATGCGCAATATTAACTTTATTATTCCGAGAAAATTTACATGGAACAACTATGTCAGCGTATTCCGGGATAATAACCTGATACAGCCCTTTATGCTGTCGGTGTTAAGAACCGTGGTGGGAACTGTGATCAGTCTGGTGAGCACTTCCATGATTGCTTACGTGCTCAGCAGAAGAGATTTTTACTTTAACAAAATTACAACATTTTTATTTTTAATCACCATGTATGTCAGCGGTGGTATGGTTCCGGAATATTTACTTATGGTCAGAACCTTAAATTTGAAAAACAGCTTCTGGGTTTATCTTTTACCCGGTATGATTTGGGCATACAACATCATCCTGATGCGTTCCTTTATGGACGGACTGCCGGACGCATTGCAGGAGGCGGCGCGAATTGACGGAGCCAACGATTTTACCATCTGGGCAAAAATCATTATGCCGCTGTGTACTCCGGTACTTGCAACGGTGGCTTTGTTCTATGCCGTGGGACAGTGGAACTCCTTTATGGATACTTACCTTTATGCAAAGGACCTGCCGACCCTGCAGTATGTGTTATATGAGATTATGCAGAAGGCGGAGATGAAGATTGATCCCCACGCGGCGGATCAGATGGTGAATGCGGTATCACCGCTTTCCACGCGAATGGCAGTTACCATTATCGCTACCGTACCTATTCTGGTAGTATACCCGTTCCTACAGAAATATTTTGTAGGCGGTATGACGGTCGGTGCAGTCAAAGACTGATAACTGATAGATATAAGCTGAAGGAAAAGGAGGAGAAGAAGGCTTATGAAACGAAGAAAAATTTGTTCCGTGCTTTTAGTTGCTGCAATGGCAGTGGGAATGCTTGGGGGATGTGGAAATAACAGTACACCATCCAATGGAGGAACAACCGATGGAACGGAAACAGGTTCTGTAGATACAGGCGTGACAGGCTCCGGTGAGGTGGTAGAATTAACATTTTTTAATGCAGACGGACAGGAAGACCCCTGGACAGACCCGGTGGCGCTGGCGCTGACAGAGGCAACAGGTGTAAAACTGAAAACAGAATATCCTCTTCAGGCAGATGACGAGAGCGTTGCTCTGATGATTGCAGAGCAGAGCTATCCCGATATGATTTTTGCAAAAGGTGATGCAGGCAGCTTGATTGAAGCAGGGGCTTTAGTTGATATGACAGACCTGATTGAAGAGTATGGTCCAAATATCAAAAAGCTTTATGGGGATGAGTTTGGCAAATTAAAATATTCTGCAGATGACCCGTCTATTTACCAGCTGTCTTCCTATGAAGTAGGGGGAGAAAAATATAAACATTCCGGTACTGCACAGGTACAGTGGGAAGTATTAAAAGCGAATGATTACAAAATCCCGGAGACTTTAGATGAGTTCGGTGATATGTTAATCGCATACATGGAAGAGCATCCTACCACGGATGACGGACTTGAGACCATCGGCTTTACCTTGTCTGCAGCAGACTGGCACTGGATGATTACCTTAGGAAATCCGGCCGGTTATATCGCAGACGGTGCACCGGATAACGGTCAGTGGCTCATTGACGAAAATAACGAGGCAATGTACAAATTCCGCTCCGACAAGGAAAAGGAGTACTTCAGATGGATGAATAAGATGTACAACGCAGGTGTGTTGGATAAAGAATTTGCAACCCAGACCCATGAGGACTATATTTCTAAGATTGCTTCCGGACGTGTCTTAGCTCTCTTTGATACGGATTGGGATTACCAGGATGGTGAGAAGGTATTAAAAGCAGACGGTAAATATGAGAAAACTTATGCTCCGCTGCCTCTGACCATGGATGCAGATACGAAATGTGCAGCTTTGATGTATCAGGGACTTACCACCGGATACGGTGTCGGTATCTCTGCAGACTGTGAGGACCCGGTTGCAGCGATTAAATTCATTGATTACATTTGTTCTGACGAAGGTCAGGTATTGACAAGATGGGGAATTGAAGGGGTGAACTACGAAATCGACGAAGAGGGACACCGTTACAGAACCCAGGAAGAAATTGATTATTCCAATACAGATAAAGATTACAGTAAAAAAACAGGTGTTGGTTTTCACGGATATCCATTCCCATATTACGGTGACGGCACGTTAGACCCGACCGGAAGTACTTATACCACAACAAGCAAAGATTCTGTCATTGCAGAGTATGACGAAGAGCAGAAGGCAGCATGTGAGGCATGGGGCGTGGAGCTTTTAGTAGACATCTTCCCACAGGCAGATGAGTTTGAAACACCGATGTATTCTCCTGTATGGGCTTACACAATGCCGGATGAATTTACTCAGATTTCCGACCAGTTAGACGAAGTGGCTTGGCCTGCATTAGTAAAAGCGGTGATTGGCAGTGAGAGTGAGTTTGACGCTACTTATGACAAGATGCTTTCCGACCTTGACAACGTAGGTGTGGCAGATGCCGAGGCTATGCTGACGCAGATTATTCAGGATAAGGTTGCGGCTGCCCAATAAGATATGCGGCTACAGTTCCTGCTGATGGTTTCTGCCGGGTGACCTTTGAAGGAAGGGACTGCCGGAGAACCTTCGAAATGAGGGGCTGCCGGGTGTGGAACAGTGGTTATAATTGAATAAAAATGTGAGGGAGCCATTGCACAGAGGACCGGATTGTTGATGTATGTGTGGTGGCTCTCTTTCTGCCTTCGTTCCGGGGGGAAGACAGTCGAGGCATATCGGCCAAAGCCCGGTCTGTTTTTGTTCCGTTGTGCAGAGCTAAGAAGTTCTAAACAGCCTGTAATTTAGGTTGTGGATAAGGGACGCAACCGATATATACTCGCCATCCATGGCTCGAATATGTCTTTCTCAGACATCGTGTCTGAGAATTGCTGGTTATGGAACAGGCTGTTAAGAACTTCTAAGCTCTTTCCAAAGTCACAAAAACAGACCGGGCTTTGGCCGCTATGCCGATATCAATTATCGCCGGAACAAAAGTAGACGGTGATTCGCCTGCTGGTTTTTCAAATTGGTACAAAGTATATTTGGCGGGAAAATATGAAGTTTTGAAAACAGGGTTAAAAATATGTTTTTTTAGAGTGAATGTTATCGCAGGAAGAGAGTGTTGCATGATATAATGAGCGCAGAAACAGTATTCCTATGCAAGCTATATATCAGAAAAAATAGTTGCCAAGGCATGGTTCCTCAGCGTATCATCACAGCGATAACTAAGGATGCCCCGAAATCCCCCATAGCCTACAGCGACTGCCCTTGTATGAAGTATACAGCATATTTTCACCAAAATAATATTCACAAGCAAAAATAAGAAACAGCGGTAGTAGTAAATTTTGTCGGTGGAAGGAGCAGGGGGATAGCAGGGTGGGCTCTCGCAAGCCTTTTGGGGAACGTCAGTACTTAGCGCCTGTGTTTTAGGCGCTTACGTACTGCTACGTTTTCCCAAGAGCGAGAGCGTGCTTGCGAGAGCCCACCCTGCTATCCCCCTGCGTAACCAGCCACACCCCCACTACCCCCCTATTTAAAATGAAAAAATAAACACAAATACAAGAAAGGAGCCTCTTATGATTGAGAGCAGCAAAGTAAACAAAATTTTATACGGCGGAGATTACAACCCCGAACAGTGGCCGGAGGAAATCTGGGAAGAAGATATGCGTCTGTTCAAACTAGCACACGTGGATGTGGTAACTTTAAACGTGTTCAGCTGGGCGGCACTGCAGCCGGACGAGAGCACCTACGACTTTTCCAAACTGGATAAGATTATGGAATGCGTGCAAAAAAACGGGCTGAAAGTGTGTTTAGCGACCTCCACGGCGGCGCATCCGGCATGGATGGCAAGAAAATACCCGGATATTCTGCGGACGGAGTATAACGGCATGAAAAGGAAGTTCGGCAGCCGCCATAATTCCTGTCCCAACAGTCCTGCTTACCGGAAATATTCGGTGGCGCTGGCGGAGAAGTTGGCGGAGCGTTATAAGGACTATGATAATATTGTGGCATGGCATATTTCCAATGAGTACGGCGGGGAGTGCTATTGCGAGAACTGTGAGAAGGCATTCCGGGTCTGGCTTCAGAAGAAATATAAAACCATAGAGGAATTAAACCGTGTCTGGAATACCAGCTTCTGGGGACACACCATGTACGACTGGGATGACGTGGTGCTGCCGGATTTACGGACGGAGGAATTTTCCTGGGACGGCAGACCGAGGACCAATTTTCAGGGTATTTCTTTAGATTACCGGAGATTTAATTCCGACAGTATGTTAGAGTGCTTCAAGTTAGAGCGGGACGTGGTGAAAAAATATACCCCGGAGATTCCGGTGACTACCAATCTGATGGGCTGTTACCAGCCGTTAGATTACCGGAAATGGGCGAAGGAGATGGATTTCGTTTCCTGGGACAGCTATCCGGCATTCGGTGCGGAGTATGGGCATAATGCCATGTGTCATGATGTGATGCGAGGATTAAAGCAGGGAATGCCCTATGCGCTGATGGAGCAGACCCCAAGCGTCAGCAACTGGCATAAATACTGTGCCCTAAAGCGTCCGGGGGTAATGCGTCTGCTGAGCTATCAGGCGTTAGCGCACGGTGCGGATACGGTGATGTTTTTTCAGATGAGAAGAAGTATCGGAGCATGTGAGAAGTACCATGGCGCCCTGATTGACCATGTGGGGACGGAGAATACCAGAGTTTTCCGGGAAATGACAGCTTTGGGGAAAGAGTTAGAGCAGTTGGGGGATAAGACTTTAGGCGCCAGAAGCAAGGCGAAGGCAGCCATTGTTTTTGACTGGGATAACTGGTGGGCGAGCAGTCTGTCCGCAGGGCCCAGCGAGGCAATCAATTATTACGATGAAGTATTTACGTATTACCGCAGTTTACTGCAAATGCACATTCCGGTGGATATCATTGGAGTGACGGATGATATTTCCGGTTATCAGCTGGTGGCGGCACCGCTTTTGTATATGTGCAAGGACGGTTTTGATGAGAAAATCCGTGAGTTTGTAAAAGAGGGTGGTACCTTCCTTACCACCTATTTCAGCGGGTATGTGGAGGATCACGATTTAGTCATTACTGGAGGTTATCCGGGCAGGCTGCGGGATATCCTGGGTATCTGGGTGGAGGAATCCGATGCCGTTCCGGTGGAGGATATCGGCATCCGCCATACCTTTACCCACAAGGGGAAAACTTACCCTGCGGAAATCCTCTGCGATTTGCTGCACTTAGAGGGAGCGGAAAGTCTGGGGGCTTACGATAACGATTTCTATGCAGGAATGCCTGCGGTGACGAAAAACCGGTTTGGAAAAGGCTGTGCCTATTATGTGGCAACTCATTCGGATGCTGCCTTTTACCGGGAGCTTCTTACAGAGATTGCGGCAGAATGTGGTTTGGAGAGCCTTGCGGTGACGGAAAACCATGGTGCGGAAGCTTGTGACGCAGAAAACGGTGCCGGGCAACTGCTGACCATGGTGGAAACCACTTTGCGGGAAAACGAAGAAGGGCGTTTCCTGTTTCTGTTAAATCACGGGGAAAAGGAAGAAAAGGTTATGTTAAAAGAAGGCGGGAGTGACCTTTTATCCGGGAAACATTATGAGGGCGGCGCAGGGCTTGTTCTGGAAGCTAAGGGAGTGGCTCTGTTGCAGTTAGGTTAGAAAAGTGAAAGGTGAGAATTGTGAATCCAAACAGCGAGAAGGAAATTTTACAAAAAGTGGAGGAAATCATTGCAGAGGGTCCCTATCGGCCGGACTGGGACTCTTTGGCGGAAATGGAGCTGCCCCGCTGGTTTTCCAAAGAGAAGCTTGGCATTTTCATTCATTGGGGGCTTTACAGTGTCCCGGCAAACTCCAATGAGTGGTATGCCAGAAATATGTACATTAAAGGAATGCCGGCGTATGAGTATCATGTAAAAACCTACGGCGCACAGAAGGATTTCGGCTACAAGGATTTTATCCCCTTATTTCAGGCAGAGCATTTCCAACCTGCCCAGTGGATGAAATTGTTTTCGGAGGCAGGGGCAGGCTACGTCTTTCCGGTGGCGGAGCACCATGATGGTTTTCAGATGTATAAAAGTGAACTGTCGGACTGGAATGCGGCGGTCATGGGGCCGAAACGTGATATTTTAGGGGAATTAAAGGCAGAGGCGGAAAAACAGGGAATCCGCTTCTGTACCTCCTCTCACCGGGCGGAGCATTGGTTTTTCATGAGCCATGGGAAAGAATTTGACAGTGATATCAAAGAACCGCTGAAAAAGGGAGATTTCTACTGGCCCGCAATGCCGGAGCCTGAACCGGAAAATCTGTATTCAGAACCATACCCCGGCGAGGAATTCTTACGGGACTGGCTGGCGAGAACTGCGGAAATCATTTTAAATTACCGACCGAAGCTTCTTTATTTTGACTGGTGGATACAGCATGAGGCTTTTAAGCCCTACTTGAAAAAACTGGCGGCATTTTATTATAACTGCGGGGAAAAATGGGGTGAGCCCGTTGCCATTTGCTACAAGCATGACGCCATGATGTTTGGCAGTGGAATTGTGGAGGTGGAGCGGGGAGGCTTTGCAGAACCGAAACCCTATGCCTGGCAGACGGATACCGCCGTCGCAAGAAATTCCTGGTGCTATACCGACAGTCTGGATTATAAAAGCAGTAATGAAATTATCTGCACGCTGATAGATGTGGTCAGCAAAAACGGCAATTTATTATTAAACATTGGTCCGAAAGCAGACGGTACCATTCCGGAAGGAGACAAAAAAATACTGAGGGATTTAGCTGCGTGGATGAAGGTAAACGGTGAGGCAGTCAAAGGCGCAAAGGTATGGCGAAAATCCGCAGAGGGTCCTACTCGGGCAAAGGAGGGGCAGTTTTCCGATCAGACCGAGCAGATTTACACCAGCGAGGACTACCGGTTTACGGCAAACCACGGAAATATCTATGCCATCGCCTTATCCTGTCCAAGAGGCGGAGTATTTCATGTGAAATCCTTAGCGGAAAGCAAGAATCAGAATGTGCCGGAATTTCATGGTATCGTTAAAAATGTACAAATTCTGGGCTATGAAGGAAATCTCCGATGGCATACCGACGGAGAGGGGCTGCATGTAGTGACAGACGGTATGGAAGCGGATTTTCCGGTAGTTTTGAAAGTTGAAGTGGAGTAAAAGACGGGGGAAAAGGTTTAAGAAAAGAGTCCAGCAGAGATTCGCAATTTGCGTATTTTGTTGGTGTTTATGACGCAGAACCTTGACAAAAACCAAAATAATGATATACAGTGTTTGTAGATATCTGATAATACACAGTAGTATGAGCAAGATTTTATCTGTTTATGCGTATATTTTCTTTCTGGGGAAAATGGGGGATTAATGGGCGAAAAAGATACAAAAGCAAAAGAATACTTGTCTGACAATAGCCGTTTTGCAGATTTATGCAATTATGTCCTGTTTCAGGGAGAGCAGATTATTAAGGCAGAGACACTTATCGAGAAAGATTCCACAGAAGTATTATCCATATTAGTTGACGGCAGGGAAGAACAGTTCCAGAAATGGCGGGATTTAATAAAGGGAACTGTTATTAAAAGAAACAAAGATATGGTATTTGTACTTATTGGCATCGAAAATCAATCAGATATCCACTATGCAATGCCCGTTAAAAACATGATATACGACGCATTAAATTATGGGTCGCAGGTAAAGGAAGCTGCCAGAAGACACAGGAAAAATCATGATAAACTTACTCCGGCAGAGTTCTTATCCGGTTTCAGAAAAGATGATAAACTTACGCCGGTTATAACGATTACGTTATACTGGGGAGCCGATAAATGGGACGGACCAAGAACGCTGCATGATATGTTGGAACATTCGGATGAAGCATTGATAAAATTTATTCCTGATTATCATATTAATCTTGTGGTTCCGGAAGAAATTGATGATTTTAAGAAGTTTCGGACCACACTTGGAGAAGTATTAGAAGCAATAAAAGTATCTAATGATAAAGAGCAGATGCGGCAGTTAATATTCTCAAACCCAGCGTTTCAAAAGATGGATAATGAATCCGTTGCAGCAATAAATACTTTTCTTGGAACAAATATTCCACTCAATAAAAATGAGGAGGTGACGGACATGTGCAAAGCATGGGATGACCTGATGAATGAAGGAATTGAAAAAGGAATCGAAAAAGGAATTAAAAAAGGAATCGAAAAAGGACGTATCAATATTATCGCTGATTTTTTGCTAAATGGAGGAACAGAAGAGCAGGCAAAAGAAATGCTGAAAGCCTCTGAGAATGAAGTCACCAGCGCCAAAGAACTGCTGACTGTAAAAATATAGAAACAGAGTAGAAATATCAGCCAAAGAACAGTTTGGAAGGTCCGCAGAAAGATGTCAGACCTTCCAGGCGTTTTTTGATAAAAATTTACCCTTTTCTATTCTCTTTTCGGAACTCCGCTGGACTTTTTCCCACATACTTTTTAAACTTAATATGGAAATAATCCACATTCCGGTATCCGACTTTTTCCGCAATGCTGTAAACCTTCATATCCGAAGAAATCAGCAGTTCTTTCGAGTGCTCAATCCGCACATGGTCCACATAGGAGTTGAAATTCTCTCCCATCTTTTTCGAAAAAATTTTTCCAAGATAAGAACTGTTATATCCGAACAGCGGCGCAATATTTTCCAGCGTAATATTGCCGGAATAATTATGGTTAATGTAATGCAGAATATCATCCAACACACTTTCCCTCGAGGAATTTCCGATAGAAGTGATGACAACCTCAAAAAGCTCTGTCAGATAAAGCACAATTTCATACAGATAATACCGTTCTTTGATGGATTTAATAACCTCCGCATTGCTCGGAAACGGAATATTTGCGTTATTGTACAGGTGGTTGATTCGTTCTTTAATCTGTAAAAATAAATCCGTGAGAAACAGACGAATCGATTCAATGGAATCCGCCGCATTGTAAAGCTCAGACTCTAACTGTTTTAGGGTTTCCGCTAACATGTTACGGTTGAATGCCTGCAAATATCCGAACAATTTTTCCGTGTAGCTGTTCTTTAAATCATCATTTAAGATGTAAGATAACTTTTCCGGATCCGGTAACTCCTCCCAGCCGATGGTGTGCTGTTCCTGCTCACAGAAAAAGCGGCGCTCAAGAAGCAGGGAAGCCTGACGGTAGGAAATTTTCACCTCGGAAAGAGAGGAAACACATTTTCCATAGGTCAGAAAGAGTGTGTCAAGGGGTGAGTCCTTCTGGGGCCGGTTTTCCTGACAGTAGCGGTTCAAAAAGTCATTGAATTTCTGAATGGCAAATTTACCCTTTAGCAGTACAATTTCCCTGCCGTTGTCGTTGATGCTATCGTAGGAGTGGTTATCCTGATTCGTCACCCGCAGCAAATAGGAAAAAAGGTAAGCAGCATCGGAATGGCTGTGGCTGTATTTTTCATAGATAATTACCTGATAGGTGTCGGCGGTTAGCTGAAGTTCCTTAGGGGAAAAACGGGAAAAGTCAGCCCTGCCCAGAAAAATATCACGGATAATCGTCTCTCTGGCACGCTGGCGGAAAATCTTCCGGGAGCTTTCCGAAACAAATTCGGCATCTAACTGGGATTTGACGGAAATGAGAATTTCCTGCAGTTCATCCTCGTCAATGGGCTTGGTTAGATAGTACTGTACCCCGTAACGGATGGCCTCCTGGGCATATTTAAAATCAGAATAACCGCTGAGGATAATGATTTTCCCTTTAAATCCCTGGGTTCTTGCTTCCCGGATAACGTCTAAGCCGGACATTCCCGGCATACGGATGTCAAGAAGTACCACATCCGGCTGTTTTGACAGGATTTCCTGATAAGCAGCATCTCCGCCTGAGGCTTCACCTGTAATGGAAAAGCCCAATGCTTCATAGTCTAAAAGACATTTAATCCCTTCCCGGATGATTGCTTCATCATCCGCAATAAATAATTGATACATAATAAAAATCCGCTCCTGAAAAGTTCTCTGTTCATAAAGTATAAAATTTTCTGTGATTTTTGTCAAATTTGTAGGGTGTTTTATCTGCATTTTCAAGGGTATCTTCTCAAAGGAAAATATTGTATGATGAAGAAAATAAATGATACTAATTATTTATGAAAGAAGGAGAGATACTATGAAATTCAGTAACGGATGCTGGCTTCAAAAAGAAAATTATGAATGCTTTTCACCGGCGCAGGTGTATTTTTCAAGGTTAGAGGCAGATATGGTGACGATTTGCGCACCCACTGGCCGGATAAATCACAGGGGAGACACCTTAGGCGGTATCAATCTTACCATAAAAGTTACGGCGCCTTATCCGGAAGTGCTGCGGATACAGACTTACCATCATATGGGAATGCAGGAGAAAACACCGTCCTTTGAAATCGCAGCTCCTAAAACCGGGAACTTAAAGGCGGAGGAAACAGAGGAAAAATTAACAATTTCAAGCGGCACGCTGCGTTTAGAGGTAGGGAAAGACAACGGAGCCCTTACCTTCTTCCGTGGAGAGGAAAAAATTACCGCAAGCGGCTGGAGAGATTTAGCCTACATGAAAACTGACTGGAAAGGCTTTGCCTATGACAAAGGCCCGGAGGACGCCTATATGAGGGAGCAGCTTTCTTTGTCCGTGGGGGAACTGATTTACGGTCTTGGCGAGCGTTTTTCCGCTTTCGTAAAAAACGGACAGAGTGTGGATATCTGGAACGAGGACGGCGGTACTTCCACAGAGCAGTCCTATAAAAATATTCCGTTTTATATTTCCAATAAGGGCTACGGCGTATTTGTGAACCACCCGGAAAAAGTTTCCTTTGAGGTGGCAACCGAGATGGTGACCAAGGTAGAATTTTCCGTTCCGGGGGAGAGTCTGGATTATTTTCTCATCAACGGCCCTACCATGAAAGAGGTGCTGATGCGTTATACCGACATTACCGGAAAACCGTCGCTGCCGGCGCCTTGGACCTTCGGGCTGTGGCTTTCTACCTCCTTTACTACCAATTATGACGAAGAGACGGTCAATAAGTTTGTGGACGGAATGATAGAGCGGAAAATTCCCTTATCCGTATTCCACTTTGACTGCTTCTGGATGAAAGATTTCAACTGGTGTGACTTCACTTGGGATTCCAGAGTTTTCCCGGACCCGGAGGGCATGTTAAAGCGCCTGAAAGAAAAGGGATTAAAAATTTGCGTCTGGATCAACAGCTATGTGGGACAGGAATCGAGTATGTTTGAGGAAGGTGTCAAAGGCGGCTACTTCTTAAAACGCAAAAGCGGCGATGTATGGCAGTGGGATATGTGGCAGCCGGGGCTTGCCATCGTAGACTTTACCAATCCGGCAGCCTGTGAGTGGTACGGCAAAAAGTTAGAAGCTCTGCTGGATATGGGAGTAGACTGTTTTAAGACTGACTTCGGTGAGAGAATTCCAACAGATGCCGTATACTTTGACGGTTCTGACCCGGTAAAAATGCACAATTACTACACCTACCTTTACAATAAAACCGTATATGAGGTTATCAAAAAGAAAAAAGGCGAAAAAGAGGCAATCCTCTTTGCCCGTTCCGCCACCGCAGGCGGTCAGAAATTCCCGGTACACTGGGGCGGCGATTGCTGGTCTGACTATGAGTCCATGGAAGAGAGTTTGCGGGGAGGTCTGTCCTTAACCAGTTCCGGCTTCGGATTCTGGAGCCATGATATCGGCGGCTTTGAGAGTACCTCCACACCGGATGTATACAAGAGATGGTGCGCATTTGGCTTGCTTTCCACTCACTCCAGACTCCACGGCTCCACCTCGTACCGTGTCCCCTGGGCGTATGACGAAGAGGCGGTGGATGTGGTCCGTTTCTTCGCTCAGTTAAAAGCCTCCCTGATGCCATACCTGTACCGCAACGCCATTGAGACCTCCCAGACAGGCATCCCAATGATGCGCAGCATGGTGTTGGAGTTTACCGGGGACAGAAACTGCGCCTACCTTGCAGACCAGTACATGTTAGGGGATTCCTTACTGGTAGCTCCCATTTTCCGTGAGGACGGCATTGCCGAATATTACCTGCCGGAAGGCACCTGGACCTCCTTCCTTACCGGGGAAGTCAAAGAAGGCGGGAAATGGTATACCGAAAAACACGGTTACTTAAGCATACCTCTCTATGTCAGAGAAAACAGCATTGTGGCGGTGGGCGCTAAAAATGACAATGCCGTATACGATTATGCTGATAACGTAACCTTCCGTGCCTATGCAATAGAAGTTGGAAAAACGGTTCAGACCACCGTTTACAACACCGAGAATGAGCCGGAAGCCTCCATTTCCATCACCCATGAGGGAAGTGTTTATAAAATTTCGGCAGACAGCCCAAAGAACAGCAAGGTGGAATTAGTAAATGTCGGAACTCCGTCAGAGGTAACCGGAGCGGTTTATCGTATGGAAGAAAACAATCTTGTCATAGAACTTTCCGGCAACCAGAGAGTAGAAGTGAAATTTTAAAAAGAAGCAGTAAAATTTTTTAGAAAGGAACGAATTTTTATGCAGAATACAGAAATCTACATAAACGAATTACTCTCCCAGTTGACGCTGGAAGAAAAAATCGGCATGATTCACGGCGCTGGTCTTTTCCGCACCGAAGCCGTGGAGCGTCTGGGTATTCCGCCCCTCACTATGTCTGACGGTCCCATGGGTGTTCGTGCTGAATTTGCAGACAACGAGTGGCGCAGCGTAGGCACGACGGATGATTTTGTTTCCTACCTTCCTTGCAACAGCGCCATTGCTTCCACCTGGAACCGTGAATTAGCGGGAAAAGCAGGTGAGGTGCTGGGCGAAGAGGCAAGGGCACGCAGCAAAGACGTGATTTTAGCCCCCGGCATTAACATTAAGAGAAGTCCTCTCTGCGGCAGAAACTTTGAATACATGAGCGAGGATCCAAGGCTGGTGGAAGAAATGGTAGTCCCCATGGTAAAGGGAATCCAGAAGGGGGATACCGCAGCCTGCGTCAAACATTTTGCGGCGAACTCCCAGGAGACGGAGCGCCTCTGGGTGGACACCATCGTAGACGAGCAGACCTTAGAGGAAATATATTTTCCGGGCTTTCAGGCGGCAGTGGAAAAAGGCGGCATTTTCTCTTTGATGGGAGCTTATAACCTGCTCAACGGTGAGCACTGCTGTACCAGTAAATCCCTGTTAAATAAAAAGCTCCGTGAGGAATGGAAGTTTGACGGCATGGTTGTTTCTGACTGGGGCGGCGTCCATGATACGGTAAAGGCGGCGGAATCCGGATTAGATATTGAGATGGATGTGACGTATGAATTTGACAAACACAATCTTGCAAAACCGTTGCTGGAAAAAATCAAGGCAGGGGAACTGTCGGAGGATTTGGTGGATGAAAAAGTCCGCAACATTTTGCGTCTGATGCTTCGTCTTAAGATGATTGGAGAGCAAAAAGAAGAGAGAAAACGAGGCTCCTACAACACCAAGGAACATCAGCAGGCAGTCCTTGAGGTGGCAAGGGAATCTGTGATTCTTTTAAAGAATGAGAAGCAGATTCTTCCGCTGAATGTTGATAAGGTGAAGAAGGTGGCGGTTATCGGCGGCAATGCGGCGGCAATTCATTCCAACGGAGGCGGCAGTGCGGAAATTAAAGCGTTGTATGAGATTTCCCCGCTGATGGGCATTAAAAAGATTTTGGGCGGCAATGCCAAGGTCTCCTATGTGCCGGGTTATGTGCTGCCGGAGAAAAAGCAAGGGGACGGAACCAACTGGCAGGCGGAGAGCACCCAGCATGACTGGAGCGGCGAGCGGAAGGAGAAAACCTTAAGTGCTGAGGAAATAAGAAAGGCAGAAGAGAAAAAGGCTGCCTGCTTAAGGGAAGCGCTTGAGCTGGCAAAAGAAAGCGATACCGTTATTTTCGTAGGCGGTCTAAACCACGTGTATGATGTGGAGGGACAGGACAGGGCGGATATGAAGCTGCCTTACGGACAGGACGAGGTGCTTGCCGCATTGTTAAAGGAAGTTCCGGATACGGTTGTGGTGATGTTTGCAGGCTCTCCGGTGGAAATGCCTTGGCTTTCCGAGGCGGCAACTGTGGTATGGAGCTACTATGCAGGTATGGAGGGCGGAACCGCCCTTGCCGAGGTACTGTTTGGAAAAGTAAATCCTTCGGGAAAACTGGCGGAAACCTTTATTAAGACGGCGGGACAGTGTCCGGCACACACCATCGGTACCTTTGGAAAGAAAGATAAGGCGGAATACAAAGAGGGCAGAATGGTGGGGTACCGCTATTACGATACGGAAGAGACGGAGGTTCATTTCTGTTTCGGGCATGGACTTTCCTACAGTCATTTTGTATATAAGGACCTGCAGTTACAGAAGGAGGGGGAAGAGGTCGAGATTTCTCTCACCGTAAAGAACGACAGTACGGTGGATGGAAAAGAGACGGTTCAGATATATGTGGCAGAGAAGGATGCGAAAGAAGGAGAGCCGTCCCACCAGCTGAAGGCGTTTGAAAAAATCTTTGTTAAGGCAGGGGAAGAAAAGCTGGTTACCTTTGTACTGACAAAACGGGATTTTTCCCATTATGATGTGGAGAAACATGCTTTTGTGGTTTGCGGGGGAACTTATGAGATACAGGCGGGGACTTCCTCGAGGGATATTTTCTTAAGGGAGAATATTCGGTATTAAACAACTGTGCTGGTCTGTATGGAAATTTGCAAAGGATGGGGGAATAATTCTGATGTTGGGAATAAACAAGAGATTCTAATTTGCAAAGAGGAGACAGTTCCATGAGAAAAGTTGTTTTATTTATTGCAATGAGCCTTGACGGGTATATTGCGGATGAGCATGGCAATGTAGACTGGCTTAATGGACAGGACATGAGTGTGGAAAATATGGATACTTGCCCTGCTGTTGCTGATGCCCTATGAGTTGATTGGACAGGTGGCTCATGAGTGGATTGGGATTGGAATTTTCATTCTTTTTATTGTTCACCATATCTTAAATGGAAAATGGAGCCGGAATGCGCTGAAAGGGAAATACACGCCGCTGCGAATTTGGCAGACTATATTGGTAATTTTCGCGCTGGTCTCCATGATTGGTTCCATGGTTAGCGGTGTCATCCTTTCCCGCCATGCCCTTTCTTTTCTACCGATCAGTGGTGGACGTTCTTTTGGAAGAAGTCTGCATATGCTTGCTTCCTACTGGGGCTTTGTATGGATGTCCCTGCATCTGGGGCTTCATTGGAGCATGATGATGGGAATGGCGAAGAAAGCATTCCCGAAGGTATCTGCTGCCCGCACATGGGTGTTGCGAATTGTAGCCATAGTGATTGCGGTTTACGGTGTTTATGCCTTTGAAAAACGGGATATTGCAGGCTATATGTTTTTAAGAATCCAGTTTGTATTCTTTGATTTCGAAGAACCGCTGATCTTCTTCCTGTTGGATTATGTGGCGGCTATGGGGCTGTTCGTGTTCATCGGCCATTACTTTGCAGAGCTTTTGAAGTGCTGCAGCCGAGAGAGGAAAAGAGCATGAAGTGGAAATCCAACCGATTGGTACTGATTTTATCGGGTATTATTGTAACGATTTTCATTGCAGCCAGCCTGGTTATCATTTTCTTTTTCCCAGAACTGCTCCCATCTAGGACAGCGCTCAAAACGAAACGACAACGGAAATTTTTGCCATGGACACTTACATAACGATGACTGCTTATGGCCGGAACGCAGAAATAGCACTATGGAATGCGGAGGACAAGCTGATAGAATTGGAACAGCTATGGTCAGTGACAGACCCGGACAGTGATATTTATGCTGTCAACCACAGGGACGGACAGCCTGTAAATGTAAGCGAGGAAACAGCAGAGCTTCTGAAGAATGTAGGCTATGAACGAATCCGACTGGAGGATCCGACTGTTCAGTTGGACAAAGACATGATGCTGGATCTGGGTTCTGTGGGGAAAGGCTATGCCGGCGATCTTACCGCACAGGTGTTAAAGGACAATGGAATTACTTCTGCCCTGTTGGATCTTGGCGGCAACATTCAGGCAGTTGGAATCAAATCGGATGGCAGTCCATGGCGGCTCGGTCTGCGAGACCCTTTCTCCGATGGCACATTGGGAGTTCTGGTAATCAGCGATCAGGCGGTTGTGCCCTCCGGCAATTACGAGCGGTACTTTATCGGTGAGGATGGCAAGCAATACGGACATATCATTGTACATGTGATTCAAGATGAGTAAATATAGAATTTTGGCTGCAATTTGCGTTGTGATTTCAGATACTTGCAGCATAGCTGCGTCTTCCTTAAAATTCCAATTTAAAGGAGGCATATACTATGCTCGATTATATTTCAGTGAGAGATGCTGCTCAAAAATGGGGTTTATCAGAACGACGTATTCAAAAACTGGAGATGGGCAAAGTTCGGAGTATTGGAATCAGCAACTTTGAGGATTATAACTTCGACAAGCTGATTGCAAATGCGAAGATTTTACCGGTCATTCATCAGACCGAGTGCCATCCGTACCGTCCTCAAAACTGCCGGACGAGGAGGTTGAAAATGGGAAAGACATGGTTAATTACTGGATGCTCAGAGGGTGGTATAGGCGCTGCAATCGCGCGTTGTGCCCTTGAAGCAGGAAATAATGTGGTCGTGACTGTCAGAAACACAGCGAAGGTTGCAAATATTATCAAGGATTTTCCGGACACAGCGTTTCCGATTTCTCATCCATAGCGGCATTGAACGCCAGCCCGGCATCGGCATTTTACGCTTCATCGAAAGCAGCAGTAGAGTTGGTTTCCGATGGACTTCGGAAAGAGGTCGCGCCGCTTGGAATACAGGTAATGGTTGTAGAACCGGGTGCTTTCCGAACAAACTTTTTTAGTTCTTCGCTGAAAAGTACGCAGATGAAGATCGTAGATTATAAGGATACCGCATGGAAAAGATACCCGGAGAACGCTGCGGATCAGCACCTCACCGCCGTTGGTTATAATAATATCAGCGTAATGAACCATCTGTCTATCGACTGTGGCTGCAATGGAAATCCGGCGGAACCGGACATGCATGACAGGGGGATTCTGGCTTCCACAGACCAGGTAACATTGGATCAGGCGTGTGTGGATTTGGTCTACGCCTCCTAGGATGATACGGTTTCCCTGATTCAAAGGATGGAATCTCGCAACGCCATTCATGTTCTGGAACATGGGGAGGAGATCGGTCTTGGCAGCAGAAGTTATCAGTTGGTGAGTATTGATGATTAAGATTTTGCACAGGGAGCTTGTGTATCCCTGGTACTACTTTGTGTTTCTGTGTGTGGAAATAGAGTGTACTGTGTATGGAAATTTGCTAATAATTGAGGTATAATTTTGATGTTGAGAGAGAACGGCAAATACCTTCTATATTAATTAGAATTTTTTGGAGAGGACGGAGGGCATGGGGATATTTATATGAGGAGGGTGGCTATGGAGAGGTTGTTGAATGAATTGAAGGTGTGGGGATGTGATGTGGAGGGAGCTATGGAGAGGTTTTTGGAGGACGAAGAGTTGTATTATAGCTGTCTTGAAATGCTGGTGGAGGATGAAGAGCTGAAAAGGTTGGGGGAGGAGTTAGAAGAGGGGGAGACCGAGGAGGCGTTTGACTGCGCTCATACGTTGAAGGGTGTGATTGGAAATATGGGGTTGACGCCTATGTTTGAGATTATTGTGCGGATTGTGGAGCCTTTGCGGACAGGGCGGGTAGAAAACTTAGAGCCGGTGTATGAGGAATTGGTGGAGGCGAAGGATTATTTGAAGGGGCTGCTGGACAGGGAATAACGTGGAATGGCGGGAGTAGCGCAGAAAGGCGGGAAAAGATGGAAATTTATATTGCGGGGGTGGAGGGACTTAAGGAGGAGAAGGTTTTTTGTGCCATGCAGGAGAAAATAACGGAGGAAAGACGTAGGAGTATGGAAAAATACCGCAGGCAGGAGGATAAAATCCGGGGCCTTGGGGCGGGGCTGCTGTTGGAATACGGACTGAACCGTCTGGGACTGTCCCTTTTGCCGCAAAACGGATATGAGCAAGTCTTTCTGGAAAACGGGGAAAATGGCAAACCTTATTTGAGGGGCAGGGGGGATATCTGTTTTAATCTGTCCCATTCCGGGGAATATGTGGCGGCGGTGTTTGATTCGTCTGCGGTAGGAATTGATATTGAGGAGATAAGGCAGGATGGGGAGAAGGTTGCAAGACGTTTTTTTCGGGAGGAAGAGCAGCGGTATTTAGCGGAAGGGCGTTGGGAAAACTGTAGAGAGCAGAAATTTACGGAACTTTGGACGAGAAAAGAAAGCTATATGAAAGCGCTAGGAGGCGGTATGAAAATTCCGATGCATTCTTTTTCCGTGTTGGAGGACAGGGTGATAAGTGATTTGGGAGAGAAGAGGCAGAGAGAAGCAGGCCGGGAAAATGGCAATGAGGAGGAAAAGACCGGAGCAAGCGGGGAATTTTTTTTGCGAACGTATCTTATGCCGGAAGGATACTGTCTGTCGGTCTGCGGGAAAATGCCGATACAGGCGGAGCCTGAGAAAATTTCATTTTCCTCTGTCCGGGGGGAATACCGATAGAGGTGAGACTAGTATAGTGACACATTTACATTTTGCTAAATGACTTGCTTGAATTTCCATCTGTGGCGTTGTCGTCAATCGACGTAGCCACCGCTACGCCTCATTCCTCCGCCTTGCAGACTGAAAATTCATGCTGCGTCATTTGGCTGAAAGCAAATGTGTCACTACACTAGTTTCGGTTTTATTCGTTTGACGAGACAGGGGAAAAACAGTATAATAAGTATCTGTGAAGGAGGGAAAATTCATGTATGACGAATTGACCGAACAGGATATCAAAAAGATGGAAGAAGAGATTGAGTACCGTAAATTAGTGGTGCGCAAGCAGGCGCTTGAAGCGGTAAAAGAGGCGAGAGCCCATGGAGATTTGAGTGAAAATTTTGAATATCATGCGGCAAAGAAGGATAAAAACCAGAATGAAAGCCGCATCCGGTACTTAGAGCGAATGATAAAGACAGCAAAGATTATTTCGACAGAATCCCCGGAGGATGAGGTGGGAATGAACAATACCGTTACCGTGTATTTTGAAGAGGATGACGAGGAAGAGGTTTATAAATTAGTCACTACGGTTCGGGGAAATTCGTTAAAGAATTTAATCAGCAATGAGTCTCCCTTAGGAAAGGCGCTTTTAGGCCATAAGGTGGGGGATCGGGTAGAAGTGGTAGTAAATGAGAATTATTCCTATTATGTAGTGATCCGTAAAATTGAAAATACGGTGGATGACGGGACGGATAAGCTGCGAAGCTTTTAAGGAACCGGCAGATTTGTCAATAGGAATGATGAAATTTTCTGATGAAAATATAGAAAAATGTTAGAAATCCACTGAAAAGTGGAGGTGAAGAAAAACCGGAGAGCTTTGAGTTTCCGAGAGTATTTTAGTCATAAAGAGAGGTACATATGAGATTAACGGAATTATTAAAATCCGATGAGGTAACCATTTCCTGCGAGCTGTTTCCGCCGAAGCAGGGAGCACAGTTAGAAAATTATAAAAAAATCGTAAAGGATATGGCAGCGGTAAAGCCTGCCTACATGAGCGTCACATACGGAGCAACAGGCGGAACCTCTGATTATACGGTGGAGCTTGCCGATGAGGTTTGCAATGTCAACCACATTCCGGCTCTGGCACATCTGACCTGTGCGTCCTCCACCAGGGAAAAGGTGGCATCTGTGATTGAGGAATTAAAGGAACATAAAATTGAAAATATTTTAGCGCTGCGGGGGGATATTCCGCAGGACGCAGATTTTCCGCTGCCAAACCAGTATAAACATGCCAGTGAACTGATTGCAGATATCAAAGCACAGGGGGATTTCTGCATTGGCGGTGCCTGCTACCCGGAGGGACATCCGGAGGCGGACACCATCTATGAGGATTTGGATCACCTGAAAGAAAAGGTGGAGGCGGGTTGTGAATTTCTGACCACACAGATGTTTTTTGACAATAATATTCTTTATAATTTTATGTACAAGGCCCTGAAACGGGGAATTGATGTTCCGGTGGTGGCGGGGATTATGCCTGTGACCAATGCCAGCCAGATAAAACGGATTGTTTCCTTGTCCGGAAATATGGTTCCACCAAGGTTTTTAGCTATTGTAGACCGCTTTAGGGAAAATCCCGAGGCCATGAAACAGGCGGGGATTGCCTATGCCACGGAGCAGATTATTGATTTGATTGCCAACGGGGTCAACCATGTACATATTTATACCATGAATAAACCGGATATTGCGGGAGCCATTTTAGAGAATCTTTCTGAGATATATGTGAGAAAATAAAGGCATTGGCAGATTCAAGAGAAAGGTACAGTAAGGATTATGAAAAAACAGGAAGAATTGTTCCGTGAAATTACGGAGCTGATGAAAGAAACCAGGGAGAGGGGGCTTCGCTGGAGTGTGGAGGTGCAGACTACCGAGGGAAACGAGCCGAAGGAGAAACCAGTGGAGGTGGAGGACGGCGTTACATGGACTGTGGACGAATGTTATGTCTCCTATTACTGCAAATACAAGGGGAAAGATTTCTGCATGATTACCTATGAAATGATAAAGACGGCAGGGGAGAGGGTAGTTACCAGCAACATGGTATTCTTGCCGCCTCTTGGGATACGTTTTTTTGATTTGCGTACGCTGCTGCCTTACAGTATTGAGGTATCTAATGTGCTGTTGGAGCAGATACATCAGCTCTGGGTTCTGCTGTTTGATATGTATAAGGTGGATAGGGGAAGCATTTACTTAAATGTCAGGCCTGGGGTGTTAAAAATTGAAGATTAAGAAAAGCAGGGTGTCTGTTGGCTATGGTATAGCCGATAGACGCCCTGTCGGCAGTTTAAGACCGGTAGCTTTCCATATAGTCGAATGGTAATTTTTTCCGGTCGTGTTGTTGATTTGTGGAACTACAAGCAGTATAATTAATATTGTAAGTAGTTCCTTTTTTTGAACATAAAATGCGTTATATATGACATATTTCTTAGACGGAATTTTGCTGTAAATAAGATGCTTTCTTTACTGCAGGCGTAAAAGGGATACGAAATGTGGGGCAGAAACTCCGTCAATTCGTATCTCTTTTTATTTTCGGGAATGCGGCATGGAAGGAGGAGAGACCGTATTCGATGAAAGCTGACGGTGCAGCTATGCAACCTGAAATCCTGCTGCAGTAAAGCGGTTCCTTTTACCGTAACAGGAGGTAAAAGGAATGAAATATACGAAAGAATTGCAAAAGTACGAGGAATATTTGCTGGCAAAAGAACTTGCAAAGCGGACGAGAGAAATATATCTTACACAGGCAGAAAAGTTTCTGGAATATCTGAAAGACAGAACTATCACGAAGGAGGAAAACATTGCCTACAAAAAGCTGCTCCTAGAGCAGGGCAAGAAACCGTCTACCGTGAATCTGGAGCTTACGGCTGTGAATAGTTATCTGAAATATGTGGGATATGCAGACTGTACCGTCAAGATACAGAAGCTGCAGCGTAGGCCGCTTCAGGATAATATGATGACGGCGGAGGATTACAAAAAACTGCTTGCATGGGCAAAAGAGAGCGGGAGGGAGAAATACTATTGCATCATGCGTACCCTTGCACTGACAGGGATTCGTATCAGTGAGTTGTCAGATTGTACTGTTGAAGCGGCGGAAAAAGGAAAATTTCTAGTATACAACAAAGGAAAATGCAGGGAAGCCTATCTTCCGGAAAAACTGGTTGCGGATTTGAAAGCATACTGCAGACAAAATGCCATTACGGAAGGCGTTATCTTTCGGGGCAGCAGGGGAAAGCCCATCAGCAGAAATGCGGTTTATAACATGCTGGTGAAGCTGGCAGATGAGCTTGGGATACCGCAAGGCAGAGTACATCCACACAGTTTTCGTCATCTATTTGCCGTGACGTATATGCAGCAGTACTCAAATCTGTTTGATCTTGCCGATATACTCGGACACTCCAGTTTGGAGATAACCAGAATTTACACGGCGGTCACCGGGGAAGAAAGAAGAAAGAAATTAAATAAACTTGATTTGTAAATCAGGAAAACTGAAAAATATGTGAAAAAAGGAGCGGTAGCAGGGGAACCGAAATCAAATGTGAAGCAGGAAATTAACAAAATACGATATTATGATAAAAAAGTAAGAAAGAATCGGGAAAAAGCAGTACCGGTGAGTGATTGGAAAGGAGAAGCTAGAATGGAACTTGTAGAGAGCATTTTGAAAAATAATCCCTGCTATAAGGCAGGAAAAAGAATTCAGGTAAAAGGACTTGTCCTTCACAGCGTAGGATGTCCCCAGCCGTCTGCAGAGGTGTTTGTAAAACGATTTAACAGTGCAGACGCCAAGGTATGCGTCCATGCATTTGTAGATGCGGATACCGGTAAGATTTTCCAGACATTACCATGGGATTACAGAGCCTGGCACTGTGGAGGAAATGCCAACAGCACCCATATAGGAGTGGAAATGTGCGAACCATCCTGCATCAAATATACCGGAGGGGCAACGATTACCTGCAGTGACGAGCAGAAGGCAAAGGAAGCGGTCATGCGTACCTTACAGGCAGCTACCGAACTGTTTGCCGATTTATGTATCCGGTTCGGACTAGATCCGCTGGCAGATGGTGTCATCATCAGCCATAAAGAAGGACACGACAGAGGGGTAGCCTCCGGTCACGGAGACCCTGATCATCTTTTCCGGCAGCTACATATGGATTACACCATGGATGATTTTCGGAAAGCAGTAGATGCGGAAAAGAAGAGAAAAGCCGGCGGGAAAGAGGATACGGCTGCGTCCGTAAAGCAGACAACAGAGCCTGAAAATACGGCGGCTACGCCTGTACAGCCTATACGGCAGGCCGAAAAGATACAGCCCGGCGATATAGTCACGCTCTTTCCGGATGCCGTCTATTACACGGGAACGGCAATGCCGGACTGGGTACGGAAGGATAAGTGGATTGTGAAGTCGGTAGGCGGTGACAGGGCAGTGATTGGTAAAAATGTGAGCGGTTCCCATGAGATTAACAGTCCGGTCAACGTGAAGTACCTGAAAACAGCAGGTGAAGAAGCTGTGGGGAATGCACCTGCCGCGGCAAGCGCACCGGCGGAACAGAAATCGTCACCGGAAAAAGCAGCCGCTACAGCACCGGGTGAAATGATGGTCTCTGAGAGAGGAGTCGAACTGATTGCGAAATACGAAGGATGTCGTCTGGAAGCCTATAAGTGTCCGGCAGGAGTCTGGACCATCGGATACGGTCATACGGCAGGTGTAGTGCGGGGACAAAAGCTTTCTTCCGGGGAGGCAGCAAAAGCCTTATTAAAGGAAGATCTGAAAAAATACGGCGGCTATGTCAACGCCTGTGTCAGGAAAGGACTGATAACATTTCCGCTTACCCAGAACTAGTTTGATGCACTGACCAGTTTCTGCTACAACTGCGGCAACGGAAATCTTCAAAAGCTAGTATCCGGGAGAGATGCCGCCACAGTAGCGGACAAGCTTTTAGCCTATAATAAGGGCGGCGGCAAAGTGCTTGCAGGATTGACACGGCGCAGAGAAGAAGAAAGAAATTTATTTTTATCGTAAAATTAGGAGGACAGCACGATGCCATACAAGGGAAAAAACCAGAATATCACCTCACCGGATGGAGAAAAGAAAAACGGTGCCATTATGGATAATGCTTTCATTCCTCTGGATGATCTGGTCTATGCGCCCTTACATGCGCTGGCACAGTCGAACCACAGGCTTCGTGCACAGATTGTGGATGCTATCAAGAGCATGGGAACCAGCAGGCAGAACGGGCAGGAGGAGACGATTCATCTGAACAACATCAATATCGCCTATGACCAGCTGAGACCTGAGCCGGATGAGGGATACAGCGTGGATACCCTTCAGGTGCAGGTCCCGCTCCTGTCTATTGTCCCTGTCACCAATCTGAATGTGGAAAAGGCGGAAGTTGACTTTTCCACGGAAATCAAGGCGGTAAACAATGAGGAAACAGGGGAGAGCAGGATCAGTGCCCGGATATGTTCGCCATCCCAGAGAGACAGCGATTTTCTGCCCAAGGTATCCTACAAGCTACAGATTTCCTCCATACCTGCTACGGAAGGAATCTTACGCCTGACGGATGCGTTAAGCGCCAGCCAGGTAGCAAAGAAATTAGATTCGAGACCTGTGGCAGTAACCGGTGACTTAGGCTCCGATGAGCAGAAGAACGTGTTTGAGGAAATAAAGAAGCTGAAAGCCAAGATTGGCAGATTAAAGCAGCTCCACCAGAAGATATCCGGCATGATTGACGAGCAGGAGAAACTGCACCAGATCAGCAAGGATGCCTTTGAAGAGGATACCTATGAATTTGATAAGGACAAATACCTGATGGCCCAGTCCAATGTCATTAACCGCATCATGGAATACCAGGAGCAGATCATGAACATGGAGATTAAGTATGGACTGGAAAAGGATTATGAATAAAAAGAAGCGGCGGCAGGACATGACGGGGAAAACGGCCGCACCGGCAGCAGGGCATATGGTAACAGAGGAAGAAATCAAACAGTATCTTACACGCCTGCTTCCGGAATGGAATCTCCGTCTGCTGACGGATACAGATACATCTGCAAATGCGGTTTTGTGGGTAGAATCCGTTACGGTCACCGCATATCAGTCCGCTCCCGAAACAGAGTCATCCGGAAAGCTGAATTTGTGGAACCGTTTTATACAATGGCTGAAAAACGGTTAAGGAAATGTGGCTGCCACCGGAGGCGCAGGGGACACAAGTTTCCGTCTGCCGGAGCGGATGAGAAAATGTCTTATGGGAATACCGGGCAGGTCCCGCTTCCTTAAGAAATAAAATAAAAAAGAAAGAAGGTAGTAATTATGGCAATCGCAGAACAATTTGCCGGACTGGACATGCAGCAGCTGATTGGCGGTCCCCTGTCAGCAGCGGCAGATGCAAGTACCCAGCTTGCAAACTCCACGGCTGACTTTATCAACAGGGTGGGGTTTGACGCAAACGGAAAAGTGCGCACGGTGGCATTTGCCTATCAGAAGCGCAGCATGAATGAAGACGGCACCAGCAACCTTGATGAGATGAAGGTAGATGTACCTATGTTAGCCATCGTACCGATTCCCAACTTACAGGTGGATGAGGTAAATATCCTTTTTGACATGGAGGTAAAGCAGAGTGAGAAGTCGGAGAGTTCCATGGATTTGGGGGCAAGCATTACCGGCACGATGAACCTTGGCATCATCAAGGTCAGTGTGACAGGTAATGTCAGCTCACACAGCTCTAATACCAGAAGCTCCGATAATTCCGCTAAGTACCATGTGGACGTAAGAGCCACCAATCACGGCACGCCGGAAGGTCTCGCCAGAGTCCTCGACATGATGGCGGCGAATGTGGCTCCGATGCTTATGGACAGCACTTTAAAGGACGGTAACGGGCAGAGCCTTTCCGAGCAGGCAAGAATCAAGGCAGAGAACTTAAAAGCGCTGCGTCAGGACATCAGCCAGATCGAGAAGAGGCTTACCGCAGCACAGGAGGGTCTCGATACGATTATCCTGCAATTTAAGAAGATGGGAACCTCTCAGCGTAATGTCTATCAGGGAACTATTACAAGACTTCTGAATGCAGTCGATATCAGTGCAATTGATGAGAGAATCAAGCAGGCAAGAAACGACGAGGAAAAGAGGGCAGCAGAGAATGAAAAGGCGGAAGCCGAGAAACAGCAGCTTACCTACAGTCAGAATATGGATGAGGTAAATGAGAGCTGGAGTTCTTTTATGAACCAGGCAGGGGATGTTGTAAAGATGATCGCCGACAGCGGTGAAACACCTGAAAATGTTTCCGAGATGTTTGGGTTAAAGGCTGTGGATGCAGAAGGAAAGGCTGTGCCGTATGCAAGCGGTGAGACCTATTATTCCGCACTCCTTGCCGCCCAGAAGAATGCGGTGTCAAGCCAGCGCAATATTACCGAAATCGAGAAGGAACTGTTTGAAAAGAAGGCAGAGTACAGTGATGCTGTGGCAGGCAGAACCAGAACGGCTCTTCCTGAGACCAGAGCGGAAAGCTAAGTACTGACGCAGTTTGGGAAGGAACATTTTCACTGCCGCCCGGAGAAAGCCCGGAGCATCCAAAGGGCGGCATTTTTAAAAGCAGATAAAGCAGGAAGGCGGAAAGAAAAAGCCATGAACAAAAAGGAAAAGACTGCACTGACAGACATCCATTATGTCAGGCTAGTGCCTGTTGGTAGCGTAAATCCCAACAATCCTCTCTCGGACCAGTCTAAGGAAGCACAGGCAGCGCTCCTGAACCGGTGCCTGAATGATTATCCCAAAGGAATCATTATCGGGAAGGACATTACCATAGGCCGGTATATGGTGGGAGAGCATGAGCTTACCATGGAAAAAATCACCTACCATGTGGGTTTTGAGCGAAAGCCGCCATGGGAGGATGAGGAAAGAAATTCTTAAGTTTGCAAAAAATGCAGACGGACGGCCATTCGCTTCGTTAAAGAAGAAAGAGGAGGAGACGGAACATGCAGATAGATCAGGAAAGGCAGGAAGATAAATTAACCCTGAAAATAAGAGGAAGGTTGGAAAACACCACTGCCCCCGAGTTGCAGAAGGTTTTGGAGCGGGAACTGGAGGGTATCACAGAGTTAGGGATGGATCTAAAAGAACTGGAATATCTATCCTCTGCAGGACTCAGGGTGCTGCTTGCCGCCGCAAAGAAAATGAAGGCAAAGAAAGGTACTATAACGGTATACCATGCAAATGAGGATGTCATGGAAGTATTTGAAATCACGGGATTCAAAGAAATCCTGGGTATCCGATGATAAGGCGGGAGTATTCCGGCACAGCTCTTTGGGGCAGAAGAAAACAGCATCGGGCAAAAAATGTGCAGCTCGCTAATAAAGAGGGCAGGAATCTTACGGTGACTTTGCGGGAATACCGGCATGGAGACGAGGAAAGCATGATTGCCTGCATACGGGATGAATATCAGGAGACCTATTTTAAAAGAGATTTTTATTCGCCTGAATATCTGAAAGAAGAGGCCGAAAGCGGGCATATCACCTTTCTGGTGGCACAGACGAGGGCAGGTGAGATTGCAGGCATGCTGATCTTAAAGGAATTTGCGCCGGAGGAGAGCATGTGTGAGATTGCATCCCAGATTTTCCGGAAGAAATACCGGGGCTACGGACTTGCAATGCCCTTTTTCGAATATGGTATGGAAATCCTGTCAGACAGGGATTATTCCGCAGCCTATTGTCTGCCGGTATTGTTCCATGATATTACGCAGAGGCTTTTATATCGTCTGGGGCTTCGGGCAACGGGGTTCCTGATGAATGTTTTTGACGTGGAGCATATCACCCATTCTTATCAGAATGGCAGGAACACCAAGCATTCCCAGGGCATCCAGATTCGTGCGGTAGAAAAACAGGATGCCAAAACGGTCTATGTACCGGCAGAACATCGTGAATTCTGCCGCAGCATCTATGAGAGTCTGGGGGTTGCATATCATATGGCAGAAATACAGGAAGAATGCCGGAAGAATATGCCCCCTGTCAGTGGGGTATCCCATGTACAGAACGATTGGCAGAGCAGCCTGGAAATCTGGGTCAGTTCCGTCGGACCGGACCTGCGGGAGCGTATCGATGCACTGCATAAAAAATATCCATTAAGGGGAAGGCAGACCGCAAATATATTACTGAATATCAGCGATTCCAATGCAGTGTGGGCGTATCATTCCTTGTCGGATATGGGGTATTTCTTTACCGGCCTAAAGCCGTTATGCAGTGACAGAGAATATATGGTGCTGCATCATCCGGGAGAAGTGGAAATCTTTATGGAAGATTATGTTTTGACCGATGAGTTTAGGAAATTGGCTGAGTACACAGAATTGTGCAGTATGAACAGAAATGAACAAAAAAATTTTTTCGTTAATTAAAGAAAGGAAAACAGGTATGGGATATATGTTAACTAAAACCGGCACAGACGGTTTTGCCGGGAGGAGCAAAAAAATAAAGGAAAATATAATTGATGTTGCGGTAGACTATGTGAAGAAAAACGGAGTTGTCAGCAAAAAAATAAAAGGAGAGGTAAATTTTCGGATAGATTGTACGGATGAAAATCATACCTTTGAAGGAAACAGGGAAGAAGTTATCAAAATTCAGGTGCAGAGTGGAAGCGATACATATTCATCCGTTACCATTCGGAAAAGCGCTGCAGACAGGATTGAAACAGATACGGCTATAAAGGATGTTATTGCAGACGCTATTGAAAAAAGTTATTTGGATGGTGCTGCATATGAAGTTTCATACAGTGAATAAACAATAAGAAAACATGGAGGGAAAAACATGGATGGAGATGAATTATTGATCATGGATCCCAATCCGTCTGCTAATCATACACATAACACAATGGGGTTTGATGAAGTTGCCTCAGCCGTCATCGTGACAAAAGTGAATTAATATGAGCGGCAGGAAAAAATATTCCATCCGATTTAAAGTTACAGGCCTTCTTCTTGGCATGGTAATTATTGCTATGGTTTTATCCGCAGCGGTTAGTCTGTGGGGACTGCTTTCTATGAAGCAGCTCTCCACAGAGAACAGCCGGAAACTGGGAGAGACAGCGGCGCAGGATGCGGAAAGGGCGTTGGAAGACCTTGCGGTGCAGAATCTTCAGACCACAACGGAGGAAGGTGCTGCTTATATAGAAGAAAAATTTAGTGAAGTTGCGTCTTATGTTCACGGCATTGCGGCACAGGCACGGCTCATCTACGAAAATCCGGATCAGTATCCGGACAGGGAAGTGCCGTTTCCGGTAAAGGGCAGTACACTTCTTGCACCACAGCTTTTATGGTCGGAAAGTCTTGTTTCGGAAGTAGAAAGTACTTCTCCGTCTGACTCTGTCCCGCATTTATCGGAGGAGATTTTAAAACTGGGAAACCTGCAGGATATGCTGGTACAGTATAATGCCAATAATGACATGGTATCCTCCACTTATATTGCTACAAAAAGCGGCTGGCTGATACAGGCAGACTACATTGCAGACAGTAAATATTCCGGGGATTCGGACCTTCCGGATTATTACGAGGCATCACAGCGCCAGTGGTATCAGAGAGCTGCAGGGGCAGGAGAAGGTCAGATTGTTTACTCGGATGTCATTCGTGATATCTATGAGGGAGGCAACTGCATCGTGTGTGCAGAACCTGTATATTTGGGAGGAGAGCTGGTGGCGGTAGCCGGTGTAGGCTCTTATCTGGATACAGTGAACGAAGCCGTTTTAAATACGACTGTCGGTGTAACAGGATATGCTTTCCTGATCGGGCAGCAGGGACAGGTAATGGTGTCTCCCAAAAGAGAAGGAGACACCGCTGTCGCTACAGAAGAAATAGTTGATATCAGACAGGGCAGCAATACGGAGCTTGCGGACCTTGCAGCGGATGTTTTATTTGGTGGAAGCGGGGTGGAAAAAATCACGCTGGACGGCAGAGAAGTGTATCTTGTTTATACACCAATGAACAGTCTTGGCTGGGGATTAGTGGCCGTTATGGATGTGGAGGAAGTCATTGCTCCGGCAGAGGTAAGCCAGAACAGGATACTGTCCTTGGCAGAAGATGTATCCGAGAACCAGAGTGAAACGATACGGGGAATGCTGGTTTCCTTTCTTGCAGTCATGACTGCGGTGCTGCTGTTTATCTGTCTGTCGGGAACCGCCTTTTCCGGGAAACTTACCGATCCCATCCGCATTCTCACCAAAGAGGTGGCACAGACAGACGGGGGTAATCTGGATTTTAATATCCAGCTGGAAACAGGGGATGAAGTAGAAGATTTGGGAAATGCCTTTAACAAGATGACAGCACAGCTAAAGGAGTACATTGGAAATCTTGCTGCAGCTACCGCTGAGAAAGAGCGTATCCGCACGGAACTGTCTTTGGCATCCGCCATACAGGCAGATATGCTGCCTGACTCCGGACATGCCCTGCGGGAGGGGGAGGAAATTTCCCTCTATGCTTCTATGACGCCTGCAAAGGAAGTGGGCGGTGACTTTTACGATTTTTTCCGGACGGACCAGAACCATCTGGTGTTTTTGATTGCGGACGTCTCCGGCAAGGGCGTGCCTGCCTCATTGTTTATGGTGGTGGCAAAGACATTGCTCCAGAGCCGGATTGCAGGCAGCGATACGTTGGCAGAAGCGGTGGCAGCGGTCAATGAACGGCTGTGCGCCGGAAACAAGAACGGCATGTTTGTCACGGCATGGATTGGTGTGCTGGAGTTATCCACTGGATTGCTTACCTATGTGAATGCCGGACATAATCCGCCCCTTCTGGGCAGCCGGGAAAAAGGCTTTGATTTCTTAAAAGAGAGGAGCGGCTTTGTGCTGGCAGGTATGGAGGGCATGGTCTATAAACAGATGGAAATGCAGCTTTCTCCGGGAGATATCCTGTTCCTTTATACAGACGGTGTTACCGAGGCTAATGATAGAAACGGAAATCTGTATGGGGAACCCCGTCTATCAGGGGTGTTGGGCAGCAGGACGGAAGCTTCCCCAAAGCAGCTTGCAGAAGCCGTCTGGGAGGATATACAGGTATTCAAGGGAGAGGCAGAGCAGTTTGACGATATTACCATGCTGGTACTGGGTTATCTGGGAAAAGGTGACAGCAGGGCAGCAGGCGAATCTGTAATGGAGAACCGGAACAGAAATACTGGATCAGCCAACCTGTCACGGCTGGCTTCCGTACAGACTTTTGTGGGGGAAATGTTTGCGGAGGGAAAGGTCCCCACTAAGGATATCCACAGATTTCTTATAGCTTCGGATGAAGTCTTTTCCAACGTCTGCCGGTACGGCGGAGCCGGTGAGGTTATGGTGGAATGCAGTGTGGAAGAGGACGGAGCGCATCTTATATTCGAGGATGACGGTACAGCATTCAATCCGCTAGAGAAACCGGACCCGGATACAGGAGAGACGTTAGAGAGCAGGAAAGCTGGAGGACTTGGCATTTTTATGGTGCGGAAGCTGATGGATGAGGTATCCTATGAACGGACAGGCGGTAAGAACCGTCTGACAATGACAATCAGAGATAAAGCGGCAGTGAAGTAATTCACCGATGGAGCCGCCGGAACGGATAGGATGATTGTGGTATAAAGTGAAAGCTTAAGAGACAAGGGTGCCTTTTGGCTGTGTGTAGCTGACAGACACCCTATTGCTTAAAAATTAAGACCAGTGGCTTTCCAGATAGTTTTTTGCGTCACCTGCGGATAAATGGTATTTTTCCATTAATTTTGAGGTAGTCTCTGAAACATTCTCTACTGGCAATGCTTCTCTACATCCTCCAGTGAAACGGAATATTTATGCTTCATTACAATGTCTTTTAAGTCCTCAAATTCTGGCTTTTCTTTCTCAATCCCATACCCGCTGCTCTTTTTCACCCGGATATTTCCATAGGAGGAATGGCGTGTCTCAAAGGTAGACTCTAACTTGGCGCGTTCATAAAGCTGATAGCGCACCCCTCTTGTGGTGGTGTGCAAAAAGAACAGCACCGTAAGTCTGTCCCGGTCCTCCGGCAGGCAGATGCAGGTCAATAAAACACCGGGGCGGCTCTTTTTCATCTGCACCGGAGTGGTATAGACATCTAAGGCGCCGGCGGCAAAAAGAATTTCGATAGCAAGTCCAATGGCCTCCCCTGTCATATCGTCAAGGTTGCAGGAGATAGACAGCACAATATCGTCGCAGGGGAAATCGTAATCATCCTCACTGGAGTTTTCGCTGGCAGAAACAGCGTGATTTTCAGCAGAAAAGTTCTCTCCGAGGAAAACACGGACGCAGTTGGCAATTTCAAAATCCTTTTTTCCCATACCGTAACCGATGGATGATACGGAAAGGGGAGGCATGGAGGTAAAACGGGTGGCAAAACAGCGTAGAATCGCAGCGCCTGTGGGAGTGCAAAGCTCACTGGCAATAGCCCCGGTGTAGCTGGGAATGCCCTTTAGCAGTTCTGCGGTGGCAGGAGCAGGAACCGGGAGCACGCCGTGGGCGCATTTTACAAAACCGCTTCCTACATGAATCGGAGAACAGAGCACTTCCTTCGGGGCAATCAAATAAAACAGATAACAGCAGCCCACCACATCAGCCAGGGCATCTAAGGAGCCTACCTCGTGAAAATGAATATGCACTAAGGTAGTCTGGTGTACCTTCGCTTCCGCATTGCCAAGGAGCGTATAGACAGAAGCAGCGTCTGCTTTCACCTTCTCCGGCAGTGGGAGAGATTGGATTTCCTTTAAAATAGTGGGGTAATCCCGGTGAACATGCGCATGGGAATGTTCTTCTTGCCGGAGAGAGTGTGTATGTGAATTTTCAGCCGTTTGGTGTTCGTGAATATGCGCATGGGAATGTTCTTCTTGCCGGAGAGAGTGTGTATGTGAATTTTCAGCCGTTTGGTGTTCGTGAACATGCGCATGGGAATGTTCCTCTTGCTGGAGAGTGTGCGCATCTCCGGCAGTAGTATGCTCTTCTTCACCGTGCACCAATACTTTCATACGCGTCCCTGCTACACCACACTTACTGGAAGGCTCCGGGGAAAATGTAATGTCAAAAGGGGCAAATGCCTCATTCATTTTCTGCAGAAACAGTTCTTTTTCACTGCAAATCTCATAGAGAGCTGCCATCAGCATATCTCCGGCAGCGCCCATATTGCATTCGATATAAAGGGTTTTCATTGTCCGTTACCTCCAATTCTGTGGTTTATCATGCTGGCAAGATATCCTGCACCGAAGCCGTTGTCGATATTTACCACGGAAACTCCGCTGGCACAGGAATTTAACATAGACAAAAGGGCGGAAAGCCCACCGAAATTTGCACCGTAGCCGATACTGGTGGGGACGGCAATCACCGGGCAGTCCGTAAGTCCGCCGATAACGCTGGCAAGGGCGCCCTCCATGCCTGCCACGGCGATAATGACCTCGGCAGAGGAAAGGGTTTCCATGTTGGAGAGCAGGCGGTGAAGCCCTGCCACTCCCACATCATAAAGCCTAGTCACCTGATTCCCCAATACCTCTGCGGTGAGGGCGGCCTCTTCAGCTACCGGGATATCGCTGGTTCCTCCCGTGGCAACTACGATATTGCCGGGGGCGGTAATCAGTGTGTTGCGGTTTACGATACCGATTTTGGAAAGTTTATCATAAAACAGGGAGAAGCGGCTGTCGAGGTAATCGGCTGTCTCCGGTGCAAGCCTGGTAATTAGAATATTTTCCGGACAGTGCGCCAGCAGGCTGTTGATAATTCCTTCTATCTGTTCTTTGGTTTTCGAGGCTCCATAAATGATCTCTGGTGCACCCTGGCGGATACTTCGGTGATGGTCCACCTTGGCATATCCTAAATCCTCGAAGGGGGCGACCTTTAATTTTAAATAAGCTTCTTCGGCAGAAAGAGAACCCTGCTCTATCTGTTCTAATAGTTGTCGTATCTGTTCGTTCTTCATATAAAGATAACCATGCCTTTCTGTTGCTGCGGCTACGGCAGAATAGCTGGAGCTAATCTATTGATAGCCTGATATATGTTCAGCCTTAGTTTACATTATACCGAAGGAAAGGTCTGAATGCAAATCTATCATTGGTAGTATTGTATAAAAAAAGAAAACTAATTTTGTTAATTTAGTTTCTTGTGGAGTGATAGTGCAGATGTTACAATGTAGGAAACCAGAAAAATAAAAATAGTTTCCAATGAAGGAAAGGTCGGGAAGTGAGGATTTTTATGGATTTAAAAGAGACGATTTTAGAGGGAACCATTCAGGCATTTAATCAGAAAGGTCTGAAATTCACCATGGACGACATTGCAGGACAGCTTGGTATGAGTAAAAAGACGATTTATACCGTATTCCGGGACAAGGAAGCCTTATTTTTAGCCATGGTGGACTATCTGTTTGACCGGATTAAGGAAAGCGAGAATGAAATTCTTCAGAATGAAAAGATGACCACATTGGAAAAAATCAGAAAAATACTGTGTGTGCTGCCGGAGAGCTATCAGAAAGTGGATTTCGGACAGTTATATCTGCTGCGGGGAAAATATCCTTCTACCTACGCTAAGGTGGAGGAACGGTTAGAGACGGGCTGGGAAGGCACCATTGCCTTGCTTCAGCAGGGTATGGAGGAGGGAGTAATCCGTCCGGTGAAAATTCCTATTGTAAAAATGATGTTTGAGGCTGCATTAGAACAGTTTTTCCAACGGGATATTCTGATACAGAACAAAATTTCCTATGTGGATGCCTTGCAGGAGGTAGTGGATATTTTGGTGGACGGTATGGCGGAAAGAACTTCTAAAATCGAAGGTTAAAAAGGCTTTTTGCAAAATAAATAAGAAAGCAGAGAGGAAAGATGGAAGAACGGATTTATTGGAATGATCTGCCCCATTGTGATGGATGATTTTATTGGGGACGCCATAGAAAAGGGAGAAAATTTCAAACCGGTCCAGAACGGCAATCTGCTGAGTTTTTACAATGAACCGTTGAAGCTGGAGGCGGCGGGAGAACTGGAAATAATCGGCGGAAATTTCATCGGCCTGCAGGGTGGTATGGGCGGAACCTATGTAAAAACCACGGGAAAGCCCGGCACCGGCACATTAAAAATTTCATCGGCCCAGACGGGAAGCGTTGAGATTAACTTTCAGATACAGAGTGAAGGAAAAGGACAGCAGGAAGCAGAGAGGGAGGCAAAATAAATGAAACTATCAGCAAAAGAAAAGGTTTCCTATGGATTAGGAGCGGTGGGAAAGGACATGGTTTACATGCTTTCCGCCAGTTATATTACTATCAGGATATTTTAGGGGTCAGCGCTATTGCCATGGGTATTATTTTAATGGCAGCCCGGGTATTTGATGCCTTTAATGACCCCATTATGGGTGTCCTTGTGGCAAAGACAAAGACGAAATGGGGAAAACTCCGTCCCTGGCTGGTGATTGGAACGGTATTAAATGCCATTGTTCTTTATTTTATGTTTGCAGCCCCTCCGGCACTTGACGGAAACGGGCTGGTGGCGTATGCGGCGGTTACTTATATTCTCTGGGGTGTCACTTACACCATGATGGATATTCCCTACTGGTCGATGATTCCGGCATTTACCGAGGGAGGAAAAGAGCGGGAAAATCTCTCCACTCTGGCACGTTCCTGCGCAGGCGTGGGCTCTGCCATTGTCACCATTATTACCATGAAATGTGTCTATGTTTTTTGCCGCCGAAAAAATAAAAAGGTTCTTGACAATGCCGCACTGCCGTAGTATCATGTAGAACAAATAAAAGAGAAAAATCGTTGAGCAAAGAGAGTACTTCATAGGATACCTCACAGAGAGCTCCGTGGTGGTGGAAACGGGCAGGCGAATATGACAGGAATGGGTTTGCGAGAGCAAAGCGAACAGCAGATTGCTTAGTAGCGGATGCCGTGTCCTCACGTTACAGGGGTATGATATCGAACATGAAGTTCTGTATCGGAAGAGGTGAAGCATGATTGGTGGCGGATATTTCCAGTTTTGGGAATATCCGTTTTTTATGCACAGGGTGCTATGCACAGGGTGCTATGCACACGAGTGCGGAGTGGAAGGAAGCAGCAGAGCTGCCCGCACCCGGCGCAGCGAGTAGGAGAAGAAACCGCAGTCAGCTTTACGAAGCAGGGTGGCACCACGAGGCATTCGTCCCTGACCGGATAGGAAAGATATCCGGTCAGGGATTTTTTTTATGTGCAGTCCAAAGCCTTGGCAGTATACCGCTGAAGCGTTGCACGGAGGCTGTTTAGTTTTTGGGAAAGGAAAGGTTAAGAAAAGTGAAACGGATTTATAGAGTTTATAAGAAAACGGTCAGTATTGTAAATGAAACCGCTACGGGAATGTATCAAAATCTGGTGGGAAAGAAAAAAGGGTTCCTGTTAGAAAGCTACGATAAAAATTATGACCGCTATACCTTTTTTGGGGCGGAACCGGAGAAAATCATTTCCTCCGAGGGAAATTCCCTTGTGATTACAAAGAGGGATGGCAGCCGGGAAGTCCGGGAGGGGAATCCCTTAAAGAGGTTAAAGGAATATTATAATGAGTTTGAAATCCGCAAGGACAATGAGGAACTGAATTTTTCCGGTGGACTGGTGGGGAGCGTGGGATATGACTTTATCCGATACACAGAGCAGCTCCCGGAGGAGAACCCCGACGAAATCGGGATTGAAACGGTACAGTTCATGCTGATGAAGGAATTTATCCTGGTGGATTATGTGGCGGAAACCCTGACGGCGATTGTTTTAGAGAGTGATGATGAGAGCGGAAGGCAGGCGGCAATGGGAAAGGCGGAGCGGATGATTGCGGAGGCAATGAAGGAGCAGCAGGAGAGCAGCCTTCCCTTAAAACAGGACGGCGTAATCCATTGCAGGAACAAGGCCGAGGGGGAAAACACCCCAGGAAGACAAAGCCTTAAGGGGGGAGCTTTTGGCAGACGAAAAGGAACGTGCCGAGCATGTCATGCTGGTGGATTTGGCGAGAAACGATATGGGGCGCATTTCCGAGTTTGGCACGGTGAAGGTGACGGAGTTTATGAAAATCAGAAATTATTCCCACGTTATGCACATTGTGTCCATGGTGGAGGGAAGAAAGAAAGGAGCTTTCCATCCCTTTGATTTACTGGCCTCCTTCCTTCCGGCGGGCACCTTGAGCGGGGCGCCGAAAATCCGGGCAATGGAGATTATCGAGGAATTGGAGAGCGTAAAACGGGGACTTTACGGCGGAGCCACCGGATATGTGGATTTCTCCGGGGATATGGATTTTTGTATTACCATCCGTACCATGATAAAAAAAGGAAGAAACGTGTATTTACAGGCAGGAGCCGGAATTGTGGCTGACTCCCTACCGGAAAATGAATATCAGGAGTGCTGTAACAAGGTCATGGCACTGGCAAAAACGTTGGTGGAGGAAGAAAATTTATGATACTGCTGATTGATAACTATGACTCATTTACTTTTAATTTATATCAATATATGGGAACCTTTACGGAGGATATCCGGGTGGTTCGGAACGACAAAATTACCATAAAAGAAATCAGGGAGTTAAAGCCGAAGAAAATCGTGCTTTCTCCGGGACCTAAAAGCCCCAAAGAGGCGGGTATCTGCATGGATGTGGTAAAGGAATTTTGCAAAGAAATCCCCATATTAGGCATTTGCTTAGGACATCAGTGTATTGGGGAAGCCTTTGGAGGGACTGTTTCCTACGCGAAAGCACTGTTTCACGGCAAGCAGTCGGAAATCGTCCACAATGGCAGGGGTATTTTTTCCGGTATCAGCTCTCCGGTCAAGGTGGCAAGATATCATTCCTTAGCGGTGCAAAGGGAGGATTTACCGGATTGCTTAGAGGTGCTTGCCCAGACGGCGGATGGGGAAATTATGGCGATGTGGGAAAGATATTTGTTCCCAGGGAGGAAATGATGATTTTAGATGTGATTGTGGAGGATAAGAAAAAAAGGCTGCCGGAGCATAAGAAAAAAATCAGTGAGACAAAAATGCGCAGTCTGGCGGAACGCTATGAGGGAGAACACCATAGCTTTTACGAGGCCCTGAAAAAGGATGGTATTTCCGTCATCGGGGAATTTAAAAAGGCTTCCCCAAGTCTTGGGAAAATTAAAAGTAAAATTAATTTACTGTATAGAATTGTAGAATATAACGAATCCGTGGATGCGATTTCCTGTCTGACCGAGGAAGACCATTTTAATGGGACTGTGGAATATTTAAAGGAAATCCGTAAAATTTCCCCGCTGCCGATTTTGAGGAAAGATTTTATGATAGAGCCTTACCAGTTTTATGAGGCAAAAGCAATCGGAGCGGACGCCGTACTTCTGATTGCGGCGATTTTAGATGATGTGCAGCTTAAGGACTTCTATCAGTTGTCCGGGGAATTGGGGTTAGACGTTCTAGTGGAGACCCATGACGAAGCGGAAGTGGAGCGGGCATTAAAGCTGGACGCCGAAATCATCGGGGTAAATAACCGGAATTTAAAGGATTTTTCCATCAGCTTAGAGACAACGAAACGGCTGTCGCAGTATATTCCTAAGGAAAAAGTCTTTGTGGCGGAGAGCGGCATTCTCACAGACGAAGACGTGAAATTTTTGAAACAGTGCAGAGTGGACGCTTTCTTAATCGGCAGGGCGTTGATGGAGGCGGAGCATCCTAAAAGGGTGGCGGGGCGTTGGAAGAAAGTATGAGGATTTAGGTTTTAAAACTGGAAGAGAAACACTATCATCGGCGCTATACAGAAACGAAAGGAAGTGGAAAAATGCCGGAAATTAAAATATGCGGGATAACCACCGAAGAAGAGGCAATGTGGCTGTCGGAAGAGCAGGTGGAATATGCGGGATTTGTGGTTTGGGAAAGGAGCAAACGCTATGTTACCGTAGACCGGGCAGAAGAAATATTTAAAAAATTAAATTCTAATATAAAAAAAGTGGCGGTCACCGTAAGCCCGGATTCGGCATTTATAAAGGAGATAGAGCAGGCAGGCTTTGATATTCTACAGGTACATGGAACATGGACGGAAGAGGCAGCGGAGGCAGCCCGGATACCTGTCTGGCGGGCGGTAAATATTTCCGGCACGGAAGAGTTAGGCCAGGTGAAGACACTCTTTGAAAAGACGGATTTCCCCGGTAAGGGAAAAGTTGCTGCCGTGCTGGTAGATGCGAAGGAGTACGGCAGCGGCAAAACCTTTGGCTGGGAGGATTTTTCCCTAAGAAAAACGAAAGAGCCGGAAGAAACTGTCAGGCAGGAGCAATACAGGAGATACCGGGAGCTTCGGGAACTTTTGCAGGAACAGGGCATCAAGTTTATTTTGGCAGGAGGGCTTTCCACAGAAAATGTGCAGAGAGGGATTGAAACTTTTGCACCGGATATCCTGGATGTCAGCTCCGGAGTGGAGCAGGAAACGTCAAAGCCAGGAGCTTCTCCCGGAGCATCTCCCAGAGAATCTCCCGGAAAAGACAGGGGAAAAATCAGAGAGTTTGTGAGACAGGTGAGAAACTTGAATTGAAATCATAGAAATGAAATCATGAAAATTATATCTAAATATAATAAATAGAACGAAAGGAAACAAAACCATGAATCAGAAAGCATATTACGGAGAATTTGGCGGGCAGTATGTGGCAGAGTCACTGATGAATGCCTTAGAGGAGCTGGAGATAGCCTTTGAAGAGGCAATCCATGATGAGGAATTTTTAAAACAGTACCATTATTACCTGAAACAGTATGTGGGAAGAGAGACGCCCCTTTATTTTGCAGAGCGTTTAGGCGAGAAATACGGCACCAGAATCTATTTAAAGAGAGAAGATTTAAACCATACGGGAGCCCACAAAATCAATAACGTGCTCGGGCAGATTTTATTGGCAAAGCGCATGGGGAAAAAGAAAGTCATTGCAGAGACAGGTGCGGGACAGCACGGTGTGGCAACCGCCACAGGGGCGGCGCTTTTCGGAATGGAATGTACCGTCTATATGGGGGAAGAGGATATCAAACGCCAGGCGTTAAATGTGCTGCGGATGGAAATGTTAGGGGCGAAGGTAGTCAGTGTCCGTTCCGGCAGCAACACCTTAAAGGATGCTACCAACGAGGCAATCCGTATCTGGGCGAAAACAGCGGAGGATACCTTCTATATCATCGGCTCTGCCGTAGGCCCCTACCCCTATCCGAAAATGGTAAAGGAATTTCAGAGTTGTATCAGCCGTGAGTCCAAAAAGCAGATTTTAGAGGCAGAGGGACGGCTGCCGGATGCGGTGCTGGCATGTGTGGGCGGCGGCTCAAATTCTATCGGCATGTTTGCGGATTTTATTGAGGAGAAAGAGGTAAGGCTTATCGGCGTGGAGGCAGCGGGAAAGGGCATTGACACCGGGGAACATGCCTCTGCCATGGCGCTTGGCGCACCGGGTGTGCTTCATGGCATGCGCTCATACCTTTTGCAGGACGAGGACGGTAATGTACAGCTCGCCCATTCCATTTCCGCAGGGTTAGATTACCCCGGTGTGGGACCGGAACACGCTTACTTAAAGGATACCGGAAGGGCGGAATACGTGTCTGCAACAGATGTGGAGGCTATGGACGCACTGATGGAACTTTGCAAATTAGAGGGAATTATCCCGGCAATCGAGAGCGCCCATGCCATGGCATATGCTTTCAAATATGCGGAACAACTGGTGAAGGAAATCGGAGCTGAGGCTGCGAAGGATAAAATTATGATAATCTGCCTTTCCGGAAGAGGTGATAAGGACGTGAATACCATTGCCGATTACCTGGCAGGGAAGGGCTATCTCAATTAGTGATTTGTTAGAGCAGAAAATTTGAAAGGTGCAAAAAGCACAGAGACAGGAGGAAAACATGAACCGCATTGAAGCAAGAATGAAGCAGTTAGAGCAACGGGGCGAGAAAGCCTTTATTACCTATATTACGGCGGGGCTGCCGGATTTAGAAGGAACGAAAGCGTTATTAAAAGCCAAGGAGCGGGCAGGCTGTGACGTGGTGGAACTGGGCATCCCCTTTTCCGACCCGGTGGCAGACGGTCCGGTCATCCAGAATGCGTCCTATCAGGCCATCTGCAACGGCATTAACCTGAAAAAGATATTCGTGGCAGTGGAGGAAGTGAGAAAAGAAGGGTTAGAGCTGCCAATTGTCTTTATGATGTACTACAACACCATACTACACTACGGTGTGGAGGCATTTGTAAAAAAATGCAATGAGGTGGGGGTAGACGGATTGATTATTCCCGATTTGCCCTTTGAGGAGCAGGAGGATCTGAAAAACTGTCTGAAAGCTTCCGATACTACCATATTCATTCAGCTGGTTTCCCCGGTGTCGGGAGACAGGATTCCGATGATACTGGAAAATGCAAGAGGGTTTGTCTACTGTGTTTCCTCCATGGGTGTCACCGGGCAGGGGGCAAATTTCCATAAGGAAGTGGTGCAGTATTTAAAGCATGTAAAGGAAGTTTCTAAAATTCCGGTGATGATGGGCTTTGGAATCCGTACTGCAGAGGACGTAAAACCCATGAAGGACAGTCTTGACGGAGCCATAGTGGGAAGCTATTTTATTAACCTGATGGAAGAGAGCGGCTACAGCACAGCGGTGGCGGAGGAATACTGCAGCACCTTTAAGAGAGAGTTAAACCAGTTATAGAGGACACCGGGAAAAAACAGCAGGGAAATATCAGGTAGTGTATAAAAATTATAACAGAATATAACAAAAAAATCGGGAGGGAAAGACCATGAAGGAATATATCGCAAAAGCAGCAGACAGACAGGATTTAACGGAGGAAGAGGCAAGGGCAGCCATGAAACAGATGTTAGAGGGGGAGGCAACCCAGGCACAGATAGCCGCATTTTTAACCACCATGCGTATGAAGGGGGAAACCTTAGATGAGCTCTCAGGGTTAGCGTCGGTGCTCCGTGACAAGGCAGCCACCATTTCTCCTAAGGTAGATAATTATGTGGACCTTGTGGGAACCGGGGGAGACTGTACTTATACCTTTAATGTCTCTACAACTGCCGCTTTTGTGGTAGCGGCCGCAGGGCTTCCGGTGGCAAAGCACGGCAACCGTTCCATTTCCTCTAAATCGGGAGCCGGAGACGTATTAGAGGCTCTGGGCGTTAATATTATGGCAGAGCCGGAGCAGGTGCAGAAATGTGTGGAGGAAGCAGGAATCGGATTTATGTTTGCTCCCCGCTTTAACCAGTCTATGAAATATGTGGGGCAGGCGAGAAATGAGATGGGAATCCGCACAGTGTTCAATATCTTAGGCCCTCTGGCAAATCCCTCCAGGGCAAAGAAAATGGTGGTGGGTGTTTACAGCCCGGATTTGACGGAAAAGATTGCCGCAGTCATGAGCCGCCTCGGAGTGGAGCGTGCCTTTGTGGTCAGCGGTGCTGACAATATGGATGAAATCACCTTATCGGGCAACACCACCGTTTCCGAGATTAAGGACGGCACGATTGCCACTTACCGGATTACACCGGAGCAGTTCGGATTTGAGCGGGCGGACTTAGAAGAGTTGCAGGGCGGAGACGGCGTGCAGAATGCGGAAATTGCAAAAAATATTTTAAAGGGCATTGAAAAAGGAGCAAAGCGCAATATCATTCTTTTAAACGCAGGGGCAACTCTTTACGTGGGAGGGGTTGCAGAAAGTATAGAAGCTGGTGTAAAATTAGCCGCAGAGATCCTTGACTCCGGTAAAGCATACGGGAAGTTAGAAGAACTGGTTCGTGTTTCTAACGAATAAGGTATCCTGACGTTTGAAAGAGCCGGTATCAAAAATTTGTTGGGACGGTAAAAAGATGAAGAAGATATTATTGATTGCCACAGGCGGCACCATCGCTTCTAAAAAATCGCAGAACGGGCTGAAGCCTCAGATTACACCGGAGGAGTTATTAGAGTATATCCCCCAGGTGACGGACATCTGCCAGGTGGAAACTTTGCAGCTTTTAAATATTGACAGCTCTAACATGGAGCCGGAGCATTGGAAAAGGATGGTGCATGCCATACGGGAACAGTATGATGCTTATGACGGCTTTGTCATCGCCCACGGAACAGATACCATGGCATATACGGCAGCGGCGCTTTCCTATATGATTCAGAATTCCGGGAAACCCATTGTGGTCACCGGGGCACAAAAGCCCATTGATTTAGAGATAACCGATGCAAAATCCAACCTGTTAGACAGCTTTTTATATGCGTCGGACGCAAAATCCCAGGGAGTGCAGATTGTCTTTGACGGAAAGGTTATTGCGGGAACCCGGGCGAAGAAAGTCCGCTCTAAAAGCTACAATGCCTTTTCAAGCATTGACTATCCCTGCCTCGCTATGATACAGGATATGAATATCATGCGCTACATTCCCATGCTGCCCTATGAGGAGGAAGTAAGGTTTTATGAGGAGATGGACAGGGAAGTATGTCTGATAAAGCTGATTCCCGGGATTCAGCCCAAAATGCTGGCGGGCATTTTTGAAAATTATCATGCGGTTATTGTGGAGAGCTTTGGAGTGGGCGGAATCCCTAAGTCCATCTCCGAAGAGTTTTTCCGGCTCTGCCAGAAATATCCTCAGAAGCTGGTGGTGATGGCAACTCAGGTGGCGCATGAGGGCAGCGATATGACGGTCTATGAGGTGGGGCACGATATGAAAGCCTACTGCCGCTTCTTAGAGTCCTACGATATGACCCTAGAATCCGCTATTGCTAAAACCATGTGGATTTTAGGGAATTTTCAGACAGAGAAAGCGGATGTGGAGGAATTGTTCTACCGCAGCGTCAACTATGATGTGATTTACGGGAAAAACAGGAAATGCTAGAAGATATGTAAGAATGCTTCTGGCACAGTGATGACAGAGATTCCGCTTTTGGGAAAAAGAAGCGCCGGGGATAAGGAGTGTGCCATGCCGGAAAAACAGATTTTAATTGTAGATGATGATGTAGATTTATCCTTTGTCATTTCTGATATGTTGGAAAATTATGGCTATAAGGTGACCTGTGTGGTAAGCGGGGAGGAGGCTTTTAAGCTGCTTTCGGAACATACCTATCACCTTATTTTGTTAGATATCAATCTTCCCGACGGGACAGGTTTTGAACTTTGTCGGGAGCTGCGCCGTGTATCTACCATTCCTGTAATTTTTGCCAGTGCAAGAACCAGTGAGAACGACCGGATTGCAGGATTTGACATTGGCGGTGATGATTATCTGCCGAAACCTTATTCCATGAAAGAGTTGCTTGCAAGGGTCAATGCCCTGATACGGCGCACCTATGGCTTCAGGGAAGAAGAAAAAAAAGTGGCTTTCGGCGGAATAGAGGTAAATATTACTGCCCGTACCGTCACAAAAAATGGAGAAGTGGTGGCATTATCCCTACGGGAATTTGACCTTCTTGCCTGCCTCTGTGAGCACAGAAATACGGCGGTGCCGAAAGAAAAGCTGTTGTCGGAGGTATGGGGAGCATTTTCTCTGGTAGAACCCTCCACTCTGACAGTACATATCCGCTGGCTGCGGGAAAAATTAGAGGACGATCCGGCGAAACCGGAATTTATAAAAACGGTTTACAAGGTGGGGTATCTGTTGGAGGCAGAGTGAAGAAAAGGTTTGTCAAGAGCAGGCATTCTTCTCACAGGTTTGTACAGGGAGGAAAAATGAAAAAGAGAATTTTTTCAGTGATGGGATTTTTTATGGCACTGCTACTTATGGCGGCAGGCTTTTTGTATTTTGCGGGAAAACAGGAGAATGTGGGGAGCCGAAAAGCAGAACAGCTTGTGGCGCTCAATGAAATAGAACAGCTTGCAAAGGCAGGAGAACTTGAAAAAGTATCTGAAAAAACAGAAGAACTTTCCAAAAATATTCGTGCAGAAGCAGTCGTAAGCGGCGGTATCTTCGGACAGCAGTATGTTACGAAAAATATGATTTTTATCATGGGCGCTATCTATATGGCATTTCTGCTGGTAATCTTCGGGTATGTGTATTTTGCCATACTGCGTCCTTTTGAGAAAATGCAGGATTTTGCAGAAAAGATTGCGGAGGGAAATTTTGATATTCCCTTAAATTATGAGCGTTCGAATTACTTTGGAGCCTTCACCTGGGCATTTGACAGTATGCGCCGTGAAATTACCAGAGCCCGCACCTGCGAGAGGGAAGCTATTTTAAACAACAAAACGGTCATTGCAACGCTTTCCCATGATATCAAGACGCCCATTGCCTCCATCCGTGCCTATGCAGAAGGGTTAGAGGCAAATCTTGACAGCTCCCCGGAAAAGCGGGCGAAATATCTCAGGGTGCTGATGAAAAAATGCGACGAAGTAGCAAGACTGACCAACGATTTGTTCCTTCATTCCCTTTCCGATTTGGGCAAGCTGAAGATTTCCTTAGAAGAAGTGGAAATCACCGGTTTCTTGAAGCATGTGGTAGAAGAGATGGCGGCGGGGCAGGGGGATTTACATTTCAGACAGCCGGAGGTTACTGCCCTTGTCTTGGCAGATAAAAACAGGCTGCTGCAAGTGACGGAAAATCTTATCAACAATGCAAGAAAGTATGCAAAGTCAGAGATGGATATTTTTTTCCTAAAATCAGAGGGTAATGTGGAAATTCATTTTCGGGATTATGGCAGTGGAATTCCGGATGAGGATATCCCCTTTATTTTTGACAAATTTTACCGGGGCAGAAACTGCGGGACAGAGCAGGGGGCAGGACTTGGACTTTATATTGTGAAATATATTATGGAGCAGATGAAAGGAAAAGTGCTGCTGCATAATTATGGAGACGGACTAGAGGTGGTGATTTGCCTGCCGGAAGTGATGAAATGTTCTTAAGGACTTCTTAATATCTTTTCTGATAGGCTCGTGTTAGAACAAAAGAAAGGAAGGATAGCTATGAAAAACACAATTTTGTCAGCAAAGGGACTCTGTAAGAGCTTTGCCCACAACGGCGGTCAGATACATATTTTATCCCAGGTGGATTTTGACCTTTACGAGGGTGATTTTACGGTGGTGATGGGAGCCTCCGGTTCGGGAAAATCCACCCTGCTGTACGCCTTAAGCGGCATGGACAGGGCAACCGCAGGGGAGGTTCTCTATCAGGGAGAAAACCTTGTCACCATGAAAGAACAGGAGCTTGCAAAGCTGCGCTGCACCGATTTTGGATTTATATTCCAGCAGATGCATCTGGTCAGCAACCTGTCGCTGTTTGAAAATGTGGCAGTGTCGGGATATTTAGACAAAAAGAAATCAGCCGCCAAAATCAACGAACGGGCGGAAGCACTGCTAGAACAAATGAATATTTCCCATATCAAAAACCATCTGCCCTCCCAGGTCTCCGGCGGAGAACAGCAGCGGTGCGCCATTGCAAGGGCAGTCATCAACAGTCCAAAGCTGCTGTTCGCAGACGAGCCGACAGGAGCCTTGAATCGCAAAAACACCACAGAAGTACTAAATCTGCTTACAGGATTAAATAGTTTAGGGCAGAGTATTCTGATGGTAACCCACGATACGAGGGCGGCGCTTCGTGCCACAAGAATCTGCTATATTGCAGACGGGAAAATCATTGGGGAATTATCTCTGCCGCCTTACAGTCCCGATGAGGAAAAAAGCCGGGAAATACAGGTTTCGGCATGGCTGAATTCGATGGAATGGTGAGGTGCGGGGATGGAGATTATAACGTTATTAAAGGCAAATATCCGAAAGAAAAAAGGAACTTTCTTTAGTATTCTGCTTCTGATGTGCATGATTGCCATGTCGGCAATGGCTGTTTTTGGCATGATGGAGAATTGCACCAATGCCATGGAAAATGCTTTTGAAATATCAAAAGCGGGGGATATTACCGTATTCATTGAAAAAGAAAATCTCACGAAAGAGCTTTGCCGGGCAGTGGAAGAAAACGAGCTGGTTGGAAGTGTGCGGTATACCGATACAATTTGTGCAATCCAATCCTCTGTCGGTGATAAAACAAACCGGAACAGCCTGTATATGATGGAATTGCGTGGAGGAATCCTTTTATACAACGAGGATTTGAACGGTTTTTCTGCGGAAATTCCGGCATTGAAAAGAGGTGAGATTTATCTGCCCCTTGGAATGAAATCCACCATGGGGTGCCAATTAGGAGATACTATCTGCATGGATTGTGAGGATGGGATTCATGAGTTCCTCATCAAAGGTTTTGTGCAGGAACCGGCACAGGGTTCGGCAAATATCGGTTGGAAACAGGTGTTTATAACCCATGAGGATTTTGAAAGGATATGGTCCTCCTGTAAAGAAGCAGAAGGTTCATTTGACTCTGAGTTTATTATGCTGCTGATTGACAAAGCAGAGAACTGCAGTCTTTCTGATGCAAAATTCCGGCGGCAGCTAAATCTGGATACCAAAATTATTGCGGCAGCGGAAGGCTCTCTGACAAAGGCACAATCCCTGCGCTATACAGGACTTTTCTTTGAGATTCTTTCCTATGTATTTTTGACATTTGTGAGCGTATTATTCGTAGTGGTTTTAATCGTCATGAGCCACAGTATTTCTACGGAAATAGAGATTGACTATGTAAATCTTGGTATTTTAAAATCCCAGGGTTTTACCAGGGGAAAAATCAGGAAAATTATTTTGATACAATATCTGGCAGCAGAAACGGCAGGAATCATCATGGGCAGCTTTGCCGCAATTCCCTTAGAACGGATGCTCAGTGATGTAATGATACAGAATACGGCAATCTTACCGGACAGGGGATTTCCCATTGGAAAAAGCCTTGTGTTTGCCCTGGTGATTTTACTTGTCTCAGCGGCGGTTATTCTCATAAAGACAGAAAAAGTCAGTAGAATTTCCCCCGTACGGGCGATTTCCGGCGGAAAGGAAGAAATCTATTTTGACAGTCGGTTTCATGGAAAGATAAGAAAAAAGGCATTATCTTTAAGCCTTGCCTTTCGCCAGTTTACCTCCGGCAGAAAGAGATATGCGGGAACTATTATGATTGTGGCAATCCTTACGTTCTTTATGATGACAGTCAATCTTATCGGGAATCTGCTGACTTCCCGGAAGACCTTAGAAACCATGGGGATAGATATCAGCGACATAAAAGTGCGTTATCAGGAAACAGAGGCGGAAAACTATGTGGAAGAAATCGAGGCGCTGGTGGAAAGCTATACTGCCATTGAGAAAAAATATTATATAAACAGCGGCTATATGTCCATCAACGGAGAAGAACTGCGGTATGATTGTTACCGCTATCCGGAGTATATCAATGCTGTTTTAAAGGGAAGAGCGCCTCTTTACGATAACGAAATTGTCATCACTGAAATGATTGCTGATACCTTGGAGGTGGAAATGGGGGATGAAGTTACCCTTACGGGCAAAGACAAAGAGGAAACCTATCTGATATCCGGAATTTACCAGAGTGGTACAGACAGCGGCATGAATTTTGCCATGTCCTTTGAGGGTGCAAAGAAAATGGGGGTAAAAAATACGCCGTTTCTGGGCTTCGCCCTTGCGGATACAGAGAAAAAAGAAGAAATAGCGGAGGAACTCAACCGGAAGTACGGAGATGTGATTACGGCAGAGGCGCCTTCTATGGAAGAATATTTGAACCTTGATATGACTGAATTAGCGGTGAACATGATAAAAACGGTTATTTATACATGTTCCGTTCTCTTTGCCCTGATTGTCATAAGAATGGTCTGTCAGAAAAGCTTTGTGCAGGAGCGCAGGGATATCGGCATTTATAAAGCCATAGGTTTTACTTCGGGAAGATTGAGAATACAGTTTGCCTTCCGGTTTCTCGTTGTGGCTGTCATCGGCGCTGCTTTGGGAACGGTGTTAAGCATTGCTTTCTCGGCAAAACTGTTGGGCAGTTTTTTGGGACTCATTGGCCTTTCACAGGTCAATGTGGATTTTACCCCTGCCACGGTAGCGGTTCCCATTGCAGTGATGAGCGCCTGTTTCTTTTTCTTTGCCTATCTGGTTTCCGGAAGGATAAAAAGTGTTGCCATCCGGGAGCTGGTAGTGGAATAACTAACATCTGATGTTTACTTAAAGACTTGCTGCAATATATAATTCCCCTGTCAAACAGGCAGGGGAAGCATATGTCGGCTACTGGGTCTTTTTATTAATATAGTTCGTCTTATACTTCGAATAAATAATCTTCTGGCTGTGGTACAGACCAAAATATCCCGACAACATATAACTGAATGCCACTGCCAGCAGGAAATAGGGCATGCCGTCATAGCCAAAAAGCTCAAAGCTGATAAGCAGCGAGGTAATGGGGCAGTTGGTGACGCCGCAGAACACTGCCGTCATACCCACCGCCGTGCAGAGGGAGGGCGAAAATCCAGTCAGATTGCCGAAGAGGCAGCCGAAGGCCGCTCCGGTAAAGAAGGAGGGGACAATCTCGCCACCCTTGTACCCGGCGCCTAAGGTGAGGGCCGTAAAGACCATTTTTAAGAGAAACGCCTCCGGGCGGACGGAGCCTTTCATGCAGCCGGCAATCACATTCATGCCCGTGCCGTTGTAGGTCTGGTCACCGACGAACAGTGTCAGCACAACAATCATGCAGCCTCCGGCAAAAACCCGCAGATAAGGATTTTTAAAAAGTTTTTTGTAGACTATCTCCGACTGGTGCAGCAGAATACAGAAAAGAATGCTGATTCCCGCACAGAGAACGGCTAAGAGGGATATCAGTACCGCATTCTCTGTCTGGAAAGCCGGGAAACTCTTTAAAGGAAATACCTCCGGCGAAATGCCAAAGGAGTTTGCAACGGCGTGGGCAACTAAGGAGGAAACCACACAGGGCACCAACGCCGCATAATACATAATTCCCACGCTCACCACTTCCATGGAAAAAATGGCAGCCGCCATAGGCGTTCCGAAGAGGGTGGAAAAAGCGGCGCTCATGCCGCACATAATCATAATATGTTTATCCTTTTCATCAAACCGGAACAACCGTCCTAAGCCGTTTCCGATACTGCCCCCTAACTGTAAGGCAGCTCCCTCCCGTCCGGCGGAGCCGCCGAAGAGGTGGGTAATCAGGGTGGAAATGAAAATCAGGGGAGCCATCCGCAGGGGCAGCTTTTCCCCGGAGTGGATGGCAGAGAGCACCAGGTTGGTCCCGGTGTCCTTATCGTCGTGCAGCAGGCGGTAACAACCCACAATCACAATACCGCCGACGGGCAGCAGGAAAATAATTTCCGGGTGCTTGGTGCGGACGAGAGTCACCACCTCCATGGAAAAATAAAACAGTGTTCCCACACCGCCCACGATAAGACCCGACAGAATGGCAAAAATCACCCATTTTACCGAGGCTTTCAGGCGGTTTAAGTTGTGTTTTATCTTGTGTTTTACGATTTCTTTCATAACAGCCTCCATTGCAGCAGTTCTTTTTCTGGTTTTCTACCACTTAAATTTTCTATAAAGAATCTTAACATTTTCTTAGCAGCTTGACAATATCCCATACAATTTTATCCGGTCCTTTTTCGGGCGGGGCAGAAAGGCATTACTTTTATGTGTTAGTGCCTTTCCCAATGACATAAAATGACAAGAAAAATTGTCAAAAAAGATTGACAACTGATAGTTTCCGTGCTAGTATAATGACAAACAAAGTTGTCATATTGACAAGAAAACAGGTCAGGAGGGAAAACATGCCGCTATATAACCGTTTGAAGGAATATCGGGCAAAAATCAATGTCAATCAGCATGAGATGGGCAAATTAGTAGGAGTTTCCAGACAGACCATCAGCCAGATTGAGCGGGGGGATTATTCTCCGTCGGTGACATTAGCGCTTAAAATTGCGCAGATTTTTGGCGTGCCGGTAGAAGAGATTTTTCAATATGAGGAGGAAAATAATGAGTGACACAAAAGTAACAGAAAATCAAAAACAGGATGCGAAAGCCTTAAAGCGTTTTATCCCTCTTTTGATTTTGGCGGGTGCAGTCGGCTTAGGCGTAGGAATGGGTTCCGGATTTGTGATAAAGGTAACGGAAGGGATGGGGAAATTGGTAAATCGGGGCCTCAGCGAAACAGCGCCCTACATTTCCCTGGTGCTTAACACCGTGTTGCTGGTGCTGTCCGCAGTGACTTTGATGTGGTGTCGGAAACGCTTTGGGGCGTGGGACGGAGAAAATGAAGAAGACATGGAGCGGATTGAGGAAAAACTCAACATTGCTATTATTGCAACAAACGTGGATATGATACTGAGCTATTTCCTCTTCGGTGCAGGAGAGAACGTGACATTTGAAGATATGGGACGGGAAACGGGCGGCATGTTCCGGCTGATACTCGGGACAGGAGCCCTTGTTTATTCCATGGCGGTGGTGATTATCTGCCAGAGCCGCCTGGTCAATTTAGAAAAAGAAATAAACCCGGAAAAACAGGGCAGCGTTTATGATACAAAATTCCAGAAAGTATGGTTAGAAAGCTGTGACGAGTTAGAACGGCAGATGGTTTACCAGTGCGCCTACAAAGCTTACCGGGTGACGGGCTATGCCTGCCTGGGTCTGTGGCTGTTTTGCATTTTCGGAATTATGTGGTGGAATTTCGGTATTCTGCCGCTGCTCATGGTGAGTATTCTCTGGCTGGTGCTTACGCTGTCTTATTCCATAGAAAGCATGCGCCTGTTAAAAAGAAAAAAATAGGGAATAGAAGTGTTTGGGAGCATCTGTCAGTGAAGGCTGGCAGATGCTTTTGTGGTTAGAAATAAATGCTTTTGGACAAAAAATGGAATTGATTTTATCGTATTGTGGAGTTAAAATATTAAATGCGGTTAGGAGAAACTAATTATCAAGAGAGTGAGATATTCAAAGGAGTTGAGCAGCAATATGAAACAAAAGACAAGAAAAATGAGTGTCAGGGCGAAGATTTTATTATCTACCAGCGTACTTATCTTAATTATTTGTATCGCATTAGGAGGTGCCACTTTTCGACGAATTAAAGATAGTATGATTGACATGGGTATTGAGGAGGCTGATATGACAGCCACAATCGTCTTAAAAGTCATTGACAAGGATATGGTGAAGGGACTAGAACCGGGATGTGAAGACGGTGAAGAATACCAGTCGCTGCTGGCATCCATGCGGGATGTTCAGAAGAGCTGTGGCATCGCATTTTTATATACCCTGTATACAGATGGGAATAAGGTGTATTATGGTGTGGATACGGATGATACGGATGGTCAGCACCTGGTGGGAGAAGTGTTTGAGGTATCCTATGAAGAATTGGCGGACGTGTTTGCAGGAGAGCCATATGTACAGGATTTTATCGATTCGACAGAGGACGGGCATCTGATTTCTGTATATCAGCCGATTTTGGACGAAAGCGGAAAGGTGATTGGTGTTTTAGGCTGTGATTATGATGCTTCATCGGTAATCACCAGACTAGACGGAATGTTAAAACAGGTGATAGAGATAGCGGTGCTTTGCCTGTTGGCGGCGATTATTATTTTAAATATGGTTGTGGGGCAGATGACAAAAAGCCTTCGAATAGTCAATCAGAAGATATACGATTTAGTTCACAGCGAGGGGGATCTAACTCAGAAATTAGACATTAAAACCGGAGATGAGATGGAACTGATTGCCGGGAATGTGAATACTCTGTTAGAACATATCCGGAAAATCATGTTAAATATTGCGGGAAATTCTGTTCGGCTTAATGGTTCTTCGCAAACCGTGGCTCAAAATATTTCCAGTGCAGGAGTGAATATTACGGATGTTTCGACAACTATGGAGGAAATGAGTGCGGCAATGAAGGAGACCCATGCTTCCTTACACCAGATTAGTGAATCCATCAGTGAAATATACGAAGCTATTGAGGAGATTTCCGCAAATGCCGGTACAGGAAAGTCTTCTTCTAGTGTCACGATGGAAAAGGCTGCACAAATTTACGAAAAAGCAGAAAAGGAGCAGCAGGACGCAAAGGTTCTGGCGCAGAATATAGCAGTGTCTGTGAATGAGAAGATTGAAAAATCCAAGGCAGTGGAAGAAATCCGCATACTTACGGAAAACATTATAAATATTACGGAACAGACGAATTTGCTGGCACTCAATGCCAGCATTGAGGCAGCGAGGGCAGGAGAGGCAGGCAAGGGATTTGCAGTTGTTGCGGATGAAATTGGAAAGCTTGCAGGAAATTCTGCGGAAGCCGCCACACAGATTCAGAAAGTGAGCACAGAAGTGATTCAGACAGTAAATGAGCTGGCAGAAAAGGCGGAGGAGATGCTGGTCTTTATGGAGGAAACCGCCATGAATGGCTATGAGAAACTGCTTGAAACTAGCGGAAATTACCGAAATGATGTTGGAGCCATGTACGATATGATGCAGAGCTTTGCGGATGGAAGTACACAGCTAAGGGAGAGCATAGACAGCATCAAAGAAGCCATTGCTGCGGTAAATATAGCTGTGGAGGAGAGTGCTAAGGGCGTTACAAATGTCACGGAAATGTCTGTGGATTTAACGGCAAGCGTTGGAGATATCGAAAATGAGGCAAATTCCAATAGGGATATTGCAAATCAGCTGAATCAGGAAGTAAATAAGTTTAAACTGGAATAGACAGAACAACATATAAGAAATGGCGAAAACAGAACCGGGTCAGAAAAACAGAATATTTTTCTGACCCGGTTCTGCTTTTGTGTAATACATACAAAAAAGAAAAACAAAATTTGGATAAAATATTGAAATTATCAATTGGGGGTTGCTATTTTTAGCAGTAGGTACTATACTTTGACTATCAACTGAAAACGTTACCGGAAACAATACCGACAACGTTTTTAGAAAATAATAATTCACATAATCAGGAGGAAGGATTTTATGAAAAAGAAAGCATTATCAGTAATGCTGGCAACAGCCATGACAGCAGGTTTATTTGCAGGTTGTGGAGACACAAGCACCGGAACAGACGCAGCGGCAAACACAGGCGACACCAAGACAGATGTACAGTCTGAGGCAGGCACAGAAAGCGGTGCCGGCGACGTCAAAAGCGAGATGGCAGCAAGCGGCGGTTCCGTATATTACTTAAACTTCAAACCGGAGCAGGATAAAGCATGGCAGGCATTGGCTGCTACATATACCGAGCAGACCGGAACGGAGGTAACGGTTATCACCGCAGCAGACGGTACCTACGAGCAGACTTTAAAATCAGAGATGGCAAAAGAGGAAGCGCCTACTTTATTTCAGGTAAATGGACCGGTAGGACTTGCAAACTGGAAAGACTACTGCATGGATTTATCAGGCAGCGAGATTTACACCCACTTAACTAGCGATGATTTCGCACTGAAAAATGAGGCTGGTGAGGTTTCCGGTATCGCTTATGTTATCGAGACTTACGGTATCATCTACAATAAAAAAATCTTAACAGATTACTGTACTTTAGATAATGCAGTTATTTCTGCACCGGAAGATATCAACAACTTTGAAACCTTAAAAGCAGTTGCAGATGATATTCAGGCAAGATTAGATGAAATCAACGATGCTTTTGGATATGACCTTCAGGGTGCGTTTACTTCTGCAGGTATGGATGGTTCTTCAGACTGGAGATTTAAGACCCACCTTGCAAATCTTCCGATTTATTACGAGTATAAAGACAAAGGTATCAACAGTACGGATGCCATCGAGGGAACTTACTTGGACAACTACAAACAGGTTTGGGATCTGTATATCACAGACTCTACCTGTGAGCCGGGTGTATTATCCAGCAAGACAGGAGATGAAGCAGAATCTGAGTTTGGTATGGAAGAGGCAGTATTTTACCAGAACGGTACCTGGGAGTACGGCAACTTAACCAATCCGGACAACGGATATCTGGTAACGGCAGATGATTTAGCTATGATGCCGATTTATATCGGTGCTGACGGTGAAGAGAACCAGGGACTTTGCACCGGTTCTGAGAACTACTGGTGTGTAAACAGCCAGGCTTCCGCAGAGGATACACAGGCTACCTTAGATTTCTTAAGCTGGGTAATCGGTTCTGACGAGGGACGTGATTCCATCGCAAATACCATGGGATTCACCACACCGTTTGATACTTTTACCGGCGAATATGTAGCTGACAACGTATTTATTCAGCAGGATGCCGCTTATCTTGCAGACGGCAAGACCCCTGTTTCATGGAACTTCTCAACGATTCCTTCTGAAACATGGAAAGATGGTGTTGGTTCTGCATTATTAGAGTATGCACAGGGAACCGGCGAATGGGATGCAGTTGTAAGTGCATTCGTTGACGGCTGGGCAACTGAGTATGCAGCAGCAAACGGTCAGTAGAATGACACAAAGGGTGGGCGGTAAGCCGCTCGCCCTTTTTTTAAATCGTTACATTGTGGATATCATATCGTGACATGGAAAAAGAGAGGTTAAAAAATTATGGAGAAAGCGATTAAAAAATATTTTCCTATTTTTGCACTCCCAACTTTAGTAGCATTTACCATCGGTTTTATAGTTCCTTTTATTATGGGTATCTATTTATCATTTTGTGAGTTTACAACGGTTACGGATGCAAGTTTTGTAGGGGTAAAAAATTATTTCAGGGTATTTACTGACCCGACATTTGTTCACGCGTTAGGGTTTACTGCATTATTTACCGTTGTATCTGTACTTACGATTAATGTCTTTGCGTTTACCATTGCGATGCTCTTAACAAAGGGAATTAAGGGTACCAATGTTTTCCGTACCGTGTTCTTTATGCCGAACCTAATCGGCGGTATCGTATTAGGTTACATCTGGCAGATTTTATTAAACGGTATTTTGGCAAACTTCGGAAGAACCTTAACCTATTCTTCCTCTTATGGTTTCTGGGGACTGATTATTCTGATGAACTGGCAGCAGATTGGTTATATGATGATTATCTATATTGCCGGTATCCAGAATATACCGGGAGAGCTGATTGAGGCAGCCAAGATTGACGGTGCCACAAGCTGGCAGGTATTAAGGAAGGTAACGATTCCTATGGTAATGCCCTCCATCACCATCTGTACCTTTTTAACTCTGACGAACTCCTTTAAGCTTTTTGACCAGAACCTGGCATTGACTGCAGGAGAGCCGTCAAACAACTCCCAGATGTTGGCATTGAACATTTTTGAGACATTCTATGGAAGAAATGGCTGGGAAGGCGTCGGTCAGGCGAAAGCCGTTATCTTCTTCCTTATTGTAGCGGTCATTGCAGTGACCCAGAACTATTTAACCAGACGTAAGGAGGTGCAGCAGTAATGGCAAAGAATGCAGATAATCAGGTAAGTGCAGTAAGAAAAGCAAAACACGGCTGGGTTTTAACATTATTTTTCAGCCTGCTTTCTATCCTTTATATCTATCCGATTTTTCTGGTAGTGATTAATGCATTAAAAAAGAAAGGATTTATCATGAAGGCACCTTTTGCCCTGCCGGACGGACGTTCTTTCTTCGGACTTAAAAACTTTGTAAACGGAATTGAAGAGACCAACTTTTTTGCAGCCTGCGGAAACTCTGTCATCATCACGGTAGGCTCTGTTGTGGCAATTATCTTCTTTACTTCCATGTGCGCATGGTATATCACCAGAGTGCAGAATAAGGGGACGAAAGCAATTTATATGTTGTGCCTGTTTTCCATGATTGTACCGTTCCAGATGGTAATGTTCCCGTTATCTAAGATTGCGAACATGATGAAGCTGAGCAACCCGGTAGGAATTATCTTGGTATACCTTGGCTTCGGGGCAGGCTTAGCGGTGTTTATGTTCTGCGGCTTTGTAAAGAGTATTCCGTTGGAGATTGAAGAGGCTGCCATGATTGACGGATGTACACCGTTACATACTTTTTTCCAGGTGGTATTTCCGATTATGAAACCGACGGTCATTACAGTATCCATCTTACAGGCAATGTGGATTTGGAACGACTACCTTCTTCCGTATCTGGTGCTGGATTTGAAAAAATATAAGACCATCCCTATCGTAATTCAGTATTTAAAAGGCGGTTACGGTGCAGTAGACTGGGGTACCATGATGGCAATGTTAGTGTTGGCAATTATTCCGATTATTATTTTCTATGCAGCATGCCAGAAATATATTATTGAAGGTGTGGTTGCAGGAGCAGTTAAGGGCTGATTGAACTTCCGTCGTTACTGTTCATTTTCTCGGGGCCGCTCCGGTAACGGTAATCTGTGATTGCAAAAGTAATTTGCGGATTTTCGTTGCAGGAGCGGTTAAAGGCTGATATGATATAACTATGGCATATTTTGTGTAAAAATAGTGAAAAATCACGAAATTACGAAAAAATACGAAAAAACAGTAGACAGGAACGAAAAAAATGGTTACGATAAAAGATATAGCCAGGGAGTCAGGATATTCTGTCAGTACCGTTTCCCGCGTACTGAATCATCGGAATGATGTCAGCCCCGATGCAAAAAAGAAAATTGAAGAAGTGGTGGCGTTATATAACTTTGTCCCCAACAATAATGCGAAGCATTTAAAACAGAACAATTCCAAATCCATCGGTGTGTTAGTAAAGGGTATTTCCAATATGCTCTTTGCCAGCATTGTGGAGGAAATCCAGCAGATGATAGGAAAAACTGAGTATACGCTGGTGGTTTCCTATTTAGATGAGGATGCCGACGAGGTGGAGGAAGCGGAGCGGCTCTGCCGGGAAAGAAAGCCCTTGGGACTTTTGTTTTTGGGAGGAAATCCCGATTATTTTAAGAAGGGCTTTTCCCATGTGGATGTGCCCTGCGTTCTGGTGACGAACCGCGCCAATGATATGGAATTTGCTAATTTATCCAGTGTGGCGACGGACGATATTGCTGCGGCGAAATGTGCGATGGAAGCCCTGTTTGCGGCGGGGCACAGAGATATCGGCATTTTAGGCGGTGACATCGAAAAATCCTATACCAGCCACCAGCGTTACATAGGCTGCAGGCAGAGTTTCAAAGAGCATGGGTTGTCCTTAAAGCAGGAAACCTGCTATGAGAAAGCCCGGTTCTCTTATGACAGCGCATACCGCGCCATGCAGCGCCTGCTGAAAAAATATCCGCAGCTTACCGCTATTTTTGCGATGTCGGATGTGATGGCGATTGGAGCTATCCGTGCACTGCGGGATATGAATTACCGGATACCCGAGGACATTTCCGTTATTGGCTTCGACGGTACGGCATTGGCAGAATACTATAATCCGAAACTGGCGACCATTAAACAGCAGTACAGGACCCTTGCAACAAGAAGTGTAGAAATTTTATTCGGTCAGATTGAGTTAAAGAAAGACCCGATTCACGAAATCGTTCCTTTCGAATTTGTAAGTGGGGAAAGTATTGGAAATATTTAAGTTCATGAAGGAGGAACAATTGTTATGAGAAGCAGTGGCGTGTTAATGCACATTTCTTCCCTTCCATCTCCATATGGGATCGGAACCATGGGAAAAGAGGCAAGAAAGTTTGCAGACTTTTTGGAGAAATCAGGCCAGAAGTATTGGCAGATACTTCCGATTTGCCCCACCAGTTACGGTGATTCCCCTTATCAGTCGTTTTCAAGCTTTGCCGGAAACCCATATTTTATTGATTTAGAGTATTTGTGTAAAGATAAATTGCTGACGAAGAAGGAATGCGAATCCTTTCCCTGGGGCGGCAATGAGAGCTATGTAGATTACGGCGTGATGTATGAATCCCGTTATCCCCTGTTGAAAAAAGCCTACGCCCGTTTTGTGAAAAATGTGCCGGAGGAATTTGAGACATTCTGTAGCGAAGAGGCAGAGTGGTTAGAAGAATATGCCCTTTTTATGGCATTGAAGGATGCCAACGGTGGTGTGGCATGGTTTGAGTGGGACAAAGATTTAAAGACCAGAAAACCGGAAACCATTGCAGCGGCAAGAAAGGAATACGCAGAGGATATCCAGTTCTACAAAATGCTGCAGTACCTGTTTTTCAAACAGTGGAGAGAGTTAAAGAGCTATATTAACGAAAAAGATATCGAGATTATCGGCGATGTTCCCATCTATGTGGCAGGAGACAGCGCTGATGTCTGGGCGAATCCGGGACAGTTTTATCTGGACGAAAACCTCGATCCCATCGACGTGGCCGGTTGCCCGCCGGATGCCTTTTCCGAGGACGGACAGCTCTGGGGCAATCCGCTGTTCCGCTGGGACGTAATGAAAAAGGACGGCTATACCTGGTGGACGAAGCGTGTGAAAGCCATGTCGGAATTATACGATATTGTCCGTATTGATCATTTCCGCGGCTTTGATTCCTACTATGCAATTCCGGCAGGGGATGACACGGCAAAAAACGGAGAATGGCGCAAAGGTCCGGGTATGGATTTATTTAAGACTCTGGAGAAGAAGCTGGGTAAATTAAATATTATTGTGGAGGATTTAGGTTTCCTGACACCGTCTGTTATCAAACTGGTACAGGATTCCGGTTTCCCGGGAATGAAAGTCATTCAGTTTGCCTTTGACTCCCGGGAAGGCAGTGATTATCTGCCCCACAATTATCCGACACATTGTGTAGTTTATACCGGAACCCACGACAACGATACCATTTTAGGCTGGATGAAAACCGCTCCGAAGAAGAGCGTTAAGTTTGCCAAAGAGTACTTAAACCTGACAGAGGAAGAGGGGTACAACTGGGGCATGATGCGTGCAGCATGGGCTTCTGTAGGTGACCTTGCCATCGTTCCAATGCAGGATCTTATCGGTATCGGCGGTGAGGGACGTATGAATACCCCGTCCACCTTAGGCGGCAACTGGGAGTGGAGAGCTACCGCAGACCAGATAACCGGAAAACTGGCGAAGAAGCTGTACAAATACATGGAAATGTACGGACGTGTCAGAAAAGACCCGAAGGCGTTAGAAGAGGCAGCGTTAGAAGAGACAGCGTTAGAAAAAATAGAAAGTAAAGAAAAGACGGATGAGAAAGTGTCTGCAAAAAAGAAATAAAGTGATGTTTTAAAAGCCTGTAAAAGGGCGTTGTGCATATAGGCAGGGAGAAAATATGCTTTATTTTATTGTAAATCGACAATCCGGCGGTGAGCGTGCGGTAGACGTCTGGGGACGAATCCGGCGGATATTAGAGAAGGAACAGATAGATTACAGGGCGGAGATGACAAAATATCCGGGACATGCGGTTGCCCTTGGGAAAGAGTTTAGCAGCCGGGGAGAGAAAGACACCGGAATCGTGGTGGTTGGCGGAGACGGCACCGTCAACGAGGTCATAAACGGAATTACAGATTTTGAAAAAGTGCGGTTGGGCGTGATTCCCACCGGCTCCGGGAATGACTTTATCCGTGGTTTGGGAGTAAGCGGCAGCGAAGAAGAAATTTTACACGGTATTTTAAAGGGGATGCAGCAGCCTAAGGAGGAGGCTCCCCGGATTGACCTTGGCAGGGTACGGTGGGATGGAGGAGACACACCCCGGTTTTTTGCCATCAGCGCAGGGGTGGGATTAGACGCTATTGTTTGTAAAAAGGCGTTGAAATCCAGAGTAAAAGATGTATTGAACCGTTTCGGTTTAGGGAAGCTTACCTACACGTTTCTGACGGTGGTATCCCTGTTTACCATGAAAACCACCACAGTGGCAATGCGTTTTGACAAGAAGGAAAAGTGCAGCCGCAAAAAACTGATATTTGCCGCAGCCATGAATTTCCCGGCGGAGGGAGGGGGTGTTCCCATGGCACCCAAAGCATCTTCCCGTGACGGAAAGCTTTCGGTCTGCCAGGCATTCGGCATCCCTAAGTGGCGGACATTTTTCTGCCTGCCGTTTCTGGTGCTGGGAAAACATCCGGAAATCAAGGGCTTTGATTTGACAGATGCAGCGGAGTGTGAAATTTCTTTAGAGGAACCTACGGTGCTCCATGCAGACGGGGAGTACTGCGGAGACGTGGTGAAGATACAGTTTCAGTGCCTTCCCAAAAAACTTATGATACTGAATCGGATGGAAAAATAAGACATAAATAAATCCTTCCTTTCATACATTAAAATAAGCTATGGAAGGGGTACTTTTATGGATATCAGCACGAAGAAAGAATTTGACTTATACAAAGATATTAAAAACAGGACGGGCGGAGAGCTGTACTTAGGAGTGGTAGGGCCGGTGCGCACCGGAAAATCCACGTTTATCAAGCGCTTTATGGATTTGATGGTGGTTCCCTATATGGAGGATGAACATGCAAAGGAGCGCACCTTAGATGAACTGCCCCAGTCAGCGGCGGGGAAAACCATTATGACCACCGAGCCGAAGTTTATCCCCCAGGAGGCGGCGGAAATTGTGATGCCGGAGGAGGGAAACGGCGGGGAAGCAGTGCGGTTTAAGGTGCGCCTCATCGACTGTGTGGGTTTTATGGTGGAGGGAGCCTCCGGTCATATGGAGGGCTCAGAGAAACGGATGGTAAAAACCCCCTGGTTTGACCATGAGATTCCCTTTGTGGAGGCGGCGTCCATCGGAACGGAAAAGGTGATTCGTGACCATGCCACCATCGGAATCGTGGTGACCACCGACGGAAGCATCGGGGAGTTAGAGCGGGAAAATTACATAGAAGCGGAAGAAAAGACGGCGGAGGAATTAAATGCCATCGGGAAGCCCTACATTATGCTGTTAAATTCCAAAAAGCCCTACAGTGACGAGACAGTGAAATTAGCGGAAGAGCTGGGAGAAAAATACAGGACGGCAGTGTTGCCGGTTAACTGCGAGCAGCTGCGAAAAGAGGATGTGTACCGGATTTTGGAGAGTATTCTCTATGAGTTTCCGGTGGCAAGGGTGGAATTTTTTATCCCGAAATGGGCGGAAATGTTAGCGGTGGACCATCCCATGAAGGCGGAGATTATAAAGACCGCATCTAACCTTTTAGGGCAAATGCAGAAAACAAAAGATGTCTACCGGCTAGATATGACGCCGGAGCAGTATGTTTCTAAAATTAAAATGGAAGAGTTAGATCCCGCCGCGGGCTGTGTAAAAATCCGTATGGACATGGGGGAAAAATATTACTACGAAAATATGAGTGAGCTGACCGGAGTGCCCATTCAGGGAGAATACGAGCTGATTTCCATGATTAAGGAGATGGCGGCCTTAAAGGAATCCTACGAAAAGGTATCGGATGCCTTTGAACAGGTGCAGGCAAAAGGGTACGGCGTAGTGAATCCGGGGCTTTCCGATATTACCATGGAGGAACCGGTGCTGATTCGCCATGGCAATAAATTCGGTGTGAAAATGAAAGCAATTTCCCCCTCGATTCATATGATACGGGCCAATATTGAGACGGAAATTGCCCCTATTGTGGGAAGCGAGGAGCAGGCAAACGATTTGATTTCCTATATCAAGGAGGGACAGAAGAGCGAGGAGGGCGCCTGGGAAACCAATATTTTCGGCAAATCCATCGGAGAACTGATGGAGGACGGCATCCGGGGAAAAATTGCCATGATGGACGATGAATGCCAGATGAAGCTGCAGGACACCATGCAGAAGATTGTCAATGACAATAACGGCGGAATGGTGTGTATCATTTTATAAAATCAGCGGAAAAAGCGGAAGAAAGCATGAGAGGCTTAATCTTCGGCTTTTTCTTTTTTTTCTTCTTCAGTGTCCGGCAGCTTCTGGTAGTCACCGGATTCTTTAAATTCGTTGTAGGCGTCCTGATAAGCGGCGGTAATTGCTTCTTTCATAGGGTCTTTATCGCTGACCATGGACATGGAGGTGGAGAAAGCAGTTTCCACCGCTTCCTTGCTGCGGCAGGATTTTAACTGCTGTTCGAAGGATTCCCGCATGGATTGTACCCTTGCCGCCTGTAGGTAAAGGTCCGGGTATTCTGCCTGGAGAAAACGCATTTCCTCTGCAGTCAGCTTTTTCCCGGCTTTTAACTTTGCCTGAATGTGGGCGAGATAAGCCTGTTTTTCCTCATCGCTCATGCCGCAGGCAGGGCTTAATAGTTCAGAGATATTCGTTGTCAGTTCGAAATGATCCATGGCAGACCGTGCATCTGTGGTCAGCCCGGATTTCTTAGCGATTCCCAGATTAGAAGAAGATAACCGCTGTGTTACCTGCGCTACCGGGTTGCCATTGCTGCGCTCCGGATGCAGGGCTTTTGTGAAACCTGAAAAATCAAATGCTGTCATGGCTGAGATCCTCCTTGGATTGGTGTTTTTTATTATAGAGTATATCGTCTGATTTGCCAAAAACTTGACAGATATCCGCTCTTGTGTTATATATGTTACACGTATCACACTGGCACATATGTAACAGTGATACATTTATCACAGAGTGTAAGGAAATGATGTATGGAAAATATTTTAAAGACAATCATGAGTGAGCGGGGTGGCTACCGCCTTTCCGGTTCTGAGGCAAACAAGCTCACGAAGGAGTGCCTTCAGAAGGCGTTGGTTTATCTGATGAAGGAGAGTCCCTTTGAGAAGATTTCCGTCACGGAACTGGTGAAAAAATCGGGTGTATCCCGTCAGTCCTTTTACCGGAATTATCGTTCCAAAGAGGCGATTTTAAAGGATATGTGGCAGAATATCTATTGTCAGATGGCAGAGACCCTGTGGGATAAAAAATATCAAAAAGATACTTATCAGTGGTATTATGATATGTTTACCATTATCAGGGAAAACGGAACCACTATAGAGCTGTTAATGAAGGCAAAGCTGCATATTACAGACGGGGAGGGGATTTTGCCGTTGTTTCAGAATGTTTTTTCTGCGGGGGATATGGAAGAGAGATACACCATGTCTGCCTATGAAGGAGCGTTAAAGGCAGTGATTAATGAGTGGTTTCAGCAGGGAATGAAAGAAGAGGCGGCGGATATGGCGGAATTATGCAACCGCCTGTTTGGAGATTATCACGGGAAACTGATAGAAACCATACCTGACAGCGAAGAGGCGGAAAGCGGGGGACAGTTATGAGAGAAGAACCGAAAATCATCTATTACAGGGATGAATTAGAAGATGAATTTTCCGGAGACAACATCACCCCCAGAGTTATTGATAAAAATTACCGGTATGAGAGAAGCGCCTTAAGCCGCCTGTTCTGGTACAGGATTGTGGCGCTGCCGCTGGCATTTTTGTATATGAAGCTGTATTTTCATCATAAAATAGTAAATAAAAAGGCTTTGCGCAGGGCAAAGGGTCAGCCATATTTTATGTATGGAAACCACACCCACTTTTTAGCGGATGCCCTGGTGCCCACCCTGGCAAATCTGCCGAAAGCCGTTTCTGTGATTGTCAATGCTAATAATGTGTCCATCCCTTATCTGGGACGGATTACCCCGAGCCTTGGGGCATTGCCCCTGCCAGATGACGGGGAGGCGGCAAAGAATTTTATGGGGGCGCTAAAACGGCGGGTGGAACGGCGGGAGTGCATTATGATTTATCCGGAGGCGCATATCTGGCCCTATTACACCGATATACGCCCGTTTCGGGAGTTATCCTTCCGCTATCCCGTAAACTTTCATACCCCGGTATTCTGTCTGACCAACACCTATCAGAAGAGGAAATTCAGCGGAAAGCCTAAGATGGTGACTTATATTGACGGGCCCATTTACCCCGACGGGACGCTGCCTGCTAAGGAACAGAAAAAGCAACTGCGGGATATGGTCTATGAGAAAATGAAAGAGCGGGCAAAGAACAATGAGGTTATTTGTATCCGCTATGAAAAAGCTAAAGGAAACGAGTTATGAGAAATATTTTATTTTCGGGAAATGAGAAGGTATTTGACGGGATACTTACCTGTATGCTTTCCATTTTAAAACGCAGCAGCACAGAGGAGCCCTTCTGTTTTTATATTTATACCATGGACGTCAGCCGGATAAAACCGGAATACACACCTGTTTCAGACCGTCAGGCGTTATTTTTAGAGGAAACAGCAAAAAAATATCATGCAGGGAATACCGTGGTAAAGGTAGATGTGACAGAGCTGTATGAGAAGGAATTTGCCTATTGCCCCAATGAATCGGCATATTGTTCCCCCTACACGCTGCTGCGGCTTTTTGCAGATCAGGTGGAGGAAATGCCGGAAAAACTGCTTTATCTCGACGTGGATATCCTTTTAAACCGTGATATTGCCCTGCTCTATGACATTGACGTGGAGGGCTATGAGTATGCGGCGGCAAGGGACCATTATGGAAAATATCTGTTAAACCCCAATTACATTAATGCTGGGGTACTCCTTCTGAATATGGAGGAAATCAGAAAAACAGGACTGTTAGAGAAAGCAAGAGGGCTGATTAAGGAAAAGAAACTGGTATTTGCAGACCAGAGCGCCATCTACCGCAGCACCAGCCGAAAAAAGATGCTGCCGCAGAAATTTAACGACCAGAAATTTTTACATAAGCATACAGTGGTACGCCATTTTTCCAAGAGACTGTTTTATCTGCCCTATCCCCATACGGACAATATCAAGCAGTGGAGGGTCAGCGATATCCACCGGGTATTTGGCTACTATGTGTTTGACGATATTTTATATGAGTATATCTATTTGAAGAAAAAATATGAAAATGAAATCGAAGTAAAGGAGATTACCAATGAACAGCAGTAAACGGATTCCAATCTTTTATGCCTGCGATGACAATTTTGTAAAATACACCGTTGTGTCTATCCGGTCTCTCATAGAACATGCGTCCTTAGAAAAGGAATATGTGATTCATGTGCTGAATACAGGGATTTGTGAGAAAATGAAGCAGGTGCTTTCCTCCATGGAAAATGACAGGTTTAAGATACGCTTTGAAGATGTGACGGAGTATTTAAAAAATATCAGTGAAAAGCTTCCCATCCGTGATTATTATTCCAATACCACTTATTACCGTATGTTTATTGCGGAGATGTTTCCGGAGTATGACAAGGCGGTTTATATTGACAGTGATACCGTGGTGCTGGGGGATATTTCAGAGCTTTACAACCATGAGTTGGGAGACAATTACGTGGGTGCTGCCCCTGACCAGGTTATCGTGCAGACAGATACCTACGGCGAATATGCGGAGCAGGTGCTGGGTGTTGACAGGCTTCATTATTTCAACGCAGGGCTTCTGGTGATGAACTGCAGGCAGTTTCGGGAGCAGAAGGTGTTAGAACAGTTTGTGGAACTGCTCCATATGTATAATTTTGTGGTGGCACAGGATCAGGACTATCTGAATGTCATCTGCAAAGACCATGTGCAGTGGATTGCCCAGCAGTGGAATACGGAGGTTTTCGGTAACATTTCCTATGGGGAAGAGGAATTTAAGATCATTCATTACAATCTGGTTTCTAAGCCCTGGCATTATGACGACTGCCGCTATCAGGAGTATTTCTGGCAATATGCCAAAAAGACGGCGGTCTATGAGGAAATTAAAGCGGAGCTTTTTCATTATACAGACGAAGAGAGGAAAGAGGATGCCATTTCCGGGGAAAGGCTCCTTGAGACGGCAAAGAGTGAGACGGAAAAAGAAAATAATTACTTAAAACTGCGGGACAGCGGAAAACTAAAGGCAAAGGACAGGTTAGAGGTGTTGGATAAAATTGCTGTCCTAGAGCGGGAGGGTAGATTTGACGAGGATGTGGAGGAGGATCCCCCCACAAAGGAATTAAAGCCGGAGGATATTGATTATCTGAGAAAAAAAATCAGCAGTAAAATCAAAAGACGGTTTACCTATACCGTGGCAAGAAGCTTTCTGAATAATATCCTGGAGAGTAAAAAACTGATTATCAAAGACATTAAGGGAATTGAGCATTTTAAAAATTTAGATTCCGGAGCGATTATCACCTGCAATCACTTTAATGCCTTTGACAGCTTTGCCATCCAGATTGCATACGAGGCGTCGGAGCAGAAAAACCGAAAATTTTACCGGGTGATCCGGGAGGGAAATTATACGAATTTCCCGGGATTTTATGGACTCTTGATGAGAAACTGCAATACTTTCCCTCTAAGCTCCAACAAAAATACCATGAAAAAATTTTTAAAGGCAATGGATATTGTACTGCAAAACGGGGATTTCATGCTGATTTACCCGGAGCAGAGCATGTGGTGGAATTACCGTAAGCCAAAGCCGCTGAAAAAGGGAGCGTATACCTTTGCTGCCCGCAATAACGTTCCGGTGCTGCCCTGCTTTATTACCATGGAGGACAGCGACATTTTAGGGGACGACGGATTTTACGTGCAGGAATATACCATCCATGTGGCAGAGCCGATATACCCGGATGAGCGTAAGAGCCGGGCGGAGAATATTGAAGCCATGCGGACAAAGAATTACGAGGTTTGGAAGCAGATTTACGAGGAAACCTACGGGGAAAAACTGGTGTATAGCTGCCAGCAGGAAATGAAAACAGGCTGAGGCAGACCCGGTAAAACACTGCGGAGGAAATGAGGTTATCGGTTGTAAAGCTATGGATTTCTGTTATAATATTGAGTAGGATGTCAGAGGGGATGTTTTTAAGGGGATTGAGGGCAGATTGCACAAAGCAGGCTCTGTGCAATCTGCCAATATCAGTTATTGACAGTTCCTTAGAAAAAGGTTTTAGAATGAGTGAAAAGAGAGGGTATGTATGAATCCAGTGTATGAAAAATTGCAGAAATGTTATGAGAGCTATAAGAAAAAAATTCAGTTTACACCCAAGGTGGCGCTGGTGTTAGGTTCCGGTCTGGGGGATTATGCTAATGATATCAAGGTGGAGGCTACTTTAGATTACCATGATATTGAGGGATTTCCGGTTTCTACTGTTCCGGGGCATAAGGGCAGGTTTATTTTCGGTTATGTGGGGGAAACACCGGTGGTGTGTATGCAGGGACGTGTCCACTATTATGAGGGTTACGAGATGTCCGATGTGGTGCTGCCGGCCAGGTTGATGAAAATGATGGGGGCGGAGGTTTTATTCCTCACCAATGCGGCGGGGGGGATCCAGCTTGGTATGAAGGCCGGGGATTTTATGATGATAAAAGACCAGATAGGATGCTTTGTGCCGTCACCTTTGCGGGGGGCGAATATGGACGAGCTGGGAGTACGTTTCCCAGATATGAGCCAGATTTATGATTTGGAGTTACAGAAGCTGGTGCGGAGGGCTGCGTTGAAATTAGATATTGATTTGAAAGAGGGAACTTATATGCAGTTATCCGGTCCCCAGTTTGAGACACCTAAGGAAGTGGCAATGTGCCGTACCTTAGGGGCTGATGCCGTGGGTATGAGCACTGCCTGTGAAGCCATCGCCGCAAGGCATATGGGGATGCGGGTAGCAGGCATTTCCTGTATCAGCAACCTTGCCTGCGGAATCACAGCCGTTCCCCTGTCCCATGAGGAAGTGCAGGAGACCGCAGATAGAGTGGCACCGAAATTTAAAGCATTAGTGACAGAGATAATACAGAATATCAAATAAAAACAGTAACAAAACAGACACGGAGGAAATGGAATGAACATTCGGTTTTACAATGCAAAAATTTTACAGACGGCAGAGAATCATACGTTCCACATTGTGGAAGGGGAACTCTGGGTGAAGGGAGACAGTATTGTATATATAGGAGAAAATAGCGCCACGGCTGAGACGGCAGCGGAAAATGCCGGGAGTGGCAAGGAAGCACCTGCCTGGGACCGTGAGATTGATGCGGCGGGCAACCTTTTGATGCCGGGCTTTAAAAATGCCCACACCCATACGGCAATGACCTTTTTGCGTTCCTATGCGGACGACTTGCCATTGCAGGATTGGCTGAATCAGCAGGTATTCCCGAGAGAGGGGCAGCTTACGGAAGATGATGTCTACTGGTTGAACATCTTAGGCATCATGGAGTACTTAACCAGCGGTATTACCTCAAACTTTGATATGTACTTCTTCCCTCCCGTTAATGCAAAAGCCTCTGCCGACACAGGCTTCCGTACCGTCCAGACCAGCGGTTTAAATAACTACGGCGGAACTGTGGAGCTGATGGAGGAAAATTACCACATTGTCAACGAACTCAGCGACTTAACCTCCTTTATCGTAGGCTTCCACGCCGAGTACACCACCTCAAAAGAACTGATGGAGGGCGTGGCAAAGTTAGCACAGAAATTAAAATCCCCGGTATGGGTGCACAACTCTGAGACAAAATTAGAGGTGGCAGAGTGCAAAGAGCGCTGGGGGATCACACCGACACAGCTCACCGACAGCCTTGGCATGTACGAATACGGCGGCGGTGGCTATCACTGTGTCTGGTTCGAAGATTCCGATTTTGAAATTTTTCAAAAAAGAAACCTGACAGCCGTTACCAATCCAGCCTCCAACCTGAAATTAGCCTCCGGAATCTGCCCGGTAAAACGTTTTGTCGATAACGGCATTTCCATGGCAATCGGAACCGACGGACCCGCCAGCAACAACTGTCTGGACATGTTCCGTGAAATGTTCTTAACCTCCACCTTAGCAAAGGTTCGTGAAATGGACGCAGAATGTATCAGTGCCGATGAAATCCTTTATATGGCAACCGCAGGCGGCGCCCACGCCATGCTTTTAGACGACTGCGACAGCTTAGCCGAGGGTAAAAAAGCAGATATTATCATGATAGACCTCCAGCAGCCCAACATGCAGCCCGAAAACAACATCGTCAAAAACCTAGTCTACAGCGGAAGCAAACAGAACGTAAAAATGACCATGGTAAACGGCAAAATCCTCTACGAGGACAACCAGTTTAATATCGGATTTGATAAAACTGAAATCTACAGGCGTGCCAATCAAATCATAGGAAGAATGAAATAGAAAGTCAGTTGTAAGTTTTTTTCAGTAAACAGCCCGGAATGACAGCCCCTCCCATGTGAACCCCTGAAAAACGCCAGTGCTTAGCGAGGTATTTTCGAGCTTAGCATCCGCTGCGATTTTTCATGGAGCGAGAGCGTGTCCAGATGGGAGGGGCTGTCATTCCGGGCGTCCCCTACTGAATAAACCTATAACACACATTTTTAAGGAGAACTATGCGAGTAATTTTTATACATCACAGCTGCTTTCTGGTAGAAGTAGACGAAAAGGTTTTAATTTTCGACTGGTTTGCCGGAGACAGGGTAAACGGCTATCACTTCCACGGCGTCCTGCCCGAATATGAGCCGGACACCCCGGTCTATGTCTTTGCCAGCCATAAACATCAGGATCATTTTGACATGGACGTGCTTCACTGGGCGGAAAAATATCGCAACATTCATTATATTTTTTCCAAGGACTGCAAAATGAGCCCTAATTTTTTGAGGAAACATGGATTTCCGACGGATATCAGGGAGAAAATCTTATATGTGGGTGCCTGCGAAAAGTACAAGGTGGATGATTTGGAAATCGAGACGCTCCGTTCCACCGATGCGGGTGTTGCCTTTTATGTGGAAACGAGGGGGGCTTCCCTTTTCCACGCCGGAGATTTGAATAACTGGCGTTGGGAAGGAGCCGGAGATATCATCAACAGCAGTATGGACCTGAATTACAGAGGACAGATAAACCGGATTGCAAAGAAACATATTAACATCGCTTTCGTCCCCATGGACCCAAGGTTAGGGCAGCACCGGTGCCTCGGCATAGACTACTTTTTAAAAAACACATCGGCAGAGTATGTATTCCCTATGCACATGTGGCAGGACTATTCCGCCATACCGGAATATAAAAAGCAGATTTCCAACGGGACAATGGCAGAGCGCATTGTGGAGATCACCCACGAGAATCAGGTTTTTGAAATGAAGGAAGAGTAAAATCTTGTGCTTGTGACTTGACGATTGGGAAATAGTTGCGATATACTAAATTAGTTAAAGAGAAAGGCAGGTAGTGGCTATGGCATTTTTGGGATGGTTTGTACATTATTTTGTAATTGCGTTAATTCTTGCAGTGGTTGCCGGCTTGGGATTTTTGACTGGCAAAAAATTAAGACAGCGCAAGGACGCAAAGACAGCAGAGTAAGTTGGAGGAACTAGTCGTGAAAAAGTTTTACGGAGAAAATGAACTGCGCAGGATGTATCTGGAATTTTTTGAGAGCAAAGATCATCTGCGTATGAACAGCTTTTCATTGGTACCGCACAATGACAAGAGCTTATTGTTAATCAATGCAGGCATGGCGCCTTTAAAGCCGTATTTTACAGGGCAGGAGATTCCCCCGAGGAAGAGAGTCACCACCTGTCAGAAATGTATCCGTACCGGAGATATTGAAAATGTGGGCAAGACAGCAAGACATCTTACCTTTTTTGAAATGCTGGGAAACTTTTCCTTCGGGGATTATTTTAAGCATGAAGCTATCGCATGGTCCTGGGAATTTCTGACCAAGGTGCTAGGCTTAGAAGAGGACAGGCTTTACCCTTCCATCTATGGGGAGGACGATGAAGCATTTGAAATCTGGAATAAAGAAGTCGGCGTTCCGGCAGAGCGTATCACAAGATTTTACCGTGATCCGGAAACCGGGGAATGTGATAATTTCTGGGAGCACGGCGCAGGTCCCTGCGGTCCCTGTTCCGAGATTTATTATGACCGGGGTGAAAAATACGGCTGCGGCAGCCCGGATTGTAAGGTAGGCTGTGACTGTGACCGTTTCATGGAGGTATGGAACAACGTATTTACCCAGTTTAACGGGGACGGCAAAGGCGGTTACGAGGAATTAGAGCAGAAAAATATTGATACAGGGATGGGCTTAGAGCGTCTTGCTGTGGTAATGCAGGACGTGGATTCTGTCTTTGACATTGATACCATGAAAGCCATTCGTGACAAGGTTTGTGAGTTATCCGGTAAAACCTATCAGAAGGATGCTTTAGATGATGTATCCATCCGTCTGATTACCGACCATATTCGTTCCGCAACTTTTATGGTTTCTGACGGAATTATGCCTTCTAACGAGGGCAGGGGCTATGTGCTCCGCCGTATTATCCGACGTGCGGCACGTCACGGAAGAATGCTTGGCATTGACGGAACCTTTATGGCACGGCTTTCCGCCACGGTTATCAATGAGAGCAAGGACGGTTATCCGGAATTAGAGGAAAAACAGGATTTCATCTTCAAGGTTTTAACCCAGGAGGAAGAGAAATTCAGCAAGACCATCGACCAGGGGCTTGCCATCTTAGCCGATATGGAGAAAGAGATGGAGAGCAAAGGGGAGAAGGTTTTATCCGGGGAGGAAGCCTTCAAATTATATGATACCTATGGTTTCCCCATGGATTTAACCCAGGAAATCTTAGAGGAAAAAGGCTTTACCATTGACGAAGAGGGCTTTAAGAAAGCCATGGAGGTACAGAGGACTACCGCAAGGGCTGCCCGTAAGGTGACAAACTACATGGGTGCAGACGTGACGGTATACGAGTCCATCGACCCGTCCGTTACCACGGAATTTGTGGGTTATGATAAATTAACGGCAGATTCAGAGGTAACAGTGCTCACCACCGAGACGGAGCTGGTGGAGGCATTATCTGACGGAGAAGTGGGAACCGTCATTGTAAAAGAGACGCCCTTCTATGCTACCATGGGCGGACAGCAGGGAGATAAGGGCGTTATCCGCACCGCAAATGGTGAGTTTGTAGTGGAGGATACCGTAAAACTGTTGGGCGGAAAAGTGGGCCACATCGGAAAAGTGGTAAGCGGTATGATAAAAGTGGGAGATACCGTTACCTTATCCGTAGATGCAGAGCTTCGTGGCAAGACCTGTAAGAACCATTCTGCAACGCATTTAATGCAGAAAGCTCTTCGTGAGGTACTAGGAACCCATGTACAGCAGAAGGGATCTTATCAGGACGGTGAGCGGACGCGCTTTGATTTCAGCCATTTTGAGGCAATGACACCGGAAGAACTGTCAGCCGTGGAAAAGATGGTGAATGAGAAGATTGCAGAAAATATCGCAGTGGAGACAGCTGTCATGACGGCTGACGAGGCAAAAAAGACAGGGGCAATGGCACTCTTTGATGAAAAATACGGAGAGACCGTCCGGGTGGTTTCCATGGGAGATTTCTCAAAAGAGTTCTGCGGCGGTACCCATGTAAAGAATACCGGGGAGATTGCGGCATTCAAGATTATTTCCGAGAGCGGCGTTGCGGCCGGTATCCGCCGTATTGAAGCACTTACCGGAGAAAATGTATTTGCATATTACCAGAAAGTGGAGGAAGAATTAGAGGCAGCTGCAAAGGCTGCAAAAGCAACTCCTGCAACCCTGGTGGAGAAAATTGAACATATGATGGCGGAGATTAAGGCACTTACCAGCGAGAACGAGTCCTTAAAGAGCAAAGCCGCACAGGAAGCCTTAGGCGATGTGATGGATCAGGTGACAGAGGTGGGAGGCGTAAAACTCCTCGCTGCAAGTGTGGAGGGTGTGGATATGAACGGCCTTAGGGATTTAGGCGATAAACTCAAGGCAAAATTAGGTGATGGCGTGGTAGTCTTAGCTTCTTCCTGTGACGGAAAGGTAAATCTTGTGGCTATGGCAACCGACGAAGCCATGGCAAAGGGCGCCCATGCAGGAAATCTTATCAAGAGCATTGCCGGAAAAGTCGGCGGCGGCGGCGGTGGACGTCCGAATATGGCACAGGCAGGCGGCAAGAATCCGGCAGGCATTCCGGATGCCATCGCAGAGGCAAAAACAGCATTAGCGGGTCAGATTGCATAAAAGGAAGTTTCGTAAAACAGCGAAATTGACGTGATTGTTCGTTTCTTACGGTTGTTTCGATAACGCCAATTTTAGTAAATTAAATTTTAATAAAAAAATAGTTGACGAATAAAAAAAATATGATATACTATTCTATAGTGCAATAAATATGACCCAATCAGTTGAATATGCACAATACGCAACTGGAGGGAGGTTAGGTGTGAGATAATGTCTAGTGTAATTGTTAAAGAGAACGAGACTTTAGATAGCGCTTTACGTCGTTTCAAAAGAAACTGCGCCAAAGCAGGTATCCAGCAGGAGATTCGTAAAAGAGAACATTACGAGAAACCAAGCGTAAAACGTAAGAAAAAATCTGAAGCAGCTAGAAAAAGAAAATACAATTAATTGGGATTCAATTTTTGTATGCAGGAGGGCTATCGCTAAGGCGGTAGCCTTTTCTTTTATCTGGTGAGATTTTGGTGTTAAAAGAAGGGGGATAAGGTTATGAGGCAGATTGCACTAAGAGGGCTCTGTTTTTGTACCTCGCCCAGCCGTCCGTGGCTGGGCGTTACTGGGTACCTTGCAGATTTCTAAGAACCTCTAATCTCTTCCCATAGTCACAAAAACAGAGCCTTCTTGGTGCAATCTGCCAATATCAGTTATCGACAGGCCCCTTTTGATACCCCGATATCAGTTATTGACAGGCCCCTTTTGATATCCCGATATCAGTTGTTGACAGGCCCCTTTTGACACCCTGAATCCTTGTGGGAAATTTTACGAAATAACGTTTTTTAGCTGGCAGAAGGAGAAAGAACACAAAAACGGAGTAAAACTATGATTAGAAAAATGCAGAAAACAGATATAAATAAAGTTGCTGATATCTGGCTGGACACCAATTTAAAAGCCCATAACTTTATTTCACCGCAATATTGGAACGATAATTTCCAAGCCGTAAAAGATGCGCTTTTACAGGCAGAAGTATACGTCTATGAGGACGAAGCCCAAAACCGGATAGAAGGCTTCATCGGACTAAACGACACCTATATCGAGGGCATCTTTGTCCGTAGCGAATCCCAGTCCTGCGGTATCGGAAAACAACTACTGGATTTTGTAAAACAAAGAAAACAACAATTAAACCTGCACGTTTATGAAAAAAACACCCGTGCACTAAAATTTTACCAAAGAGAAAAATTCCATATTCAAACCGAAACCACCGACGAACCCACCAAAGAAAAAGAATACCATATGCACTGGAACCGTAAAACCAGCCAATAACCGAAAGGATTCGGCGGACAAAAGCGGAGGAGGGCGGTCAGTAACTGAGATTGGCAGATTGCAGGCAGCAGGCACCGGGGATTTTGACTCTGGGAGGAGATTAGAGGTTCTTAGAACCCCTTATCTCCGTACAGTGTCATAAATCCCCGGTGCCTGCTGCCTGTAATCTGCCCTCACAGCCTAACCTTCGCCCTCCTCCCGCTTTTGTCCGCCGAATCCGTCTCATTCTAATACCCTAATTCTTCCCCAATCAAAATAACCTTAATCCGTCCTGCAATCCCGCTCCGTCTCGTAACAACCACCTGATTGCAGATGCAGTCCGGGGACAGGCAGTCGCCGCAAATTCCGGTAGCTGCACAGGGAGTATTTTTATTCAGCCTCTTGCAGTTCATCGGGGTAGCCACGTTATGCACTCTGGAAAGCGCTTCTTCCACATTTGCCGCCACCTTATTCATCCCCGCTAAAATAATCACGGTTTCCGGTCCGTAAATTAGGGCAGCCACCCGGTTTCCGGTGCCGTCAATATTGACAAGCTCGCCGGAGGCGGTGACAGCATTGGTGCTCATAAGATAAAAATCTGCATTTAAAGCCTCGTGATATAGTTTTTTTGTCTCTTCCGGCGACTTTGCTGTGGCGCGGTCAATCAGCCGGATATTCGGGTCATGCCGCAGAGCGGTGAGCATTCCGGTCTCGTCTAATGTCATGGAACCGCCAAATGAAACGGAGCAGCCCGCTGTGAAGTAAGAGAATACTTTTTTCTCTGCCTCTTCCACGGTGGGGAAATAGAATCCCTCCATCCGGCGTTTTTCTAAATTTTTAATGACAGTATCTGCCAGTGTTTTGTAATACATGCTTCTTGGTGTTTCTGTACTCATTTGATATCCCTCCTATATGTATGACAGCCTATAAACAGGTATAGAAACAGTATATCATTTCAGAGGGAAAATTCCTATATTTTTTTCTGTTTGACACGGGGAAGCATTGCATACTGCAAAATAATATTTTATAATTTAGTACTAGTACAATGTACTAGTGTACTGGCTCATTCATATTTAGCCAAAATGCACTGCCTATATCGCCATCTGCTACGTTGTCGTCGGTCAACGTAGCCACCGCTACGCCTCCCTCCTCCGCCTTGCAGAGTGACGATATATCCAGCACAGTTTAGCTAAAAATGAACGAGACAGTACACTAGGCAGTAAAAAGCTGCACGGCAAAAAAGAAAGAAGGAGAGAGATATGAGCGAAAATCTGAAAAAAATGATTTCTTATTATAAACCCTATCTGGTGATTTTCTGGGCGGACATGTTTTTTGCAGCGCTGTCGGCGGCAATCGCATTGTCATTGCCTTTAGTGGTGCGTTATGTGACTTCAACCCTGATTTATATGGAGCCGCAGGTAATTTTGTCCCAGGCAAAGTGGATTGCAGTGCTGTTGCTTGTAATGGTGGCGGTAGACTGTTACAGCAAATTTTTTATTTCTAACTATGGACATGTAATGGGAGCAAAAATAGAGTATGATATGCGGGCGGAGATTTTTGACCATTTCCAGAAGCTGTCCTTTGCCTTTTACGATAATCAGAAGGTAGGGCAGATGATGTCCCGTATCACCACAGATTTGTTCGATATTACGGAGCTTATGCACCATGGACCGGAAAATATTATTTTATCCCTCATCAAAATTATCGGCGCCTTTGTGATTTTGCTGAATATTAATCCTCTGCTGGCATCAGCGGCATTCGTGGTGCTGCCCTTTATGTTTGCTTTTGCCTTTTATATGAATAAAAAAATGCGGCTGGCCTTCCGACAGAACCGTGTAAAAATTGCAGAAATCAATGCCCAGATTGAGGATAATTTATCCGGCATCCGGGTGGTAAAATCCTTTGCCAACGAGGAAATTGAAAACGGAAAATTCAGGGAGGGGAATGCAGGATTTCTTGCGGCAAAAAAGAACAGCTACCACTATATGGGAAGCTTCAGCGCGGGAATGGGGGCGTTTACCACGCTGATACAGGTCTGTGTTATTTTGGCGGGTATCGTCTTTATTGCCTACGGAAAGGTGGATGTCAGTGACCTTGTGACTTTTCTGCTGTACATCAGCGTCTTTACGGAACCGGTAAGGACTCTGATTGATTTTACGGAGCAGTTTCAGAACGGATATACCGGATTTGAGCGTTTTCGGGAGATTATGAATATCGAGCCGGATATCAGGGACAGGGAAGGCGCAAAAGAGTTAAGTGCGGTGAGAGGAGATATTGCCTTTGAAGATGTTTCCTTCCAGTATGAAGAAAATACGGAGCGGGTACTAAGCCACATCAATTTAAAGGTACCGGCAGGGGCATATATGGCGTTGGTGGGATCTTCCGGCGCGGGAAAAAGTACGCTGTGTTCCCTGATACCAAGGTTTTATGATGTGACGGGGGGAAGCGTGAAAATTGACGGGAAAGATGTCCGTGATTTGACCCTAAAGAGCCTGAGAAACCATATCGGCATTGTACAGCAGGACGTGTATCTGTTTGTGGGAACGGTTTATGACAATATCCGTTACGGAAAACCGGATGCCACCAGGGAGGAGGTCATTGAAGCGGCGAAAAATGCCAATGCCCATGAGTTTATTATGTCTCTGCCAAAGGGGTATGAGACGGATATCGGACAGCGGGGAATTAAGCTTTCGGGCGGGCAGAAGCAGCGTCTCTCCATTGCCAGAGTGTTCCTGAAAAATCCGCCCATACTGATTTTTGATGAGGCAACCTCGGCGTTAGATAACGAGAGCGAAAAAGTAGTGCAGGATTCTCTGGAGAAGCTGGCAAAAAACCGTACCACTTTCGTGATTGCGCATCGTCTTTCTACTATCAAAAATGCGGAGAAAATCCTGGTTTTGACGGAGGAAGGTATCGCGGAGGAAGGAACCCATGAGGAACTGTTAGAGCAGAAGGGCGTTTATGAGAAACTTTACAATATGCAGTTTCAGAAGGTATAAAAATATAAAAGTTTTATGAAATCCGTGGTAAAATTTGCAAAACAGGATAAAGTGGAGTAGAATAATGGTGTTTGTTTAAAAGGAAGTCTGTAGTGGGGAAATCTGCAAAATGGGGCAGCGGTCTTAAGTACAGGCAGCAGAAAGGATGGGTAGCAGTTATGACAAAAATTGATATTATATCCGGTTTTCTTGGAGCCGGAAAGACCACTTTTATTAAAAAAATGTTAGATGAGGTATTTAAGGGAGAGAAAATCGTTCTGATAGAAAATGAATTCGGGGAGGTCGGCATTGACAGCGGCTTCTTAAAGGATGCGGGAATCGAAATCAGCGAGTTAAATTCCGGTTGTATTTGCTGTTCCCTGGTAGGAGATTTTGGAAAAAACCTGCATGAAGTCATTGAGAAATTTCACCCGGACCGTATTTTAATCGAGCCCTCAGGTGTCGGCAAATTATCGGACGTTATGAAGTCTGTGATTGATGTGGAAAAAGATGAGGATGTAAAATTAAACGGTCTGATTACAGTGGTAAATGCGCTGAAAGCCAGCAAACAGATGAAGGCATTCGGCGAGTTCTTCAATAATCAGATTGAATACGCCACTACCGTTGTTTTAAGCCGCAGCCAGAACGCTACACCGGAGCAGTTAGAGCTTTGTGTAAAACAGATTCAGTCCCTAAACAGTAAAGCGGCGATTATTACCACACCTTGGGCTTCTATTAAAGGGGAGCAGATTTTAAAGGTGGTAGAGGGACAGGACTCTCTAGAAATGAAGCTGTTAGCGGAGCAGCACAGACACGAGGAGGAACATGAGCACCATCACGACCACGATGAGCATGAGCACCATCACGACCACGATGAGCATGAACACCATCATGAGCATGACCATGGAGAACATGAGCATCATCATGAGCACGATGAGAATGGTACTTGCGGCTGTCATGACCATGATGAGCATGAGCACCATCATGAGCACGAGCATCATCATGAGCATGACGAGAACTGCACCTGCGGTTGTCATGATCATCATCACCATCATGCAGATGAAGTATTTACCAGCTGGGGCAAAGAGACTCCGCATAAATTTACCAAAGAAAAGATTGAAGAAGTGTTAAAGACTCTGTGCGAGACAGACGATTACGGTGTGATTCTCCGTGCTAAGGGAATGGTAGAGGACGAGAACGGTTCCTGGATTTATTTTGATATGGTACCGGGTGAGTATGAAATCCGTGACGGCGAGCCTGACTACACCGGAAGGCTCTGCGTCATCGGAACAGATATTGAAGAGCACAGATTAGAGGAATTATTCGGAATTAGATAGAGAGGGAATCAGATATGCAGGAAATACCAGTATATTTATTTACCGGATTTATGGACAGCGGGAAAACTACGCTGGTGAAGGAAACGCTTTCCGATGAGAGTTTTACAGAGGGAGACGACTGTCTTTTGATTTGCTGTGAGGACGGGGAAGTGGAGTACGAAGAAGAAGAGTTGAAAAAAGCCAATACAACTCTTGTTATGGTGGAAAATGAAGAAGATTTTACCGCAGCTTTCCTAAAAGAGCAGCAAGAGAAATACCAGCCGGAAAAAGTATTTATCGAATATAACGGAACCTGGGAAATGTCCACGCTGCTAGAGACAGAGCTGCCAAAATACTGGGTGTTGGTGCAGGCGCTTGCCACCGTGGATGCCACCACCTTTGACATGTACCTTGCCAATATGCGCACCATGATTATGGAACAGCTGTTTCAGGCGGATGTGGTTATTTTCAACCGCTGCGATGACAGTACCGACAAGGGGAAATACCGCCGTAATGTTAAAGCACTGAACCGTAAGGCACAGCTTGTTTATGAGCGTGCCGACGGAACTTTAGACGAGCGTCCGGAGGAGTTGCCCTTTGATATTTCCGGGGATGAAATCGAGATTTCCGATGCCGATTATGCCATTTGGTATATGGATTGTATGGAAAATCCCAAAAAATACGAGGGAAAGAAGATTTCTTTCTTAGGTTTAGTCTACAACCCGGAGAAGCTGAAAAAAGGCGTGTTTGTGCCGGGACGTTTTGCCATGACCTGTTGTGTGGAGGATGTGACTTTTATAGGGTTTAAATGCAAATATCCGGGAGAGGATCAGATACCACATAAATCATGGATAAACATTACCGCAGAAGTTCACGTGGAATTTGCCAGAGAGTATAAGGGAAAGGGCCCGGTGCTTTATCCGGTGTCCATTACCCCGGCAGAAAAACCGGAGGACGAGCTAGTTTATTTTTCATAAGAGAAACCGCGGGAATATTGTAATTAAAAAGGGAATCCGCTATACTAAGGGAAGAAAACTTAGGATAGCGGATTTGTTAAATTAGTTTATTGTCCAATACCCGTCGTAAGCATATCCGGTTTTTCCAATTAACAAATGTTCCGACTTGGTAAAGCCTGCTTTCTGAATAGCTTTGATTCTTTCTACAGCATAGATGGGAGCCTTGGTAAGTATTCCCTTACAACCCAACAGTTCGGAGAGACGTGGTGTTATAAGGGAAATAATATCAAATAAAATATCTTCCTTTTCATAGTCGCTTCTTACGTCAACTCTTAAAATTCCCATATGATTAAATTCATCTTCGGAAACCCGCAAACATAACTCAATTGTTCCGATTACGCTGGATATTTCTTTATCGACAATAGAAAGTCTGACAAACCAACCATTTTCATAGGATAAATTCCAAAAGTCAAGAGCCTCTGCCATTCTTTCTTTTGTTGCATAGTAAAAATTATCTCCGTCACAATTATCACTATTAAAAAACGGCAGGGCATTCTTATCGCTGTAAACCTTTAATAAATCATCGATGTCTTCATTTTCAACTAATCTTAATAAAAATTTCCCGCTTTCTAACACAGGACAGGTTTCATAAATATTCATCATTTACCTCCGCTACGTTACCCTTCCAGTTTCCTCTGATATTCTCCAATCAACTTATCCGCCCTCAAAATATGGTTAATCAGCCAATTCTGCAAAAACGCCATCAATTCTAGCAGATACTCCTGCTGATTATCGTCCATATCATCTAACTCTGACAGATTAATTCCTACCAGCCGCTCAATAAAAGCGCTGTGTGCACGCCTCTGGATATCCAGCTTAGGATAATGGATCCGTTCCATAAGGGATTCTTCATCTTCAAAATGGAACTCCGTATAGTCTTTCAGTTCCCCAAGAAGCCGCATAATCTCATCATACTTGTCGTGGAGCAGTTCCTCATGAATCAGTTTATCCACATCCGCAATAATTTCAAAGAGACGGCGGTGCTCGTTGTCAATCAGTTCAATGCCTACCATATATTTTTCCGTGAAAGCAAAAGTATCAGCCTCTTGTGCAGCCATTTTACCAATCATGATATCGCTGCCTAAAATATGCCCGTAGAGCCAGCGGACCAGGAAGGTCAGAATTTCCTCTGCCGCAGAAAAAGCATTTTCCTCTGTGACAGAGGCCAAATCATAAGTAGTGACTTTTTCCGTAAAAGCAGCATGTTCCTTTTTCTGGCGGGGAAGCTCCGGGTCATTGATTTTTTCCATATAGGTTTCTTCGTGGGCGAAGTGGGTCGCAGCGTATTCCTTTAGCCGGGGAAGAAGGCTTTTCAGCACTGTCGGGGCATTAGAGCGGTCGGATAACAGCTCAAATGCCTCATTTATCATCTGAAATAAAGTGCGGTGTTCATTGTCGATTTCTTCTATTCCAATCAGACAGTCTTCGGTAAATTGATACATAGGAATGACCTCCTTTGTGATAGTGGTGAATTTGTTCCATACATTTATTATAATACAAAACGAAGAAAAGAGGGATAGGAAAATGATACGATTGCCGCGTTCCTTTTGTGCAGTTTTTCCCGGATATCGCCTAAGCTTTTACGTCCTTTGTTTTTAAAATCCGGATACTAATTCCTGTAAACAGAAGAAAATAGAATCCGCAGCCCAAAAGGAAGGAAAACGCACTGCCGGAAAGGACGTCTGTTTCCTTGTTGGAGTTCATTCCCATCAGCATCAGGGCATAGGGAAAATACATTCCGAACCCCTGATTTGCCGCAAGCATTCCCAGAATACTTCCGGCTAAGGCAATGCCGATGGGTACGGCAAAGCTGCGGATGATCATGGACAGCAGCAGCTGGAGGCTTCCGATGGCGACGGCGGCAAAGGTGCCCCGCAGGCCCCAGAGAAATATGCTGCGGTCGGGCAATCCCGGGAGGCCGATGATTTTTCCGCAGAGAAGGTAGAGGGCAAAGAGCCAGAGCTGGGTAAACACAGTGACCTTTAAAATAATCGTCAGCTTGCCGAGAAAAATATCCCGTATGGAGACAGGCGATGTCATCAACACATTCCAGTTGTGGTTTAAATGCTCTAACCGCCAGAGGTAGGAACAGTAGAGGGCGATTAAAGGCGCATAGAAAAAAATAGCATAAAACAGGGTGAGCTGGCTCCAGAGGGAATACCATTTCCCGGTGAGAATGCCCGTATTCTGCAAATAATTATAGGTTCCGTAAAGCGCCGGAATGAGCGGCAGCAGAAAACAGGCAAGCCAGATGGGGGAGCGGTGCAGCTTTTGGCTTTCCGCTTTGATACACAGAGTAAGCATGGGTTAAACCTCCTTTTTCAGAAAAATTCTGCGGCAGATGGCATAAAATGCCAGAGAAAATACAGTAAATAAAATAAACGTTACAGCAGGAAATTTCACCGGGTAAAAGGTAGAAATCCTGCTTTCCCTGTCGTAATCCAGTCCATAGGGGAGAAATGCCGCAAAGTACCCCCAGAGAATCAGCCTGGAAATATTGTGGGAGAAAAAGCAGGAAAACAGTCCTAGGAAAGAACCTGCAAGCCCAAAAAACAGAGGTGCAATCTGGCTCTCCACTATAAGGGAAAGGACATGCTGCAGGCACAGCACCGGAAAAGCTGCAAGTATCAGGCAGAGTACGTGGCGCAGCAGTAGCGAAAAAGACAGCGGTTCCGTAAAATGAAACATGTGTCCAAACACCGGAATGCAAATTCCCTCCCCCAGGATAAATACCATGGTATAGAGAAATTCATGGAGGAATTTCAAATCATAAAAGCTGCTTTTCTTTTCCAGGGTGTAGAGTAATTTCAACGTGCCGCCTTTGATTTCCATATCGCAGAGACGGCTGGCGATGACCGACAGCATAATGGGCATCAGCACGCAGTTTAGCAGCGGGAGCTGGTAAAAGAGCCGGGTATATCCGCAGGCTAAGTCGTAAGCATCCAGGTTGCGGTGAGAAAACCCTGACCAGAGCGCCAATACCAGAAGAAAGCCCAAAGGGACGAGAAGCAGATGGCGGTGCCGTCCCTTGTACAGCTCTATTCGGAAAGTGGAAGTACCGTTCTTTTTCATGCGTCTGCCCCCCTTCCCACCAGATTCAAAAAGATATCTTCTAGGTTTTTCTGTTCCTCTGCAAGGTGCAGAATGCCCAGGTCATTGGAAAATAGCAGCCGTCCGGCTTGCAGGATATCCTCTTCTCTTGCGGTGTTTAAGTATAATTTTCCGTGTTCAAAGACGGCAGGAAACTTCGCTCCCTTTAAAACCGACAGTGCCCGCTTATCTTCTGTGGTGCGCAGAAAAATGCGGGAACGGCTATGTTCGTGAAGGACGGACAGCTTGTCCTGAAAAATGAGACAGCCGTGATTGATAATGCCTGCGTGGGTTGCCATCTGATCGATTTCCGCTAATAGGTGGCTGGAGACTAATACGGTTATGCCGTACTCCTTCGGCAGGGTGCAGATAAGCTCACGCATCTCCTGAATCCCAGCGGGATCTAAACCGTTGGTGGGTTCGTCTAACAAAAGGATTTTGGGATAGCCCAGCAAGGCGGCGGCAAGCCCTAAGCGCTGCTTCATGCCGAGGGAATACTGGTCTACCTTTTTCTGCTGTGCGTTTTCCATATGGACAATGCGAAGCACGTGGTCAATCTGTTTTGTGTCCACCTGTTTTAAGGATGCCACGAGATTTAGATTTTCCCTGCCGCTTAGGTGTCCGTAGTAGGCGGGGGATTCGATTAAGGAGCCGGTATTTTGCAGAATGGTTAAGCGGTTTTTCTGGTTTACGGTCTTTCCGAGAACGGAAATATTGCCTTCCGAGGGTTTTACAAGCCCCAAAATCATTTTCATGGTGGTGGATTTTCCTGCGCCGTTGGGTCCTAAAAATCCGTAGATACTTCCGGCGGGAACGGATAAATCCAGCTCCGATACCACCTTATTTCCCTGGTATTGTTTTGTGAGGGAAGAGGTTTGGATTACAGTTTCCATAGTTAGTGTCCTCCTTGTGCTGTTGTTATTTTATAGGGAAAACAGGAAGCCTGCGCACACGAAATACCCCCGGAGGGGTCTGTTCTCAAACTGCCGTATTTCCCGGTTTGCAGAAAATATCATACACGGGGCAGCTTAATGCAGGGTAAAGCCAGCCTTATTTTTACCTTAAGTTTTTCTGATATACTGCAAAAGGGAAGCAAGTTGTGATATGCTGAAACCACTGAAAGCTTTATTTTTTTGAAAAGGGATTTTCTGCATTTTGCAGGACGATTTATAGCAGATACGGAGAGGAAACGATGAATTTATATGATTGCAAAATTTTACTGGTAGATGACAATACAGAACTTGCGGAAATGACAAAGGGCATTTTGCAGAAACACGGTTACGGCACGGTATTTACCGCAGAAAACTGCGGGGAAGGTATGAAGCTGTTTTTGGAAGAAAGTCCTGATCTTGTAATTTTGGATGTGATGCTGCCGGACGGGGACGGCTTTACCCTGTTTCGGAAAATGAGGGAGGATTCCATGATTCCCATTTTATTTTTATCTGCGAAAGATGAGGACAATGACAGACTTTTCGGACTGGGGCTCGGGGCGGACGATTATATCACAAAGCCGTTTCTGCCGGAGGAACTGGTGTTGCGGGTGGGGGCGATTCTAAAGCGCAGCTATTTTCGGCAGGGAAACAGGGAGGAAGGGCAGCTTTGTCTTTCCGGCAGAAAGATTTCTTTTGAAAATGCCACGGTGGAGTACCGGGGACAGATTACGACGCTTACCGCAAAGGAACTGCTGCTGTTAAAAAAGCTGGCGGCAAACAGGGGAAATATCGTGACCTTTGACGTTCTGTGCCAGGCGGTGTGGAATGACAATTATTATGGTTATGAAAATTCGCTGATGGTGCATATCCGCCATTTGCGGGAAAAAATTGAAAATGACCCGTCCCACCCGGAATGGATACTGACGGCAAGAGGCATTGGCTATCGTCTGGCAAAGGAGAGTGTTTCATGAAAAGTTTATGGAAAATCAGCAGGCGCTATATCTGGTCGGCAATCCTGGTAACGCTGCTGGTGTGTGTGATCAATCTGGCGCTGCTTTTGTATTTTACATTTATAAACATAAACGGGATAGAGCAAAAAGAAATGGGGCGCGCGCTGATGGATGAGATCGTGCGGGAATTTTCCTGTGGTGACGGGGGTTGGCAGTTATCGGAAACAGGTTATGAAAAATTGGAACAAAGTTCCTTTCTCTGGGCAATGCTGCTGTCGGAGGAGGGAGCAGTGGTTTGGAGTTATAAGCTTCCCGGGGAATTGCCGCTGCATTACAGTATCGGAGATGTCGCCGCCTTTTCCCGCTGGTACCTGATGGATTATCCGGTGAGGGTGTGGCGGAACGGGGACTTGCTTTGCGTGTTCGGAATGGAAAAGGGGAGTATTATAAAGATTCAGGCGGTTTATGATATGGAACTGATAGAACGGGTTCCGGAGCTTCTGAAATGCCTGCTGATTGCGAATGTAGTCATTCTCATAGGCCTGGCATTGGTGATGGCGTACCGTTTTTACCGTTCCCTAAAGCCCATTGCAAGAGGAATTGAGAGCCTGGAGGAAAAAAAGGTACTGGGGCTTTCCGAAAAGGGGGTGCTGGGGGATTTGGCAGCGAAATTAAATCAGACCTCAGCCCTTCTAAGATGGCAGGATGAAAAGTTGTCAAAACGGGATAAGGCAAGGACGGACTGGATTGCCGGGGTGTCCCACGACATCCGGACGCCGTTAGCCCTGATTACCGGATATGCGGATGAACTGGCGGAAGAGAAAAGCCTTGGGGAAGAGGAACGGAAAAAAGCGGAGGTGATCCGCAGGCAGAGCCTTGTAATCCGGCAGCTGATTTCTGATTTAAATCTGACCTCGAAATTAGAATATCAGTCACAGCCTTTACAGAAGGAAGCTTTTTCCCCCGCAGGGCTTTTGCGGGAATGCGTTGCAGAATATTATAATGACGGTCTGCCGGAGAAATACGGCATAGAGCTTAAGATAAACGACGGTGTGGAAGAAAGCTGCTTTTTGGGGGATACGGGGCTGCTTCTGCGGTGCTTCCGCAATCTCATAGGAAACAGTTTCCGGCATAACCCGCAGGGGGCGGAGGTTCTGATAGAGCTTTCTAAGAAGCGGGAGAGCATTCATCTCTTTTTTGCGGATACGGGCTGCGGTATTCCGGAAAAGGTTGTGCGGGCACTGTCAGAAAGAGAAGGTTTTTTGCAGGGGAAAACGAAGGAGAAGCAGCAGTCCCTAAACACAGCCGGGCACGTGGAAGCAGGGGAGGCAGAGGGAACAGTACATGTCATGGGGCTTCTCATTGCAAAACAGATTGCAGAAGCCCACGGGTTCCGGTTTTACCTGCAAGAGCGTCCGCAGGGCGGATATGATGTAGAAATTATCCTAGTCCCGGAAGAAGGGATAATATAGGCTTGTGGTAACTATAAAAAGGAAGTATAATAGAAGTAATAGTTAAGGTGCACTTTAGGATACGGTAGTTTTACAGCAAGTGAAGAAAAGGCACAGAAAATTTTAACTTTGGAGGAAGTGTAATGGGGGAAAACAAAAACAGTCAATCCTATCAGCTTAGGAGCTTGGTGAAGAAGGCATTATTTTCGGTGGGAACCGGAATGGTATTGTTGGTGGTATCAGTGGTGGCTTTACTGTTGCTGTCTAATGCATGGGGAGCCCAGGTGGATGCTATTAAGGCGTTGAACCGGTACAGGCTGGCATCTAAAACGCTGACCTACGCGGTGCAGTCGTATGCAGTGACGGGCGACCAGAAGTATTATGATAGCTATATGCAGGAACTGAATACGGATAAGAATCGTGACAAAGCGTTGGAGATTTTGGAGAAGCAGGATATTACTAAGGAAGAATGGGACAAACTGAACCATATTGCAGAGCTATCTAACGGGCTAGTTCCGTTAGAGGAGCAGGCGTTTGAGTTTGTGGCAGCAGGCGAGATGGAGCAGGCGAGGGATAGTGTGTTTGGTGAAGCATATGGCAATACCGTGACACAGATTAATAATTTGACGGATGAAGTCATTGATCAGATTCAGAATAGAAAAGAAAAGCACAGTGCATTTCTGCAATTTTTGCAGATCGTCATAGAGGTACTGTTGTTTGTTGGATTTGTAGTAATTATTAAACAGGTGATCTCCATGATTCGGTTTGCGAACAAGGAGTTACTTGAGCCGGTCCAGAAAGTGTCGGAGCAGATGGGAGCATTGGCAGAAGGAGATTTTGGCAGGGAGCTGGATTTAAAGGCGGATGACAGTGAAGTAGGATGCATGGTGACTTCTATTGCTGTGATGAAAAGAAATCTTCAAGGGATGATTCGCGAGGTTTCCACTATTTTAGGTGAGATGGGAAAGGGCAATTACAATTTCGAGATAACTCAGGAATATGTAGGCGAATTTGTACAAATACGGGACTCCTTTATAGCTATTGGGCAGGAGATGCGGGAAACGCTGTTGACAATCCGTGATGTGTCAGAGCAGATTGATATGGGTTCAGAGCAGCTTACCTGTGCAGCGGAGAATCTGGCGGAGAGCTGTACCACCCAGGCAGGACAGGTGTCCGGGCTGGTGGACATTGTAGAGGGTATGGAGCAGAATATCCGACAAAATGCGGAGGCTGCAGAGATATCTGTCAAGATTGCTACAAAGGCAGGAGAAGACCTGATGCTGGGAAATGCCAAGATGGAAGAACTGAAAGCGGCAATCAGTGAAATCAGCCGCTGTTCGGAGCAAATCGGCACCATTATCGGTACCATTGAGGATATTGCTTCCCAGACAAACCTGTTGGCATTGAACGCAGCCATTGAGGCAGCGAGAGCAGGAGAGGCAGGCAAAGGCTTTGCGGTTGTGGCAGAGCAGGTGAAGGTGCTGGCAGAGGAATCGGCAAAGGCGGCGGGAAATACCACGGAACTGATACAGGCTACGGTGGAAGCTATGGATAAAGGAATCGCCATTGCAGACGAGACGGCAGAAAATATGAATGAGGTTATGCTCGGTGCAAAAGAGGCTACAGAGCGCATGGGACAGATTGCGGAACTTTTGGGCGAGAGCACCCGTCAGATACATGAAGTAAGTAACAATATTATCAAGGTTTCCGCAGTGGTGGACAACAATTCCGCGACCTCAGAGGAGACGGCGGCGGTCAGTACAGAGCAGAAAAACCAAGTGGAGAAGATGGTATCTTTAATGCAGAAATTCCATATTTAGCAAGTATAGAAAAAGAGACATGAGTCCTAAGACAGATGGCGAAAAGAAGAAGCTCAGAATAATAAGCATAAATAGAAAATATGGGAAAAGCCGTTGAAAATCGTCGGCTTTTCCTTTATTATGTTAAAGAGTGTAGCGTAATATAAGCTAAGGAGGAAAAACATGTATCCAATCGTAAGAAGAGAAAAACTGGCAGATAAGATTTATCTTATGGATGTCAAAGCCCCACGTGTAGCACAGTACTGTGAGCCGGGGCAGTTCGTAATTGTAAAAATTGACGAGGCAGGAGAGCGTATTCCGCTGACCATCTGCGATTATGACAGAGAGGCGGGAACCATCACCATCGTATTTCAGACCGTAGGCGCTTCTACCGAGCGTATGGTGGCATTAAAGGAGGGCGACGCGTTCCAGGATTTCGTAGGACCTTTAGGCTGTCCTTCCGATTTGATTTCCGAGAATATAGAAGAATTAAAGAAAAAGAAAATCGTGTTTGTGGCAGGCGGTGTGGGAACTGCCCCGGTTTATCCCCAGGTCAAATGGCTTCATGACCACGGTGTAGACTGTGATGTTATCATGGGCTCTAAGACCAAGGATTTACTTATTTTAGTGGAGGAAATGCGCAAGGTAGCTACCAATCTCTATGTTACTACGGATGATGGTACATATGGCTTCCACGGCATGGGGACCAACCAGCTGCAGGAGCTTTGGGACAAGGGCGTACGCTATGACCATTGTGTGGCAATCGGACCGATGATTATGATGAAATTTGTCTGCAAGCTCACCAAAGAGCTTGGTATTCCTACCGTTGTCTCTATGAACCCCATTATGGTGGACGGAACCGGAATGTGCGGAGCCTGCCGTTTAGTGGTTGGCGATGAAGTGAAATTTGCCTGTGTGGACGGTCCGGAGTTTGACGGGCATTTAGTGGATTTTGACCAGGCAATGAAACGTCAGCTTCAGTACAAGACCGAAGAGGGCAGGGCGATGTTAAAATTACAGGAGGGTGACACCCATCACGGCGGATGCGGTAATTGCCAATAGAGTGTGACTTATGGAATGGAGGAAAATATGGACGTATTAAAGAGAGTACCGGTTCGTGAGCAGGACCCAGTGGTTCGTGCCGCAAACTTTGAAGAGGTATGTTTAGGATACAATGAAAAAGAAGCAATGGAGGAGGCAGCACGCTGTCTGAACTGTAAAAATGCACAGTGTATGAAGGGATGCCCGGTTTCCATCAATATTCCGGCATTTATTCAGGAGGTAAAAGAGGGAAGATTTGAGGAGGCTTACCAGATTATCAGTGCGTCCAGCGCACTTCCCGCAGTCTGCGGACGTGTGTGCCCGCAGGAGAGCCAGTGTGAGGGCAAATGTATCCGGGGAATCAAGGGTGAACCTGTTTCCATCGGTAAACTGGAGCGTTTCGTGGCTGATTGGGCAAGAGAGCACGGCATTAAGCCAAAGAAAGCGGAGAAGATGAACGGACATAAAGTTGCTGTCATCGGTTCCGGCCCAGCAGGACTGACCTGTGCCGGAGATTTGGCAAAGGCAGGCTATGACGTGACAATTTTCGAGGCGCTGCATGAGGCGGGCGGTGTGTTAATCTACGGTATTCCGGAGTTCCGTCTCCCGAAACAGAAGGTAGTTGCCGCCGAGGTGGAAAATGTAAAATCCTTAGGAGTTAAAATCGAGACGAATGTTGTCATCGGCAAATCCGTTACCATTGATGAATTGATGGAGAATGAAGGATTTGAGGCAGTCTTTATCGGTTCCGGCGCAGGACTTCCGAGATTTATGGGAATTCCGGGAGAACAGGCAATGGGTGTATTTTCTGCCAACGAGTTCTTAACCAGAAATAATCTGATGAAAGCCTTCTTAGAGGACTACGATACTCCGATTAAAGCGGGCAAAAAAGTCATCGTTGTGGGGGGCGGAAATGTAGCAATGGATGCGGCAAGAACTGCAAGACGTCTTGGCGCAGAGGTGCATGTGGTATACCGCCGCGGTGAGGAAGAGCTTCCGGCCCGTGTGGAGGAAGTTCACCACGCAAAAGAAGAGGGAATCATCTTTGATTTGCTGCAGAATCCCACTGAGATTTTAGTAGACGAGGACGGCTGCGTGAAGGGTGCAAGAGTCATTAAGATGGAGCTTGGCGAGCCGGATGCCTCCGGCAGAAGAAGCCCGGTGGAAATCCCTGGTTCTGAGTACGAAATTGAGGCGGATACCGTGATTATGTCTCTTGGTACTTCTCCGAACCCGCTGATTTCTTCCACCACAAAGGGTCTTGAAATCAACCGCAGGAAATGTATCGTTGCAGAAGAAGCAAACGGTGCAACCTCAAAAGAGGGTGTATTTGCCGGAGGTGACGCTGTGACGGGAGCGGCTACCGTAATTCTTGCCATGGGTGCGGGTAAGGCTGCTGCTAAGGGAATGGATGAGTATTTGAGTAATAAATAATAAAAAGTGCATTTTGTGAAAATTCTGTTGGAATGAAATAGAAACAAAAAAGCTGCCAGATAGTCCCGGCAGCTTTTTGTTTTAGATATTTTTTTATCTGTTTACTCCAGATTCAGATGCTTCTGTATAATCACCCGGCACACAATATAATACACCACACAGAGGAAAATGCTCCAGATATAAGTGACAGTCAGCATATTTCCCAGAAGGCCAAGGCTGGCAGGACTGCCGGCTCCTGCTGTGGAAACAGCATTTACTCCGCTTGTGGAAACATAAAACAGGGAGGAGTTATCCGACATGGCAGCCACGTATCCGGAAGTGACCATGATAATCACGGAGGCAATCTGCTCTATAAAGTAAAGAATAGCACCGGTGATAATAGCGGCAACTACCTTGTACTGGGAGAACAGCTGTCCTACGGAAGCGCTGGTAAATACCCAGAGCAGATAGCAAAGGCCGGAGAGCAGCATGGAGATGACCATGTGGGCTATGAAAAAGCCGATGGGAATACCAATTTCCTGCTCAAATTCCACGGCAGCCTGATGAAGTTCTCTGGAAATTTCCGGAGAAAAAATCTCACCATGGGTGCCGCCAAGGAGAAACAGGAAGATAGAGAGTACCAGCAGCGCTAAGGAGCACACCATCCATACCATGGAAGTTCCAAGCTTTACATGGAACAGGGTAGAGGATTTCACCGGCAGGGTGTGGGTTAAATAGCCCTGGTCAGAATACATGGATTTATAAAAATGAACACACATGTAAACATAGGTAACAATAAACAAGGCAAAAACGGAAAGCATATAAAAAATCATGGAAGCCACCAGCATAATATTGGCAGCAGAAGAGGCTTCGTCTCTTACCGCATCACTGGACAATACGAAGGTGCCCAACAGAGTGATGATGGCGAACATGCCGTAAATCAACAGCATCACCTTGGCTGTATTTTTAAATTCATGCTTGAATAATTTTCCTAACATTTAAACACCTCCCGGAATAATGCGTCCACGGATTTCCCTTCATTGGCACGGATATCGTCCACAGAAGAGGTGAGACGGATGGTTCCATTCTGAATAAAAATTATTTCGTCTAAAATATTTTCGATATCCGCAATTAAGTGGGTGGATATCAGGATGGAGGCCTCCGGTTCGTAATTGGAGAGTATGACATCCAAAATATAGTCCCTGGCGGCAGGATCTACGCCTGCTATGGGCTCGTCTAAGACATAGAGGTCTGCCCGGCGGCTCATAACAAGGATAAGCTGAACCTTTTCCTTTGTTCCCTTAGACATGCTCTTTAGTCTGTCATGGGGGTTAATCTGTAACTTTTCTAACATGTCATAGGCGCGTTTTTCGTCAAAGTCCTCATAAAAATCTTTGAAAAACGCAATGATATCCGACACCCGCTGATCCATATTTAAGTAGTTATGATCCGGCAAGTAGGAGATATGCTTTTTGCTCTCTGCGCCGATGGGGTTCTCCTGAAAATAGAGGGAACCGGAGGTGGGCGTCAAAAGTCCGTTTATCATTTTGATCAGAGTTGTTTTCCCGCTGCCGTTTGGTCCTAAAAGCCCGATAATATGTCCGCCCTCGATGGACAGGTTGATGTGGTCGATGGCTGTCTTTTTGCCATAGCTTTTGGTTAAGTCTTTACATTCAATTAAGGTACTCATGCTGTCTCCCCTTTCATGGTATCGCTGATTAAAGCAAGAATTTCTTCTTTAGAAAAACCAAGCTGCTGCATTAAGGCAATAAATTCTGTGATTTTTTCTTTGGCAAGAGTTGTTTTTAATTCGTAAATCAATGTTGTGTCCTCCGTGATAAATCTCCCGGTGGTGCGTTGGGAGTAAACAAGTCCAGTTCGCTCCAGTTCCGAAAAAGCTTTCTGCATGGTGTTGGGATTGACAGCAGCCTCAGCGGCTAATTCCCGGACGGATGGGAGTTTGTCTCCCGGTTTGTATTTTCCTGAAATAATATCCATCTGAATGCGCTCTACAATTTGCAGAAAAATAGGCCTGTCGGAATTAAGATTCCATGGCATATCATCACCTCGATTTCTATTTGTATTAATTGAATAATACAACAGTACAGAAAGGGTGTCAAGTATTATTTGTTTATTTTGTTACATGAAAATGGCATTTCGTTACAAAAAATGAAAAATTCTTAAAAGTTGCCGATATATAGTGTGAGGAGAACTTCTAAAGCAGGCACAGGCGTGCAGCAGGAAACGAATTTTGCGGCTTAGAAGTTTCAAGTCTCACACGGAAGAACTTCATAAAATAAGAGCTAAGGATGGCGTCAGATTTCAGGGAGTAGAAATACGGGAAAGCTGACGCTGTTTTTATGTGACGGGAAGAGGTCGCATAAGAGCTGGTACGGGGAGGAAAGAGAGTGTTACAGATAGCAGTTTGCGTGGATGAGGCGTCCGTGTGTAATGCTCTGGAACAGTGGATCAAGCAGGAGGTTTTGTCCTGTGAAGTCACGGTTTTCCGTAAGCCTTTGGAAATCTTGGAATCGAGAAAGTACTTTGATATTCTTTTTTTAGAGGCGGACGGGCAGGGGCACGACAGCTTTCATGTTGCAGAGACAGTAAAAAGGCAGTCCGGTACGCTGGTTATTTTAATCGGCAGTGAAAAGGAGCAGGTTTTTGAGGCGTTTGATGTGGAAGCGTTTCATTATCTCCTAAAACCCTTAGAGGAAGAAAAGGTAAAGCAGGTATTCTTACGGGCGGTGGAGAAAAAAAGGGAATGGAAGGATAAGGAGCCCCTGATTATTCGGGTGGAACGAAGCTATTACCATATCCGCAAGGAACAGATTTTGTATATTGAAAACGTGGGAAGAAAAGTGGTTCTTCACATGAAATCGAAGGAGATTGCCTATTACGCAAAAATGAATGAGCTAGAGGAGGTGTTGGGAAGCCGGTTTTTCCGGTGCCACAGAGGATATTTTGTAAATTTCACCGCCGTAAAAAGCTATGAGGCAGGCAGTATCCTGTTAAAAAACGGGGAAACCATTCTGATGGCAAAGCAGAAATACAATGATTTTTCAGCGGCGTATGCAGAATTTCTGCGCAGAAAAAAGGAATAACAAACAAGGGAGAGATGAGTATGATAATTCCAAATAGAATCCATGTATCAATTACAAAGGCACGCATGGTCAGGGAGGCAAAGGGGAGAGTATTAAGCTGTAAGAGAAGTCTGGCAAAAGGCAGCAGAACCAGTAGCGGCTCTTCCACCAGACTGGGAAACCAGTCCGCCACCCAGCGCCTGATAAATAACCTTTTCGGGCAGAGCAGCACCACGGCAGCAGCGCAGCTGGCGGAAAACCGGGCAAAACAGGTTGTCTATAACCGGATGGAGACAGCGGCAGGCAGGACGGCGCGGAGTGCGGAAAACCTGTTAAAAACAGGGGAGAACTCCATATTCGGACAGCAGGACGAAGCACAGATAAAAAAAGAGGCTGTGGCGGAGATTAAAAATTTTGTAAATAATTACAATCTGCTGTTAGGACACCTAAACAGTTCCGGGGAAAATACCGATACAGCTTATAGTAAGAAATTATCGGCTTATGTAACAGGTGGTGCCAGAGTGTTGGAAAAAATCGGTATTACCGCCGGAGACAGCGGAGTACTGTCTTTAGATGAAAAGAAGCTAAAGGAAGCGGAATTGGCGGATATCAGGGCAGTTTTCCATGGAGAAGACAGCTTCGCAGAAAAGGTCAGGAAACAGGCGGAGGATATTCGGAACATGGCGGAGGAAAAAATAGCTGACTTAGAAAAGAGCAGCTATTACAGAAGCACCAATTATACCCGCTACGGGACGTCTGTTACAGGCTATGATACGGGGAGTTATCATTTAAAAGCGTAAGTTGTGAGGGTGTAAGGTGTATTCAGAAAAAGTAAGGAGAATCCCCAGAGTATCTTCTTCGAGAAAGGATAAGTTCCGGGAAAGGGAGCGCTATCGGAGAAGCTTCTGGGGAACTGTATTTTTAGAGCTTGTTTTACAGAAAATAGAGGAAGACGAATTTTTTGACTTAGAGGAACAGGAGGAAGGGGAAAAGGCAGCCTGCCGGAAAAAGAATGCTTCCTCCCCCCGGATTTTAAAGGCGGAGCTGGGGGGAAAGTCTGCCGGAAAAAAGAGTGCCGTCAAATGGAGGCTGCCGGCGGAGCGGAAGAGCGTTTGTACAGAGTGGGAAAATATTCTGGTGTGGGCGTCCGGAGACTGGTTAGAGCTTTCTGTTTTTCCGGTGGGAATGGAGTCTGTTTCCGAAGAGTACAGTGCCCTGGTTAATTTTATGCGTTGTATGGAGGCGGTTTCTAATAACCGTATTTATTATGACAGCGATGAGATTCTGCGGAAATATTATGACGGTGGCGTAGAAAAATTTTATGTGGAGCGGGCATTTTACCGTTTTTGCAGGGAATATATCCGTAAGGGAGAGGAAAGGAGCGCCTTTTACGTCTATGATGTGCTGTCGGAGGTTTATGAGTATTTCGCCCGTGCCAATACCAGAAATGCAGTGCGGAAAAACAACGAAGAGGGCAGGACGTTGGTGGAGGAAAGCGGTATTTCCTGGACGGGCTGCAGCTATTATAATGCCGATTACTATGACAGGTGGCTGGATATGCGGCAGATGTTCCGCCGAATCTGCGGGGAACTGGCAGAGGAATACGATATGGATGTGCCGGATTTTGAAGAAATAGAAGCGGAGACCCGTTTCCGTATGGAGGGAGGCTTAAGTTTCCACGGTGCATGGAGCTTTGAACAGAGGAAAAATAATTATCCGCCGGAGGAATTTGGCATGAGGGAGCTTTCGGCAAGCCCGCCTCAGGGCTTTTTGTATTTTTACAGAGATTATTTTAACGAGGGGCAGTACCCGGTGTTTGAAGGGCTGCAGGAGGGGCTGCGGCAACGGATAGCGGCCAATCCCCTGGACCAGCGGGAATTTTATTCCATTGCCATTGAAAAAAAGGAGTACCACAACGGACTGAGCTATCTGCTAGAACGGAACTTAGAACCGGAGGAATGGCGTTTTTTGGCGAATTTTAAATTGCACAGGACGGCAGGCTGTATAGAATTGCTTTGCGGCAGAGGGGAGAAGGGTGGGAGTACCCTTTGCTGAAAAGTTTTCTTGACAGTTTCGTAAAATATAGATGGAAAACAGAATAGGAAGATGTTATACTTTTTATAGCTACTATATTTTGAAAAAAGGGGAGGCAGCCTATGTCACAAGAGAGAGAAAACTCGTACCGTTATAATGATATTCATGAACGCTATAAGAGGATGAACCGTTTTTATTTGTTTTCTACAGATATATTATGGCTGCTGCTTGTGGTTTATCTTGTGATGAAGCGGCTTAGTAGCAGTATTTATCCCATTGTGGTTTATGCGAATCTGATATTGATTGCGGGCTGCGCTGTTGTGAATTGTTTGGTATACATCCGCAATAAGGCAAACGGCTGGTTTAAAAATCTGGTGGTGGTGGAAATCGGCATTGAATATTTTCTGCTGGGAGTACAGACGGACGCAGAGTTTTTAAATTTTGCCCTGATTATGATTTTAGTATTGCAGATACCTTATTTTGATAAGAAAAGCATTAGGACAGCTTCGGCTGCTTATGTGGCCCTTTATACTGCGGTTGTTGTTATACGGGGAATCAAAGGGGTAAATGTCATTGCAAACGTGGATTCCGTATGCAAGATAATTGCCATTTATCTTTTGTTTTTTACCGTTTCTAAGGGTGGCATGATTGCAAAGGAATTTATTGACCATGCTCTTGGATTTGCGGAGTCGCAGAATGAGAAACAGAAGGGATTGTTTGAGGGTATTTTGGGTATTTCCCAGACGGTGCAGGTGGAAGCGGACAAGAGCGGCAGCCTGGTAGATCAGTTAGTCAATGTTACAGAGTCTGTGGCAAGCAGTATGCGGGAGATTACCTCCGCTACCACCACCACGGCAAACAGTATTGAAGAACAGAATAGCATGACCCAGACGATACAGGTGGCAATCGGGGAAACGGGGGAGCGCTCCAAGCAGATGGTGGAGATTGCCACGGATTCCAACAGGAGCATTCAGGAGAATATGCGGGTTATGGAGGAATTAAAGGTACAGTCCGTCCAGATTGCCCAGACCAATCAGAAAGTAACCGAGGCAATGCAGCGGCTGCAGAATAAGACAAGGGAAGTAGAAGAAATCGCAGGTATGATTTTAAATATTTCCAGCCAGACGAACCTGCTGGCGTTAAACGCCTCGATTGAAAGCGCCCGTGCCGGGGAGGCAGGAAGAGGCTTTGCGGTGGTGGCAGAGGAAATCCGGCAGTTAGCGGAACAGACCAGAAGCTCCACCGAGGAAATTACCCGGATTGTCAATGAATTAAACGAGAATGCCAATGAGGTAGTAGAAACCGTGGAGGGCTCTGTGGAGGCCACAGAGCAGCAGAACCAGAGGATTTTTACTGCGGCGCAGGCGTTTGGCATGTTAAATGAGAACATGATAAAGCTTGTTACTAATATTGAGGAAATGAATCAGCAGATTGGCGGACTTTCCGACTCCAACAACCGGATTGTGGAGAACATTTCCCAGCTTTCCGCTGCCACGGAAGAGGTGACGGCAAGTGCAGAGCAGGTGCAGGAAATGAGTGAGCAGAACCTTGAATTTGCGGAGGAGGTAAAAAAGGTAGTCGGTCATATGCGTCAGACGGCGGATGATGTGGAGAAGTATCTATAAAAGCACTTATGATAGTCAACAGGACGTCTTATTCCTAAGAGGAATAAGACGTCCTGTTTTTTAAGATTTTCTTAATAACAATATAAATTTATCGTAATTCAATAAATTTATATTGTAAATAAAGGCATATGAGATGAAGCAGGAGACGGAGCTTACCATATAGAGTTCCTAAGCAGGACATGGAGGGAATAATGGCGATTGTGGTTAATATAGATGTATTGCCTGTATCAAAACCTCAACGGAATTACGTCTCCCCTGTGGGCGGCAGCGTCTGTATGCTATCTTTTTTATGTGATAAAGAGCAGCGGAAAAGCATTGAAAAAAGGCAGCTGGTTTCTGATGGCAGTGCTGATGCTTCTTGGAATCTCCAATTTTCTGACGGGAAATCTCTGGATTATCTGGCTGAATTATCTGGTGATGTTTGTGCTGCTGGTGGGAATCCTGCTCCACAATTTTTATGAGGTCATGCTTTGTTTTGGTTTCTTTTCCTCCTATTGCGGGGTACGTTATATCGGGCTGCACAGCAGAAAAGAGACGGTGGAGCAGAAAAAGATGGCGAACCGCTGCTTGCGATTGCTCTGCTTGGCACGGTGCTGACGGTTTATCTGCTTTTCTGCGGCATTCAGGTATTCTATCTGTTTCTTGGGGCAGGCACTCTTCCGAAGGGAGTGACCTACGCAGATTATGCCAGAACCGGATTTTTCCAACTGTTGTTTATCTGTCTTTTTAATATAGCGGCGATTCTTGTCATAAAAAAATATTTTCGGGAAAATAAAGCGCTGAATGCCTGTCTTTTAGCGGTCTGCGGCTGTACCTTTATCATGACAGCCTCTAGTGCATATCGCATGCTGCTTTACATCGGCGTTTATTATCTGACGGTTCTCTGCTTTTTTGTACTGGCAGCCTTGTTTGCCATTGCGGTTGTCATGGCGGGTGTTACTATTTTCATTTTGAAAAAAGAGTTCCCTCTGCTGAAATTTACGGTGGCGGTGCTCTGTATCATTTATACGGGACTTTCCTTTTCCCGGATGGATTATTGGATAGCGGATTATAACCTGAACCATTACAGCGGGAGGACGGAGGCAATCGACTATGATTACATTGCCTGCCTTTCCACCGATGCAGCCCCGGTGGTGGCGGAGTACGGAAAGACGCACCCTGAAATTCAGGAGGAAGATAGGTGGTATTACCAATACTGGACGGTGAACCGAGGGGCAATGGAGCAGCAGTCATTGCGAAAGTTTAACGTGTCGCACAATCGGGCGGCAGAGTTGCTAGAGGAGCTGTGAGTAGTTTAGGCTTGGGAAATAGGGGCGGCATAATTGATATGCCCCTCCTATTTCCCAAGTTGTTCCTTCTTATATTTCAGCGGGGAGGTTCCGTAATATTTCCGGAAGGTTTCACAATAATAGCTTGCCCCGCCAAAGCCATGTTCATAGGCAATATCTGTAATGCAGGAATCCGTTTCTAATAACGGGACAAGGCTTTTTCTCAATCGGTATTTCGTCAGATAGGAGATGGGCGTATCACGAAGGTATTTCTTAAATAAAAGAGAGCATTTGCTTTTGCAGCAGGCTCCTGCAAGTGCAATGTCCTCTAGTGTAATATGCTCCATAAAAGAGGTTTCTATATAGGCAATCATATTCTTAAGGGAAAGGAGGTCCGGAGATTCTTTTTTTGAAACAGATTGCGTGTCAGGAAGATTTGCATATAAAATTTTAAGGATAGAACAAAAGATTTCTATTGTTTCAAAATATGAGTTATCATTTAAGGGTGTGTCACCGGAGTCTTTACCAAAGGAATCATAAAGTCGGGTTATGTGATCCAAAATGCCGGCCTGCCAGCTGTCATGGGAAAGGTACAGATAAGGAAACGCGGGATTGTCGGTGAGCCGTTCCACATAGTTCTGGTAAAACCATTGATTTCCCTGTAATAATTCTGGAGATAATAAAACGCAGATAAATTCACATTCATTGTGCTCCATGGAAAAACCATGGTGTATCTGTCGGCTATTTATCATGATTCCGTTTTTTTCGGATAATTCTATAAATTCGCCATTTACATTATAAGTCATTTTTCCCTTTGTAATTAAAATAAATTCCAAATCCTGATGCCAATGGCTGATGGCAGAAGAATCCGGATAACACGACAAAACTCCATATCGCACATAAGCAGGAAACAGCGGATTGTTATAGGCGACTGTTTCAGAGTCATCTAAATTAAAGGTAGAGCAGTAGTATCCTGTTTGTTCCATCATAGTTTTCTTCTCCCTTCTCTGAAAAGATTATTGTTATAAAATTATACATGATATTGAAAGAAATAAAAAGAAAAAATAGATATTGTTATAGTATGATAGTAACAGTTCAGCCCTCCCTGTGTCTTGGGGACCAGATAGCGGTTCTTCCTATTCAGACACGCTTGCGCTTGGTATAAAACGTAGCGGTACATAAGGCACCAAAATACGGTGCCTAAGTGCCGACGTTTTATAAACAGTCTGAACCGGAAGAACTGCTATCTGGCCCCAAAGGCACAGGGAGGGCTGAACTGTTACGTATGATAAGGTTAAGAAATATAGCAAACGGAGGGATACAAAATGAGTGAAATGAAAGAAAAACTGCATACCGGGGAGCTTTATCTTCCGGGAGATGAGGAAATCATGAAGGAGCAGATGGTTTATCAGGACAGGCTGTGCGACTACAACATGACCAAACCATCAGAAACGGAAAAGAGAACAAAAATGTTAAAAGAGATGTTAGGTGACTGCGGTGAGGGTGTTTATATAGAAGCGCCGTTTTACGCTAACTTTGGAGGTCATCATTGCCACTTTGGAAAGATGGTTTATGCAAATTATCATCTGACATGTGTGGATGATACCCACATCTATATCGGTGATTATACCATGATTGGTCCTAATGTTACCATTGCCACCGCCGGTCATCCCATTTTACCGGAGCTCCGCGAACAGGTATACCAGTTTAACATGCCGGTTCATATCGGAAGAAACTGCTGGCTTGGAGCAGGCGTTATTATTATGCCGGGAGTTACCATTGGAGATAACACGGTAATCGGCGCAGGCAGCGTGGTGACAAAGGATATTCCTGCAAACGTGGTCGCTGTCGGAAATCCCTGCAGAGTTATGCGTGAAATCAGCGAGCATGATAAAGAATACTACTATAAAGACAGAAAGATTACCCTGGAAAAATAATACAGTAAGCGGAGTGTACAATAGCCTCACAGCTTTAGCAACCTAGATAACGCAGACAGGGAAGTCTTAGTAATCAAGATAACGTAGCGAGGGGCTGTCCCAACGAGATTATCGAACATATTACCTACCCAGGGCAGCCCACCACAACCTATCTCATCAAACAATCCAGCAGCCTATCATTATCCTCCCTTTTCATAATACAAAACCGCACATACTTATTATCCAAAAACGGAAACGTCGAACAATCCCGTATCATCATCTTTTCCCGTATCGCCCGGTCAAACAAATCCTGAGATGTCACGTTCTCCTTAAGAATCCGCACCAGCATAAAATTCCCGCTGGGCTCGTACACCTTAAAATCCGGATTCTTCTTCAGCAAATCAAAAATCCGTGCCCGCTCCGAAGAAATCAGCCTCTTCGTCTGCTCAATATACTCCCTGTCCCGAAACATCGTCTCCCCCGCCACAACAGCAAGAGAATTAATCGTCCATGGATTTTTCCTGGTATTAATGGATTTAATTAAATCCCGGTTTCCAGTCACCGCATACCCCAGCCTTAGCCCCGGCGCAGCAAAAAACTTGGAGGTTCCCCGGAGAATCACAATATTGTTATAGTAATTTGTCAGCGGAACAGCCGAAATTTCCTCCATATCATCGGCAAACTCTACATAGGTCTCATCCACCATCACATAAATATCATGCTGCTTGCAGGCATCTAAAATGTGACGCATTTCCCCCCGCCTGATGGAGGAGGAGGTGGGGTTGTTGGGGTTACAGATAACCAGCAAATCAATGCTTTCATTTAAGTGGGTGAGAAAATCCTCCACGTTCAGCTTAAAATTATCGCTCTCCTTCAAGGGATAATAGAGAGTGGTGCCGCCTCCCAAAGCGATTTCCCGTTCGTACTCCGAGTAGGTAGGACCAATCACTAAGGCTTTCTTCGGGTGCTCAATCTGGATAAACAGGGAAATCAGCTCTGTAGAACCGTTTCCTACAATCACATTTTCATATTCCGTCCCGCAGTAGGCTGCGATACATTTCCGCAGAGAGGTATACTCCCTGTCGGGATAGGTGGTGATGGCATCGATTTTTTCCGATAAGGCACTGCGGAGCAGGGGAGATACCCCCAGAGGATTGACATTGGCAGAAAAACTGACGATTTCCTCTTTTTTGATGCCGTAGATTTCTTCTATTTTTTCTAAATCACTTCCGTGAAAATGGTCTTTGTGTTTTATCATTGCGTACTCCTTCATTTTGGTTTATAATCTATTATAGTCATTGTAGATAAAAAAGCAAGAACGAGCATACGAAAAAAGCAGGGGTTAATTTGCGTAGACGGATACAGCAGCTAGCTAGAGGAAAATTCGAACAGGAGAAGCCGTCACCTGTCTTTTCCACAGACAAGGTGGACATCAAGGCATTAGAGGGAAAGGATTATTCCGGTGATTTTGTCATTACCAGCACCAACCAGAACATGATGCGGGGGGTGGTTTATTCCTCCAATCCAAGGATGGAATGTCTGACGCCGCAGTTTGAGGGCGAAGAGGTCAGGATACGGTATCAATTTCATAGCAATGGATTAGTCGAAGGGGATATTCAAAAAGGGGAGTTTAGTATCGTCATGAACCAGGGGGAATATAACCTTTCTTTTGTTGCGTCTATTTCCAGACTCTATCCGGATTCCTCCATCGGAAAAATAAGGAGCCTCAATGATTTTGCAAATCTGGCGAAGGAGAGCTTTGACGAGGCATACCGGCTGTTTTATTCTAAGAATTTTAAGAACATTTTAAGACCGGAGGAACAGAGGGAGCGCCTGCTCTATGAAGGGCTTCGGGAGGGAAATCCCTCCGGTCAGAAGATAGAAGAATTTTTAACTGCCTGCCATAAGAAACCAAAGGTGACGGTGTCCATGCCCGTGACGGCGGCGGAATTTTACGGGGTGACGGCGTCACGCCGGGAGACCCTGGAATTAAAAAAAGAGCCCTGGGGCTATGTGGATATCCGGGTTACTTCCGATGCAGATTTTTTACAGCCGGAAAAGCAGCGCCTTACGGAAGAGGATTTTATCGGAAGTGTCTGTACTTTTGATTATTATATTAAGGAAGAACTGATGCACGCCGGAAAGAATTTCGGCAGGCTGCGGTTTGAACTGCCTGCGGGAAATCTGGATTTTACAGTCTGCGCTTCCGGGGCAGAGAAAAAGGAGGCACAGGAGAAATCCGTGTTGCGGGACAGCCAGGAATGTCTGGCCCGGCTGATGGAGCTGTATTTAGATTACCGTTTAAAACGCATTGTCACCGGGGCATGGGCGCGGGAATCCGGGGAAATCTTAGACCATCTTTCGGTATTGCTGCCGGAAGAGTCCATTTATCCGCTGATGAAGGCCCAGGCGCTTATCATCAACCGCCAGAAGCAGGAGGCGGCATGGATTATGGAGGATTTTAAACGGGAGTGTGTCCACAGGGATTCGCCGGAGTGGGGGTATTACCTCTATCTCTGCACGCTGGTGCAGCGGGAGCCCTCCTATGTGGACAGGCTTACGGCGGAAATCGAAGAGATTTTCCGGAAAAATCCCCACAGCTCCCTGCTGTTCTGGGTACTTCTCTTCGTGAAAGAGGAGTATTGCGCAAACAGCGGAAAGCGGTTAAAAGCCATTGAAGAGAGGATGGCGTTGGAGCGGAGCCCTTATTTTTATTTGGAGGCGTATTACCTTATCTGGCAGGATCCCTATCTTTTGACCAGGCTGGATGAGTTTGAGCTATCTGTTTTGAACTGGGCAGTAAAGCAGAATGTGCTGACAAGGGAACTTGCGGCGCAGGTCATTGATATTCTTCCGGCAAAAAAAGAATTTTCTAAATTCCTTTACCGGATTTTGGAGAAATGTTACGAGGTAAGCCCTAAGGAGGAAGTGCTTGCGGCAGTCTGCGGCTATCTGATTAAGAGCCAGTGCTTCGGGCAGGAATATCACCACTGGTATGCCCTTGGAATTAAGGAAGAAATCCGTCTTACCGGACTGTATGAAGCCTATCTGATGTCCTTAGACGGCAGAACCGTGGTGGAGGTGCCGAAGGTCATCCAGATGTATTTCCAGTATGACAGCAGGATACCCTACCAGCAGAAAGCAGTGCTTTTTGTCAATATCATTGCGGCGAAGGAGAAGGAGCCGGAGATTTACCAGAAATATCAGAGAACCATGGAGCAGTTTGCCATGGAGCAGATAGAAGCAATGCACATCAATGATAATCTGGCGGTGATTTACGGGGAAATGTTAAAGAGCGGCACTTTAAATGAAGAACTGGGAAAACATTTGTCCACCCTGCTGTTTACTCACAAATTCACCTGTTTTATCGATAAGGCGGCGAAGCTCTATGTTTACCAGAGGGAGCTAAAGGAGCCTTTTGTGGCGAATATTATGGGAGGAACGGCATATTTTCCGGCATACACAGAAAATTACTGCCTTGTGGTAGAGGACAGCTGCGGCAACCGTTTTTGTGAAACCTTAGATTACACTGATGAGGCGCTGATGAATCCGAAGTCTTTTGTTGACAGGTGTCAGAAGTCGGCAGCCACGGAGCGCTCTTACATGCTATACCGTATGCAGGGAAAATCAGGGTATCAGGATTTTTCAGAGGAAGAAGTGAAATATTTTCTGCCCCTGCTTTCTGACGAAAAGGTGTCGGAGGCTTATAAGGCGCAGTTACAGCCGGAACTGGCGCGCTATTATCTGAAACGGGCGTACAGCCCTCTGGTGGGCAAATATCTGTTGGAGTTAGATTACGGCATTTCTACGGCGGAGAATAGGCGTTTTCTCATAGAAGCACTGGTGGAGGAACATCTTTATGAGAAAGCCTATGCCCTAGTGCAGGTTTACGGTTACGATTATCTGGGAAATGCGGCGCGGGTGGCGCTTTGCAGCTATGCCATCGAGAAAGCGGGTTTTGAGGAGGACGATTTTCTTTCCGGTTTTGCGGAGAGCACCTTCCGGGAGGGAAAATATAATGACGTGCTTCTGATTTACCTCTGCAAGTATTACAACGGCGCAACCAAGAGCATGGAAGAGTTGTGGAAAGCGGCGGGAGAATTTGAGATTGACACCTTTGATTTAGAGGAACGTATCATCACCCAGATGCTTTATTCCACCGATTATGTGGCTTGTATTGATGAAATTTATGACAGCTATACCGCCGGGGGCGGCAGAGAGCTGGTCTGCATGGCGTATCTGTCTTATTTTGCCCACGCGTATCTGGTAAAGGACGCAGTGGTGCCGGAACAGATTTTCTGGCAAATCACCATGCGTTACAGCCGCAGGGCAGAGTTAAACGATGCCTGTAGGTTAGGCTTGCTAAAATACCTTGCAGCCAAGAAGGAACGGAAGCGGGAGCAGTCGGAGATTGCGGATGAGCTGTTGGCGCTTTATACCGAGAAAAATATCTATTTCGCCTTCTACCGGCAGTTTGAAAAGAAACTGATTTTAAAATACCATCTCTACGACAAATTTTTCGTGGAGTATCATGCAGAGCCAAAGGGACGTATCATGCTCCATTACAGCTTTGACGGCGTTCATTACAGGGAGGAGGAGCTGCAGGAGGTATATGACGGTATTTATGTGAAGCAGTTTATTCTGTTTTTCGGGGAAACGGTGCAGTATTATATGGTGGAAAGCAGCGGCGGGGAGCCGAAGGTGACGGAGAGCGGCAGTATTTCTAACCAGAATGTTACGGAAAATGAGAGCAGCAGATATGGAAAATTAAACGAACTGCTGCTCCATGAGGCCTTAGAGGAGACCGAGGCGTTGAAGCGGGAATTAAAGAATTATTACGGAATGAAACGTGTCACAGAGGAAGTTTTTGATTTGCTTTAGGAACTGTCCGAAAATAGCTTGTACGGATTTAGACAAGTCAAATGCACAAGTTATTAATGGACAGTTCCTCAGGCAGATATGAGAGGAAAAATGGGAAATCAATATTATCTTGGCATTGACATGGATGATGAAAATGCTATCGTCAGTTTTTTTCAACCGAATATGAGAGAGCCGGAGACGGTGAGTACCGTGGCGGGGGGCGAGATTTTCCAGATTCCTCTGGTGGTGGCGAAAAAGCAGGGGTTAGGCCAGTGGTTCATTGGGGAGGAGGCGAAAAAGATTGCCTTGCAGCAGCGGGAAAACGAGGTGAAGCACCTTCTGAGCCGGGCGCTAGGAGAGGAAACCGTCTGTGTAGAGGGAGAGAATTTTTCTGCAAAGGAGCTGCTTGCCCTGTACCTGAAAAAACTAATTTATATGGCGGGCAGGTTGGGAAATCCGCTGCAGCCGGATAAGGTGGTGATTTCCCTAGAACGGCTTTCCAGGGAGGCCACCGGGCTGTTTTTGGGGATTGCCGGAGAGTTGGGACTTGCGGAAGAACAGGTGACTTTGATTGACAGACGGGAGAGTTTTTATTATTTTATATATAACCAGAAAAATGAAATCTGGCTTCATGATGTCTGTCTCTTTGACTGCCGGGGAAATGATATCCACTGCTGTCTTGCACAGCGGAATATCCGTACCACTCCCCAGCTGATTACCATGGTGGAGGATGTAAAACACATGGATTCCACCAAAAGGGACGAGGCGTTTTTGCAGATTGCCGCAGGGCAGCTGAAAGGTCATATTGTATCGGCGGTGTATCTGGTGGGGGACGGATTTGACGGCGGCTGGCCAAAGGAGTCCTTAAACTTTATCTGCAAGGGCAGAAAAGCCTTTATGGGAAAGAATCTTTATTCTAAGGGTGCCTGCTATGCAGCGGAGGTGAAGGAGGGGACGAAGGACTGGGCGTTTGTCTATATGGGTGACAATGAGATGAAGGTCAATGTCAGCTTAAAGGTTTCTAATCTGGGAAAAACAGAGCTTTACACCCTGATTACCGCCGGGGATAACTGGTATGAGACGGTGGGGGAGTGTGAAGTGATTTTAGACGGCACGCCGGAGATTGATTTCTGGCTCCAGACACCAAACAGCAGGGAGGCGAAGCTGGAGAAGATAGAACTGGCGGATTTGCCGAAGCGCCCCCCAAAGACCACAAGGCTTCGGATCACAGCAAAGCCTCTGTCTGACAGGGAAGTGCAGATTGTGATGAAGGATATGGGCTTTGGGGAGATTTTTAAAAGCTCCGACAAGAGCTGGGAGTATGTTATGGCACTGTAAGAAACTGTCCGAAAATAACTTGTGTGGATTTAGACAAGTTAAATGCACAAGTTATTAATGGACAGTTCCTAAGAAAGGGGAAACATGGGCGAATTGATTTTATGTAGACAACAGATAGCGGCAATGCCCTATTACATAGAGACAGTTTCTTTGAATGTTTATTCCCTGGAGGAAATGTGCTATTATGTACAGAACAATCTCTATCTCATGGAGCAGGATTTTATGGAGGAAGAGCTTTGCCGCTGGGTGGAAGAGGAACTGAAGCTAGAGGAAACGGCGCAGCAGCTGCGGGAGATAAGGGAGACGGGAGGAACCCTCTCGGAATTTGTGCTCTGCCTCCTGTCCGCATCGGGATATTTTAATGCAGGGGAACTGAAAAGCATCCGGCAGACCCTTCAGGAAATGGAAAATAAAACCGATTTCGAGTGCGGCAAGATAAGGGCGGACCGTTACATGGAAAACAGGAGATATATTTCCGCCGTTTATGAGTACCGGAAACTTTTAAGGGAAGCCATGGGACAGCCGGAAGAGGGAAAGGCGGAAAATCCGGTGATTGCCGGGAATGTGTGGCATAATCTGGGGACGGCATATGCCAGGCTGTTTCTCTTTGAAAAGGCGGCGGGATGCTATAGCCATGCCTATGAATTAAACCACAACCCGAACTCCTTAAAAGAGTGCCTGTTTGCCTACCGCTGCCTGAGGGATGAGCGGGGATTTAAACGAAAGGCGGCAGCCGGGTTTTTGAGTGAAGCACAGGCAGCAGAGCTTGCCGGGGAATTAACTGAAACCAGCCGGAGCCGGGAAATACAGGAGTTTGAAGAGGAGATAGAGGAAGTCTTTGCGGTAAAAGAGCAGGGGCAGGCGAAGGCGGCGGAGTTGTTGGCAGAATGGAAAGAAGAATACCGAAGGAATTGTAGAATATGAAGAAAAAAACACATTTTTGGGATAAATGGAAAAAGAAAGATACCTTTGAGGCGAAGTTTGAGGAATTAGACGCCACGGTCTTGACGGAGAAGGATTACCGCAACAGCGTCAGAATAGAGCAGTATGTGGTGGAACGGTTAGAGCAGATGATTGATGTCACCAAGGAAATCGAAGACGAAAAGGCGGAGTACCGCATTGTTACGTCTTATTTGAATGACATTCACAAGATAGAAGAACTGCCGGAAGAAGAAAGAAAAAAAATCGGCGAGACTGCGGTAAACGTGGTGCAGTTAAACACAGCACGGAATGGATTTTTAAATTCCACCAAGAAGCTGACAGACGCCCAGTTTGCCCAGCTAGAGCGGGAGGAAAAGGAAATTCCGAGCGCCATCAAGCGCCTTGCTGCCAACGAGGCTTATCAGGACACGGTAAAGCAGGATATGAAATATTTAGAGCGGGAAAAATCGCGTTTTCTGCTACACAAGGAATATTTAAACAGTCAGCAGCATACGCTGAAACGTCTTTTGTATGTGATTACGGGAATTGTGCTGGCGGCGCTGGTGGTACTGGCAGCAGTGCAGGGATTTACCGGAATTGACGTATATTATGGTTTTCTGGTGCTGATTTTCCTGGCTGTGGTCAGTGTCTGCGGTGTTTCCTTAAAAATTATGAAAAACAATACGGAAATACAGGTGGCGGAGCAGAGTATTAACCGTGCCATTACGCTGCTGAATAAGGTGAAATTTAAGTATGTCAATATCACCAATGCCATTGATTATGCCTGTGAAAAATATCATGTAAGGCGCTCTGCGGAATTAAACCAGATGTGGGAGTTTTATATGGAGGCAGTGAAGGAGCGGGAAAAATACCAGCGCACCAGCGAGGATTTAGACTATTTCAACGGCAGGCTGGTGAGAATGCTGAGCAACTACCAGCTCTATGATCCGCAGATATGGACAACGCAGGCGGCGGCATTGGTAGATCACAATGAAATGGTGGAAATCACCCATAATCTTGTGACCCGCAGACAAAAGCTTCGGGATAGAATTGAGTATAATCTCAACGTGATTCAGGAGCAGAAAAAGGAAGCTGAGCAGCTTCTTGACAAGGTCGGGGATAAAAAGCCCCAGGTGGAAGAGATTATCCGCACCGTTGACAGGCTGATGGAAACCATGTAGAAACAGGCTGGCAGAGAGAAGGAGGATTTTATTGGTAGTTAAAATTTTAATGGTAGCGGCAATTATCTTACTGTGTTTATTTTTGACAAAATTATCGGTAAGGTTGGGAATGCCGGCGCTTCTGGCATTTATCCTGCTGGGAATGTTTTTCGGGTCGGACGGTATCGTAAAAATACCTTTTGATGATTTTTCCATTGCGGAGGAAGTCTGTTCCATCGCCCTGATTTTTATTATGTTTTACGGGGGTTTCGGAACCAGCTGGCGGCAGGCGAAGCCGGTGGCGGTGAAATCCGTACTTCTGTCTACGGCAGGGGTATTTTTAACAGCGTTATTGACAGGGCTTTTCTGTTATCTGGTGCTGCATTTTTCTTTTTGGGAGGGTATGCTGATGGGAGCGGTCATCAGTTCCACCGATGCGGCTTCTGTATTTTCCATTTTGCGTTCCAAAAAACTGAACTTAAAATATAACACCGCTTCTATGCTGGAGGTGGAGAGCGGTAGTAATGACCCCTGTTCCTATATGCTTACAGTGATAGTTTTAGGAGTTATGAGCGGAGACACGGAGGGAGGAATCCTGATTTTAACCATAGCGGCGCAGATTGTCTTTGGCGTAGCAGTGGGCGTGATAGCGGCGCTGTTGGCGGGGAAGGTTTTAAACCGGGTGACCTTTTTTAATGAGGGCTTTGATACGATTTTTGTTTTCTGTATGGCTTTGCTTTCTTATGCGGCGGCAGCGGCGATTGGCGGCAACGGATATCTAAGTACCTACATTGCGGGTATTTTGCTGGGAAATATGTCTTTACATAATAAAAAATCCCTGATACATTTCTTTGACGGCGTAACAGGATTGGCACAGATGCTGATATTTTTCCTGTTAGGATTGCTGGCATTTCCGTCCCAGATGCCGGAGGTACTGCTTCCGGCGGTGGCGATAGCGTTGTTTTTGACCTTTGTGGCGCGTCCGGTGGCGGTATTTGCCCTGCTGGCTCCCTTCCGGTGTCCTATCGGGCAGCAGCTTTTTGTTTCCATGGCAGGGCTGCGTGGAGCGTCCTCCATCGTATTTGCCATTATGGCGACGGTGAGCCCGGCTTATATGAAGCATGACATTTTCCATATCGTGATTTGTATTGTGCTGTTTTCTATCAGTTTTCAGGGCTCGCTGCTTGGTGTGGTGGCGAAAAAACTGAATATGATGGATGAAAACGCTAATGTAATGAAAACTTTCAGTGATTACTCGGATGAGATGCCGGTGGAGTTTGTAAAGATTTCCGTAAAACAGGGGCACCCTTGGGAAAACCAGCTGGTGAAGGATATTTCTTCCCTGCCGGATTTGCTGATGGTGTTGATTTTACGGGGGGAAGAGCGGCTGATTCCAAACGGAAATACAAAGATTCTGGTGGGGGATAAGATTGTCTTAAGTGCCTTGTCTCCGGGGGAGGAATTAGGGCTTTGCATTTCTGAATATCATGTGGAGGAGGATAACGACATGATAGGGAAGCCCCTTGCGAAGCTGAAATTCGGTGAGGGGAAACTGGTGTTGCTGTTAAAGAGGAATGATAAGGTGGTGATACCCAACGGCAGGACTGTGGTGCGGAAGGATGATGTGCTGGTGATCAGCCAGACGTAAGATAGAAAAATTGGCTGCTATTTTATGCACTCTTTTTGGAAATAGAACATAAATTATAATAAAATACCCTCAAAAGAGAGGATAATAACATGAGAAATTACAGCATGACACGTCCCATGGAATCCCGTTGCGGTTGTATGCCGGAGCGCTCCTCCATGGACAATGATTTCGCTCTCGCCATGGCATATGTCCCATGGCAGTATTTCGACACTGTATATGAACCGGATAAGGCGTTGGAAATCGGCACTATTTTTCCGGAATTAGATAAACCATTTTTAGCAGCAGGGAGGTGCGGACGTCCATGATGATGAATCAGATGAATCAGGCGCAGCTGCTGCATTGGATTGATATGGTCAGCTTTGCAGTGGTGGATATTACAGAATATTTAGACACCCACCCGAAGGATGAAGAGGCAATAAAATATTTCAACCACTATATGGATTTGCGCAGAAGCGCCCTGCGGGCTTACGCGAAAGAATACGGCCCACTGACCATCGACTCGGCAAATCCTGAGAATTACTGGAACTGGGCGAACGTGCCGCTACCATGGGAAGGGGGGAACTGCTAAATGTGGAATTATGAAAGACGGTTACAGTATCCTATCAACATTACAAGGCCGAATGCGAAAATTGCGCAGGTGATTATGAGCCAGTACGGCGGTCCCGACGGGGAAATCGGCGCGTCTATGAGATATCTGTCCCAGCGGTACAGTATGCCTTACCGGAAGGTTGCAGGGCTTTTGACGGATATTGGTACGGAAGAATTAGCCCATCTATGATAGCAATGATTATTTTAACTGAATGGAGAGCTCAAATTCATTTTTCACATATCTGCCAATGCCGGGATTGGAGTCCATTTTATTGATATATACGATTTTTTCAATGCAGCTCTTTAGAAATCTGTTTTTTTCTGCGGCAGAGATATCTGTTGAGTTCATGGCGTTAATACAGTCTGTAAAACGCAGAATTTTTTCCCGATAGTCTATAATGGGGGTGATGGCATGGCGGGCGCTGCGAAGAGCTTCTTCTGTTTTGCCAATTTGCTCCTGAACCTTGGCATTTCTGGAAAGATATTCTTCTTTGGTGTAAATGCCATCGTCAAAGGCATCCTTTTGCCGTAAGTCTTTTTCTCTTAATTTTTTCAGGTCACTTTCCAGATTACGAATAATATTGGCATTTAATTTAGTAGCGTTTGCAGTATCAGTTTCCAGCTTAATTTCAAAGTCGGCAATACTCTGCTTCAGGACCTCAATGACACGCTGGCAAAAAGCAGAATATTGAACGGACTTGGTGTGGCAAATTGCCTGGTTGTTGCAAATTAAACTTTCTGATATCCTTCCGGTGGAGGAACGTTTGTCCATAAAAGATTTATAAACCATGGCTTTACCGCAGGTTCCGCAGACTACCAGTCCGGCAAAAGGATTGCGGAGCTCGTTTCCTGATTTTATGCGAGGAGATTTCCCACGCTTATTGAGGGCTGCCTGAAAGACTTCTGTACTGATAATTGCATCATGCTTTCCGTTTACGTAAATACAATCGTCGGAATTTTGGTTTTTTGGCCGGCTTTTGGTAATCTCTCCATTCACCATGTGTTTTTCGGTTTTTCTCCAGTTCCAACGGATTTTGCCGATATAAACCGGATTTTCTAACATATCTTTAATAGCAGCAGGAGACCAGTGCTCTGATTTTCTGGGAGGAATGCCAAGATTGTCAAGGTGTCGGGCTATTTTGGTAAAGCCATAGCCCTCATCCAGAAACAGGTGGTACATTAACCGGAGAGCATCCGCTTCTTGCGGCACAATCTGCAGCGTGTGATAGGCATCCTTTCCGGTCCCAACGGTTATTTTTTTGTATCCATATGGAGCTACAGAACCTATAAAATTTCCTTTTTTAACAGAGGACTGACGTCCCCGGTTTAAGATTTTTTTTGTATATTCTAGGTAATCATTGCCGCGGGTTAATTCCATTTCGAAAAATTTGCGGTCATATTCTTCATTGAGATTATAGGTTTTGGATGGAGTCATTACGAGGGTATTGGTATACCGGAATGTATTTATAATTCTGCCGCAATCCTCTAAGTCACCTCTGGAAAGCCGCTGCGGTTCCACTACAATAACACCTTTTATGGTTCCGGTTTCCAGAAGGGACATTATCTGCTTCATAACGGGGCGATCTGCTATGGTTTCACCGGAGACTACTTCACGGTAAATTTGATTTTCCGGAATTTCAAAACCCAGTTCGTTCCGGACATATTCCTGCAATATTGTTTCATGTTTGGATAAAACCTCTTCTACAGTCATATCAGGACTGTCGGAACGGGATTTTCTCAGATAGAAAATGTAATCTTGGATTTGATAGCTCATGGTATACCTCCGGTAAATATAACACTTCTTGCTTACATTATTGTAACATGTGTCAGTTTGTGAAACAATGGGGAATGTTTGAAATGGGGGTGCTTTACATTTAACATTTACAGATTAAAGAGTAAAATTTAAAAGAGCCACTTGAAAAACAAGCGGCTCCATTGTATAATCTACTTAGAAAGGTTAATCGGATACGAAATTCCGATTTGCCCTCAGTAAAGAATACTAAAATATAGAAATAAGCATCCTAAACTTTGACGGGTCAGGGATGCTTATTTCTTTCTGTGATTGTCTATGTAAGACAGTGCATTAAATATGAGTATTAACAGAGTTAGAACTTCCATTATATCCATAGCACCACCCTCTTTCGTAAAGACTAGAGGGCAATCAGAAAACCGCATCCTGCTTTTCATTCAATTATACAATCCCATTCTAACATGAACATCTGTTTTTATCAATTGGGAATGTAAAATGGTGCCAAGTTTCATCAGAGTTTGTTTTTGCTAGCTATGGTGGATAATAAAAAATTATAGAAATTCTGTTGGACTAGGATTTTCCTGGTCTTTTTTCTTTTTTTTAAAAAATTTTCAGCTGTTTTCGGTATAATCCACAAATGTATCGTCTTATGATGACGGTATGGCTAAAATAATTATAAAAAATGTTATGAGAGAAAAGAATATACCTGTGAAGCAGATTTTACCCTTTCTGCCATATTCCAGAGCAACGGTATATCGGATTTTAAATGGAACAAAACTTCCTTCCATAGATGATCTGGAAGAATTTGCCAGGGTATTAGGGGTTGCTTTGGAAGAACTATACGAATCAGAATATGGTGTTTATAAAAAAAATCTGTCTCAATCTTGAGACTGGCATTGTAAATATAATATACGGCAATTATAATAATATCAAAGAAAACTACATTTACGGAAGTAAATAAAACTAAAGATGGAGGAGAGAGTATGATTGAAATTATGAAAATGAAAATAATAGAATTGGTGAAAAAAACTGACGATGAAGAAAAGATAAGGATCATTTACCGTTTTGTAAGAAAATATTTAGGCGAGGAAAAATAAAAAGAAAAAGATAGATTTTACTAAATGGAGAAAATATGCGTCTAAAGAATTTTTTTATGTGCAAATCCTGTTTTTAGTATGGAAGTTTGAACCATTAGAAACAAACATATGTTCCATAAACATTGACACATATTGTTAGGTATGATAATATAATAATATATAATACATATTAAAACATTTAGGAGGGAATACGCATATGGAAAGTATTTATGAGGTTGCAAGATACTTTTTAGGAAAAGAACCTATGACCCATAAGAAACTTCAAAAAATGTGCTATTTTGCACAAGCGTGGTTCCTTGCAAATTATGGAGAGCCGTTAGTACCGAACAGATTTGAAGCGTGGGTTCATGGTCCAGTATCTCCGGATCTATATAGTAAATATCGTGGATGGGGTTGGGAAAATATTCCCCAGGAAAAGCAGAAGGCGGTATTTGAAGGAAACGGGATAGAAGATTTTTTAGATAAAGTATATGAGACATATGGAGATTATACAGCTGATGAGTTAGAGAGGATTACCCATTCGGAATATCCTTGGAATAATGCAAGAGTTGGTTGTGCACCTGGAGTATATTCCAGAAATCCGATTGCACTGAAAGACATGAGGGATTATTATGGTGAAAGGATAGGAAAAACATATGGATAAAAATGGTGCTATTATTATGGCGGCAATAATAGGATTATTGATAGGTTTTTTCCTTGGACGCCTAACACCTAAAAATATGGGTTTGTATGAGTTTTTAAGAAAGATATATACAAACCTTGATAATTTCATTTTAATAATTTCAGCATTTATTGTAATAGGGTTCGTTTATTTTTCGACTATTGGTAAATTGGAAGTATTTGCTTCCGTCACAGTAAATATTTTTGGAAGTATAGTTTTTTCTTGGCTTCTTACGAAAAAATCCTCAAAGATAGAGTTTAAAGAGCAAGAGGAGGAACTGGCATTAAGGTCATTTAGACATATTAATTATATTGAGTCAGCTGCCAACACGGCATATAAAAAGATTGAACAATACTTGCAAAATGGATTGGCATGATATGTTGTCTGACAAGGAAAAAGAACATTATAAGGGAATATGTGATGATGGTACTAATTCAGATGAAACATATGGAACCGTAGACGTCGTTGTTCCAGAGATTGGTTTCAATCAGGAGGATGTATAGTTTTTATCAAAAGGATTTTTAACAACAGAGCTAGGAGAGGTTACTATGGGTGATGGAAAGAAGCTGAAAGAAATACTTGGTAGTAAGAATACAAATGTCCGTCAGATTGCAAAGGCTACGGGAATTAGCGCTACAACACTATATTCTATTATACAAAAAGATTCCAATATCCGATTTGACTTTGCCTTGCGGCTGGCAAACGAATTAGAAATTGATGTGAATGAAATATGCGCCGCCAGTCCATTCTCCGGAACTATTACTGAAGAAGAAATATATCCCACACTCCCTGATGGGCTGAATGGCGTACTTGACGAAAACCGGGTAAAGGTATATCTGAAAAATTCACTATATCCGCTTATGTATCTGTTTGGAAAAAATAGTATGCCCGATGTAGATAACCTGTTGACTTCATTTTATCAGTTAGACGATGAAGCAAGAAAGGAAGTAGTGGAAACGATACAAGTGAACTACCCATTGTCTAAAGCCAATGGGTAGTTCACAATATGGATATTCTTAAAATGTTATCTTTTGGAGAAATCTTCGTCGGTAGCTTAATATAAAATTTCTTATTGTGAAAATTTATTTTTTAATTGATTGTATTGGTCAGTAATTTCTATGAAAACTTCATCATTACCATTTCCAGAATCGGAATGGTAAACTTTTACTAAATCCCGATAACGTTTGTTTAATTTTTCAAGAGTATCGCAACCTTTAAAATAACTAGACTGCGTTGTGTTTTGTGAAGTATGTTCTGAATTGTTTTGCTGGTTATTTTCATAAGTTTTTTCGCCGGATTGTTCTTTTGACATATTTTGCTGATATTCTAATAGCATATCATGCAAGGTATTAGTGTATTCTTCTAGTACAAGAAAGGAATCATCTAATACAGAAGTAAGGTGATGCAATGCGGATTCGGTCAAGCTTTTGTTATAACGCTCTATGGCACGTTTTTGATGATTAAACTGTCGTACAATCTTTGAAGCGTTTTGCTTTATGAAAATTTTTAAAGGATAGCTATTATTATCTTCTGGAAGAGCATGAATAGTATCCGTTAATGATATTGCCTGATTAAATAATTGTTCGCAATTATGAATATCTTCTTCTACATCTGCGCATTGAGATGCAGCATCCATTTGAGGGCTGGAAGTATTAAAATTTGTATTAAAATTATTCTTAAATGATGGAGTTGGGGTATCTAATGAGATTATATCCAAATCTTCAGCAGAACCAAAATGGATTGCTAATATAATAAGGAATAAAAATAAGCCGATACCATAGCGCCAAGGAACTGAATAATCGGAGATATGAAAGATTTCATCTAATAATTCGTAGGCACAAAGTCCCCAGAAAATTGAAAATAAAATCATAATAATATTTCGTAAAATGCGAAATACCATTAGCCCGAGAAGAATAATTCCGCCAATAACACCAATGGCAAATGACTGAAATCCAGTAAAGGTAATAGGGGTTCGGTCAGAAAGAAAGTCGGGGAATATGGATGCGACGAAAAGTACAGTAAATAAAAAATCCCATATAATAAGGTTGCAGCAGGGACTGAAATGGTTTTCTTTGTAAAGATATAATTTACTCATTTATATAGTATCTCCTTTGTGTAATTGTAAAATATTTATAAATTTTATCATATTTTTATAAAATAAACAAGAAAAATATACGATAAATGTATTCGCATTTAAATCCGATATAAAAAAGGAGTTCTAAGTCGAGTCAGCAGATAGAGGAATTAGAGCAGTAAATAAGAAGTTGGAATAAAACCAACTTCTTATTTTTTTTTGAGTTTTTCTGAAATTTTTTCAAGAGTTTTCCAGTCATCTTCGTCGAGGACGGCAAGCGCTTCAATGAACCTGCGCTGGAAAGATTCTTCTTCGTCTTTTAATAAATCTGTAGTAAAATCGGTAATAATTTCACTCCGGGTAAGGGTTCGGAACATGCTTCCAGTTCCGTTACGAAGCCATTCTTCGTTCACGTCAAATTCACGACAGATGGATTTGAACATTTGGTCGGTAACATTTCGATTGCCTTTTTCTAAGTTAGAGATAGCTACTTTTGTAACACCAAGTCTTTCTCCGAATTTTTCAAGTGTCAAATTTAGAGCATTTCGTAATTCTTTTATTCGTTTATTCAAAATCTCACCTCCTATATCAAAGGATAACACTTCAGAAAAAACAAGTCAACAAAAAAGTAATCAAAGATAACTAAATGCTTGACAAAGTAATCTAAGATTAATATAATGTAATCACTGATAACAAGTAAAAGTGAGGTGAGAACATGAATAAAGAAGAAGAGAGAATTTTAACTACGATTTGTATGGCATTGCCATACATGGATGACTTTTCAAAGGGATATCTTCTTGCAACTGCGGAGATATTTGCAAAGGAGAAACAGAAGAGGCAGATGGAGGTGTTGAGTAGTGGAGAAGAGATACATCAGAACACAGGTTAAATTTTAGAAGTTAATACTGCAGGAGCAGGAAACTTATATAAGCGGTAATTCATACAATCAGATAGAAGGGAGTGATGGCAGATGGAATACACGGTAAAAAAAATCAATAGTTACGATATTTGAAGAAAAAGTATCTGGAAGGAGAGTGCAGATGGCAGGAATAAAAGAAGAAAAGGTGCAAGTAACTATCCGTATGCCAGTCTCTTTAAAAGAAGGACTGCATACGGAAGCAAGTAAAAGAGGAATAAGCCTCAATGCGTATGTGTTGCTGCTTATTGAGAGAGCTCGTCAAGGGTAATCGGAATAGCACCATGTTCGGATTCGTATTCAGAAATACAATTTTCAATTAAAAACTCAATTTGCATAGCGATAGAACGTTTGTTTTGCTCGGCAATAAATTTAATTTTGCTAAAATTTTGTGGTTGCATTCTCATTGTAAATGCTCTTTTATCCGTAGCCATAAAGACCTCCTTAGATTTCATAGTGATTTCATTGTTACATAAATTAATAAAAATGTAAATATTGCACATTGACATCACTTTGAAATATATGTACAATATATGCAAAGTGACATCACTTTAAAATAATAATGAGAGCATCGGAAGATTTGTAGAAGAAGCAGATGGAAATTTTGAGTAGCGATGGTACATAACAAAGAAAGATGGAAAAGTAGTAAAAGAAAACAGTTGTGAAAGGGCATCCTAAGGAGCCAATCTGTGTTAGAAGCTGTTTGAAGGTATCAGGGAAATATATATGTAGAAAGGTGGATTATAATAGTGCAAACAATTAGTTCATATAAAAATAAAGGATTTAATCATCAAGAAATGATAGAAATTGAACTCGGCATAGAACATGGAATAGATGTTACAGTGTATGCAGATCCGAAGTATTATAGCCATCAGATGTCAGAGATACGTCAGGGTTTAGAAAAAGGATTGGATGTTTCTATATATGCAGACCCAAATTATGATGGGAGTCAAATGTTTGAGATACGTCAGGGTTTAGAAAAAGGATTGGATGTTTCTATATATGTAGACCCAAAGTATTATAACCATCAGATGTCAGAGATACGTGAGGGATTGGAAAAAGGACTGGATGTTACAGTGTATACAGATCCGAAGTATCATGGTCATCAAATGTCTGAAATACGTCAGGGTTTAGAGGAAGGACTGGATGTTTCTATATATGCAGACCCAAAGTATGATGGGTATCAGATGTCTGAAATACGTCAGGGTTTAGAGGAAGGACTGGATATCACAGTGTATGCAGATCCGAAGTATGATAGCTATCAGATGTCTAATATACGTCAGGGTTTAGAGGAAGGACTGGATATTTCTATATATGCAGACCCAAAGTATGATAACCGTCAGATGTCTAATATACGTCAGGGTTTAGAGGAAGGATTGGATGTCACAGTGTATGCAGATCCGAAGTATGATAGCTATCAGATGTCTGGGATACGTAAGGGATTGGAAAAAGGACTGGATGTTTCTATATATGCAGACCCAAAGTATGATGGGAGTCAAATGTTTGAGATACGTCAGGGTTTAGAGGAAGGATTGGATGTTTCTATATATGCAGACCCAAAGTATGATGGGAATCAGATGTGGGTAATACGCGATGGATTGGAAGAGGGACTGGATGTTTCTATATATGCAGATTCAAAGTATGATTACGAGCAAATGCGTGAGATATTTCAGGGTTTAAGGGAAGGATTGGATGTCACAGCGTATGCAGATTCGCAGTATACGTCGATTCGGATGTCAGAGATACGTGAGAGTTTGGAAAAAGGAGTAGATGTTTCTCCATATATAGACCCAAGGCATGATATTCGTCAAATATCAGAGATACGTGAGGGATTGGAAGCAGGAGTAGATGTTTCTATATATGCAGACCCAAAGTATGATTACGAGCAAATGTGTGAGATACGCGAGGGATTGGAAGCAGGAGTAGATGTTTCTATATATGCAGACCCAAAGTATGATTACGAGCAAATGCAGGAGATATTTCTGGGTTTAAGGGAAGGAGTGGATGTCACGGCGTATGTTAATCCGAAGTATGATTACGAGCAAATGTATGAGATACGCGAGGGATTGGAAAAAGGAGTGGATGTCACGGTGTATTCTGATCCAGAGTATGATTACAAGCAAATGCGAGAGATACGCAAAGGATTGGAAAAAGGAGTGGATGTCACGGCGTATGTTAATCCGAAGTATGATTACAAGCAAATGCGAGAGATACGTTTTTGTTTAGAGAACGGATTGGATGTTCCTGAATATGCCATTTCAAAGCCCAACTATGATGAAATGCAAAAAAAATGCTTGGGATTAGAAGAGGGTAACAACTCGGTATATACTGCTGAGCCAGTTGAAAATGCGAAGAAAAAGGAAGCAGATTCAGAAGAAAATATAAGGTACAGAAGAGGAAGAAGCAGATAAAACAGAACACAGGTTAAATTTTAGAAGTTAATACTGCGGGAGCAGGAAACTTATACAAGCGGTAATTCATACAATCAGATAGAAGGGAGTGATGGCAGATGGAATACACGGTAAAAGAAATCATTTGTTCGGACGGCGGGAAAGCAACCGTATACATTCCAATCAGAACGGAAGAAGAAGAAAAAAAGCAGCAGGAATGTATTGCTAAGGCAGGGGCAAGTCTGTTGAGAGCTGCACTGGCAGCCGGAATGAAACAGAGTGAAGAGGAACAGCAGGAACAGAAGTAACCATGGGTTACTTCTTCAATTGATTTTAAATTCATGATATCTGTCCTTTCGTAGGTGGAGGTAGGTTCAATGATTGGTTGTATATCAATTATTCTTGTAATTATTTTAAGCGAATAGAGAAATATATATGCGATTATCTTTTGCCTAACATAAAGGATAGTAAATATGAACAGTCCGGTAAATTTTATGCACACAGATTTTTGGTAATGAAATACCCGGAATTATTTAAAATATTTGATGGAGGGGAAAAACAGGAGGAGACATCGCCAGAAGAAAGGATAAAGCATAAAAGAGGAAGAAGCAGATGAGAATTTTGAGTAGCGATGGCAGTTAAAAGGAAACAAGCTGAAACAGAACAAAGGAGATGTTATAGTGTGAAAAATAAAGATGTTTCTGTATATGCAGATCTAAAGTATGATTACGAGCAAATGCTTGAGATACGTCTGGGATTGGAAAAAGGAGTAGATGTTACTTCATATATTGACCCAAGGCATGATATTTATCAGATATCAGAGATACGCAAAGGATTGGAAGCAGGAGTAGATGTTACTGTATATGCAGACCCAAAGTATGATGAGAGACAAATGTTTCAGATACGTCAGGGATTGAAAAAAAGAGTAGATGTTACTGTATATGCAGACTCAAAGTATGATTACGAGCAAATGTTTGAGATACGCGAGGGACTGGAAGCAGGAGTAGATGTTACTGTATATGCAGACCCAAAGTATGATAAGAAACAAATGCGGGAGATACGAACGGGATTATGGAAAGGACTGGATGTTACTGTATATGCAGACACAGAGTATGATTATAGGCAAATGCAGGAGATACGTGCGGGATTGGAAAAAGGAGTAGATGTTACAGTATATGCAGACCCAAAATATGATAGGTGGCAAATGTGTGAGATACGCGAGGAATTGGAAGCAGGAGTAGATGCTTCTGTATATGCAGACACCAAATATAGTAAGGAAACAAGCCGGAGCAGAAGAAGGGGGGCATATTATATGAAAAACAACAATGGATGTAAATATTGTGGATCCTATGATGCGGCGGGAGCAGAAGAATCAAAACTTGAACAGGAAAGAATTGTTTCTAATATAAACGGCACAATTCCGAGAAATAGTCCTTATTTTTATAAAGCGCATGAAGGCTTTTTCGCTAAAATTATAGACAATGGCAGTGATCTGGACATGATAGATAGTACTGAATATAAGAAATATATTGAATGGGCAAAGGAAAATCCTGGTCTCATGTGGATACAGTCAGAAGCTGCAGGGAAAAAGCTTTTCTTCCCGAATACTGATTGTCCGCTAATTATAGAAATTAAGATAAACTATTGCCCGATTTGCGGGCGAAAATTAGGAGTTAAACCCACGGATATCTGACGGATTGAATATTCTTTCCAACTGCCTGCTCTGGAGTGAGCCACTGCGATGAGATATTATGTTTTCGGCAATAGTCGGCAACACTTTTTCCAAAATAAGCTTCTGTCTTTTCAAAATTATGAGCCTTATTGCCACGCTCGTTTTGATCGACCCATCGGTAGAATACGGTTCGGTTTTCGGGATCGATAGAATCCACTTTCTTTGAATACCAACGTTGCATGACAGGCGGTTGTACAGGAGTTCCTGAGCAATGCTTTGGAGCATGTACTGCAATGAAGTTTAAAAAGATATAGGACCCAAAATTTTCTATGCCATTTTTTTTAAGAGGTAGTGCTTTACGTAAAGCATAAAAGTCTTTGTCAGGCATAGTAATTTCCAGATCATCGGATATTTTCATTGCGCAGGCCCAGTTGATTCCTTCACCTCCAATCAATATTTCAGATGGTGGAACATCTAAACTGATAATTATGTCGAATGTCACTGTAGCATATGTAACACAAAAATGTTCTCTGTCTGAGTGTTTTTTCATCATATCGTTAATAAGTGGTTTAAGTGCAGGGAAATGTGCCATTTTTACCTCCGGGAAATCTAAATGCGTTTTAAAAAACGGGGATATTTTAAATTCTCATAAACAATATTTTAACAAAAGATTTCATAGTGATTTCATTATTACATAGTTTTAGACAAAAGTAAATATTACTTATGGGACACATGTAAAATAAAGTTCAAAGTGTTTTATGGAAGGAGAAGAGTATGTCAAACATAATGACGGTGAGAGCACCAGAGAATTTGCAGAAAAAATTGAGTGAAATAGCAAAAAAGCAGGGATTGACCAGAAATGCACTGATATTACATATATTGTGGGACTGGATGGAAAAGGAAGGAAATGGAGAAGAGATACAGCAGAACACAGGTTAAATTGTAGAAGTTAGTGCTGCGGGAGCAGGAAACTTATACAAGCGGTATTTCATACAATGATAGTGGGACAAGCAGAGGAGAGGAATTATATGGCAATACTTAGTGATGATAAATCCAACTGGGCTGAACAGATGTTAGAAATAAGATACGGCATGGAAGAAGGAATAAATGTCATAGTATATGCAGATCCAAAGTACACTGCGGACCAGATGCGTGAGATACGTTATGGTTTAGAAACAGGACTGGATGTTACAGTGTATGCAGAGTCGAAGTACACTGCGGATCAAATGTTTGAAATACGTAGTGGTTTGGAAAAAGGAATAGATGTCACAGTATACGCAGACCCCAAATATAATAATTATCAAATGTGGGCGATGCGTTTGGGATTAGAAAAAGGAATAGATGTCACAGTATACGCAGACCCAAAGTACACTGCGGATCAAATGTTTGAAATACGTTTGGGATTAGAAAAAAGAATAGATGCTACAGTATATGCAGACCCGAAGTATAATGCGGATCAAATGCGTGAGATACGTTATGGTTTAGAAACAGGGCTAGATGTCGCAGTGTATACAGACCCAAAGTACAATAGTGATGAAATGCGTAAAAAACGTTGGAGTTTACAAGGGGCATATGATGATAAATCATTTGAAAATGGGGAAAAAGAGGAAACGCTTGCAGAGGAGAGCCTGGGACATAGAAGAGGAAAAAAGAGATAGGAGAAGAGCCAGAGTTTGGACAGTTTAAATGAACTGGAATTTATGGAGGGAAAAATACATGGGGATTAAAAAGCGACTTTTCGTGGATATGGACGGAACATTGGCGGAGTTTAAACAGATTGCCACCTTAGAGCAGCTTTACGAGAAGGGGTATTTTGAGAATCTGCAGCCACAGATGGAAGTAGTAAATGCAGTGAAAACTATTATCCGGGAGTGTCCGGATGTTGAGGTCAATATTCTTTCAGCCGTACTTAGTGACAGTCCGTATGCTCTGCAGGAGAAAAATAGTTGGCTAGACCGTTACCTGCCGGAGCTTGATGCAGCACATCGGCTGTTTCCGCCATGCGGGAGTGACAAGAAGGAAGTCATTAAAGGTGGAATTACACCGGATGATTTTCTTTTGGATGATTATACATTAAATCTAAACGCATGGGAGCCTCCGGCACGTGGAATTAAGCTGTTGAATGGTATTAATCATACACGCGGCACATGGCAGAATGCAATGGTAGAAGGGAAAAAGGAGGCAGATTCTCTGGCGGAAGATATTGTAAATATTATACGACAGACGGAGCGGACAAAGGAGCGAGAACTGCGGGAAAAGGAAGTGACGGGGAATGGTATTTCACGAAAAGGTAAGGGAAAGAGCAGATAAATAAAAAAGGAGTGGGAAAAGTGAGTACAAAAAATAGTTTGAGAGAATATGGAAGTGATGTACATAGAAGCAGTCAAGAAATTTTGACAGAAATAGAGGATATTATTGCAAATTATAAGAAAGATAATGTTTTTTCATTGGAATTAGAAAAAAATTATGGAGAACGGATAAAGGAATTAAATATTTGTTTGGAGGAGTACACAAAATTAAAAGAGCAGGCAAGTGATTTGCTAGTTTATGTAGGTTCTTATACAGATAATGACATTATGAAATGTGAGGTAAGGGATAAGCTTTATGAGACGATAATCGAATATCGGAAGAAAAATGAACAACTATCTGGAAGATTAGAAGAACTTATACTGCAGTTGAGGCAGATACCGGATATTGTAGCAGAAGATAGACAGTGTCTTTCATATTGTTACAACTATTTAGTACTCAGAAATCGAGAGGTACATCAAGTTTTATTGTCGGTATGGGAACTATTATTACTCTATGAAAGCAGAGAAAATATTACTGCAAAGTATACATGAAACTTGCATTCGTGGGAGGATATAAGTGTTTTTGGCAGAAGATTTCTATAAATTTTATGCGATCGTAGGAATCTGATGGGAGAAAAATTTCATTCGTATAATTATCATGATCGTATAGATGAAATTTTAAATCGTATCTTAGTGCAGAATCCTTGTATTTATGAAAATCATCATAAAAGGGGATAGATCTTATCCAGTTTCTGCGTTCGGCATCTGACCAAGATAATAGTCCCTGGATGCAGTCGAACGGGTAAGTTGAAGTTTGAAGATGTAATAAAAATTGGTTAAACAGTTCCGTACCATGATGGATATCGGGGTATAAAAACTTGGTGTGTGTAGGAACTTCAATATTTCGTATAAAAAGAGTGCCGGTTGAAAATAAAGCATATTGAAGAAAGGACAATTCTGCATGAGCATGATCGTAGGAAAAAAAGATATCTTCTTTGGTTTGATACTGTAACATGTTGATGTCTCCTAAAGAAATTGTTATTAAATATTTTAATAAAAAATTATAGTTACCAGAAGTAAAGTTGTCAAGAAAAAGAATTTTTTGAAATTAAATTAGAAAGCAGTAAGTTGGAGGATTATATATGAACAAGTACGAATTTACAGGAATTAAAAAGGAAGTAGAATTGCCGGAGGGAGTGGTTACACTCAGGCAGATTAGGGCAATCCGGAAGTTTGGTGATGTGGAGGAAGGGGAACTGGGAGGCTGGATTGAAAAGGAACAGAATCTTTCCCAGAAAGGGAATTGCTGGGTCAGCGGAGAAGCTGCTGTTTGGGGAGAAGCGGTGGTATCTAATAATGCAAAGGTGCGCGGCAGTGCTCATATATCGGACAAGGCATGGATTTATGGGGAGGCAGAAATCTATGGGGAGGCAAAAATTTATGGAGGTGCACAGGTTTCCGGTAATGCTCATGTGTTTGGGGAAGCAATGGTATATGACGAGGCATGGGTTCATGGAAATGCGCAGATTTTTGGAAATGCTAACATCTGTGGTAATACCAATATTGGAGAAACTATGGAAATATCAGGAAAAGCAAGTGTTAAAAAGGAATATACTCTGGTAAATGCTGCCGGAGATATTATCGGAATGTCATCGGAAGGAAAATTTGGGTGTTTTCGTTATGATGCAACTGCTCCGGTTTTTGAAAAACAGGAGTACGCAGACGCATATCTTGAGTTTCTTGAAAAAATTGGTGTGTCGGTAGGAACTGCAGAGGTAATTTGTGTAGGGGATATGGAGGAACAGGAGAAAAAGGAAATACCAGGCAATAATATTGTCAGGCAGAACAGAGGAAAAAGCAGATAAAAACAGGAAGGCAGGAAACAGATATGCAGGAAACAAAGCGGGAAAGAGCGGTTACGGAAGAAATGAGTTTTGAGGAAGCAGTAAATGAAGTAAAAGTCAAGTTTGAGATTGTGGCGTCGGAATTGATAAGACAGGATAGAAAGAAAACCGTAGCACAGATTGCGGCAGAAATCAAACGTCAGGGAAGGAAAAAGGAAGATGTCATTTTTCAAAGGGGAATATGTGAGGGACTGAAAATGGCACAGGGCATATTGTTAGAGGAACAAAGTGGATAAGAAGTGCAAAAGAGGTGAGTGAGATGCTGGTATTAATAATGGTATTTGGATTGGCAATAGCTGTCGCATTTTTTACGCTGATATTTATTATCGGAGTGAAGGATATGCGAAACCCATGAAGTACTGACGGTGGAATTTTCCAATTTGGGTTTGATATATCACAGGTTACAGATAGGCTTGGCATGCTCCGGACCGTAGTTGTCCGGAGGGAAAGGAGAATTATGGAGTTGGCATTAAAAATTATTAATGTAATTTTGGTGTTAGAAATATTGTTCTTATTTGGAGCATTGGTTCGTCTGAATTACAAAAGAAATAAAATGCAGAAAGAAACGCAAGAATGGATACAGAGTGTATCCGAAGGTAAAAAAGAAGATACAGATAAAAAAAATAGGAAGGATGGCAGGTAAATGGCAGATTGGAACGCATATTATGCGGAGCAGCAAAAAAAGGAAATTGCAAGTATCAAGAAACGTCAGATTGTGTTGAAACTTTCGGATGCCGATGTAGACCGTTTGTTTGAGAAAGCAGTGGATGCCGGGATGTTTCCAGAAGAATTGCTGGAAAATTTTATTGGAGACTTAGTCGGCGGTACATACAGTAATGGTAGTGATGAAAAGGATTTAGCAGAAAAATGGTTTGACCGTTGTGGATTCTCTATGATGAAAGAATATGACTTTTGTGCGTATCTTAGGGAAAATGGGTTATGGGAAGAGGCAGTCGAAACTTTATCGGAGATAGACGATTGTAAAATGAGGGTAGAAGTGTATTCGAAGGAGATTCAGAATGGATTTCATGTAAATACTTATACAGGAGAAAAAACGCCATGGAATGAATACTCTTCTAGCAGAGAGAGGTGGAATGAGGATTTACGAAGTTCTATTCGCGGTTATGGTAAAAAAATGGCAAAGTTACAGGCGAGTTTTGAAGAAGAATTTTGGAAACCATATCTGAATCATAGTAAGGATGAGGGAAAGAAAGTAACGGAAACCATGGAAAGTGAGATCCAAAAAATATTGGAATGGGAAGAGCATCGGGAGCGTATTGAGGAAGAGTATGAGGAGGAAGAGGAAAAGCGCCAGGAGGACTATAAAAAAGGAGAAGCGGTAGTACAGGAATTTACGGAGCAATGTAATGAAAAAGTGGAAGCGATAGGAACGAGTATCGCGAATCGCAGCAGAAAGGGCCGATAGTGATGGCGTACCAGCGAGGAAAAATCCTTATCGATTCCATTATTTATGATGAGGATAAAATGAATATCCGGATGGAAACGGTAGGGGAAAATATCCGGCGGGAGAGAGAAAAAAGAAATTTATCTATTTCAGGTCTGGCAGAGAGAGCCAATCTTTCTGCCAGCTGTATATCAAAAGCGGAAATGGCAAAATCAAGTGTGAGTTTGAAATCCTTGATTAAAATTGCTGTGGCGTTAGATGTGCCGGTGGCGGAACTTTTGGAAATTAAAAAGGCTGCACCGGCAAATGAAAAATTACTTGAGATTTCCAGAGCAGATCATGAAAACGGAGAATATAGTGGATTACTTGAACAGATTATGGAAAATCTGCCAGAAGAAATGGAAGACTTTTTGATTGAGATAACAAGAGAACTTATGCGTGTATTTAAGAAGGAACGGAAAATGAAAGAGCAGACAGATAAAGAATAAACAGGGAGGGAAAGAAATGACAGGGCGTTTTACAGATGAACAGATAGCGCAGGCAAAAGAGACAAGCCTTACAGAATTGGCGACGTATTATGGATTTCATCCCAGGCATGTAGGAAACAATCTCTATACGTTAGAGGAGCATGATTCCATCAGAATTTATAACGACAGAACATGGTGCCGTTGGTCACGGGCAGGGAATAAAGGCGAAGGCGGCGGGTCACAGATTGATTTTCTGATCCAGTTTTGCGGTGCCAATTCTGTTTCTGGGGCAATCCGCACACTTTTAGAATTTCAGGGGATATCCCCGGAAGATGGAAACTGGCGGGAGCGAATAACAGAGACATTGCCGCATCATCAGGCGGCAAAATCAGCGAGTGAAAATAAAAAGAAGGATTTTGTCCTTCCAGAACCTATGGAGGGAAATTACAGGAGGGCATATGCCTATCTGATCAAGACCAGAGGACTTTCACAAAAAGTTGTAGATTACTTTGTCCGGGATTTAAAGATATTATATGAGGAAAAAGAACACCATAATCTTGTTTTTATCGGGAAGGATAAAGAAGGAAACGTGCGTTATGCGACTAAAAGGGGAACAGCAGATATTTACGGGAAGAAGTACCGGGGAGATGTCACAGGAAATGATAAAAATTATGGCATTAATATTGTAAATCCCCAAAGTACAGTGCTAAAAGTTTTTGAGGCTAATATTGATTTGATGTCATATCTGGATATCACCGGGGATTATGAAAGCAACAAATTGGTATTAGGTATGACAGCAGATAATCCTTTAGTGCAATTTTTGAAAGATTATCCTCATATTAAAAGTATTGGGTTCTGCCTGGATAATGATGAGGCAGGAATGCTGGCGATGTATGGAAAAGAAAGTCGGCTTGGGCTGCTTGAGAAGTATGCGGCACAGGGGTATGAGACATATGCGGACATTGTCCCCAAAGATACAGGATGTAAGGATTGGAATGAATATTTAGTGTATCAAAAAAAGAATCCGGATCATGAATTAAAGGGTGCGGATAAAAAAGAAGAGGCGGAAATGCCGGAGGGAAATTTTCGTCAAATTAAAAGAAAAAACAGATAAGAGAAAAAATTTGAAAACAGAGGAGAATGAAATTATGTGCAGAGTAATCGCAGTTGCCAATCAAAAAGGCGGTATTGGAAAAACAACTACAGCTGTAAATATTGGATTTGATTTGGCAGAAATGGGAAAAAAGGTATTGCTGATTGATACAGACGGACAATGCAACTCAACAGATACCTGCAGGGCCAAAGTAGATGGAACAGCAACTTTATACGATTTGTTGTTTGAACAGGAAAAACCGGAGGAGTGCATACAGCATATGGAAAAGCTGGATATCATTGCTTCTGACAAACTTTTAAAAAATCCGGAGACAAAGTTCCCGGATGATGCTACCAGGTTATTTACCATGCGTGATGCCTGTGAAGATATCCGGGAACAGTATGACTTTATTATTATTGATACACCGCCAACTCTGGGCTGTATGCTTTCCAATGCGCTCACATTTGCGGATGAGGTTGTGATACCTGTAACTTGTGACCGCTATGGGATGGAAGGTATTAGTGATCTGTACGTAACGATTAATGCGACAAAGAAATATACGAACAGGGATTTGCGCGTGACAGGGGTACTTTTGAACAAATATAAAGAGAGGACCACACTCTGCAGGGAAATTAGCAGTGCGCTGCCAGAAGTGCTTGAAATGTTTGATACAAAGGTTTTTGAAACCAAAATAAGAGAATGTGAGGACTGTAAAAAGGCACAGTCGGCGCGGATGGGGGTTCAGGAATATAATCCGGAATGTACTACGGCAAAAGATTATTGGATGGTATGTGAGGAGATTATCAGGAGGCAGGCATAATGGCAAAAAATGTAACAGGTGCAGATATTTTTGGAGGAATGTTCCAAAATATCCCTGCATATGAAAGCGAAAAAAAAACAGACATTCCAGAGAAAAATGTAGGTTCGGATAAGGGTAAAACGTCTGACGTTGTAATGGTAAAGCGGAACTGTCTGCATTCATTTCATACTTTTTATGGACATCCATTCCGGGTGACCGAGGATTTTGCAATGGAAGAACTGGCAGCAAGCATCCGTGATTATGGCATTATGGAGCCTATTCTGGTGCGTCTGGAAAAAGGGAAAAAGGGAGAGTATGAGATTATTTCCGGGCACCGGAGAAATCATGCTGCAGGTCTTGCAGGACTTACAGAAGTGCCGGTACATATTGAAGATTTAAGTGACAGGGAAGCTGCGGAAATAATGGTAGATTCCAATAACAAGCGGGAGTTTGTGCGGGCAAGTGAAAAGGCATGGGCATATCGGACAAAAGCAGAGGCTGCAAGACAGCAGGGAAAACGGACTGACTTGCAGACGGATACGGAAGCGGATCTAGAGGATGAGCTTCAAGGAGGAATGAAATCTGTCGGAGATAAAAATGGGGACAGTGTAAGAACAGTTCGGAGATATATTCGATTGACATATCTTTTAAATGAATTATTAGATTTGGTGGACGAAGAGAAAATGTCATTGGGAACGGGATATATCATTTCTTTTTTTAACAGTTCGGAGCAGAAATGTATTTTAGATTACTATCATTCCTATCACTTTTTGCCGGATGTCAGTCAGGCAAAAAAATTAATGGAATGTCACAAAGCAGAAAGTTTGGATGCAGCGGCAGTTGAACGCATTCTGACCAAAATGGAAGCCCAAAAGCCGATAAAAAAAAGCATAACGATAAAACAGGAGCGTTTGAGAAAATATTTTCCTCAGGAAGCAACGCCGGAATATATGGAAAACATTATTGTGGAGCTTCTGGAAAAGTGGGCCGGAGAGGGGCGGGATAATCGGAAAGCAGATGCAGATAAAAAGGAAGAGCAGCTGGAAGAACCGTTAAACATTACTGATTAATTGGGTATTGGATGAGAAAAAATATTTCAGTTAGAGTATCAGGAACGTTGTTTTGAGATAGGAAGTATAACTCACATATAAAGAAGAAAGAGAGGAAAATTATTATGTTACCTGAAAATGTTTTATCAAAAAGCGAGAAAGAGGTGTTATCTGTAATCTATGATAGTGAGGAAAGGCTAAGTCTGCAGGGAGTGCTTGCACTTGTAAATAGAAAGTACAATCATGAATGGAAACAACAGACGGTATCTACTTTTTTGCGTAGAGCAGTAAAAAAGGGGTATTTGGAAAGCTACCAAGAGGGACGCCATGTATTTTATAATCCATCTGTTGAATGGTGTGTGGCATTAAAAAATGATTTAATGGATTTTACATATATATATTTCAATGGAGATACAGATAAAATGAAGGAGTTTGTTAAGACAGAACTGTAGAGCATATGAATTGAAGAAAAATCAAGAAAGGAGCCGAACCGCGTGCATAAAGGATATCCGGTTCTTAGAAGAAAATGAGAACAGTATTGAAATATCCAGGAGCGAAGAATCGCATAGCAGATTGGATTTGCTCTTACATACCAGAGCATGATGTATATGTAGAGCCATTTGGTGGGAGCTTGGCGGTTCTTTTTAACAAGCCTCGTTGTCATATAGAAACAGTAAATGACCTGCATGGGGAGGTAGTAAATTTCTTTCGGGTTTTAAGGGATAATCCGGAAGAACTCAAGCGGTTGATTGAATTGACCCCGTATGCCAGAGAAGAATATGCTTCCGCATATCAGGAAGTTAATAATGATATTGAGAAGGCAAGAAAATTTTGTGTTCGCTGTTGGCAGGGATTCGGGTGCGCAAATCTGTATCATAATGGATTTAAGAGCGGACAACAATCCAATAGTCCGAATCCGGCAAAAGCATGGGCAGAGTTGCCAGATATCATGACACAGGCAGCAGAAAGACTTAAGGGTGTACAGATTGAAAATCTGCCAGCATTGGAACTGATAGACAGGTATGACACGCCGGATGTATTTATTTATGCAGACCCAACCTATTTGCATAGAACTCGCAAACAGAAGTATTTGTACAAGTATGAGATGACAGACTATGAACATGAGGAATTACTTATAAAGCTGACTGCCCATCCAGGGAAGATAATGATTAGTGGGTATGACAATGAACTGTATGATAAGTTCCTGAAAGGTTGGAGGAAAGTGCAGAAGAATACACTTGCAGAATGTGGAGTTAAAAGAACAGAGACCCTTTGGATGAATTATAGTGATATGCAGATGTCTTTTAGTGATTTCCCGGAGGTGTTGCCATGATAGAAAGAACTACTATGGAAGAGGTTAGAGAACAATTAAAACCTCTTAAACCAAAAGGAAAAGATAAGAAAGAGATATATCACTTTCATAAAGACTGCAAACATTATTCAAAGTGCGTGGAGGAAGAAGTATTCCAAGGAAAAAGCAAAAGGATAAGATTTACTTGTCCTATGTTAAGGCATCCTATTCTATATTTTCCTAGTGATATACATACAATCAAGTGGGAATGTAATAAATTTGAGACATATCAAGAAGAACTTAAATTTCTGGAGGAACCGCAATGATAAACGGGAAAATAATAGTAGATAACTTCGCTGGCGGAGGCGGTGCCAGCACTGGCATAGAAATGGCAACCGGTATCAGCGTGGATATCGCCATTAATCATGATCCGGAGGCAATCAAGATGCACAAGGCAAACCACCCCAGCACGAAGCATTACTGCGAGAACGTATGGGCGGTGGACCCAGTAAAAGCCTGTGGCGGTCATCCGGTGGCCCTTGCATGGTTCTCCCCGGACTGCAAACACTTTTCCAAGGCGAAGGGTGGAAAACCGAAGGATAAAAATATTCGGGGCTTGGCATGGGTAGCCTGCCGATGGGCGGGACTTGTGCGACCGGACGTAATTATGTTAGAGAATGTGGAAGAATTTAAAACATGGGGACCGCTAAATCGGAGCCATCGACCAATAAAATCAAAGCAAGGTGTGACATTCAAGAAGTTTGTAAAACAGTTAGAGGAATTAGGTTACCAGGTAGAGTATCGGGAGCTGGTTGCAGCCGATTACGGAGCACCGACTATGAGAAAGCGTTTCTTCCTAATTGCCCGGTGCGATGGGAAGCCCATTATCTGGCCGGAGCCAACGCACGGTCCGGCGGATAGCGAAGAGGTAAAAGCCAGAGTATTGAAACCATATGTTGGAGCATATACCCAGATTGACTTCTCTCTGCCGTGTCCTTCCATTTTTGATACATCAGAGGAAATCAAAGAGAAATACGGCATTCGGGCAGTACGTCCGCTGGCACCTAAGACGATGGAGCGGATTGCCAGAGGGTTAAAGAAGTTCGTAATTGATAATGCGGAGCCTTTTATTGTCCAGATAAATCACAGCGAAGCGAAGTCGGACTATTGTAACAGCATGAACGAACCGCTGAGGGTGATTACAGCGAAACATGGAATTGGAATTGTAGAACCGTATATGGTGCAGATTGGACAGACAGGCTTTACAGCAGACCGCAGTAAGGATGTTCGGGAGCCTCTTACTACGATAGTTAGTAAAAACGAGCACTGCCTGATTGAGCCGAAACTTGCTCCATGCGTTATGTGTAACAATGAGAATAATGTCGGAGCCAGCGTTGAAAGTCCATTGCCGACGATTACCACTGGAAATCGGAATTTTGTAGTGGCGCCGACGCTTATTCAATATCATTCAGAGACATCCGGAAGAGAAGTCAGAGGACAGACGTTGGAAGAACCGATTATGACAGTGGATGGCTCTAACCGATATGGGCTGGTGACGTCATTTCTAAGTAAATTTTATAAGTCCGGAACCGGACAGGATATAAGGGAACCACTACATACCGTGACATGTTCCCCTGGTCATTTTGGAGAAGTAAGAGCCTTTTTAATAAAGTACTATGGGCAAGGAGTAGGACAGGACATCAAAGAGCCGCTTGATACCGTGACAGCTAAAGACAGATTCGGACTTGTGACCATTAAGGGTGTTGATTATCAGATAGTGGACATAGGACTTCGGATGCTGGAACCAAAAGAATTGTACGGTTGCCAGGGCTTCCCGGATGATTACATAATTGACCACGATTACACAGGGAAGACCTACTCAAGAAGCGAACAGGTGAAGAGATGTGGTAATGCAGTCTGTCCGCCCATACCGGCGGCATTGGTTAGAGTAAATTTACTGGAATTATGTGTGGCGGAAAGGACACCGAACATGAAAATAAAAGCAGAGCAGACCGGGCAGCTTCGGTTTGCGTAAGAAAGGGGAAAGCATGAACAAATATGAGGATATTGTTAGAGCAATACTCCAAAGACAAACGAGAATAGAGGTTAAATTTACTATATAAAAGGAAGGGAGGGAAAAGACACGTGCAGAGGATAAGCAATGATAATGTGGACAGGATGATAAAGGCAAAATTGACGAAATGCGAAATGAATCTCATGCTTTTCCTCTCCTTTTATCAGGATGAATACGGCAGAATTTATGGGGTACATTATAAAGATGTATCTGATAAAACCGGAATGAGCTATCAGGAATTTTATAACGCAAAGAAATCACTGGAAGAAAAAGGTTTTATCCACTGCGAAAAAAGCAATCGTATCGACCATGATATTACTCTCCTGAATAACACTTTTTTGACAAGAGAAGATGATAAAAAAGGCTATATTAACACCAGTCATAATATTTTTCACACGAAAGAGTTCTATCAGATGAAAGCCGGAGCCATGCTGCTGGCAATGAAGCTGATGAAGAATACCTATGATGAAAGGGGATATTTTCTAATTGGCGTTAAGAAATTTTATGAGAAATATACACAAATCTTCGGAGTAACAAAGCGGGTGCTGCGTAACTATCTCAAGCAGCTAAAGGAATTCTTTTCTATCGGCATTAAAGAAGGGAAATATTATATAGAACCAAAGAAAATCATTTATAGAAAACCGGGCGGGAAATCGGAAGCGGAATGCCTTAGGCAGCAAAGGACAGAAGCCGTGTTGCGCCGCAACAGAATAATAGATGCAACAGAAAAAGAAAGCGGGGAAATTTGTACATTTTTCCGACAGTATGAAGCAATAGCAGCGGATAAGGGAAAAAGGTTATTTTTTCTGCTGGATAAATCTATAGAAAAAAGCGTGGAGCAGTTAAACGGGGATAAAAAAGGAAAAAAGGACCGTTTCCTTAGTTTAGCATTGATACATAAGCTGCTTCGGAAGGAGTTGTTCGAGGAAACCGGAACTTCGTCGCTGCCACTGCAGGATAATACAGGGATCGGTCAGGTGCCTGGCGCAGAGGGAAATGCCAAACAGTCAGCCGGAGCTACCAGGAAGACCCGTTTCCATAATTTCCATCAAAGAGAATATGACTATGACCAACTGGAGCGAATGTTGTTAGAAACGCAGCCGGGGGAGGTATAGAAAAGACACAGGCTGTCTGCAGAAAGCAGATGGTCTAAAAGTCGTTGCGAAAAAGAGAATAAACTACATAAAACAAAAAAGAAAAGCATATAAAGCAATATTTGGGGAGCGGAAACATTGGCACAGGTGAAAAAATTACCATCAGAGGGCTGATGTTTTTTTGTGCTCGGAAAAAATCATTCAAATATCGTGGCACTTTTTGGGAAACCATTCAAATTTCATGTCTGGAATAAAAATTTTATTCAAAAATCATGGTAAAAAAGTAGGAAAAATCATTCAAATTTCATACATGTGGATAAGTTCAGAAGTCCGCAAAAATAAAGGAAAAGACGGGCATTCGGAAGAGGAGTATATTATATCTGTTATATATATTTACTCTTTATTATATAGAATCTTATTTCAAGATATGCAGGTTGCGAAAAATCTTTCCAGCTGCCGGCAAGCCAGAAGGAGAAAATTGTCAGATGTAAAAATGCTGCTCTTAAATGATGAAAATTATTTTTCCTAAAAGAAATAAAAAGTAAAAAATCTTTTCCTTTATGATGATGAAAGGAATTCTGGAAAAAGTTATCATAGTAGTTGGTAAAAATGATGGAAGGGAGAGACACATGAGAACAGAAAAAATAAAACAGAATTCAGCAAAGAAAAAAACAATTGTATTGAAGGAATTGGCAGACTGGATAAAGAAAAATTATCCAGAGGAATTTGTACTACAAATAGAATTTGAAAGTGAGGTGGATGAAAATGAAAAAAGATAATCAGGAATATGAATTGGATATGGTTTCCGTAAGGCTGGTTCATGATACTCCCTTGTTATCAACTCATAAAATATGTACGCCGGAGGATGCGGTAGAGGTGATGGGAGCGTTTTTAAGTGAGATGGATAGGGAAATTATGTGCGTAATTAATTTGAAAGCAGATGGAACACCTATTAATGGGCATATTGCCAGTATGGGAGGAATAGATCAGACGTTGGTATATCCGAGAGAACTTTTAAAGACAGCCATTCTTTCTAATGCAGCAAGTATGATATTGTTACATTCACACCCATCAGGAAATGTGACACCATCCAGGGCAGATATAGCGGTAACGGAAAGAATGATAGAAATCGGACATCTGATGGGGATACCCCTATTAGATCATATCATTATAGGCGGAAATACTCAGAACTATTTTAGCTTCCGGGAAAAGCAATTATTAAAAAAGGCGGAAACAGAGTATCTGACCGATTATCGTTTGCTGAGTTTTGAAAAGGATGTAGTGGCAGAAACACATGAAGCAGATAAAAGAGAAAGAGCTATGTTAAGAAAAAGAAAGGCGTTGTGATGGAACAGCAGAATAAAAAATGGGTAAAATTATTGCTGATATTGCTCGGAATTGCTGTTATTGTTCATCTATGGAGCAGAATGTAGTAAAGTAGAATCGGGATTGCCAAATTTAAGAATGTTGGTTTGTAAATTCTAACTTCGGGACAACATGACCGGAAGTCAGACAATAGAAAAACAGAAAAGAAACTAGATAATTTGTTGAAATGTACTTGAATTTTGCTATAATAAAAGTGAGGAGAGATATATGAGGGAAGAAACAGCAAAAGACATTTATGCTGCAGGTGCACTGGAACGGGAATATGATGCGGCATGTAAAAGAGTATTTCGGAATAAGGAGATTATCGCACCTATTCTTCAGATGATGGTTCCAGAATATAAAGAATGTACAGTAGAAGAAGTTCTTCGGTGTATTGATGAGGATACTATGAAAGATGTTCCGGTGGAAGATATTCCGCTGATGTTAGAAGGGCTTCCGGCAGAACTGTCTTCTGTAACGGAAAAATTGATTTTGTATGATGTACATTTTAAAGCAATTAATCCGGCGTTGAGCAGTGAACGGATATGTGTTCATCTTCATATAGATCTTGAGATGCAGAATGAATACAGACCCAGAAATCCCAAATATCCGATGATAAAAAGGGCGTTGTATTATGCGGTACGAGAATTGAGTTCACAGCTTGGAACATTGACAGGAACGACAAATTATAATTCCTTAGAAAAAGTATATTCGATATGGATATGCAATGAGGATATTCCAGAAAAATTGAGAGATACGGCAACCTCATATTCTATAAGGAAAGATGATATCATTGGTGAGACGGCAGAGCCGGAAGAGGACTTCGATTTACTGAATGTGATTATGATACGACGGGGTGGTAAGAGTAGAGAGAAGATTTTTGATTTCTTGAATGCGGTATTCCAGGCAGAGCTACAGAAAATAGAAAAATATACGACGGTAACAGGAAATGAAGAATTAAAACAGGAGGTAGAGTGTATGACGGGTCTTGGGATGAGTATAGCAGAAAAAAATTATAATAAGGGAATAGAACGAGGAAAAGAGCAGGAAAGATTAGCGGTAATAGAAAATATGCTTCGGAAGGATGTATCACTAAGTGATATTGTTTCTTATACGGGATATACGACGGAAGATATTTTGCAGATAAAGGAACAGATGCAGCTAAAAGAAAAATCAGAAAATGATAGGATAAGAAGAACTCCGCAACGGAGAAGATAAGGAGAATTCCCTAAGAAAAATATGGGATGTTAAGAAGGTGTTTGAGAAAGCATCTTCTTTTTTTGTGTAAAAATCACTTCGGGACAGAATGACCGGAAGTGATGAGTAAAACATGCGGACAACGTGACCGGAAGTCAGGGAAAACCGGTGCGTCTTCTTTTTTATCTGTCCTGTGGTGAAACCATTGATTTCCAATCAATGGCAAGATACGCATTTGTACCACACCACAAATGCTGCGGTGCAGGGGCACCGTCTTGTTAGGGGATACCCCCTAATACCCCATCGAACGGTTACACCGTGTGAATTTTGAAAAAGAAAATAAAAAACTATGAATAACTTTAGGACAATATGACCGGAAGTTATTTTATGATTGTTTTGTTTTAGTACAGATGTTAGAATATAGTAAATAATAAAAGCGTAATCTATATGGAAAAGTAAATTTTAATGTAGCAGTAAGGTAGGAGACTTTTGGAGAAAGGGCAGGTACTATGTCAACGATAAAAGAAACCGAAAAAAAAAGTATAAAGCCAAGTGAAAAGACAAGATTTGATAAGGTGTTGGAACTTGCCATTGGAGAAATTGGAGACTGGAAATATAAAGATAATATAGAAAAGATATATTTATATGGAAGCTGTGCAAGAAATGAAGCAAGGTATGAGAGTGATGTTGATTTATACATTGAGTTAAACGAAGATGTTCCAGCGGCAGATATTAGGGAGCTTAAAATAAAATGCAATCCAGAAGACTGGAGACTACCGGATGTGGATATTAAAACTGGTGTGGGAGCTAAAATCATAGAAAATGATGATTTATTTTACAGAAATATAAGGGGAGACGGGATATTATTATGGAAAAGGAAGTAACATATTATAATTTTGCAGAAGAGGACTATCTGTTTCTGAAAGCTAATGTAGAAGAAAAAAGGGTTAGCAATGCCATGTGCTCAACGGCGCAGAATATATGCGAGAGATATTTAAAAGAAGTTGTAAAAGATAAAGCGAATATGCTGGAAAATACAGAAATAATGAAAACACATAGTTTGAAAAAACTGAGGAAGTTTGTGCAGTCTAATATACCAGAGTTTGAATGTGATTGGAAAGAGGTTCTATTAGCGGATGGATATTATTTTTCGGCAAGATATCCAGGAGATGATTCTTATTTTGTGGATTCAGAGGATGTAGCTATTTGCTGGAAAGCTGTTCAGGAGACGAAGAGAGCAACAGATATGTATTTACAAAAAAAATTGCTGCAAAAGGAAGAAAACATAGACGTGGAATACCATAGGGAAAATTTGAACAGGCATATGAGAAGATAGTATATGTTTAAGTATTGTTTGTAAGAAGATGTTATTGCGACATCTTCTTTTTTTGTGGAAAAATCAACTTCGGGACAACGTGACCGGAAGTGCGTCAGTTTTTCCTAAAAGAAAAGAAATTATAAAAAACGTTTCCTTTATTCCGTCGAAAACAGATTCTTTTTTCTTCATAATAAAAACGGATTGGAGGTGACCATGGATGTCAAAAAATTTTATCGTTCTTTCGGAGCAGCAAACAGAGTGGATGCGGCGGGCAGTAAAACAAATGATAGAGTTGGCAGGATACTATAGTCTTACAAAATTTCCGATGGATGAGGCAGATTGTGATAATATCGTCAACACTTTTTCGAGCTATACAAAAAAGTCCAGAAATAATGGAATGATTATCCATTGCGCCAATGCACTGTCAGAATATCTGGAAAGAATTGGGAATCAAACCGGAAAATATTTGAAACTGGATGTGCATCAGATGAGACAGATTGAGGTTTTTGCAGATGAGCAATTTGTGATTGCAGGAAAATGGCAGCAAACGGTTAAGAATACAGATGATTTGCAAGAAGCTAAGCGGGAACTGAGGGATTGTGTCGGAAGATATCCGGAGCATGAGCTGGTGGATGATTTATCAGATATGTTTCAAAATTATCTCGATTTCTGTCTGAAGGAAAATCTGGGAAAACAGTTACTTGAGCAAAAACAGAGTGAAGCGGAAGGCAGAGAGCCTCCCAATAACGGCAGGAGGGAACCTGAAAAGAAATATACAAAAATCAGATGACGGAAACATATTGTCAGGAAATGGATAAAAAATGGAAAGAAAAATCCACAGAAATTTTCGTATCACACCAGAGCAGCTGCAGCACCTGGAGAAGCAGAGCGAGAGATATAACGGCAATCATTCTCAATATATACGGAAGCTGCTCGATGAAGATATGGGAAAAAATCATGGGGCATATACGAAAGAAGAGTTCCTGGTGAAAAAGCAGCTGATATATGAAATCAACCGGATAGGAAATAACATAAATCAGATTGTAAAAAATGTGAATATGAATTTTTATTCGGATTATGAAAAGAAAAAGCTGTTTGCTATGATGAAAAAATTGTTAGAGCTGATGGAAGAGCAGGAGGGCAGAAATGACACGGATGGAAGAGTTGATAAATGAATTAAAAGGAACACAGAGGGTAGAAGAGCTGGTAGAGGCGGAAAATCAAATTGCAGAACATCTTGGAACAGGATTTCTGAATGGAGATTTTGACTATAAGTATCTTCTGCAGGTAAGGGAGGAAGTAAAAAATATTGAAGCAGAACGAAAAGAAAAATTTCAGGAAAAGATACCGGAGCAGATAAGACGTGCTTCTTATGCACGGTAAGTTATGGCACTTCTTCATATAGTAGACCCGCCTATTCATCCGGGAACGGGAAAACGCGGCACATATGCACACTTAAAAAATGCGATTGATTATATTTTAAAGCCGGAAAAAACACTGGGAGGGCTGTATACCGGCAGCCTTGGATGTAGCTGTGAAAACGCATTAAAGGAAATGATAGAAACAAAACGGCAGTACGGAAAAGAGCCTCATCCGGAAACAGAGGAATATGAGCATGACAGATTGGCATATCATTTTGTTTTGTCCTGGTCGCCGGAAGAACAGGTGTCTCCGGAAACAGCGCTGGAAATCACCCGAAAATTTTGTGAAGAAATATTGCAGGATTACGAGGTGGTTTACAGTGCGCATACGGATCAGGCACATATGCACACCCATATCATATTTAATAGTGTGAGCTATAAGACCGGGCGCAAATACCGTTATAAGAAAAATGACTGGGAAAAGATATTACAGCCGCTTCTGGACCGTCTTTGTGCAGAGCAGGGCTTACATAAACTAGAAGACGATACGGGAAAGACGTTGGAAGAGCATGCGGCGGAACGGTGGAGGAAAAAAATGAAGCCGGATAATTTCTGGAAGAAAAAGAAGAACGGGCACCACTCTTACCAGAATGACAAAAACGAAGAATATTCTCTATCGGATTATATCAGGGAAGATATTGATACCCTTGTCAGGGAAGCCGGCAGTTTTTCAGAGTTTGAAAGGCGGCTGAAAGAAATGGGATATGAGATAAAGTATGGAAATAGTGAAAAATACGGTGAATATATGGCAGTCAGAACAAGTGGAATGAAAAAGTTCCGCAGGACACAGACGCTGGGAGCCGGTTATACACTTTCCATGATAAAAAGCCGTATTGCAGCATATCACAATTCCCTGTCAGAAGGAGAGGGCAGAGAGGAAGCAGAAGAATGTTTTTTATTTAAGAAGATGCGTTTTCACTGCAGAATTTACTATTGGACAGATAATCCTTATTTAAGAAAACAGTATGCCAGGTTGTATCGGCTTGGAGTGATAGTTCCGCATGAGAAACGTCTGCCTTATTGGGAAATAAGGAAACGCTTAAAGGAACTAAGGAAGGTAGAATTTCAGCTTAATATGATTGCAGAAAAAAAATATCAGTCAGACAGCGACATGGATTCTGATATAAAAAATCTGGAACGTAAAATAAAGGGGGTGGAATCAGAACTGCGTGGACTTCGGGTAGAAAGCAAACCTTACAAAGACATGGCCGCGATTTATCAGGAAATAGAGCGGTTGGAAGGGGATTTTTTACTCTATCAGGAAGGAGATATGAGATTTCAGAGCGGAGCGGAAAAATATGAGAAATTGAAAAAACAGGCAACGTTATTTCCTCATTCAAAAGAGGCGCTGACTGAGTATTTAGAGAAGCATGATAAGAAGGTGCAGGAGAAGAAAAAAGAGCTTGGGGAAGAGAGAAAAAAGTGTGAAGCATTAAAAATGTTAAAGCAAGAGTATCAGCATGTAATGGAAGAATATGCTCCGGCAGATGAAAAAATATTAGAAAAGTTAGAGCAAAATAGTGAAGAAATGGAAATGAGAGAAAAGAAGAAAGGAAGGGAACGATAATTTATGAAGGGATCAGAAGAAAAGGTGCGGATTCTTCAATTAAAAGAATTGAAACGTCCGATATGGCAGGAAAAAATGCAGCACTCTGTGAAACAGGCACAGAAGGAAGAAGATGGCGAAGCATGTGCAGAGGCACAGGGAACACTGATAAATCTTATTATGTGTTTAGGGGGAATAAGGGAGGATGTGTTTGAATATCTGATGTTCCCACGTTTTTCAAATGTGGAAGCGGTGAGGGCCATTGGAAACCTGTTATGCTATGCAGCTCCTGTTGAATGGATTGAATTATCAGTGAGGGCATTAGAGCGGATAGCGGGTATCATGTATGTAAATGAGATTATAGAAAGTTACCAGGCGGGAATTTCAGTGAAGCAGGTAGAATGTTTTCTGGAAGAATCAGAAACTGTATTTGAAATGTGTCAGCACAGGCTTGATTTTATAAACAAGCAACTTGGGGACAGAGTGACCGGAAGTGAAGAAGAAAAACCTGCGGACAGAGTGACCGGAAGTGGAGAAGGGAAACCTGCGGACAGAGTGACCGGAAGTGAGGGAGAGAAACCTACGGACAAAATGACCGGAAGTGGAGAAGAAAAACTTGGGGACAGAGTGACCGGAAGTGGAAATGCAATAGAGGGGGAAGGTATGGCGTATGGCAATTTGGCTCAAATTATAACTGACGCAGTAATGGCTGCGATGCAAAAATCGGGACAAATGATAATTGCAGATACTAAGATGGAACTTGCGGACAGAATGACCGAAAGTGAGGAAGAACCTGCGGACAGAGTGACCGGAAGTAAGGGAGAGAAACCTGCGGACAGAATGACCGGAAGTGAGGAAGAACTTGGGGACAGAGTGACAGGAAGTAAGGGAGAGAAACCTACGGACAGAATGACCGGAAGTGAGGAAGAACTTGGGGACAGAGTGACCGGAAGTAGGGAGGAGAAACCTACGGACAGAGTGACCGGAAGTGTGGATGAGAAGCTGACGGAAAAAGAAACGGGGCCGGAGGTAGTAATGGAAGAATTTACTTCGGAAGAGATTCCGGATTTCCCCGATGGTGAGGAATTACAGGATAATCATATGTTGGTAAAAGAACTGAAAGAAGCAGAGGAACAGGCGGGAAAACGGATATCTTTCTTTCAAATTTTATTAAGCCGGCATATGAAAAAGGCATTTGCAAAACTGGATGCGGAGGCACAGGTAAGTAAGATATTTGAGATTATGGTGGAGAAAAAATACGGAAAGGAAAAAATTCTTCCCATAAGACGGCTGATGAATGGTGGAATGTCCAATGAATTTATTTTCTCGCTCTTAGAAAAGGATTTTTCGGAGGAAGAACTAAATGAGTTGTGTGACACCTTGCTGGCAGAGGATATCACCTTGACAGGAAAGAAAGTAGAAATGTCTAAAAGTCAGGAAGCGGAAGATGAGGAAGAACTTGCAGAATGGGAGGAAGAGGAATGACAGGCGGCGGAGATGCAGGAATGCAGCTTATCTATATGGAAGTGGGAGGAATAAAAATCGCATATCAGATGTCAAAAGATGCGGTAAAGATTTTGTGGCAGTTGGCAAAATTTATTTTATGCTCTTTAAAGGATGCACCTTATAAAAAAACTTCAGGAAAAACTAATTTAAAAAATTTACAGGCAAGGTCAGGTGGTCAGCCGTTGACAGCCTTTTCCGTGGATAAGGAAACATACAAATATTTAGAAAAGGACTTAAAAAAGCATGGAGTGCTTTTTAAAGCATTTCATCCGTTAAGATCAGGAAAACACGGTTCGGTGGAAATTCTTATCTCGGAAAAGGACATTGCCATGGTGCAGGAGCTGCTTTCCAGATATAAAGAGAAACGGGTAAAAGAAGACGTAAAAAATGGTATGTCTAAGGAACAGTCTGAGCAAAATTTTGCAGAAAATAACCGAACTGAGAGTATGGAAGAATTTGCGGAGCATGTGGGTGCCACAGCACCAGAGGAAGAATTTGAAGCGGGCATGAAGGAAAGGTTTGGCGAAAATTACGAGGAGAATATCATTCAATTCGAAAAGGCAAAGGAAAAGCATGCCCCAAAGTCTGAATCCGCAGGAGAGAGCATAGAAAAGGCAGAGCATCTTGCGGAGGTTATCAATTTTAAGGAGAGGGCGGATAAGTTAAAAAAAGAGGCTCCCATAGAAATTCAATTTGTGTATGATGCGAAAAACGGAAAAAGCCAGATTTTAGATGAGACGGAGAAACATGTGAAAATTGCAGGCAGGGGAATCGGCATATCAGATAATAAAGAAGCATGGGAGTGTCTTTGGGTACCGAAGGAAAATATTTTACCGCCCTTAGACCAGGAACCGGAGGAGGGCGGAATCAGAAGAGTCAGATTGAGAGAAAATGCTGATGTTATTGTGGAAGACCCCACAGGGAAAAAAGCTCCTGAGAATGTAAAAGCAGAAAAATTGAATTATGGGAAAGAGTGGAATCCGGGAAGCTTTGTTGCGGAGAAAAAGAGTTATCAGACAGTGCAACCGAAAAAGTATTTCGATATTACGATTGGAAAAACATATCTGAACGAAAACAGTAGCAACAAAAAGGCTCCAGCAATGATTTGGGCAGAAAATGAGCGGGCGATAAAGACAAGAGTGCCTGGAACTTATGGAGACCATATGAAATTTTTATGGATTGAAAAGAAAGATCTGCAGGAAGCCTATGACGGAAAATCCCTGTTGACATCCTTGAGTGCTGACAAAGATTATAAAATCTATTCGGAAGATAATCGGGTAGTGGGGACGATAAAAGGAAATGAACTATATCTTAATCATTATGATCGGGTAAATAAAAATGTGAGAAAAAATGCACAGCCGATGGCGGCTATGAAGGGAAGGGGGAGAAATATATAAATGCGACCAAAGAAAAAAGGTTATTCGCCGATACTTCTTATTTTCGGAGCAATAGCTACTGTAGTAGCAGCCTATTACTGCGCTGCAGGGATGCGCACTGGAGAGACTATTTTTATATGGCGGGAACGGATGCAGGTGGTTCTGAAGGAACCCTTTGAAATGTACTTTAACGAATATACGGGCAAGACGGTAATGGTATTTCTATTTATCTATATCTTGTTAGCATTGATGTATGTCACCAGCCGGAGAAATTATCTTCCGGGAAGAGAAATGGGCAGTGCGCAGTATGCAGATGTAAAAAAGGTGAACCGGCGGCTTGCGGATTTGAGCTGTGATACAGATGATCCGGAAAACATAATTGTACCACGCAAGACAAGATTGCAGAAAGTAAAAAGAAGCCTGACAAAAAAGATAAGAGGGAAAAATAAAGGATGAACAGTAAACTACAGGTAGTAAATACCAGAAACAGAATGTTGTCGCAGCATATTCAGATGACACTAAATACCAGACATACGGATTTGAATAACAATATCCTTGTAATTGGCGGAAGCGGTGCAGGAAAGACATATCGATTTGTGAAACCACAGCTGATGCAGATGTCAAGTTCTTTTATCATTACAGATCCGAAGGGGGAATTGTATCGTGATACATCCGGATTCTTAAAAAGGAATGGGTACGACGTAAAGGTTTTAAATCTGTTAGATGAAAGGGAAATGCTGAAGTCATCACAGTTTAATCCCTTCCGGTATATTCAGAATGAGGTGGACGTGTTAAAGCTGATCACGAATTTGATTGCCAACACGACACCCAAGGGTTCCACAACCAATGATCCGTTCTGGGAAAAGGCAGAGGGAATGTTGCTGCAGGCACTATTTTATTATGTCTGGTTGGAGGGAGTTCCGGAAAATATCTGGGAGTGCAAAACTAAGTCCGGGGAAGATGACCGGCAGGAGATACTTGACCGCATTCATAATCTGGAAGTGAAAAAAGTACATAATGTCAGGGCGGTTATGGAGCTTTTGAAGTTTGCAGAATTTAAAGAAGATCCCAAAACCGGGGCGAAAATGGATTCCACTCTGGATATCATGATGAAGGATTTGGAAAGCCAGAATCCAAATCATAAGGCGGTATTAAATTATAACAAAGTAATGCGTGGAGCTGCGGATACGGTTCGTTCCATTATTATTTCTGCCAATGCAAGGCTTGCTCCGGTGCAGTCCGAAGCGATTCTTAGTATTTTAGATGATGATGAGATGGATATTCCATTAGTCGGAACAAGAAAGACGGCTATCTATTGTGTTATTCCGGATAACGATACCACTTACAACTTCCTTGTTGGCATCCTCTATAATATGATGTTTCAGCGGTTGTATTATGAGGCTGATTTTGTGCATGGCGGGACGCTTCCAGTACACGTGACATTTATGCTGGATGAATTCGATAATGTGGCGCTGCCGGAAAATTTTTTATCGCTGCTTTCTACAATGCGAAGCAGAAATATCAGTTCTGTCATTATTCTGCAGGATTTAAGTCAGATTAAGACCAGATATAAAGATGGGGAACACGAAAAGATAATGGCAAACTGTGATACCTGGGTTTATTTAGGCGGAAATGGTCCGAGTACCCAGAAGGAATTGAGTGAACTGATGGGAAAGGCAACGATTGATAAGAAAACCAATGGTGAGACTCTTGGAAAGCAGGGCAGTTCCTCCAGAAATTATGATGTGGTGGGGAGGGAATTGATGTTTCCTGATGAATTAAGAAAATTGGAAAGCCGGGTGTGTATTTTGTTTATCCGTGGATTTGATCCAATCTTAGACAGGAAAATCGAATCCAGAAAACATCCTCTTTGGGACCAGATGTGCGAAGCGGCAAAAGAACCATTATTTGATGCCAGAATCCAACGGTTAAGAAAAAATGCCGGGAGAAATGACGGGAAAAAAGCGGTGATGGCGGATGCTGCAGAAGTAGCACGTTTAGAGCTCTTAGAAAAGAGAGAAAGACAGCAATATTTAGAAGAGGCACGTGTGGCAGAACTTATGGGAAAAGAGCCGCCGGAAAAACCACAGGAGCACATCTTTTATATGAATATGCTGGAACTGGACATGCTGGTGAAAAGATTAGAAGAAAAGCCGGAAGAGCACATCATATTAGATGCAGATTTGCTCAGACAGACCAGAGACGAGATGGAGAGTCAGATAAAAAGAGAGGAAGAAGAGAAAGAGCGTATCAGGAAAAACCATGTGGACGTGCGGGAGTTTCAGACGCCGGAAGAAGCAGTTGTCTATGCAAAACTGGTAAAAGCGGGATTTGCAGAACCGCAGATTAAATGTGTGCTTCGGCTGCTTCAGGGGAAAAAGAAGGGGATTAGCGTGGAAGAAATCCTGGGAACCTTTGACCCGGAGATGGATATGGAGACGGTAGAAATTATGGTCAATCTGATGGTTTCATAATTATTTTCCTAAAAGAAACAAAAAAGGCGAAAGTTTTTCCTGAAAGATAGTGAAAAAGAAAAAATTATTTTTTAAGATAAGTAACAAAATGAGAAAAAGAAAGGAAAAAAAGATGAAGAAAAAAATTAATACAAAAAAAGTAAGAATGAAAAAAGTAAAAGCATTTATTCTGGCGGTCTGTACTCAATTTATGATATTAGGCAACACGGTGGCAGTGTTTGCAGACACTGGGAATGGTAGCGGACTTTCGACAACGACAGGTATTTCACAAATTGATTCTGTATTGACTACAATTAAAAGTATTTTTCTTGGTATCATTGCATTAATCGGGATTATTATTCTGGCCAAAGGGATTGCCGATACCGCACAGGCATATCAACAGCAGGATTCTCATGGTATGTATGATGGCGCTAAAGGAATCGCTGCTGGTGCTATTATGGCATTTATCTCGGCTGTGTTGACTTTGCTTGGGCTTTAAGGAGAAGATGAGAGATGTTTGATAATTGGGTTGAAAGCTGGGCGGAGAAACTCTCGCAATTCCTGGGATTTGTCTTAAATGTGTACAACACATTTGCGGGAATGGCAGCCGGGATGCTGGGACAGGATCCGGCTGCCTGGAACAGGGAAGGTTGGCAATTTATTACCAATGTGAATACGATATTTTTGGGAATAGGCGGCGTGTTGGTCGTTATCTTTTTTCTTATGGGATTTTGTGCAGACAGTGTAGATATCAAGCAGGACTTTCGTCTGGAAAATATTCTCCGGATGTTCTTAAAACTATCGCTGGCAGAATTTTTTGTAATAAATTCCATGACGATTGTGCAGAAACTGTTTGCCTTGTCTACGGGAGTTATCGGAAAAATCAGAGGAAGCGGCATTGTTTTTCAATATACAGTACCGGCAGAAGTTACAGAAATTTTAAACTCGCCACTGACAAATGATATTAGCGGGCTGGGTGGGCTTGTTGTAATGGCATTATTGTTTATTGTTACGATTATTTTTATGATGGTGACCGCAGGCTGCGGAATGATGATGCTATTTGAGGCGTTTCAGCGATTTTTAAAAATTTTAATGCTGGTGCCCTATGGGACACTGGCAAACAGTACCATTGCAGGAAATCATATGCTGTCAAGGTCAGCAGAATCCTTTTGGAAATATGCGCTTGGAACAATTTTGGAAGCAGTCACAATGTATATGGCAATGGTTTTAAGTGCCGTGGTAACTTCCAGCGGTGTTGTTAATCTTACCAATGGACAGACCGGAGGATTTTACATTTTAGGATGGATTTTGCAGAGCAGCTTTATTTGTATGCTGACGTTAGGCACAGTAAAAGGTTCCGGGATGATTACACAAAAAGCACTGGGACTTTAAAGGACTGGAGGAGAAATTTTATGTTGTCTATTAATATTAATCAGGATGTAGAACAGTATCAGGAGCCGGTGGCGGCCGGAATGAATGCAAAGCAGACCATAGCGGTAATTTTGTCGATAGCGGCAGCAGCGCTTGTGACATGTATTGCTTATTTTGGTTTTGGAATACCGCTCAAGGTAGCTATCTACATAGCAATACCGGTTTGTGTTCCCATCATGCTGCCGGCATTAGGAAAACAGTATGGCTTAACAGTAATGGAACGTTTTCGGGGAAGCAATAAGAGAAAACAGGTGGTGGCATTTGCCACCACACGTACCCTTCTGATAGAAGATACTTCACAGAAGGCAGATGATAAAAATGCAAAAAAGAAAAGGGGAATGATTTTTGGAGTTGTCAGAGGAAGGAAAAAGGAGCGGAAGATAAATGAAAAAACGGAGACAGGACGGACAGGAGAAGAGGGTTCGGAGGAGAGACAGGTTTCACAGGATTAAAAACAAGCAGGAACAGGTATATAAGTCTCCTGCATTTTTTAATGGAAATTTGGGAGTCAGCAGAATTTCAGAAAGCGGGATTTTTGAAGTAGAGCATTGTTTTACCAAAGCATACTGTGTCACAGAACTCCAGGATAAAGAATGGGAACAGTTGATTGGGGCATGGAGAGAATCCGGGACGGAGTGCGGTATTTTGCAGGGAAAATATTTGAATGAGACATATCTTCTGTTACGGGAAGGATATTGCGATATATCGGAAGCAATAGAGAAGTTTGCAGAGATGGAGCGGAAGTTAAAGATTACAGGTCTTTCGACAGAGCAGAGGATAGAGAGGTATTGTAATTATATATCGAAAGTTTTAGGAGGAGCGTATCCGGCAGATTCCTACCTTTCAGAAACACCTGCATGGAAGGAAGCGGCTTCCATGAACAAGTTAAGAACGTCAGAAAAGGAGATTGCAGCGGAAGCAGGATATTTTGCGGTAATGGCAATTCGCAGATTCCCCGGAAAGATAAAAAGGGGAATGCTTCAAAAACTGGCTGATAAGGAATATTGTGCAGCGTCGTATTTGTCTGCCATAAGAGTTACGGATAAAAGAATCCGTGAATCCGTTGAAGAAGAGTATCTTGGGGTGGATGGGGTGCTGCCGAGAATGAAACGAAAAGCCCCATTGCTATACGATATTTTAAAAAATGAGGACGGAAACAGGGAGGACACCGGAAGCTTTATGAGCGCCAGTGCTTATTTTCTGTTACATGCAGAAACTCTTGAAGAATTATATGAAAATATGTCTGATTTTTCCCTGACGGCGGGAGAAAACGGAATACGGACAGAAAAAATTCCATTGGCAGAATTGAAAAGGCAGAGAGAATTAAAAGAAACATTGGCTATGTTTGGACTTATGGGAAACTGTCAAAAACGATATGGGAATTTTCTTCCGGCAGATGATACTTTAAAGCTTCTGGTGTATGGAAATGCCAAAGAAGAGGTCAAAGGACAGGCATATGATGTAGAGGAAATGCGGGCACTGTTTTTCGGCGAAAACGGAAGGAGGGAAGAAAAAGGAAATGAACAGAAGTAGAATGCCAAAAAAGCAGTCAGGCATGTCAAAACGTAAGATTTTTATGTCTCTGAAAAATCCGGATAAAGTAAGATACAGTAATGCTAAAAGTACACAGGATAAAATTGAGATATGGAAAGTGGCGCCTAACGGAATTTTTCAGGTAGGGAAAGAAAAATGGTCAAAAAGTTATTACCTGATGGATGTGAATTACACAACCCGGATATATGATGAACAGCTCGCCTTTTTTTACGATTGGTGCAAAACAATCAATTCTTTTGATATTTCAGTGAAAATTACGGTATTTAATGAGAACAGAAATATGGAGGAAATCCGTGAGAAAATTCTGTACCGTTACAAAAATGATGAATACGACTGGCTGCGTGAGGCTTACAACGACATTATAGAGAGCAAAATTGTGGAGGGGCGAAAAGGCATCCGGCAGGAAAAATTTCTCACCATCACGGTAGAGAGGAAGGATTATGAGGCAGCAAGGGCATACCTCTCATCTCTGGAAGGAAGTTTTATCAGTAACTTTGCAGCCCTTTCTTCCGTATTGCTGCCAATGAATGCGGATGAAAGATTTCGGGTCCTACATGCTTTCTATCATATTGGCCGTGAAGCGGAATGTGATTTCCAAATGGAAAGGGAAATGATGAAAGTGCGCAGCTTCAAAGATGAACTGGCGCCTACGGTCATGGATTTTGACAGAGAGATGGACAGATTCTACATGGATGATAAGGTGTGTTCCATGCTCTATCTGGATCCGGCGTCTTACCCGACGTCATTGTCGGATACATTCTTTAAAGAACTTACTGGGCTGCCTATGCGCTCGGTATTTTCTGTTGATTACGAACCAATCCCACAGGATGTGGCATTGAAGACCCTGGAAGATAAACTGATGGGGGTAGAAAATACAATCGCAAAGCAACAGGAGAAGAGAAATAAAAGAGGCGCATTTTCCAGTGATATTTCTTATAAAGTCCGGCGGGAAAAGAAAGAACTGGAGCGAATGCTGGATGAATTGAGGGATAACGACCAGAAGATGCTGTGGGTAGGCGTCACTGCAGGAATTATTGCAGATAATGATGAAAAAATGGATGAAGCCCTTACTGCAGTAAACCAGGTGGTAGAGAAAGCTACCTGTAATATCATTCCCTATTATATGCGGCAAAGGGAGGCTCTTGCTACGGTACTCCCTGTGGGAGGGAGGTATGTAGATATGATGAGGGCACTATTTACATCTTCGGCTGCGGCATTTGTACCGTTTAATGTGGTGGAGATGCAGATGATGAATAATCCTTTATATTATGGAATTAATCAGGTCTCCAAGGAACCAATCTGGGCGAATAGAAAATTACTTTTAAATGGGAATGGCTTTGTATTTGGAATACCGGGCGGAGGAAAGAGTTTTACCGGATGTAAGATGGAAGCAGGCGGCGTGTTCTTAAATACAGAGGATGACATTATCTTTGTGGATCCTACGATGGAATACTTCGATGTGGCGGAGGCATATGGCGGGGCCATTATTAATCTTGCCACTTATGCGGAGGATTATCTAAATCCATTGGAAGTAGATTTGACGATTTTAGATGTTGACGATAAAGCCGGACAGGTCAGGGAGAAATGCGGTTTTATGCTTGGTATCTGTGAGCAGGCAATGAATGGCGGTATTAAGCCAGAGTACAAATCTATTATAGACCGTTCTGTTCGGAGGATGTACAAAAAGGTAGCAATGCTTCCACCAGAAGAAAGACAGCAGCCGATTATGAGTGATTTTATCAGGATACTTGAGGAGCAGGAAGAACAGGAGGCAAGGAAGATTAAGCTGGTCCTTGAAATTTTTGTAGACGGCTCTTTAAATATCTTTAATCACCAAACCAATATTGATGTTGACAACAGAGTACTTGTTTATGGGATGCGGGATCTGTCGGAGGATTTATCGGGAATGGCAATGCTTGTCATGTTAGAGAACATCAAGCAGAGGATTATTAAAAACGCAAAGCAGGGGCGTGCGACCTGGTTGTATGTGGATGAACTTCATGTACTTCTTGGAAAACCATTTTCCAGGGACTATCTGATTGCATTGTGGAAACAGGTTAGAAAACTGGGAGGATTATGTACAGGAATTACCCAGAATGTCGTTGAGGTTTTAAAGGATCCGATGACTTCTACACTGATTTCCAACAGTGAATATACGGTTCTGTTAAAGCAGGCTGCACCGGATGCAGCGGCGCTTGGAAAAGCATTAGGGGACATCAGTGAGGCACAGATTAAATATACCACCAATGCAGAACCCGGTACCGGACTGATACGTTTTGGAAATACAATTATTCCGTTTAATAATAAGATAGCAAAAGATAATCCGGTTTATGATGTTTACAATACAAACCTGCATGAAAAGGCGGCAAAAAAGAAAGCTGAAGTAGGGATTCTATGAGACTGGAAGATTGCAGAAAAAAAGAAAAACTCCATGCAGTCAAACCTAAATTTCAAGTGACAGGCGTATCTTTTGGAGGGTACGGCGGCCAATATGTCGGAAAGCAGAAAAGAAACGCCCTCTTTGGAAGAAATGCAAAGTTCCCAAGCGAAGTCAGCGAGGGTTTGAAGTTTGGACAGACATTGCATGAAAATATGGACATGGTGTACCGGGGAAGGACGGCAGGCACAGGATATTATCCCATGGAAGCCAAAAGCGCACGGAGTTACGGTGAAAATTTAGGAGTGAAAGCAAGGAAAAAATCTGGTGTTATATCAGAGGTTCATTTTCCTAAAGAAGGCTCGGCACAGGGGATTGTCAGACAGAATTTAAAACCACAGGAAGAAAGTCCGGACAGAAATGAGAAATATGAAGAAGCAAACAGTGCCATGAGTAATAGTGAACGGGCTTATTTTGCTGCGCTTGCATTGGTGGAGGCAGGGAAAAGAGCAAAAAATAGCAAGGTACAGGATAAAAAAACAAAAGCGGAGGATTTTACTGCCAAAAAGAGAAGCGGGGATACCCAGGGGAAAGAAAATATTACCGGAAAAAAAGAAAGGGTATTAGACCGGCAAAAGCGGGAAGGTTACCAGAAAGATCGTGTGCTGGACCAGAGGAAACGGGAAGGTTACCAGAAAGATCGTGTACTTGACCAGAGGAAACGGGAGGGTTATCACAAAGATCGTGTGCTGGACCAGAAGAAGCGGGAGGGTTTCCAGAAGGAACATGTGTTAGACCAAAAGAAGCGGGAAAGATTTCAGAAAGAGCGCGCCTTAGATAAATGGAAACAGGAAACGGCAGCCGGGAGATATGCAGGGGGAAATTTATCACAGGACGAATTAACCAGGCTATGTAATGTACGTCCGAACCAGATGGGAGATGTATCAGGTGTCAGAAGCAGGGCGGATATGGCACAAAATTACACGGCGGAAAATGAGGAACCGGAGCCATGGGTCTGCTCTGAGAAAGAACGCGAAAAGATAAGGCAGAAAAAAGCGGATAAAACAGAAAACAGCAAAGAGAAAAAGGATGAAGAACATTCAAAAAAGCACAAAATTGATAAGGTAAAGTGGAAGCTGCTAAAAAGGTATGTCATTCGTGAAATGATACATGAAGAGGGAAAGCAGGATCCGAATGCTCATTTCCGACTGGCGGGGCAAATCATCGGACATGATTTGGCAAGGCTGGCTGTCTTTATCGGAAAGCTTATTTTAAAGCTGCTGTTACAGCTTTTTATGTGGTTGCTGCCGGTTATCCTGATAGCTTCCATTATCGTTATTTCCGTTATGGCAGGGTATTCATACATTATTAATCCGATATCGTATTATGACAATATTTATGATAGGGAGGAAGAAATAGCCGAAAATCCCTTATATCTGAAAAACGTTGTACAGGAAAAATGCCGGGATTTTGCAGGGGAAATGCAGACATTGGAGGATAATTGGAGACATGACGTCAGTTATCCTTATGAGAACTATCCAGATGCGGATATTGTAACTATTGTGTATCTGGCGCAATTATGTACGGCAGATAATTATAAGGACAGGACAACAAATAGAGAGGACGGATATCCGCCATATCTTCTGGTAGATACAGAGGAGGAGAAGGCGCTGCTTGATTCGGTATTTTCACAATTTAATTATATCACGTCAACATTTACGATTATCAGCATTCAGGGAGACGACGGTGAATCACATCCTGTCCCAGGTTTTGATACCAAAATCTATTGCCTGACACTGCAGGATTGGAAATTGGTACACGAGAATGAGTTATCAGAGGATGCAAAAAAACTGTTGGAGGAACTGGAAGAAAAAATCGGGGAAACCGGGGGAACATCCGGAGATTTTATCGGCAGTGTGGATGCGGTACCAGTGGAAGATCTGGAGATACCGGATGGAGTTGATGAAAATCTCATTTATATGGCGGGCTTTATCAGAGCAGAAGCCGGAAACCAGCCGGCACTCGGAAAGACAGCGGTAGCATATGTTATTTTGAATCGTGCAGGAGGACCATCCGGGAACATTAAAGGCGTACTCTTAGCACCGTATCAGTTTTCCTGTTACATACCATACCACACGGTAGAACAATATCTGACAGCGTATGCTTCCATGACGCAGGAACAAAGGGAGGCGGATTCCTGTTACCAGGCTGCCATGGGAGCTTACTATGGAACCTCTGCAAATCCGATTGGGGACATGAAATATTACTGCAATCCGAAGTACTGCAGTGCGGGAGAAACAAAGCAGTGGGAAAAAATTCGAGCAAAAAACAGTCCGGAGGAAATTATTATTATTGGGGATCACGTATTCTGCAAAAATTGCTGGTAGGTAAATCAATAAAAGAGAGGTCAGACAAACTTCCGGACAAGCTGACCGGAAGTTTGAAGGAGGGTTATGGAAAGAAGAGAGGAAGCGAAAACGGAAAAGTTAAAGCGGTTTGCAGAAAGGTTGAAAACGGAAGGATTTCTTTATCTGCCGGCTGCTTATGCTGCAAATTCTCAGAGCCTCTTGATAGAAGAAAGAAAAAATGGATGGACAGTGGGGTTACGGGATGAGAAAGACCATCTTTTTCCTATGCCCTGTCTGAATCTGGAAGAGATGTACCTAAAGTGTGGGGAAAAAATAGATACGCAAATATTGCGGACACTATTGGCAGAATATGTGCGGCAATATGAAAAAGCAGAAGCAGAGGGGCAGGAGGAAGGAGAAAGGCTGGCAGAGATAATGGAACATTTTCCGGATAATAAGCTAATGACTCTGCTGTTGCCCGATAGGGATAACATGTGGGAAAAAAATTTCCCAGGGAGGCATATAGGAAATACCTACATGCTTTATGGAGTATGTTTGTTAAAGGAGAAACAGGTGAAAGTGATGGCGGTTACATGGGAGTTGATGGAGAAGTGGCAGGTTCGTGAGGAAATTTTGTATCAGGCGGTGGGAAAGGCAATGTCGGAATTGTTTCCCTATGAAATTCAGGATAGCCATCATCTTATGGGAGGAGATTTTTATATTGTAGGTAGTAAGCAGCATTGTTTTGGTCTTGGAACGCTTTTATATGAAGAAAGCCCGTTAAAGGAATTGGCGGAACAAAAGAAAGATGATTTATTTGTGTTTCCTTTATCTGTTCATGAAGCAGCCGTATTTCCTGCATCCGGGTGGCAACGGGAAATGTTAGGGGAACTGGCGGGAGAAATATCACCCTTTGGAAATGAATTATGGTATTACAGCAGGGACTTAAAGCAACTGGCATTTACAGAAAAAGAGTACGAAAAATTTCAGATACTGAAAAAATTTGGCACGGATAAAGGAGAGGCATGGAGGTGAGAAGATATGCAGATAACAGATGAAACTATGAATCTGATTCTAAAAGAAGTAAGTCGGAATATTAGCCTGGAACGAAAAAAGCGTGGAATTTCCATGTCACAGCTTGCGGATATGGCAAATCTTTCGGTGAGCCATATTTCAAAATTAGAGAGGGCACAGTGTGATATTGGATTAAAATCACTGCTCCGCATAGCTGCAGCATTTGAGATGGAGGCTGCGGAATTTATTCCGGAAGAACCGGAGACGGATTTTATGTCTGTGGAGGTAAAGACAACAAATGGAGAAAGGTTTGAACGTATTGTACGGGATGCGGACCCGCGTATTGTAGAGATTATTTTAAAAATGGCGCTTTGTTTGAAAAAGAATTATGAACATACCTTTTCCTAAAAGAAACAAAATTCATGAAAACTTTTCTTTTATTCCGTCGAAATGGGGAAAAAAGATAGTTAAAATATAGAGCATAAACAGGGAAAGGAGGTACGGTCCAATGGAGGAACTGGCAAAGCAGTACGGTGGCGTCATTCTGGCAACGATTGTCTTTGTTGCACTTGCGTTATTAATCGTATGGTTATGTAAAGCAGACAACAACAGCTTCGTAGCACAGCAGTTTCAGTCAGCATTGACTAATTTCTTTACAAGAATGAATGGAACAATTCCAACGCCGTAGGCGGTCTGTAAAGGAATAAGACAGGTATTTTCCCATTGTACAGAGGTCTCTTGCAATGGGGGAATCCTGTTTCAAAAAAGATAAGCCCATCAAGCGGCAGAATGAGAGGAAATTATGGGAGAAATGATGACCTTTGAACCGACAGAAGAACAGTTCGGGGTATTTTGGAAATACATCAAAGAGCCGGATGTGACGGATATTGATTACAATGGTTCGAAGCTCTGGATTACCGATTTGAAAAAAGGAAGATATATGGCAGAGGGAGAGATAACGGAAGGTTTTCTTAATACCTTTACCCATAACATAGGAAACTGCGTCAACAAGCAGTTTAACAATGCAAACAAAGTCTTAGAGGCGGATACGAAGGAACTGCGCATCAGTATTGTACATCCTTCCGTAGCGGCATCCGGTATCAGTATATGCATTCGGAAATCACCGCCCATTATACGGAATAACATAGACGGCATGATAAAAAACGGCTACTGTCAGGAGAAGATACTGCATTTACTGATTAACTGCGTTTTGGCAAAAATGAATTTTGTCTTCGGGGGAGAGCCGGGGGCCGGAAAAACCGAGTGTGCCAAGTTCTTCATGCAGTTTATCCCGAAGGAAGAGCGGGTCATCACCATTGAAGATTCCTTAGAAATCCATTATCCGGATATCAATCCGGGGGCCGATGCGGTGGAACTTCGGATATCCGACAGCGGATTTACTTACACAGACGCAATAAAAACCTGTCTGAGGCAGAATCCCAAATGGTTAATACTTTCTGAGGCACGTTCCACAGAAGTAACCTATCTGTTGGAAACATGGAGTACCGGAGTGTGTGGGTTTACCACAATTCATCTGGATGATTTGCGCAAATTGCCGGACAGAATCCAAAACATGATGAACAATGTTAATGATGCAGACCGGATGGAGAACCGGATTTACCGTTATGTGAATGTCGGAATTTTAATCCGCAGGAAGGCAGAACCGGATGGAAGCATCAAACGCTATATAGACCAGCTTTGCTTTTATGCCAGAGAAGAGTATAAAAATAAAGTCTATATGATCATCAGGGACGGAGAAGTGGTCTCGGAAACTCTGCCTCAGGATATCTTAAGAAAAATGGAATATGCGGGAATGAAAGACCCGTTTTATTGTAAAGGGTTCAAGCGTTACAGGGAGGAGGGAAAGTAACCTGTGGGAAAAATACGAAAGTTACGGCGGGAAAAAGAAGCCAAAAGAAAAACGGAAAAGAAAATCATAAAAAAAGCGGAAATGCAGAAAAAATCCTCCGGCAGGATGGCGAAATTCCTGATGCGCCTGAACCCGGCAAACATTGCTAAGGAAGTACAGGTTTATGGCTATCATTTTTCATGGAAAACACATTTGCTGGTGGTCCTGGTGTCTGTGCTTGGCATTGGCGCGGTGGGGTTATTATTCCAATTAGAAACAAAACTCCTTATGGCAACAATCGTGATTATGCTTGCTGCGCTTCCGGCGCTGATACTGGATATGTACAGCAAAATGTATGAGCAAAAGCGTTTTGCTGATGCCACGACCTATATGGAGCAGCTGCTTTACTCTTTCCAGAAAACAGAAAAAGTAACCTCAGCGTTAAAAGAAACCATGGGAATCTTTGAAGCCGGGCGTATGCGTGACACCATAAAAGAAGCCGTGGATTACTTAGAGACAGGACAATCCCATACAGAAAAAGGTGTGCTGCGTGAAGCATTGGAAAGCATCGAAAATGCCTATGAATGTCCCAAAATACATACAGTTCATGAACTGCTTATCAGTGCAGAAGAGCAGGGCGGAGAAATGCGTCAGTCCGCCGTGCTATTGCTGAATGATTTGGAACTTTGGAAACGGCGTGGCTATAAGTTACAGCAGGAAAAGAAAAAGAGTCACACAAACAACGTACTTTCCATTCTTGTGGCAACCGCGCTTTGTGCCGGGGCATTGTATGCGTTAGCGGCGCTGCCGGGATTATTTGGCAGAGAGGAACCCTACAATATTTTTGAGGTGTTTTCTGTACAGGCAACATCCTTTTTATTACTGCTGTTTTTACTGTTTACTTTTTCAAAGAGTATGAAAAGCCTTACCAGAAACTGGTTAAAAGAGGATGGCAGTCGAAGCACAGACAGTGTGTTAGACAGCTATTACAAGGTAGTAAATTATGAGGAAGACAGGGAGAAAAAGAAAAGCCTGATATGGGCGGCTCCCTTTTTTATAGCGACAGTGCTACTGTTTATCTTTTATAAACCATGGACATCCATGATTTCCCTGGCACTGGCTTTATTTATGTTAATGCAGCATAAGACAGGTCAGAGCCTGGCAAAACGTGCCGTATCAGAAGAACTTTATATTGTCCTCCCGGAGTGGCTGATGGAAATGGCGCTTTTAATGCAGAACAACAATGTGCAGGTTTCCATTGCAAAATCCATTGCCGGAGCGCCGGAACTGTTAAAACCGGAACTGGAGAGGATGACGGAACGCTTGCAGGAACAGCCGGGAGCACTGGAATCCTATACGGCATTCTGCAGAGATTTTGATGTACCGGAAATCGGAAGCTGTATGAAAATGCTGCACGCCATATCAGAGGCGGGAACGGGAGATGCCGAAGTACAGATAAATAACCTGTTGATGCGGGTACAGGAAATGAGGAACCAGGCAGAGGAAGTCAGAAATAAAAATGCCGCCTTTAAGGTAAAAATGCTGTTTTCCTACCCGGTCATCGGCGGAGCAGTCAAGCTTTTCTTTGATTTGGTTGTAGGAATGGCATATATCTTTGAAATGCTTGGGACAGTGGGAGGAATGTAGATGGAGAAAATAATTGGAGCGTTTTCCACCCTGTTAGTACTGCTGTTTGTGATATTCGGCAGTGCAGCCCTTATCAATGCCGCTTCAGATGCATCGGCGGCAAAGGAATTTAAGGCGGACGTGATAGCGGAGTTGGAAAACAGTGATTTTAATCCGTATGTGGTAAACGAATGTATTGCCCAGGCGCAGGCAGCCGGGTATACACTTCAGATAGGGAATCTCACATATGATGCAGACAATAACGTGAAAACGGCGGAAGTCATCCTGACCTATGGTTACGAGCTTCCCATCTTTGGGATAAGCCAGGTCCATGAAACAAGGGGAATTGCGAGGTAGAAAATGGAAGAGATTATATCAGAAATCGGAGAAATTATTCTGGAGGGAATCGCCGGAGTGGCGGTGCTGGGGTTATTTGTTATGGCATTGGGAATTGCCACAGCGTTTTAATATGGTGAAAAAGCAGAAAGCGAGGAACGGATGGAAGAGGCAGGAAAACATTTTGGAAAATGTATTCTTTATGGAATTGCCAGCATATGTGCAGTGGTGTTAGTGATAGCAACCTTGCACAGCGGCGGGATTCTCCATGAGACAGTGATAAACTTTATGGGCAGTATCTGCTGATTGTGATATCGCAGAGGGCTTTAAGAGGAGGAAATAAATTGAAAGAACTCATGAAACAGTATGGCGGGTTTGCTCTTGCCGGAGTGGTGTTGGTGGTGCTGCTTATTTTATTGTTTTCCGGTGTCACGGACGAACAGGGAAACAGGGGAATCATAAGGATAGTGGCAGCCAGGCTTGATACAGAGGGAACGGATTATACAGCTTATACGGATTATGATATCTACGAGACAGAAAGCACCAAAACAGCTCCGGAGATTATCTATCAGGATACGGGATATCTTCCGGTAGGGACAGTGAATTTTCTTGACAATGTGACAGTAACAGATTATGCGGGAAGAAGGCTCTCCAATGCAGGAAGCGTGGTGGATGATGCGGAAAGAGGCAGCGGATATCTGAAAATAGCAAACTTAGAAGATGCTTCCGGCAATGATTTAAGCGCTAACATTAACGCAGAAACAGGAGAAATCACGCTGCCGGAAGCAGGAATCTATGAAGTCACCATACGGGCACAGGATGACGGCTACCGGAAAAGTAAAATGGTGATACATGTGCCGGCAATGTAAGGAGGGAAAAATTGAAGATAGTAGTTAGAAGTGTGGTGCTAACGCTGATTGGTGCAGTAGTTCTGCTTATTCTGATGACTGTGACTGGAAGGATGAACCGGAGCATGGAGGTGGACAGCAACTTGTCAGCCGTGGTGGAGGAAACAGTGGAAAATATGGCGTTAAATCCGAAATATACAATCGACAATCCAGAGGAATATGTTGCCGACATGGCGGAAAATTTGTCTGGTTTGTTAGATACGGATTCAGATATCATGGTAGAAATCGAAAAGGCAGATAAAGAAAGGGGGATGCTGGCGGTGAAAGTAACAGAGAAGTTTTTACATCCCAATGGAAAGACTGGAACGGTATCCTGTGAACGTGTTGTTATCCTGAATCAATTGGATGAGCCACAGCCGGGAGAATTTACGGTGAAATTTTATTTGTCCAAAGAGAATATGAATGCCGATACGAGCTGCTATAAGATTTGTAATTTATTGGAGGGAGATACTGTTCCGATGCCTGCAGTGCCACAGAAAGAAGGGGCGACATTTAGTGGCTGGCGGGATTCTAATGATTATGTGGCAGACTTTTCTGTGCCGGTGGAGCAGGATATGGTTTATTATGCGGTATGGAACTGAGAGTGTCGGTTAAGCTATTCTTTAAAATTTATGTTGGAATTGGCAACCATCTAAAAAATACAGGATACAGCAGAGTACGACCTCTATTGCTGTATCCTGTATGGTAACGAATGACACTATTTTTATATTATACTTTTCCTTGTTTGAACATGTCAGAACTGGAAAATAAGAAAAAAATTTAAAAATTTTTAGGATTTGTTAAGGGTTATCCCAAAAAAGGAATTTTGTCAGATTCAAATGGACGCATCATTTCATTCATGTTAAAATAAATGCGTATAACTTCATAGAAAGAAGCGGATGCGTTTCCGACGTTGGTGCCCTCTAGTCATACATAAGGAGAGGGTGATGCCCTATGGACACAATGGAAGTTTTAACTTTGTTGCTAGTAATATTTGCGGCTCTGTCATTTATTGACAATCATATAAACAAAAAGAAATAGCATCCCAGACCCTCGGAAAGTTTTGGATGCTATTTCAAATACATTTTTTACTGAGGGCAATCGGATAACACATCCGATAACCTTTCTAAGTAGATTATACATGGAGAGGCTTGATTTTTCAAGTCTCTCTTTTAAATTTTATAAAATGTTGTCCTTATCTGGTATCAATCAATTCCAACTTATGCACATAAAAAGATGGGTTACGGAATGAAACTGTGAACCCATCTTTTTTATAAGATTATTTGAACAAGGCGTTGAATAGGCGTTTTCTTTCCTCTACCAAATCGTTAGCATACACAGATTCACGTCTTATCAGTGGACCAGTATGGATAGCATGATGCTGGTATCCTAAATTGGATAAATGGGCATCAAAAACTTTTATGTTTTCAGAGATATCAGTATTTTGATTATGTAATATCATAGAAACCAAATAGTAGGGAGCATGGATTTCGTAAGGACCAAAGTCCCCGGATTCGTCTATGAATACGCTAAGTATCTTTTCTGACATACAATCATCCTTTTGTAACAATTTTGAGTATGAAAATGGCGGGGAAATTCCCCGCCGCTCGGTGGACCAGGGTCTTTCGACCAGCCCAAAATCAACCACCGCTGATTTATTATATGCTCATTATAAGCGAAATATTCGAAAAAGTCAATTACCACCCTTTAATCTGTTTTACCTGTTGTATACCTCCTTTCTTTTTGGTGACACATTTAATATGCTATATGGTGACACGAAAAGTCAAGCGAAACTTTCCATATATACTATGTTACGGATGTGTCATATTAGAATCAAGGGTTAAAAATTTTTTTAATAATCCATTTTTTCTTTAGGTATCCTTTTTGACATAGATTTTTTCCTAAAAGAAAAGAAAATATAAAAAACGTTTCCTTTATTCCGTCGAAATATAGTTTTTAGTATTTTATAATCTGGTATGTTGATATAGAGTACTCTCGGAAAGCAGACAAATGAAACGAAAAATGGGAGTTGCTAAGTGAAAAAAATGGGAAGTGAATAACCAGAACGACAGCATGCCTGACATTGTAATGAAAGAATTTAGCGGAGATTCTTGCAGTATTTTATCCGGAAACCGATGTTGCGAAAATGAGGGAAATCAGACGCACCTATCGTGCGCTTAAAACAAATAGCTAGCCATTAGAGGATTTCCAAACTCAGAGCAATAATATTAAATGAAAAGGAGCTTATAACATGAAGAAATGGTTAGAAAGTAATAAAGTAGCTATGCTTACAGGGGCAGCAATACAAGATGATGAAACATTTAAGTCAGAGGGAGGCTTTATTCCCGAGAGAGACCAATATTATTTTCAGATGCAACAAGGTGACAATGTCTTTTTGGTTGGTTTTAAGGATTTACTGACATGTTTGAGATTGCTTGAAAAGATGGGGGAAATTCCTGAAATCGGCGATAAATGGTGGTTGCAGATGGCTACACTTTACGGAAATGATATCCTTATGGTAGAATTTAGGAAAGCAGAATAAAGTCGATCACAGGAGGCAATATCATGAAAGAGATTAAATTTACCACTAACTATGAACCGGTTTTATCCTTTTCTGATAAGGATTTTAAAACAAAATATGAAGAACGGGTTGGGAATAATCCAAGCTATATACAGGTAGTTAGTGGAGAGACAAAACACTTAGCGTTATGCCCGCGATGTAATAATCCGGTTGCTATTCTTGGTATTTACAAGAAAATTGATGTTGCTCCCCATGCAAGACATGCTAAAGAAATTAATATTCCTAACGTAGTTCAGTATGATGAATACAAGTTTCAGAATTGCCCTTATCACAAAAAAAGAGCTAATTATATAAAAGAATATGTCCCTGAGACAGAAGAACCGCAAAGACAGGAATTATATAAGATTGCTAAAGAGCATTATGATAAAGCTATCTATTTGTTGCAAGAAGAAACAGGTATTTATATAACTCTTACTATGGCTGAAACTCTCGCAGAAAATTATGTAATCATGCGAGCGTATAATTATATTGATGCAACGATTTATAATATCCCATGGTATTTAATCTACAGTTTCACTGGTTTTCCGTTGTATCACATGATAATAAGGAAAAACACCACATTATACAGACATCTTCTCCAGCCTAGATTTGTTCTAAAAGATAGTAAAGTCAAAGGACATGTTTATGTAGAAAATAGTGAAGGTTACTTGCTTACAGCCACGAATTACAAATATGTGGTAGATGAAAACGATAACCTTAACGAGTGGTTGGATTTTTCGATTATACGCCCAGATGCCACTGTGACAGATACTCTCTTATATGTTCCAGTAGATCGATTTTCCGTCAGCGTAGATTCGTATCATTTTGGTAATCTGATTAATTATCAAAATTGGAGCCCGCGACAGAACGTGTTAGATATCGCTAAAAGATATATGAACCCGTGATATAATATGTTTGACATTTTCCGGACTGTAGGGAAGAAAGGACGCTTACGAGTGGAATCATGGAAGTAGTATTAAATGAATTTTTGATAAATGATAAAGCAGCCAATTGGGGCTGCTTTTTTGTGCGAGTACTCTCGGAAAGCAGACAAATGAAACGAAAAATGGGAGCTGCTAAGTGAAAAAATGGGAAGTGAATAACCAGAACGACTAATACGCGGTTATTCACCCTTTCGCAGGAAGTGCGGTTATTGTAGATTTGCTTATATTCCTCCGTTCCCCGTGGGACAGGGGAACGGAAGGGGCGATATGTCAGCTGCTTGATACTAAAGAAGGGAGCTGGTGCCAATGGTTACATATAGTGATTTGTACACTTTTGTGATTATACTTTGCGCTGTTATAACTCTTGTTTACAACATTAAGCGTAAAAAATAGCGCCCTCAGCCGGGTAAACTAAGGCGCTACTTTTTGTAACAAATCTTTTACCGACAGCTAGGCTTAATCTAGCTTTCAGTTCTCTTGTTAAGTGTATTATATGCCAAAGAAGCAGCTTTGTCAAATCCCGGTATGTTGTCCAATTTATGAGACACATACTGGAGGTTACTTTTCACGGGATGGGGAATTTTGTTATTCACCGGAGAAAATTCTTTGACATATTTGTTATATAGTGTTAATATGATTACAGAAAGAGTGCTACCGATAGACGGTTAGCCCGGTATATAAGTGAAACAAAAATTGCCGCTTAGTTTACCAGACAGGGCGGCTATTTTTGTGTCTTGTTATTATCCTTACCAAAGGAATATCCGATTCCAAAGCAGGTTAAACCGAAGCTAATACACTTAACCGGGCAGCCGGTAGGGCGGTTATGCCATCCGCTTTGAGTACTTGAAGGGGGATGGTAACATGGTTACATATGCAGATTTATTCACGTTTGTGATTATGATATGTGCGATTATTACCTTGGTAAAAGATGAGCACAAAAAATAACCGTCCGGCTCCCAGCAAGAACTGACGGTTATTTTTGTAACTGATAAACAGACTTGCCGAAGCGGATAGGTTTTAACTATCTTATCGGCTGCCTTGTTAAGTGTATTATATGCCAAAGAAGCAGCTTTGTCAAATTCTAGTCTAATGTCCCATTTATTGGACACGTACCGGAGTATGATATAAGTAGGGGAACATAAACCCATAGAACCTTGACAATATAATACACTTAACCGGGCAACCGGAGGACGTGCTCCATTCCCGTTCCGAGTTCTGCGGAAAGGAGTGGTATTTGTGAGTACATACGAGGAATTTATGATAATTTTGACCACTGCGTTACTTATTGTAGCAATTCTGACTTATACACATAAAAAATAGCCGTCCTGCCCTGGAAAGCTGACGACTATTTTTTAATCTGATGTTCGCCGGGACGGGGAAGATACGTTTCCTCTCCGGCTGTCCTGTTAAGTGTATTATATGCCAAAGTATTGCCCTTGTCAAATGCCGTAAAAATACCATCAACAAATATCAACTAATAAAGGAGAAGCTTTATGAAAACAAAATCAACCATGAAAAAATTAGTAACCCTATTAACAGCTCTTGCAGTGCTTATTACAAGCATTGTTGTGTATCAGCCCCAGACAGCAGAGGCGGCATCGGAAAAAACAACCGTAAATAAAAACCGAATCGAGTTTGTCACAACGGAAACCATGAAAGGGAA